>WLWI01000019.1_pt1 | contig 497942 bp, 519 predicted proteins | sample 6701501 | NCBI WGS metagenome assembly WLWI01 (sample SAMN12718690, study PRJNA515312) | sponge metagenome | isolation source: marine sponge | host: Mycale hentscheli | place: New Zealand: South Island, Marlborough, Capsize Point | collected 2014-11-01
AGCATCTGAACATACAGCGCAAGGAATTCAGCCAAGATTGTTGATCGAGCAAACCGTCAGCAAAGGGTCGGAAGCAGACGGTCAGAACCCGCTGTTTCTACTTCCGCTTTCGGCCAACAAGAGACGTCCGCAGGGTCCCTCGCAATCAGTCGACCGATTTCGCTGGCGCTTGAAAACTCCCAAGGTTACCTATGTCTTCTCGGGACATTTCTTCAACAAAACCTGGCGGCCAGAAGTTGTTTGCAACCTCTCCTTCCCACATTTTTTTCCAAGCTGGCCACGTCGCTAAAGTAGTTCTGGCTGCCCGGAGATAGCCATCATCTTGTTCTTTCACTCCAAGGCCAGAACTGTGGCTAATGTATTGCGCTTCAACAGCATGCCAGTAGGTTTTGAGCATGAAATTCAACTGTACCCATTCTTCTGGCGTGTATTCAGCCATTGGGTTTTCCATTGATTTGTTGGCGATTTTCATTGCCTCGGGGTCTTTAAACCATTCGTTGTACATATTGCTCAAATGAAACGAAATCTGCCTGCCAGCTTGCATCTCAATCAGTTTCGAATTGGTTCGGGTTTCCCGAGCAAGGTATAGGAGCGTACCAACAACCGCCGCAGCCCCAAGTACTTCACCGACCGCGCCAATAGCATCCCAGTTCATCGTTCTTCCCCAAAAAACAAGAAGAATATACGCTTCGGTAAATGGCGGATATGGGTCGATCAGAGACCAAGCGGCGGACTCAGCATGCGTCTGCTTACCCCGCTAGTTTGAAGTAGATCACGATATATCGCTGATTTTCTCCATAGCCGTTGTTCAGGGGTGCTGTTCCACAGACTCAGTTCGGCCAAGAACAGCCGCTCAATCCACAGACTGGATCACAGAGAGTCTTGGAATATCGTCTTTGCTAGCGCGATAAAACGCGGCACGTCTTCAGTGCAATCCCAGGATGGATTTTCTAGTTCTGACTTAGCATAGGGTTGCATTCCCCCCATTCATGGTCAGTGTCCTTGCGAAGCTCGTGGCCGGCTAATCGTTTTTGCTGGTGAGAATCCCTTTCGCAGCGATGGCGAGCAAAATCAACACAAGGAACACGCTTGGCAATCCCGGTAGGAAACCAAGCACGCTAATCAAGCTCGATTCACCGAGTGGGCTATCACCAAAGGTCAAAGCACGGTTAGCCGACGCGTTTCCTAACCAGTAAAACACTGTGAAAGACCACGCGACGTAGACAAATCCATAGGCGAGCAATTTTTCTTGGGATTTGGACACGTTCATGTGGGGTAACGCAAAGGCGACCGCTAACACGAGCAAACCGTTTGTTACGCCACCGGAGTGTGCACGCACCCATCCTTCAGTAGTACCGTAGACAGAAAAATCTAATATATTCCCAGGCCAAATCTCGAAGCCTCCGACCAAACTAAACATCAACATAAACCCCGCCAACATTGAGACTAGGAGTACCAGAAAACCATTTGCCAGCATTACACGCTGTAGTTGAGACATGTCGTTCCTTATTTTTATTCAGTAAAGTTAACGTGCTGGCTGAGTGAGATGTGATGGCAGGCTCATATCCTCACTTGTCGTATCTATGACAGGCATGGGCCCTAAATTTCCAAGTTGCGCATTGTAAGCGATCCAATCATCCAACCACTCGGGTTCATTCTCTTGTCGAGGGTTATAACGGGGATGTAACGCTCGCAGCAAGAATGGACCTACTTTTCCAGCCACAGCACCAAGTTGACGCAATGTCCCCGCCAAGCGCTGCAGCTGGCTTCCTTTTTGATCCCGGTGAAGTGCTGAAGTCATTCCGATACACCCCAACCCAAGTACATGGAACGAACCATGAACAACACCCAAAGCGCGCACCCAATAGCTGCCATAAAGGTGTTCATACACATCAAATGCAACTGTTTTATGCTCGCATTCTTCTGCCATGTGCGCGATCCAAAATGAAGCCACGTCGGCTTGCGCATTTTCGAAAAGCGCTTTGCGATCCCCAAGAATCCAATTCGTAAATCCGTTGGTCATGCATTCAAAACCGGCCGAATACGCCAACCGTGTCCGCAAACTTCGTTTGCTCAACCTCTCGTACGCAACAGAAATTCGCGCTTCTATGATAGAGAATTGTGGATGCCCGTTTAGGGTTAAACGTTCGTTCAATCGCCGGTGGCATCGGTAATGCTGCGCTTCCTGTCCAATGAATCCCTTCATGTCCTCGAGTAACTGCTCATCTTCGACCAGCTGCTGCGCCTCCCTCATGGTTTTACACAAGAAGGGCTCGAGATAAGGCATCGTTAACGACACACCGTTATAAAAGTGAGCTCTGTAGGGGGCTAGAGGTATCCACAATGGGTCTAGGTCTTCAGGAAATGCAAAATCAAAGCTACGCACCGGAATTACGGCAAGATCATTGACTTGTCTTTGGTTAGAGCCTTCCGTCATCGTCTCGCTCCTTGTTGACACGTCCGCGACAACGGACGATCAGGTCGCGTGCCCCGTTAAACTATCACGTTCGCAATCACTTTGTGCTACATCAAATTTTCAAGTACCTGGCCACAATTTTCAAAATTCCCAACGTCGGCTTTCGGCCGAGGGTGTGTGAAAACTATTCCAACTTCGCGAAGTGACTGAAAATCGTGAACGAGAGCAACCCCCTTAGAAGTTGGTACGCACGAACTGCAAACGAGCGCGTTCGCATACGTGTTTTGTTTTTGGGTGAGGAGTTTTCACACGGCCTCGGCCAACAGCAGTCGCGAGCGCTTCGCCATGGGTAAGGAGTATGATCCAACATAGTGGATTGATGAGTATCGGCAATGAAGAAAATTGGGCTGGTTGGCGGTTTAACATGGATTTCGACTCTCGAGTACTATCGAGAGATCAACCAAAGCGTGGGCACTCATCTTGGTAAACATCACTCGGCTTCGGTTTTAATCGAAAGTCTAGACAGACAGGTATTTTTAGACGCAGCAACGAAAGACCCCTCAGAAAAATCGTGTGCGGATCTCATAGTTGAGGCATTTCAAACTCTGAAATTAGGGGGCGCTGAACTGTTTGCGGTCTGTGCAAATGGCATACATCAGTTTGCACCCATAATTCGAGAAGAAACAGGCATCTCCCTAGAAAGCATTGCTACAGCAACTGCAAAACACGCAAAATCTTTAGGCTTAGTAAACGTAGGTTTGTTAGGTGTGGAAAGAACCATGGAGGGAACGTTCTTCCATGAGGCGTTAAGAGCACAGGGCATCGAAACCACTATCCCAAACAAGGCTGACAGGTCGTTGGTTCATACAAGAATTGTCGAGGAACTAGTGATCGGTGAGTTTAACGACCGAACGCGCTTGGATTTTGAGCAGGTGTCCCGCGACCTCCAACGAGACGGTGCGGAAGCGATAGTTATGGGCTGTACAGAAATTCCGCTGATGTTTCCCAAAGGGGCAATCGGCGATATTCTCGCCCTTTCAACCACCAAAATTCATTGTGATGCGATAGTTAACGCAGCGCTTTGAACGGCCGCTGTGGGTCGCGAAGAGAGCCTCTTTTTCTGCCACCCGTCACCGTCTGCTTTTGAATGAGATTACAGAATCTGATTCCACTTATCGATAAGAGGAATCGATCATGTTTACCTTTCAACTGCTAGAAGAAGCAGATTTTCGAGAGCCCTGGAACAAGGGTAAGCTCGTTGGCCAACGGAGACCGCTTAAACTCAAAGAAATTTGGGGTATCAGAATCCGGCTACAAATGGCCAACAGAGTACGCGATCTGGCGATGTTCAATCTCGCCATCGATAGCAAGCTACGCGGATGCGATTTGGTTCGCCTTCGTGTATCGGACGTGACCCATTCTGGCTGTGTTATGTCTCGCGCTAATGTCATGCAACGAAAAACTGGCCAACCGGTACAGTTTGAGATTACCGAAGAAACCCAAGCATCGGTGTCAGCCTGGATTACAGATGCTGCCCTAAATGCCAGCAACTACCTATTTCCCAGTCGAATTCGCGCATCTGCACACCTTTCGACCAGACAATATTCAAGAATCGCCCATCGGTGGTTCGAGAGCATAGGGCTCGATCCATCAATTTATGGCACCCACTCCATGCGCCGAACGAAGGCCCCGCTAATCTACCGGAGAACTAAGAACCTTCGGGCAGTTCAGCTGCTACTTGGCCACACCAAACTCGAAAGCACCGTTCGCTATCTCGGCGTAGAAGTAGATGACGCGCTCGAATTGGCTGAGCAAACCGAGATCTAGCTCCCTGAAAGCGGCCGTTCGCCAGCGGTCGCTGTTCGGCCAAAAGCACTCTCAGTCAAATCCACCGAAACCTTCTACAGCAAACGTAAAGTTGGGCGGTATCACCTCTGTGCGTAGATGCTTCACCGATTGATATTCAGTTGAATGCCAAAATTTCTGGAGCGCGTCCATGGACGGGAATTTGAAAATCGTAAGAGATGCGCCTGTCACCCACTTCCCTTCAAGATGATCGATCGCTTGTCCCGATTGACCTGCAACGATCACTTCGGCACCAGCAGCTTCCAGTAATGGATGTGCCGCTTCAAAGTAGGGCGTGATGTCTCCATGATCAGCAGACATGATAGAGCTTGCGATGAGATACGCTGGCGTTGATTCTTCGGACACGGTTCGCCTCCTATTTGGCTAGTTTCTCAATAACGCTATCCACAATAGCATCCCATTCATTTTTGCTTGGCTCGGCATAGGCGTTTTTGCCTCCGCCAGACGCACTCCATAACACAACGTCTGGCGACAGCTTTCGGTACTGCTGGAGGCTTCGGATTAACGCACCAGTGTTACCTCCCGCAGAAGGAATCGCGAAGGTCTGCCAATCGTCGTGACTGCGAAACAAGGTGTCGCCTGTGAAGAGATAGCTTTTGCCGTGCGGTGAGCGATACAGGTAGGTGACGCTCCCAATTGAATGGCCAGGTGTGTGTAATACGTCAATTCCGTGGTGCGTTTCTACTTCTTCGGTAAAGAGCATGTCCACAACGCATGTTTTCGCAACGGCCGATTCTTCGTCGGCATGACAATAGAGCTTTGAGTCAAATCTACTACGTATGAGTTCTAGCGATGGTCCAGTTTCATCGACATGGCTTAGAAACTGTGCTTCGAGACCACCAAGCGATTGAATATGATCCAACTCATCTTCGTGGGATGTGTTGTAAATGAGCACATTCCCTTCATCTCGCTGAATTAAGTAGGCGTGTGCATGGACGTTGCCAAAAGGGACTTCTAACTTTGATTGCCAAATGTCTGGGTAAAGCTGTTTCATCTAGAGACTCCAAGTTGGAACCAGCTTAGTACCTCAACCTTACTTTAGGTCAAGATGTATTTTTGGCTGCTTTGGGTGGAGGCTGTGTAAAAACTACTTGTCGTTTCTCTTAGTCCTGAAAATCACGCGGTAGAATTGGTTTGATGGCAAGTCGATTCTGCGAACAGTATTTCAGAGCACTGTCGCGTGGCTTCTGTTTTGTCTTCAGTTTTTACACAGTCTCGGCCGAGGCTGTGTAAAAACTCGACTCTACCGCATCTTATCGGGCCGTACTTTCCTTCAGACGAGCGAACTTGTTAGATCGCCGCGATGAGTTTCTGGGTACCGATCAGGTTAATCACGCGCTTCATGTTGTAAGCCAGATGAAGGCTCATTTCGGTCGCTACTTTCGGCTTTGTCTTGGTTAAAAAGTGCGTCGCGCCCATCCAAGCCTTCAGCGTCCCGAACGGATGTTCTACAGCCGCTCGCCGGGTACTCATGCGTCCCGGTTCTTCTTTCATTCTCGCGTCTAGCGGCTCAACTACTTCTCCATGCACCTACCGTGCGACACGGCGATATTTGGCCGTCGTACATTGATCGCGCTTCACACAGCTTGCGCAGTTCGATGTCCAATTCTTGCACTGCACATTGCGAGATCGCTTAACGACCACAACAGTCAGTCAAATACATTTCTTATCTGTTGAATGAACCACTCTACACCTCGGTCTTGGAGGTTTTTCCGACTAGCGATTGAAACACGGATTGGTTTTAGTTGTGGAAATCTAAGTACATCCAAGCCCAACAGTTGTGCATGACTTTCGGCCAGCCTTCTCGGACAGGTTGCGATATGGTTTGATTGGGCTGCTATTAGTAGTGCAGTGAGCCATCTTGGTACGATACTTCCATGAAAATCAGAAAAGTCGAAATCAGAATCCCCTGCAACGGTCTCGCTTGGAGAATCCGCCCAAATATGTAGCGCGGAACGGTACTTCTTTTCAGTGATTCTTCCTTTCGAGATCGGATGACCGGATCGGCAGGCAATGGCAAATTCGTCGTCGTATAGCGGCGCCAGCGCTACTTCGATAGGAGCCTGCTCGAATCGGCCAATCGCAGCATCGATCTCTCCACGTCGCAGTTTTTCGAATACTTCAACTTCCGGCAAGTGCACAAATCTAAGTCCAACGGTCGGCGCTTCTCGCTCGATCTGCGCTAGTAGTGAGGTTGCTGCGGTTGCAGTGACAAATTCAGGTGCAGATATGGAGAACACCCGAACTGAATTTTTGGGGTCGAACGATTGGCCAATACCAAGCGTTTCTCTAGCCAGATTGAGGAGCATTTCAACCTGAGGTTTGAGCTGGAGAGCCCTTTGGGTTGGCTCTAGCCCGTGCGGCCTTCGGATAAAGAGTGGATCGTCAAACAGTTCTCGCAGGCGACCAAGAGCATGACTGATTGTGGATTGACCGAGCTCTAGAGAGAGTGCTGTTCGAGTCACACTGCGGTGCTCTAGAAGCTGCTGAAGGACGAGTAAAAGACCTCCATCCATCTTTCTGATTTTCGATATGTCGATATCTGTATTCATTCATATTCAATATCATAAATATCAGTCCATTGATACCATCCTGCGCAAACCAAGACAGGCATGTAGTTCGTCAAGGGTTTGTAGTATTGCCGCTACAAAGCGCCCGATCGAGTTTGAGGTAGTTATCTAACTTGGGTGTGCGTTGAATTCTTAGCGCACCCCAAATGAACTTGAAACAGGAAACATGATGAGAAAAATAACTAGGAGAGAGTTCATCTATGGAGGCAGTGTCATCGCTGGTGCCGGTGCTGCTGGAATTTACTTCGCTGGTGATCCTATCGAAGTGTCACCGGAGATAAAGAACGCAGTACCTCGAGTGCCGAACGGATCGCCTGCTTCGAAATTGGGCATGCGCGGGTCACATGATGGCTCGTTTGAGGTTTTCCATGACATGAGCTGGCAAGGCGGCACGCAGTGGACGATCCCTGAAGATCTCAACGAAGAGCCTTACGACCTAGTTATTGTGGGCGCAGGATTATCAGGACTATCTGCTGCGTGGCGTTGGCAGGAACGGGCCGCAGGAAATAGCCGCATTCTAATTTTAGATAATCACGATGATTTTGGCGGCCATGCAAAGCGAAACGAATTCTATGTTGATGGGAAGCAGTTGCTTGGGGCGGGTGGCAGTACAAGCATCACCTGGCCTAATAAGTTCTCGCCTGATGGACTAGATCTCCTGGAAAAAATTGGCGTACGTTGGCAACGGTTCCTACGAGGATGGGGCATGTTGCCTAGCTACCTAGATGTTTTTTGGTATACGCGTCATGGAGTAGGTAAAAAAGGAAGATGCTATCCCCAAGGGTTTAATGGTCTAGACACGTCAGTTGTATCTGACGATCCCTTCGCAATGGATTCGTACAATGAAGATGAGCTGACGCAGATGCTCAGTGCTATGCCAGTATCGCAACAGACCCGAGAACGACTGTTTGAGATTATTCATGACGAACCCAAGGTTTTTCCCGAACTCACAGAACAACAACGTCTTAATCGCCTAACGCAAATTACTTACGAAGATTACCTTCGAGACGAATTGACGCTACCTGAGGATGGGATTGAATTACTGCGACGAGAACTCTCCGTTGGCTCAGCGGGAGTTGGCTGGGATGTATTAGCGGCTGATATTGCAGCTGCGGCTAATCTGCCGGGCTTGAGAGGGATAACCTCTTCAGAGAGGGCGCTTATCTACACTTATCCTGACGGAAACGCGACGCTGGCCCGATTGTTGGTTCGAGGGCTGATTCCTCAAGTCGCACCTCATTCGAGACAAGTAGACCAGGATATCATTCTGGCAGACTTCGATTACGATGCGTTGGACAACGATGGTTCGGCAACTCGGATTCGACTAAATAGTACGGTAATCAATGCACAGCATACAGCCGATAAAAACCAAGTTGACGTAACCTTTGTGAACGATGGTGCAGCTCGCAAAGTACGCGCCAGTCACGTAATTTTGGCGAATTGGAATCAGACCATTCCTTACATTTGCCCGGAATTACCTGAGCAACAAAAGACCTCTCTTAGGAGTCAGCAGAAAGCTCCTTCAGCCCTTGTAAACATAGCGCTAATAAACTGGCGCCCATTTGCTGATGCCGGATACGTAGCTGTTACCTATCATGACATGTTCTATGATTTAGTCGCATTACCCCTCGCGGTTGGTGTCGGGGGTTATGCTGCTCCAGAATCACCAGATGATCCAATCGTCATAAGTGCGTATCACTATTCGACGGCTTCTGGCGCTGGAGATCCCCGAGAACAAATGCGGTTGGCCCGCCACAGTTTACTAAAGCTTGACTTTAGTACGTTTGAAGAGGAAGCCATCAAACAGCTAACTGAAGTATGGGGGCCTTATGGATTTACGGAAGATCACATATCTGCCATCACCGTGAATAGGTGGCCACATGGGTCCGCTCCTACTTGGAGTTCTCTCTACGACTCAGGAGATGATTTTCTCGCAGATGACACTCCGCATGCAAAAGCACGGAAAAAATTTGGCAGAATTTCGATTGCGAATTCTGATTCTGAAGGTGAGCCCACTGCTCAGGCGGCATTTAATGCAGCCGACCGGGCAGTCCAAGAACAGTCAGGGACTTAGTAGGCACGTACTAAGGCGCGTCCAATATTATTGAGGGTCAATATACATTCTTAATGACATCATTGGCCGAGGCTGTGTAACTAACGCACCTCGTCGCGGCGTACTTTTCTATAGACCAGCGAACCTGTTAGATCGCCTCGATGAGTTGCTTGGTCCCGATTATGTTGATCACTCGCCATCAACATGTTCGGGAAACAGGGTCGACTGATAGCGGTTCTCTCCCTCGATAAATCCGCTCATCTGACTCCCCTCAACAAGAATGGTGTATTTTACTAGCTAACTCGAGTTTTCACACGGCCTCGGCCAGTTGCAGATAATCTTGTTTTAATCTCCATCAGCAGTGCAGTGTTAAGAGTTAACCTGCTAAATACACCATCACAGGACCAGGTTGTTATCACTGGCGCATTCGTCCTATTCGGAATTATTCTTGCTGGAATTTTCATAGCATGCAAAGTGTTTGGCTACGAAATTCCCGTTTGGCGCAAGCTCGCCGCAGCTGGTGCTTTTGCTTTGCTAAACGTCATTCCCATTCCAGTCATCCCTTTTGCAAATATTTTGGTTCCATCCATCGCGCTCTACGTTCTTCTTATGGACGATACTTATCAGCGCTCGATTGTGAATAAAGTGTTTGGCCTTACGTTCATCTTTGCTGTAATCGCAGTGTTGGTTCTCTATTTGCCACAGATGGCGAGATGATGGACGAGCGACACTAGGCTTCTGGGGTAAGTATTATTTTGTGTCTACTAACTTGGTAGACGAGCAATGCACGCGAAGGAAATAGCTTCTTCTTACATGGTATCGTATGCGTTCGCGTTGCTTAGAGTGAATCAGATGAAAATAGAAGCCATTCTCAATGAACAGATAGCGCACTTTGATCTATGCCCAGGTGCAACGACTATTGAACAATGGTCCCGCAAAACATGGTTAGAAACGCGCATTGGAGAGCGATTGGTTCCAATCTTCCCACTCTGGCCGATTCGGGATTCTCTGAGCAAACACGATATACACCATGTCCTAACCGGTTATCACACCGATATCCGGGGAGAATCAGAACTGGCTGCGTGGGAACTTGGTTCGGGTGGTTGTCACCTGAACATAATATTTTGGATTGACCGTGTGAGTTTCTTCTTTATCGGGCTCCTCACTTTTCCCATCGCAACACTACGAGCCATGCGACGTGGTATCCAATGCCGCAATCTGTTCAGCAGACAAATGGATGCGATTCTTGATGCCGAAGTCGAAGACATTCAGCGTGAGCTAAAGCTCTAAACTCAACTACGTTGCGCGCTTAAGTCGATCGTTGAAAATACATTTCCGATGGACGAGAACGAGGATAGAAATCTTAACTGGGATGTTCGAGCAGCTATCTGCATCGGTGTTCGACACACGCGACAACACAACGATTTGATGTCATAGCGCTCTTTTTCGTTGCTCTGATGGGCGCGAATGCCGCCTTGGCAATCAATTTCTGAAATCTAAGTACATGGAGCCCACTCACTGCTTGCCTTTTTATTACTCAGATCATCAATACTCCTAGAACCCAAAACACAGTGTGCTGGTCACCATCCAACCTTTCAGGTTGAAGTATTTCTAGTGCAGCAAAATAGATCCTGGCTACTGATCCCACTCTTCTCGCAGCAATCCATAAATCGCATCGTCAACCCATCGGCCCTTTACAAAATGGGCTCTTCTTAAAAGTCCCTCGCGTGAAAAGCCTAGTTTTTCCAATACCTTCATCGACGCAAGATTCTCGCCGTTGGTATGGGCGCTAATTTTTGCGAGCTGCGGGTAACTTGTGAATGCCTCCGAAATAACCAGCGCAGTAGCTGCCGCTGCCATGCCACGACCTCTAACACCCGCGTGGACGCCATAGCCTATGATCGCGGTTCTGCTATCTTGCTCGAGGGTGAGACTAACAATGCCGACCACGTCCCCCTGATATTCAATCGCCCAATTCGGCTGTACGTCTCGGTTCCTTGCGCGCATCTCCGTGACGAACGCGGATGCGTCACTCGATGTGAAGTTAGTTGGGACGCTGGCGTTGAACCTTTCCCAACCTGGGTCGCTCTGCCAGTAGGCAAGTACATCGACCTCATCTTCCTGCACGAAAGGTCTTAGTTGTAGGGTTTCATTGCGTAGTTGGTTCGGAATCATGTCTCCCTAGACCATACCACCATGACTGACGAGCGTCGGATCAAATTCGCAACACGCTTTTGTCCTGCGCGAAATGCTGAGTTGATACTCGCGCATAACCATCATAGAGTCGGGTACAAATGGGGTTGGGGGAAGGTTTAATGGGTCCAAAATTCGGTGCACTGCTCTTATCGATAGCAATGGCGAGCACACATGCGGCTGAGGATGATGGTACGGCTACCGGGGTAGATTTCGATCCAAACGCCCGTCTTGATCGATACGCGAAAGAGTACCTCGATCAGTGCGCTGTCTGTCATGGCGAGGACTTACGCGGTGCAGCTCAAGGCACACCACTCGTTGGAGAGTTGAAGAACGGCGACTCAGTCCCAGATCTGATCGCGAGTATCGCAAATGGCAATCCAGACAAAGGCATGCCTGTGTGGTCACAAACGCTATCAGAAGAGGACATCAAAGCCCTCGCGCTCTATATATCTGAAACGCGCGCGGGATTTAGTTATGCCAGTTTCAATTATGAAACTGCTTTCGTGGTTCCGAGTGAAACCTATACAACTGAAAAACACGCCTTCAACCTAAACGTTATCATCGACGGCCTGGATGCACTGCCTTTCTCCATCGCGCCTCTTCCCGAAGGCGGTATGCTGTTGACCGAAAAGAAAATCGGACTTTCCATCATTTCGCCCGCTGGAGAAAAGTCTGAGTTCATAGCGGATACGCCTCAAGCCTATGCCGATACCTACACACTCGATATCCAGCAAGAGTGGGGCTATGGCTGGCTTCTCGACGTCGCTCTTCATCCAGAATACGAAAACAACGGCTGGGTCTACCTCTACTTTGGCGATCGCTGTGAGGACTGCAACGCCATCAGCCGAAAATCTAAAACACCTGTCTCAATGAACAAATTAGTTCGCGGACGCATTTCGGATGGCATCTGGATAGACGAAGAAGTTATTTGGGAAAGCGATATCGAACACTACGGCTCGATTCCAGATATCGGTGCCGGTGGTCGTTTGGCTTTTGACGGCAAGGGACATGTCTTTATGAGTGTTGGTGTTACTGGCATCGACAATTTCACCGGACTCCAAGATCTTGGACGTCCTTGGGGCAAGATCCATCGCATCAAAGACAATGGTGAGATTCCACTCGATAATCCTTTCATGGAAACCGAAGGCGCCATCAAAACAATCTGGACCTACGGACATCGCAGCCCGCAGGGTTTGGAATTCAATCATCAGACCGGTGAAGTTTGGGGTACCGAGATGGGACCACGGGGTGGTGATGAAGTGAACCGCCTGCAGCCAGGACGAAACTATGGCTGGCCACTGTACTCGAAAGGTATCAACTACAACGGCACGCCAATCGATTATGGTAAACAACTCGGCATCGAATTCGACCTTAAAGACATCGTACAACCCGTCGTCGACCTGACCCCTTCCCCTGCAGTCTCTAGCTTTATCATCTACGAAGGCGACAAATTCCCCGACTGGCGTGGTGATCTTTTGGTTGGATCACTCAAAGGTCGAACGCTCTATCGCATGGAGGTTGAAGACAACGTGGTCGTTCACACAGAAACTCTGATCTCTGATCTAACTCGGTTTAGGGACATTGAGAGCGGACCAAACGGCGAGATCTATGTGCTCCTTGAACATAATTCGGGTGGTCAGATTCTGGAACTCGTCAATCAAGCTGGGGATTCTTGATGCAGATTACGAGATATTCCATCTACTTCGTCGCAACCCTCCTCACTTGGCACGCATATGCTGCACCCGAACCGCTCTATAACCCAGTGCCGGAGCCGATAGCCAAAGGCGACATCGTTGTCGCCGTAGAAGACTTTGTGCAACTACCCCAGACACAAGACTCCTCGACGCAAAACACCAATGCAGCACATGCCCGTATTCAGTACATACAGCCCTTCGGCAACACGTTTGGCAAACTCATCATTAATGACCTCCGTGGTGTCCTGTATCTAACGGACGATCGTGCGAGCGAACCTCGCGTATACCTCGACTTGCGAAACGAGGACGTTGGTTTCGACGACTCAATGTTCCCCAACGAAATGGGATTGGCAGGTGTTGCCTTCCACCCTGAGTTTACGAGTATCGGCAAACCCGGCTTCGGTAAGTTCTACACAGTGTACAGCGCGACTTCAGATAGCGGTGTTGCAAACTACTTGGATGATGACTCAGCAAGTCACGAGAGCGTTATTCGGGAATGGACTGCCTACAATCCTCGCGGGCTTAAGTTCTCCGGAACAAGTCGAGAGGTCTTTCGCGTCGGGCAATTTGCACCGAACCACAATGTCGGTCACATAGCATTCAACCCTGTTGCGGAAGTTGGGAGCGATGACTACGGAGTGCTGTACGCAACGTTTGGTGATGGTGGCGTTGCCAACGATCCGCGAGAATACGGTCAATCGCTCGCTTCGCCGTTGAGCACAATTATTCGCATCAAGCCTTTAGAAGTGACTAAAGATCAGGCTTACGGTATCCCAGCGGATAATCCTTTTTTAGATCATCCCACGGCAGCACCCGAAATTTGGGTCTACGGTTTGCGTCACGCGCAGCACTACTCCTGGGATAGCCAGGGACGTATGTTCATTAGTGACATCGGTCAAAACATGATCGAAGAGGTGAATCTCGGCGTTGCCGGGGCAAACTATGGCTGGCGCCTTAGGGAGGGAACCTTTAGCACCGCTTTTGGCGTTGCAGACGGCGAACCCGGTCGTGTTTATCCGCTACCAGCGGATGATCCGGGCTTCGTCTATCCGATTGCGCAATACGATCACGACGAAGGCCGTGCGATCGCTGGTGGCTATGTCTACGAGGGCGCCGCTATCCCAGAACTTGTAGGCAAGTTCGTTTTCGCGGATATCGTCGACGGACGGATCTTTTATATCGACACGAGTGATCTTGCGTCCGGCTCACTGCAGACAATCCATGAACTACGGCTGTCGTTTGGAGGCCAAGAAAAACCACTCAAATCAGTATCGAGCTTCGCCAACTCCTATGATGAAGGCGTCCGCGTGGATCTACGCTTGGGCATCGATGCGTTAGGGGAGCTCTATATACTCACTAAGGGTGATGGCTGGGTTAGAAGGTTCGTTGCTATCGAATAGGTCTAGTCAATTCCAACCATCTCAGGTTTGCGGTACGCTTGGTGATCAACCAATCGTATTCGAGGGGATTACGCAATGAGAAGGTTAACCCATTCTCTGCTCTGGCTCGCACTCGCTACTTTCACTAGCACTAGTTTCGCGGCGACACTCACCGGCACTATTAACGACGAACAAGGTGAGGCGATGCATGGCGTCATGGTTCGAGTGACGGACGACGCTCACGGCATCTCCGAATCCGTTTATACCGACGAAGACGGTGTCTATACTTTAGTGACTCGCCTTGAAGGTACTTTAAAGCTTCGCGCTCGACATCCCTACTTCCGGGACGTGCACTCGACTGTGGAATTGGGTGGCAACGCACGCTCTGAAGAGAATGTCGTCATGGCAAAAATGACGACGGACAAAGAGATCTCAGACAGCCTACCTGCGGCCTACCACTTCTACAGCTTGCCGTTCGAAGAAGGCGACGACAAAGATTTTAATGCCTACCAATTTCAACGCGATTGCCTCTCGTGTCATCAAATGGGCAACCCATTCACAAGATTACCTCGCACCGCAGAATCTTGGGCTGTAACAATTCAACGCATGCACCGTATGGTTGGCAACTTCGACGAAAAGCTACGCGATCGCCGCTCAGAAATATTGGCCGAAGGCTTTCGTGGCGAACCGATCAAAATGCGTCCGGAATTCCCCATTCACAATGAGTTAGAGACCGCAAAGATATACGAGTACATGCTCGAACGCGCGTTTGTACCTCACGACTCAATCGTGCATCCAACCAACGGTTTGATTTACACAGTTGACCAAGCACTGGATCACATGGTCGTTACCGACCCAATGACCGGTCAATCCGAATACATTCTTCAGGCTGGTGGCGATGGTGAGAAGTACCACAAAGGCGTCGAAAAGCAGCAAGTTTTGGGCGAGTTTGATCCAGGCACACGCCACGGACCACATTCGTTAGATCTCGGCAAAGACGGCAAGTACTACGTCACCAACACCGGCACGCACAGCATCGGTGTTTTCAATCCAGACACAAACAGCTGGGAGGCATCACATATGATTCCTCGAGAAACCAAGGCTTATTATCCGCACACCATCCGTGTCGATCAGAAAGGTTACGCCTGGTTCACACTTGCTGGCGCCGAGAAAGTGGGTCGACTTACACCAGACAACGGCTCCTTCGACATCGTCGATCTTCCCGAAGCAGTTTCTAGTGGCATCTCCGGAGGCACACAGCCATACGGCATTGATATCAACCCTGTTGATGATCGTATGTGGTATGGCCGGCTCTTCGGCGACAAAATTGGTTGGGTAGATTCAGAAACTCTAGAGGTCACCGAGTTTGATTCTCCGATCAAGGGTCCACGCCGCATGCGCTTCGACAAGGAAGGCGTCTTGTGGGTATCGGGGTACTCTGAAGGTCAGTTGGCGCGAATCGATGTAGCTAACGGCTTCGAAGCCAAGGTTTATGACATGCCTGGGTTCGCCCCCGGTGTTAAGCCTGCACCTTACGCGCTTGGCGTACACCCGACGCATCAGGACATTTGGCTGAACGAAAACATGACCGATCGAATCTATCGGTTTATTCCGAAAGAAGAGCGCTGGGTTGTTTATCCAGTCCCTCTCTCAGGCACGTATACTCGGGATATGACCTTTCAGCCTGACGGTCAAGTCTGTCTTTCTAACAACCCAATTCCACCGCCAGCGCTAGAAGGCGGCGTACTCGAGATCATATGCCTTGACCCGAGCTACGACCCCGTAAAAGAAGCTGAGCAGCTGCAGCTCACGCAGCGCTAGGAACGAGAGAGGCGAGTAAAGTGTTATTCGCCTCTCTTACCTGCAACGTGGTTAATCGCTCGCTGCTCATTAGCCTATTGCTACTTGCGAGTTCTGTGGTCTCCGCAGCAGAACCCGCTGCGCTGACAGACGAGCAGCTCGCCAAACTTAGCCTCCGTGCGGTAGCTGGCAAGACAGATCTCTACGTTATCCCCGGATTTGGTGGCGCGGTCTCAGGCGGTAACATAGCGGTTCTCGTAACGCAGGACGGTGTGGTCGTCGTAGACAACAAATTCGACTACAGCCACGACGATATTGTTAGCCAGATCCGTTCGATCACGGATCAACCAATTACCACAGTCCTAAACACACACCATCACTTTGATCACGCAGGTAGCAACCCACACTTCTTAGCGTATGCCCAGGTGATCGGCCACGACAACGCGCGTGCAAACATGCTCGCTAACCGACGCGCGAGCGCTGACCCAACGGGTGCACCACCAATCACCTACTCAGACACAACCACCTTGCATCTTGGTGACCACAAAATTGAGCTGCATCACTTCGGACGGGGTCACACAAATGGCGACACGGTAGTCTATTTCGCTGATCTAAAGACGGTGCATACCGGGGATCTATTTATCTGGGGTGAACGCCTGGACGGATCGAAACTCGCCCCATTTATTGACTATGACAATGGCGGCAGTGCGAGAGATTGGGCAGGAACGCTGGATAAAATCCTCGCTCTCGACTTTGACACCGTCATCCCTGGACACGGCGCCGTGCTCACACGTTCAGAAATCGAAACATTTCGGCATCGTTTTGAAGTTTTGGTTGGACGAGTCGCACAAGCGATCGCTGCTGGCATCTCACGAGAAGGCGTGGCAGAGGCCGTCGAAGTCGAAGACCTGGATTGGCCTCTGACAGCGGATCGTATCGAGCTGATCTACGACGAGCTCAGTCCTTAGGCAACGATTTCGTTCGCCAACAACATCGCAAACTCTTCATCGCTCTTGCCTAGGATCTCCTGCACAACATATTGATTGTGCTCACCGAGCATCGGCGCTCGTGTGAGCGTGAGATCCATACCTACCCATCTTGCACCCTCTCGATCTATAGGTATGTCGACATTCGGTGCAACAGGTTGTCGCACTTGATGGTAGTGATTCGGAAGTTGTGGATCGTGCTCCAACATGTCTTTCAAATGTTCGACGGCGGCTGCAGCAATGCCGTTAGATTGTAACTTGTCCGCGATTTCCCACTTGTCCTTGCTCGCACTCCACTCGCTGATCAACTCATCCAATTGATCTTCATTCGCCTTACGCGCTTCGTGACTTTGGAAACGCGGGTCTTCACACCACTCAGTCTTACCGACCGTCTCGCAGAAAGATCGCCACTGTTGTTCGCCACGGACTGCTAGACCGACCCAGCAATCTATCTCGGGATCGATTTCAGCGGCCGCTGGGTAAATCCCATGCGGACAGAAGTTTGGATTGCGGTTGGCGTTCCTTGGCGGCTGCTCACCCGTCGCTTTGAATTGCATCCACTCTGCGCCGAGCAAAGACAGTACTCCCGACAGCTGGGTGAGGTGTAGCTCCTGCCCTTTTCCCGTCTGGCTTCTTTGGCGCAGTGCAGCTAGCGAAGCGGCAGCTAACAAGTGTGGCGACGTGAAGTCTGGGTATGCGATACCAACCCCCCGTGGACGCTCTCCGGGGAAGCCCGACAACATATTAAAACCAGAGGCTGCCATCAGAATATTGCCCATACTGGGACGCTGCGCCCAGGGTCCATTCCTATGTGCACCGGGCAAATTAAGCAAAATTACATCTGGCTTGATTCGTTGCAACACATCAAATCCGAGTCCCATGCGCTCCATAGCACCAGGTCTGAAGTTGTTTATCACGATATCCGCGCTGGCAATCAGCTCCTTGATTAGATCGAGCCCTTCAGCCGTAGACAGATTGACAGTAAGTGACTTTTTACCGGCATTTACTGTGTTGTAGAGACCGCCCATATCCGTATCTGGCTTACCGTCCGGTCCGACCTGGCTGCGCATGGAGTCAGGTTTGGTGGTGGATTCCACGCGAATCACCTCGGCCCCAAAACTGGCCAAGATCCTCGTCCCGATAGGCGCAGCCAGCACCCAACCAAAGTCCACGACCCGGACGCCAGCTAATGCCAAAGCCGGGTCTGCCTGTCTGTGCGTAACTTGACGTTTCGTGACTTGAGGTAAGTCATCCAGCAGTGCTTGGTGCTCGCCGAGGGTTGGCGCGCGTCTTAACTCAACGCCATCCGCCATCGCATCCACTGGTGAACGAACGTAACCCAATGTTGCACCTAGGACCTCGTGCTCAACTTCGAGGAATTGATCATTCACCCGGTACTGTTCTTGTTGTTCAAGATCAGGAAAGTCTAGAACCGGCAAACAAATTATGTCTGCACCTAGGGCACCATCGACAAATTCGTCTCGTGTTAGGGCTTCAGCAAGTTTGAGCGTTGTTTCGGAAACAGGATTATTTTGGCGCGGCGATTCTAGGCGCGCATAGTGCCAATCATCCGCAGTCATCCCATGATCGATACCAACTTCGTCGGCCCACTTAAGGAAGCCATCGAAGCGATCAGGGCGGACCAACAAGCTCACATACTTGCCGTCTCGACAGGCCATCGCCGCTGATAACCCCGGACGACGCGGTATTCGTTTATGCCATTGCCAAATTCCGGGGCTGGCAGTTTGCATCACTGCAAGTGCGGTGGCCTCTTGTAGCGACAGATCGATATGCAGTCCCTGACCCGCTCGATCGTCCTGACCAAAATCACGTTGATGTAGCGCTATCGTAACCGCCGATGAGGCAGCGAGACCGGCCATTGTGTAGGAAGGATTGGCGCCACCTTGCATCGGTGTCCCTTGGGCCGAGCCAGACACTTGTATCAAGCCACCGGCCGCACCCGCGACAACGTCATTTGCCAGTCGATCCCGCCAAGGGGTCGTCAATCCGAACGGTGTTATGGAGCATTGTATAAGACCCTCATTCAGAGACTGGAGATCGTTATATGAGAGTCCAAGTTGATCCAATTTCCCGGGCGGCATCGTTTCCAAAAACACATCCGCAGTGGCTAGGAGGCATTCAAACTGTTCTCGATCACTCGTATTCTCAAGATCAAGCACGACGGATTTCTTGTTCGTGTTGAAGTATAGATGTGCAAAGCCTCGGTCCGATCCTGCTTGATCATTCAGAAACGGCGCATCCTCGCGAATTCTCGCCCCACCAGGCGTTTCAACAACGATAACTTCAGCGCCTAGGTCCGCTAGAATGCGTCCAGCTAGTGTACCGCTGCGATCACAGCACTCAACAACTCGTATGCCTGCTAACGCTTCGCTCATGCGGCTGTGCGCGGAAGTGGGATGGTCACCGTACCCACCATCGCAACCGCACCACCAACAATGACCGCATCTATCTCGAAGACCACACGGTCAGCTTCAACCTGGGCGACACGTGCATTGGGAATAATCGTTAAATCTGCATACACCGGCGCTTTCCAACGAATATCAAAAGCTGCACCATGCAAAAGAGCATCCCGCCCAGCCGCAGCCATGACAACTTCCAATGGAAAAGAGAGTACATGTGCACCACCAGCTATCGGTTTTGCGAGCCCGGCCTTTTTGGCAAGCTCCGGGTCAGAGTGGATGGGGTTGTCGGGATTCTTCGTATCGCGGGCCTCCATCAGATCCAAACCAACAAGGACCTCATAACCGCCGAAGGCGTCTCCAACTCTCAGGCTCTCTATCTTGTCTTTACATGGGTTGTTTGCAGCGACGTCCCAATCAGGTCCGACTGCTTCAACGTCATCTGGAGATTGGCCCTCCAATGAGTCAGACAAGCCCTCCTCGACTTTGTATGCAAGAAGACCGGTCGTTAGGTTACTGCCAACGAGCTCGCCTTGTGAATTGAGTGTCTTACTCGCGTTCGTGCCATAGCGTCGACCTTTGTGCACGTGGCGTCCAATCGCTTCCCCTGTGACAGTGAAGACGTCATCTTGTTGCAACGGTCTGTGGATCGTAAAACGCTCGCGCACCCAAACGCCACCCGCGACACCACCACCAGCACCAGGAATTTTTTGTTTCTTAAGTGGATCTCTCGGCTGGTTACCTAGAATAAAGAGCGTGAGTGCTGTCATGACATCTGGTTGCACAACACCGGATGCGGCGAGCGACTGCAATTGCTCTCCCCAAACGCCCATACCTTCCGCCGCACCAGCCAACTTGTCTTGTCGCATTGGCCCCGAAGTTGGCACCAAAGCCTTCGGCCACTTATCCATCTAGCCTCCCCTCCAATTCTTGCTCTATGCTGCGAAGCTCGGCGGCAATATCGTTCTCCGTCTTTGGATCTTGATTCGCTTGCCGAAACCAATAGTTCGCATTGCTTGTATCGCCCTCTAAAAGATGCACGATCGCGTGCATCCAATTCGCAAGTTTGGACTCATCCTCCTGCACGATAACGTGCGCGCCTTCCCAATCACCGGCCCGTAAAAGACCCAACGCTTTTTGTAACTCACTCATGGTGTGTCCATCGTTCATGCATCACTCACTTTTGTAAGGAACCGGGGAGACCCAGCCCATACTGCTCTCCCCAACTGAGACCAGAATATGTGTCCATCTTAGGTCGATACTCACAACCCACCCAGTCTGTATACCCGAGAGAGTCTAGCAACTCAAAAAGCGGATAAACATCAGGCTCACCGAACTGAGGTTCATGTCGGTCGGGTACGCAGGAGAACTGTACATGGCCAACCCAATCGAAGAGCTGGCGCAGTCGTTCTGCCACACCACCTTCCATAATTTCAATGTGATAGAAGTCAAACTGTAGACGCACAGCGGGGCTGATCCGTTCTATCAACGCGACCGCCTGATCGGTATGTGCGTAGAGATAGCCGGGTACGTCTTGGTCGTTTAAAGGTTCCAACATGAGATCAACCTTCAAACCAGTCGAATCAATCTGGCTTTGTGCCCATCGCATGTTTTCAACAAACACATCTTCGCACGCGTGGACCTCAATACCAGGCGGAACGACACCTGCCATCACATGAATCTTTTCGACCTCGAGTGCGGTGGCGTACTCGACCGCACTCAAAAAATGATCTTGGAATTCTGATTCACGACCGGGTACCGCACCGAGTCCTCGTTCACCCGCCTTCATGTCTCCCATTGGTGTATTGATCAGCACCAAATTGAGTTGTGAATCTGTTAAACACTGTTGCAAGTCAGCAATGGTTTCCCGATAGGGATTTAATACTTCAACGGCACTAAAACCACAGCTGCGGGCACTCGCAAAGCGATCCAGCAGGGGCACTTCCGGAAACATGAGACTGAGATTCGCGGCAAATTTAGGCATGACACGACTCTACAATGAGAACTCGCGCGACAATAGCCTTACGGCTGCACTACAACTTGCTAGTGCGCATGACCGTGCGATAACTCTTCCTCGCTCGCCGTTCGAACGGATTCGATACTGACCGCAAAAAACAAAGTTTGGCCCGCCAATTCATGATTGGCGTTCAACGTGGCGCTGCTCTCTGAGATCGCATCGACTTTCAAGCTATGCACTCGACCTTCTTGATCCTTGGACTGGAGGCGCATGCCTACTGCTAGGTTCTCTATCTGGCCGAGCTCCGCTAGTGGGACTTCCTGTATCAACTCAGGATCAGCCAAGCCGTAGCCATCCTCCGGTGCGATTGATACTTCTAACTTGTCGCCACTGGACTTCTCTTCTAACTCTCTTTCGAGTCCTGGAATTAACCCGCCATAGCCGTGCAAGTAGGTCAGTGGGTCGCCACCCTCAGACGTGTCGATAACTTGTCCGCCTGCGTCGGTTAATGTGTAATGAATTGTTACTACCGAGCCTTCAGCGATGTCCATGTGTCAGTTTCTCCAAAGAACGTTATTTCGCGCGGGTTGGGGGGGCGCACCTTACTCGAATGATCACTTTCTTTAAACAAAGAACCGTCGCTCCTATGGTTTCGATCCAGTCATAGATGCTCTAGTCTTATGATCCACAGACTAGATTAGGAATTGCCATGTTCATCGCCATGAACCGTTTCAAAATCACACCTGGCTTTGAAGAAGGCTTCGAAAAAATCTGGCGTGAGCGCGACACCTATCTCAGTACAGTCCCAGGCTTCAAGACTTTTAACCTGTTAAAAGGTCCGACCACCGACGAGCACGTTCTCTACGCTTCTCATTCAGTATGGGAGTCACGCGAAGCATTTGATGCATGGACTGAGTCTGACGCGTTTCGCAAAGCCCATGCACAGACGAGCGCACCAAAGGGGACCTACCTCGGACACCCTGATCTCGAACTGTTCGAATCCGTGCTCTAATCCGGATCGTTCAACCGTTCGTAGATCCTTTGAATAGAAATCAAGCTAGTACCAACCTCGGCGATCGGTATTTCGGCGTGATTGGTTAGGTCGATAGTTGCCGCAGCATCTTCTGCTGCAATTCCGTCAGCATGCATCCCGGCAGCTTTAGCCCACAAGTCTCGATAGAAAGTCTGGACTAAATCTATACGATTTAGATCGGTGACAGGTGGACCATGGCCAGGGACAAAGATATCGAAGTCTAGTTGCTTGAGATTTTCGAGCGTTTGCGGCCACTCATCAACATATCCGTCACCCAAAAACGAAGGTCCGCCAAATGCCATATCGCCCGTGAAAACCAGCTTGTCCTCCGGAAAATAGACCACGACATCGCCACCTGTATGCGCGCGCCCGAGAAAAATTATCTCGATCTCGCGGTCATCCCTGTGGAGCGTCATTCGTTCACTCAAGGTCAAGTTCGGTGGGACAGGACGTATCTCAGCAAATCCGTCGGCATGCTCTCTAAACATTTCTAGGTAGGCCTGTAACTCCGCCTTCTTCGCCGTGTCTTTCTCCTCAGCAATTTGAGCGGTCACACGCTCGATAGTGGCTTTGTTACCTGCAATGCCGCTGACGTAAGTATCCTCTTCAAGCGGTGCACCGGCGAGTTTCTCGTAAGTAAAGTCGTGCCCAATGATTGGGATGCCAGTGAATTCCTGATTGCCATGCGCGTGGTCCCAGTGATGGTGGGAGTTGATCAATGCTGTAATTGGGTTAGGGGTTATCGCCTTTATCGACTTGATGAGATCGCGAGCCTTAGCTGGAGTCACGTGGGAGTCCACCAACACGACATCATCCTCGTTCACGATCACCAGCGCATTGCTGTTAAAGACACGAGCTGTCGATTGGGCGAGATAGATTTGGTTGCGCACTTCCGTGAATTGGTGCGTGTCTGTTGTAATCACTTCGCCAGCTGCCGCATGCACAGCCCGAAAGGGAAGAACCGAAACAACGCAGATAACAATAATGGTTAGTGCTACTGAGCCTAGCTTCGTTAAGAATGCCATCGAAATTTCCTCTTTAACCCATGCGTTTACTAGACGTACGGGTCGCACGTGTTGTACTAGTCGATGCCTGCAAGTTTAAGGGCTTTCAAATAGTTGTCGAGCTGGTCGTCGCGTTTCACATAGAAGAGTTTTTCCTTAGCAAAGGCCACACTAAAGTCACTCTTCTCTTTAAGCAGTAGCTCGCGCACTGTAATCACTTCTTGCTCACGGCCCAATAACGCTAGCGCGACAAGTTTGTGCGCCAAGGTCCAGTACTGACGGTTGGGGATCACGAGCGCTTCGTCACACCACTCGACCGCACGCTCATACTCACCGCTAAAAATCATCGCCATGGCGCCGTAGGTAAAAAACGCCCAACGCTGCGGATCGTTTGTACTGAGTTTGATGACGTGTTCAAAGGTTTCGATCGACTCGTCGTATCGTCCTTCATAAGCCAACGAGTCTGCTAAGCCACAGTGCGCTGACGCCAATGCCGGATTTAGATCGATCGCACGTTGATTTTCTCGGATCGCACTATCGTATTCTCCCCTCGCCAAGCGGACACGGGCCATGAGGGCATACAACACAGCATTGCGACTATCGAGACTGACGGCTCTCTCTGTCGCATCGAGCGCCTCGTCTAATTGCAGTCGGGAAACTGGCGTATCCCAATACACCATCCCCAACACCACCGAATACGCCCACCAGGCATGCGCCTCTGCAAAATTTGGATCGAGTGTCCGACTTCGCTCAAGTAGCTCCTGCGCAGCAACATTCGACTGCGCCGTAAACTGAAAAAACCGATCGACACCCAAGTGATAACAGTCCCAAGCTTTCAGATCTCTCTGTGGAAGCTGTCCCACCCGTTGCCGTTCGGCTAAGCCAATTTCTGGCTCAACACGTGAGGCAATGGTCCGGGTAATCTCATCCTGTAACTGAAATATGTCATGCAACGACCGATCATAAGTCTCCGACCAGTGTGTATGGCCACGGTCCGTCGACACCAACGTTGTAGAGACTCGAATAGCTTCACCCGCACGCCGCACACTCCCCTCAAGGACATAGTCCACGCCCGCTTCCTCGCGTAACGCTTCATAAAGGTTCACCGCACCGAGATAAGGTCGTAACGCGTTGCGCGCAAGAACATCTAACCAACGGTTCCGCGCCAGGATGTTACTGATGTCCTGGGTAATGCCGTTAACGAAGTAATCCTGCCCAGCTTCGCTCGAGAGATTTTCAAAATCGAGCACGGCGACCACAGGTCGAGCGGGTTCTTTCTCAACAGCCACCGGCACCGGTGAGTTGGACACTTCTTCGACCGGGCCGACAAAGCGAAAGCCGCGTCCATGGATGGTCTTGATCATGCGCTGTTGTCGCCCATCATCTTCTAACGCCTGCCGAGCACTCTTAATACGGCTGGAAAGTGCGGCGTCCGATACGAAACGGCCACCCCAAACTTGATCGATCAAGTCCTGCTTTGTGACCATCTGATCACGCCGGGTAACCAGCGCGCCCAACACTTCCAGCACCTGTGGCTCCACACCGACCGGCTTACTGTCTTTGTGTAGTTCAGCGGTCTCGAGATCGAGTAAAAAGGGTCCGATTTGATAAGGCATACCTAATAGTTAACCGCAAACTCGTCGATTACCACCCCCTGCAGGAAAAGATCAGGAAATCTTCAAACTTCGGCGCAAGTCTGACCTCTGATCTACAAGCTCGCTCTTTGCAGAGTCTCTAGAATAACCACTATCGAAACGGGCATTCGCTATAGCTCACCAATAAGGAAAAGAGACATGCCACCAATTGAAATCATCGCAAACTGGGCAGAAATCATCGGCGCTTTCACCATCTTGACGGCGCTCGGCTTCGGGATGTCGCAAATCCGCATGCACAAAGTGCAACAACAGAATAGCTTCGCCGCAGAACTCACTCGAACTTTCATGGATGAGACTCTGGCGCTGTCGGTCGCGAAGCTACACACCGTGCCTGATGGGGTCAGCGCAACAGAATTGCGCGCCATGGGCCCAGACTTTGAAGAAGCTGCTGTTCGCGTCACCATGTCTTTCGAGACCATGGGTTTGCTCGTCTACCAAGGTTATGCCAGCAAACAGCTCGCCTTCGATCTCGCTGGCGGCATCATGGGTGTAATGTGGCGCAAGCTCGATCTTTGGCAGGCTGCCGTAAGAGAAGAACAAGGCCAACCTTCTTGGGCTGAGTGGTTCGAGTGGCTCGCCTTACAAACCTACGAAGTCAAAGGGACTGTTTCTCCGGCCAAAGTACGTTTAGTGACTTCAGGCGGCAATCGGCCTGAGCCGACCAATCTCGACAAACTGCGGGCGCGCGAGTCGTAATCTCACGCAAAGTATCTAAACTAGGCGTTTTACGACGTTTAAGTTCTGCATGATTGAAGACTATGGTGACCGACACATCCCTTTTGAGGGTTGTTTTAACTTTCGCGACATCGGTGGCTACCCGACCACAGATGGTCGAACCGTTCAATGGGGAAAGTACTATCGAGCTGGCCGTCAGGATCGAATGACCCCATCGGATCTGGATCGAGCAAGAACATTATCGATAGGCACACAAATAGACCTCCGCAAGCATGATGAGGTCAGCGACCAGGGTCGGGGACCATTGGAGGCGATGGGTGCGAAATATGCGCACTTACCGGTAATCCCAGATGGCGGCACCGACCAACTAGCACGGCTCGTCGGCGACACAGGCATCTCCGGCAAACGGTATTTAGGCTATCTAGAGTTTGGTCCTGACACGTGGCTTGAGATGTTTGACATATTTGCCAACGCAGATGACCACCCGATTGTGCTGCATTGTACGGCGGGCAAAGATCGGACCGGTGTTTCTACCGCTTTCCTATTGAGTGTCCTTGGCGTCGAACGAGGAGTTATTGAAGCTGATTACATCCTGACTAACCGCGATGTTGATAGGCAAGTGGACTTTGTCGAGACACACGTTGGACTTCCAGAAGGTATGGATCGGGAGACGATGACGTTCCACGCCGGTGTGCCAGAAACCGCCATGCATGATTTTCTAAACGGACTCGACGAAAAATACGGCGGCGCACTCGGCTATCTCACGGGTATCGGTATCACCGATGAACAGATGGAAGCTGTGCGGACGTGCTTCTTAAGTAACTGAGTTGGACAAGAGATTGCAAATTAAAACGGAGCAGTTGACCGACTTCATTAACGAGATTTTCGTGACAGCCGGGGCGAGCGCTGAATTCGCGAGCGAAGTCGCAACGCACTTGGTAGAGGCTAACCTCAAAGGCCACGACAGCCATGGTGTCGGCATGACGCCCGCCTATATCCAGAATATTCAGGCCGACCTTCTAAAGCCTAGCGCTGAAGCCACCGTGCACAAAGATAACGGTGCGGTGATGGTCATCGATGGCAACTTTGGTTTCGGCCAAGTGGTCGGCCGCCAGGCTTGTGATCTCTTGATCGAACGCACACAAGAAACCGGCGTAGTCGTTGCTGGGGTTCGAAACTGCCACCACCTTGGTCGCATTGGTACCTACGCCGAACACTGCGCAGCCAAAGGTCTCATTTCCCTACATATGGTCAACGTCGTGGGGCACAACCCAGTGGTTGCACCTTTCGGCGGACGCGAGCGCCGCTTCACGACCAATCCTTTCACTTGCGCCATCCCACGCAAGAACGCACCTCCCGTGGTACTAGACATGGCCACAAGTGCGGTCGCCATGGGCAAAGTAAGAGTTGCCTATGAAGCAGGCAAGCAAGCCCCTGAGGGTGCTTTGATCGACCATGAAGGTGTCGCAACAACAGATCCTTCTGTTCTCTTTAAGAAACCTGTGGGCGCCTTGGGTCCATTCGGCAATCACAAAGGCTATGGCCTGGCCGTGATGTGTGAGCTATTAGGCGGGGCACTGGCTGGCGAGTGGACCGCTCAACCAGAGCACGAGCGCAGCCATAACATCGTCAACCACATGTTCATGATGGTGCTCGACCCAGCAGCCTTTGGGGGTTTAGAGGCGTTTCAGCACGAAGCAGATGAGATGATCAAATACATCCAAAGTAGTGAGCCTGCGAAAGGTGTTGACCGTGTTCGAGTACCCGGCGAACCAGAAAGAGAAAGCAAAGCCACGCGCCTGGATACCGACATCCCGATCGCTGTAGGCTCCTGGCAAGAACTCATAGCCGCCGCCGAAACGGCGGGCATGACTTCAGCTCGTATTGCGGAAATGACTGCCTAAGTTAAGCCGCGTCTGCAGGAAGCACACCATTTCGAATGAAGAGCGAGAAGAGTCGCTCCCAATGGCGCTCCGCAGCCGCCTTGTGATACATGCCATCCCTTAAAGGAAAGACAAAGCCATGATGAGTACCCGGGTACCACTCGACCTGATATTTGATACCTGTTTCCGCCAGATATTTATCGAGTCCCTCAACCATCTCTGGTGGCGCCCACTCGTCGGTCTCAGCACAACCGATATACATCTCTCCTTTGATCTTGTGCGCGTCCAAATGTGGAGAGTCTGCGGCATCACTAAACAAACGTACGCCATGGAGCGACGCGCTGCCTAGGATTCGATCGGGAAACGCTGCTGCCGCAGCAAACGCGAATGGACCACTCATACAATAGCCCACGCAACCCGCCGGACCATCACCTGCTGTGGCATCTCCTGCCGCATGATTAAACAAAACCTGAATGTCTTCACAAACCATGGCATTCGTGAGGGCATTCATGTGAGAGAACATTTCTTCTCGTTTGTCCGGTGCCATCACAAACTCACGCGCGGTTCGATAATAGAGGTTCGGCAACATCACATAGTAACCAACAGTTGCTATACGTCGCGCCATATCGTGCAGCTCTTCGCGTTTGCCGGGTGCGTCCATCAGGAACATAACTACCGGATACGGCCCCGGTCCATCCGGGCGTGTGATGAAAGTGTTCATCGGACCATCTTTTGTTTGAATATCTAACTCTTGTTCTTGCATGTTTTGTCTCGCTTCTCTGTCTTTCTCTCTTTTTTCTTTCTCTCTTTTTTGGCGTATTTGGCGAGTTACCGCATACCGATATCGAAACCTTCGCCATTCGCATAGCGACGTAGAATACGACCCCCTGTATTTTGGATATGCACTTCGTCGGCACCGTCGTAGATCCGTGCAAATCGCGCATGCCGATACATTCGCTCTAGCGGGGTATCCTCGGTGACACCCAATGCACCGTGCACTTGGATGGCGCGATCGATTACGTTGTGTAGCATCGAGGCGCCATAAACCTTGATCAATCCGATCTCGATGCGGGCTTCGTCGCCCTGATCAATTTTTTGCGCGGCATGCAACGTCAACAACCGGCTGGCTTGAATTTCTGCTGCAGATTCAAAAACAAACTTTTGAATCTGTTGATGCTCCGCCAGATTTTTACCAAATGCTACGCGGTTGTTGGCCCGATCACACATCAGGTCAAACGCTCTCTGCGCCTGGCCTAACCATCGCATGCAATGAAAGATCCGCCCCGGACCCAATCTATCTTGCGCAATTTTAAAGCCATGTCCGCGAGGACCGAGCAAGTTTTCTTTTGGCACGCGTACGTTATCGTAGTCGACCTCATAGTGACCATCTGCTTGGCCCATCACTTTGACGTCGCGCAAAATGTTATAGCCAGGTGTTTCGGTAGGGACAACAATCATCGAAAATGCCGCATGATCGGGTGTATCGTCATCTTCTGTTCTCACCATCGCGGTGGTGTACGCCGCATTCCCTGCGCCTGAGGTGAACCATTTCCGACCGTTAATCACCCACTCATCGCCTTCTAACACAGCGCGTGTTTGTAGCTGTGTTGGGTCAGAACTCGCCACACCAGGTTCGGTCATCCCAAAGCTTGGAAAGACCTCGCCCGCGACAAGCGGTGCTAGATATTTGTCTCGCCATTGTTCGTTGGCATATCGGTGCAACATGATCGAGTCTTGTAACGAGTGAGTGCCCAGTGCCACCATAGCAATCTCACTGCGGCCGACGACTTCGTTGACGAAGACATAATCCATGAAGGGGAGTCCACCTCCGCCGATTTCTTCCGGATGGCCCAAGGCCCACAAGCCTTCAGCTTTCGCTTTGTCCATTAGCCCACGCATGACCTCGCCCCGGCGCGAACCGACCTTGTCTTCAGTCAGCTCCTTTTCAACTGGATAGACTTCCTGCTCAACAAAGTTCAGTACTTTGCTGCGGAGTGGAACGATATGTTCCGGTATAGATAGATTTAGCATGACTCCCCCCCGAGTTCCTTGATTCCGTTAGTTCCCTGTACTCGATTGTAGTATCGTTGCGCCATTAGAAGAAGGACACATGATGTCAGGTTCTGATCTTAAAAAAGCTGGGCTTAAGGTGACCTTACCGCGACTAAAAGTACTCGAAGTGCTGGGTCACGCGGACCCGCATCATATGAGCGCTGAGGACGTCTACAAAAATCTTATCCAGTCTGATGAGACGATTGGTCTTGCTACTGTCTATCGCGTCCTTACTCAGTTCGAAACCGCTGGAATGGTCGAACGCCACAATTTCGATGACGGTCACTCAGTGTATGAACTCGCCAACGAATCCCATCACGACCATATGGTTGATGTAGACACCGCCAAGGTGACCGAATTTATCAGCGAGCGAATCGAGGATCTGCAGAAAGAGATTGCTGAAGAACATGGCTACGACCTCGTGGACCACGAGCTTGTCCTTTACGTGAGAAAGAAGCCCGAGCAAACCTAACCAGCGGCGACTTGATCTGCCCTTTTCGCCCACGTACCCAGACTTCTGCACGAGACCCTTCTGCACCTGGCCCCTTCTGGACCCCGACCCCACTGTTTTCGCAAATAAGAATCATTTGTATTTGAAAGATTAAAGTGTCAAAGTGACTGATTTGACCGCCAAGTAATATGACCGACCGCCTTCGAGATTTACAACCTGGCACGACCGTGCGGGTCTTGAGTTTCAACTCGACAGAGAGTGAAGGTGCCGAGCTTTATGTACAACAAGTCACTCGGCTAGGCTTAACGCCCGGAACAACTTTTCGACTCGTTCGGCGAGCACCACTTGGCGACCCTATCGAAATCCGACTGCGCGGCTATTCCTTGGCTCTACGCCCTTACGAAGCAGACGCCCTGCGAGTGCAGGTCATCGAATGACGACGATTGCATTAGCAGGTAATCCAAACAGCGGTAAAACTACCCTATTCAACGCATTGACCGGTACCCACCAACACGTGGGCAATTGGCCTGGCGTGACTGTCGAAAAAAAATCAGGGCATTTCTTAGGCCCAGATAACAATCAAATTGAAGTGGTCGACCTACCTGGCACCTACGGTCTCAGTCATTCCGGCGGTGGTATCGACGAACAGATCGCCCGCGAATATCTTGCTTCTGGTGCAGTTGATTTAGTCGTGAACGTGGTCGACGCCATGACCCTCAACCGTGGCCTTTACCTGACTAATGAGCTATTGCGTACCGAAGTACCAATGATCCTCGTCGTCAACATGATGGACGTCGCTGTCGCCCAGGGTATCGAGATCGATTTCGCAGCTCTAGCCAAGAAACTAGGCTGTGCAGTTATCCCAATCACCGCGAGCAAGCGACAAGGTATCGGGGACGTTCTTGCGGCAATTTCGACGGCCTCTCCTGGCCAACCGCTGTTAAACGCTGGCTCCGAAATAGAAGTGTTCGATGCGATAGATAAAGCAACCCAAACTATCTTGACCAGCCCGAGCGAGCATACAACCAGCACTGAACGTATTGACAATGTCGTCTTAAATCCATTCCTCGCGTTCCCTATATTTCTTGGGGTGATGTATTTGATGTTCCTGTTTTCGATCAACGTGGGTTCCGCGTTCATCGACTTCTTTGACCTACTTGGTAGCGCCATATTTGTTGAGCTACCGCGAATGGGGCTGCAACTCATAGGCACCCCAGACTGGCTCACAATATTCATCGCCGACGGCGTGGGCGGCGGCGTACAACTTGTTGGTACCTTTATTCCTGTGATAGGCGCGCTATTCCTCGCGTTGTCGTTTATCGAGGACTCCGGTTATATGGCTCGAGTGGCGTTTATCGTTGATCGATTGCTGCGCAGCATCGGTTTGCCCGGTAAAGCGTTCGTCCCTCTCATCGTTGGATTTGGCTGTAACGTGCCATCTGTGATGGCTACCCGCGCGCTAGAAACCCAGCCAGACCGCATACTGACAACCCTTATGGCGCCTTACATGAGCTGTGGCGCTCGCTTAACCGTGTACGCCCTATTCGCCGCAGCCTTCTTTCCGAGCAATGGTCAGAACGTTGTGTTCGCGCTCTATCTTTTTGGGATCGTCATCGCGATCTTCTCAGCCTACGCCGTTCGTAAGCACCTGCTCCCAGCAACGACGAGCCACTTCATACTGGAACTACCGCCATATCACTTGCCGATACTTCGTAACATCCTTATCCAAACCTGGCAGCGCCTTAAAGGGTTTGTTGTACGAGCCGGTAAGGCCATCGTCATCGTCGTCATCATCCTAAATGTGGCCAACTCCATCGGCACCGATGGCACAGTGGGTAATGAAAACACCGAAAAATCTGTGTTGAGTGAGATCGGCAAGTCAATAACGCCGATCTTCTCGCCAATGGGTATAGAAGAAGAGAATTGGCCAGCAACTGTGGGAATTTTCACCGGGATATTTGCCAAGGAAGTCGTCGTTGGCACTCTTGACGCACTCTACGCGAGTACAGATTCAGGCGACACTACCATTACTGAACTGATCGAAGGTGCTTTCGCGAGTGTGCCAGCAAATCTCGCCGACCTAACAAATCAGCTAACCGATCCACTCGGTCTAAACTTAGGTGATCTCGACGATCTTGAAGCGCAAGCCGAAGGTCAGGAAGTTGAGCTTTCGACGATGATCGCAATGCAGACGCTCTTCACAGGGACGATTGGTGCATTCGCCTATCTGGTCTTTCTTCTACTGTACATGCCCTGTGTCGCCACCATCGGCGTCATCTATAAAGAGATCGGTAGCTACTGGGCTGTGTTTTCTGTGCTGTGGTCATTCATGATCGCCTATGCCTGCGCTGTGACGATTTACCAACTCAGCCTAATCAGTACTACACCGCTCGCCAGTACGCTTTGGATTGCGGGTGTGATTGCTGCCACCTTCCTGTTATTCCGGCTACTCGTGATCTGGGGACGCCGCCGCGAGCCTGATTTGATCCAAGTCGTACAAATCTAAACGATAAGTATTCTCATTTATATTTAGATAGGTATACTGCGCACCTAATTTGAAGATTGGGTCTTGTCATGATCAAACAAATATCTTGTCGCTTAGCGATTCTTGTCGTGTCGATAAGCTTGACCACCACCGCACACTCAGCAGAAATCGACCTTCAAGCGTTGTATGACCTCGTGCAGGCGCAAGGCAAGGAAATCGCCAATCTGAAAGCAGAGCTTGCGAACACAAAGCAAGAGTTAGCCGGAACGGTGTCAGACGTCAAAGTGACCGAAGAGCGCCTCGAAAGCACCGTGGCGTTTGTTGAAGACCAGACCTCTGGTAGTACAACAGGCAGTTGGTGGGACCGAACCAGCTTAGGCGGCTACGGGGAAATCCATTACAACGATATTGATGCTGACGACAGCGGCCGCAGCCAAAAAGAAACCGACATCCACCGCTACGTCTTATTCGTAAACCACGAATTTAATGATCGCGTCCGTTTTTACTCCGAGTTCGAGATCGAACACGGTTTGGTCAAAGACACCGCAGACGGCAGCAACGGTGGCGAGGTCGAAATCGAACAGGCTTATATCGAGATGGACCTCAATCAGAACCACCAAGCCAAAGCCGGTCTCTTCTTAGTACCCGTTGGCATTCTGAACGAAACGCACGAACCACCCACTTTTTACGGGGTTGAACGCAACTCCATTGAAAACATTATCCTCCCCGCCACTTGGTGGGAAAACGGTGCAGCAGTCAGTGGCCAGTACGAGAATGGTGTGTCCTGGGACTTCGCCATCCACTCTGGACTAGAGGTGCCAACAGCTGGCGGCAGTACCTATCGAATCCGCAGCGGTCGACAAAAGTCCTCAAACGCCAGCGCAGAAGATCTGGCCTACACCGGACGCGTGCAGTACAGCGGCATTCCTGGCTTGCAGCTCGCCGCATCCTACCAACATCAATCTGATCTCAGTCAAATGAGCGGCGATGGGTTAGATGAAGCCAATCTGCTGTCCGCCCACGCCATTTACAACAACGGTGGCTTCCAGCTCCGTGCACTCTGGGCCGAGTGGGACATTGACGGCTCCCTAGCGAACCTTGCTGGGGCGGATGATCAATCTGGCTGGTACATAGAACCTTCCTATCGCTTCACCACACCCGAAATTGACCTGCTCAAAGAGGTCGGTGTCTACACACGCTTCGAAAATGTTGAAGGATTTCGTAGCCAAGATCAGTTCGAGCAGTGGGAAATCGGTATGAACTTTTGGCCGACTGACAACGTGGTGTTCAAAATCGACTACCGAGACCGCGAGCACGACCTAACCGGCGCCTCCGGAAGGGACTTTAAGGCCATCGATTTGGGCGTTGGATTCCAATTTTAGGCCTTCTATTTTGCAAATTATGTGGCACTATACGTATATGCAAATGAGAATGATTTTCGGCATCATTTCGGTCTTTATCTCCAGTCAGCTTTGGGCTGGGGATGCGACCCATGTCGTCTATCAAGCGCCAGAACAATATGTGAGCGAGACCTTTGCCAACACATTGCCCGCCTCAAGCACCTTGTGGCCAGATGCGACCCTACGCCAAGACTTGGCCGCGGTACTTGGACACAAGCCCAGCCTGCGTTTCAAATACTGGGGTGCAGACAACAAAACCGTTTGGATACTTGACGAAATTGGCAAAGATCGCCCAATAACCGCAGGGATTGTGATTGACCAAGGCCAGATCGAGGATGTCCGCGTTTTGGTCTTTAGAGAGAGTCGTGGTTGGGAGATCAAGCATGACTTTTTCACCCGACAGTTTTCGCGCCTTTTCCTCGATGAGGATCATGATCTCAGTGGACGAATCGACAACATCACAGGTGCCACACTGTCCGTAAAGGCGATGACGCGCATGGCGCAAGCAGCGCTCCTGCTGCATGAACACGCCCAAAAAGAAGAATACGGCCTCGCCCACGCCCGGTAGGCGCAACCGCGCCTTTCACAAAGTCACCGGACTTTGCCTGATCCTGCCCGTTCTCTTACTCGTTATCACCGGTATTCCCCTTGAACTTTCGAGCCAGCCCAAACTCGGCTCCACAGGGGTACCGTTTACATGGGTCCACGAAGCCTATGGTGTCGATTTACCGAGGGAAGCCCTTGTTCAAGGCGGCGTTATACAGTTAGGCGATCTGTTTTTGGTCGGGGAAAGTAAGCGTAGCGTTCGTGCCAATGGACAATTCCTAGCCGCTTATGCACAACCAGAATTCACGATGATTCTGACCGATCGGGAGTGGCTACTAGTGGCCGTTGACCCCGGTATAACCGTAGACCGCGGTGGCTACCCAGACTCGATAACCCGAGCAGGTTTCGGTGCAGGGATACCCATGATTGAAACTGCGACAGGGCCACTGAGTTCAACGGACTATGGGGCTTCGTGGCATCCGGCTTTGGCAACGGTCGAGGCTTGGCCTCAACCCACTCTGATTCGAACCGACGATGTGGTCCGTACCGCCTATGGCGCCTCAGTGGTTAACTGGGAGCGATGGTTACAAGACTTACACAGCGGTCGTTTTTTCGGACAGATCGGTATCTGGATCATGACCGCAGCAGGCATCGCCTTTGTGATGTTGGCAATTTCTGGATTTCTACTGTGGTTTCGAACCCTCCGACGCTAGCCGCTCACTCCAGGCAGGCTGGCCACCTCAGCACCGTCTCCTTCGATTTGGTAGACAGTTAATGGACCAGTAACGCTCTGCGGATCAAAAGTCTCACCCTTTTCCGCAGCGAGATGAGCAAGCCAACTGCGGGCTCGAGATTCAGACATTTCGTGACGGCGCAGTACGCCTTCCGCCACAATTTCTTTACCCTTAGCACTTGCCGGGAATACGATGACGTCGTCCTTCACCTTAAAACGCATCGTGGTGCTCGATTGCGCGTCCAAAATCTCGACCCAACACCCCTTCATCGGACAAACATCGTTCACCAATCCCACCACCTTGACCGGTTGATCCACATAGGCGTCCGGATTTAGCGTCAATTCTCCCACCCGCACTGCAACTGCGTCAGATAGCCCCTTGCCGTACTGGTCTGCCGCAAAACCAGGACCGGAAATGGTCAGCAAACAGGCGACAAGGGCTATTTTCAGTGTATGGTTCATATCGACCTCCTCATTAACCTACAATGTAAAACTATTGCGCCTAGCGCAAACTTTTTCGCAAACTCCCACGACTCTCAATGTAACCCGGAAATAATTCAAATAAATGCTCGGTACGGTGACAGATGAAGACCTTGTAGCCAAAGCGCTGAAGGGCTCAAACAGTGCTTGGACGAAGTTAGTCAAGAGGTACGAAAAACGAGTGTATAACTACGCATTGAGAATGGTAGGGCATCCTGACGACGCATTTGACCTAATGCAGGAAGTGTTCGTTGGTGTGCATCGAAATCTCGCTGGATTTAGAGGCGACGGCGCTTTTCCTGCGTGGCTATTTCGTATCGCCAATTTTCGCTGCACCGACTACTTGCGACGTAGACGTCAGACTGAGGAATATGACGATCAACGCGCATTTGCAAACGGAGCACAGGGACCTGAAGAACAAGCTTTCACCACACATACTAACGAGCAAATCGCCGGTGCACTTGCCAAACTACCGAATGATCAACGCCAAGTTGTGGAACTGAAATTCTTCCAACACTTCACTTTTGAAGATATCGCTGGGCAGCTAGGCATTTCGCCGAATACAGCAAAAACAAGACTCTATAGCGCCCTTAAAAAACTAAAACAACATGAGGAACTTCGAGATGCTCTGTGAAGAAGCAAACTCGCAATTAGTGGAATACGCAGAGGGAGCGTTGCCACCAGTCGAACATACTGCGGTTGAAAAACACTTACATGCATGTGTTACCTGCCAGTCAGACTATGCGACTATCACCGACCTCCAGTCCATGTCGATCAACTGGGACGACGAACAACCACCCGCTTGGCAAATTCCCGAACTCCAGCATGAGAATCCAGCCACCGATTGGCTCAACGGTTTCCGCAACTGGTTTCCAACGTTTGCCAGCGCAACGGCACTCGTCTTCGTGAGCGTAATGTATTTGACCAGCTCAGACACAAACGGCACATTACCAAGCGGCCAACAGGTGGCTGATTTGGGTACCTTGCCGGAGCTCCCTCAAGCACAGCAAGCTGCATTTGTTGATACTGTTCTGCAGACCAGTCGAGAACAGCGTCAGGAAGAGTTCTCAGCCTTACTCGAATACATCACTGCGGAAATGAATCGCCGATCGATCGAAACAGAAGACTCTATGCGCTTCATTCTGTCCTCTCAGATTGAGGGACAAAAAGAACTCGATCAGCTGTATCAACAAATCGAAAACTTGGCTGACACCAACACGACAACGCCGCCACCCAGCGAGTCAGAACAAGGGGTGCAGTACTGATGAACGGCGCAAGTCTATTTGTTGCAGCACTTCTCTCAGTCGGTCTCCTAACAACGCCGGTCAGTGCGCGAGAGATTTCTGATCTCAACAATATCCAACGGGAGACCCGCATTGTCTCCGACGTCATCCGAGCCGCATTGCGGGATCAGCTACGCCGCGATGTGAGAGTCACATCTCTATCCGCTGAATACCTAGCTCGCCAAGGTGTGTTGGTTTCCATCACACTAAACACACCCTGGATAAAAATAGGCGAGGAAGGCGAACCCTCTTTCGACTTCCACGGCAACGTAACGATGGTCGAAATCCCAGAAATGGTGACCAATATCTTGCAGGATCTACAGATCCACATCCCACCTTTCGAACCTGAATCTATTGAAGATCTGAAGGCACTGCGTGAAGAGCAACGCGAACTTAGAAGAGATGCCCGCGAGCTGAGATCGGACCTACGCGAGAAACGTCGAGAACTCGTTCGTCGAGACGACGACGACGACGAGCTCAATGAGCGCGTCGCAATTTTGGAAGCTGAACTCGCAACAGTCGAATCACAGTTCAACGAGTTGTCCGCAGAGATCGACGCGACCTATCAAGAGCTGAAAGCCCCGACGACGCCCTCGATCTCGACCACACAGGCTGTAAACAACAAACGAGAGCCGATTGATCTAGCCATGATTGTCGCGCAAACGGCTTGCGACTACGGAGACACTCTAAAGTCACTTAACTCAGACGAATACCTAACATTCTCTCTTCGCCGCGGAAAAACTACAGAGTATTTCGCGTTCGAGATGAACCATGTACGTCAATGCAGCGGCGATGAACGGCGGGTCGAACGACTGCTTGACCTAGCATATCGATACGAGGGCTAGATCTAACTAGATTCTCTGTTCGTTAGGAGGCGTTAATCACCGGCGGATCGCGCTCAAACTGTGGCGCGTCGTCACCGATCACTTCCCAAGACCCTTTACTGCCGACAAAAATATGCTCAACCACCTTGATCTCGGGATGCTCATCAAGGGACCCGATCGGAATCCACACCAACTTATTGTCTGGCGTCTGCATCGGCAACGGGCTGCCACAATTACCACAGAAGGTGGTAGACCAGCCGTCAGGCATTTCATATCGGTGCACTAAATCTTCACCGGCTTCCCACTGAAACCGTTTAGCGGCTGCCATAACAACACCGTTCGAATTGACTCCAGATACCTTCCGGCACTTCGAACAGTGGCACTGGCCGATATCGCTAATCCGTCCATCGACGGAATAGCCCACACCGCCACAAAGACAAGATCCCCGAACCGGGCTACTCATTGCTTGCCAAACTGTCACCCATCCCAGCAAAGGCTGCTAAGACGGTTTCCGCCGGAAGGCCATTGCGAACCTTTCTGACAACCACATGACAAATCGTCCCTTCGCAACGAATGGCAAACTCCACTCCAGCAGCACCGCAACAGCCTTGTTCCGCCGACACTAGCCTTTCAAGCTCAGCGCGCCGTCCTACTTCGAGCTTCCCGTAGGTCAACTCGACCAGCTGTTCATCACGCGTTACGGAACTCAAACCGTATTGGTTAATTTCTACCCATTCCTGAACCCGTAACTCGAGTTCCTTTTGAGTGAGCTTTCAGTACTTTTGTATCGGTTCGCTAACCATGTGAACAAACTCCTATCAATTGGAAGTAACCGAGATATCGGCAAGCATGGCATCCGTCATACGCAGGAGTGCGCCCGAAAACTGATCGCGATTCACCTGCACGTGCTCAACCAAGCCCTTGTCTTCGCGCAATCTTTGCCGCATTAAACTCTTGGTACCTTGCCAGATCTCATCATTCAGTCCGCCAGATTCAAATTGCGCGATATTGGTTTGCCATCCTCTAAGCACGGCACTATAAAACGCTTGTAGGCGGACAAATTCTGACTCTGAAATGTCATCGCCGTTTCTTCCTTTTGTGAGGAGTGCTGCAAACTCAGCATCCGAGGCGATCATGAGTTCAAGTTCGGCAAAGCCATCTTGGAAATTGCTAGCAGTTTCTAACTGCGTCGCCGTTGTATTTTGTTGGATCTCAAACGCTAGGAAAACTATGCCAACTAAGACTCCGAAATTCGCGAGAACACTGAGCCATTTATTCAAGTTGTCCATAGGGTGGGCTAGGACTTCTTGCTAAACATCATTCTCGTCGATGAGGTCGCGATACTGGCGCATATGGCGTAATGCGCTGACTTCATCGCCATTAAGTTCGCAAATACGTGCGAGATTGTAGTGCGCGTCCGGGATCCCCAACGCTTTTTCGTAGTAGTCCGAGGCTTTCTCGATTTCATCTAGCTCATCGAACACTGTGCCTAAGTTGTAATACGCAAGCTGATGTCCTGGTCTAGCTGTTAAAGCAAGCTCGTAGTGGCGCTTTGCGTGTTTCAAATTACCTTTTAGTTGGTAAAGACGGCCAAGATTAACATGTGCGTCTGCATTTTTAGGGTCCATGCGGATCGCTTCTTTGTATGCGTCCGGCGCCTTGTCGGGCTCAACTTCCTCCAAATCCAAACCGAGGTTGTACCACTCATCGCTGTTGAGCTCTGAGCCTCGGGCGGCTTCGAGTAGATGTTGTTCTGAGAGTTCTTCAACGTTGTCAGCTATTTCTTGGAAAGCGAAGTCCAAAGCTGCTTGGCCAGTTTCTACTTCCCAAACATGTTGATCGTCGCGTATCACAACGTTTGGTCCGTTGGCGTAAATGCGAACTGAACTGAGAGACTCAACCTGAGACATCTCGTCTTTCAGTTTCACAAGTGCACGGTAGGCCTTGCGGGTGCTGACTTTGGCATCGAGCAATCCTTTCACAGTTCGAAGCAGAACCACATCTTGGAAAGAGAATCGGAATTCGTCGCGCGCGCCACGGCCAGGCTGGATCAAATTACGGCGAACGTAATGTCGAACCTGGTCTGTGTTGATGCCTATAAGATCAGCTACTTCTTTGGTAGTGTAGCCACTCATCTAGATCCGGAAACCTTAGTGTTATTTCGTCTTACGCCCGGATGCAGATTGTGCCTTGGTTGCGCCAGCCTTTCTACCAGCGCGTGCAGCTGTTTTACGTTTCGAGCCGGACGCAGCAGATTTTTTCTTCGTCTTGCTACCCACGGATGCTTTGAGCGCTTCCATCAGATCAACGATTTTCGCCTCGGGGGCTGCTTCCTGTGGAATCTTGATTTCCTGGCCATCGATCTTTTGCTGGATGAGCTCAGTCATTTTCGAACGGACCACATCTTCATATTGTTCTGGCTCGAACGCTTCGTTCACGCGTTGCTCGATGATCTTAATTGCGAGGTCTAGCTCATCGGCCTCGATGCTGGCTTCTTCGATCGGAACGTCCTCGAAAGTACGTAACTCGTCTTGGTGCTTGAGTTGCTCCATAACAAGCCCATCACCCATCGGACGAATCAACACCAAATGACTCTTGCCGCGAGTGGCATAACTCGCAAGTGCAGCACGCTCAGTTGATGCTAGCGCTTCTTTTAGTAGGTGGTAAGACCGTGATGCGCCTTTGTCTGGGCCCATGTAATAGACCTTGTCGATATAGATCCGTTCTATTTCCGCAAGCGGAACAAACTCGGCAATATCAATGGCATTGGTAGATTCGATGTTCATCGCTTTGACTTCTTCTTGCGTAAACATCACATACTGACCTTTGGCGAACTCATAGCCTTGCATGAGCTCAGATCGCTCAACGACTTCACCGCTGCTGGCTGTCACATATTGTTGTTTAACACGTGAGCCATCTTCAGTTAAGTAGTTGAATCTTATAGCTTTTGTCGAATCGACAGTCGAATACAGTTTGACTGGAATAGAGACCAGTCCGAATGAAATGGTGCCGGAACCAATGGCTCGTGCCGCCATAACCTTCTCCTCTTGGCAGGGGGAACGAAATATAGCGCAGGGATAAGATGTTGACAAACCTGCGTGATTGCCAAAGATCAGTGCATGGCGAGCCAATCTGACCCTCAACTATCGACTTATCGAGCGAAACGAGACGCATCCGAAACACCGGAACCGTTCGGGCGTATTCACATTCCAGCAACGGGCAAGTTGTTTGTAGTGCAACAACACGACGCCAGCCACCTACATTTCGACTTTCGCTTCGAGCACGGCGGCGTCCTAAAAAGCTGGGCGGTGCCCAAGGGACCGTCAGACGACCCTCAAGATAAGCGCTTCGCAGCAGAAACTGAGGACCATCCCCTCGACTATGCAGACTTCGAAGGCGAGATCCCACCTGGTAACTACGGCGCAGGCCACGTCATCGTCTGGGATCGCGGAACTTATGAAGCTGTGCATGATATCGAGGAAGGCTACGCCAAAGGCAAACTCCTGCTTGAACTCACCGGTCAAAAACTCAAAGGTCGTTGGACTCTCGTGCGACTGAAAACAAAAGACAGCACGGGCAAAGAATGGCTCTTTATCAAAGAACACGATGCCTACATCTCAGATAGTGGTCCGACGTTTTCAGACAATTCGGTGTTGTCAGGTCTGACTGTCAAGCAATTGCAAAAACCTAAACCGCTTGTCTCAGCGCTTAGGCGTAAGGTTGCTAAAATCCGCGGTGCCCAGGATGCACCCGTCGCGTCTATTGCGACCAAACCAATGCTCGCTTCTGCAGCAGAACCACACGACCGCAAGGGTTGGCTCTGGGAATTGAAATATGACGGCTACCGGATTCTCATTAAAAAAACAGTGGACGGCATAGCGCTCGTTACACGCAATGGCTACAACTTAGCCGACCGATTTCCCGAAATTTGCCAAGTCGTACAACACCTCCCGATCGATGAATTCATTATCGACGGTGAACTAGTGGTTAACGATCAACAGGGCAAGCCGAGTTTCGCTCTGATGCAGCAGCGCGGTCGAGCAACATCAGGTATCAACGTTGCCCGAAGCGCAATTGAGCTGCCCGCAACCTATTTTGCGTTCGACGCCTTGTTTATTGGTGACTACGATTTACGCAGAGCACCACTAACTGAGCGTAAGAAGATTCTCCAAAGTCTGTTGCCAATTTGCTCAGCGCTACGGTTTTCCGAGCACATTGTTGAACACGGTAGAGATACCTATCGAGCGGCTGAGAGTATGGGTATCGAAGGCGTCGTCGGTAAAAGAGCCGACTCTTCCTACGCCTCCGGGCGTAGCCAAGACTGGATCAAAGTTCGTAACAACCGCACCGCTGAATTTTTTGTCGTCGGCTGGTCGGGTAGTAAAAGCAATCCAGACGATATCGGTTCCATCGCACTCGCGGAATACCGGGGCGCTGATCCTGTCTACGTGGGACATGCGGGGTCGGGACTCGCAGCACGTTTTCGCGGTGAGCTTCTCAGCCAATTCAAGAAACTGTCGCGCAAAACTTGCCCTCTGCCAGACGTCCCAGAGACGAAACGTACAACACATTGGGTACGACCAAAGATCGTCGTTGAGATCGCCTACACCGAATACACCCCCTACGGCCATCTGCGTCACCCATCAATCCAGCGCGTTCGGGACGACAAAGAACCGAAAGACTGCGTTTCCCAACTTCTGCCTCTACTAGACGGCGCAGCAGGCAGTCCGCTCACGCAAACGCCCGATATCAAAATTGAGACAACAAATCCCGACAAGATTTTCTACCCGGAGCCGGGATTCACCAAGGCAGATTTGGTGAGCTATTACCGTGCCATAGCGAAGTGGATGCTACCTCACCTCGCCAGACGACCCATCGTGCTCACAAGGTATCCCGATGGCGTGGATGGAAAATCTTTCTACCAACGAGACATCCCAGACTATGTACCGGACTGGCTCCAACGCGAAGTCCTTTGGTCTGAGTCGACCGAGAAGGAAGTAAAGTATGTGATCGCTCGGACTGGGGAAGATCTCGCCTACCTTGGCAATATGGGCACGATTCCCATCCACATGTGGCACTCAACATTGGATGATCTCGATCACCCAGACTGGTGCGTACTAGACCTCGATCCGAAGAAAGCACCTTTTTCAGATGTAGTCACCTTAGCGCTCGCGATTGGTGACCTTACGACGGAACTTGGTTTACCGGCATATCCCAAGACGAGTGGTGCCAGTGGCTTACACGTTTTGATTCCGCTGGATCGACAACTGACGCATCAACAATCTCAGACCCTGGGTGAACTACTTGCCAAGGTGATCGTGGATCGACATCCAGACATCGCGACAATTGCGCGATCGATCCGCGCACGTGGCGACAAAGTCTACGTCGACTACCTACAAAACGGTCACGGTAGACTGATCGTAGCGCCCTTCTCTGCACGTGCCGAACAAGCTGGCAGCGTGTCAATGCCACTGCACTGGCGGGAAGTAAACAGGGGTCTGAAGAACTCCAAGTTTCATATCGCTAATGCTGTCGCGCGTATGAAACGCATGCGGACTGATCCCCTCCACGAAGTCCTGCACAACTCACCTGATCTAGTTCGAGCCTTAGCAAAGCTATCTGAAATACTGAAATAGCGCGTCTGGCACGGTAAAGTCACTGATTGAGTAGTCGCACACCCGTGTCTACACACGGTATTGAGGGAGAGATCATTGAAGCTTTTAATTGCGAACCGGGGCGAGATCGCGATCCGGATAAACCGCTCTGCCCAGGACCTTGGGATAGAGACAGTCTGTGTATTTGCGGAAGACGAAGCAAATTCTCTGCATACGCAAGTCAGTGACAAATCGTTCGCGCTGTCTGGCAGCGGTCCCAGTGCTTATCTAGATATCGAGGCGATGGTCAACGCAGCAGTCTCTGAGGGCTGTTCAGCGGTCCATCCTGGCTATGGTTTCCTGTCAGAAAATGCTGCCTTCGCAGCAACGCTCAATGAAGCCGGTATTCAATTTGTAGGACCCTCCCCTGAAATCCTCGAATTGTTTGGTGATAAATCACAGGCAAGGGCACAGGCAGTTTCTGCTGATGTGCCTGTACTTAAGGGCGCCGAAGGACCAGCCAGTATCGCCGACATTGAAGCGTTCTTCGCCGCACTAGCGCCAGGATCAACCATGATCATCAAAGCGCTGAGCGGTGGCGGTGGTCGCGGCATGCGCGTCGTTAACTCTGCAGACGGTATCGCCGAAGCCTATGCTCGATGCCAATCTGAGGCTTTGGCCGCTTTCGGCAGCGATGGCGTCTACTGCGAAGAGTTCATGCCAAACCCTCGCCATATTGAGGTTCAGATTATCGGCGATGGGCAAAGCATTATTAACCTCGGCGAACGAGACTGTAGTTTGCAACGTAGGCACCAAAAAATTCTCGAATTCGCGCCAGCACCCAATCTATCCGAAGACGTGCGCGCCAAAATCATTGCTGCCGCGGAACGCTTAGCAGAAAGCGTTGGCTATCAAAGTCTTGGTACGTTTGAGTTTTTGCTAAACGCTGAAAACCCCGAGCAATACGCCTTCATCGAGGCAAACCCACGGCTGCAGGTAGAACATACAGTTACCGAAGAAGTTACACAGACAGACCTAGTTGCCATCCAACTACAGATCGCCCAAGGCATTACATTAGCTGAGCAAGGACTCGACCAATCCATCAAACCACAAGGTTTGGCCGTGCAAGCTCGCGTTAATTTGGAAACGATTAACGAAGCAGGCGACGTTGTTCCCTCCGGCGGTAAGCTGCAACACTTCGACACGCCCGGCGGTCCTGGAATTCGCGTCGATACCTTCGGTTATACGGGTTATACGACGAGCCCTAGATACGACTCCCTGCTGGCCAAGGTCATAACAAGCTCGCGAGCCGGAGATCTCACGGCTTTAACCACCAAAGCTAACAGAGCTTTAGCCGATTTTAGGATTACCGGTGCCAACACAAACATCAGCTTTCTCCAAGCACTCTTGTCGCACAAGGAAATTGCAAAAGGAAATGTCACGACCACCTTTATCGAAAATAACGTTGAAGAACTTGTTAATCACGCAGGTACTTCGAATCATTTTGCCACTGGGGAGGGAGAAACACGCATTGCAGGAGCGCAGATCGATGCCAACAATCCGCTAGCGGTCCTAGACTTCGGCCAAGCACAAACCACACCAACAGCAAAAGTGGATAGTGTTTCCGACGCCCCGGAAGGCACGCTCCCTGTGGCCTCCCCGCTGCAGGGCACGATCGTAAGCATAGAAGTAGGCGTTGGTGATGAAGTCCAGGCTGGTCAAGTCCTCGCAATCATGGAATCCATGAAGATGGAACATGAGATTAAGTCGGAAGTTGGCGGCAAGGTTCTCAGTGTCAATGTCGCAACATCTGAAGCGATATGGGAAGGCCATACGTTGATGTTGTTGGAAGAGGGTGAGGTAGCAGGTACGCAGAACATCGAAGAAGTAGAAATTGACCTCGACTACATCCGGCCCGATCTGCAAGAGTCTTATGATCGCCATGCCAAGACGCTCGACGAAAACCGCCCGAGCGCAGTCGCAAGAAGACATGACAAAGGGCAACGTACCACCCGAGAGAACATCGTGGATCTCTGCGATGACGACACTTTCGTGGAGTACGGCGCGCTCGTGATCGCCGCGCAACGGCGACGCCACTCCGTTGAGCATCTCATGGATATGAGCCCAGCGGACGGCATGGTTGTTGGGGTAGGCGCAATCAATGGCACTGACTTTGCCGATCCTGACAACCGGTGTGTGGTTATGTCATATGACTATACGGTGCTCGCAGGTACACAAGGCGCGCAAAACCATCGCAAAACCGATCGCATGATCGACATCGCCAGCAATGGAAAAATGCCAATGGTCATCTTCGCTGAAGGCGGAGGCGGTCGGCCTGGCGATACCGACGGATTGGGTATGGGTTCTCGAACTTTCGCTCGTTTCGCGACGCTTTCGGGGTTGGTGCCTATGGTGGGTATCACTACCGGTCGTTATTTTGCTGGTAACGCCTCCTTACTCGGGTGCTGCGATGTGATCATCGCCACCGAGGGATCAAACATCGGCATGGGTGGCCCTGCGATGATCGAAGGTGGCGGTCTTGGTATTTTCGCTCCAGAGGATATCGGTCCGACATCGGTGCAAGTCGCGAGCGGCGTCATCGACCTACTCGTCAAAGATGAGGAAGAAGCCGTTGCTGTGACCAAAAAGTATCTCTCTTATTTCCAAGGCACGGCGACAGATTACGAGACGCACGATCAACGCAAGATGCGACAGATCGTGCCGGAAAACCGACTTCGCGTTTACTCTATACGTGACGTGATCGAGACCATTGCAGACGTCGATTCTGTGCTTGAGATCCGACCAAACTTCGGCCACGGAATGATCACCTCGCTCGTACGGATCGAAGGCAAACCTATGGGAGTCATCGCTAACAACCCACACCACTTGGGTGGCGCTATCGACTCAGACGCGTCGGACAAAGGCGCTCGTTTCATGCAGCTGTGCGACGCCTTCGATATCCCACTCCTCTACCTGTGCGACACTCCTGGCATTATGGTCGGTCCCGAAATCGAGCATACGGCTCTTGTTCGACACTCGAGTCGCATGTTCATCGTCGGCGCGAACCTTACAGTGCCATTTTTTACAATCGTCATTCGCAAAGCCTACGGATTAGGTGCCATTGCGATGGCTGGTGGATCCTACAAAACGCCGTTCTTTACAGTCTCCTGGCCAACCGGCGAATTCGGCGGTATGGGACTCGAAGGCTCAGTCAAACTCGGTTACAGAAAGGAGTTGGCTGCAATCGAGGATCCACAAGAGCGCCTAGAAAAATATGAAGAGATGGTGGCACGCGCCTACGATGTGGGCAAGGCCGTGAACAACGCCAATCTTTTCAGCATCGATGACACGATCGATCCGGCGGATTCGCGTTGGTGGGTGGCGAGTCTCTTGAGTTCAGTGCGAACAGAACCACGCTCAGGAAAGAAAAGACCCTGCGTGGATGCTTGGTAAAGAGGATGCTTGGTAAAGAGGTTGCTTGGTAAAGAAGATGCTTGGTAGAGAGGGTGCTTCCAGTCCACACGTAGAATGACGCCTAAACAGAGGTCTAAGCAACACCTTGATCAATCTGTTCGACGATGACATCGGGAAAAGATGCGCTCGGTTTGGAGACATGTGTATTACGCAACGTAAGGTATCAACTAACGGAAGATTAAGTTTCAGTCTCCCAACGGGTTAGTCGAAAACCGTCAAATAAGCCGGATCATCTCGGCAGTCAAACGCAGCTGAAATATCTGCCGCAATTACCCGACCCTTAGATAGCTCGGGTAGCCCGTCACGCGGAAAAAACTCAGCGGCTTCAACTTCGTAGCCTGCTTTGGGCTCTTGCTCAGCAAGTTCTTCCGCCAAAAAGAAGAATTTGTAAAAGTCTCTCGGGTCTTGGTTGTAGGGATGCTTTGCCTTGTGGCGCACGGCATACAACTGTGTCGCCTTAACTTTGAGGGTTGCTTCTTCACTAATTTCCTTTACGCAGTTATCCGCAGCGGAAATCCCTACATCGGCGTAACCGCCGGGCAGCGTCCAAAGACCATCGCTTTTTTCACGCACCAATAGAATACGGTCATCACGCATGACTGCGCCGCGAACATCTACTTTAGGTGTCGCATAGCCCTGCCCATGATCTGGAAAGAGCTGGGGAACGCGTTCCAATGGCACATCACCCAATGCTGCAAGCATTGCAGTCGCGATATCAGAAATTTCTTGATAACGCTCTTTGTCGAACTCATCTGCTCCGAAAAACAATCCAGTGGACGCAATGCCATGCAAGCGTTTCGTCCAACTCAACCATTCAGACTCCACGCCGTTTATGCTTTCTTCTTGCGCTTTTGGGTTTTCAGGGAGTCTTTGAGATGTAGCAATTGCTCCCTAGTGACACTCTGAAACTCTGGTATGGGACACCGAACACCAGGTCGCATCCCGCCTCCCCAATTTTCCAACGGACGCAATGTGTCGTGCTTGCACAGTTTGGTACTGCGCGTCTCAAGTAAAACGGGATTTCCTCGGCGCATACCAGGGCAACGGTGTTTAAACTGAACGATATAGAATTCATCACGAGAGACTTGAACTGAAACATGTCGTTCGTCCAACACCTCTGTACGCCGAATACTACTGCGTCGAATACAACGCTCTGACTCGACATAGTCATCCAATTCAGGATCTCGGTTCAAGATCTCATCAACGGAGAGCCTCGCTTGCTCTGTTGGAGATTCTGGCACTGAGGACTCTGCCGCTTTTTCATCTTTGCCATTCGTGGCATCCGCAAACGCCCCATGCGCAACGACCAGCACGACGACTAGAATTGACTGCCATATTTTCATGATTCGTCTAACTCACTCTTAATCATCGCAACCTGCTCAAGCGCTGCTGGTTCAAATTTCCCCCAACGACAACTCACCGTGTATGGGCCGTCATGGAAACGATCGCGCGCCTCAAACCGGCTGTTTTTACAAAACCGGCCACCCCAAGGCTCCAATTTCAAAAGCATGTCGTCGGTGAGGCCTGTGCACTTGTGCAACAATCGATTAACCCAGAAACGATTGTGGGACCCATGCACGATCACCAACTCCTCGTTCACAACTTCCATGGAACGCACTGCTCGAGCGGATAGGCACTCGCTTGCTTCGGGAGCTTCTTCGGTCATTGACTCATCAAATATGATGCCGGTCGCCGGGGGTGGCGTCTCAGCCCATACCGTCGACGTTAATATGGGCACCACGCAGGCCATGATTATTCGGAGCATGACGGTTCGAGCCAAGGTAATCCGGGCAACGATTGTTCGGAATACAAATTTCATCGGACACCTCGTAGCAGCTACAAAATTAGTTTCTGCCTCTCTTTCGACAATGTATAGGGCAAATTGTTCGACGTTTCGTCTAATAGAGGAGATGGTCGAATCGTTGAGATTCGACTCAGTTTGGACTGTCGAACATCAATCTGCGTCAGGCCAAAGCGCCATTGATGACGCGCAAGGCACTGACGCAGTCTGAGTCCAGCTTTTTGCTAAAGAGTTCATCTCCCTTGTCTTGCCTCGATTGATCGCATAGATCGGGACCCCAAGCTCAGATGCCTTGCGCACAAACCGAAAACTCGAGAAAACCATCAACGAGCTGCCCACAACCAGCAGGGCTGAGCTCTCCGCCACCCAACGATAGGCAAACGCCACTCGCTCTTTAGGCACGCTGTCCCCGTAGAAGACAACATTTGGTTTTAACATCCCTCCGCAGAATGCACATTCAGGAACTCTGAAAGCAGCAAACGCCTCACTCTCGAGGTCGGCATCACCATCAGGTGCCATGATCGCTTGATGTCCAATTTCTGTGATCTCTGGGTTGTGGACTTCCAACCACCCCTGAAGCTCGTCGCGATCGGATAGCCGAGCGCAATCTAGACAAACAACCTCATCGAGCCGGCCATGCAGATCGATCACATCCCGACTACCTGCAGTCTGATGCAGACGGTCCACATTCTGAGTAATGATGCCAGTGACCCAACCCTTCGCTTCCCACTGGGCCAAATAATCATGCGCGGCATTGGGTTGGGCTTTGCAAAACTCCGGGTAGCCAACTTGTGATCGAGCCCAGTAACGTTGGCGCCAAGATAAGTGCTCAACAAAGTCTTTGTGCAGCACAGGTGCGGGTCGTTTCCACGCGCCTTGTTCATCCCGATAGTCCCCGATCCCTGAAGGCGTACTGCAACCAGCCCCAGTCAGAACCAGAAGTCTGTCGTGTCGAGCAAGCGCATCGGTTAAATCCTCAATCACACTACTTTCTTTTCCACGTGTACAAATTCACAATTCAAACCCACAATCTATATTCAAATTTTTAAGGGGAACGGGATGATTCAGCTATACGGACTAAAAATGAGTAACTACTACAGTCTTGTAAAAGCCCTGCTGATCGAAAAAGGCGTCGATTTCGAAGAAGTTAAAGCACCACCAACACAAGAGGAAGACAACCTCTCACGTTCACCAATGGGCAAGATGCCTTCCATCGGCGTGGATGGCAACTACATGTCCGAATCGCTCGCAATCGCGGCATACCTTGACCGAGTTCAGCCAGAACCAGCCCTGCTACCGAGCGATCCTTTCGCGGCCGGTAAAGTCATTGAGCTCGTCTGTCATATGAAGCTAGATGTCGAACTGGTTGCTCGACGCTGTCTGCCTGAGGCATTTTTTGGCCAAACCGTCAGCGATGAAACCAAGAGTTCGACCCAGAAGGATCTCGCAAAAGGCATGGCGGCGCTTGATCGCATCTACGTGGGCGCACCCTATGCCGCTGGTGCAGACCTGACCCTCGCGGACTTCTACACCTACTTTAGCTTTGGCTTGGCCGGTGGCATCGCACAGAAAATGTTCGACACTGACCTGATTGCAGACTATCCCAAAATCCAGGGCGTTATGGCGCGCATGGCAGAGCATCCAAGCGTGCAGCGCGTTGAGGCAGAAAAAGCATGATAACGCTCAAGTTTGTGCGCGGCTTTTTAGCCGCGCTTCTCTTGCTGGCTTGGCTACCTGTAACCGCTAAAGAACTCCCGCGCGGCAAACCTGAGTCAGTAGGGATGTCTAGCGAGCGCCTCGCTCGGATCGCGCCCGCTATGCAGAAATACATTGATGCTGAGCTGACGCCGGGAATCATTACCGCCATTGTCCGCAAGGGGAAGCTGGTCCATTTTGAGGTTCAGGGAGAAATGGATGTCGACGCTGCCAAAGCGATGCGTCCAGACGCGATCTTTCGCATCGCGTCTATGACTAAACCCATCGCATCAGTGGCTCTCATGATGCTGTGGGAAGAAGGTCACTTCCAACTTCGTGATCCAGTATCAAAGTTCATCCCAGCCTTTGCCGACGTACGCGTGAGTACCACCGCGGATGCCAGCGGCACAACTGGGGCGCTGGTTGAACCGAAGCGTCCTATCACTATTCGAGACATGTTGACGCACACAGCCGGACTCGCTAACAGCTACATGGGTAATACCAGAGCATACAGCGAAGCGGTTGCCGGAGCTCAGGACAATGCTGAGTTGATCGCGAACCTCGCCAAGTTGCCCTTGAATTATCATCCTGGCGAAGACTGGCAATACAGTATTGCCACCGATGTGGTAGGTCATCTTGTCGAGATCATTTCAGGAATGAGCCTTGACGAATTCCTCAAAGAAAAGGTTTTCGGACCTTTAGATATGCCAGATACGCATTTCTACATGGACGAAGACAAGGCTGATCGACTGACGGCACAGTACACCCCAGGTGAAGCAAATAAGATCACTCTGCAGGATCCCGGATCCGCTGAAAGCCGATGGATCAGCGGTCCTAAGACCCTCTTTCGCGGCGCAGGCGGACTGGCCTCTACAGCCCGCGACTATCTTCGCTTTCAACAAATGGTCTTAAACGGCGGTGAGCTCGATGGGACGCGCCTGCTCGCACCAGCCACCGTGTCACTGATGCTAGAGAACCATACCGGCGACTTAGACCTGTGGCTTACCGGACCTGGCATTGGTTTTGGTCTCGGTTACGGAGTCGTTGTTGATCGCGGTGAAGCGGCAACACCACTATCACAAGGCGCTGGATATTGGGGCGGTGCTTATTGCACGATCTCTTGGGTCGACCCAGAGCAGGATTTGGTAGCTGTTCTAATGACTCAAGTCCGTCCCTACCGACACATCAATGTTCGGCAGGATTTTCAAACGCTAACTTATCAGGCGATTGTGGGCGAATAGCTTCAGAGTTTTTCGCGATTAGGACGAAAAGCACAATCGAGACAATGAGCGCAGGGAAAACCTCATGCAGGTTTTCCCGCAATCCTGAGGCCAACCAAATAACTAAAGTCGCAACTCCGCCCGCCATAGAGGCCATAACAGCGCGAGCTGTGCCTTTGTGCCAGTGCAAACCGAGTACAACCGCAGGGAGGAAGCAAGCCGCGTAGAGACTGCCAGAGAAAATCGTGATTTCGACGATATCCCCTGGTGGATTCAAAGCCAAGAGCGCAGCAAAGACGGCGAAACCTACTACCGCAACACGCGTCCAGCGCACCTCCGACTGCAGCTCTACAAACGGAACGACCATATTCTTAAAAAGTGTCGAGGCTGCCACAAGCAGAACACTGTCGATGGACGACATTCCCGCTGCCACGATGGCCACAATCAAAAAGTCACCGGCCCACAGTGGAAACACATTCGGATCCGCGACAAGTGTCGGCACAATTAGATCCGTGTCGGTCACGCCATCCAAGATGAGGTGGGAATAGACTCCAACCGGGAAGATGCAGAACTGCACTATAGTGAGACCGATAATCGCAACCCAAATCCCGCGCTTCACTTCACGGTCATCTTTCAGCGCGTAGAAGCGCGATAGTTGTCGAGGATCGACTATTAGTTTGAGTGCTCCTGACAATGAGATCCCCACCAGTACTGCAAAGGGGATACCGCCGTTGAGCTCAAACAGATGTTGTTTATCCGGCATCTCAGCAAGAGTCATAATCGCGCCAACCCCGCCAGCGGCATCGGTCACAAAATAAAAAATCATGACGGCGCCTATTACCATTAGTGCGCCTTGGAGAACATCAGTGCGCACCACGGAGACGAAGCCGCCGACCGAGGTGTACACAACCACGATCGAGAGTGTGACCAGTATGGCCGCCTCGTATGAGATACCTAGAAATTGCTGAAAGAGATGCCCTGATCCCTTAAAAATGGCAATCAGATAGAGCAGGCTGGCAAAGACGATCACCAAGGCCGACACAAACCGCAGCGGATGATTGGCTCGATCTTGCGCGCCCAGAAAACGAGTACCAAGAAAATCTGGTAGTGTCAACGCGTCAAAACTGGCCGCGAACGCGCGTAACTTCGGGCCAATAAAACGCCACGAAAGATAGGTGAAAACGATGAGGGACACGGCTAAGAAAAACCACGGCAAGCCATACGCATAGCCTTTGCCCGCATGACCAATGTAACTGTTGGTGGAAGCAAACGTGGCGTAGAAAGAAACGCCAATTGCGATCCCGCCCATGCTGCGGTTACCAACGTAGTAACCCGTCATGGCAGTGCTGGCTCGCCGTCCGACCCACGCGTTGACCAACAAAACCGCGGTATATGCGGTCAGCAAAACTACTGCTAGCCAATGCTGCGAGATCCAGGTCAAGCGCGCCTCCATATTCCGTTCATAAACGCTTCATTACTACACTAGGTGGCACACCCTGTTCTCTTTGGTATGCTCTGATACCGGCCTCAATAAAGGAGCCCAAACATGCGTTACCTAATCCAGTTCGCAGTCCCCGCCCTAATATTGTTGGGTGTTGTTTACGCAGTAACAAGACGACGCAGTGCGCCATCCAGTGAACAAGATGATACCACGGCAATCTTCCTCACCATTTTGGTCATCGGCGCAGTTGTTGCCGTGGCGTTAGTATTTATCCTTCAAGTGAACTGGCCGAGCCTATGACAATTTCCGTAACGCCAAACCCAAATGGTTTTGGCGCTGCCATCCGAGACGTGAATCTAAGCAACGGTCTGACCGCCGAGGATATCGCAGATATTCGCGGAGCCTGGCTAGACCATCAAGTCGTCTTTTTCCCAGATCAACCACTTGAGCATGATCAACTCGAAGCGTTCACAAATGCATTTGGTGACTTTGGCAACGACCCCTACGTCAAAGCCATCGATGGCTATAGCAATATCCTCGAGGTTCGGCGTGAGCCTGATGAAGCGGTCGCACCTTTTGGCGGTTCCTGGCACTCAGATTGGTCCTTCCAAGAGACGCCACCAGCCGCAACGATTCTGCACGCCAAAATCATCCCACCTGTCGGTGGTGACACACTCTACGCAGATGGCATTGCTGCCTATGAAAACCTTTCCGAGAGTATGCGTGGTGAGCTAGAAAACCTTCAAGCTGTTCATAGCGCGCGAAGACCTTATAGTCACGAGGGTTACAAAGCTTCAGGCGGACCAGATCGTAGTATGACGATATTACCGAACGATGATGCTTGGGCGACGCAACTCCATCCCATTATCCGAACTCACCCTGAATCAGGGCGTAAAGCACTTTGGGTCAATCCGGTCTACACACTCAACGTGCATGGCATGAGTGAAGTGGAATCGGCTCGTTTGCTTGATGAACTTTTCAAGCACGCATTGAGTGACGAGTTTCTCTACGCTCACAAATGGCAGAACAATATGCTCACGATGTGGGACAACCGCTCTGTACAACATTGCGCTCAAGGCGGCTACGACGGCCATCGCCGAGTCTTGCATCGAACAACTCTTGCTGGGGACCAACCTGTCTAACTCCACCGTTGAATTTCATCATCGGCTTGGCTCAAGCTTTGGCTTAGCTCTCGCTTTTTTAACCCTTTCAGCCTCCACCTTTGCCGACTATCTCCCCGGGGATTTACGTGCACGCGTGGATCAATTGAAAGAGGTGATTTCCGCTCAACCAACCAATGACTCCAATGCCAACGCTCGCGCACGCCTGACATGGGAGTGGATAAATGCCCACGCCTTGAATGGTGGATATGTCCCCGTCAATGCAACCCAGATAACGGCAACCGTTTTAAACGGGAGTCATGGGCCGCGAATGTCTAATGCTCTAGATGCAACCATCCACGAACTTGCCTTTATTGACGAGACTCCGAACGGTCTAGGAACCCTGGTGGCAGAAACTGGACCTTTTGAAGCAGGCTCCACGGCATCAATTACCCAAACGTATACGGTTGGTGACCAAGCCATACAAACCGGTGGTGGTTTCGTTCTCGCTCGGCATTTTATGACGAATTTCGGTACCTGGCAGACTCAAGACCCGAACGCGGCAAACTTTATCGCGGTCGAGACGAGCAATCCAAAAGTTAGTTTTGTTGCAACAACGACTCCCGTTAGCGGCATGCATGGCGGCTTCCGCGGGCAACGTGAAACGCTGACTTTTCGCGTCGCCTCCGGGACCTTAACGGCCGGAGATCAGGTAAGCCTAACGTACGGCGACACCAAGGGTGGCAGCCCAGGCATGACAATGCCGACATTCTCCAGCGATCGAATGCCCCTCCCTGTATACGTGCAGCTATCACGAGATGGGCAACTGTTCAGCTTACCGATTCAACCCATTCGAATTGAAGGTGGTGCTCTGACCGGTGTTCACGGATTTGTCCCTTCCGTTGTTGCACCGGGAGAAACTTTCGAGGTCAGCATACGTGCACAAGACATCTACTTTAATAGAGCCAAGGGCTCCATCCCAAATTGGCAACTAAGCTTCGACGAAGGAAAGATAGTCGAGATGCCCAGTACCGGTGCGATCACGGTGGTCAGTACAAGTCTCGTTGAGCCCGGCATCTACTTCCCGAAGATCAAAAGCTCCGATGGGGCAATCACGGGTGTTACCAATCCAATACTTGTCACCGCTGAAGATCGACCCAAAATCATGTGGGGAGACACACACGGCCACAGCGGCTTCGCCGAAGGCATCGGAACGCCGGAACGGTTCATGACATGGGCGCGAGATGATGCACGTCTCGATTATGTGACCCACTCAGAACACGACATTTGGTTGGATGACTACGAGTGGGAGGTGCTGCGCGAAAATGTCATTAACTTTACAGAGGAAGGCAAGTTCATCGCCTACCTTGGCTACGAATGGACAGTCCGCAACCAGTCTGGCGGCCACCATAATGTACTATTCCGCTCTCCACTGGATCGTGCTCGCATCCCAACTCAATTCTTTCCAACGTTGCCGAAGCTCTATGCTGGATTGCGCAACACAGCTAAGACTAAAGACGTTGTCGTGATCCCGCATGCACACCAGTCTGGTGACTTTCGAATTAGCGATCCCGAGTTAGAACCTCTCATTGAGATCATGTCACAACATGGCAACTTCGAGTGGTTTGGCCGCATGTATATCAATCAAGGTCACCAAGTGGGGTTCACTGCCGCGTCAGACAACCACCTCAGTCAACCCGGATACAGCTCGCCAATGGGGAGCTCACTTTCCCAACAAGGTGGATTAGGTGCAATACTTGCGCAAGAGCGCACTACAGATGGCATCTTCGATGCTATGAAAAACTTGCAGTCTTACGCCACGACCGGTGATCGCATCATCTTAGACTTTGCAGTCAACGGTACCCCAATGGGACAGCGGGCAGAGTTCTCGGACAAAAGTACCGTCTCAGGTCGCGTCATTGGCACCGCCCCAATTCGCACTATCACGGTCGTAAAAAATGACGGCGTGTTGATTGAAAAAAACTATTTTGACAGTCCCGACAACAAACTCAGCAAGAAAGACACTTTCGTTCTAACTTTTTCATCCGAATCCAGCCCTGATTACGTGAAAGACAATCCACGCGGTTGGCGTAATTGGGACGGTACACTCCAGGTTTCTGACGCCACGCTTGTGAGCATCACCCCTTTGGATGCGAACATGCCCTCGCAAACTGTCGCACTGAGTGAGACTGAAAATACTGCAACATTATTCACGCGAACAAGGGGTGATTCGAGTTCATTCTTGGTCGAGCTATCCGGCATAACAAAAAACACGTCTTTCAGCTTCGATTTGACTGAGACAGCGGAGACTGGCGGAGCTCCGCCAATCTACCGACCTCATCAGCGTGTACCAGCGACTAGTTTCGTTTTGGCCCTTAAAGACCTTGTCGATGGGACAATCGAGCACACCCAGACAGTCGATGCATACGAAGATCGCGTGCGCATAACAAGAGACCTAGAGGAAACGTTACAAGTCGTTGATTTCGAATTTGCAGACCAGAACACGAACCAGGGTGATTTCTATTTCGTCAGGGTAGTGCAGGCAAATGACGCTATTGCATGGTCAAGCCCGGTCTGGATCGGCGGTCACCCACCGCGATGAGTAAATTTGAGTTACATGAGCGCTTAACAGCCGATTGCCATTTGGTAACTGAACTGAAAGTTTCAACAGTCCTGCTCATGGACGACGCTCGCTATCCGTGGCTTGTACTGGTTCCTAGACGCCCAGGCTTACGTGATCTACACCAAATAGATGTCTCAGAACAGCCCATCGTCTTCGCGGAGATAAGCCAAACTTCAGCGGCTCTTGAACATCTCTACGACCCACTAAAATTGAACGTCGCTGCACTTGGCAACCAAGTACCACAATTGCATATCCATGTGATTGCGCGCTTCGCAGAAGATGAAGCTTGGCCTGGACCCGTGTGGGGAATTGGTAGTGGGGAGCCCTACGACCCTGATACACTAGCACAAACAATCGCAAAGCTTCAGGCGCAGTTGAGCTAAACGTTATTCCGGGGTTGGAATAGGGTTCACGAACATCGGCACATCATAGCCCCGTTGGACAGCCGGACGCCCAGCAATCTCAAGATACCAGCGCTTCAAATTTGGAAATTCACTCCAATCGATACCTTGCCATTCATACCGAGAGATCCATGGCCAGGTCGCCATATCAGCTATCGAATACTCATCAACAAGGTATTCGTGCCCGAGCAAACGTCTATCAAGAACACCATACAAACGCCTTGCTTCAGCGGCATAGCGCTCTTCAGCATACGGCGCCTTACCTTGGTTATAGCGCAAGAAGTGGTGTGCTTGTCCAAGCATGGGGCCTACACCGCCCATTTGCAGCATTAACCATTCCAACGTCTCGTATCGATCAGTACCCCAGTACTTTTCACATTTCTCGGCGAGGTAGATGAGAATTGCACCCGACTCCATCATCGCCCGACCCGTGTCGCGATCAACGATCGCCGGAATTTTATTGTTAGGAGATATTTTGAGGAATTCAGGTGCAAACTGCTCGTCTTTGCCAATATGAATTGCGTGGGCTTCGTACGGCAGGTCAAATTCTTCCAACGCTATCGAAATTTTGCGCCCATTTGGTGTGGGAAATGTGTATAGATCAATCATGCAATTACCGCTCGTTACCTTTCTTCGATCAAATTAGACGGTCTGCAACAAGAGCTCAAGGCAATCCTTTTTTATCAAATTGAATTGCAGGCCAATTCCGCCCTTCGATCAACTTCGCCAGCTTTTTCTTAGCGTTGACGACAACTGGGTGACCCACTTGTTCCAGCAGCGGCATGTCATCTGGAGAGTCGCTATAAAAATAGGCGTTGCTCAGGTCGCCGCCTACTTCAGTACAATATCCGCGGGCGACTATCCCAGCCCCATAACAAGGTGCAACACCACCAGCAATTCTTTCGTCGACTATTTCTAACTCTGTGCAGTAAACCTGATCAAAGCCGAATAGCTCTGCAATCGCACTCGATTGATAACTCGTTGCCGAAGTGACGAGTACGACGTGGTGACCGCGCTTCTTATGGGACTGTACTAATTCAAAGCCATCCCGATAGATCCAGTGCTTGAGTCTTTGTTCATACGACTCTTGCGCCAAATCAATGAGATTCTGTTCAGGCATACCCTTGATGTCATCGATCGTAGCCTCAAGCATCTCCGCATAGCTGAGCTGGCCTAACCCATATTTCGAAAACATAATTGACAATTTGATAAACCGGGGAACCGACATCCGTAGCGTAAAAATCTGTTGCCAGGCGAGTGCTGTCAGCGAGTAGCCGTCGATTAGAGTGCGATCGAGGTCAAAGAAAGCAATAACTGGTGGTTCAAGCTCAGTAGAGGCGAAATTGACTGGGCTCGCGTCTGCACCGCTAACTAGCGCTATGGACGCAACGTGCTCATCAACCGAGATTTTCATGGCGCCTATTCTACACGATCCTCTACAGGCTCTATCATGTCAGTGCCTTCCCACCCGCCTGTTGTCTATGACAACACCTGCCACAGCCGAGTGCAAACAAGATGCCGGTCCCAGCCAGTAGCGTGATGGCTTTGGCGTTTCCGATGAGGCATTCCTCACAAACCAACTAGGCAAATTTGTGGCGCCAGACCAGTTCCTGCGATCCTACTGCCCAGGAACATCTGATTCATTCAGTGGGTAAGCATGCCTACTTGAATTGAAGAGACAAGGATAGGTTACGTGTTTCAATTGACCTTATGGTCCATACCGCCAGTAGCTGCGGCGATGTTGTCGCTGTATGCATTCTGGCGGGCGTCTCCCCGATCTCATGTTCCAGGTGGACACGCCCTTCGCTTCCTGTTCATCGCACTATTCCTGTGGGCTGCGCCACAAGCCGTCGAGACCATGCTCACAGACGCGCGCGCGAAACTACTATTCTCGCAACTTTCCTATTTAGGCATCGCGCTAACACCGGTTGCCTGGTTCCAGTTTGCACTGACCTATAGCCGGCGCGTCCTGCGCATGTCTGCACGCATTCTCAACGTCATCACTATCGTGCCACTCCTAACCGTGGTGCTCGTCATCTCAAATGACTGGCACCATCTATTCTGGAGCGGCTGGTCCATAGTGGAGACGGGTGGGTATGTCGGCTTGCTGGTTGAACGCGGGTTGTGGTTTTACATCCATGCGTTTTACTCATACGGGCTGATGTTAGCGGCGACGGCAATTCTTGCGTTCTCGCTAACACAATTTCAGCTCAATATGCAGGCGCTGCTCGCAGCAGTTTCAGCACCTCTAATTGGCGTTATGGCCAACCTCTACTCACTTTCCTCGTTCAATCCCTCGCCGTGGATGGATTTCACTACACTGGGGTTCTTTCTGGCGATACTGATCCTCGACCGCGGAATCTTACGAGAAGGGCTGCTCAATCGCATTCCCGTCATGCGCGATCGAGTGGTGGAACAGCTCACCGACCCTGTGCTGGTGATTGCACACTCTGGCGCAATCATCGACGCCAATCAATCCGCACTAAGCGCTTGGAGAGCAGGTGGTGAATCTATCCTAGACCAGCCCATTGAGACCGTCATCGAACACCTACCTTTGGAACGCGTGCGCGACCCAGGGGAGAACTCAGAAGTCAGCATTGGCAACGAGATATATGAAGTCGCAGCCACCCCACTTGACTCAAGCAACGGACGATCTGACATCGCTTTGGTATTTAGAGACGTGACAGAGAGGCGTTTGTCCGAGCGTAAACTCCGAGAAGTGACCGACGAGCTTGAGCGCATGGCACACACTGACGCGTTGACTAACATGTTTAACAGACGCTACTTCATGCAGCGCTTAAGCGAAGAATTTGACCGTGTCAGCAGACACGGTAGCACCTTGTCCGTGCTCATCTATGATCTAGACCACTTCAAGAATGTCAATGACAGCCACGGTCACGACGTTGGAGACAAAGTTCTAGTCGCCGTTTCAACAGTAACAAACCAAGTGAAGCGGACTACCGATGTCGCGTGTCGTCTCGGCGGAGAAGAATTCGCTCTACTGTTACCAGAAACCAACAAGCAGGGTGCAATAAAGCTGGCTCAACGTCTACGCGCCGGAATTGAACAATTCCCCTACAGCGAACTGGTTAGCAAGAACATACAAGTTACAGCGAGTATTGGCGTAGCGACGGTGTCTCCTAAAATCAAGGAGCCACTGACTATTCTCAAGGTCGCTGACCGCGCACTCTATAAAGCCAAAAACGGCGGTCGTAACATGGTTTGTTACGACAACGAATAAGATCTATTCGACCGTCGGCTCTGCTTCAAGAGCGCTAGCCTCCTCAATGGAAAATTCGACGTCGGTCATCAGTATCTGCTCTGCGTTGTAAGCCGACACCTCAAACGCGTCACTAAAACCTTCCACACGCAAAGCATAGTCGCCTTCTTCAACTTCCCTAAAAATCTCTAGAGATTGGGTCACGGGGTCGCCGAGCTCGATGATTCCCTGGAGCTCCAATTCTTTGTCGCCGTCGTAAATGCCCAAGACTCGAAATGTCTTGAAGCGGTTGGCATAAGTTGTCGCAACATCTTGGTCAACCACTTCGCCGCCCATATGCCAGCCCTCGTCACCCTTGCTCAGATAGGTCTTACTGCCATCAGCCAGGTTAGCAACGATTTCGGTTGGTGCCTCACGCTCAGCAAAAAGAGCTTTATCCATCCAACCACCAACGTCGGTTGGTAACTCATAATTCGACAGAGCAACACTGTAAATTCCACCATCATCCGCCTTTCGAGCATGGACCCTTTGGTATCCCGGTGACGTTCCTAAGAAGAGCTCTAATACAGACTCTTCACCTGCATATACCGTTACTCGTCTCTGATGATTTTCCTCACTAACTTCAAACCGTGCCAATGCATCAGCACTTGTAGCGACTGGCCATGGCGCCTCTAACTCAGTCAACTTTTGAAGTATGCTGGTAATCTTCTCTTCATCCGCAGGCAGGCCAGCAATTTCCCATCCACTGTCACCCTTGGCAATCGATGCCGTATTCGCCTTGTCGCCAACATCGATACGAGTGACATCGGGCTGAGTTAGCGTTATCCAAGGACCTGTTTCTTCCTGTGTAGAGCCGCTCGTCAAAAGGAGAAGTCCGACAATTACGATCTGGGCAAGCGCGATCACCACCAAGAGTTGAATCCGACTGTTCATGCCTGACCTCCCGTCTGAGCCAACCACGATCTTTGTTGTATCACTTTGCGCTTCTGACGCGAATTGAAAAACAAGATTACAAACACAATGCCCATCAACGCGAAGCCATAGTTTAGATACTCGATCACGGATTGGGTCGATTGCTCCATCCCTGGCAACGTACGGTTGAAGTTACCGCGCGATCTAATCCCGATCAGGCTTTGATCCTCAACAGACCAGTCGACAATGTTCGTCATCAGTTGTGTTGTATTGGCATAGAGGGTACCCGTAGCACTACCAACCATCTGTAGGACTTGGTCGGCAGCAAAGTCATTTGAGCCAATCACAATTAGTCGAGCAGCCTCAGGTGATTTCTCAATCACCGTAGAAACAGTACCTAGTTCGACGCCCTCCGAAGTCTCTGTGGCCGCTTCTTCACTCTCGGGTTCCACTTCAGCATCAGCTTCGGCAGATTCAAGCAGTGGCGAAGTCTTCCCCTTGAAGTAGCTTTCAAACTGACCTTCAAGAGCAACCGCTAACAAATGCGATGCCTGTTCACCTTCTGGCACGAACGGCGAGATTCCTGTCTCACCTACCTGGGGAGACACATCGGTACTGGTCGACAACCAGCTACCCTCACTGGAACGAAGTATCTCAGTCACTGCAATACCGTCACTGGGAGCGAGTATCAACGGCGAAGGCCAGGTCAGTGTGATTTGGTTTAAACCCGCCAACATGGGTGCATCTTCATTCAAGCCTGCCCCTCGGATATCCACAAAATAGGGATAGTCCAGCATCACAAGATCCTGGAAGCTAAACCCTCCTGCTTGCCTTGTAACAGGAATTGGAAACGCACTGTTTTGCGGATCCATCACCATCGACCGGCCAATCTCAACACCATGGTGTTGCACCCAATCCTGCAAACCGCTATCCCGCGCAGAGGCGAGAAGTCCACCTTGGGAAAACTCGGCACCGAAGCTACCAGCCCCAACGACCACAGTCCCGCCCTTCATCAAGTACTGATCCAGCGCAAACAATTTCTTATCGTCGAAACTAGACGGATCAACAACAACCACGACGTTCGCGTTCTCCGGCACTAAGCCAGATGCTAGATCGTCCCTCGTGACCTCAAAGTCACTGGAAATCTCACCTTCTAGTTGGTTGAATTCATTTCCGCGTGGGGCGCCTTGTTGTTGCATGTACGGGGGCGGTGCTTGCGGCGCGCTCAGCACGACCGTTTTCAATAAACCGCTAGCGAAGCGCTTCAGCCCCTCGTCTATCCCACGCTTGAGGGATTCCGCAGACAAGCCTTCTGGGATGGGCACCTGTACGACAGTATCGGCACTCTGGAGCGTGAGGTAAAAATAGAATGATGTGTCGTCAAAAAGACTCGCTGCCATTGGCTGAAAGCCATAGTTGGCGGCAATTTCTGCCGCGATCACCCCATCGTTGGCCTGCGGGTCGACAATATTAGAAGAGAACTTTGTACCGCCCTCCTCTTGAACTTCTTGTAGTGTTTCAACCAGCAATTGTTTCAAGTCGACTAGTGGTTCGGGCAGCACATCGTCCGCTGATACATAACCCACAAACTCTACCGGATCGACAATGTTGGCAAAAACCGAGCTGCCACCTTGGAAGCCATACAGCACCCGCTTGATACTCCGAGTCATATCGAATTCCGGGTTCTTCAGTTGCACATCGATATCGGTTTCACCTTCGACTTTGACTTCGATCAGGTCTCGGAAACTCAAAACCTCATACTCATCGCCATACTGGATCAAGATGTCCATGTAGGAATTCACTAAGCTTGCCTGATACCGATCTTGAATCTGGAACGGAACTGCCCGGATCCCATACTTGGTGTTCGCCTCATTCTCGAGCTCTGGGTCTTCAGCCGGATCGATGATTTCGACCCGAACCTGACCGTCCCCTGCGACTTCGTACTCCTCAAGCAGATCCTTCAAACGCGGTACCAATGGGGACAACAACGGGTGGGTCTTTTCGCTGAAGTAGCCGCGTATCAGTAGTGGCTCGCGTAATTGCTGCAGATAACCTTCGGTGGCACTCGAGATGGAATAAATCCGCCCTTCAGTCCAGTCGAACCGTAGTGCGGTAACTTGAGTCAGCCAAACGTTCGCCAGCAGCACGTTCAGCACTAAAAGCCCCGAGCCCAGCTGCCATTTGCGGTGGCGCGACGCATCGCCTTCAGCCGCCCACTTGCTGCGTTCCAGTGTGAATACGTTCAACGCGAGAAATGCGACGCTCACCGACACGTAGAAATAGAGATCTCTAAAATCCATCATGCCTCTGGTGATGGACTCGAATCTTGAACCACTACCGATAGAAATCAGAAAGTCGCGTAAGCCGGAGCCAAAGAGTTCCACAATTGCAGAGCTACCTAGCAAATAGAAGAGACCACAGACTAGGGTACTGCCAATCAGACTGACGATTTGACTGTCAGTCCTTGCACTGACAAACAAACCGATCGCGAGGTAAGCACCACCAAGCAACAGTGCCGCGATATACCCAGCAATCACTGGCCCCCAATCTAGGTCACCTACCACCGCGACGGTCATGGGCAGAGGCAGCGTCAGCAAGAGCGCAAGTCCAAGCAACACCCAGCAAGCAAGGAACTTTCCAACAACGAATTCCCATGTACTCACAGGCAGTGTCGCGACAAATTCCAGTGTCCCGCTCCGCCGCTCCTCGCTCCACATCCGCATGGTAAGCGCAGCAGTCAGAAAAATGAGCAGAACCGGTAGCCATTCAAACAGCGGGCGTACATCCGCAATGTTGCGTGCAAAAAATGTTTCGACCCAAAAGAAGAGAAAAAGCGTCGCAAGTAGAAACGCACCCAGAAAAAGATAGCCTATGGATGAAGCAAAGAAGAGCGTGAGCTCCTTGCTCGCTATCTGCCGAATAAGATCAAGCCGCATCGATGACCTCCTCTGCTTGATTGGCTTCGGTAAATATAGCCTCGAGATCTCGACTCTCTGGGGCTAAAGAATAGATCGGTACATCAGCTCCGACGAGCGCTGCAGCGATCGCCGAAATGGCATTGGTGCCCTCCCCTTGCAGCTCAATCGACCAAGCACCGTCGCCCAAGGAAGTTGTTTCTTGCACACTAGCAAGCCCCCTCAGAATGGCGTCAACCGCGGCATCTTCGTTGGTACGTAAATGCGCCTGGGTTGAACGCTGTAGATCCGACAGACGTTCATCAACAACCAATTTTCCACCTCGCACGATGAGAGCGCGATCACACACGGCGCTGACCTCTTGCATGATGTGCGTCGACAAAATCACTGTCGCCTGTTGGGCTAAATTGCGAATTAACGCCCGCATATGTTGAATCTGATTGGGATCTAGACCGTTAGAGGGCTCATCGAGAATCAGAAATTTCGGTTTGTGCAAAATTGCCTGGGCAACACCAAGCCGCTGTTTGTAACCTCGCGATAGCGTGTCGATACGCTCAAACGCTTTATCAGCGAGTTGTGTCGAGTCGAGCGCATCGGGCACAGTTGCCTGCGGATCGAGGCCACGTAGTTGCGCCGTATGAGCAAGGTAATCCGCAACCGTCAGTTCGGGGTAAATGGGCAAGCTCTCCGGTAAATACCCCATCTTAGCTTGCACAGCCAACGGTTCTGATTGGACATCGATACCATCCACCAATACTTCGCCAGACGAAGGTTCGATGTAACCTGTAAGCATTTTCATGATGGTGGTCTTGCCAGCTCCGTTGTGTCCCAACAGACCAACCACCTCACCTGGTGAAATCGAAAACGACACACCATCCACGGCGGCGAATTCGCCATACCGTCTTACGAGTTGCCTAGCTTCAATCATCTCTTCTCCTTTTCCTAGGTGCGCAAAAATAATTTCTTCGTCAGAAATTTCAACCCTTAATCGCTCTTCTCGTTCAACAAATTGATAAGATCAAAAGCCAAACAATGCGAATCCACTCTTGGAGCCGAAATGCCCGCAAGCACACGTTTAGAGATAGAAGGTCCCGCAGGCAGTCTCGAAGCCAACATGACTGAAGCGGAGGCAAGTATTGGTGTTACTGCCATACTTTGCCACCCTCACCCACTTTATGGCGGCTCGATGCAAGACGCCGTGCTTGAAACGTCTGCCAGTGTGCTTCTCGATCACGGCGTCGGCTGCCTTCGCTTCAACTTTCGTGGCGTTGGTGCAAGTACCGGACAACATGACAAAGGTATCGGCGAGGTAGACGATCTCGCCGCAGTGCACGGCTGGGTAAGTCGCGAATATCCGGACCACAAAATTTGGCTGCTTGGCTATTCGTTTGGCGCCAATGTCGTTTGGCGCGCCAAGGATGCTCTCAACCCCGCCCATACAATACTCGTTGCACCACCGGTTGGCGCGATGGAGTTTACAGAATCGACCAATGAATCGTCGGTCTATGCGATTGCCGGGGATCGCGATGACTTTGTCAAGGAAGCCAATCTACAAAAACTTATGGTGGGGCAGGCACATATCATTGCAGGCGCAGACCACTTTTTCAGCGGCCACCACAGGGAACTGGTCGATGCGGTAGGTCAGGCGATCGCTCCTGCCCTACGTTAGAACATCGCCTAAAAGATCAACTAGAAGATCACCGTGCCGGTGAATGATTCATGGAAATACCAAAGGGCAGCGTAGCCAACCGCACCAATAACCACCGGCAGCCACAGCTCACTGAGCTTCAGCTTGTTTCGCCCTGAGAAGATTGCGGCAAAAGGAATATTCGACGTCACTGCGGCATAGGCTTGCCACGCCGCGCCAAACTCACGTGCTTTCTTCATGTCCATGAGGAAGCCACCTGCCAAACTCAAAAGCCCAAAAGCACTAAAAAACACGATCGATACCAAATCGCCGTTCACAACGATATGGCTCGCGGCCCAAAGAACAACGCCCCATTGCAGAGGATGGCGGGTAATCCGAGTTACCCCACGCGCAAGCTCCTGGGCGCCTTCTTCTTCCAGCTCCGCTCCAACCATCGTCGGATTGCGCACCAAGAAACCACCCAGAATGAAAATCAGAGCGACGGGCATCATTACTTTGGGCACCCAAAACATATCCGGATTTGGAAGCCAGAAGTAAACCTCTCGGGGTACTTCCGTATAGACATAGATCAGGTAAACAAACGCCGCCGTCGCGATAAGAGAATAGAGACCCAGGAATCCTGTAGGTCCAACAGCGCGCACCATGACCCCACGCAAGGGCGTGCTGGAAATGCCTAGATGTGTGCCGAGCCATATCAGCGCCGCTAAAGTTATCTCAGTCATAGTCCGACCTCCTCTTAAACTCCAACAAAGTTACTCAGGGCATCCAAAACCTGATTCGGCTGTTCACTCAACATCGCGTGACCGGATCCTTCAAGCATCACCGTATGCTCGGAGCCTACAACACTGGCAACCTTGAGACCCGACTTCGCCGCAGTCATCTTGTCGTCGCTGCCGACAATTACCAGCGACCTCTGTGCAAGCTCACGCGAATCTCGCTCGTAAGCGTTACAGGCGGCCAAGTCCGCGTGATATGTATCTTCACCCATCCGCTCAAGCCACCGTTCGCCACTGTTGAAATTGCTCAACCCTGGATTTTGACTCGCACCAATGCGTCCGACCGTTGAGTGACTCCAAGTATTCGCCATTTCAAACGCCGCATGATGATTATCTTTCGCGGCATTGAGCAATGGCGGTCCCACCGGCATTGGCGCAGAAGTCCCAAGTAGACAAACCTGATCAATCAAATCAACGTGCCTATCAGCAGCCGCGAGCGTCACCAATGAACCAAGGCTGTGGCCGACCAACGTTGTCTTGACCTCGCTCGGCACGAGCTCACCAATCAACTCTGCCACCCAATCAGCCATCTCCTCAATCGAACTCAAAGCCGGACCTTCACTGCCTCCGTGCGCAGGTAAATCAGGTGCAATAACTCGATAGCCATGCCGGGCAAAGTACCTTGCCGGCATAACCCAAACACTATGATCGAAGCCTGCACCATGGATAAATACGATCGCATCAGCACCATCTTTTGGATGGCCACTGCCGATCCCGTAACAAGCCTCACCATTACCTAGATTGATTCTCATGAACGTTTCTCGTTGCCTGCAGCCTTCTCTACCACGCGAAGTGCAGCCTTCAGATCGCCGATCAAGTCAGCAGGGTCTTCTAAGCCAACGCTCACCCGGACCATGCCCGCAGCGATACCCGACGCCGCGAGTGCTTCCGGATCCACTCGGTGGTGGGTCGTGCTTGCTGGGTGTATGACAAGGGATTTCGCATCACCGATATTTGCCAGGTGAGAGAAGAGCTCTAGATTCTCTATTAGCGTACGCCCAGCCTCTCTACCACCTCGGATAACAAAGCTAAAAACAGCGCCTGGACCCTTGGGCAGAATTTCTTGCGCGAGATCATAATCTGGGTGATTAGGTAAGCCCGGGTAGCTAATCGACTCGACCAAGGGATGACCGGCTAAAAACTCAACAACTGCGTGTGTGTTGGCAACGTGCTTATCCATACGCAATGACAGCGTCTCAATGCCTTGTAGGATCTGAAAAGCCGTCAGGGGCGCCATACACGCGCCGAAGTCACGAATACCTTCCTTCCTCGCGCGCGTGATGAAAGCCTGTGGACCGAACTCCTCAGCAAAGACAAGATCGTGAAAACCATCATAAGGCTCGGTGAGGGTGGGAAACTTGCCACTTCCCTCCCAATCAAACGTGCCGCCATCGATAATCACCCCACCGATCACCACACCATGTCCACTCAGAAACTTAGTAGCAGAGTGCATCACCAAATCGGCACCTAGCTCAATCGGTTTACATAAGTAGGGCGTGGCAAATGTCGCATCTACGAGCAAAGGTAAGCCAGCAGCATGGGCAATCTTTGCCAGCTCTGGCACGTTCAGCACCTCAAGTCCCGGATTGCCAAGAATTTCGCCAAAGACGAGCTTGGTGTTTGGTTGTATCGCCGCTTGGAAGGCACCCATATCACGTGGATCGACAAACGTTGTCTCGATGCCAAAGCGCTTTAGCGTGTACTCCAACAAATTGTGCGTACCACCGTAAAGTGAGCGAGAAGACACAATGTGATCTCCCGCTCCTAACAAGGTAACCACCGCTAAGTGCATCGCCGCCTGGCCACTCGCAGTAACAATAGCTCCCACACCATGATCTAAGGCAGCCATCCGTTCTTCCAGAACGGCATTCGTTGGATTGGAAAGACGAGAGTAAACATGCCCGGCTCTTTCAATATTGAATAATCCGGCGGCAAAATCAGAATCCGGAAACACGAACGAAGCGGACTGATAAATCGGCACCGCCCGCGCCCCCGTGGTCGGATCCGGACTTTGCCCGGCGTGCAGGGTCAATGTGTCGAAACCTATTGGCTTCGGCCCTCGGTGGTCAGATGCGCTCATGCTTTCCCTTTGCTGTAAGCAGATCAGATTGTCCGGTTTGCGGGGTAGAATCAAGTCACATACACTCAAGTCTCTTCATTCCAGGGACCGGCCATGTATCCTGCGCACCTGCCTCTTGCACAACACCTACGAGACAGCCATCTCCAGTCTTGGACTCAAATTGGCTCTCCCGGTGACTTCTTTTCAGCCCGTGATCGTATTGAAATGGTCAGAGTTGCGCGTGATGCCACACTCTGTGAATTTTGTGAGGATCGCAAAGCGGCACTGAGTCCAAATGCACTCGCTGGTGAACACTTATCCGGCTCGTCCCTACCTAATGTCATCGTCGATATGATCCACCGGATACGCACCGATCCTGGACGCCTCACAAAATCCTGGTTTGATCGAATAACCAGAGAGATATCTCAACAAGAATATGTAGAGATTGTCAGCGTTGTGAATTCCTCTGTCATCATCGACACCTTGCACAACTCGCTGGGACTCGGTGTCCCGACTCTGCCAACAGCCAAACCGGGAAGACCGCAAAAGTCCTACAACACTGGCGCAGTCGATGATGGCGCTTGGTTACCCATTCTCGCCACGGAAGTGGCGATGGCTGATACCGGTCTCCCACGAGTACCGAACATCGCTCGATCCCTAGGTCTTGTTCCCAGCGCGGTCGACCTCTTCTTTACAACGTTCCGACCGCACTACGCGCTCAAAGACATCCACCTGTCAATTTCACAAGCGCAAGCTGAGTTCGTCGCATCGAGAGTCTCGGCGCTCAATGAGTGTTTTTACTGAACCACCTCGCACACCATGCTGCTCCGGGCGAGCGGCCAGCAAGAAAACAAAGAGTACGAGTTAAACAGCGTGACCTCCGAGGACCAAAGTTCAGGCGTGGCTAACGAAGAGCATCTTCGTGCTCTCACAGAGGCTGCTATTTCAGGGGACTGGCTCGCACTGCCAAAAATACGCGACCGGGCAGAGCTTGCAATGGGACTGCAAAATACCGTCGATGTATTGGTGGTCGCAGCGGCTTTCAACGGTATTACTAGGGTTGCAGACGCGACCGGTATCCCATTAGACCAAAACACTGCTGATGTAACGACAGAAATGCGCGAAGCGACGGGTATCCAACGATTTAACTATGCGGAAAAAACACAACGGTATGGTTAGTTCCTATAGTCCATTTCGCGTTCGTGATTTTCGGCAGATATTTGTTCGTTAAGCGTCCACCAATCGTAAACGATGCCAAGAAAGAATAGGCCGAACGTAAAGAGGTACAGCACACCGGTGCCATTTTTGCCCATGTAAAAGCGGTGCAAGTCTAAAAAACCAAGAAACGTGAGCAAGACCCACGCTGCCGTGTAGTGGACTTCCCCTTCGCGATAGCGACGGTCTGCAGATTCTTCCAAGGACGGCATAAGAAAAAGGTCAACGATCCAACCAATGCCGAGCAAACCCAGCGTCAGCAGATAGATCGTACCGCTGACTGGTCTGCCGAAGTAAAACCGATGCGCACCAAAAATGCCAAAGATCCACAACACGTAGCCAACAAACAGGCTGTGGGTATCATTGCCATAGTCCTGGTCGTCAAAACCGTAGTCCAGATCGTTGTCGTACTCGTACCTATCGTTTTCACGCACGTCGTATACGTACCTTGCGGTGCCGCCCATTCGCAGTTGTCCTAGTCTATGCTCCTATTTGGACTGTCGCTCATAGGCGGAAATTAGTTTTACTTGCTCAACACATAGTAGTTGTTAAGAGGATTATCCACCGCCAAGCGCTCGAAGCCCGTAAACCCTGCGTTCGCAGTCATTTCACGCGCCAAACCCTCAGTAAATCCAAGTGTCCCAAGCCCAGCCCCGTCGGGTGTCGACATCGCAGAATTCATACACACCATCACCGAAAACCCGTACAACATGCCTGCCATGGGGTGCTTTGCCAGATTCTCTTCAAAAGTCTCAAAACCGCGGATGTCCTCACACAACCAAACACCACCTCGCTTAAGAGATCGATAAATATCATCAATCAGTTGGGCTGGATACGGAGTGTCGTGAATGACGTCAAAGGTCGTCGCAAAGTCTATGCTTTCGTCTTGTGGCATCGGCTCATCTAAAGGATTAGCTACTTGGACGTTAGGTAGCCTCGCCTCTTCAAGATTACCCCGGGCGCGCTCCAACGCGTGCTCAGAAATGTCGTACCCCACAAACTCACTGTTGGGGTAATGGCGCGCCATTGCCAGCGTCGACAACGCACCACCGCAGCCAACATCGATGACACGCGCGCCAACTGTCAAAGCCTCGTGCATCGTCTCGATATGAGGAATAAGTTCGGGGACCAACCGATGGTTTTTTGTGAATGCGCCCATGCGCTCAATCGCACAAGCGCAACTCGGACCGTGCTCGTCATAACTCATGCCGAGACCGGTACGGAATGCCTCTTGCAACCGATCAACAGCGGGTCCTACTGAGACCGCACTGTCAAAGGCACCCATCAGAAATGCCGGATGATCTTCGTTTAATAATACCGCTTCTGCTTCAGGACTTAAGGAGAAGAGGCCATCAGCAAACTCGACCTGTCCCACACATGCCTGATGCTGTAGCCATTCTCGTACCCAACGCGGATGCAGCTCGCTCGCAGTGGCTAACTGCTCTGGTGTCGAGGGGCCGATTTCGCTCAAGTGCTGATAGAGATCAAGGCGATCCCCGAGAACAGTTATCGCACAGTTGAATCCCGCAGCAACCATATCGCCTGTCTGCTTGACGAAATACTTGAGCTTGTCACGATCCAATTTACGTGCCGCCTGACCAGACATACCCACCCCAAAAATTGCAAGAGGCTCGATTGTTGTCGACGAAGGTGTCAGACGCAATAGCTGCAAACGTGATCAGGATCGTAGAACGCATTTCGTATCCGGGATACTGTATAGGACGACCCCAGTCTTCGGTTCATGAATCATGCAATCTCGGCTCGCCCGCTTTTCGATCCCCCTTCTTCTAGCCTTGTTTGCTTACGGTGCTACCACCTCTGCAGAGATATATAGATGGGTCGATGAAGATGGCAAAGTTCACTTTACCGATCAGAAACCAGCAGCAGGCAACGCGGAAAGCGTTGAACTTGAAATACCTGATGTGGGTGAGCCTGACGAAGGTGAACTACGGCGCCGAGAACTGCTCAAAAACGCGGAAGAGGATTTCGCCAACGACCGTCGGCGCGCGGAGGAACGCGCTGCAGACGAGCACCAGCGCCGCGTGGAACGACCAACCGGGTACGCTGCAAACAGGATGTGCGACGAAGCTCGCATTCGTTACGGTGTTTTACACGAGACGATGCCGATCTATTGGACAACCGACGATGAACTCCGTCCCGCTTGGTCTAACGACACCTACCAAGGCAGTCGGACCTATGTGGCAGATGCCGAGCGCCCTAATCTCATTGAAACAGTGCAAGAAAACATGAATCGAAATTGCGCCAACCCCGGCGATATGCGGCTGCAACAAATGACTTATGCGTACTGGGAGCACAGCAATTGGTGTGCCGCATTTAAAGTAAAGATATCAACGGCACACCTAGCCCGATCCAAGACACCTCGCAGTACTATCGAGTCGATGGAAGAGGAATACGCCCGCGACTGCTAGAAATTCCTAGCGACTAACGCTAGAAAAAAACAAATGAGCGTACGACAACGTTCTTGCGACAAGCAGCATCTTCCCGTGCGGTAGGATCAACGCTCGCGGTGTGGAACGACCATCGTGATACCGATCCGTCAGTTTCCGAGTCATAGCACTTGAGCATCGACACCTCGTTTGGCTTCTGCTGCGGGAACCAATACCACTCGTGTTCGGGACGGTAGGTAAACCGCGTCGTCTCTCCGACTCTGTCATCGTAGACACGATAGTTGGTTACATAGGGTTGGTCGGCGAACGAAGGCCACGCGCAAAGTACAAATGGATTTTGTTCCACCGTATGCATGGGTTTCGCAAGATTGATCGACATGAAGCGGCGCGACATTTTCTCATCGGCCTGCGCTTCCGTGTGGTTTTGCTCTCGACCAAAGTTCCGAAGATTTTTCGTTAGCAGCTCACGACAACGTACCCTGCCGCTATTGTCGTTGAGATCGTTATGCACCAAGTTGGCGTAGTTTGCGTTAACCCCCGGATTCTTGTTGTCCTGATCTTCGGTCCGATCACCCTCATAGTCTTTGTCAAAAACATCGTGGTTATAGACCAGCGCGTCCGTTGCATCTGGAAAAAACTCGAGTAGGAGTTTTTCCATTTCTGGATAAAAGACCCGTTCCACCTCAGCAGCGTCGTAGAAGTTCTGGCATGCAGACTCGCAATGCGCCAACGAGACACCGAGTCGATCCATACATTCCGGGCTGCTTGGGTTCAAACCAGGGTAGTACTCTTCAATCCGGCGCGCATCGCGCATTACTTGGGGAAAGTACAGACAACGTCTATTGTTATCACGTTCGTCTTGGCGCAGCGCTTGTGCCTCCGCTTGTCTCGCGGGATCGTGCCAAAGGGCATTGGAAGAGACTATCGAGTACGAAGGCGCCTCGTGGATCGAATAGCGCAGAGGAATCGCCAAGCCGCCCTCCGGAGCTTCTATATTGTTGTCTTTGATGTGCTCAAGACACTCTGCATAGCGCCTAAAACCAATACCCCACTTCGTCTGGATAGGACCGGGCGGAGAATTTTCAATAAGGTCGATGACCGCTTGGCCTTCGCCAGTCGCAATCTGAGTAAGAGCCGCTTCGGTTGCGGCAGTCGTGCCTGCATCCCCGTCGCGATCAAATGACATGTACGACAATCCACCATTAGCGGCTATCGGTGGGGCTTGACCTGCGGTTAACTGTAATGGCGGCACAAAAGGCGTGCTCCCAGCTTCAGCGTTGACATCATGCTCATCTATTCTCTGTTCACTCATTTCTTTATTCCCGTGTCTCTTCGAGGCCCCTAGATCATTTCGTTATCATGGCATACAGAAATATCCCCTGTACACCTCACGAAATCGGGCGATTCTGGCTTCACTTAAGACTCTCGAAGGGCGCTGGGGCCACGTCACGCTCCGCCAGCCAAATACCAACAAGCACAAGCGCCAATGCCAAGCCGTGAAACCCCTGGAACTGTTCACCTAGATAAACGACGGCAATGACAGTGCCGAACACCGGAACAAGATTGACGAATATTCCAGCCCGGTCTGGGCCTATGATCTCGACGCCACGAATGAACATGATCTGAGCAAGTAACGTCGGAAATAATGCAACCAACAGGATTAAACCCCAACCTCGTTGAGTTGGCATTTGAACCTCTCCGAGCCAAGCCTCGGCCGCGACCATCGGCAGTGATGCGATTAAAGCGGATGCTGCCAAAACGGTAAACAACCCAAGTGCAGAGCTATTTGGTCGACGCCGTAAGCCCACCGTATAAGCTGCATAAACAATCGTCGCCACAATCAAAATTAGATCTCCGGTATTCAAACGGAGTTCTAACAATCGATCGATTTCACCATGCGATGCGACGACGACCACCCCTACCAAAGTCACAACAGCTCCTACCCACTGCAGTTTTCGCGTCGGGGTACCGTATGCGGCGATGGCTCCGATCAGGACGAAAACAGGCATCATCGCAGTGATGATTCCCATATTTATCGCAGACGTGTATTGCGCTGCCATGAAAAACATACCGTTAAACACAGAAAACCCAAAAGCGCCCATAAGAAAGACAAAACCGAGGTGTGGTTTTAGCGAAGGCCAGTCACGGGCAAGGTTCTTTCTGTTGAAAACGACCAACAAAGTCACGACGATGAACCAGCGAAGTGCGACTACCATCATCGGCGACACCTCACCGACAGTTAGTTTCGCAAAGGTCGTATTCGCACCAAAACACAGCGCAGTAAATGTCAGGTAAAGGTATGCCGTCGTCGTACTAGGCACTGGTCAACTTAGCTTCGAGGAATGAAGACGAAAGTTAGAGGGTCTGCTCATCGGTTACAACAAATCTCGACGCTGCACACAGATGCCACCGCCGACGGAACCTTTCTGCGTTAAGATACGGATTCACTGTTTCTGACCACACGATGACGAAAGCTGCTGGCCCATTCGACGACTGGCTCGTCGCCACAGATACTGTTTTGCGCACCAATGGGACCGCGGATGTGCCATGCGGTACGTGCAATGCGTGTTGTCGATCCGGCCAGTTCATCCAAGTTACGCCAGCCGACACCAGCGCTCTTGCCGTCATAGATCCACAGCTACTCTTCCCAGCACCTGGTAAACCCGAAATTATGATTCTTGGCTTTGACGAAAAAGGCCATTGCCCGCTTCTAAAAGATGATCACTGCTCAATCTACGACTCACGTCCACAAGCCTGTCGTACCTACGACTGTCGCGTCTTCGCTGCCGCACAGATCGACCCGGACGACCAACCCCTGATTAAGGACGCTATCTCTGATTGGGAGTTTGCCGAGCCGAACACAAAACAAATCGCAGTCAGCCGTGCCGCACGCTATATCCGAAAACATAGTCCGCGTCTCGGCTCACACCACGGGAGTTCAGCAATTCAGCTGTCGCTAAGCGCGATAAAAATCCACGACCTCTTTTTGGAAAACGGCGCACCCGACTTTCATCAGGTGCGTAGCCGACTCTCTTAGAGAAGTTCCTCTGCCATGAATTGGAGCGTTGCTGGATCAGCGCTACCGACATTTAGCTGCGTGACCGGCGAATCCTTCCATGCCTGCAGCCGCTCACGGATGCGCTCCTTCGGGCCGACCAAAGCAATTTCATCCGCGAGCTCATCTGGAACCGCGGCAATGGCTTGGTCGCGCTGACCAGACATAAAGAGATCCTGAATTTTGTCGGCGGCCTCAGCGTAACCAAAGCGCGACACGTGGTCTTTGTGCACATTGAAGGACTTAGCGCCCATGCCACCTACGTAGAACCCAACATTCTGCTTAATCTGGCCTAGAGCCCGATCGACATCGTCATCGATAATCACAGGTACCGCAGCAGCTATTTCAAACTGCGGTGTCCGTATCGCCATGGCATCTTTGTACACATCCATCATCTTGTAAGGCGAGATGAACATAGGAATCCAGCCATCGCAGACTTCGGCCGAAAGCGCCACGTTTTTAGGTCCCTCAGCACCAAGGTAAACCGGGATATGTTCACGCACAGGATGCTGAATGAGCTTTAGCGGTTTGCCTAAACCAGTACCGCCCTGCAATGGCAGCTGATAATGCTCGCCTTCGAAGGCGACAGGATCTTTGCGTTCCACAATTTTACGAAAAATCTGCACCCACTCCCGGGTCCGCGCTAACGGCTTCGGATAGGGTTGACCGTACCAACCCTCAACGACTTGCGGACCAGGAACACCGATACCCAAGATTAGGCGGCCGTTAGACAAATAATCTAACGCCACCGCGTGCATAGCTGCGCTCGCTGGCGTCCGTGCGCTTATTTGCATGATCGACGTCCCGAGGTTGATGCGCTCGGTATGTGCGCCAACCCAAGCGAGCGGCGTAAAACAGTCAGCGCCATAGATCTCTGGACACCAGATCGTGTCATAGCCTAAATTTTCGGCTTCTTGGGCTAATGCAATAATCTTGGCACCACCTGGTGCACCCATCGGACCAACTCCCAAACCTAGTTTCATCGCGTTCTCCTTCCACTCTTTGAAATCTCGATGGTCATAAGCTTACACTGCTCGCTTATTCGATTGTTAGGTTCACCATGTCATCAACTGTCCAGACGTTTCCCAAAGCAGAAATAATTCCGGTCAACGGTATCGAGCTCGAAGTGTTTCAAGCTGGCGCCGGGCGCCCCATCGTGTTGTGTCATGGCTGGCCAGAACACGCGTTTTCATGGCGTCACCAGATTGAACCTTTGGTGGCGGCGGGCTATCACGTCATCGTACCCAACCAGCGTGGTTACGGCGGCTCAACCAAACCTGACGATGTTGTCGAGTACGACATCGATCATCTCACCGGTGATCTAGCTGGCTTACTAGACCACTTTGGCTATGACGATGCGTTGTTCGTCGGTCACGACTGGGGGGCGATCGTTGTCTGGAACATGGCGATGATGCATCCGAATCGCGTCGCAGGTGTGGTAAACCTTAGTGTTCCATTCATGGAACGTGGGCCATCAGAGTGGGTTGGATTCTGGGAAAAAATGCTGGGTGGAGATTTCTACATCGTTCACTTCAATCGCCAGCCTGGCGTCGCAGATGCAGCGTTCCTTGAAAACTGCGACCAGTTCTTACGCAACATGTATCGCACGAACCAATGGCAACACCCAGCGCCAGAGCTTGCGCCAGGCATGCCGCTCATCGCGATGAGTACTACATCTGATCTGTCAGGCGAGTTATTGATGAGCGAAGCTGAGCTAAACGTATTTGCCGATGCCTTCAAACAAAGCGGCTTCACGGGTGGCATAAATTGGTACCGGAACTTCAGTCGCAACTGGGAAATATTGGGTGACTACGAACAAAAAATCACTCAGCCAACCCTCATGATCTACGGGAGCCACGACAGCGTGCCAAAGTCTGCCAACCTAGGTGAATTTGTCCCCGATTTAGAGGTTTGCGAGTTTGACTGCGGCCATTGGATCCAACAAGAGCGACCAAGCGAGACCAACACTGCCCTTCTCGATTGGGTCAGTCGTCGCTACCCGGGCTCGTAACTGTTCGACTATCGTTTTCTGTTAGCCAGCGAGAATTGTCCGCATGGCGCCAACTATGGCGGCGATGATCAAAATCACCGATGAAACCATCGTGACGATCATTCCTTTACCCCGGGTGTCTGGCTCTACAATGTAGCAACGAAAGTACCACGCCCGTCCGACTAGGAAACCGACACCGCAAGCGGTCGCTAGAAGATCGTTCGCGTAGTAGCCACAGGCATAGACTGCAGGAACAAAGACCATGAGTTGTTCGAGCGTGTTCTGATGCGCCCTATGAAAGCGCTCAAAAACCTCATCTCCGGTCACAGCAGGTGCAGTAACACCATGCCGTCCGCGCGCACGTCCAACAGCAAACCCAAAATACATAAACTGCACTAGAGCCAGCATTACAATGATGGTTATGTAGACCAACTTTTTCCCCTAAATTAAGCGATCACTTTGCCTGCATAAATGATGCAGTCGCTTCAGCATACACAAACTCATCATTCGCCCCAATGACCTTGCCTTCCATCACGGTTAGGCGCCCTTTGCGCTTTTGGCAACGCCCCTCCAAATACACTGGTGTATGGATCGGTAACTCAGCCCTGTAGCGGATATCGGCTTTTGCCGTGAACGCGTGTTCACCTTGGAGCCATAACCAATTCGCCATCACATCGTCCAACAGACTAAAAACGATACCGCCATGTGTTACTTGGGCGTAACCCATATGAACTTCTCCCGGCGTAAACTCGCCGCGGCACACGCCATCTTCGAGTCGAAACCGAACTTTCAGTCCGATCGGATTACCAGGTCCACAGACAAAGCAGTGATTGGCCTCGGAACCTAATCCCGCTGTTCTCTTTTCAACGTCGCCCTCTGCCATGTCTGCCACTGTCTTTGGGTATCTCGCCGTCTATCTAAACGCGGTATGATGCCTACTTTTTAACGAACCGGCACCTTGTTTACCCTAGACCACATACGCTCAGTGATCTCAAATCACGCACACCAAGAAGTCACCCCCAAGGCGACCACCCGCCAGGCGGCCGTCGCTATCATCATGCGTCAGTCGCAGGGTGAACTCGAAATGTTATTCATCAAGCGTGCCGACAAAGATGGCGATCCATGGTCAGGTCATATGGCATTTCCCGGTGGTCACAAGGATCCTGTCGACGACAGCCTGGAAGACGCTGCTCGGCGTGAGACACTAGAAGAGATCGATTTAGATTTAAGCGACGCCCAATATCTAGGTGCGCTTGACCATCAACACGCACAACCGCGTGGGCGCCGATTAGATATGCTGATCGCACCGCATGTTTTCTTGATCGATGGCGACCCTATTTTCAATCCGAACTACGAAGTCGCAGAGGTTGTGTGGACATCACTCGGCGCGATGGCCCGCAATGAAATTCATGACACAGAAACAAAACCGATGGCTGGCACCCCAACGATCTTCAATGGCTACCGCCTCGAACGGGGTCACTTTGTGTGGGGTCTGACTTATCGGATTCTGAAGACCTTCTTCACAACCCTCGATCCAGATTGGATACCGCCTAAAGAGCTGTAACTGTGAACCCTCCTGGGCGCTTGGACTAGGTTTGCCAGTTATGGTAATTCGCAACCGCAAGTCCAGCCGCAACGCTCGTAAACGGATCATGCTCGACGACCTTGCCGGGAAACCTTTCATCTAACAAGCGTTTGACTGCAGGAATAAGGCTCGAGCCGCCCGTCCGTAACACGATGTCGATATCATCAGCCTGCAAGCCTGCCTTGGCTACGGTCTCATCGACTACACGTGCAGTCCGAGCCAGCGGCTCGGCAATCAGAAGTTCAAATTCAGTTCGCCGTAACGGTATCTCAGCGTCAATTTCTGGGATGTCCAGACTCGCTGTTTCGTGTCGCGAAAGCGCAGCTTTAAACTCCTTGATCCTAGCGAATAAGAGATAGCTTAAGTTGTGCTTGATGACTTCTCGAAGCCGCTCAAACTTGCGCTTGTTCGGTCCTCCAGCATCGATACATTCCATCACGGGTGTCGTATATTTATTCTGATTGAGCGTGTAGGTAATCGCCCAATTAATGAGCAGATCTTCAAATTCTTCAAACGGAAATTGCGTCTCGATCACTTCTCGATCAAAGCCACGACGCCGCCAAATCTCGCCCTTGCCCAATAGCGGGAACAACAGCTCTCTATACAGAAGCTGATCGATGTGATCACCGCCCAAACCGATTCCGTGCGTACTCACCACTGTAAATTGAGTTTCCGCCGCTGCTGCACGTTTGAGTACACAAAGATCTAAAGTACCCCCACCAAAGTCCACAGTGAGCAAGTGGTCTCCAGCCGCACCTTTGTTTTCGTGAACATAGCTCGCTGCAGCTGCGATGGGCTCAGGGTAAAAAAACTGCTCAGGCACTCCAGCGTATTTGTAGGCTTCGCCAAGTCGGGAGAGTGCGAGATCGTTCCGATAGGCATCTCTACCCTCGAAATTTACTGGGTGCCCGATGTGCGCGGCGGCAAACGGCCCGATCTTGTTTTCCGTCGCTTGTCGCATGCGCAATAACAACGGGGTAATCAATGCCACGAGCCGAAATGGGTGGTCGAATACCATGAGCCTGCGAACATGTTCATCGCCGAGGAGGCGCTTAGTGCCTCGAAAAAGTCGACCTTGTAGGCCACTGTCGGTCACCGGCGCGCCATAGATCTTTTGCGTAGCAGTCTCAACTGCCGCAAGCTCATCACCGCCACCGTTGTCTACAAAGTGAGACTCTTCGCCAACCACCTCCGGCACTAACTCTACCGTCCTGCCGGTGTTGTCGGCGATGTATTGATCTATCGCTACCTGACCGGTCTTCGACTGCAGATCCTGATCAATATAGGTTGCGGACGGCATAATCTCATCGTTAGCCTCAAGTTGGATGAGCTCAAGAGACTCGCCGTCAAATATCGCAGCCGCCGAGTTCGACGTACCGAAATCTATGCCGACACCGACCCTACCCACTTATGCGTCTCGCTTTTGTCATCACTCTTTGGTGCTGGCTGGTGTCACCAACACATCTGCATAGCTTTCTATCTCCGCCGCGGACAGTTGCAGCCATTGCGACAAAACCTGCTCGTTGTGTTCACCAAGATGTGGCGCACCACCTTGCACATGCGCCTGACTATGTCGGAATCGGTAGGGCGATTGCGGGATCTTACGAGAGCCGCCATCTCGATCATCGACCTCTGTAATCGAACCCCGGGCTCGTACGCTCTCTAGATTTTGAGCCTCTGCAGCAGTCCGTACATCGCCCCACGCGACGTTCATCCGATCGAGCGCTTCAATCACTTCCTCTCTCGTTGCACAGGTTTGTGTGAAGAAGTGCTTAGCCGCAAGCCTGCGCGCGGCGATTTTCTCTTCGAGGGACGCATCGCTCGAAAGTCCGTCTTCGAGACCACAAATCGTGCTCAGTTGGTGCCAGATAAAACGAAAATCCCCCGCTAACATCAACTGCCCACCGGCGGTCTCGTGTACCTCGTTCGGTGCCGGACGTCCCTTTGTCTCAAATGCGTAATGCATACCATCATTTGTCACCATGGTCGCATCAACCATGGCTAGGTCGATGTGATCTCCTTGACCATTTTGCTCGCGAGCGTAGAGCGCGGACAACAAACCAACCAAACCATGGAGAGACGCGTTTGTATCGGCCACAGACAAGCCCAGATCGGCAGGAAAAGCACTAGAGATTTCTGCTTGGCGTTCCACCAGGCCCGTTTCTGCATGAACAATCGGTGCGTAGGCTGCACGTCTACTGTCAGGGTTACCGGCGCCAAAGCCTGAGATAGATAACATGATCAAGCGCGGATTTATCGCCGCCAACGTATCGTAATCGAGCCCTAGGCGGCCCATGACATCGGGACGGAAGTTCTCGATCAAAACGTCTGCCTCGGCAACTAGAGCTTTGACCAGTTGCGTCCCTTTCGCCTGGCTCAGATCGACAGAGATGTTCTTTTTACCAGCGTTCTGTTGGTGGTAGTAACCCGCTATGCCAGCTACTTTTCGACCCCAAAGACGGGTCACATCTCCCTCAGGCGGCTCGAGCTTGACGACTTCCGCGCCCAAGTCAGACATCATGCGGCCAGCGAACGGCCCGGCCAAGACTCGAGACATATCCAACACGCGTAACCCTGCTAGTGGAAACCCCATATCTACCCCCGGTATTCAAAATTCTTGATGTAGTCTGGCATCTCAATGCCATCTCTTAAATCTTCGCTAGCAACCGCGGCTTGACGAGTTCGTGCAACGGGAATCTCACCTGCCCAAACCGAGGATGTCAGATCTCCTTCATCATCCGCCGGTGGGCCTGTACGTACTTTGCCGGACAATTCAGTGAGCGGTATCCGCACAACAGCGGTGGCTGCCAGCTCTTGCGATGTTGGCTCGCGCACAGCTTGTTCATGACCTGGCACCAACGCTCTAACAAATTCATTGAGTATGTCTAAGTGATCCTTGCCCTCTAACGCCTCGCCACGACCGAACAAGGTCACCGACCGATAATTCATCGAGCAATGAAAGCCGCTACGTGCGACCACAACGCCATCGACCAGCGTCACCGTCACGCAGATTTCGCCACCCTTGCCGACATACCGCAAAAGCGCGCTTTGGCGATTCCCGTGAAGGTACAGGTACTCGTCGTCGCAGAAGTATAGGGTGGGGATCTGGCGTGGTTCGCCATCCTCAACATAGGCGACGTGACAAACTTGATCGCTAGCAAGAATCGCTTTCAGAGTCGCAGTATCATACTCAGCCCTGCGTGCGTTACGTTTGACGGTGGCTCGTGGCGTGGGACCTGCCATGATCGCTCTCTACCTTTTACTTTTTTTGAGGGGGCAGCGAGTGTATACAGAACAAACGCAGACCAAAAGAGTCAGAGGCAATTCCGGCCAGAAAGAGTCATGTCAGAGCCAACCGACCTAGATAAATTCAGAAAGTCACATCGCAAAAAACGCGGTCAGGAGACGACCATGTGTGGTCGAGGTTTCCACAAATGGGAGGATGAGCCACGCAAGCAGTTTGACGTCAAACAGGGGCGCCTCATTAGTGAAGAAGTCTGTAAACGGTGTGGCAAACGCCGGACCCGACGTTCTTGACGCCAACTAATAAAGATTAGTCGACCAACGACACCAGTGGTTTGATGTCGCAGCCGACGCCTGTGCCGCCCATGCCGCAGTAACCATTGGGCACTTTGGCCAGATACTGTTGATGGTAATGCTCGGCGTAAAAGAAATCCGGAGCTGGGGCTATTTCTGTCGTGACCTGGCCGTATCCTGCAGCGACTAGCGCTTCTTGATACCGCTCTTGGGACGCGAGCGCGAGCTCAAGATGCGCATCAGAATAGGTATAGATTACGGATCGGTATTGGGTCCCCATGTCATTGCCTTGCCGCATGCCTTGGGTCGGGTCATGTCCTTCCCAAAACAGCTGCAAAATGCTCGCAAACGTAATCACGGCAGGATCAAAAACGACGAGAACCGCTTCTGTGTGACCAGTATGACCGCTACAGACTTCTTCATAAGTCGGATTCGGCGTGATGCCACCTGAATACCCAACTGCTGTGGTAAAAACGCCTTCGGCTTCCCAGAACTTTCGCTCCGCACCCCAAAAACAACCCATGGCAAGCTGTACTTGCTCAAGGTGACTAGGGAACGGCGGCTGCAGAGGCTGGCCATTGACAAAATGTACCGGTGGTACTGGAATCTTTTCAGCCCGACCGGCAAGCGCAGTCTCAGCTGTTGGTAGTTCTAGAGGGGCACCCCAAGCCATCGCATGTCCTCGTGTTCGACAGACCTAGAGTTTAGCATTTCTTCTGCTCACGTTGGATGCTATAACACCGATATGCAACACATCTTCACCGCCCTGGTTTGGGCTACCGTGGCTTGGCTTAGCTTCGTCACGGTCCCAGTAGCACATGGCGAGCCACTCGACCCGATTGTCGAACGCCAACATTTCATAGCTTCGGACAACTACTCGGCCGAGTTAAAGCGCCTTTTAGAGCTCGAGCAGCAAGCACTGGCCCTCATTGAAGACGAGCCGCTGAAGCTCGGGAGCATTGGTGCTGCGATACTCGAAATCTACCCTGCCAGCCAAACTGGCCACTACGCCATGCAGCACTATTATCGCCATGTCGAGGCAACAGATGCGCTGGCAGATCACACAACACAGCTCGCAACGATCCAGAACGCTATGAAAGATAGCGGTGACGGCAAGCCTGAGACACCGTTCAGTGTCATGACGATTTATGACGCACAGACCTACGCTCGCACAATTAACAACTCGCCAGTAGGCTCCATCTACCAAACAGATGATGACCAACCTTTGCTGTATCTCATGGTCACGCGTCCGCAAGGCGCGCGGCTAAGGCAAGTTTTCTTTGACATTAGTCACCTGCTACAAGCGCTACTGGAAAAAGACGACCACCATGCAGAGGCTACGGCACCGGAGACAATTGCCGCCAACAAACAGATGCAGCCGTGGGCAGTTATTCGAGTTCTCGCCAGTAAAATGGACACCGCCGCGCAAACGTCTATCGGTGCATTTCTTACCAAGAATCGAAAGTTCGACAACGCGATTGGCTGGCTCAAAGTTGCATCTCGGACAGGCAACATCCTCGCCAATACGCTACTTGCTCGAATTTACTGGCAACTCGCTGAACAAGCCGAGGAAGGCGATAAGCAAGTCGAGTACCGAGACCTCTCGTTAGAAAATTACCTGCACGCTATCGCGCTGGGATCCACAGACAGCATGTATACGTTGGCTGGGCTTTATCTCAACGACTTCTATGGCGCTGAGAATCGTGACGCTGCCGTACCCCTGCTACGGCAGGCAGGCGAACTAGGGCATGCCGAGGCACTAATGTATCTCGCCCACCTATACAACACAGGCCAGCATGTCGACGCGGATCGCGCCGAGGCCATCTCATACTTCGAAAAAGCAGCAACTCTCGAGAACAGCTATGCAGCTATCAACTATGCCCGCTTCCTAATTGCGGACGCAGCAAAAGGTAACCCCGCTGTAGAGACCCCCGTCGTTGCATGGCTGTCTAAGCTTGCTGACGATGATCATGCCGAAGCCATGATTATGTTGGGTAACCTCCATGCGCGCGGCGTCACTGTTCCTGAGTCCAACCGCAAGGCGATACGCTGGTACAAAAAGGCCATCAAGGCAGAACCAGAAGATCCGGATATAGTGAACGAAGTCGTTTGGACGCTGACGGTTACCGATGTCCCGGGACTTAAACGCGTCCGCTACGCGCACCGTCTAATGAATCGTCTGATGGACAATGACGAAGAAGCGACCAAGAGACCCGAATACTTAGACACTTGGGCTGCAACTTATGCGGCGCAGGGAGACTTTGACGAAGCCACGAGAATTCAAGATAGCGCCATCCAAGCCGCCAACCAACAGTCGCGGCAAGATGTGATTACCATCCTTCAGGAACACCTTGACCAGTTCAAAGCCAAGCAAGCAATCACCGAAGCCGCACCCTAGTCCCCTTCGGTCCCTGTTGGCGACCAATACTCCGATCTTAGATGTCCGCGCAGAGGCAGAGTTCGAGCAGGGTGCAATCCCCAACAGCATCAATTTGCCGATTCTCAATGACGCTGAACGGACTCGCGTCGGGATTACTTACAAACAACAAGGCCAACTAGCTGCAGAAAAAGTCGGCCACCGACTCGTGAGCGGCGAAATTCGTGGCGGCCGGGTTGATGGTTGGAAGGCGTTTTGCGCGCAAGACCCCACAACTGTAATCACCTGTTGGCGAGGTGGGCGGCGCTCGCAGTTAGCGCAAGAGTGGCTTCGTGACGCAGGGCTCGATGTGGAACGAGTGGCAGGAGGCTATAAGTCTCTGCGTCAAACCTGTTTGGACATTCTGGCCAACGACACGCTTTCCAAACGATGGCTAGTTTTGGCTGGGAAGACAGGTACAGCAAAAACCGTACGGATCAATCAAGTCCAAAGTTCAATCGACCTGGAGGGGCTTGCCAATCATCGGGGCTCCGCTTTTGGGAACCAATCAACGCCACAACCCTCACCTGCAACATTCGAGAATCAGCTTGCTTGTGCATTCCTGAAACTAGACTCTCCATGCCTAATCGTCGAGGACGAAAGCCGCACTATCGGTCGGCTGGCAATACCCGAATCCTGGCATGAACAAATGCAAGCCGCCCCCCTCGTCTTGATCGATGAATCAGACGAATTTCGCATCACGCATATTGAGCGTGAATATGTCGCCGAGCCACTCGCATCGGGCGTTTCAAGCGAAAGTTTACGAAGGCAGTATCAAAGCGCTTTGGATCGAATTGCACGCCGGTTAGGTGGCAAAGATCACAAACAGATCACAATTCTACTTACAGAAGCTTTTTTGGGACAACGTGGGCACCGCGACTGGATCGAAGATTTGTTGCGCAAATACTACGACCCGATGTATGAGTTTCAGTTAAAGAAAAAACAACCACGCGTCGTTATGTCCGGTGATCATCAAGCTGTACTCGCCTATCTCAGTGATCATGGTCATGTGGGTGTCCGTGATCATGACCATGTGGACGCGCAATAATTTCTGCGTCCCGGTCGAAGACTTCACCTGCCGAGACTAAGCCTTCGCGAACCGTCAATCTGGACAGGGCTTCGGCGAAAAGTTCGTAGTAAGGATAGTCCTCATTGGCTGGATCCGATTGACTATCCCATTCACTAACAACCTCGATCAAACTTTGTTGAAAGTCTGGCCATTGTAGCGTCCCCTGTTCCGCAAGCAGGACGGCCAGGCCAAAAACCCGCCCTTGCCAGGGCTCATCGAACACCACCTCGCCATTGGCTAACGGTGGCTGGTAGCGGCCACTCAAGGGCACACTGGGTTCGCTCACGACAACCGCTCTACGCCGATCATGCTATTGCGTGTAACTCGTTCGGCCATTGTCTCGTCGTCTAGACCAACCCACTCTGGTGGTTGCTGCGGTAACACCAGATACCGGACTTCTGCAGAGGAATCCCATACCCGCACGCGAACATCTTCCTCAAGCTCTGTACCAAACTCTGCCAATACTTGGCGCGGTTCGCGCACAACTCGCGAACGATACGCAGGATCTTTGTACCATTTTGGCGGCAAGCCAAGCACCGCCCAGGGATAGCAGGAACAAAGCGTACAGACGACGACGTTGTGTTGTTCGTCAGTGTTCTCGACGACGACCAGTTTATCGATTTCACCACCCTCGAACTCGTATTCCTTGATCGCCTCTGTACCATCGGCGAGCAATCGCGCTTTAAAATCGGGATCTTGCCAGGCGCGAGCAACGACCCAAGCGCCGTTCATCGGTCCGACACGCTCATTGTACCGCACAATTACATCATCAACGCGTTCCGCTTCGATCAAACCCTTCTCTATGAGCAAGCTCTCTAACGCTTCCGCTCGAATGCGGGCTGTTTCGTGACTCATCGCTAGTTCTCCATCACCAAATTCAAAGGACAGTTTAAGAAGGATCCGAAAGATAGGGCTCGAATAAATCCAGACACACTTCTACATCTTGATCGCATTCTTCCCCGAATAGGTCTGCGCCTTGAAAACAAACCGTATAAAGATACTCAGGCGCCTCGCCCTTGCCGTGTGCATGGGTATCGGGATAAACCCAAACGCCATTGACACTGACTATCGTACCGATGCAGTTGCGCGCATACGCGGGTAATCGCGAATGACCAGATGCGCCGTGCTTAGCTGTAAGGACTGCTGCACCCACTTCAAACTTTGCCGGTTGTGAGCTTTGGCGCAGAGCGGTTGAGGGACTTTGTTCATCTTTGGGAGGCGCAGAAAATTGATCCGGTGCGGCTGACGGCCTTGCGGCAACGTTATTTTGTGCTGGTAACCGGCTTTCCACTTCCGCGCGAGAGATCACTGCTGACTCGATGAGGAGCGTTTCCGCACCACCGAGCCAACGACCGTAATAACCGTCACTCAGATAGTTCGACGGCTCAATGCGTTCAACAGAGTGGCGAAAGTGATCAACATTGGCCGCGATTCCCTCCCTTAGCAGCTGGTTGACCAGAGCAAAAACAAAGCCTTGCCAGCGCTCAGGAAGAGGCACCGGATCTCCGGCTGTTGCTATCGGCCCAAAGCCCTGGCGCCCGCCAAGATCATGAATGCCATCCATTACAGGTTCTCCTACTCATCTGACTCAATTTGCTTCTGCCGAATTCAACAGTGTCGGCACGCCGTCTGCACCCCGTGAAAAGTCCATCGCCAAACTGTGCAGGCCACTACTCAACGGGCGACATTCACCATCAGGCATCGTGACTTCAGCGATGCAATTAACAGGCAAGCGTACGGTAAGTTCAAAACGCTCTGCGGACACCAGCCATCTAATCGATATTTGACCACAAGGGGTTGGCAACGCACAGGAAACAGCCTGTATGGGAATGCCTATCCGTGCACCAGGGGGTTTCGCAAATAGCGGACCAAGTGGCGGTTTGGGCGCGATAGACACAGAGTATCTGCCGTCTGTGCTCTCGCCTGTCTCCAGCGGCACATTTAGCCCAACTAAGTAGCGCATCACCCAAGCTAAAATCCCAGATTCAGCAACCGCAGCCCGGTCAGATCGCCCAATCAACCCTAAGTCACGTCGCACAAATCCGAGCCAGCTGGTCGGATGAGGATTTAAAAGTACTCTATAGGCGAGATCGTTACGCCCACTGTCACTTAGATGCGGTAACAGTTGCTTGATCAACACCTGAGGCAGATCAACGCGAAAATCAGCATTTTGCAATGCGACCGCCAATTCACTTTCTACCCGAGTCTGTTCTACGTCGCTCAAACAGCCACTAGTTAAGGCACCTAGTAACGTCGCTTGAGTTTCATGCACCAACCGCCCGTTTGCCGATAAATAGCGATTAGCAAACGAACTCGTCAAATCGAAGATCACCCGATTCGTAAGCGTGACATCATCTTTCTCTTCGAGCAGGTCTGCGATCTGGACGAACATGCGTAAGGCAAATAGGAGCGTGCAATTGGCGACAAAGCTACCGTCCGCGCCTTCTCCATATATATCTTCACGACATTGAGTACGTAAACCATTTTCAACCAGGTGACGTGCGCCAAGAGCTAGTGCGCGCAACTCGGAATAGCAGGCTCGAAGTCCAACTGGGTCCCTGCCGACACAATATCGATGCCAAATTATCGTTGTGAGCGATTCGAATCTGGCGAGCTCATCATCGTCTCGAGGCATCGGCATGCGGCCGCCGGAATATGGTGCACTGTTGGTATAGCGGCGAAAGCCTTGCCGGGCATCTTCCAACCACTTGTTAATGAGGTTATCCAACGACGGGTCCCAGACCAGCTCTGGCACCCAGGTTGAGGTGATGCCAAAATCCGGCAAACGTTGTGCAGACTCTGCACCGTGTAACGGTGCACTCGCAATCGCCATGTCATGCGACACATCGATCGCTCGTAACATTGCGTTGAAGTCCTCATTGTCCGTTTCGATCCGACTCGAAAAGAACTTTCTACTGCGTTGAATACACAAATGTACGTTTCCTGGCAGTGTTAGTCCTTGGGTATAGCGGATGCGGACGTAGCGAAAATAGTGCCGGGCAAATTGGGCACCATATGTTTCGCCTGAGCGTGAACCTGAAGTCGTGATCGTGTCTTTTGTTGTCCCTTTAAACGCTCGATCAATTGAGTAAATTATCTCAATGCCATCTGTTTCGCGCCCAACCAGTTCGAGCTCAACCGCGCCACAGACAATACGCCCCGCATCATATTCACAGATCATCAAAGGCGGACCCGAAGGCTGGGGCTGAGCAAATCGACGAGTGGGCTGTGCCAATAGCTCCGTTTCTTGGAGAACAAGCGGACGCACATCATAAATTGGATGGCTATCTAGCGATAAAACTTGTACAGGTAGACGGCCCACTTCGGCGCCGATCCAATCATCTACGCGCCGTCGCCCACCCATGTGTTCACCAACGAGGGTCTGGGCGTCAGCTATCGCGCTGGGTAACCAAGACCAAGTTCGATTGGTCGTGAACTCGTATCGACGCGTGGAATTTCCTTCAACTATCAACATACATCGAACCGCAGGACGTTCAGAGAACACTTCCCGGCCCAAGCCTGGTAAAGCACCGCTTGCATAGCCGTCTGCCAGCAAGATCTCGAGCTGATTTGTTCCACTCACCAACTGCTCTGAAACATCGAGGATCTGACAATAATGGTACGTCGAATAGTCCGCCCAAGATGCAACCGGCTCAGGCGTCACTGACACATCATTGATTGATATTTGACATGCGCCTACGACACCGACGTGGAGCCGGGCACGAGCGCACACCTCCGGCAATTCAACATCACAAAATAGACGAGCAACCGCGCTACCCATAAATCTGTTACCGTGAACAAACGGGCTGATCCAGTCTGCTGTCCATTCATCCTCACCGAGCAAACCCATTTCAAAGTGGGCAGCATCACTCCATGCACTAGCTAAGCCATCCGAATCATAGGTGCGCACCCGCCACCAAACCTTCTGTTCGCTGACAAGTGCTAAACCGGCATAGGGAACACTTGCGCTCCGACCGTCTGGCACGACCCCACTACGCCAAAGATCAGGGTCCTCAGCCACGAGCAAAGATTCCGAACTCGCCGCATGAATCTCATAAGCCGACTGAATTTCAGCTGTCCGATCGTCATCCACCCACCAAGCCAACTGCGGATGCCCCGACAACCCTAACGGGTCGACACAGCCATCGGCACGCAGAGTGATGGGCGCGTGTGTCATAGAAAATCGTCCATCAACGTGTAAACCTGGCGCGGTTGATCATGGTACGTCCAATGCCCCGCGCCTTTGAGGACGCGCAGATTGTGATCGTGGAAGTAGAACTCGGTACTGTCGTGCCCTATCCGATGTTCTAAGCCGCTTTCCGCCAACATGATCAACGTTGACGCAGTTACGTTGCGCCAGATTTCAATTGTTTCCTCTGTCTCAAATCCTGCCGGAGTAAAGTTGTGTGTATAGTTGTCGTACTTCCAACTATAGCTACCATCTTCGTTCTGGTTAGAGCCATGCACAGTTAGATGCAGAGCTTGATCATCGCTAAGCTGTGGGTTGGCTTGCTGCATCCGATGAAATGCTTCGTCGATATCGCGATAACGTCGCGGTAACCTTGCCGACAATGCACGCGTACCATCAATCCAATCACGGACTCGGCTTGCGGCAGGTTCTGGTGGCTGCATAGCGCGCCAAAGGCCAATCCCTTCGATCACAACAAGCTTGGCGACGAGTTCTGGATAGATGCCAGCAAAGAGCGCCGCGATCGCCCCACCCATACTGTGCCCAACAAGCACGACAGGTCCCATTTCCGCCTGGACAATTAATTGGTGTAAATCGTAGATGTAGTCTAAGTAGTGATAGGAAGACCCCTTGACCCATTCAGAGTCACCATGACCACGTAGATCTGGTGCGATGACTCGATAGCGATCAACAAAATGTTCGGCAAGGTGATCCCAAGTACGACAGTGATCATGGATGCCATGCACCAACACCATGATCGGGGCATCCTGCAAGTCAGGAAGACTCCAATCAATGTAGTGCAGGCACAGTCGCTGCGAAAAGTAAATATGCGAAGCGGGCGATGCGCTCACCACCAGTTCGACCTCCATCTAATATGTCAATCCAACCCAGACGCTATCGCATCGGCTTGACCCAGCAGCGTATCTCGTAGGAAAGCGAGAAAAACCTGGATGCGTCGAACTGATCGAGACGCTGGATGTGTAAGGATCCAAAGTTCGGGTCCGGGTTGTACCGGCATCGCCGTAAGCCTGACCAGGTCTGGATCGATATCCCCCACAAAACAAGGCAGTACGCCCATGCCAATTCCTGCCACAATCGCCGCCCGCTGCATCTCTATTTGATCACATCGGATTGCAACCTTCACGTTTGCAAAAAATTCTTGTCGTAGCCTGTCATAGCTGCGGGCAACTTCCGTATCACCGGCCCAATCAACCCATGCGGCAGCCGCCAAATTTTTGTGCTTTTCTTGGAATGCAGGCGTGGCATATGCAGCAAGAGCTAGCGGACCGTAGCTCCGGCCAATCATCGATTCAGGTGGTTCGTTCGTTGCTCGAATTACGATGTCAGCCTGCGCGGACTGTAAGTCAATGTTCTGGTAACCAGGGATGAGCTCCAAATCGATATCTGGATATAGCTCGGTAAATACAGGAAATTCGCTCAAGAGAATTCGAGAAGCCAACACATCAGGAACTGCCATGCGAATCCTGCCCGATATGCGCTGATCACGACCTTTAACGGTGGATTCCATGATGCGAAACTGATGCGCTATCTGCTCAGTCCGCTGCGCTACCTCTACGCCTTCCGTTGTGATAATCAATCCGTTGGGCGACCTGATGAAGAGCGAAACAGCCAACTCTCCTTCCAAACGATCCAAACGGCGAGTGACCGTCGAAGGATTTACCCCCAATCTCTTAGCGGCGCCGCGTACAGACCCATGCTCCACCACGGCAGTGAAATATCGATAGTCATCCCAATCCATATAGCTATTTCATCACCAGTGTTGCATTAACGCAACAGTCTGTTGCGTTACTTATGGTTGCATTTAATGTTACCCAAAGTAACATAGCTCCCACGTTGAAACGAAGCAGTACTAAGTTTCCTCGAGGGATATCCGACCCTCCCCTCCCTCCCCTTCCCACGGATATCCCTCACACACAAAAGGGCCAGATCATTGATCTGGCCCTTTTGTTTGCGTGAATAAATCTAGCTAGTTGGCGTTTGATCTCATCGCTCGGAGCGCACTCGGCTCGGCTGATAGGATCAGATCAGCCACTTCATGAGCGCAGCCTGCCGCATCTTTCAAACTACTGTCGACTTCAAGGTCGTAGACAATACCCTCGTGAACGAGCTGATGCTGCTTCTTGGCCTGCCCCAACGTGCGATCCTTGCGTCCAATCTCTCGTGCCTCTAACACCGCGAGCGGACAGTGAAGACCAACTATAAACACCCGGGAGTCCTGCAGTGCTGCGACTAGCGAGTCGCGCCGCAGGGGTTCCACCATGACGTGGTCTGCGATCGCGTTGAGGCCAGAACTCGCGAGCGCAGCAAGCGATCGATGCATACCTTCGACCAAGTGATGGCCCATCGGACCAGACCGGTCAGCCTCACCTAACACGTCGCCCCAATGTTCGCGGAGATATTTTTTTGGCAAAGAAAAAATGAACTTATCTAAGCCAACGTCAAGATATGGCTGTGCAACGATTTCCTGAAACTCAGCGATCAAACTACTTTTTCCGGCGCTCGATGCGCCGTTGATAATCACGATTGTCCCGCTCACGGCACGCCGACAGTTGACCGATAGAACGACTCACAGTGACGGCCGGCCCAATTCCAACGCCTCACTTGCTCCTCACGAAACACGAAGCGAAGTTGGCAATCAGGTCGCCGAAATCGCCGTTTTCCATATATCCAAGTCGTCTCACTCAACTCGGCACCCACCTTGGTGCGACTAGGCTCACCAAAAGCCACTCTCACATCTTCGATTGGCAGGCCCTCGTACGTCTCGAGCAGAGACTCCAATTGCGGCAAGGAAGTACAACCGGCCATACAGAGCAGGGTAACGGCAGCCGCTTTGCGCATCGTGAACATTCTTCTAGGTCGTCGCCGCGTACCCAGCGACACATTCGCCCGTCTCTCTATCAAGCAACGCGTTGCCACCTAAGATCTCGACCCGATAAGAGACATTCGGTGTCGCCCCAATCGGTTGCTGTCCGGATGCAACCAGCTCAGCTTGGCGACGGAAGAAACGACGCGAGAGTGCCGTACCTTTATCCCCTGCCATCAAATGCTCTTCGCTATGGGAGGTTATATCGCCTTGACCTTTTTGCGCGACATAGTCTGTCTGCCATTGTTGATGATCTTCGAGAGTCCATTCGGCAAACGGTTTGCCATGATCTGGTCCCCAATGGTCCTGCAACATCGGAATATCTGGCGGTGAGACTGGATTCTCACGATCGATCCGAACCAACCCAAACATGACATAACTAGTGTCGTCGATCGGCACGGTCCAGCCAATTCCGGCCACGCCAAGCTCCTCATCGGTAACCCCTGCTGTGCAGTTCATATTAGGCATGATTACCTGACTGATCCGCTGCTGCACCGGACCCTCAGCGCGTACGCGTTTTTGAATCGAAATCACGCCGTCCGCAGTTTCTCGGAAGTCGACTTCAGGCAAGATGCCCAAGCTGGGGGAGAACTGAGGACCATTGATCGAGTAGTGCAGTACGCAAACATGAAACGGATCCATCCAGTTGTCATACATCTGCCACCAGTTGTAGTCGCTAGCTGCTGATAATTTTGGGTGCGGGCCATTCGGTCCTGAGTCAGATCGATAGCTGACGATTCGCTCACTCTCTCCTAAGTCGTCCTCAAGTGAGAACGTTGGGAAACCTGGCTGGAGTTCAGGCGGACCCATATAAGTAAACAGAAGTCCGAATTTTTCCATCACTGGATACCATGGCTGGCGAATTCTTTGGCGCAGCTTCTCGTTGGTTTCCGTCGGAATCTCCAAACAGTGGCCCTGAGAGTCGAACACCCAGCCGTGGTAACAACACCGAATTCCCGTTTGCTCTACTTTTCCGTAGATAAGATCAGTGCCGCGATGCATGCAGCGCGGATACAACAGCCCAGGATTGCCATCACCATCCCGATAAAGCACTAAACACTCATCGAGCACGCTTACGTGTTGTGGCTTCGAAGTCGCTTCATCAGCTAGGGCGAAAGGCTGCCAATAACGACGGAGCAGCTCGCCCCCTTTAGTCCCAGGCCCTACACGAACGAGCTCTTCATCGGTTGTGGGTGTCGGCCGGCCATAAGCTCTGCCTTCGAAGTATTGATGCTCATCTGTCTGGTCTATTTCTGCCTCAGCCACATCGAATCTCCTACTTGCCATTTTTCTACCTGTACCTACCGTTTTACCTCCGCGGCGATTGGTTTGAAAGCGTTTATTTCTCAGCTCCCCGTTTTCATAGTTCACCGTTTTCATAGTTCACGTTTTCATAGTTCACCCACACGGAGTAGTGGAGCTGCCACAACTCAAACCGGTAGGCGTCAAATTCTTAACCGCCTTTCCGCAACTTTGAGGTAACCTTTGCAACGACGCACCTCTTGACCAATTGGGATTATTTCAACATGCACCAAATAAGCTCTTAAAACGCCACCAACCGTCCAGTTCCCAGACCCTCTTTGCCGGTGATCCCTTGGAGGATGCATGCCTACCAACCATCACGTCGCAGTGCGCGACCTATCTTTTACTTATGACTCGGCACATGAGCCTCTTATTGTTGGGTTGTCGGCCAATTTTCCACGCGGCTTTACGGGCGTCATCGGTGCAAACGGTGGCGGCAAGACTACCCTTTTACGGCTTTTAGTCGGAGACCTCGAACCTAACCAAGGATCCGTTGAAGGGGCCAACAACGCTGTCTATTGCGCCCAACGAACTGACGACCCGCCACCCGGTCTGAACGAATTCTTAAACAACTGGGATAGCGATGCCTTCGAACTGCGTGGACGCTTAGGAATCAATGATGATTTCCTTGATCGTTGGCCAACACTAAGCCATGGCGAACGCAAGCGAACCCAAATCGGACATGCTCTGTGGCAGTCTCCTGAAGTCTTGGCCATCGACGAACCGACCAATCATCTCGATCAAGAGGCTCGTCTCCTCCTCATTCAAGCATTAGAAAAGTTCCGTGGTGTTGGCCTTATCGTGAGCCATGACCGACAGCTACTGGACGCGTTGTGTTCACAGTGCATCTGGCTAGAACCGCCCGCGGCAGACGTTTACTCAGGCGGCTATAGCCAAGCTAAGGCGCTTCGAGCGACGCAACGCAGTTCGACAATTCGGACAAAACGGAGCCTATCGACGGAACAAAAACGCATCACCAAAGAAACTATAAATAGGCGTAAGCACGCCGAGAAAAGTCACCAATCTAGGTCCAAACAAGGGTTAGCACGCAACGATAGTGATGCTCGTGAAAAAATCGATCGCGCTAAAAATACAGACAGCAAAGAAGGTCAGGCTCTAAACCAACTAGCAGGGCGAACCAATCAGCTGCAAGCAAAGCTCGCAAAACTTCATGTCAGCAAAGAGTACGAGACAGGTATTTGGCTGCCAGGCTCGGTATCCAAGCGGAACCTTTTGCTCGAGCTTGCAGCATCGAGCCTGCAACTAGCTGGGACACGGGTTCTCCACTATCCAAATTTCCATTTGCAGCCCGCAAGTCGGATCGCCATCACGGGGCCAAACGGCTCAGGGAAATCAACTTTCATCCAACACGCCATCACACAAATCAATGCCCCCGCTGAGAAAGTCATCTATTTACCACAAGAACTCAAAGCCACGGCAACTCAGAAACTTCTATCGAAAGTGCGCACCCTACCTAATGAAGAACTCGGCCACATAATGAACATAGTGAGCCGATTGAACTCTCGTCCGGAGCGTCTATTGTCTAGCGAACAACCAAGCCCAGGCGAAGCTCGCAAACTACTGCTGGCGCTAGGCATGAGCCGCTCTCCACACATAATTGTGATGGATGAGCCGACCAATCACTTGGATCTACCTTCCATCGAGGCGCTTGAAGCCGCTTTTGTGGAGTGCCCTTGCGCACTACTGCTAATTAGTCATGACGATCAATTTTTGGACAATGTCAGGGCGCGGCGTATAGAACTCGTCATCCAACCAAACAACGACACCAAGATGTCTGATTGGTCACCGGTATCGCCAGTAACTTAGGAAATCATGCCGCTACACGCAAAGGCAGCATAAACGTAAAACGAGTCCCCTCTTGCAACGATGAGACAACCGATATATCTGAGCCATGCAGATCCAAGATACGTTTAACGATCGCAAGGCCAAGTCCGGACCGACCTTCATCATTGCTACCGCTGGCATATCGGTCAAATATTCGCGGTAATAATGACGCCTCGATACCTTGACCACTGTCTTTGATGAGGACACACAAGGAATGATCACGCTCGGTTAGAGTGACAACAACCTCACCTTCCGCCGGTGTATGCCTAACAGCGTTTCCAATGAGATTTTCAAGGACTCGCTGCATCAGACCAATGTCACCTTGTACTTGGCTAGTGCTTGGCTCGTGAATGTCTTGGACAAACAAGTTCACACCCTTTTCCCGGGCATCTAGAGTGAATTCATGAACGACGTCTTGCACCAACTCAGACATCAAAAAGGGTTCAATATTAATATCGACCGCTCCGCTGTCCAACTTCGCGAGTTGAAAGAGATCCCCAACTAGGTCGTTAAGCCTTTTGGTGTGCTGATGGGCCGTCGCAACATATTGCCTTCGCTCTACTGCACCTAGTTCCGCGTCTTTGATTAGCAGCGTCTCTAGATACCCTTGCATAGAGGACAGAGGCGTTCTCAAATCATGCGAAACGTTGGCAAATAGCTCTCTCTTCAAGCGGTCATTCGTCTCTATTTGCTCAAATTGATCGGTGAGCTTTTCGGACAATCGCTGCAGCTCCGCTTTCAGCCCAGAAATCTCATCGATCCCTGCCGGTACATTTTGCAAAGACAATTTCTTGAAATCAGATTCTGCATAACGTCGCACTTCCTGTTCGAGCAGCTCCAACGGTCTGGTTGTTCGACGCAAAATCAAAAAGCCTACGAAGCCACCCAACACAAACAAGACAGCCAAACTACCAATCGCCAAACGCCCGATAAACGAACCTAGGAAACTTGCCCGAACCGCATCGAACTGTTGCCCACCCAAAATGACATACAGATAGCCTCGCAACTGTCCGTCCGTTTCTATAGGAGCAACGCTGAATGCTTTGTTCGAGTCCGTGCTACGCGGATCCGTTCCGAGGATCGGAAACCCTCCAGCTTGGTTTAGAAAATTCCGGATAGGCTCCAAGTCTACGGCACCTCTGAGCACAGATTCGGTCGGCATTTGGTGCGACAAGATCGCGCCATCAACGCCAACTAGGTACACCTCAACACTAGGGTTTATCGTCATCGCGCGATCCGCTAAAACACCCAAGGCCTCTTCATTGACCCCTCCGTTCTCTATCAGAGAAAGCCTTTCGACAACGTACATAGAAATACTGGCGTTCAGCGTCTGATGAATTTCATGAAAGTACATCTCTGATGCATAGCGCCCGACCAACGCTATTGCACCACCTAACCCAAGTAGCAGCGCCAGAAGCGAGATCGCCAACCTGCCTCTAAGCGACATTTACACACTCAAGGTCTTCGCTCAGTTTATAGCCCACACCCCACACGGTGATGATGTAATCGGTGAGAGCATCCACAGCCGCTAGTTTGGTTCGCAATCTATTGATGTGAGAGTTTACCGTGTGCTCGTAGCCATCGTGACCGAAGCCCCACACCTGATCCAACAGTTGCGCGCGTCGAAACACCTTGCCGGGGGCTCTGGCAAAAAAGACGAGCAGGTCAAATTCCCGGGGCGTCAGCTCTAGCGTCACCTGATCGATTGACACTAACCGGCGCGGTTCGTCGATGCGCAAAGCGCCGCAATGAAAAACAGTTTGCGACCCTTCTCGTGTTCGCTCCAATGAAACTCGCCGTAACAGAGCGCGAACTCGCGCCATGACTTCCAGAACACTGAAAGGCTTCAACACATAGTCATCAGCGCCGACCTCAAGCCCAAGCACTCGATCCAACTCTGTCGTCTTGGCCGTGAGCATCAGGATGGGTACTGGATTGCCTTCGGCTCGCACCCGTCGACAAATCTCTAGTCCATCGATCCCAGGCAGTCTGATATCAAGAATAATAACGTCCCAGTCTTGGCCACCAATCGACCGCATTGCATCTGACCCATCTGTCACCAGATGGGTCTGTGCATGTAGATCGATTAGATGTAGCCGCAGGAGCTCGCCTATATCGCGGTCATCCTCAACGATTAGAACTTTCTTATTCTCTAGCACTGCAGCCTCGTACAACGAACTTGTTCGACCTCAACTTAGGCAATTTAGTTCACTCGTGTAATCGACACTTGGACCACGGGGTTGTCGAACCTGTGTTGATCACTAAGCACGGATGTAGCGAGCCCATCCATCGCACTCAATACACCAGGATGCATGGACACACGATCTGCTTCGTCATCCCGGTCAACATTGAACCCTTCGCCACCAACCGCCGGTCCTGGAATACTGCCAGCTGCTTCGCTATCCGCTTCAGTTCCAGCATCGTAGGCAATCAACCTTAATGTCATCGATCCACCAATCCCAAGTCCCGAAACGTCGGTCGCATTCGCTGCGGTGAACGCGTCATTGGTGTTGACGAGCATCGTGGCGATCGAAAAGTGCAAAGACGCTCGAGCTGCTTCGGTGACCGCAACAGTCATTTGCGTCGATTCACTCGGTCCCACCGGACCGCCGCTAGAGCTCGTTTGAAAGGCACCATTCGCATCGCCTTCAGCCAAAAGCGTGGTGTTATCTCCGCCTTCAGCGAGCTCTTCCAAACCAATCGTGGCAGCCTCTCCGAGCGAGAAGATACGTTGTGTCCCATCGTGAGCGATAAGCGCTACCGGCGACAAAGGTTGGGCATTAGTTAAATTCGTCACTGTGATCTGGAATTCAGACATTTGTACTGGCGGAGCAACCACCGGCGTGGCTCTACCACTGCCGCTGCCCCCGCCACCACAACTAACGAGCCCGAAACCAAGCAACAGCACGATCGTAGATTTATAGATTTGCACGGAGCTCTCCTAGTTAACCGTTACTGTCACTCGCGCGACTGGGTTTAGCCAACGATGTACCCGGGCGTCGAGATCACTCACGCCACCAACCGGGTCAGTGTCTCCAAGCGTATTTCGATGTATATGGACGGTGGTGTTGTTATCCGGACCAGCAGCGCCCGTGCCACCCGTGCCTGAACCACCAGGAGCAGCCGGAATCCCCAACACGCCAGGCGCGCCACCGCCGTTAACGATTTCGTCATTTGCCTCTGTCCCTGCATCGTAGGCATTGACGTTGTATGTATATGTACCCGCATCAGTAGGAATCGTAATTGCGTTCAAGCCAAGAAACGCGTCGTTGGTTGGCAGCAGCATCGCCACCACAGAAAGCCTGACGTTGTTAGTACCGTCGGTGTTCAGGTTTGCAGTGGTGTTTTCAGTCGGTGCAAGCAAACCGCCAGCTGGATTTTCAGCAAGCGTCGCATTCAGCCCTGTCAGATCGGCAACCAATCCAGCAATATCACCACCCTCTGCCATAGCTTGTAAGCTCGCGCTCGCAGCCTGCCCGGATGTGAATACGCGAGCATCATCTGCATGGGCAGCCACGAGTAGTGGCGTAAAGTAGATACCATTGGTGAGATTAGTCACCCGAACTGTAAAGTCGGCAGCATGGCTCATGCTTGCGATCATTAGTGCGGATAGCACAAGTGAGTAACGTTTGATGAACATTGAGACCCCTATATTGTTTGTATTAGAGGTGGTAATGCTGCGTTCAACTTGTCACGAAGTGATCACGAAACCTTCATCATTCTTGAGTACGTTGCCTGTCGGGAACAGCAGGTGCTGCCACGGAAGATAAGAGTGCGGTATAAAGGCACCACAATTAGGTGGCATAGATGAATCCAAACTTAGTCGCGCGCGTCAACCAACAAGACGATTGGACGTTTCAAGAGGTGCTCGGGCTTGCAGCCGACTTCAATTTGAAGCCACGATTTATCATCGCTGTCATCTTGGCCAACGGTAAAAACTACATCGACGGTGAGCGTAAGGCTTAGATTAGCTACGCTTTTGGAGACCTCTATGCCCTATGCAAACATTGAAGTAACAAAAGACGGACACATCGCCTGGCTGCACTTCAATCGGCCTGACAAAGCCAACGCACTCAACTACGACCATCTGGCTGAAATTGAAGATGCAGCGCTCTCTTTCCGGGACGATGCCGAAACACGCGTCGTCGTATTTACGGGCAACGGCAAGCACTTCTCTTCAGGCGCAGACCTGACCGATGCGGGCGAAGCCTACAAAGTACCACTCGTGCAGCGTCGACGGCGCATGCGTATGGGCGAGCGTACAATTGAAGCGATCTTAGAAATGGATCAAATCACAATCGCAGCATGGAATGGTGCGGCCATGGGTGGCGGTGCGTGTATCACAACGGCGTGCGACTTCAGAGTAGGTGCCGATGATTGCTTTATGCAATACCCCGAAGTGGATATCGGTCTAAACCTCATGTGGAAAAGCTTGCCGCTCATCGTCACTCTGGCGGGACCCGCAAAAGCGAAACGTTTAGTCGTTGGTGGCGAACGCATCCATGCCACTGAACTGGAACGTTGGGGAATATTAGATCGGCTCTGCCCTCTCTCCGAGCTTCACAGCGAAGCACAGGATATGGCTAATCACTATGCAGCGAAGCCACCGATCGCAGCGCAAATGATCAAACAGTCCACCAATCAAATCACCAACGCGCTAAATCACGCGATCATGCACATGGATGTCGATCAGAATATGTGGGGGTCGACGACCGAGGATCGCGCGCTCGCCGTGAAATCCTATTTAGACAAGAGCAAGGCAACCTTTACCGGCAACTAACTCGTCGCACCGCTTGCTCACTGCAGCATAGCCGGGCTTGCCTGAGCGAAGGTCCATTGGTTGCCTTCAAGGTCAGCGCTGACAAAAGTGCGGGCACCGTGCGTTTGAATCTCCTGCACGATCACCGCTCCTTTGCTTTTCGCCAGCTCGAATTGACAATCCAAATCATCGACAAATACCCAAGGCGTGTGACTAACAAGATCGCCACGCGACCCGCCAGCGCTACCAAGAACAATGAGAGATGCGTTGCCGATATGGAATTCAATCCATCCCATAGACTCTGCTTCATCGTCGGGAATCCTTCCTGCAGGAACAAACTCAAAGGTATCGACTAGCCATTTTGCTGCCTTGACCGGATTTTCGTAATTGACCGCTAAAGCCAACCTCGCCATGACCATAGGCTTGTGATCTGACTCATCTCGCAGCTTGATCCATCGATCAAACCACAGCGGTGTCACACCGACCCATGAAGTACCGCCATTGTTCGCGCCACCGTTCGGTATACGGGCTGTTACGGTCACTTTGGTGCCGTTGGCGCTCGGTTCGAATAAAACGATCGTCGATACGTCATCTATAGAACTATCCCACGCCAATCGAGTACCCGGCTCCCATATCGTGATCCGACCGAGCTCAAGGCCTTCACCAGTCTCGAGATTGCGGACCTCCAAAATACGACCACCGACCTCAGGTTCAATTCGCTTCTCATAAGTTTGGCTCGAATCGTGAAAATTGATCGGCCCCTGCAACCACCAGCAGTTCACCTCTTGCGTAAACACCTCGAATGCAGTGGTTGGGTCTGTTGCCACCTCCACCGATGAAGACATGGATTGTCCTTCGTCTTCATCATCACCCGCCTTTCTAGTCTCATTACTCATCTCGACTTACCCTCCCCTTTTTTCTCTTTCTCGCGCCCGCTTGTCCTCTTTATCTCTCTCTTCGATGTGTCGCTTGAAGGACTGTAACTGTTCATCCCACTGGGACTGCAGTCGATCTAACCAGGTTTGCATTTCTTCTATGGCTTTCGGTTGTAAATAAAACACTCGCGCGCGGGCATCGTCGCTCGATCGTTCATCGCGAACAGCGCCAACTTCCAACAGGAGACGAAGATGCTTACTCATCCGTGAGCGACTCGTACCTGTAGCCTCAGCCAACTCACTCGCTCTATGCGGCGCATAACCCAACAGTTCCATAACTTCGCGTCGGGTGGGGTCCGCGAGAGCAACCAGTACATTATCTAGTGCTGTGTTTTCGTTCATTGCATTCATAACACTTATAGTTTCATTTTTTTGAAACTATTTCAATACCCGACAATATTATTCTTGTCTCCGGACCGCGTGCACAATCAGGTAAGCACCCATTCGAGATGACATGCAATTACTTGTTCGGAACAGAGTCCAAGATTTTGCCGTCTGGCTCAAACACTTCGAGGACGATCACGAGGCAGCTACAGCACACGGTTTGGTGCTCATCCGGCTATGGCGATCCGTGGATGAGCCAAACAACATCTTTTTTCTGTTTGAGATCGAGACTGTCGCCAAAGCTGATGCCTTCATGGCACGACCAGAATCACAAGAAATTGGCATCCGCGCCGGTGTGCTCGATGGAGAGTTTTACTACTTAGAAGAGCAGCCCTAAGTTGGTTTTCTCTCAAATATATACAACGGTGACGTCATGTTGCGCACGACTTGTCCTTGAAACTCAACCCTAGCAATAGTTTCCAACCTGTTGAGTAGATCGTGCCGGTCAGGTTCGGAAAGTTGCGCTATCCCAGAGAATCCCTCATACAGAACCCGCACGTCAGTAGGGTTCAGCCGCAATGGCCACCGCTCTTCTTGGTAAAGACGCAGTTCAAACAGATCAGTTTCTAGGAACTCTAACTCCCGTGCCTGGCGATCCAATGCAAAAGGCAGCTCGTCCGGGGAACCAGATGGCGAGCTGTCTAAAACGGACAATAGATCCTTGGTCGCTTCGTGGAATAGATCTTCTAGCTCCATATCCTGAAAGACATGCCACATTAGCGCCACTATGCCCTTTGGTTTAACTAAGCCTGCTAGTTTCTCCACACGCACGCGAGGCTCTAACCAATGGAACGAAGTAGCGGCAACCACTAGGTCAAACGAATGTGCGGGTAGCTTCGCTGCCTCAAATGATGCGTACGTGATCTGGCAGGGGTCACCACGAACATCGGTGAGCCCCTCAAGTAGTCCGGAGAATCTTCGATCGGGTTCGATAAGCGTTATCGGAGAGGCACCAATCTGTGCGAGCGATCTCGTCGCCAGCCCGTTACCCGGACCGATTTCAAGCGTTACAGGCTCATCCACGAATCCTGCAAGGGTCTCAAACATCCACTTCGGATAGAGCGGTCGAACAGTATCGTACCCTGCAACATTGTGACCAAATGCTCGGCGACCTTCAGTGCGATCGATTGTTTTCATCGGACATCCTGTCAGCGGGGGCTATTGATTAAAGGATCGCCACCTCATCAGTCTCACAGTGAGCTCAATGGAAGGACTAAGGCGTCAATCAGATACCCAATGCAGGCGGAGCTCGTCACCCATTTTAGAGACAGCTGGAGATCGTCCTAAGCGACAGCTATGTCCACTTAGGCATGCCCCAGTTCTCACATCGAATTCATAACCATGCCACGGACAGGCAACGACGCCATCCTCGTTAACACCTGCGCTAAGCGGACCAAGTTGATGTGGACAACTCTCGGGATATGCCACCCAGCCATCTGCAAGCCGATCTACGTAGAAACCTCTGCCAGAAAGACTCGTTTTGATAGGCAGAGTCTCCGACACAGGCACCATGACCTCATCATCTTGGTTGATCGAGTCGACCCTTTGATTAATCTGTTTCTGCCGCTCCGTCATCATCCAGACGTCTTCGTCGTATAGGTTCTCGTACGATCGTGCGTACGCCATCCCAACCTTTTCTCGCTTTGCGGACTCAACACCTGGCACGAAGTAGTCGATCACGATGTCCATCTGATGGGCGTCAGTAACAAACACGTGTGTCCAGATTTCTGCACCTTGGGCTGACCCTTCCAGATTTCTCGTAATCCAGCGACGACAATCCCGATCGAGCCGAAGTTCCAATAGACTGTCGCGGCCTTTCGCATCTGACACGCGACAACGCCAACCCCAGGCACCGGCATCCAAACATTCAATGCTGGTAAAACTAGACCCATGAAGATGGGGCAGGTGTTCCCAGTCCAAGGTGTTTTCGTACATGCGCTCTAAACTGACCGGGAGCGTGCGCTTATACGTTCCCACATGATCAACTCGCGAGTCTTGGTGTGGTGGACTGTACTCATACCGTAACGGTTCACTCATTCACGTACCGCCTTTGCAATTGCAAAACGAAACTTAAAGTCCGCAATGTCGCTGCTGTGAGCTCCGACTTCGGGGTCCCCCGCTTGCCATTCAAGCGCAAGAACTTCGCCGGAAATATAGGTGCTATGTTCCTCCGCAGCAGCAGACAAATCGCCATCGGCAGCATAAACGACATGAATGCGATCCGACACGTCCAAGCCATCCTCTTTTCTGGCTCTCTGGATTCTATTTACCATCTCACGTGCGTAGCCACCGCGGATCAGTTCAGGCGTTAACTGACAGTCTAGATCAACCGCGATTCTAGAATTTGATACTGTGTCTGTGCCTTCACGCGCACGCTGCAAAACCTCGATTTCTTCGCTTGAGAACTTTTCACCCTCGAGCTCGATCTCACCTTCTGCTTGCAACTGCGCTATAGCATCGGCATCCAATGTCGCGATGGCCTTTTGGAATCGCTTCATCTCTTTACCAAGGCGCTTGCCCAATAACGGGAAGTTCGGTTTCGCCACGAGTTCAATGTACGACGATTCATCAGCATCATAAGCAACCTGTTGGACGTTCAGTTCATCCGCGATATAGGTCCCTAGGGCCTGCATTTCTTCCAGCAAGGCTTGGTCCCGATTGATCACAGTCAGTTTGGCCAGAGGTGTTCGAAGTCCAATTTTCACTTCTTCTCTCTTTTGGCGACCTAACAGAATGACTTGTTGCATACGGTCAACTGCTGTCTCAAGCCCAGGTTTGATATAGCTTTCCTCTTCCGTTGGATAATCACATAGATGTACAGATTCCGGTGTGGGCAGCTTGCCGGATAGACCAGCAAGCGCGCGATAGAGGTGTTCCGACAGGAAAGGCGTGAAGGGAGCCATAACTTGGCAAAGCTCGACTAGCGCGGTGTATAGCGTGCTATAGGCGGAGATCTTATCGGCAGTGATCTCTTCGCCCCAATAACGTGATCGATTTAGGCGGATGTACCAATTGGTCAGGTCTTCTATAAAATCAAAGAGCTGTGGCACTACGTTATACAGGCGGTAAGCCTCCATTTCTGAACCGATGTTCATTTTTAACGTTTGCAAACGCGACATGAGCCACTGATCGAGAATGTTATCCCCAAAGTGCTGACCTTTCTCTGGTGACCAACCATCAATGGCTGCGTAGGTTTTTAAGAACGAAAATGCGTTGTACCAAGGCAGAAGTGCGCGTCGCGTCATATCCCGCACACCGGCATCCGTGAAACGCTGCTCTTCACCTCTTACAAGACCAGAATTGATCAGATAGAGGCGCAGCGCATCTGCACCATACGCCTCCATAAGCTCATCCGGGGGTGTGTAGTTACGCAGCCGTTTCGACATCTTCTTGCCGTCTTCAGCCATGACCATGCCGTTCACGATCACGTTTCGGAACGCAGGTTTATCGTAGATGGCTGCCGCTAAAACCGTGAGGGTATAGAACCAGCCCCGCGTTTGATCCAATCCCTCAGCAATAAACTCGGCGGGAAAGCCTGCTTCAAAAACCCCGGCATTCTCAAACGGATAGTGTAGTTGTGCGTAGGGCATCGAGCCGGATTCGAACCAACAATCTAACACTTCCGTGATACGACGGTATTCGCCTTCTTCGCCTGCAACAGTAAAAACAAGTGGGTCAACATGCTCACGATGCAAATCATCAACGGTCACTCCGGTATAGCCTGCAAGCTCTTCGATCGAACCCATACAGATCGCGTTACCGCTGGCCTCATTTATCCAGACAGGAAGTGGTGTTCCCCAAACTCTGTTACGGGAGATAGCCCAGTCCTGGGCACCTTCCAACCAGTTTCCAAACCGTCCAGTTTTAATGTGCCCCGGTACCCAACGAATTTGTTCATTGGCGGCCAGAAGCTTGTCGCTAATCGAAGTTACGTTCACATACCAAGAAGGAACAGCACGATAGATCAACGGCGTGTCCGAGCGATAACAGTATGGGTAGCTGTGTTGAATGGTCTCCTGTCGAAACAGCACGTCACGATCCTTAAGATGTTTGATGATCTCCTTGTCGGCATCCTTAACGTGTAGCCCGACAAAATCAGCAACTTCATCTGTAAATTCGCCATGCATCGTGACAGGACAGGCAAACGCTGAAATGTCATGAGCGCGTAGAACCCGATAATCGTCTTCCCCAAACGCAGGGGCTTGGTGCACGATACCGGTGCCACTTACCGTCGTGACGTAGGCGTCGCTCACTACGACAAATCCACCCTCTGTGACCTGATCTGCGAAGTAAGGAAACAGCGGCTCGTACTTTTTGCCGACAAGATCTCGACCGACCACTCGTTTCTTCTCTTCCATCTCACCATAGGCAGACAGCCGATCCGTCGCGATGTAGACATCCCTACCACTAGCAGGATCTGTAACTACAGCATATTCAATCTCGTCACCCACACAGATGCCGAGATTGGAGGGCAGCGTCCACGGAGTTGTTGTCCAGGCTGCTAGGTAGGCGTCCTCATCGACCAGTTTAAACAAGACAGTGATCGCTGGATCTTGCACGTCCATGTAATTGGACGTCGCTTCAAAATTAGACAGGGAGGTGCCAAGAGCCGTACTCACTGGCATGACTTTCACGCCTTCATAAATCAGGCCCTTGTCCCAAAGCTGCTTAAAGACCCACCAGACCGACTCCATGTACCAAACGTCCATAGTTTTGTAGTCGTCATCGAAATCGATCCAGCGCCCGAGGCGAGTTATGGTATGGCGCCATTCGCTAACGTAACGTTGCACGATTGCTCTGCACTCATCGTTATAGCCTGCGACCCCTAGCTTCTCGACAGCCTGTTGGGAGGACATGCCGAGCTGCTTGTCGATTTCATGTTCAATCGGCAGTCCGTGACAATCCCAGCCAAATCGGCGCAGAACATAGCGGCCGCGCATGCTCCAATACCGAGGCACGATATCTTTGATTGTGCTCGCTACAAGATGCCCGTGATGGGGTAAACCGGTCGCAAAAGGTGGGCCATCGTAGAAAATGTAGGGCTTTTTATCTTTAGTATTCTCGAGCGATTTTTGAAACGCCCCAATCTCATCCCAAAGAGCCAAGATCTCATGTTCCATCTCCACAAAGGAGAATGACCCGGTCGATTGGCCGCTGTCGGTGGACTCAAGCATCACTGCAGATTACCTAGAAAAACGAAGGCGCGTATAGTACAGACCCACATAGTAACTTGCATCCAACGGGGAACGCGATATGACTAGAGACATGGACGGTAGGACATGAGCAAAGAGATGCAAATTGGTGCAGTCCTCCCGCATAACGAAATCGGTACAGATCCAGGTGCGATGAAGGCATATGCCCAAGGCATAGAAGCGCTAGGGATGACCCACATGCTCCTCTATGATCATGTACTTGGTGCAGATCCAGACCGTCCTGGTGGCTTTCAAGGCCCTTACGACAAAGACATCGCATTTCACGAACCGCTCACGACTTTTGCGTTTGTTGCGGCTATCACAGAAAAAATCGAGATGGTCTCGAATGTCATGATTTTACCTAGCGACAAACTGCACTCGTGGCAAAGCAGGCTGCCGAAGTCGCGATACTATCTAACAATCGGTTGCGCTTAGGAGTCGGTACTGGCTGGAACAAGGTCGAATATGATTCACTCGGTGTCCCCTTCGACGGTCGCGGCAAACGTCAGGAAGAACAAGTTGAGCTCCTGAGGCTGTTCTGGAGTGAAGATAGCCTCGACTACACCGGCGACTATCATCGGGTCGAACTTGCCTCAATCAATCCTCGGCCGAGTCGACCCATACCTATATGGTTTGGCGGCGGCGCCAAGAAAGTGCTCACTCGGGCCGCCAAAATGGGCGACGGTTGGATGCCGCTAGGCGGTCCTGGCGAGGCATCAGCGCAAATGATCGATCATATGAAAGCGGTCCGTGTAGACGCAGGGCTGAGTTGGGACGAGTTCGGTATCCAAGCGCAGGCGATGTTCAAAGGTGGTGACGCGGAGAGATGGGCAAAGCATGCCGAAGGCTGGCGCAATTTAGGCGCGACGCATCTGGCAGTACGTACAGATAGCAATCGGCTAGAAGGCGTTGATGAACATTTACGCTGCATCGAACAATATGTCGAGGCAATCTCCTAAGTCATCATTCCACTGCGAGCCCCGCCTCTGACAAGGAAGTCTAGGAGCCCAGGAAGACTAGAAGAGTGGAAGAGGGAAAGAGAAAAAGAGAAAAAGAGAAAAAGAGAAAAAGAGAAAAAGAGAAAGACTAGGAGCTCGCGGCAACGAGCTCCTCGTTGTGCATCGGTTTCAAGTCGTGGCCCATAGCGACACCATCAAGAATGAACTCATTGACCACCGCAGCCCGGTCTTCGACATCCCCTGCTTTTTGCAAAAGTTCGATTAAAAGCCCAGCCTCGATTTCGGCTTCAAAGCGCGTGTCATAAGGGCCGATCTCTATCCCTTCGCGGGTACGGAAATACCAATTTCCGGCTTCGTGAAGAAACACTCGGTCTGACCTGAACCAAGTTTGGACTTCTTCGTTTTTTCTCACTGGCGGTGACTGCATAATCCAACCGTGTACTACAAAACAACACGATCTAGTCTGCCACGGGCTGCCAGTTTGCGTGTCTTTGCTATGCAACAAATGTAACAATTTCCGTTACATCGAATTTCTAGAGAAACCCAATGTTTCAACCATCCGAGCATGCTCAGGCAGTTCAGGCCGCCGTGGCGCAGTTCTTTGCCGACAAAATCTTGCCCAACCATCATCGCTGGTTAGAAGAAGCCGAAACTCAAGAGGAGCCTGCCATTGAACGTGAGTTACGCGCCGAGGCACGAGCGCTTGGATTGTGGAACTTAAGCCTGCCTCGCTTGGCGGAAGATGAACCTGGAACGCGGCTTTCCAACCTAGAGTTTACCGGTATTGCTGAAATCTTAGGGCGCCTACCTTGGGCGTCACGGGTGTTTAACAGCCACGCTCCAGATTCCCCGAATATGGAACTTCTGCAGCTGTTTGGTACAGAAAAACAAAAAGAAGTCTTTCTTTCGCCTTTGTTGGAAGGGGAATGTGGCTCTTGCTTTTCAATGACCGAACCTGAAGCCGCGTCCGCTGATCCATCGAATCTCGAGACGAGAATAGTCAAAGAAGGTGACAATTACATAATAAATGGTCGGAAATGGTTTTCATCGAACGGCTCTATGGCCAAAACACGGTTCAGCATTTTGGTCGGTGTAACAAATCCTGACGCCTCTAAATCTCAACGCCAAAGCTTGATTATCGTGCCACTTGATAGCCCCGGAGTGGTTGTCGAGCGCGACGTACCTATTTTTGGCGCAGTCCACAAAACCAACGTCCACACCCAATTTAAGTTCACCAACGTTGTTGTTCCGAAAGAAAATTTAATTGGCGAGGAAGGCGCTGGCTTTGCCATCGGTCAAGCTCGACTTGGTCCAGCACGCCTACACCACTGTATGCGTGCCATCGGGGAATGTGAGGTTTTGGTATCGCTCATGATAAAGCGGGCAAAGGCGCGAAGTACTTTTGGCCGGAAAGTCGAAGATTACAGCTCCACAAAAGAAGCAGTGGCGTTGTCACGAGTGGAACTTGATCAGGTCAGGCTCTTGGTACAAAAAGCCGCCTGGCTTCTCGACACTGTTGGCAACAAGGCAGCCCGCAAAGAAATATCCATGATTAAAGTGGCAACGTTTCGCACCTACCAAGCAATCGCAGATCGGGCCATCCAACTCTTTGGTGCCGCCGGAATCACCGGCGACTCACCTGCAGCAGCGGCCTTCGTTCGGGCGCGAGGGCTACGCATTGCGGACGGTCCCGATGAAGTGCACCTGCAAACGATCTATCGACTTGAAAGCCAAGAACAGGACCTAGAAGGATTTGATCCCTACCTAGGCCCTTACGCTCTTGGTAACTCCTAGCAGTCCCAGCGTCTAACCGCGTATCGAGTCGATTAGTGCGTCTGCGCGCAATGCAAGCTTGTCTAGGGAGCGGGCACCTAGCGGCGCGATTATCTGTTCGACGCCAAGGGCCGCATAAGCTTGGGTTGTGTCAGTATTTATCGGGTGACGGTTAGGCCCGACGTACAACGTCAGGTCATCGCGGCTACGCCCGTTCGCGGCAAGCTTTTCATCAAGCACAGGTAGTTTTTCGGCCAGTCCTTCTGGGCTTATATCGTAGGCATACCAACCTTGTCCACGTTCAGCCACACGACGCATTGCTGGTCCACTTTCGCCACCAAAGAAAATCGGTGGATGGGGCGTCTGCACAGGTTTCGGATTGAAGTGGCACGGATGTAAATTGACCGTCTCACCCTTGAACTCACTGATCCCGGGACTCCAGAGCGCTTGCATCGCGTCGATATACTCATCACAAGTTTTCGCACGCGTTGAGAAGTCCATACCGAGGTTATCGAATTCTTCTTTGAGCCAACCGATCCCCACGCCAAAATCCACACGCCCACCTGAAAGAAAATCAACATCCGCGACCATCTTGGCTGTATAGACAGGCTGCCGCTGCGGGACAAGACAAATGCCCGTGCCTAAGCGTACTTTCTGCGTAACGCTCGCGATGAATGTCATCGCTGTAAACGGATCTAAAATCCCTTCAGGGTCACCTGGTATACGACCAGTGTCGCTGTACGGATACTCGGAGCCGTAGTCGGGGAAAAATAAGACATGCTCTGGTAGCCATATTGAGTCGATCCCTTTTTCTTCTACAAGCTGCACGGAGTCTCGGATGAACTCGGGAGACGTGTGTGCTCCAAATGCCATCGCTGCGCCTATTTTCATATCTCTTCTCCTCTAATGTATTTTGCAATTCTTTGCGGATCCTGCATGGGCATGAAGTGTGTGAGATCAGCCTGGTAACAGTCTTCTGCGTTTAGGAATGCTGCCGCCAGGTCTGGCCACGTCGGTGATGCGGCAAAATCCATTTCTGGTGCTGCCTGCGTTCCCCCAGGAGCACGTAATATTTGTACAGGTTGCTCAATCTTACCTAGCAACGGATAAATGTCCGTATCGAAATTACCCATGTAAACGCTTGCTTCAACCCGGCCCGGACAGGCCAACTTAACACCTTCGCCATCAGGATCTGGTACAACCCCGTATCGACAGTAGTCATCCAAAACGTCTGGCAGCCACAACGTATAGGGATGACGATCCTTCAAACGATCTCTAAAAGCCTGCCAACTTGCGAACTCACCTTTGCGCCGCGCCACGGGGTGCTCGTCGAGAGACATAAACGTCCCAGGGGGTTTTGTATAACTTTCTGCCGGGAAAATAACCGGGTCAACAAGAACTAACCGTACAAAAAACTCCGGACGCAACGCGCAAGCATGCGCCATGCAGTGCCCACCCATGGAATGCCCAACGCCGATCGCATCACGCACCTGCAATTCATCTAAGACACCAACCAGGTCATGCGCAAAGCGGCCCCAGGTCACTGGTTCTGTCTTCTCGGATAGTCCGTGACCTCGCGCGTCTAGCGCAAACACGTGCCAATCGTTAGGCAGTGAATCCACAACCTTGTCCCAACAGCGGCCATGAAACCCGGTTGCATGTGCTAACACAACCTGTTGTCCGCCTGGTTGGCCCCATTCGTAAGCAACCAAGCTCACACCGTCTATCGTTAAATCGTGCGTCTTCAATCAGTACCTCTGTACAACAACCGTCCCTTCCAAAGGGATGCATCTTAGGTCATCCTTATTGCTCAGTGGTATCCCTTGTAAAGTATTCCGTGCAAACACTCCGTCACGACATCGTCTCCGACGACTCAGAAGCACTTATCCTTGTCGACAGCGATGACAACGAACTAGGTGCCCTCGACAAGTCTGCCTGTCACGATGGCGAAGGTATCTTGCATCGAGCATTTTCCTTGTTCATTTTCAATGACAGCGACGAGTTGTTGCTGCAGAAACGCGCTGCGGACAAGCGCCTGTGGCCAGATTTTTGGTCCAATTCCTGTTGTTCGCATCCCCGCCAAGGCGAGGACATGGCAGAAGCTGTACAACGCAGATGCGAACAAGAATTGGGGTTCTCAACTGATCTTGCCTTCGTTTATAAATTCGAATACACCGCACCTTTTGCAGATCACGGTACGGAACATGAATTGTGTTCGGTCTATGTGGGCAAGCATACCGGGGAGCTAGATGTAAACGCTTCCGAAGTCAGTGCGATCCAATGGCTATCCATTGACCGGGTAGATGCAGAACTGTCGAGCCAACCGACTCTTTATACACCTTGGTTCCAGCTCGAATGGGCTCGCCTGCGAGGCGAATTCGCCGACGTTTTGCCGGTTTAACAAACCAATTTAGCCCAATTGACAACACCATCTCCCTACCAAGGTGACGAACCCTACGTCTTTGTGTGCTATGCGCATGCAGATACAGCGGTCGTCTATCCAATTCTCGAGTTCTTGCAAGAACAAGGCGTTAACACTTGGTTCGACGGAGGCATCGAAGCTGGTGTGGAATGGACTGATGCACTGGCAGAAGCTATCACGGGATCATCCCGCGTAATTTTCTTCGCTTCACCGAATAGCGCCTCATCAGAACACTGTCGGCGTGAGCTCGTGTACGCACAAGATGAAGCGCGAGATATTGTTGCCGCACATATCGCAACGACTGATCTACCACCCGGACTCCGTTTGGCCTTGAATAATCGCCAGGCGATATTGAGAGACAGTCTGGGAGAACACGAATTCTTGGATAGGTTGTTAACAGCTGTTGCAGCACCTCAGCAAGATCGAGCTGATATCCGGGCGCAGACCTCGCAGCCTATATCAACACAACCTCGATTCCGTTGGTTTTTCTGGGCGGCGCCGCTGTTAGTCGTGGCAAGTTTGGTCACATGGTTTCTGACGGGGCCAACCCAAACTGCGACAACATCTGATCTCATTGATAATTCGATTGCGGTTCTGCCTTTTTCTAACCACAGCACTGACCCTGAGCACACATTTGTCGCCAAGGGTGTGCACGGCACCGTCTTGCACGAACTAACACGTATTCAAGATCTCAACATCATCGCTCGCACGACGATGGATCAATATGTAGATACGACCAAGACCCTTGCCACCGTAGCTCGGGAACTCCGGGTTAAACATGTGATGGAAGGCACCATCGAGTATTTTGGCGAACAAATGCGACTACAAGTCTCGCTCGTAGATGCCAGCACCGGTGCCACGGCTTGGGCTGAACACTTTGAGCGTCCGTTGGCTGATATTTTTGCGGTACAAAGGGAAATCGCAGAACAAATCGCCAATCAACTTCAAGTCAAAATGCTAAGCCCTCCTGTAGATGAGATCACCGGATCTGTCTCAAAAGAGGCGATCATCTTTTTCATGAAAGCCCGCAACATTACCGGCAACATACGACCCGGGATGCCGCCCCAGTTTTACACCTTTCTCGATGCGGCGCTTGAGGAAGACCCAAACTTTGGCCTCGCTCATGGTTTGAAAGCGATGGGCCTAGCGTTGGGGCTTGGCTATCAGCCCATTCTTGAAAAAGCGTTGGACGAGCAAGAAGACATCGTCATCAAGCATGCTGACGCCGCGATCAAATTTCCAGATAGCGCCGGTTATGGGTACGCAACGAAGGCGATGGTTGCAGAGCAATGGCGACGCTGGGAGGAGGCAGATAGGCTCTGGCAATTGGCGATCCTAGCTGCGCCTAACGAGTTCGATATATTGGATGACTACGCACGTTACATGGCATTCAAAGGAGAGGCGGAATTAGCCGAAGCAGTTCTCAAACGTACACATGACCTCAACCCAGTGGATCGGCAGCTTGATATGGCATTGGCTACCTGGCAAGGGGATCTAAGGAGCGCGCTGGCGTACGTGCCGGACCATCAGCCGACTGCAAAAATAATGCTTCTTGTGGCGCTCGGCGAAAAAGAACAAGCGACGGCTCTCTTGCAGCAGATACCTGTGGCCGCGGTGAAAGCGCCCTTAGCATTTGGCGTGGGCTGTTACTACTTCAGTCGCGTCGATTTGGCAGAACAAGCGCAGCCCTTCTGCGATGGCGTTAAGAATTTGGATCCTTCCGTATGGCCACCACCGGCCTTGCGACATGCAAATTGGCTTGCCGCGGTTGCAACTGGTGATCTAGACAAGGTCGAGCAAGCAATGCTCGACATCGAAAATAGCGGCGACATGATGGGACCAATCTATATCCACTTTCTTATTAATCCGTTTTTTGACCCGGTGCAAAACCATCCAAGAATTGTGACCATTCGCCATCGCATGGGATTCAAAGGCCCTGTACGTGAAGTCAAATCTAGCCAAGTAAACTAACCTGCGGCAGGTTCGGTCCTAGCGGCTTTCTAGCGACCCTTCATTGAACTCGGCTTGGGTGAGTTACCTACTGGGTCCATTTTCGTGAATCGATCGAACCAAGCATCAGCGTCAACATCCAAACGGGCGCGCAAACCCGCTTTAATGCGCATCAACCCGCCTTCCGGATAACCGGCCAAGCGTTCACACAGCTGCCGTGCGGCGGCTAGCACTTGTGCATCATCAACGACGTGTATAGCCAAGCCTAGTTTCGCCAGATCATCACCTTTCAGCCGGTCCCCAATAACAGCGACTTGTGCCATAACTTGCTCACTGTGGCGCAAGCTGAGCCAGGCAACGTTGTATGGGGCAGCCATGCCGATTTGAACCTCGCCAACCTGCAAAAACGCTTCCTGGCCAGACACCAAAAGATCACAGGCAAGTGCCAACGCCGCGCCACCGTTGATCGCATAGCGCTCGAGCGCACCGACAACTGGTTTTCGACAGTTAAAAAGCGCTTTGTGGGCCCCACGCCAAATATGCTGAAACTCAGGTAGCCAATCCGGAGCGGGATCTGCATTAAACTCGCCAAGGTCTAAGCCAGAACAAAAAGCACCATCAGCCCCGCGAAGCAGTACCACCCGGACGTCATCACGCTCACTTGCCTCGTTCAGCTTCGCCGCCAACCCTTGCCCCAGCGGTCCGGTGATCGCATTTTTTCGAGCGGGCGGTTTAGAATAACTTCCGCCACGCCTTCCTTTACTTCAAGTAAGACCTCATCGCTCATGCTTCTCTCCTTTAGCTTGGTCGGTTTGGCATCATGATGAATTCCCAAGGGGATACTTCAGAGCCTTTCTCGATTTGAACATCAATAACCGCTGGCCGATCATCAGCGATCGCTTTTTCTAAAACGGGTCGCAGCCCTTGTGGTGAATCCACTCGGTACCCTGCCGCACCAAATGACTCCGCAAGCTGCACAAAATCTGGATTGGTAAAGTCGGCGCCAATGACTCGACCTTCAAACACTCGTTCCTGATCACGCCGCACATTTGCGTACGTACCATTGTTAAATACCACAACAACGACGCCGATATTATAGTTAACCGCCGTCGCCAGTTCTTGCACCCCAAACATAAAGCCGCCATCTCCGGTGACGGCAACCACCGCACGATCAGGGCAGGCAACCTTGACCCCAAGCGCGGTTTGAAAACCAAAGCCCAGCGTGCCTTGATACCCCTCGGTCACGTAGGTGCGCGGTTCATAGACTGGAAAACCGAAGTAGGACGTGAAGCCTATCTGTGACAGTTCAGGCACGAAGAATCCATCGCGCGGGAGGACATCTCTAATCGTTTGTAAATAACTCATTTGCGGCTGGATCTTGCTCGTAATGCGAGCGGCTTCAGATTTAGCCTCACTGACTCGACCCAAATTATCGCCGCCCACAGGCGCTGACAACGCAGCGCTTAAGGCGAGACACGCATCCTTTGCGTCTGCTAACACGGCGACATCAGGAACAAACCGATCGAATTCGCTTTCATCAACATCAATTCGTATGAGCGTGGGTCCATCGTTCGGACGCTGTTCGTAGGTATTCATATCTCGCCAGCGCATATAGATCATCTCCAGGCGCGAGCCAATGCCGACGACCACATCTGCGTCGTCATAGAGGAGTCGAGCGGCAACCGATGAAACACCCAAAGGATGATCTTCACTGACGACACCCCGACCACTCCGAAACGCGGTTACAGGTGCACCTAATTTTTCCGCTAGCTCCAACACGGCAGTGGAGGCATGCTGCGCGCCACCGCCGCACATAATTAGTGGACGCTTAGCACCGCTTAACACCTCCGCCGCAGCATCGATTTGCGCTTGGTCGACCTGCGGAGACACGGGTTCGCTGTGGCCACTGCCAATCTCTATCTGATGCTCTGCGGCCATCGTGTCCCAGCACATCTCGATAGACACCGGTCCCGGACGGCCAGACAGCATTGTGTTGAATGCCTCGTTAACAACTTCGCCTGTGCGAGCCGGGTCCTCAATATGATGTGCAGCTTTTATAAAGGAGGCGAGCGTACCTTTTTGGTCCGGAAGCTCGTGCAAATGTCCGCGTCCAACGCCGAGAAACTGGCGAGGCACTTGGCCGGTCAAACAGAGCACCGGCGCATTGGTCCCCATGGCAGTACAAAGTGCTGCGGTGGTATTAAGTACGCCGGGCCCAGGCACGACAGCGTATGCACTCGGTCCGCCTGTGGCTTGTGCATAGCCGAGCGCCATATACGCAGCACCCTGCTCATGACGTGTGGTTATGGTGTTTACACCTAGCCGCTGCATGGCATCGAACATGGGATAGATTTGCGCACCAGGAATACCAAAAATGGTATCGATGCCATTGGCCATTGCAGCACGAATCATGCCCTCGCCACCCATCATCAACTCTTTTGTCATATCGCCCAAACCTTCCCAGTACTTAGATGAGTAGCCAGATACCGGCAACTACTAGCGCCATGCCGATCATCTCACGACGGGTGATACGCTCGCCAAGCAGCCAAACCGAAGTGGCAATGGTGAAGAGTAACTCAACCTGTCCTACCGCTCGCACAACAGCGGCATTCTTTAGCGTCATCGCTGTGAACCACCCGGCTGAAGCAATCATGCCTATCAGCCCAACCCAAATCGCAACCCGCCACGCTCGGATAACCTTGGCAATCTGCGCAGGTTCACGTATCGCTAAAAAACTCCCCATTAAAAGCATTTGTAGTGTCACGGAGACCATGACCGTGAGCCCTGCGCGTTGCAGATAAGAACCGGTCTCGAGTGCCAAGCTCGCCCCTCTAAAGCCGACCGCAGAAACAGCAAAGCCAGCACCGGCAGCGATGCCAAGCCACATAGCACGGTTCGGCCGCACGAGGTCTCGAAGCCTTAGGTTGCCCGACAGGAGAATCACACCAACCAAACTGACGGCAATTCCCACTAAGACCCAGGCATCAACTGAATCACCGAGCAAAATGAGCCCAACCAGTGCAGCTTGCGCCGCTTCGGATTTTGAGTAGGCGGTTCCGACCGCAAAATTTCCAGTGGTGAAGGAAGCGAGCAAACAAGAAGTGGCGACAATTTGCGCAATCGCGCCAGTCGTCACGTAAGCAAAAAAGGCCACATTGAAGCCTTCGGGGTTACCTTGCCACAACCACAGCCCGTACAGCCAAGCGAACGGCACCGCATAAAAGAAACGAACATACGAAGCACCGTTGACCGACAGGTCACCGGTTAATCTTTTTTGCAGCAACGACCGTGCGTTCTGCAAAAATGCAGCCACTAGCGTAATAGCAAACCAAAGCTCCATCCTCGCCTCATTCCTCCCCTATTTCGACTTGCCGCTGGCAGACGGGCATTGTCTATGCACCCTGAACATCAAACCCGTCACGGCTCGTAGCACCCTGGCTTATCCCAGCCCAGCATTCTAGCGATATGAAGATGGGAATGATTACTATTGACAACTTCGACTATCATCACGCCTTTGATAGGTTTTATCTATCGAAGCGATTTAAAGATTCAAATAGCCAAGAAAACCAAACGGCCTATACTAGCCCCAGTCACACACGATATGTGGCGGCTAAGAAACACAAAAGAAATACTAACTATGGAGTTCATGACATCATGGATCTGAAGGACAGCAACACATTACAAAACCTGAAAGATGCCTTCGCAGGTGAATCTCAGGCTAACCGCCGCTACCTCTACTTCGCAGCAAAGGCAGACGTAGAAGGCGAAAACGACGTTGCCGCTGTATTCCGCTCGACTGCGGAAGGTGAAACTGGCCACGCGCACGGACATCTTGAATACATGGAAGCAGTTGGCGATCCAGCTACAGGTCTACCTATCGGTAGCACCAGCAACAACCTTGCTGCAGCCATCGCTGGCGAAACTCATGAGTACACCGATATGTACCCGGGCATGGCTAAGACCGCTCGCGACGAAAGCTTTGACGAAATTGCAGATTGGTTTGAAACTTTGGCCAAGGCCGAACGTTCACACGCCAACCGATTCCAGAAAGCTCTGGACAGTATGGAGTAGCGGGAAACGCCTCCATATGCAAAGGGGCCACGGCCCCTTTTCTTTTGATTCGAAATAAGTGCTCCTAGCGAGCAGATTAGGTAGGGAAAATGAGCGTGCGCGAAGGTAATCTAGAAGCCCCGAAGCGACATCCGATCGATTGGCAGAGTGACTCTTATTACGACAAAGATGATCTGTACCAAGAACTCGAACGAGTTTACGACATTTGTCACGGCTGTCGTCGGTGCGTGAGCTTGTGCGATTCGTTCCCCACCCTGTTCGACTTGGTTGATGAATCAGATACGTTTGAAGTCGACGGCGTTGACAAGAACGATTATATGGATGTAGTCGACCAGTGCTTTCTTTGTGATCTTTGTGCCGAAGTTAAATGCCCCTACCTGCCGCCACATGAATGGGCAGTCGATTTCCCGCACCTTATGCTCAGAGCCAAGGCCTATAAATTCAAGCAGGGCGACACCAAGTGGCGCGATCGTCTGATCACGTCGACCGACCCCATCTTCGACGCTATATCCTCACCTGTCATAGCCAAACTTGCTAATGCGGCTGCCAAGTCCCCGAGCTTGCGAAAAATTGGGGCGAGTGTTGCAGGAATCCACGCTGAGGCCCCGCTCCCACACTTCGAGACCAAGCCACTAACAAAGCGAATCACCGATAGCAGAACCCGGACTACAACCGCCACTGCAACCACAACAGGTAAAGTTGCGATCTATGTGACTTGTTACGGGGACCACAACGAACCCCAAGTCGTGGAGGACCTAATAGCGGTCCTTGTTCACAATGGAATTGAAGTACGCATTCTCAAAGACGCAAAGTGTTGCGGTATGCCAAAACTCGAGCTTGGCGATTTGGCCAAAGTTGCCAGTCTCAAAGACGCTAACTTACCGCTTTTTCTAGACGCCATAAACGCAGGTTTCGACATCATCGCCCCAATTCCGTCTTGTGTTCTCATGTACAAACAGGAATTGCCATTAATGTTCCCAGAGGATGTAGACGTCACCCGTGTGCAGGAAGGCTTCTACGACCCCTTTGAATACTTGATGCTCAGACACAAAGAGGATCAGATCCAAACTGAGTTCAAAGAGCGAATTGGTAAGGTTGCCTACCACGTCGCTTGTCATCAACGTGTGCAAAGCTTCGGCATGAAAACTCGAGACTTCTTGGAGCTCATCCCCGACACTGAGGTCACATCCATCGAGCGTTGTTCCGGTCACGACGGCACTTACGCCGTTAAGGAAGAAACCTACGCAAAGGCGATGAAAATCGCGCGCCCTGTGGTGCGACGTGTCGCTGAAGCCGAAGCCGACACCTTCGGTTCAGACTGCCCGATGGCGGGCCGCCTTATCGCGCACGGTTTGGAAGGGGAACAAGAACCATGTCACCCAATTTCGATGGTCCGCAAAGCTTATGGAATCTAGGAGTAATTAGATGTCACTATCGCGCGAAGACTTGTGGAGTCTGGAACAATATGCCGAGGAACGTGAAAATTTCCGCAGGCAAATCATCGAGCACAAAAAGAATCGCCAGGTATTTTTAGGACCGCACGCAACCCTCTATTTTGAAGATGCTTTGACCATGAAATATCAAGTCCAAGAGATGCTCAGGATAGAGAAGATTTTCACAGCAAAAGAAATCGAAGAGGAACTCGACGCATACAACCCTCTGATACCTGACGGCAATAACTGGAAAGCGACGTTCATGATCGAATATCCAGACGCCGAAGAGCGTCGCATTGCTCTGGCTAAAATGACAGGGATCGAGCACAAGGTGTGGGTCTCTGCTGGCGATGCACCCCGGGTATACGGCAAGGCCAACGAAGATCTCGAACGGTCAAACGATGACAAAACTGCTGCTGTCCACTTTATGCGTTTCGAGTTTGATACTAACACCGTCAGCGCTCTCCAGGGCGGCGTACCTATTCGTATCGGTATAGATCATCCTGAGTTGCCCTACGACGTTCTCATTGCCGAATCAGTACGCCAGAGTTTGATTCAAGATCTCAACTGATAGTCTCAAACCTTAGTGAGTGCTTGGGCTAGAGTCTTCGCCAATGCTTCAAGCAATGCTGTACGAGTCGAACTATTCCGCCAGCAAAGACCGACGTTTCGATGCGGTATATCGCCACGAAACTGTAGATAATGTACGTTCGCTTGTTTTTGACCTACAGCATCCGGAACAGCCAATTTCGGTACCAAGGTTGTCCCCACCCCAGCTGAAACCATCTGCCGCAGTGTCTCGATGCTGGTGGCGCGAAAATTCGCATTTTCGGTAGCTCTATGGCTCTGGCAGACGTCGAGGGCCTGTTCACGTAAACAATGGCCGTCTTCCAATAACAAGATCTCTTCGCCTTCCAATTCTGAGACCGATATATATTTTCGCCCAGCCTTCTCATGATCACTGGGAATCGCGAAAAAGAACGGCTCCACAAACAGTTGATATTCCTGCAAATTCTCTTCGTTGAATGGCAGAGCCAACAGAACTGCGTCTAGATCTCCTTGTTTTAGCATGCTTGTTAAAGCCCCCGTTTGCGCCTCGGTCAGCTGCAATTTTAAGTTCGGAAGGGCTGTCGATATCGGGTTCAAAATCCTGGGCAACAGATACGGCGCTAGAGTCTGAATCACACCCAGCTTAAAATCTCCACCTAACGGATCCGCATGCTGCTCAGCCATCGCCGTGAGCGTATTTACCTCGAGGAGCACTCGCTGCGCCTGTGCGACTATTTGCTCACCGGCATCGGTCAACATCACCTGCCGATTAGTGCGCTCAATGAGTTTAACCCCAAGTGTTGCTTCTAGCTTCTTCAGCTGAGTGGAAAGAGTCGGCTGACTTACAAAACACATTTCTGCCGCCCGCCCGAAATGTCGCTGTTCAGCAACAGCAACTAAGTAACGCAAATCTCGCAAGTTCATCCAGTCGCGCTCCCGTGGTAATTTTGTCGGCAATGTACAAGAGTGGACAGCATGTCCAACTTAGAAGCTCAAATCAAAACCGACATCATCCGCTGGGACGAGCTCGAGGTCGAAGTCGAAGGAACCTCATTTGGCCGCAGCTTTCCGAGCCATCGTCGAACCGGCTCGGCCGGAGACTTGGCAGCCGATCGCTGGCTCATTGAAGAGCTTCTAGCCGTAGGACTCGCCGCTGAGATTCAGACCTACCCGTTCGAGCGCTTTGTCATAGAGGAATGTTGGATTGAGTTTGACGGCGATCGTATACCGGCAGTCCCAATGTACGACACGACAGCAATGGATCTCTATCTAGATGGCAAGATTGGACCGGATATCGAGATCCTCACCTGCACCCCGCAAGAAGGCCAGGCAAATACAAAAGCGGTGCTAGCAAGCAGAGCTGCAGCCAACCATAAAGCAATTGTCGCCATCAGTGCGGCAACTACGGTGGCACCAGGGCTCGCACTCGTGAATTCTGAATCCTATCGCAACCCGTGCGCCACGCCCGTATTCCAGGTCTCATCTGACCACGCAGACAAGCTATTGCGAGCACTACCCAACCAACATATGACTTGTCGTCTTGGCGCTCGTCGCGAACCTAGTACGGCAACGAACGTTAGCGCCTTCATCCCTGGACGATCAGGCGGCAAGCCATGGGTAGTGATGACCCCAAAAAGCTGCTGGTGGACAAGTACCGCGGAGCGCGTTGGTGGTCTTGTGATCTGGCTGGCTTTGGCTCGCAAGTTTGCCGCCAAGCAACCAGATCGCGGTATCATTTTCAGCGCCAATAGTGGCCATGAACTCAGCCACTTGGGGATGGATTACTTCCTAAACACCCTGCAAACGGACGGCGTGGATATCGACGGCTGGCTCCACCTCGGCGCGAACTTCGCTTCAGGACAGCCGCCACACCTGCAAGCAAGTTCTCACGAAGATTTCGATCGCCTCACAGGTGCTATGGCGCAACAGAATATACTCCGCTTCACACAGACCCCAATCGGCAATCGCCCCGTTGGAGAAGCGAGAAACATCCACGGCACGGGCGCGCGCTATTTTTCTATTGTTGGCGGTAACCCCTACTTTCATCATCCCGATGACCGCTACCCCGATTGTGTTGATTTGACAGCGACGAGCCAGATCTCCAGGGCGATACTCAACCTTATGAGCGAGACCCTGGGTTAGATGACTCTCCCTACCCTTTATGAAAATGACGACCTATGGGTGTACGACAAACCATCTGGTGTATCGCTGTTAAAAGATCGTAGCGGCATGGAAGACTTGTGGCATCAACTCAAGCAGGGTCCTAAGCCATATCTGGTGCACCGATTAGACAAAGGCACTTCCGGAGTCCTGGTAGTGGCCAAAAACCAAACAGCGCAATCCCGTTTTACCCGCGCGTTCAGCGAGCGACGAGTGACTAAGTTCTATGTAGCTCTTGTCGACGGTTTCGTGCCCAGCAATACAAGCCTTGTAGACCTACCCCTCTGTAAAGGTCGGAAGAGTCGATACCGCATTGCAGCAGAACGCGCCAACATTAAACGCGAGCAGGATCGATACACCGTTGTGCAGGATCGAGTGGGGGTGGACGCCAAAACTCTGGTTCGGCCCATCGCTAGGTTTGCCGAGAGAACCCTAGTGCTGATCAAGCCACTAACCGGACGAACTCATCAAATTCGAGTGCACCTCAGTTGGCTGGGATGGCCTATCGTTGGCGACCACTTATACAATCGTGACCAAACAGACGAGCGCTTGGGTCTACACGCCCACCTTTTAAAATTGCCTTACTTGCCGCCGTTTACCTCACCTCTGCCGAGAGAATTTTATGACTGAAGCCCAGAAGCTGTTCGCCTCAATCGAAGCACTTGTGCCACAGATAGCCGCGGCTGCTACTCCTGCTGAATTGGCTCGAAAACCCGATGACGAGGTGATGCAAGCCCTACAAGAGACCGGCGTTTTCAAAGCATTCGTACCTCATCGCTTCGGTGGTCTGGAGCTCGACTACGCCACATTTGTTGAAATCGGCATGTTGCTCGGCACGGCTTGCACATCTACTGCGTGGGTCACAACGTTCTGCATGGAGCACAACTGGCTTCTGGCACACTTCCCACAACAGGCACAGGAAGAAGTTTGGGGACACCAACCGTACTTCTTGGCTCCCGGTTCGATTTCACCAACCGGTGAGGCTACCATCGACAGGGACGATTTCATCCTCAATGGTCGTTGGCAGTGGGGAACGGGCGTTATGCACGCCGACTGGGTGATGCTCGCTGGGCGGGTGGCCACCGAGCCTGGCACAGAGGCACCCCCTGAACTGCGCATGTTTATGATTCCACGCAGTCACGTCACTGTTGAGGATACTTGGCACGTCGACGGCATGGTCGCGACTGGTTCCAACGATATCATCGCCAATAACGTTCGTATTCCAAGCTACATGAGTCAGTCGGTCGCACTCATGAGTATCGCCGCTACGGAAGGTGCCAACTGGCATAACTCCCCAACCTTTCGAACACCCATGATTCCGTTTAAATGTATCACTGCCGCCTCACCCGCTGTTGGTTGTGCCAGAGCTGCGGTGGACTTGTTCCAAGATCGAATCAATGGTCGGTCTCTCTGGGGTAGTGGCAAAACGCAAAAAGATCAAACTTCCGCACAAATGCGTCTCGGTCATCTGACCGTTCGAGTGGATAACGCCCAGCGAGAAATGATCTCCATCGCTAACGACCTACAAGCTCTCGGCGATCGCACAGAACTGACTTCAGCAGAAGAGCGAACTGCACTGCGAATCCGCTGTGGCTACGTCGTCCACGCTGCTCGAGATATTGTGCGCGATGTGGTGGAAGCGAGTGGCGCGAGCGCGCATCGATTGGAACATCCAATGCAGCGCTTGCATCGTGATATCCATACCCTGGCCTGCCATACCGTCTTCGACTTGGACATAGCAAGCGAGATCTACGGTCAAATCCTGCTCGACATGCCAACTTCGATGCCTGCCTAAGCCAAATCAAAAGACAAGACAAAGACAAAGACGAAGACAAAGACAAAGACAAAGACAAAGACAAAGACAAAGACAAAGACAAAGACAATTAAACTGCGCTATCAATGGGCTTAGCCTAACTGAGTCCTACAAAATGGCTGAAATTACGTATTCGATGAGAGATGGTTCCCCCGAGTAGCACATAAATCTTTTAGAATTGAGCCGTAAGAGCTTAAAATTAAACGAAAAGACAAGAACCAAAAAAAACACGACGTTTTTCATCATGCGTGCACGGACAGAGTATTTGGTGCTCGGCGGATTGACGCTGGGCCTACTTTCATTTTTCTTCGCCGGTCAGTGGTTTGCAATCCCGACTGAACCCGAGCCCCTGCCTGAAGCTCTGACAGATATCTCCCACCTCGAGCCACAACCGTTACCCATCGTTTTTTCTGACGCACAATGGCGTGCTGAGAAACCAATCGAACCCATCCCGGATGTCGTCGCCTTAATTATCAGTCCTCCAGAGCGTCTTGCCGTTCCGAGCATCATTGAAACCGACGCAGTACCCGAGGAAGATATTGCCGTTATTGAGCTACCGCAATACACCCCCGTAGCCCACGATAGCCTGGATCTTGAGGGACTCGCGGCAGGCACTTTCAGCCAACTGAACTGGGGCGCTGGTGAAACCATGTACGGCGCATCGATACCGACCCCAATTCTCGTTGCCAAAGGCGAAACCGACGGTCCGACTTTGTGCGTCACTGCGGCGGTGCATGGTGACGAACTCAATGGCATCGAGTCTGTGCGCGAGCTGATGTATTCGATCAACACTCGTAAACTTAAAGGCACATTGATCGGCGTCCCAATCGTCAACATTCAGGGCTTCCAACGCCATTCTCGATATCTGTCGGACCGGCGCGATTTAAACCGTTTCTTTCCAGGCAACCCCCGCGGCAGTGTTGCAGGACGTATGGCACACAGCTTCTTCCATGGCGTAATCAAGAATTGCGACAAGTTGGTCGATTTGCACACCGGGTCTTTTCATAGAACGAACCTGCCTCAGCTACGTGCGGACCTGCATAACGAGGCAGTTGTCGACTTGACTAAGGGCTTCGGCACAACCACGATTTTGCATAGCTCCGGCGGCCCTGGCACATTGCGCCGAGCAGCTAGTGACGTAGGGATACCTTCAGTGACGCTAGAAGCTGGAGAGCCCTTACGTCTTCAAGAAGAAGCAGTCGAACATACCGTTAAGGCGATTTTCACCTTGATGGACACGTTGAAGATGTACAGCAAACGCAGCATCTGGGGCAATCCAGAGCCAACTTACTACAGCTCGCGCTGGATCCGCGCAGACCAAGGCGGCATCCTACTTTCACGCGTGAAACTTGGACGGCAAGTAAAACAAGGCACTCTATTAGGCACGGTTACAGATCCCATCACAAACGAACGCGTAGAGATCACCGCGCCCTTCACAGCGCGTGTAATAGGTATGGCCGTGAATCAATTTGTTATGCCCGGTTATGCGACCTTCCATCTCGCGGCGGAAACCGATATTGAAGACGTGGTCGACGAGCCCGAAGAACACGAGCTAGGTGTGGACGTTGCTGCGGCTAACTCGATGGGTATCGAGCGCTCCGAATAGACAGGGCTTTCGCCCTACCGATTTCGATTCGCGATCTTTCGGCCAAATGCATAGGCTGCTGCGGTTATTACCGGATGACGCGTTATCGCAAATGTGGCGGCTGCTAAACCTGTCCCAACAACCCAAGAACGCAATTGTGGGCTCTTAGCCTGGCCATCCATGACCCGGCTAACCGTATGCTCGCAGTTGTTGGTCAAAAGATTGTAGTTGCGCTTTTCGGTCGCATAAATCCGTGACCGGATGATTTCCGGGGTACCCCCTTCGCGCCGCTCTACATACAGGCGACGCCCAGCGCGAAATTCAGATTCGCTACAAACATGCTCACCCTTGAATGGTGTATTGTGCAAGATGCGACCGTCGCCTAGGGCAACGCCTTTGTGCATCACCAATCCTTTGCGCCTCGAGACCACATCTCCAGCTCTAGCTTTCATCATCGTTTACCCTTGCTGCCATTACCCACCACCCACTCAAACACTGCAGGGATTAGGCCAACTCTAACCCATTGATTATTAGGGATTTAGTGTATTTTGACTTGGTCTAAACACGCAAACCATAGTCAATATAGCCAACTTGTCTTACTGGCTTTGAACGATCATAAATGTAATGGCATGAGCGAGCTCTTCATCAGAGCAGCCCATACAAATTCCGCGTGGTGGCATCGCCGGTGGGATCCCTTCGATGGTGGTTTGAAGTAACAGCGCTTCGCCTTTTGCAATGCGAGGCGCCCAACCCTCTTTGTCACCAAGCTTCGGTGCGCCATTCAATCCCGTGGAATGGCACGAAAAGCAGTACTCCCCATAGATTTTTTGCCCGATCACCATAGGGCTCGGCGGTGTCCCTGGTGCAAGCTTCGTACTTTCGGCCGGTGGTGGCAGCGTTTCAGAACAGCCACTCGTTAATCCCAACATCACCAACCATCCCGCGATCATCAAAACCACTCGCACTGACAATACCTCTCTTACTCTTATTTCTATGGAAAATTCACTCAATGGAAAATTTGTCGGCATCTCGCCAGACCGGAAACTCATCTCTGCGCGCTGACAATCGCTCTGCGTCAAACGTTGCAAACTCTATGCCTGCCGTATCCAAACGTTCAACAACGACCTCTCCATCTGGCCCGTAGACCGCGCTACCACCTGCGTACGCAACATCGTTACCGTCAACCCCAACTATGTTGACGCCAGCTGCATAGACTTGGTTCTCAATAGCCCGAGCTTTGAGCAACGTCAGCCATGCATCACGCCGCGCAGCTGGCCAGTTGGCTACCGCGACGATCGCATCGTAATCGCCTTCATTTCTAAACCAAACCGGGAAGCGCAAGTCATAACAAACCATCGCACAGACCCGCCAATCGCCAATCTTGAAGACGCTTTTAGGCTCTCCAAGCGCATAGTGCTCATGTTCCCCCGCCATGCGAAACAAATGTCGCTTGTCGTACTGGCCAACTTCACCGCCGGGTGAAACCCACACAAAGCGATTGAAATAGTCGCCCTCATCCCGAATTACAACTGATCCACAAAGGTAGCTGCCAACATTTTTGGATGTTGCCTTGAGCCAACTCAAGGTCGGTCCAGACATATCTTCCGCGACTTCGGCACTCGCCATTGTAAAACCGGTACTAAACATTTCGGGGAGCACAATAAGATCCGCCTGACTGGCCGACTCATGAATAAGTGGCTCAAACATACGACGGTTCGCCCCAGGATCATGCCAATGCGTCGCGGCTTGAATGAGTGCGACTGTTAAAGGTTGCACAATATTTCCGCTGCCCGTTCTAACGTCGCATCATCTTTGGCAAAACAAAACCGCAAAACGCTCGCTCCGGAACTTTGTTGATCTTCATAGAATACGGAGACCGGAATTGAGGCCACACCGATCTCTTTCGTCCAACGCTCCGCCAAGTCGCGATCAGATTCTTGACTGATTGCCTGATAGTTCAACAACTGGAAATAGGTTCCCCGACTCGGCTCAAACGTAAACCTGGAATTTTTCATCAGCGACAAAAAGTAGTCCCGTTTTCCCTGATAGAAATCCGGCAAGCGTAAGTGGTGCTCTGGATGGTCTGTGAGAAAATCAGCCAGACCAAGTTGCACGGGGGTATTTACCGTGAACGTTACAAACTGATGTATGCGCCTGAACTCAGTCGTTAAAAGAGGCGGTGCGACGCAATACCCAACTTTCCAACCCGTCACATGGTATGTCTTGCCGAACGAGGACACGACAAAGCTACGACTGTAAAGATCTCCGAACCGACAGACACTTTGATGCAACTCTCCATCAAAAATGATGAGCTCATAGACCTCGTCTGAGAGAACGAAGAGTTCGTGGCTGCAAACCAATTTTTCAAGGTGTGCTAGATCCGTATCTGTCCAAATCCCCCCGGTAGGGTTATGTGGCGAATTGATGATGATCATCTTCGTCCGGGGCGTGATCGCATCCTCGACGCGCTGCCAATCGGGCCGATAGCTTGGTTGCTCAAGAGGAATATGTATGGCCCGTGCACCCTGCAAACGAATGACAGGATCATAGCTGTCGTATGCCGGATCAAAGACAATGACTTCGTCACCAGCCGATACAACAGCTGCAATTGCGCAAAATAGGGCTTCCGTGGCCCCGGCTGTCACGGTGACTTCGCTATCTGGATCAACCTTCGCACCATATAGATCTGCAACTTTTCCTGAAATTGCCGTACGCAAGGTCGGCACCCCTTGCATCGGTGGGTATTGATTAAAACCGTTGTTGAAATAGTGCTGTACCCGATCTAACAGCGGCTCCGGACCATCAAAGTCTGGAAAACCCTGGGACAGATTGATCGCCCCGTGTTCCTGGGCCAGCGCACTCATCACAGTGAATATCGTGGTACCAACATCAGGCAACTTACTTTCTACAGAAACGTCCACGGCGGAAAACTTACCTCGTTCTTTGCGCGCGCATATTCTCACACGGTGCTCACAATCTAAATATCAAAATATTTTGATATTTGTTATTCTCTCGCCGCATGAAACCCGCTGTCGCCGAATTTCAATCTGAACATCTCGCAGAATTGGTCAAGATTACCAAGGCGGCGGGTGATAGCTTGCGCGCTCAGATTTTGCACGCGCTAGCGGATGATGCCTTCGGGGTTCTAGAGCTTTGCGACTTGTTTGGTATGGCGCAACCGGCCATGTCCCATCACCTAAAAGTGCTTCATGAGGCAGGCCTAGTCACCCGTAGGAAAGAAGGCACCACCGTCTTCTATCAGCGGGTGGTACACACAGCGCATGCCTTAGTCACCACGATTTACGATGAACTAGATCGCGAACCAGCGAGCCGCGACCTAGAAAAGAAGCTCACCACGATCCACCATCAGCGTAACCAGCGTTCCCAAGATTTCTTCGCTAACAACGCGGACGCACTCTCACAACAGAGAGAGCTCATTTGCGCGCCTGAGGTTTATCACGACACCGTCATGGAAATCGTCAGCTACGCGCACCCACTCCGACGTACGCGCGCATTGGAGGTCGGGCCTGGTAACGGCTTGTTGCTCAAATCCTTGGCTCATCAGTTCACCGATGTCATTGGTATCGATAGCTCCACAGAGGTCCTCGCCCGCACTGCGAAGGAAGTCGAAGACGCATCAGTTAAGTTGATAGAGCAAGACTTCCTGCGCATCCCAAAGACCAAACGATATGACCTTATCCTCGCAGCGATGGTAGTTCATCACTTCCCAAGTCCGGCAAAATTCTTCAAACAGGCTCGGGCACTCCTACGTAAACAGGGTTTGATCGTGTTGGCTGAACTCTGCGCGCATGAGCACGACTGGGTACAAGCCGCGTGCGGGGATCTTTGGCAAGGCTTCACCGAAGAACAAATTCACGCCTGGGCACATCGCGCGGGATTACAGATACAGGATCAGCAGTTCCTGGCACAACGAAACGGTTTCCGTGTTCAAGTCGTGAGCATGGCGATTCAACCTTAATCGACACTACATAAATCTATTAATCAGGGAACGAAAGTAAGGAACCCAATATGACCGATTACAAAGTTGCTGACATGGGACTAGCCGAATTTGGCCGCAAAGAAATCAACATGGCAGAGGCTGAAATGCCAGCCCTCATGTCGCTACGAGACAAATATTCTGGTGAACAACCCCTCAAAGGCGCGAAGATAATCGGTTGTATTCACATGACTGTCCAAACCGCCGTATTGATCGAAACCCTGACCGACCTTGGCGCCGAAGTTCGTTGGTCGTCTTGCAACATTTTTTCTACCCAGGATCATGCCGCCGCCGCAATGGCTGCAGCTGTCATCCCCGTCTTTGCCTGGAAAGGTGAAACGGAAGAAGAGTACATGTGGTGCATAGAACAAACGATTTTGCAGGATGGCAAACCATGGGATGCCAACTTGCTACTCGATGACGGTGGCGATCTTACCCAGCTGCTACACGACAAGTACCCCGACATGCTACGTACCGTTCACGGTATCTCTGAAGAAACCACGACGGGTGTGCATCGTTTGTACGAAATGATGCGTGACGACAAGCTCAAGGTACCCGCAATCAACGTTAACGATTCAGTGACCAAGTCCAAAAACGACAATCGCTACGGCTGCCGCCACAGTTTGAACGACGCCATCAAGCGTGGCACAGATATGCTGATGGCTGGTAAACGCGCCTTAGTAATCGGTTACGGTGACGTCGGCAAAGGCTCTGCGCAAAGCCTGAGGCAAGAAGGCATGATTGTTCGCGTTACAGAAATTGATCCGATCTGCGCGATGCAAGCGTGCATGGATGGATTCGAAGTTGTCTCTCCATACCTGAATGGCAACAACACTGGCCGCGTTGAAGACATCAACACGCACTTGTTAAGCGACACTGATCTCTTAGTCACCTGCACCGGAAATAGCAATGTATGCGACTCTGCCATGCTGCAAACGATCAAACCGCGCGCCGTCATCTGCAACATTGGTCACTTTGACAACGAGATCGACACAGCTTACATGCGTGAAAACTGGCGCTGGGACGAAGTGAAAGAACAAGTACACCAGGTATTCCGTACTGAGGAACGAGGCGACTACGTGATTTTGTTATCAGAGGGTCGACTGGTGAACCTTGGCAACGCGATGGGGCATCCATCACGAGTCATGGATGGATCATTCGCCAACCAAGTGCTTGCCCAAATGCACCTCTATGAACAGGCATGGGCAGACCAGCCAGAAAACCAACGTTCGCCGATCACCGTCGAAGTTCTACCCAAAAAACTCGATGAAGAAGTTGCACAGCTCATGGTCGAAGGTTTTGGCGGTACGGTTACGGTGCTGACGAACACTCAGGCTGATTATATTGGCGTCACGCAAGAGGGTCCTTTTAAGCCCGAAAGCTATAAGTACTAGCACGAGTGCAACCGCTCCAGAAAGTCATCGAGATCCTGGATCTCGAAGAAATCGAAAAAAACCACTATCGCGCCACCAGCCCTAACGAGGGCTGGCAGCGCGTCTACGGTGGCCAGGTGATTGGGCAAGCCCTCGTTGCAGCATCGCGCACGGTCGATGAAGATCGCCACGCGCACAGCTTGCATGGCTACTTTCTCCGCGGCGGCGACACTGATATCCCGATTTTGTTTAAAGTGGATCGCATCCGAGACGGTAAGAGTTTCACTACACGCCGTGTGGTCGCTATCCAAAAGGGCGAGCCGATCTTCACAATGTCTATTTCTTTCCAGGTAGACGAGGAAGGACTCACCCATCAATTTACGATGCCAGAAACCACCCCGCCGGAGGAACTAAAAGACGAAGATGAGATTCGCGGTGAACAGGTTCTGAGTTGGCCGGAAGAGCTACAAGAGAACTACGTGACAACCTCCGCGATCCAAGTTCGGCACGTGCAACCAGTTGACTTCGCCAACCCAACACCACTCCCGCCGAACCAGATATGTTGGATGAAAACCCGTGAGCGTCTACCGGATGATCAGCGCCTCCATCAATGCGTGTTGGCTTACTTGTCAGACTGGTCGCTACTCGATACGGCGATTCGCCCTCATGGCATTAGCTACTTAAAAGACAACATTCAAATGGCGAGCCTGGATCATGCCATGTGGTTCCATCGCCCCTTTCGCGCTGACGAATGGTTACTTTATGAGCAAGACAGCCCAGTTGCGGGCGGCGCACGAGGATTTAACCGGGGCTTAATCTATAACCAGGCTGGCCAGTTGGTCGCGTCAACGACCCAAGAAGGGCTGATTCGGGTTTCTACAGGCTGAGTTTTCCAGTTTTCTGTCTCCGCACTTTTTTTGATCCGTGCCTATTCTTTTGGACTCCTGTCCTTTCTTTATTGGTTCCTTCTTTTGATTCGGGGTCCTTCTTTTGATTCGGGGTCCTTCTTTCTTTTGCTTCGGGTTTCTTCTTTTGACTCAGGTTCCCTTGTTTAGGATCCTGGTTTATCCAAGCCCTTGTTTTGGATCCGCGCCGTTGTAGCCCATACTTTTTTCATAGCTTGGCATTACAACCCAAATATATACAAACCATGGTTCGGCTGGGATAATAGCCGGCTTTGTGCGCCGGTTTGGCGTAGTTATTTTTCCCGGGGAGCTCATGGCTGATATACAAAAAATGGCCGAATCTGTTGCGTCTTTGAAGGCGCATTTCGAAGAATTCAATTATATCTGTAGCGATCAGATCGCCACCGCAGTCTGGCTTGCGTTCCACCTACGCAAACCAGTCCTGATTGAAGGGCCACCTGGGGTGGGTAAGACCGAATTGGCAAAAACCGCCTCTGAGATGTTCGAGCTGCCTTTGATTCGTCTGCAGTGCTACGAGGGTTTGGATGAATCCAAAGCGATCTACGAATGGAAGTATGGCAAGCAGCTGCTTTATACCCAGGTGCTCAAAGAGGCCCTAGATGAAGTACTCCAAGGCGCCAAAGGCTTCGCACAGTCTGTGACTCGGCTACATGAGTTTGGCGACATCTTCTTTTCCGAAGAGTTTTTAGAGCCAAGGCCACTTCTTAAGGCGCTCCGCGAAGACGACGGTTGCGTGCTTCTCATCGACGAAGTAGACAAGTCTGACCACGAGTTCGAATCCCTGCTTTTGGAAATCCTGTCCGACTATCAAGTGTCTATACCGGAAATTGGCACGGTTAAGGCGAATCGCGAACCACCGATGGTTTTCCTAACTTCGAACAATACCCGGGAAATATCAGACGCCTTAAAGCGTCGTTGTTTGCATCTCTACATTCCATTCCCAGACGTTGAACTTGAGCAGAAAATTATCCACGCTCGCGTACCAGAGGTGCCACCCGAGCTGCAACGCCAGCTGGTTGCCTTTATCCACGAATTGCGCGACCTTGATTTAAAGAAGGTTCCGGCCATCTCTGAGACCATCGATTGGGCTCGCACCCTGATGCTCTTGCATACAGAAGTACTCGAGCCGACGCTTATCCGCGACACACTCAATGTCATCTTGAAGTTTCAGGAAGATATTGAGAACGTCGAGTCCGAGATTAACTCGATAACCGCGAAAGTTCGCAAGTAGACAAACACTAAATGGATCGCACGCTCACCAATTTTATCCGGTCGTTACGCATGGCGGAGGTACGCATCTCCACAGCGGAAACGCTGGATGCTATGAACACCGTTGAATTGGTGGGATACAGGGATCGTGAATTCTTAAAGCACTCTTTGTCGTTGGTGTTGCCAAAAACTGCCGACGAAAAGGAAGCCTACGACGCGTGCTTCGACCAATTTTTCGCACATCATGACGTTAGCGGCGAGCGCAACGAAAATGCCGAAAGCGAACATGAGGGCGAAGGCGAGGAAGACGAGAATTCCGGCGAAGGTGAGGGCGAAGGCGGCGGTTCCGGTGGGCAACGCCAACCGGGAGAGCCAAATGCAGGCAAGAAGAAGAAAAAGTCCAAAGCCAAGCCAAACAACAATCTCTACGAAGAAGAACCAGAAGAAGATCTAGGCCAAGGTGAGATGACTGACGCTCAGTCTGCGCTTGGACAACTTCTCATGTCTAATTCTCGGGTAGAGCTCAGCATGGAAATGGCGCGAGCTGGTGAAGAAGTGAACGTCCGAGACATCCAAATCTTCACCCAAAAAGGCTTATATTCTCGAAGGGTCATGGATGAGATGGGGTTAGCAGATCTCAACCAGGAGATTTCAAATCTCAAGGATATGCCGTCAATTCCTGCTCGCCGTCTTGGACAGGAGCTGAAACGTCGCCGAGACTTTTTGCGCGAACAAGTTCGGGATTATGTTGAGCGTCAGTTTTTGCTCAACGCAGATGTTTCCGGTAAAAAACTGCGTGAGGAGCTGTTACGCAAGGTTAAGCTCTCAAACGTCGAGCATCGGAATTTCAGGCTAATCCAAGAAATCGTCTACAAAATGGCGGAACGATTGTCTGCCCTGCACTCCCGGCGCAAGAAAATATTCAAGCGTGGCGCACTTAACGTGCCGAGAACCCTGCGCCACAACATGTCATACGACGGCGCGATTTTCGATCTGCACTGGAAATCGGTGAAGGTAGACCGCCCCAAGGTATTTGCCATATGCGACGTATCAGGATCGGTCGCCGCCTACGCGCGCTTCATGTTGATGTTCCTATACAGCCTCGATGAGGTCATGCCTAAGGTTCGAAGTTTCGCGTTTTCATCAGATTTAGCTGAAGTCACCGATCTTTTTGAGCGCAATCACATTGAAGATGCCATCGCGAAAGTCGTGCGCGACTACAGCGGTGGCTCGACTGACTATGGGCAAGCTCTGATCGATTTCAAGAAACACTGTCTTGATGACGTCGACAATCGGACAACGATTATTATTTTAGGAGACGCTCGAAACAACTACGGCGATGCGCAAGCCGACATTTTGAAAGAAATGTATGACCGCAGCAAACGGGTCATCTGGCTAAATCCAGAATCCCGTCTGTCGTGGAACACTGGCGATTCTGAGATGCGTAAATATCAGGCGTATTCGCATCAAGTTGAAGAATGTAATTCGCTGATGCACCTCGAACGCGTGGTCGGAAACTTGCTAAAACAAGCCGCCCACTAGTCGGACACAACTCAAACATAAACCGTCATAGACGGTACAATCACTACCTCGAATGTGGGGTTATCGATGACAGCATCTCCGTCAACGGATAGTGAATCAGGTTTCGCACGAAGTGCTGGCAAGCAGCTACTCATTTTCGGTTTGAGCGCATTTATTGGTATTGGGCTATTAATGTTCGCGCTCCAAACCGTAGCAGGCTTGGTAGGTTCAAGCACAACTTCCGCCCAGGCCATCGATGACGCCAACAACACCATCTCCATCGCCATTCGAGAAGAACCTCCCCAGCTAGATTCAACAGTCGCGACAGACACGAGCTCCGGCATGATAATCGGTCATGTTTTGGAAGGTTTGTTACGAATGGATGCGCATGACCAGCTTGAGGCAGCGATTGCCTACAAGTGGGAGGTCACCAACACGCGTGCACATTTCTGGCTGCGTGACGATGCCAAATGGAGCGATGGTTCAACCGTGACCGCTCACGATTTTGTCTTCGGGTGGAAAACAGCGTTATCTCCGGAAGTCGCTTCCGAGTACGCATTCTTGCTGTTCCACATCAAAAACGGTCGCGCGATCAACGCTGGTGAACTCCCCACATCTGAGCTGGGGGTTAGCGCACCTAACGATTTCGAGCTAATTGTCGATCTCGAGCGACCGGTGGCGTTTTTTGACAAGATGGTCACCTTTCCAACGTACCTACCCGTCCAGCAAAAGTTTTATGAAGCAACAGATGGCAAGTACGGTGCTGATGCTGTCGAGCTGATCTACAACGGACCATACAAAATCAACAGCTGGGTCCACGGATCTAGCCTCCTGCTGGAAAAGAACGAACACTATTGGGATCGTGATCGGATTGCGATCGACAAAATCAACATCGCCTATATAACCAGCGATTTCACAGCCAGGCTCAATTTCTTCAAAGACGACAAAATTGCCACCACGATGCTCATGGCAGAAAATTTGGACAGTGCACTTGAGGAACGATGGCAAATAAAGAAGCACCAGGACGGCGCAATATTCTTCTTAGAGTTTAACCATCGGGAAAACCGCATCACCCAGAACTATAACCTGCGTCGATCAATGCAACTCGTTCTAGATATGGAAGAACTGGTCTACAAGGTCACTAAGCTGCCAGGCTATTTACCCGGCGAATCGCTCTTTCCTGAGTTCCTAATGGGGGTCGAGACCAATTTCAGGAAAGAATACCCAGCACCAAAAAATCACTTGGATCGGGACAAAGCCTTAGAGCTACTAGATTCTGCCAAACAGGAACTGGGCCTAGACGCGATCCCGCCTATTATGCTGTTGACTGGCGACAATCCAGTTTCCAACATCCAGGCGGAGTGGGTACAGGCCAGCCTGAAGAAACACCTCGGCCTAGATATACGCATCGACAAACAAATCTTCAAACAGCGATTGGCGAAGATGACGGCCGGCGAATTCGATATGGTGCTAGCCGGATGGGGACCAGACTACGATGATCCGCTAACGTTTGGCGATTTGTTTGCATCATGGAATCTCAACAATCGTGGTCGCTACGCGAGCGAAACCATGGATGGACTAATTAACCAGGTACAAAATTCGGTAGATCCAACTACACGTATGCGCCTCTTCGCTCAGATACAACAACTTCTGTACGATGACGCGGTGATATTGCCGATGTACGAGCGTGGCGTAACCTACGTAGTGCACCCTCGATTGAAAGGTATGAAACGTCGAGTCATCGGTCCTGAAATGGATTTCACAAATGCTTATATCGAACCTCTCGGTGTGAACTAACCCTACATGGCACGCTACGCACTCAAACGTTTCCTACAAGGCTTGATCACGATCTGGTTTATCGCGACCGCGACATTCTTCGGCATGCACGCGGTGCCCGGAGACGCCCTAACTGGGGAAAAAGCGCTAACAGAAAAGATCCGTGAGAACCTAGAGATTAAGTACGGGCTCGACCAACCCGTCATTACCCAATATGGAATTTTCCTCAAGAATCTAGCTAAGGGTGATCTCGGTATCTCCTTCACACAAGAAAACAGACACGTAAACGATATAATCGCAGAACACTTCCCTGTTTCTGCCACACTCGGCGTTCTCGCCATATTTTTCGCAGCCATCGGTGGCATCCTCTGGGGGGCGCTCACCGCGCTATATCGCAACCGTTTACCCGACACCATCATCATGTTTCTCGTGATCCTTGGGATCTCCGTACCAAGCTTTGTCGTTGCGGCACTTGGACAGCTTTCACTGGTCAATATCAACGATGTCGCTGGCACGTCTGTATTACCGGTTGGTGGATGGGGAACGGTGTGGCACATGATCGTGCCGTCGCTCGTTCTTGGACTTTCAACCATGGCCTACCTGACACGACTCATGCGTTCGTCCATGCTCGAGATCGTGAGTTCGGACTTTGTGCGTACAGCCAAAGCAAAAGGCGTACCGGCCGCACAAATATTCACCAGACACCAACTGCGCAACGCGATTTTACCTGTCATCACAGTGCTGGGACCTTCGATCGCGACTATCACGACTGGCGGTTTTGTCGTAGAGATCATATTTGCGATACCAGGACTCGGTCGCTACTTTGTCCAAGCCGTCCAGCAACTCGACTACACGGTGATCATGGGCACAACTGTGTTCTATGGAGCTTTTTTGGTATTCATGGTCATTCTTGTCGATCTCATCTACGGCTGGATCGATCCTCGCGTGCGGCTTGAATAAATGAAGGCCACTCAAACAACAACAACTTTCGCGGCCGATGCTTTTGCACCTTTAGTTCAGGACCAGGACGTCCAAGCGATCTCCCGCCCGTCTTTATCATATTGGCAGGATGCGTGGCTTCGTCTACGCGCAAACAGGCGAGCGCTCATCTCCCTTTGGATTGTCATCGGCTTGCTGCTATTTACTTTTCTTGGTCCAGCAGTCTGGCAAGTTGATCCATCAGTACAAGATGTGGAACAAATCTCACAAGCACCAGGTGCAAATCGCAGTGTCACATTAGTCGAAGAGTACGTACCTTGGCAGGGAGAAGGCTCGAGCAGCTTTGCTTTTGCGGAAACCCCGACCACACAAAGTGTTCGACTGCAGTGGGACAATTTTAGTCCGCAATATGGGTATCGCATTTACCGCACACCGTACTCTATTGGACCAGAGCGAGCCTTTGGCCTACCTCTGGCAGAGAGTACCGAACCATTCTTCGAGGATCGCCTCGACCTGCGCCCAATGAGTTATTACTACACTGTGATGGCGATGGATGCGGATGGTGAAAATACCGATAACTACCACACCATCGCGGGTACAGTAGCCCGCGTCATCACGCTGGAAGATGCACGTTCCAGAGGTCTCGTCGCAGCGCAAGACAATCCCCCCATGGGTACCGCTTACCAGTTGGCTTGGCATCCACTTGGCACGGACTATCTCGGGCGGGATATGCTCGCGCGACTGATGCACGGTGCCCGGGTGTCGCTCTTTATCGGGTTCTTCGCACCATTTCTCTACGTTTTGATCGGTGTCATTTACGGCAGCACGGCAGGGTTCCTGGGGGGCGTAACTGACCAGTTGATGATGCGTTTTGCCGACTTTGTCGTCGCCCTACCTTTCTTGCTCTTCATGATCTTATTCAAGGTAATGACCAACACCGGACCAGGTGAGAGCGGCATAATCCCTATGTTGTTCGCCATGGTCGTCCTTCTTTGGCCTGCTACTGCCCGGCTGGTTCGCGGTCAAATTCTACAAATTCGTGAAGAAGGTTATATCAGCGCCAGCCGCCTGCTAGGTGCAAAGACTAACTATCTCGTCCTGCGTCACATGATTCCCAACACAATGGGGGTGATTCTGGTCACGATAACATTTGCCGTCCCAAGTGCTATTTTCACCGAAGCGTTCTTGTCATTTATTGGCATGGGAGTCGCACCGCCAACACCCAGTTGGGGCTCAATGTGTAACGAAGGCATCAAGACTATGCTGACTCATCCCCATGAGCTTATTTTTCCTGCGCTTTTCATCAGCATCACAGTGCTAGCTTTTAACATGTTAGGCGACGGACTGCGGGATGCGCTCGACGCAAGAATGAGGAACAGAGAGTAGTATGTCCGACCCTTTGTTAAGCGTTAAAGATCTGGCTGTCGAGTTCGACACATACGGCGGCACTGTACAAGCCGTTCGCGGTGTTTCCTTCGATGTTGAATCGAGCAAAACTCTTGCTATCGTAGGTGAATCTGGCTGCGGCAAATCCGTTACTGTCCAGAGCATCATGGGTCTCATCCCGATACCTCCTGGCAAAATCACATCCGGGCAAGCACACCTTCGGGATATGGACATCCTTGGTCAAAAAACGGTCAACGGACAAGACATTCGCGGCGACCAAATTGGCATGATTTTCCAGGACCCAATGACGTCGCTAAACCCAACAATGAACATAGGCAGCCAGATAGCCGAGACGTTGGTTGTCCATCGAGGTTTCAGTAAGAAAGCCGCCTTCAATCGAGCCATAGAACTGCTCGACTTAACCAAAATTCCCGAACCGGACAAACGAGCCAAGCAGTACCCGTTCGAGTTTTCCGGCGGCATGTTACAGCGTGCGATGATCGCCATGGCGATCGCCTGCGAACCCGCACTTCTCATCGCTGACGAGCCGACCACCGCCCTAGATGTGACCATACAAGCACAGATACTAGACCTCCTCAGCGAGCTACAAAAAGAAACAGGGATGGCAATCATCCTAATAACACACGATCTGGGTGTGGTAGCTCGCATGGCAGATGACGTCGCCGTGATGTACGCGGGAGAAATTGTCGAGCAAGGCACTGTCGACCAGATTTTTTACTCATCAGCCCACCCGTACACACTAGGGCTGCGCGCAGCCATGCCAAGCAACGACCGCAGCGGTAGCAACATACTCAAACCTATCGATGGCTCGCCACCGGATCTCTTCCATCCCCCCGAAGGATGTGGCTATTGTGCCCGATGTCCTTGGGCGATGCAGATTTGCGAAGACGAACCGCCACCGATCATTGAACTTAAAGGTGAGCACTTGGGTCGTTGTTGGCTCCACCATGAAGCCAATACCAGGGTGGTTGCGGAGATTCACGAGGGTCGATCATGACCCAAGATACGACGTCCGCTAGAAAGCCATTGGTTCGTATAGAGAACCTTGTTAAGCATTTCGATCTAGGCAAGGGGCAGCGAATCCACGCAGTTGACGATGTTTCGCTGACAATTGGTGAACGTGAGATTGTCGGCCTAGTTGGCGAATCTGGGTCTGGAAAGTCGACCCTTGGCAAAACACTCCTTGGCCTCCATGACAAAACTGCGGGTACCGCTCATTTTGGCGACGCCGAACTGCCAAGTAGTTATACGTCAAAGGACTTCCAGACCTGGGCACCACGGATGCAAATGATCTTCCAAGATCCCTACTCCTCGCTCAATCCCCGGATGACCGTTGGGGAAATAGTTGGCGAAGGCTTAGCCCTACACAGCGCATTCAACAAACGCGAGGTTAACGACAAGGTTGCCGATTGGTTAACCCAGGTTGGCTTGCAGGCTGATCACATGTCACGTTACCCACACGAATTTTCAGGTGGCCAACGGCAACGAATTGGTATCGCCCGGGCGTTGATTCTCGAGCCAGAATTCGTCGTCTGCGATGAGCCCATATCAGCACTCGATGTGTCAGTCCAAGCACAGGTCATCAACCTCTTGGACGAGCTAAAAGACAGTATGGGGCTGACTTTACTGTTCATTGCTCACGACCTATCTATGGTTCGCTACGTGAGCGACCGCATGGCGGTAATGTACTTGGGTAGTTTGGTCGAGGTGGGCAATGCGGACGAAGTCTTTTTCGAGCCTTTACACCCCTATACAAAGATCCTGGTTGGCTCAAATCCAGAACCGGACCCAAACACGGAACGTGCACGGGCATCGACAACGATCGAAGGCGAAATCCCGTCTCCTGTAAACGTTCCAAGCGGTTGTCGATTCGCGAATCGCTGCCCAGAAGTGCATGACCGTTGTCGGCATGAAACGCCAGAGCTCATCCCGCTAGTCGCAACTGATCTGGATATTGAAAGAGAACAAAAGGAAGGCAGTGACATGCCCCGTCGTGTGGCATGTCACTTATTTAGTTAGCGCTATCCTTAAAACGGACGCCGATCGCCGCCGCGACCACCGCCACCGCCACCACCATCACGACGCCCTTTGCTCTGAGCTTCATTTACACGTAATGGGCGGCCTTGTAGATCCTGGCCATTCAGTGCTTCGATCGCTTGATCAGCACCGTCTTCCAATTCCACAAAACCAAAACCGCGAGAACGACCACTTTCGCGATCCGTAATAACGACAGCTGAGGCCACTGAACCATACTCACTAAATAGCTGCTGAAGGTCATCATCGCTGACCCCCCAGGCGAGGTTACTACGTAGAGTTTTTTCATTTGATCTCCAATTGATCAGTACAGTTGTGCCACTCGGGCACTACTTCCGTAACAATATATGTCGGACTCATCCGACTCCCTTGCCAACCAATCGAACATCGAACTCAAGCAAACAAACCAAGATCCAAGCACGTACAGAGGCAATTCTCGAAGACTATCGAAAGAAACGATGCTTAACAAATGAATATTCAGGCACAAAAAAGGGCGCCCGAGGCGCCCTTTAGAGTCTAAATCGTGAGATTTAGTTGTTACCACTCAGTGAGTAAGAAACTTCCAAGCCCCACAAACGAGGTACTGTAGTACCCGCTGTGTGACGGAAAAACTCGCCCTCACCTTGTCGTAGCACCTGCAGGACACCGACATCGTCAAACACGTTGTTGACGAATGCGGATATGATCCAATTGTTGCTTGCAGACTTCCATGTGGCTCGAAGGTCGAGGCGATCATAGGAATCAGCCTTTTCTGCTTCGGACTCAAATGGTGAGTAGTACACTTCGTCGATCCAGTTGTAGACACCGAAGAAATCAATCGAAGAGCCGCCATCTAACGGCAGAGAGTAGCTACCCCACAGGGCATACTTCAGCTCTGGCACCTGCAACAGCTGGTTGCCATTGATGTTCTGGACCAATGAGTTTGCATCCGGGAACAACGACTCTGGCGTATTCACTTGAGCAGGGTCTTGGATGAACAAGTCTTCTGTGTACTCACTCGGTGTCCAGCTGAAGTTACCGCCGAAGGACCAGTTGTCTGTCGCGAGCCAAGTCACTTCAGCTTCTGCACCCATGATCTCAGCACCGGGTGCTTCGAGAACGGAAGTGGTCGTACCTGGTGCACCACCGGCAACTAAAGGCGGTGTTACTTCTGTTGCGACTGTATGAATCGTTTCATAGTCGTAGTAGTAGAAGGAACCATTCAACTGCATGCTGCCATCGAGAAGCTGCATTTTGTAACCGAACTCGTACGCTAGTAGCTCCTCTGGATCGTAGTCAGGCGTAGCGCTGAAGAAGACCAGGTTGTTACCACCTGATCGATATCCAGAGGTCGCTGACAGATAGAGAAGGATGTTGTCGCTGGCGTTATAATCAAGATTAATACGACCTGTAACCTCTGTATCCGTACGATCAAATGCTCTATAGACACTGAGACCGACCGGAATACCACCATTGACGGCACGTGGTGTGCCAACGAATCCACCTGGCGCAGTCGCGTCCGCTACAACACCACCATTCAGTAGGTTGTAAGTGAACAAATCTGGGATCGGGGTAAATGCAATCAGTGCACCCGCCGCAACTTCTGAATATCTGAACAAGTTCTCTTCTGCGCTCAGATCATCCTCTGCGTAGCGAAGACCAAATGTCAGGGTAAACACTTCGTCAATATCCCACACACCTTGAGTGTATGCAGCAAATGCATCACGTTCTGTGCGCGTGTGGTACAGAAGGTCACTACCGGCACTGTTAATGCCGTGAGAGACATTTAGATCAGCGTTCGTGCCATCATCTCCAAGCCAACGAGTGATGTGGAGATTGTTGTTCGCGGCCGGAGCAGGGTTACGCGATGCGTAGTTAACTGCACAAGTCGGGGTTCGGGTCGCAGGATCCATACAACGATCTCTCGCTGAGTGCAAAGTAGCCATCGGTCCCGTGCCGAAGAATGCGCCGTCAATACCTGTTGCATCGTTGTACGCGTTCAAAAATCGATCATCGCCGACTGTTGAATAGAAGTCACCACGCTGATCAATTTCCGCTTCGTAGAAGAAGATTCCCGTGGTGAACGACAATGCTGGTGTAATGTCGACGAATGCTTGGAATTCATGGGATGAATACGTCGCCTCGTGATTCACGTAGAACTGGCGATCTTCGAACAGTGAGCCCGTATTGTCATCGTCAGTTGTGCGCTGATAGACGAGCGTGTTGTTACCAAAGATGTACTTCAGCTCAACACTGTCGTTCAGATCCCAAGCTGCTGTAAATTGCACACCTTCTTGGTCGAAGCGTTCTTGGTTAATACCGTTTGTCGCTGCACAAAGGTCACTGCCATCAATGTCGCCATCAAATACACAGCGATTGTAAGCAGCTGCTGTATCCGGATTGGTCACACCAAAGCCGTCAAGTGATGCCGCTGCGTTTCTAAAGCCAGCAAACTCAGCAAGGTCAACCCCTAGACGATTGTGTTGTGCTTGCACATTCGCACCCGTAGACGGGTTGGTGAAGTTCAAAATAGGCTGTGTTGCGTCATACCAGGTGTTCTGCGCAAAGTTCGCAGGATCAGTGTTGGTCGTATCAATTGCACGATAGCCGGGGACAATGTTAGTCGTGTTCCGGAAGCCTTGGCCTTCTTCGTTCAATACAACCAAGCCACCACCGTTCGCACCACCGAAGGGACGATCAATGTCCATTTCGTTGTAACGTACATCGAAGGTCATCGTGTCATTTGGCGTCCACTGCAGCTGTACAGCATAGTTTTCGGTACCGAGGCCATCGAGATAGCTACCTTGGCCAATCTCTTGGATCACACCTTCGCGATCACGGAGACTGAAGTTGGCTCGACCGGTTAACACACCGTCAATAAGAGAACCGTTGATCATGCCGTAGTACTCTTCAGTACCAGAGGCACCGACGATCGTCTTGACGGCATAGTCAAATTCTTCATGGGGTTGCTTATAAAGAATGTTCATAGCACCACCAACCGCATTACGGCCGTACAGTGTGCCTTGAGGTCCACGCAGGATCTCAATACGCTCAACATCCCAGAAGGTTGCAGCTGTCGCTGTTAACAAGTCTTCTGAATAAACACCATTCATGTAAGTTGCTACACCAGGGTCACCACCTAGTGCACGGAAGTTACGACCTACGCCTCTGACTGTCGCGTCATAAGGTTGGATCGTGGTTGCAGGTATGAAGTTCTGCAGATCTTCCTGATTACGAATGCCAAAATCTTCCAGCATTTCGCCTGTGAATGCGGTGATTGAGATAGAAGTATCTTGAACAGATGCTTCCCGTCTCTCAGCAGTAACGATCACTTCTTCGATCTGTCTGCCTTCAGCCGCTAGAACATTTGCCGGTGCCACGCTACATACAAGACTTGCAAGTAAAACGTAGGCGCCAGCTCCCCTCAGATAAGCTTTCACGCAATTTTCTCCAACGATAGTTATAAAACATGCAGGGGGGAATAAGCCGCCGCCAACATACTCGCAGGTCGCAAGCACGCCGGTGCACCTTAAATTCGGGCAAACCGAACCCCTCTCCATTTTGCCCGCGGACCTTAGTATAGGTCTCATTGTTGGTCTTAAGGCAATTTCCCGGGCGCATTTATAGGCTTGTGAACCGCTGCTGTCAATACGACTTTGTAAGTGTCCGACAGCAAAAAAATTACATGTCAAATCAGTAAGATAGCGTTGCCAATATGGTTTCTATAACAAGATATTTTTAGTAACTTGAACGCTTACACAAGCACCTTGCTGTGGAGGCAAAAATGCGTTGTTCAGCTCTACTTCTGATACTCACCAGCGCGTTCCTCGCAAGCTCCGCGTCCGCTACCGAATCCAGGCAGGCCCTCACTTCGGGAGAGCAACCGCCGTGGCTCCAGCCGGATGTACTGAGGGCTGCGGTCGCGATTGAGCTTTCAGAAGCGCAAAAACCACAGTTCCAACAAGCCATTTCTGACCTCATCAACGGTCAGATCGGTGCGACCAATCGCCTCCTACGTGGTAACAATGTCTCTAATCTCAAACGTCGGATTAAATCGTCAACCAATCGGCAGTTTATGAAGATGGATCAGTCTGTGGCCGAGTTCTTGTCACCACCACAATTCGAGCGATATCAAGCATACCGAACAATCCTGCGAGCCAGTCTAAACCAGTGGGTGCTCAAGCGTGGCAGCACCAATCCAGACTCGAAGGGTAAGGCACACTCGACTTTGACTAACGAAGGATACGGGCACTAACGCAGCCATTTTCGCTGCATGCGAAGGAGTGATTCTTCCGAACTATATTCCGGGAGATCACAAATCGGCACCCACCTAAGATCATTGGATTCTTCGCTGACTACGTAGTCCTTACTTTTCGCCCCAAATGCGAACCGTACGTCGTAGTGGAAATGCGCCGGATCCCCCTTCCGCTCGGGTATGAGATGAACGTCAAGATCAAAGATCCGACGCTCGAGAAAGTCCACGGCCAAACCCGACTCTTCGCGAGCTTCCCTATCAGCAACTGCAGGTGTATCTGGATCTCCATCACTGTGACCACCAAGCTGAACCCAGATATTGAGTTTCTTGTGGTGCGTCAGCAAAACCGAAGTCCGCTCGGGATCAACCACCCAGGCAGATCCTGTGATATGCCCATCTGACCAGCAGTCCCTCTCAAAGCAGCGCGTCTCACGACTAACAAACGCAACAAAACGATCAACGGTCTCATCCTCACCCGGATGGCTCGCGGCGTACTCGCTAATTAGATCCAGCAGTTTGCGTCTGTGCATTTCAATCCTTATGCTCGATTCTCAATTTAACAGAAGGGAGAGACCATGATTGGGGTCATCGCAAAATTGAACGTTAAAGCAGAAGCGTCTGCAGAATTTGAAGAGGTTTTTCTGACTTTGAGTGAGGCCGTACGTGCCAATGAGCCTGGGTGCATCATGTACCAGTTGTGCCGCGACGATGAAGGCAACTATGTCGTTATGGAAATGTATGAAAGTGAAGAAGCACTAGCGGCACACGGTCAGTCGGATCATTTCAAAGCGGCCGGTGCAGGTTTCAAGGGCAAAATGGGTGGACCACCCGAAGTCACCCGTATGGCTGCTGTTACTCGCTAATCCTTTATCTCAAATAGTTCTGCCAGCTGGTCGGTCATTGCACCGCCCAGCTGTTCGGCGTCTGTAATCGTGACCGCTCGCATATAGTGGTGGGTCACGTCATGACCAATCCCGATTGCAACCAGTTCGACCGGCGAATGACTCTCGATCATATCGATTGCATACTTTAGGTGCTGCTCTAGATAATTACTCGGGTTTACCAACAGTGTTGAGTTGTCCACTGGCAAGCCGTCTGAGATCACCATCAATATTTTTCGCTGTTCGGTGCGCGTGACGATACGGTTATGCGCCCATATTAGCGCCTCACCATCAATGTTCTCCTTCAGCAATTCCTCGCGCATCATGAGACCCAAATTGCGGCGAGTCCGACTCCACGTATCATCCGCTGCCTTGTAGATAATGTGGCGCAAGTCATTGAGGCGACCGGGGTTTGAAGGCTTGCCTTCATTGATCCACTGTTCTCGCGACTGGCCACCGCGCCAAGCTCGCGTGGTGAAGCCAAGGATTTCAACCTTGACGGAACAACGCTCAAGTGTGCGGCCGAGTATGTCGGCGCACATCGCGGCAATCGTGATCGACCGGCCACGCATCGAACCAGAGCTATCTATCAGTAAAGTGACGACGGTGTCCCTGAATTTCATTTCTTTTTCTTGCTTGTACGCAAGAGGATTCATCGGATCGATAATGACTTGGCTTAATCTTGCGGCATCGAGGATGCCCTCTTCGAGATCAAACTCCCAAGTTCGATTCTGTTTGGCCATCAACCTTCGTTGCAACCGATTGGCAAGTTTTGATGTTGTGTGATGAAGAGAAACAAGCTGTTGGTCCAACAGCTGTCGAAGCCGCCCCATCTCTTCGGTATCACACAGCTCCTCGGCTCGGATCGTCTCGTCAAACTCTTCAGTAAACGATTCATAGTTGATGTCGACAGCGATGCGACCAGCATCATCCGGCATAGGTACGGGGGCTTCATCGGGATCGGCCTCGGCACCGGCCTCATCCATATCGACGTCGGCGTCCATCTCGACCATTGTCGCATCACCATCGGCGTTTTCGTCGCCCATGGACTCATCATCTAAAACCACATCTTCTGGACTAAAATCGGACTCTGCGTCCTGATTTTCATCCATGGTTTCAACTTCATCCTGATTCTGCTCGCCGTCATTCTGATCGTCGAGATCGGCTGCCAGACCTAGGTCCGCGATTATGGAACGACAAAGCGTGGCAAATTCTGCTTGGTCTTGGACATGTCCTTTCAGGGATCGAATCTGCTCACCAGCATGCGATTCCACATGCTCGCGCCAGAAACGGACAACATTTTCGGCGCTCGGTGGTAGTTCCCGTCCAGTCAGCTCCTGACGAACCAACAAGCCAACGGCAACCGACAGCGGCGCTTCAGTCTCCGCCGTGATCGAATCGAACGCTGCTTGCTGACACTGAGTCTCTAATCGCGCATCCAGGTTCTGCGCCACGCCTTCCATATGCATGCTACCGATTGAGGCTATGCGTGCATCCTCGATCCACTCGAACATCTCTTGAGCAGGGCCACCTTGCGGAATGTAACGTGTGTGCAAACCAGCGTCGTGATGGCGCATTTTTAGGGCAAACTGATCACCAACCCCACGTATCGAGTTCACTTCCTGTTCGGAACAACCTACTGTCGGGAGTGGCACTCGCATGCGTGTGCCACGTGCAGTTGGGGCACCCGGACCAAACGTAACTTCGAGTTCGTCATCCTCGGCGATCGCACGCATCGTCGCAGTCATTGCGCGCTTAAACGGTTCTAGCGGGTTCTCAGCTTCGTTCATCGTCGACTAGCGTGGGTCACACACTTTTTAGGGAGATCCCTTCGGTGGCATCACCGAGATCGTCGCCCATACATCGCTGGTAATACTCCGCCACTATCGGACGCTCCAATTCATCACACTTATTCAAGAACGTCACGCGAAAGGCAAAACCGAGATCACCAAAGATCTCCGCATTTTGCGCCCACGTTAGGACAGTTCTCGGTGACATGACGATCGACACATCGCCGTTAACAAATCCTTTACGTGTCAAATCCGCAACACTCACCATGTTACTTACGGTGCGGCGACCAGCGTCAGTCTCTTCGTAGGACTTCGCCTTACCACAGACAATCTCACATTCAGCATCGTGCGCTAGATAGTTCAACGTCGCGACAACACTCCAGCGGTCCATCTGACCTTGGTTTATCTGTTGCGTGCCATGATAGAGCCCGGTTGTATCACCCAGGCCAACCGTATTAGTCGTTGAGAAAAGTCGGAAGTAAGGATGCGGTGTAATGACTTTATTCTGATCGAGAAGCGTTAACTTACCTTCAACTTCAAGCACTCGTTGGATCACGAACATTACGTCCGGACGACCTGCATCGTATTCATCAAACACGAGTGCGACTGGATGCTGTAACGCCCAAGGTAAAATACCTTCACGAAACTCTGTTATCTGCTTGCCGTCTTTCAGGACGATGGCATCTTTGCCTACTAAATCAATCCGGCTGATATGCGAGTCTAAGTTCACTCGTATACAAGGCCAGTTGAGACGTGCTGCCACCTGTTCAATATGGGTGGATTTACCCGTACCGTGATAACCTTGAATCATCACACGGCGGTTGTGGGAAAATCCGGCAAGGATCGCTAGGGTCGTATCGCGGTCAAATCGATAGTCCTCATCTATTGCTGGAACATAGTCTGTCTTAGTAGCAAATGATGGGACTGAAAGGTCCATATCGATGCCGAATGCATCGCGGACATTGACCTCGGAATCAGGTTGATTAGCCGTACTTAAATCGGCGGCCGGTTGCTCGCTCACGTGGCTCCCTTACTTTTGAATTAGGCAAGCGGACTATTGTAAGCAACCACAGGCAAAAAGCAGTAAAAAAACGAGGGACTCAAACAGATGTTGCACAGATTGGTAAGTAAAACGGTCACAGGTCAACACATCAGACGTTTGCGGGCGCTCTTTCTGGCCTCACTTACGCTTCTCGTCTGTCCTATGCCGATTTTCGCCGCAGACCCATCGAACTCTGACTTGCCTAGCTCTGATTGGCCTCGCTCTGACGGGCTTAACTCTGACTGGCCTAACTCTGATTGGCCTAACTCTGACTGGCCTAACTACGGCAACAACAAAGGCTCATCTAAGTTTGCCCCATTGGCGCAGATCGATGGCGAGAACGTTAGCGATCTGGTCTTCGCCTGGACATGGGCGACACCCGACAATACAGTCGTCAAAAGCCAGCCCAGTCTCACGCCGTGGAGCTTTAAGGTCACACCGCTGAAGGTGGGTAATCGCTTGTTCACAAGCACCTCACTCGGCTTTGTTGCCGCACTTGATCCCGTTACAGGCAAAACTCTGTGGCAATTCGACACCCAAACCTATGCCGACGGCAGACCTACCAATTTGGGTTTCAACCACCGCGGCGTGGCGTACTGGTCTGATGACGGTGAGGCGCGCATCCTCATGCCAACCAACAACGCCTATCTGTGGTCACTGGATGCCAAGACTGGCAAGCCGGATCTGAGCTTCGGCAATGGTGGACGCGTCGACCTCACCGTTGGACTTGGACGCGAAATCGACCGCAAACTCTATTCAGTAATCTCTTCACCCATGGTAGTCGGAGACATTGTAGTCGTTGGTTCGTCGATCATGGATGCTCCGAAAACACAGAAGATGCCACCCGGTCACGTCCGCGGCTTCAATGTGAAGACAGGCGAGCAAGTTTGGATTTTCAATACGATTCCGCAACGCGGCGAGTTCGGCAGTGAAACTTGGGCAGATGGCGCTTGGCAATATTCCGGTAACACCAACGTCTGGTCCGGGATCAGCGCCGATCCCGAACTCGGCTACATCTACTTTCCCACAGGAACGCCGACCAACGATTGGTACGGCGGCCACCGTGTTGGCCATAACCTCTTCGCTGAGAGCTTAGTCTGCGTGGATGCCAAAACTGGCAAACGGGTTTGGCACTTTCAAATGATCCACCATGGTCTATGGGATTATGACCTACCTGCGGCGCCAACTCTGATCGATATTCCCACCCAAGAAGGCGTGGTTAAGGCTGTCGCTCAAGTCTCCAAACAGGCATTCGTCTATGCTTTTAATCGGGTTACAGGCGAGCCACTTTGGCCAATCGAAGAACGCCCAGTGCCACCCTCGGATATACCCGGAGAGGTGGCATCGCCCACCCAACCTTTTCCAACCAAGCCATTACCATTCGACCGACAGGGATTGAGCGACGATGATTTGATCGATTTCACACCCGAACTTCGACAAGAAGCTCTTGAACTTGTGGCACCATTCCGTCGTGGTCCGATTTACACACCGCCATCGCTTCAAGGCACGATCAACATGCCTGGCTGGGGTGGCGGCGCAAACTGGAGCGGTGCGGCATACGATCCAGGATCCGGGCTCTTCTACGTGCCAAGCGTCACTGGACCCATGGTTGTCGTTTTGAAAGAAGGCAATCCTGATGAAACGGACTTTCGCTATGTCCGCAGTTCATCGGTGACCCGTATTCGTGGTCCAAAGGGGTTGCCACTAACCAAGCCACCTTATGGTCGAGTAACCGCAATCGACATGATCAGTGGTGATCATCGCTGGGTAGTCCCGAATGGGGATGGTCCTCGACAGGCGGTCATCGATCAGGGCATCCCGGACCCGGGCCCCTTAGGCGGTCGTGGCACAGGCCCCTTGCTTACCGAAACAGCACTCTTTATTGCCCAGCCTGGCCAACAGGGTAAAAGTGAGCACGTCCTGCGCGCTTTTGACAAACAAACGGGCGGGGTTCTCGGTCACGTTCGCCTTCCAGCGGCACCTTTCGGTACGCCTATGACGTACATGCACGACGGCAAACAGTACATTGTTATCGCGTCTGGGATGGCACAAGACACAAAACTGGTTGCTCTAAGACTCCCTTAACCCCTCGGTTTGCAACGAATCCCGCCATGACTTGGTGATACTCGCCATGTCAGGCTGCTGTGCAGCAAACTTTTTCCCGCGTACAGACGACATTCAGGTACCTAGGCGCTAAATAGAACTCTGGCACGAATTGTGAATCTCCCGTTGTGAGAACACCTCATCCAGAACGGAACAAAAACAGCGCTAGATGGGGCGAGAAAAGGGTAAATCGGTGATCAAACAGTTCGCACAACATCGCGTCGCAGCTAACCTGCTAATGATCATGATGATTATGGCCGGGCTCTGGGCAGTCCGAACTATGCCAACCATGTTGGATCCACCCGCCACCCTACCAACGGTCATGATCGACGTTACTTGGATCGGGGCCGCAGCTGAAGACATCGAATCCTTGGTAACGACTCCCATTGAGCAACAACTGCGCACCATCAATGATCTCAGCGAGCTCAGTTCACGCACAATCAATGGCTCAACGCACGTCAATGTGACATTCAATTTCGATGCCGACATGACCCTCGCACTAGATGAGGTGAAGCAACGTGTCGCCAATATTAGAAACCTTCCCGCAGCCATTGAACCACCAGTCATAAGGCGCGCCATAGACACTGAGCCCGTTACAGTCTTACTTATCTCTACAGAAGGTCAACTTGCAGACCTAATCCCGCTCGCACGTACGATCGAAAAAGATCTCTTAAGGCGTGGCATAGAGGGCATCTACTATGATGGTCTACCAACCGAAGAGATCGCGCTTTTAGTGGGCGGCGGCGACTTACAGGCTTTGGGTCTGACCCTGGACGAAATTTCACACGAAGTGGCTCGCCTTAGCCAAAATGTTCCTGCAGGAGCTGTTGGCCGTGGTCATAGTGCGCGTCAGCTGCGGAGTCTTGATCAAGAACGCGATCCACTCGGTTTTGAAGATCTGCAAATCGAGCGCAATGGACAGTTGATTCGTCTGAAGGACTTCGCTGAAGTCGTGCGACGGCCGCAGCGTGGCCAACCGCTACTTACGACAGAGGGCAACCCAGCCATCGAGATGATGCTCTGGCGCGCGACTAACGCCGATGCTTACCGAGCGGAACAACTCGTCAAATCTTGGTTGAGTGAGATACAACCAACGCTTCCGCAGGGCGTCAAAATAGAAGAAATCGCCAGCATCTGGCGACTCCTAGGTACCCAGCTCTCCATGATCGGAAAAAATGCCTTGTCAGGTATTCTGCTCGTACTAGGCGTCCTTTTCGTTTTCCTGCAGGCAAGACCAGCTTTCTGGGTGGCAATCGGTATACCTGTTTCGTTCATGCTAGGTCTCGCTTTGTTCTACACAGGGTTTGGTTACGGCATCAGCATCATTTCACTGATCGGCTTCATAATGGCGTTGGGTATCGTCGTTGACGATGCAATTGTCGTAGGCGAGGACATCGTCACCCATCATGAACAAGGTATGTCGCCCGAGGACGCAGCGGTCGCTGGCGCGAAACGGATGTGGGTCCCCGTTCTGACATCATCACTAACGACCATGGCTGCCTTTATTCCGTTATTGATCATTGGCGGCATCATGGGAGAAGCCATCCTCGCGCTGCCAACGGTTCTACTCTGTGTCATTGTTGCCTCTCTCATTGAGTGTTTCTGGGTTCTGCCAAATCATCTGAAAACTTCCTTAACAAAAACCGCCTCGCAAGGAGTCGCCCCCTGGCGCACTCGTTTTGAGGATCGATTTACCAAATTCCGGGACGAGCGCTTTCAACCACTGGTGAGATTGGCGTTAGATCACCCAGGCACAACTTTGTTGTCAGCATGCGCTGGAATGATGGTCGCGGTTTCCTTAGTAGCCTCGCAGCACGTGGGGATAAATTTTGTCACGGGCTTCGATTTTGAATCCTTGGAGACCAACGTCGAGTTCTCATCCGCGGCAACCGACCAACAGCGCTACGACTTCATGTTGCATCTCGAAGAAACGCTCGACACAACTGACTCAGAATCTGGGAACGCGAATATTCTGGGCTCTGTCACCAAATATAATCGAGCAACGTTTGACCAAGATCGCTGGTCGGGAGAACAGTACGCCGCACTTGGCGCGCAGTACGCCTTCGAAGAGGATCGCAATCTCGCCCCCAAGGACTTTGCTCAACAGTGGCGCGATCGGGTGACGAGGCCGAGCTATGTTGAGCAGTTCACACTCGGCGTTGAAGGCGGCGCCAACGGCGGCCGGCCTGACATTACTCTGATTCTGCGCGGCAATAGCGTGGATCAGCTCAAACAAGGATCCGAAGATCTGTCAGCGACGCTAGCGAGTTATCCAGGAGTCTCAAACGTGACGGATAACTTACCCTATGGTCGAGAACAGATCATTTTTGAGCTCACGCCTAGAGGTCGTTCGCTGGGCTTGACGTCTGACGCTATCGGACGTCAATTGCGTGCCGCGTACTCGGGTTCGCGGGTTCAGATATTTAACGAACAGGACAACGAACTCGAAGTCCGCGTCATGTTACCCGACCAAGAACGCAATTCATTGGGCGCGTTAAACAAATTTCCAATCCGTACGGCGGCAGGGACTTTCGTGCCTTTGGCGAGTGTGGCTGTGTTATACAACCGGCGAGGTATCGACGTTATTAGACACTCCAACAACCAACTGGCAGTTGCGGTGAGTGCAACGATCGATCCAGAGGTGAATAACGCATTGGCAGTAGTCAGTGATGTCGAAGCAAATCATTTACCCGACATCCTTTCTCGGAACGATCTGACATTTGGTCTAGGTGGGCAATCTCTCCAGGATCAGATCCTCATCGACACCATGACGCTTGGCGGCATCCTGACCCTGATATTGATCTACCTGATACTGACTTGGGTATTTTCGTCCTACATATGGCCGCTCGCTATCATGATGGCAATCCCTTTTGGCTTCACTGGCGCCGTGGTTGGGCACTGGCTAACCGGATGGGATGTTGGCGCTATGTCCATGCTTGCGTTCTTTTCTCTCACAGGCATTGTCGTCAATGATTCGATAGTTTTGATCAGTTTCTTACGCCGTCACGTCGACAGCGGAATGGCGGTCAAAGAAGCCTTGCTGCTCGCCACGCAATCCCGGTTTCGCGCAGTCATCCTGACCTCACTGACTACTGTCGCCGGTCTCATGCCGCTCATGTTCGTCACATCATCTTTGAGCATGTACACGGCGCCGATCGCGGTCACCATCTGCTTCGGTTTGTCATTCGCTACGTTGTTAGTGTTGATCGTAATCCCTGCTCTCGTACTTCTTCTCGAGAATATGAAACTAAACCTCACTCGTTTGATTCGTCGCTTTAACGCAAAAGGAAACCAAGATGAACCTTCGTTCACACATCCCCGAAACGCTTAAGCGCAAACAGGTAGTTGTATCTTTGGGAATTGTTGGTGCAGCCTTGTTGATGAGCGCTTCTATCTTCGCAACCGGACCAAGTTCGACACCTACAGAAACGGTAGAAAAATCTTGGCCTGTATCCATAACCCACGCACAACCGAAGCGGATGAAGCCGTCTTTTCAAGCGTTTGGGAAACTTGAATCCAGTCGAATCGCACGGATCAGGTCTGATTTAGTCCTTCGTATCAAGGAAGTTCGAGTCCGTGAAGGCGAATGGGTGAGCGCAGGCGACCTGCCAATGCAGTTGGATGATCGCGAAACGAGACTCAAGCTCTTAGAGAAGGATGCCGAACTGAAGCAGGCGGAGGCTAACCTTGCGGCCGCCGTCTCCCAGCTCAAGCTAGAGAAGCAGAGCGGACAACATTTTTCGTCAAGACACGAAGTCGCTCAAGCTAAGCTAAAGCGCCACCAAGATTTGATCAAGAAGCGTCTAATATCTAAAGGTCTGCTTGACGAGGTGAGTAGCCTAGCCAGCCAGGCAACAATCGAGTTCCATCGTCACTTACAGGATCTGGCCAACCTACCTAATCAGATCGCGGCCCTAGAAGCCACGGTTGCTAAAGCTGCGGCTCTAAGAGAACAGGCAGAACTTGATCTCTCTCATACCCGCATTGTTGCACCGTTTGACGGTCCGATCCTTGCCGTCTTCGCGGCACCCGGAGACCACACCAATTTGAGTACACCGCTCGTCGAGATCGCAGACAGTAGTAGTTTCGAAGTCCGCGTACAGGTTCCGGATAACTACACGGCAGCCTTTCGGAATGACCAAAATAAGGAGATCCACGCGACAACTTTGAGCGGCAAGGAATTGAAACTATCGCGGCTGTCTAGCCACATTCGAGCTGGGCAAACGGGCACCGATGCTTTCTTTACCTACACAAACCAAGCAATGAGTAACGAATCAATATTGGTACTCGGACAAGTTCTTGACCTGAGCATCGAACTTTCTGAGCAACCACATCTGGTCGCGCTACCGGTTCAATCAATCTACGGCAGCGAACGCGTATTTAAAGTCATCAATAGCCGACTCGTTAGTGTGCCGATCGAACGTGTGGGTGAGTCAGAGACCGAAGAAGGCTTTCGATTGTTAGTTAGGTCAAATGGTATCGCAGAAGGTGAGGCGATAATTACAACCCAGTTACCGCGCGCTATCGATGGCTTGTTAGTCTCAGTAGCAAACGAAGATCAGGATGCGCTGGCAGAGACTCTCTGACCAAGCGCGATTCGATAGAACACCGGCACTGCGATCAGTGTCAACAACGTCGCAAATGCCAATCCGCCCATAATACAGACCGCCATCTCAAGGAAGAAAGCGTCGCCCAGGAGTGGTGACATCCCTGCGATCGTGGTCCCCGCAGCTAACATCACAGGACGAAGACGGCTAACAGACGCCAGTACGATTGTCTCGAGCGTCACACCGACTTCATCGAAACGTTTGTCAATCTCATCGACCAGCACTATACAGTTCTTGATCAGCATCCCAGACAAGCTTAAGAACCCTAAGAACGATGGGAACGTGAAACTGAGGTCGGTGATCAACAGACCCAGAACAACACCGCAAATTGTCATCGGCACTGTCAGCCAAATAACAATCGGTTGTTTGAGCTTGCCGAACATAAGTATGGTGATGAAGAACATGATGCCAAACGCGAGTGGTATCCGCTGGGTCAGCGTCACGTTCGCCTCTTTACTGGCTTCATATTCACCCCCCCACTCTAGGCCATAGCCAGGCGGCAAGGGTATGGCTTCAACATCGCCTCTAATTCTATCGAAGGTCCGGGTCGGATTATGCCCAAGCGGCGGATTGGCCAACGCGTGTATTGTGGGTGTGCGGTGTCGTCTGTAGATAGTCGCATCGACTGACTCAAGCCTAAGCTCATCTACGATCTGCGACATCGGTATATGCGCTTGTTGGGTAGGACTCCACACAAGCCGTTCGAGAATGTTTTCCAAGTCAGTTCGTTCATCCAAAGGCGCTCGAGCAACAATAGGGAGTAGCTTGTCGTTGTCTCTAAATAGTCCGACATTGACCCCCAACGTTGCAAACGCTAACGCTTGTGATAAGTCTCGGCGCGTGACGCCAGCCACCTGAGCGCGGGTCGCATCAAAGTATGGCACCAACTCTAGCTGCGGCTGACGCCAGTTGACCTTACGATCGCGGAGCTCATGCCCTAGATACACCGCCAACGCCTGGTCGGCTAATTCTCTAAGCACATCCGAATTTGGACCAGAAAAACGGGCTTCAATCTTCGAATTACCACTTGGCGTAAACTCCGCCCGGGATATCTGTATCTCCGACTCGGGCTTCAATTCTCGCAATACATTCGATGCAGTAATCATCATGTCGTCCATCGCCTGAACGTCAGCGACCCGAACAACAATCTGTGCATAGGCAGAATTGGGTTGCTCAGGATTCATGATCGTCGTAAACCGCGTCGCACCCCGACCGATGAAACTCGTGACCCGTTCAACCCCTGGTTGGGTCGCGACTTCCGTCTCAAGCTCGATAATGTCGGCCTCGGTTTTCAATATATCTGTCCCTTCTGGGAGACGATAGTCGATGTAAAAGAGCGGACTATTCGTCATCGGGAAAAAGCCTTGCTTAACGAATTGAAAACCCCACAGACATGTGAAGAGCACGCCGACGATGACGAGCGCGCTAAGCCAGGCGTGTCTCACACTGAATCCTAGTAGCACGCGATAAGGGGCATAACCCCACCCGGAATATAGTTCCGATTCTTGAACAGGTGTACCTGGTCGTAGTAAATAGCTACCAAAAAGAGGCACCACGGTGACGGCCAACACCCAGCTTAGGAGCAATGAAACAGACACCACCTGAAACAAAGAAATCAGAAAGTGTCCGCTGTTATCATCCGCCAGGCTGATCGGCCCAAAAGCCATGATGCCAATGATTGTGGCGCCAAGAAGAGGAAATTGCGTGCGTTTGACGGCTTGTTCAGCGGCTTGCCCGGGCGATAGCCCTTTGCGCACACCGATGATCATCCCTTCAGCAACCACGATGCCGTTATCGACTAACATGCCCATGGCGATCATGAGCGCGCCTAGCGAAATTCGCTGTAACTCGACGCCCATCATGGACATGATGGCAAGGCTACCCATCACTGTCAGAAGTAACACAGCCCCAACAACAGTACCAGCACGCCAGCCCATAAACAGACAAAGAGCAGCTACTACTGTCAGTACGGACAGGAGTAAGTTTTTTAAGAACTCCTGTATGGCCAAATCGACGACCTTGTGCTGAGCATAGATTTCAGACACTTCCATGCCGAGGGGAAGCGATGCGCGAAGTTCGTTCATGCGCGTCTCGATGGCACGACCCACCTCGACTACATTCTTGCCTTCAACTATCGATACGCCAACGGTAAACGACGGCTTGCCTTGATGGCGGATGAGTTGAAAAGGAACCTCAATGGGTTCGCGAGTGATTGTCGCGACATCAGACAGACGGATAATTTCTGTCGAACCAGGGCGGCCGATGCGCATATCACCGACAGCTTGAACACTGTTAAAAGCCATCTGCGGGGCGATACGCAACCGGCGGCCCTCGAAGGCGACAGATCCGGCCGGTGTGACCTGATTCTGTACCGCGATACTTGAGAACACTGCTTCGATCGGTAAACCCAACCTAGTCAGCCGCGTATGGTCAAGTTCGACATAGATCGCTTCGAAGGGTTCACCGGCAGTTTGGACTTTGGCAACATCTGGCACAGCCTTGAGCGACGTCGAAACGAAGCGAGATATGTCTCTGATCTCCCCTGCTGTGTAGCCTTCAGTACTGACTGCATACATAACGCCATAGATGTCGCCAAAATCATCCTCCACCAACGGCGTGCCAGCCCCAGGAGGAAGACGTCCCGCGGCTTCAATCACACGGCGTCGAAGCTCATCAAATATCTGTGGGGTGTCGTCCTCACCATACTGCTCAAGTAGGTCTATCTGAACTTCAGATCGCCCAGATACTGACTTAGACGTCAGTTCGTCAACATAAGGCAACTCCTGGATTGCCGCTTCAATTACATCGGTTACTTCCTGCTCAACTTCGTGGGCGGACGTACCGTCATACTGAGTCACAATCAGAACGGTTTTTATCGGGAACTTGGGGTCTTCTAACCGACCCACCGTATCAATGCCAACAAACCCACCAACTAGACAAGCGATGACCAAGATCCAGGTATATAGGGGCTTTTCTATCGCAAAACGAGCAGCGTTATTCACGGTTTAGGATTGATCTTGAAAGGGTCGAACCCGCATGCCGGGTTGGAGTTGGCTGGCACCAGTAGTAACAATGTATTCACCATCTGAAAGACCGCTGATCACAGGTACACCCTGCGTTTCCGGAACACCAACTTGCACCGACCGTTTGCTGACCTCTTGTGTCTCCTGATTGAACACCCAAACAAAGAACGATTTGTCAGGCGCACTCACGAGAGAGTTAGCTGGGACAAAGGTTTGCACAGTTGTCGATGGATCCTTAAGTTCAACGTAAATCGTTGCAGACATCCCTGGAAGAATATTCCAAGACTCGGGTCGTTCCATGATGAGCGATATCTCATAAGTCTGTGCGACGGAATCGGCTTCGCCTTTGTTCTCATACAACGACAACGGAAACTGCTCGTTGGGCAAAAAATCAAACTCTGCGTGTATGGATATGATTTGCTCTTGATTACCAGTCGCCGCCAACGCTTCGGGCACGTTGCCAACCACTAACACTTGGCCGAGATCGAGAAGCCGCGCGATCTTGGTACCGCGCTCGATGTTGACATGGTTGTCCACATAGCGTTCCGCAACATAGGCATCAAAAGGTGCCACGATACGGCTATCCTCGAGTCGCTCCTGAGCTTTCTCCAAACGGACAAGTTGCAATTCATAAACCGATCGTGCGTCATCAACAGCGGAACGCGCGATGCCCTTTTGAGCTAAAACCTTTTGCTTGCGCTGCAAATCCTGGGCGGCAATTTTCACCTGAACTTCGGCTTCTTTGATCGCAAGTTCAAAGTCCCGTGCATCTAAGGACGCCAACAAATCACCCACCTTGATCTCCTGCCCTTCACGTATAGGAAGTTCAACCAAGGGGCCTGCTACTTCGAAGGAAACGTCGACAACTTGTCGAGCTTCTACTCGCCCAACAAATCGATGGTGTATGGCGCGCCGTGCATCTTTAACTTCAAAGAGCTTGGCTGGTCGCACGACTTGTGATTCAGGTGTTGGTGGAGTCCGGTCTTGGCACCCTGCGCTTAGCAGAACCAACAACAGGCCGAAGAAATAAATTTTCATAACTGGCTATTCTAGGGTGTTAACACGACGGCATCACCTGGAAACTAGGCGTGCATAGTCTTGACTTGCGAGGGTGACTTTACGAGCCCCGGCCAGTCGCAGCAACATCTTCTCGAGTGAAATCCAGGGATCGCCGGGCTTTTGTCCCTTACCCTGCTGATCGACGAGGGCGCATTCAGCCAGAACGGGTAGTGGATCCTTAATGCGACGTGCGAAGTCTTGCACGATGCGTTGGCGCGCTGGGGGTAGGCGTTGTGAGTCACCTAAGCGCCGCATCTGAGCGGTTAGTGCCCCCAAAATCGCGAAGAGCGCGGCCCCTTCTTGGCGCAGCACATCCAATATGTGCACCACGCGGGGTCGGTCGCCTTCCATCATCGCGTCGATCAAATCAAAGCTTGTGAAACGACTCGAGTCCTCTAGCGATGCTGCCATCGCTTCAGCAGAAATTGGTGACGGCAGGTCCTGCAATACTAGCTTGTGAATCTCTTGCGATGCTGCCAGCAAATTACCTTCAACCTTGTCACACAAATATTGCACGGCATCTGAGTCAGCAGTGAGTCCTTGTTCTCTCATTCTCTGATTTAACCAACGTGGAAGTTGTTTGTGCGATAGTGGCCAAATTAATGACACCGCTCCGGCTTTATCGATCGCCTTGAACCAAGCACTAGAACGTTGCCTAGGTTCGAGACGTATTGTGCGGATCAACATCATCGTCTCCCCACCTGCAGCATTGTCCTCGATCCAAGCACGGAGCGAATCAGATGCTTCGCGATCAAACTTCTTACCTGGCACACGCACGTCGAGAATTTTCTTTTCCGCAAAGAGCGACAGGCTCGAGCTATCGTGGCTCAGTTCGTGCCATTTGTAGCTGCCTTCAGCGTGATGAATGGAGCGTTCCGTAAATCCTTCATTGCGAGCGGCTGCGATAATTGCATCACAAGCTTCTTCAACAAGAAGCGTTTCATCGCCAGATACTAAATAGATCGGGAGCAGCTTCGTCTTGAGATGGGAGGCGAGTTCCTCGCTCTTGATTTGCACGCGCCTAGGCTAACACTACGTCGGGCCGCGAGTGACTAGGTCCATGGCTCTCACAATCTGGCCAACAACGTCTTGAACAATCTCTTGCTGAACGAGTCTCTGCTCCTGATTGCTGCCAACAATATTGCCTCGATCGATGCGATAAACACGTTGCCGCTCGATCCAAATTGCTGGAGCTAGGACCGTGCCCGCACGATCCATGAGCTGATAATTAACCGCATAGTCAATCTCATATTCCGCAGCACGGGCTTGCCCTGATGTAGAAACACTGTGTCGTTCACTACGTTGATCGAGAATATCCACAACGACGGCAGCCTGATCTGGAGCCGTTTCTGGTATACCGAGTTGTTGCAAGCTCTGGCGCAATGGACTGACTACCTGGAAGCGGGTTTTACCGGTAATGGCAAAGCTCTCAAACGAACCTTCCAAGCCATAATTGCGCAGATGAAAACCACACCCGACCAACAATCCAACAAGGCATATCGTGGTTAGCCTAACGAACAACGACGTTAACCAACTTGTTTGGAACCACAATTTCTTTGATGATTTCTTTGCCATCAATATGTTTGACCACGTTATGTTCAGTCTTCGCTACGACAAGAATATGTTCTTTATCGGCACCTGCAGCAACTTCTATGTTGCCACGAACCTTGCCGTTGACCTGTACAACCATCTGTACAGAGGTCTGCTCAAGCGCGCTCTCGTCTACTTCAGGCCAAGGCGAATCAATGAGCGCTGCGGTTTCGCCTAAGCTCGCCCAAAGACTATGTGCAATATGGGGCGCTATCGGCGATATAGCGATGAGTGCGATGCGTATCGCCTCGCCAACCGCACCTCGATCGTTGTCATCAACAACCTCGAGTTTGCCGATCTCATTGCACAGTTCCATCACGCCAGAAACAACGGTATTGAATTGAATACGGCGGCCGAAATCATCATCCGCCTTTTTGAGAGTCTCATGCGCTTTTCGCCGCACTGCTTTGGCGCCATCACTTAACTTAGATCGATCAAATTTGGGCGTCGGACCTGCGCTCACAAACTGATCGACTAAGTTCCAAATCTTCTTCAAAAATCGGCTGGCGCCTTCAAGACCAGCCTCACCCCACTCAAACGATTGATCCGGTGGGGCTGCGAAAATCACGGCGGTGCGAACAGCGTCCGCGCCATATCGATCCAGGAGTTTCTGTGGGTCCCCGGCATCCCCAGAAGACTTGGACATCTTCTTACCGCCTTGGAGCACCATGCCCAACATAAGCAGTTTGTGGAAAGGTTCATTGCCATCCACGAGACCTTCATCGCGCATGAGTTTGTAGAAAAATCGTGCATACAATAGATGCAGAATCGCATGCTCAATGCCGCCTACATAAAAATCTACTGGCGCCCAAAAACGCGCGCGCTCGTCAACCATAGGCGAATTTGCATCAGGACAAGCAAATCGGGTGTAGTACCAAGAGGACTCTACAAACGTATCGAAGGTGTCTGTTTCCCTTCTCGCAGCTTTGCCGCAGCTCGGACAGTCGACATTGAGGAAACTGTCCATCGTCACTAATGGGGAACGTACGCCTTCGAACTTGACCTCCGTCGGGAGCACCACTGGGAGATCCTGCTCAGGCACTGGCACGACGCCACATGCTTCACAGTGGATCATGGGTATCGGACAACCCCAATAGCGCTGTCGCGAAACACCCCAATCCCGTAGCCGATAGTTTGTTACCCTGCGGCCAGCGCCTTTGGTTTCTAACGCACCCGCGATGGCATCGAACGCACCATCGAAATCGAGCCCGTCGAACTCCCCTGAGTTCACAACGCTGCCATGCTCAACAAACGCTTCAACCGCGATATCACACTTCTCATCCGCAAGCGGCTCGATCACTTGAACAATGGGTATGTCGTACTTTTTAGCAAACTCCCAGTCTCTTTGGTCGTGACCTGGTACAGACATGACTGCACCGGAGCCATATTCCATTAAAACAAAGTTAGCAACCCAAACCGGAAGTGATTCGCCGGTCAGCGGATGGGTAACAGTAGTCGCGGTCGCAATTCCCGCCTTCTCCATGGTCGCGAGGTCCGCTTCGGCTGTAGTCGCTTTTTTACACGCTTCGACAAACGCACTAACGTCACTATCACTTTCTGCCGCTAACAACGCGAGGGGATGTTGCGCCGCTACAGCAACGTAGGTTGCTCCGAGTAAAGTATCAGGGCGGGTGGTGAAGACTGTCAGCGTGTCCTGCCCCTCAATTTCGCCATCAATGGCGAAGTCGATCTCTACACCTTGTGATCGTCCAATCCAATTGCGCTGCATGCTCTTCACAGATTCTGGCCAACCATTCATCTGATCCAGCTCGTCCCGCAGCTCCTCTGCATACTCTGTAATTTTCATGAACCACTGAGCCATTTCGCGTCGCTCAATCACAGCGCCAGAACGCCAACCGCGACCGTTCTCCACTTGCTCATTAGCAAGGACGGTCTGATCGACTGGATCCCAATTCACCACAGAATTCTTGCGGTAGACCAAGCCTTTCTCAAAGAGCTTTATGAAAAGCCATTGTTCCCAGCGGTAATACTCTGGATCGCAAGTTGCAAACTCTCGACTCCAATCGATACCAAACCCAAGACGCTTCATTTGCCCGCGCATGTAGGCGATGTTGTCCTTGGTCCAAGAAGCTGGCGGAATTCCATTTTTAATCGCCGCATTTTCGGCAGGCAAGCCAAACGCATCCCAGCCCATAGGTTGCATGACGTTGAACCCCTTTAGCCGGTGATAGCGGTTGATAACGTCGGTAAGGGTGTAGTTACGCACATGGCCCATGTGCAGTTGACCACTCGGATACGGAAACATGCCGAGGCAATAGTACTTCTCACCTTCGCCCGATTCCGATGCCCTGAAGCTGTCGTGCTCATTCCAATGTTCTTGCGCCTGCGTTTCTACCGCATGCGGGTCATAAACCGCGTTCATAGCTACCCTGTTTGGATGATTAAAGTTGCATGAAAAATTAGGGGCGCAAGGATACCACCTCGCCGCCACCAAGAAAGGCCTGGCAACGTGCTTGGATGGAAAGGTTGCTAGAGGCGGAAAGGATGCCGCGAGCTCGGCACGACCTAACTAAGCTGTCCGTAGGGTGCTTCGGGAAACAGGACCTTAACTGGCGTGCCGCGAAGCGTAGTGGCGAGATGTACTAAAAAACTACCTACACCAGCCGCACCCTGCATGTAGCCGGTCTGTGCCTGAACAAAGTCTGGTTGGCTCCGGTGTTCCGCTTGAGGCCAAAACCGCGTCTGCTCATCACCTTCGCTGCGTCGAATCACTTCATTCCCGACACGTTGCGCAAGCTCCAGATAAGCCTCGTCTCCCGTCGCACGGTACATCCACAACGCATGATCGCCGATACCTGCGTCACAACAGCACTGGCTGATGTTGTTCCAATATCCGCGGTCACGTTGCTCAGGGGCGCCAGTTGCCGCAAGTCCTCGGTCGAGTCCCCGCGACCACTCCATCCACTTTGGATCGTCGGTTATTTGCCCAAGTAGGTAGAACAAGCGCGCGGTCCCTGCGGGACCATGACAGAACCCCAGATAAAACCGGTGCGGCCGACCATCATTTAGAATGTGCGGGACTAGGTAACCATCCTCCCCGACCGGCTCGGCCATCGCTTGGACATGCCCAGCACCAGCACACGCCGCGTCCAAATATCGCTCGTCTCCGGTGGCTTGGAAGACCCGCGCCATGAAGTATGCGACGCCTGCTGTGCCATGCGCGAAGTTTGGCGCATCGAATGGCCAAGGAATATCTTCCATCAGCTGCCAGCGCACACCACCGTCTGCTGTCTGCGCAACTTCTAACAACCGATCAGCGATAGCGCACACCCAGGTCAACAAGTCCTCGTGGACGCCATGTTCATGGGCGTGGAGATAATAAAGCCCAATCCCTGCCGCGCCCTCGGCAACGTCATAGATCTCTCGCTGACCTTCTACTCCCGTTAGATTCGCATACGGCATCGGCGCCACCCAACCAATACCCGCACCGATATCCGTCGCTTGATCGCGCAGTTTTTGCACGCAATGTCGCGCAGCCTGGGTAAACGACTCATCATCGCTGCCTCGAGCAAGTTCTGTAAAAACAAATGCATATCCAGCCCAACCGCCGAGCGCAGAACATGTAAGCGAATCTTTTTGATGCACATAGGCAATCAAGTCTCGCCCAGCACTCACTGCCGTCTCTAGGAACCGTGGTTCACCCGTCGCTTGATGCAGTTCTAAGTAGTACAACGCAATACCGGCGGAGCCCGCATAAAGGGTACGCAGGCGGACATCCGGTACTTCATTCGCAAGCCCCCAAACTACGCCATGCTCAGTTTTGTGGGCATGACGCGAAATCCATGTTTCCGCTTGTAGCGCAATATCCAAATATTCTTTATGTGTGGGCATGTCTTCTAACCTGCTGTGGATAAATACCAATGTAACCCTAACCGGTGACGTTGGGGTGATGGCCTCGGCATTTTCTTCAAGCCGGACACCTTACCCCCTCTTATCCGTTACGATGCCTTATGAGCTAGTTGGCTGTCACATTGTCCGCTTTTCGACACTCACTTGACGCCAAACCACCACTGTCATCCCAAACAAGAAGATCAACAATGGCCAATGCCCCCAAAAGTTAAAGGGAGTTGTACCCTCCATCACATCGAACTCAGCGGTCAAGGTACCGGCCGTAAACTGGGGTAGTTGTTTCACTATATGGCCTCGGTGGTCAATCACTGCCGTCAGTCCGTTGTTCGTCGCACGTAACATCCATCGACCATTCTCAAAGGCTCGCGCCTGTGCGATCTGTAGGTGCTGTGGAGGCCCAAAGCTCGCGCCAAACCACGTGTCATTCGAAATAGTGGCCAGCACAGCAGCAGAATTCGCAGCACGCCGCATGCTCTCGGGGTAGGCAACTTCATAACAGATTGCCATCGCGATCTCACCAATACCCGTAGTGATATTCGGTTGGTCCGAAGCGCCCGGGGAAGTTGTGGACATTGGCAGATCGAAAAACTGAATCAAACCTCTTAACAAACTCTCTAACGGAACGTATTCGCCAAAAGGCACTAAGTGATGTTTGCTAAATCGCCCATTCGCAGCCCCCAAGCCTAACGCCATATTGTAGAAACGATACCCGTCATCCAAGACTTCGACGCCTGGAATCCCAACAATCAGACTTGTATCGTTTTTCAACGCTCGTTCGGTGAGTTCCTCAAGCCAAAGCTGTGCCCGCTGAGGATATTCCGTTATTGCAGCTTCGGGCCAAATTACAACATCACTTTGCCAATGAGCCGCCGTGAGATCGACATGGGCTTGGTAATTTGGCAGGGCGCTTTCTGGACGCCATTTAATCGACTGATCGATGTTGGCTTGAACCAGCGCCACTGAGTGGCGAGCCTTGGTATCGACCCAATCAACTTGCAAGAAGAGAGCCCCCACAAGCCAGGGTAATACAGCAACACCTGTGGCAAGTACTCGCAAACTTTTATGTGTAATCGCAACCACGAGCGCAGAGGAACTTAGGACAAGTAATGCGCTGGCTCCCAGCACGCCAAACACCGGCAACCAGCCAGCAAACTGCGTACTGATAAGTGCATTGGCACCGTACAACCACGGAAATCCAGTCAGCAACCAAGTCTGCGCCCAGTCAAATAAGGCCCAGCAAGCGGTGAAAAGCACTAAATTTGCAACCGGGCTCTGACCCTTTGCTTTGCCGCTCTGACCCTTTGCTTTGCCGCTCTGATCCTTTGCTTTGTCATAGAGCCAGCCTATCGGCCAACAAAACAAAGCAGACACAAATAGGACGAAGAGTAGGACTAAGAAACCAGCGAGAATCGGTGTTGCACCGCCATAAACATTGATACTGACGTACACCCATGACGCACCAACGCCATATTTGCCTATGCCAAAGAACCAAGTAATGAGCGCAGGGTTAACGGCGGGAGCGTTGACGCAGTAAAAGATCCCAGCGATGGCGACTACCGTCACGGACCACCAGTCCACAGGTGCAAAGCCTAGGCAATACACGCCACCTAAAATTGATGCGAGCAGGTAGAGCCAGATGGTGGCCCTACGCGGGTGTGTTAACACGCAATAGACGTAAGCGACGTGAGTCCGCGTTTAGTACTTCGAAATGTAAATCCCCCACGTCTACGGTTTCTCCGCGATCTGGTAGGTGACCGAACGCTTTGAGGACAACACCGCCAATCGTGTCGAATTCCTCATCGCTAATGGTAGTGGCGAAGTACTCATTAAAGTCCTCTACCGTCATATTCGCTTTGACATGGAAACTATTGGGTTCTAGCTGCTTAACGAGGCTATCGTCGTCCACATCGTATTCATCCTCAATCTCGCCGACGATCTGTTCCAGTACATCCTCGATTGTGACGGCACCTGAAACCTGTCCATATTCATCAACGACGATGGCCATGTGGTTTCTGGTCGAGCGAAATTCTTGCAGTAACACGTTTAGTCGTTTGCTTTCCGGGATTACAGAAGCTGGACGGATGCAATCCTTCATCGAGAATTTGCTGTGGTCTTGCGCCAACACGAGCGGCAATAGATCCTTCGCGTGCAAAATGCCCTTGATGTCATCAACATCATCCCCGACCACCGGAAATCTTGAGTGTCTCGCATCTATTACTATTGGCAGTAATTCCGCAGGTTCTTGATCTTCCTGAACAACCACAAGCGAGCTTCGTGGAATCATGATGTCGCGCGCATGCATGTCACCAACATGCATTGCCCCGAGAAACATGTTCAACGCTTCTTCATCAAAAAGCTGACGCTTGGCAGCATCGCGCAGCAGCGTCATCAGTTCATCAAGATTCTCAGGTTCGTCAGAAAATAGATCTGAGATCCATTCACGGACACTCCGCCGCGGTTCGTGGCGGTCCTCGAATTTGCTGGGTGAGTTATCCGGATCTCGGCGCCGATCCTGAATCGGAGCTTTAGGCGGCGAGTCTGATTTCGAAGCTGTGCGAGCGACGGTCATTTCATGCCGCTCTGAATTTGAACTCATTAATTATTTGAGCAGTGTCCTTAAGATGCATGTATACGGGGACCAATACGGATTTGCAAGCATCAAAGATAAGGGTCCGGAACACCTAAGCTAGCAAGCACTGCTACTTCGACGGCTTCCATTTCCTCAGCTTGTCCTTCTTCGACATGGTCGTAGCCCATCAAGTGCAGGACTCCGTGCAGAACGAGATGAGTCGCATGTTGCTCAAGCGGTTTGTTCTGCTCTCGGGCTTCGCGCTCGACAACCGGCCAACAGATCGCAATGTCCCCCAAAATGGGCGCATCGACTGCAATCTCGTCATTAATTTCGACAGGGAAACTTAAGACGTTGGTAGGTTTATCGATACCTCGATAGGTCGCATTCAATGATCGTGATTCTTCTGCACTGCAGACTCGGATACAGACGGAACGATTTGCTGTAACCGCCAACTCGCGCACCAAGGCAGCAAGCCAGTCTTCACAATCAGTTTGATCTAATACAGGTTCGGTGAATTCTTCCGCGTGCTGAACTTCAACTCGCATCTCGATCACTATCGCGGCCCTGAGCATCGACTGCCGCATAGGCTTCAACGATTTTCTGCACAAGGGGGTGGCGAACAACATCTTTAGAACCAAAGTGGGTAAAGTGAATGCCCTCCACCTGGCGCAAGACATTGCGCACGTTGATCAATCCCGAACTTTCGCCTCTGGGTAGATCGATCTGAGTGATGTCTCCCGTGATTACAGCGGTTGAACCAAAGCCGATGCGCGTCAAAAACATCTTCATCTGTGCGATTGTCGTGTTTTGGCTTTCATCCAGAATGATGAACGCGTTGTTCAAGGTCCTGCCTCTCATGTAAGCCAGAGGTGCCACCTCGATGATGTTGCGCTCGATGAACTTGTTCACCCGTTCGACGCCCATCATTTCGTACAAAGCGTCGTAGAGCGGACGTAAATAGGGGTCAATTTTTTGTGCTAGATCACCGGGTAGAAAGCCGAGTTTTTCTCCGGCTTCGACCGCAGGTCTGACTAACAAAATACGAGCGACTTTTTGTGTTTCCAGCGCTTCGACCGCACAAGCGACGGCAAGGTAAGTTTTCCCTGTACCAGCTGGGCCGATACCAAAACTGACATCAAAGTTCCGAATCGCCCTGCAGTAGGAGTGTTGATTGCCTCCACGAGGCTTCACAGGTTTCTTATAGGTGCGGATGACCAAGTCTCCGCGACTCTCGCTGTTGCGCTTCTCGTTTTGGTCTGTTGCTACGTTCGCATCAGACTCGACCAATGCTTCTACGCCAGCCTCTTGTAGGTACAGATGTACAAAATCAGGCTCTATCGTCTCTCGATCATAGGTTTCACGGTACAGTTGATGCAGTAACGCTTCGGCGGCTTCCACCCGCTGCTCCGGACCGGAAATCTGAAACTCATTACCTCGATTACGAATGTGCACAGACAAGCGCTTCTCGAGGTGCTTAATGTTCTGATCAAGTGGGCCAGACAGCGCTGCGAGGCGAGCAGGATCATTAGGTTCGAGGGTGGTTTTACGTGTGAGCGCGACAACACGAGCGTCTTCCGAAGATGGTTTATTTTCCAAACTGCACCAATATTTTATCTCTACTTCTGTCTCGACTTGGGTCTACAAGAGCGTGGTGAACCAACTCAGCTTACCATAAGCCCCTTTAAGGAATTGGGTAGGGCCGCCGTGATTTGGACATCAACGAACTCGCCAATGTGCTTTTCGTCGGCCACAAAATTGACCACCCGGTTGTTCTCTGTGCGCCCAGCGACTTCACCACTGCCCTTCTTGGCGATACTTGTGACCAACACCCGCTGGGTACTCTCAACCATCGCCGCAGATATGGCCTCTGCCTGTTCACGTATTTTCGCCTGGAGAATCTGAAGTCGTTCTTTCTTGACCGTTTCGGGCGTGCCGTCTTCTAGAGCCGCAGCCGGAGTGCCCGGGCGCGCGCTATAGATAAAACTGAACGATACGTCATATCCAATCTCATCAATGAGATCCATCGTGTCTTGGAAGTCCTCTTCACTCTCACCAGGGAAGCCAATAATGAAGTCAGACGAAAGACTGATGTTGGGCCGAACTTCGCGCAAACGCGCTATTTTGTCGATGTATTCCTCTCTTGTGTGCCCGCGCTTCATTGCGGCAAGGATACGGTTCGAACCGGATTGCACGGGTAGATGAAGATGATCGACTAATTCTGGCACCGATCCGTAGGCATCAATTAAGTTATCGCCAAAATCCAATGGATGTGAGGTGGTATAGCGTACCCGCTCAATACCCGGCACTTCAGCGATGTAATGTACGAGTTCAGCTAAGTCCGCAAAATCATCATCAATAGCACCTCGGAAGGAATTCACATTCTGCCCGAGTAGATGAATTTCGCGAGCACCTTGTCGAGCCAGCGCGATCGCCTCTACCATCACGGACTGCACAGAACGGCTGACTTCCTCGCCCCGTGTGTAGGGTACGACGCAAAACGAACAGTACTTGCTGCACCCTTCCATAATAGAGAGAAAGGCAGAGGGACCCTCGAGCTTCGGTTCCGGCATTCGGTCGAACTTCTCGACTTCCGGAAAAGTGACATCGACGACTGGCAATTTTTGGCTGTGCGCGCGTCCCACCATATCACCGAGACGGTGAATCGTTTGCGGCCCAAAGATCATATCCACATAGGGCGCTCGTTTGCGTATCGCATCACCCTCTTGGCTTGCGACACAGCCACCTACGCCAATGACAAGATCAGGGTTAGCGGCTTTTAGTGACCGCCAACGACCGAGCTGATGGAAGACCTTTTCCTGTGCTTTTTCTCGTATAGAGCAAGTATTGAGAAGAATGACATCCGCATCCGTCGCGTCGTCGACAACAACATAACCACAGTCTTCCGCCAAGACATCGGCCATACGTGCAGAGTCGTATTCGTTCATCTGGCAGCCGTGCGTTTTGACAAATAGTTTCTTCATAACCCGTATTAGGCGTGAGGCTTCAAATTAAAAAGGGCGCGCATTATAGGCAAAGCTCAGCGGGACTCCCAGCGCTGTATGAAGTCTTCTATCGTCACAACTGCCTTCCTTTGAAACGCTTTATCGTAGACGGCAAACAACACGCCTTGGTCCGCTTTCAGCGAGAGCAGCAGCGTACAACCTTCTGGCCCACCGGTTTCCATATGTGGCTGCGCGTCAGGCGGTGATATCGCATAGGCGCCCGTCGGACGCACTATCGTTTGCGTTGATCCATCGAGCTGAATCTCCTCTAGATGCTGTTCACCCGTGAGGATCAACGTTGTGGTCGCCGCGACATGGCTGTGACGTTCACAGTAACCACCCTCGGGTCGAAAACGCATGAGCATGTCTAACTGGCCAGCGTCCGTGTCATAGCCTAAAACGCTGTACTCATAGTCTAGGTGATAGTCGACCTCGCCAGGTGCATCTGTAATGTGGTGCCAATCGACCGAATGAAATTCATCGCTATATACCGTCTTCACGCCTACTCGTCTCCTGCCGAAAGTGCTCGGCGCATCAAGAAGTTAGTCAGGGTAACACCATCGCCTTGGGTCACAGTTTGCTTTTGCTCGACGAGAAATCCATGGGCCTCGAAGAAAGGGCGGGCTGTAATACTGACATGGGCAGATAGAATTTTTAGGTTCAGCGCCGCGGCGCGTTTGACGATTTCACCCATTAAACACGTTGCAACACCACGTCGCTGCCAATCTTTATGCACAAACATGTGGTCTACCAGGCCATCCGCTTGCACATCTGAGTAGCCGATGATCTCACCATCCAATTCGACAACAAAAGGTGAGATCATTTGCATCCGTTCGGTCCATTGCTGTTGATCTCGTTCGGATGGTGACCAGGCGTCGACTTGAGAAGCACTGTAGTCGCCTAGATTAACGGTATGTATCGTGTCGTGAAAAAGCCGCCACAACGTCAATTCTTCGCCAACTCGCATGTCTCGAACGGCAAAGTCAAACCGGTTTTTCACCATTTAATTCCTACTTTCTGGTCTTGAAAACTGGCAAACTGCCCCCAAATTGACCCTTAGACCTAACTCAAGTCCGTATCGAAGTTTATGAGCGACAAAGATCAAGCTAAGCATGTGTACCGCATCCTGTTCCACAACCAAGGACAGGTGTATGAAGTTTACGCACGCAATATCTACCAAAGCGAACTTTACGGCTTCGTAGAAATCGAAGACTACACGTTTGGTACTCGCTCACAGATGTTGATTGATCCCGCTGAGGATCGTTTGAGAAACGAATTCGAAGGTGTGCAGCGGTCATTCATCCCAATGCATTCAGTCGTGCGGATCGACGAAGTAGAGAAGGAAGGCGTCGCGAAAATCACCGACGGCAAAGGCGACAAAGTCACCCCGTTTCCAATGCCCGTGCCCCGCGACACCAAATAGCTGCCCAGTCCTCACCCTATCCGGGCTTAGTAGCCTTCAGCTAAAAACGGAAAAGCGCCCAACACATGCGGTGGCGCAAGCGGTTGTTCTCTCGTAACTAGACTCGGGGTCAGTTGATCTAAGCTGTTGATTCCTGCCAAGGCCATGGTCGTCTTTATCTCGTGCTCCAAGATTTTCAACGCCGTTAACAACGCCGTTAACAACGCCTCTGTACCACCTGCGGCCATCGCTAAGCCTTCGAACCGACCCATACCGATATAGTCCGCGCCTAAACAAAGCCCTTTCACTACGTCGGCGCCACGCATAAAGCCGCCATCGACAACCACCGGAACACGACCATCCACTGCTTCAGCGACTTCCGGCAACGCGTCGATGCACGCGCGGGTGTGATCTAGCTGTCGTCCACCGTGGTTGCTGACGTACACAACATCTACCCCAGCTTCGACACACCGAGCGGCATCTTCTGCGACACCAACACCCTTAATGATCAGTGGAATATCAAATTTCTCTTTAATGTGGGCTACCGTATCCCAGGACATTTTGGACTGGCCGCCTTGGAATCCACCGCCACCGTCATTGCCACTCGCGATGCGGCCCGATAACGGTACATATCGCTTCAGGATATCCCGTTCGCGGCGAGAGTATGTTTGGGTATCTGCTGTCAGACAAAACGCTTTGTAACCAGCCGCTATGGTCCGTTCGATAATGTCATCCATCCAAGCTTCGTCACCCACTAAGTAGAGCTGGTAGATGCGCGGTCCGTCCACAATTTCGGGTAGCTCCTCGAATGTGGGTGAACAAACGGAACTTAAAATTTGCATGATGCCGAATTCCTGCACCGCCTTGGCAACGCTCGCACCACCACCTTCTTCAAAGACTTGTATCGAGCCAATAGGGGGCATGATGACGGGTATACGCATTGGCACGCCGAGGAATTCACTTTCGGTATTTACCTCGCTCACATCGTTCAATATGCGGGGTTTGAACACCCAAGAGTCGACACCGCCCCGATTGCGCCGCAACGCGCTCTCACTATCGGCACCACCAACTAGATAGTCCCAACTACCTTGGTCTAGATTACGTTTCGCCTGGCGGATAATTTCATGAATCGTTAAAAAATCTGGCACTGCTTCCTCCCCAAAAGCTTCGCGTGATTTGGCACGGGCGTTAGCTTAGCACGACGGGTAAACTACGCTATTTTGTAATCCACTTTTCTAGATACGAGGAGACACTTTCATGGCAGGAATGGTCATCATTGGCGCGGGGCACGCAGCCGGACAAGCGGCAGCAAGCCTGCGACAAGAGAAGTATGAGGGACCAATCACGATTATCGGTGACGAAGCCCACATTCCCTACCAACGACCACCGTTATCTAAACAATATCTAGCGGGTGAACAAGGGATCGAGCGCGTCTACCTTAGACCAGAAAAATTCTATGCCGACAAAGACGTCACACTTGTTTTGAATACACGTGCGACAGCAATCGATCGGGATGCGCGAAAAATCGATCTCGACAATGGCGATAGCGTGGCATACGAAAAGTTGATCGTCGCCACGGGCAGCCGACCTCGGATTCTTAACATCGACGGCTCGGATCTAAACGGCATTCATTACCTGCGGACCATCGCAGACGTTGACGCGATCCGTACTGAAATGGGCGAGGCTAAGAGTTTAGTAATTGTTGGTGGCGGTTACATCGGCCTGGAGGTTGCCTCGGTCGGCGTGCAAGCGGGATTGGAAGTGCATGTACTTGAGATGGAAGAACGCATTTTGCAGCGGGTCACGACACCAGAAATGTCGGCTTACTATCACAAACTACACACAGATCGTGGCGTCCACCTACACACCACCACTGGGGTTACCGGTTTCGCGGGCGACGGACGTGTTGCAAAAGTATTGTGTGGTGACGCGGGAGAATTCGACGCCGATCTTGTCATTGTTGGCATAGGGATCATCCCTAACGTCGAGCTCGCACAAGAAGCAGGTCTGGAAGTCGACAACGGCATCGTCGTCGATGATCACTGCCAAACGTCTGATGAGAACATTTTCGCTGCAGGAGATTGTACAAATCACCCGAACCCGTTGCTCGACCGGCGATTACGCTTGGAATCTGTACCGAACGCCATGGAACAAGCTAGGGTTTGTGCTGCTAATGTGCTGGGTGGCGATAAGAACTACGCCTCGATCCCATGGTTTTGGTCCGATCAGTACGAGTTAAAGTTACAGATGGTTGGCTTTTCAGCGGACGGGGACCAACAAGTTGTTCGAGGCGACATGGATGCCCATCAGTTTGCGGTCTTCTACCTAAACAACGGTAAAGTTGTCGCGGCCGACGCAGTCAACAGCCCCAAGGAATTCATGATCTGTAAGCAGCTCGTCGGCCAAGCTGTTGATGCTGCGGTCCTCGGAGATCCGGACTCAGATCTTAAAGTGTTGTTGGGCTAGCTCATTGGATGCTATCAATCCTAAACGCGTCATTGTCGGCGCGTTAGCCTCTGTCGTCGCCGAGCTTCCCACCCTTGGCAAAGCTCTGCTTGGCCCAGGCATTGTCTACATGGCTCTCAATTTCATCCCCAACGATGAGATAACGATTGGGATTGCGGTCCTGCTCGCGGTTTCTTCACTTGTGCTCCACACAGTGTTCGCAATCACTACGCATCGCATCGTGATGCTTGGTTCAGACTCGGTACCGGAGTGGGGGTTACGTTCTTGGTCGCGTAGAGAAACGCGCTTTGCAGGCTATGTGGTTGCGCTTGTTATGATGCTTGCGGTCTTGATCACTCTCGCGATCGCGACTCAGCCTATCGGACCGATTATTGTCATGGTGGTCGCCGTCGTCGGGGGTTGTTCCCTGTCGCTGGTCTTCCCAGCGATCGCGCTCGAAGAAGAATTTACGCTCGGTGATGCGTGGCGGATGGCACAGGGTCACATCTCGGCGTTGATTCTATGTATTTGGCTCTTTCCGTTTCTACTCGCAATCCTCGCAATCTTGGTTGCACAGATTCCGTATGCACGACCGCTCGCAGCGTTGATGGAGTTGGTCACGACGATTCTAACCATCGCGACCCTCTCAGTTGCGTTTAGCGAAATACGCCGACAGCAGAGTGAAACTTAACGTTTAACGATTGCGCCAATCATGTTGCTGTTCAAATAAATGTCCAGCCCGATAGATCGTCGCCTCGGCAAAACGCTGTCCAACAAACATCATGCCAATTGGCAATCCATCGGCGAGCCCACAAGGAACGCTCATTGCAGGATGGTGGGTTCGATTGAAGGCACTCGTATTGGCAAGTGGTGCGAAGGCAAGACCAGTCACTTCTGCGGGAGATGCCCCCGCAGCAGGTAGCCTTGAAGCCGTCATCGGCGTCGTCGGCATCACCAGAAGATCGACGGTCGCCAGTGCATCATCATAGGCTTGTCGCAACAGACGGGTACCGCGCTCAGTTCGGGCCAAGAAACGGAAGCCCTCACGCCGTCGTATTACCTCCGAGCTGATCAACGCAGTTTTGACATTGGCCGGTAGTTCATCGGCACGCGCGCGCCAATTGTTCTGTTTTTCGATAAAAGCTTCTGGGACGAGATCAGGTCTCTCGAGCAAGTTTCCATCGAGATTAAACATGGAAGTTGTGATGGCCTGAGTGCCACCAAAGGTCAACGCTCCAGCTTGGGCGTGCAGCGGTACCGACATATCAATCACTTCAGCGCCGAGGCTGGTCAAACTTTCCGCTGCCGCACGGACTGCTGAATCAACCATCGGTTGTGAAGACGGCAATCCGAACCCTTCTTGGACAATGCCTATTTTCAGTCCAGCAAGATCACTCGCACCAAGCTCATCGGCATAAGCAACAGCATCCTCGGGAGTTGCTATTTGGCGAGAATCTTCGCCGTCGCGGCCAGCGAGAACTTCAAGGAGTCGTGCATTTTCAGCGACCGTCGCCGTCATCGGACCAGTGTGGTCAATATTGGGATTCATACCCAAAATCCCGGTGTAAGGGATCAGCCCCCAGGTCGGCTTCATACCCACGATGCCACAGAAAGAAGCTGGCATTCTGATCGAGCCGCCCTGATCGCAGCCAATTGCCGCGTCAACTTCACCGGTCGCCACAACCACACCGGAACCTGAAGAACTGCCACCAGCCGAGTGTTCGGGATTGTGTGGATTCAGGACCGGACCAGTAGCGCTCGTGTGACTGCCACCGGAAAAGCAATATGCCTCACACACCGTCTTGCCGACGATCGTCGCCCCTTCCGCCAACATTCGCGTCACAATCTCTGCGTCTTCTTGCGGCTCATAACCTTCGAGGATGCTCGTGCCGTTCATCAGAGGAACGCCCGCCAGCAGCAAGTTGTCTTTGACGGCCACACGCATACCCGCGAGTTTGCCGGACTTAGAACCCTTTATATTAGAACCCTTGATATCAGTCTGCACATACCAAGCGCCGTGCGGATTATCCTTTTCATCAGGACGCACCCAATTCCGCTTAACCGGCTCAGCCTCCGGCCAATCGAAAGCATCACTGGCTGCCGCGCCGGACAGAATCCCCTCAACAACCCCTTTGTACGAAGCCGCCTCATCCGCCGTCATCCCAAGATCCCGCATCACGTCAGCCAATTCTTCCACCGAAATCGACGTATCCATATTCTCGCCCCACTCAAATCCAGATCGCCTCATCATGCGTCCAAGCCCGACCATCTACAACATTTCCCGAATGAGGACACACACTAAATCTGGCTCACAACCAGACCAGACAACGTCCTACAGTACGTGGTGTATATGGAGAAATTTAAGTGCGGACCTGCCTACCACTTACCGAAAAATCTTACACAAATTCGAGAGCCAGCTTACGTATGCCCCGACTTAACTTAGAAACCGCTCAGTTCAAACACTTCATCAATTACCCACCACTTTCACGTGCAAATCTACAGTGCCGACATTGCCTCACCTTCCAATACGAAGGCGCCCATCGAACCTGGAGCAAACAATAAATTTCAGCCAACGCCAATTCCGACAGGTGTAATCCACGTTTAATGTGTGTCCTGTACCGAAGAGTGTGTGTCCTCTAGCGAAGTGATATGGTCTTTGCGTTGGGAGGCAGATCGTGATGAACAATTCGAGTTGGCGGGCGCGGCGTTTGGCGTTGCTCGAAGCGGAATCTGAGGTGGTGGAAACTGCCTGTGGACCGATTGAAATTGTGCGTCGGGGCTCTGCGCCTTATGTACTGCATCTACATGGAACACCTGGCGGCTACGATCAAAGTCTTTCGCTCGGTGCACCATTTTTGGCCGCTGGCATGGGTAGCATTTCAGTTTCTCGCCCAGGCTATCTACGCACGCCGATAAGTGTCGGTCGCACTCCGGCTCAACAAGCGGATGCTTTTGCCGCACTACTAGATGCGCTGAGCATCGAGCAGGTCGTCGCTCAGGGTATTTCTGGCGGCGGACCCTCTAGCATTCACTTTGCTGCCCGCCACCCAGATCGCGTCTCCGCGTTACTCCTTGTCTGCGCGGTTTCGACTGCATATCCCATCGTGATCCCTGCGTGGAGCAAATTACTTATGACTCCGCTCGGCATGCGGTCGGGCGAGTGGTCGCTCGAGAAATTCCCTAAATCTACCATCAAACAATTGATCGCTTCAGAGAGCACTTACCCACCGGAACAGGTGAAAGAAGTTACTGAAAGGGTTTTAAGGGATCCCGCCGCGGTAGAGTTTCTAACCCAACTAACCCAAAGCTCTTCGCCCTGGGAAGACCGTCGGGCAGGCTTCGATAACGACATTGAAGTGATTCAATCGGTCGAACACGAGCCTCTACCATTAGAGTCTGTAAAGTGCCCAACTTTGATTGTGCATGGGACTGCCGATGACGATGTTCCGTATTTTGTCGCTGAGCGGGCACATGAGCGTCTTGAGAATTCGGAGCTGTACGCGATGGAGGATGCCTGTCATCTCCTTTGGATCGATCCTGGCGCTGCAGAAATGGATCGTCATCAGACCAACTTTGTCAGCACACACACTTAACGAAAGTTGTTAGTATTTAAAGCGACTGTATCTATTCAGGCGAGAAATTACATGCGATCACGATCAAGACTAGCCTCTATCCTTTTTCTCACGCTAGGCAGCTACCTCGCCTCAACTACGGTCATGGCAGATGACTCAGCGTTCGAACCCGCACTTACCCCTTGGGGTACGCCAGATCTGCAAGGCGTCTGGGATTTTCGCACCCTAACGCCGCTCGAGCGCCCTCTGGAGTTTGGCGACAAGGCGGTACTCACCGCGAGCGAAGCGAAAGCGCTACTGAACAAGATCTTACCCCCCGATCGGAAGGATGAGCCAACTGGCATCCCAACCCAAGATGTTGAGGGCTACAACTCTTTCTGGCTTGATGCTGGTGAGAGTTTGGATAAAGAAATGCGAACTTCATTGATTGTAGATCCACCCAACGGGCGGCTTCCTGAAGTTGTCGAATCAGCAGACGCTGCGCGTATTGCCCAGAACAAGCAACGCCAGGCGCCAGTCCGTGACGTTTTGTCTTACAGCGTAGGACCGAATTATCTCCATCAAAACCCAGAATCTTTGGGCTTATCAGAACGATGTCTATTGGGTTTCAACGCTGGACCGCCGATTACACCAAGCGCATACAACAACAACCTGCGCATCGTGCAAACACCCACTCATGTGGTCCTTGTGACTGAAATGATCCACGATGCCCGCATCATCCCAACTGATGGTCGAGGACATCTGCCTGATGACATCCACCAGTGGTATGGCAGCTCTCGGGCTACCTGGGAAGGTAATACTCTCGTGGTGGAGACAAAAAACTTCACAGACAAAACGCCAGCGTTCCATCTACCCGTGCAATTCATGCGCCCGCACGACAACGGTGTCCTAGGTTCGGGCCGGGATCTGCATCTGACAGAGCGATTCACGATGACCGCACCAGGTCAATTGAGCTACGAGACAACCGTGAACGCACCAACAAGCTTTAAGCGCCCGTTTACAATGAGAGTTTCCATGCTTTCTTCAGAAGACAAGATTTTCGAATACGCCTGCCATGAGGGCAATTACGCCATGGGTGGCATACTTCGCGGAGCACGCTTGCAGGAGCGCGAATCAGGGCTAAATCTGCAAGCGACGACCAACGACCCCTAAATCTAGGTACTCAAGCCCCGGCCCGAATCCGGTCGGGTTCAACTGAAATCCTGACCATGTGTTCGGCACCTTGGATCCACTGATCCAAGGTCGCCTTTAGTTCAGGTTTACTCAGGTCCCAGTATTTTGGGCCAAGGCGTGCCACCAACTCAGCAGTTCCGTCGTCATGAACTGTTGCTGTCCCGTCAAAAGCGACCCAAACTTCTTGTTCGCCCAAACTGTTCGTAACAAGAACTGAAACGCGAGGGTCATTCTGAATTCGTTGTAGCTTTGAAGTGCCTTTTCCAGCAAATATTTGTACGACGGTGCCATCCCACTCAAACCAGACTGGCACACCGATTGGTGTCCCCGATTTTCGGTTGCTCATCAATATTGCCAACCGTGGTTCGGCTAAAAAAGCATCCCGTTCTTCTTCGTTCTTAAAGTACGCGGCCATAAGGAATCTCCAGTTTTTAGTTAGCCATCCACCGCTGATGGTGCTTGCATCACTACCGGCTGTAGACGTGGGCTCACAAGCTTCTCAAACAGTAGGACACCCACACCGTAAGCGACAATGAATAATAGAGCACGCTCATCGAGCGTCATGACGCCGACGAGCGCAGGACCCGGACAAAATCCACTAACACCCCAGCCAACGCCAAACAACACAGCACCACCTAAGAGTGGTCCATCCAGCGCAGTTGAAGCAGGTGCATGAAATGTTGTATCAAAGAGGGGCGCTGCCCGCTTACCGACCAGCCAGAAGCCAAGCGTGGCAACAACGACGGCGCTGCCCATGACAAATATCAGGGCTGGGTCCCAACCGGCACCAAGAGTCAGAAACGCCAACACTTTTTCGGGATCAGTCATGCCAGAAACAACCAGCCCTGCACCAAAGATCGTGCCGCCAAACAGAGCCGATAGGTTACTTGTTAAACTCACAGGAATACCACTCCCGTAGCTGTTAACATACCAACACACAGGAAGGTTATGGTGGCTACGAGGGAACGTTTGGAAAATCTTGCAATCCCGCAAACACCATGGCCACTCGTACACCCAGAACCAAGTCGAGTCCCAAATCCTACTAACAACCCACCAGCAATGAGCCACACTGCTTGGCCTTCCGCGATGACCCCTATAGGTTTTGATTCGGTCAACGCATAAGCAAGCCAGCCACCAAGACCCAACCCAACCACGAACAGAACCGGCCAAATATTGGCCCTCGCGCGCAAGAGTGCGTTGGCCGCGATGCCGCTGATCCCTGCGATACGACCGAGGCTCAGATAGAGCCAAACTGCGGCAAGACCGATTAGGCTACCGCCTATTATCGGGAGCGTAACGTTCATAAACCGAGTACCTGCTTTGCAATAATGTTGTGTTGAACTTCGGACGATCCACCAGCGATTGTGAAGCCGCGATGATGATAACGACCAGACGCAACGTATTCTGCAAAGCTGGGTTCGATCGCTGTTCGGTTTGAGTTTTTGCTATCCAAGGGCATGACGAGATGATCAACAATCCTAAACAGCACGTCATCCTGCGCTTGCACCAGTTCGCTGCCTTTGAGCTTTAACATGCTTGGCTCCGCGCCGATTTGGCTACCAGCGTCTGCCTGAGTCAGGATGCGCAGACTTGTCATCTCCAGCGCGCTTAGCCGAACTTCTAACTCGTCGATTTCCTGCAAAACACTCACAGGTACATCGATGCCACGCGCACGCTGCAGCGCAACAGTTTCTTTAATGATCGAGAAGATACGCTTGTTTTCCGCAACGCGTGAAACCAGTAGCCGCTCATCTCCCAGCAGACTCTTGGCCACCGTCCAGCCACGGTCCTCGTCCCCTAGACGCTGCTGGACATCGTGGTTGGTACGAACCAAACAAAAAATCCAATCTGCATCTTCCGCACCAGAGGTCCATATTTTCTGTCCATTCACCACATAGTCGTCGCCATCCCGATCTGCCCGCGTGCGGACGCTGGCCAAGTCCGATCCGGCTTGTGGCTCAGAATAGCCTTGGCAAAACCAGAGGTCGGCATTGCGAATCCTAGGCAAAAAGTCCTGTTTCTGCGCCTCGGTACCGTACTCAATGATTGCCGGACCCACCATATTGAAACCGAACCCTGACAAAACAGGTGCATGAGCCTGCCGACACGCCACATCAAAAATATGGCGCTGCATCAAATTCCATCCGGTGCCGCCGTACTCTTCCGGCCAATTCGGTGCGGCCCAACCTTTCTGGTTGAGCTGTTTAGTCCAGGCACCGAGATCATCCTTGCTAATACCCGCGCCGAGCTTGATTCGCGTAGAGATTTCGCTCGGCAGAGTTGTCGCGAGAAAGTCCTCTACTTCAGCCTTAAATTTGGCTTGCTCGGATGTGAGCGAGTGTCGCATGTCGTTCCAACTCCTAACTGTAGTCCCTCAATCTTAATCTGCTCTGGCTCTTGCTGCTCTTGATCCGCTTCTGCCTGTGGCACGGCTTGTTATTCAGTGACGACCACTGGTCCACGGTCAGTAACGATCAACGTGTGCTCAAATTGTGCAACCAGGTGCCCAGGAGGAACCGACAAAGTCCAACCATCATCTTCTTCAAAAACCCAATCAACACCAGTGGAAAAAAATGGTTCGATCGTAATCACCATGCCCCGTTCAAGTAGGCGATCTTCCTCCGGGTTGTCATACGGGATATAGGACGGCTCCTCATGGATGTTTCGTCCTACACCATGACTGCCCAAATTTCGTACGATCGTGTAGCCCTCACGATCCGCAACTTTTTGCACGGCTTTGCCAATAACATTCAACGATCTACCAGAACGCACTTTAGCTAAGGCTGCGCGCACAGCCTCCTGGACCGCCGCACAGATGCGTTGCTGTTCGCTGGTGCCGTCGCCAACGACAAACGACTCCCCCATATCAGCGACAAAGCCCTTTCGGTTGGCAGAAACATCGATGTTAATCATGTCACCAGCGGCAATCACGGTGTCACCGGGGATACCGTGCGCCGCCTGCTCATTGACCGAGATACACGTCACCCCAGGAAAATCGTAGTAATACTGCGGCGCAGAAACCGCATCGTGTTTAGACAAAATCTGCCCACCAATTTCGTCTAGCGCACCCGTCGTTATGCCGGGCTGACAAGCAGCTCGCATGGCATCAAATGCCTGCCGGACGGCAGCGCCAGAAGCACGTAGCTGTTCAAAATCACTTTGTGTACGGGCATTCATGACAATCCAGTCCTCACTTAATATCCGCTATCTACTGACTAACTATCTACCGAAAGGGCAAGAATGCGCGATAGTTCGGTGTAAGTGCGACCCGACTCTGAGCGCCATTCGTTGAATGCATCCTGTGCTAACTGTAATGCCTTTTTACTGGTCGGCTCCTTCTCTATCACCCCTGCTGAGACCATGGCGGCGACCACATCTTTCGAAAACATAGGCGTATCACGACCGACAAAACGTAGAAAAAATCGACCCGTTTGACCACCAAGCCGGTTACCACCTTTTTTCAGATGGTCCCAAAGCTCGACAAAGTCATCCTCAGGCCAGTCCGCCAGAAAAGCACCATAGGATCCATGTTCCTCGCGCGCGGCCATGACATATTGCGCATTCGCGCGCACGGACAGGATCTTTTTACCGTGGCGAACAATGTCCGTATTGCCTTGCAGTGTCTCAATCTCTTCATCCGAAATCATTGCGCACTGGGCAACGTCAAATCCATGAAAAGCTGCCTCAAAACCCGGCCATTTGTTCTCGATGATCTTCCACACAAAACCAGATCGAAATACGCACTTGGTCATCTCAGCTAGGACATCACTATCAGCAAGTCGTTTGAGCTCTGCTTGCAAATTCGGCTTAGCCAACAAGCTCTCAAGCGCTTTTTCACCACCTTTACGCTTTGCAGCCCGCTCGTAAATACTTGAAAATGGTTCCACTCTGGATTTCTCCTTATTGACGGATCACTAAACGACATGCCATCCAATGTCCTACCAATTGAGCCGCGAATCTGATGAGTCAAATTGACGAAGACACCACTGTTGTCAGCGCGCTAGAGCCTAAGCTAAAAGCCATGTTAGAGCTTGGCGAACCAGATGACAAAAACTTCATCTATTGTGCCATTTGCTCGCATGTGATCACCTCCGCATCAGAGAAGGTCGATGTCGCGGGTGCGCACGCACACTTCTTAACCAACCCTCATGCCATTGAATTTAACGTAGGCTGTTTCCGGCAAGCCTTAGGCTGCGACATATCAGGTCAAGCTGAGGCTGCTGACAGTTGGTTTATGGGGTTCTTATGGCGATATGCGAGTTGTACAGAATGCCATAGTCATATGGGCTGGTATTTCGCACAGCCATCAGGCGACAATGCTTTCTACGGGTTGATTTTGGATAACCTCCAAGAGGAAAAGCCCCGACTTTAGGCGTTTGACCATCAACCAATGGACCGTCCATAAACAGTCTCTCCCACACGCCACCAACTTAGAGGTTTTATTGGTGCAAACCACAATCGAAATCAGTAAAGAGTATCTGCACTTCGCAGCAGCACACTTTACGATATTCTCGCCAACGGAACGGGAGAATCTGCATGGTCACAATTTCCAAGTCGCTCTCGATGCGACAGCAGAGATTCAAAGCGACGGGCTTACTTTCGACTACAACATTCTCAAAAACGCGCTCAAAGAAATTTGTGACAGTTTGGACGAGCTGGTCTTAATGCCCGAGTTGTCACCCCACATCAACATTGACTCAGACGATTCCTATACCTACATCCTCTTTGCAGATGAGCGCATCCCGTTTTTACCACGAGACCTAAAACTCCTTCCGGTGCGTAACATCTCTGTCGAAGAACTCGCCCACTATTTACTCCAGCAGCTCACCGCGCATCCAGATATCCTTCGTCAAGACATCAAAACACTTGTTCTCAAATGCGCGAGCGGCGCCGGTCAATGGGCCAGCGCTACATGGCCCTCAAAGGAATCTTCATGAATTGTCTGCTCATCACCGGAGCTAGCGCCGGTATCGGTTTACACACCGCCGAGTCCTTCCACAAAGCTGGCTATCAGGTCATCAACTTGTCACGCCGACGATGCCCTTTGGATTTCGTCACCCACATCAACTGTGACTTGTCAGAACCTGGATTCATTGAGGCTATCGGACCACAAATCACCAGCACGTTCCAAAACGCCGACAAGATTGTGCTGGTCCACAATGCAGCAAAGTTAGTCAACGACAGTGCGATCGAAACTCCGAGCAATCAACTTAGAGATGTTGTCGAAACAAACCTTATCGCACCAAACTCCTTAAACTACTTCGCGATCCCCTTCATGCAGACTGGCTCATCCATACTCTACGTCGGATCAACACTCTCAGAAAAAGCTGTGCCAGGCTCCTTCTCATACGTCACCACGAAACACGCCATGGTCGGCATGATGCGCAGTACTTGTCAGGACTTGGCAGGACGCGGCGTCCACACAGCCTGCATCTGCCCTGGGTTTACGGATACGGAGATGCTTCGCGAACACGTCCCGGAGGAGGCCATGGCCTCGGTTGCTGCGATGAGTGCTTATGACCGCCTTGTTCATCCCGACGAAATAGCCAACACCTTACTCTGGGCTGCAGAAAATCCGGTCATTAATGGCGCGGTCTTACACGCCAATCTTGGCCAGATTGAAAACTAATGTGCAGTTGAGCTCACGGCTCTTGCACAGCTCCGCTTTCGTTCTAGAATGCATTGGACAAACTGAGGTGCACTATGCGAATCGTTAAAATCGTTGGAATTTTGTTCCTGGTCTATGTGGCGATAGTCGGCATTTTTGAATCTCTCCTCGGCTACTACCAACCCTCGCCCGATGGGACGTTGGTAATCACCACAACCAACACAAACGGAGAACAGGCGGATCGCGTCCTAGCGCGCCTCATCAGCGATGACAAACTGTATGTCGCGGCCAACCACTGGCCACGAGCTTGGTTTCATCAGGCGCAAGAGAATCCAAACGTGTCGGTAACAGTTGGGACTGAAATCAACCATCACACAGCGGTAGCAATCTCTCCTCAAGAGTTCGATCGGGTGAATTCGGACCACGCCTTGCCTTTGGTGTTTAGAATTCTTACCGGCTTTCCACCAAGATACATCCTTCGTCTCGATGACAGAGACTAGCTAGTCATCCGTAGCTTCCTCATTGGGTTGCAAACCGAGGAAAGGACGCAAGTAAGCCACCGCTAGATATATCGGACCTGTATCGGCTAGTGCAACCACTAGCTTGAAAACGTAACCCGACGCTATAAAGACAAATAGCTGCGGCCAGATATCCTCCCCGTCGTTTATCGGTAGCGCTCGTGCATAGAAGTGAGTAATCAGGATCACAGCTGTCGTATCGACGATTTGGCTCACCATGGTAGAGGCATTGTTGCGTAACCACAGGTGCTTTCCCGCGGTCACTTTTTTCCAAAAGTGGAACAGGCGGACGTCGCAAAATTGCGCCACTAGGTAGGCCAACATAGACGCAGCAACTGCGCCGAACGCTAGATCACGTACCTCGAAAAACACTGGCATTCGACCGGCTTCGTCTACTGCAGGCATCCCGGTCGCAGCATCCATCGGCTCAAAGCCCGGCAGCACGCCACCTAGCCAAAGGAGAAAAATAACCCAACCATTTAGAAGCAACCCAACGTACACCATGTCTCGCGCTTTTTTCTCGCCGTATAGCTCAGAGATTAAGTCGGTACACATAAAGGTCACGGGGTATGGCAACACGCCTACCGCGACCACCATGGGTATCTGAAGACCAAACACCGTGAAAGAAAGATCGATAAACCTAGAAATACCGAGCACATTCAAAAGTGCCAATGTGCCGAGGAAAATCCCCGACAGCACCAAGAAAACTCTCTGGCGACGCTTTTTATAGTCTGGAGTTTCCATCGCCTAGCGCTACCTAGGGTTGGTTAGCGTATCTCCATTCACACAGTTGTGGAGTGGCCCACCACCTAGGTAGGTGATCGCCACCTCTCCGCCTTTGTAGCGCATGTCATAGACACTTTCCGGCGTGAAGAACGCCGAATGAGGGGTCAGCAGCAAGCGGTTGTCTATCCACTCTTCATCTGCCGCCCAGGATTTGATCAACGGATGCTCAGGATTAGCAGGCTCCTCTGGCAAAACGTCCAACCCGGCTGCTTGGATATGTTCGCCTTTGAGCGCTTCGTAAAGACCATCAAGGTCAACGATTGGACCCCGCGCGGTGTTGATCAAAATCAGTCCGGGTTTACTCGTTTTGAGCACTTCAAGGTTGATGAGCTTTTCGGTTTCAGTCGATAAGGGCACATGGACGCTCACAACATCACATTGGCCGAAAAGATCGGCTAGTGAATGGGCACGACGAATACCGACACTAAGCTCAGCGCCGTTTTCGCGATAAGGGTCGTACATCACGACATCCATCCCAAACGCTTTCGCCCGCAAGGCGGCAGCTGTACCAATTCGTCCCAAACCAACGACACCGAACGTACAGACCGAAAGCCGCTTGCCAAATGGATTGAGGGCCGGCCGCCAAAGTCCGGCAGGGTCTTTCTTCAGCTCTCTGGTGTGGAAAGTGATGCCCTTCATAAGCGACATCATCAACGCGATGGCGTGGTCAGCAACTTCTTGGGTCCCATAATCCGGTACGTTGCATACTGGGATGCCTCGCTCCGCCCAAGCTTTAAAATCAATGTTGTCAAAGCCCACTTTAGGTGTGACGAAAATCCGGCACTTGGTCAATTTGTCCGCATATTCGTCAGGTATGTCCTGCACGCTCACAACCGCGTCGCAGTTAGCCCACTGCTCATCCGTAACGTCGGTATATCGTTCGCAAAAAATCGCGTTGTGTTCACCGACGCTACTAGATTCGATTTCACGATCGGTGGGCCAACGCATGGCAGGCCATAAAATATTAAATGTCATCTTCATCCCTTCCCTGTTCTTGTTAGCCGTTCTTGTTAGCCGTTCTTGTTATCTGTTCTTGTTATTCGTTCTTGTTATCTCTTGTTAGCCCTATTTATGCGTGCTATTTCCCCAATTTTTTCACGATTCGTGGGAACGCTTTATGGCACAGCGAAACGCGAGATGTTACCCGGCGTTCACTATTTCCGCCAGAAGTGCCACGCTGGTAGTCAACATCCCGTCAGCTAAGCCTGAGACACGCAGACGCGTCGCAACCATGTGCGTCATACCCAACCGCGCTTGGTAGAGACCGATTTTGTCCTCAACCTCAGACGGTGTACCAACAATCGTCCAGTCCTCGTAACTTTCTCCAGCTTGGAGTCGTGCATTGTCGGTTCTTTCTGTCAGTGCCACTTTTACTTCATCTATTTCTTTTTGATCTTTGCTGACAAAGACCGTTCGCATAAGTGGCACCACCGTCGGTATCGCAATACCCGCCTCTTCGGCCGATGCTCGGTGCTGGCCATAATTCGCCTCTAAGGTAGCTAAGCTCTCCATGGGTGAGCAGAGATAGGGCATGCCCAAGCGCCCGGCTTGTGCGAGCGCTTTGGGGCCAAAGGCCGCAACCCAAATGGGTAGTTCAGGTTGTTGCAGCGGTCGCGGATGGACTTCTATTGCCTTTTCCGGGTCGCCGTCCAACGAAACGGGCTGACCAGCCCAGGCTTCGCGCATCAGGCCCAAAGTCCAAGCGAAAATACGACGCTTCTCCTTTGGCGGAACATGGAAGGCTTTGAGCATTTCCGGCGCATAGCCTCGACCGACCCCAAGTATGACCCGTCCGCCACTCAGTTGGTCGAGCACAGCAACTTGCTCCGCCGCCTGCAATGGATTGCGCAGGGTCAGAAGATACGACGTGGTGCCTAATTTGATTCGCTCGGTGACCCCAGCGATGCTTGCTAAGAGCGTCAGTGGGTCGGGTAGCGCATTCTCGCCGAAATGGTTCTCTGGCAGCCAAATCGATTCATAACCTTGCGCCTCTGCGTATCGCGCTTGCTCGCATAGCGACTTAGCACTCAGATCTGCAAAATTCCAAGGCGTTAAACCCAGATGTAATTTAGCCACTCATATCCCCCCTTCAAAGAGCGATTAAACCTCACACTCCGAGAAACCAAAAGCGACCTGAACAAAAAGTTCGTTAGTGCCTGCGCGCCTGCACATGCACGGACCTGTCCTACACTTGAACAATGCACAGAGTCGATCTCATTTGCGCCACAGATTATCTGCCCCGGGTAATGCTTCTAGTTCAGCACTTAGCACGTCACCGTATTCGCGTTAAGGTCCATCACTCGTGCCCTGTGACACTATCTCCCTGTTACATCGTTCTACCAAATAAACTAGAGCTCGACTTGCCGACGGAAGGGATAGGCATAGCACTCTACTTCGACAAAATAGACCGCAAGTTTGCTGCCGATCATGTTTTTCAAATACCCACTTGGCCTGCTCGATCATCTGATCATCAGGTCAATGAACTAGCCTCGTTGCTGCAAAAACCGATCCCGATCACGCTGACCAAAGCAACCAACCAATCAACTAGTCCCAGCGATGCAGAGCTTCGGCGCAGTGCAGGTAGCCAAACCAAGACTCTGCGTAGTGAATCTACAAATCGTGTAGCCGTACTCACTTTTATCTTCCTCGGCGTCCTGTTTTACCTGATCACAACCATCGAATCGCAGCCCAGCGACGTCGACGAAACGCTTGCTGGGGAGGAAACCCTCAAAATCACTGAGTCCGTACCTCACATTGTTTCGAATCAGGCAAGAAGTGCTCCGCAAAGTATTGAGCGGCGACCAGACTCATCATCACGAAGCATCAGTGCAAGGATTTCTGAACCGTCTAAGGCAGCTGAACGATTCGCCGCAGAACTCTATTCTGTCTATCAACCAGTATCCGACACCTGCGACGGTGTGGCTAAAGCAATATCGATTAACCCTCAAGTGCTACCAAGATCGATGCTGGGTTGCGGTTGCTGGAGTCAGCCAGGTCGGGTGCCTAGTTTGGACAATGAATTGCGAGGGCGGTTAACAGGCAGTCAAGGCGCGATCAAGGAGAGAGAAAACAGACTGGTAGGCAGCTAGGCGTGTAGACCAATTCGTCTATCGCGCCGTCTGGGTCGAGACTCGGCTTTTTTCGGCCTCCTCCATCAGTGCCATCGCGCGCATGCTGCCAAGCACAGCAGATATGTGTCTTGCGGTCGCAAAATCTCGATAGAGCGGGTCATTCTTTAAGAGCAAGCAACGTTTGCCGTCCCCACACCGAAAACTCGTCCGGTCCCCAAAAGAGTTACCCGCCGGTCCATACTCACCAAAGTCGTCGTCTTGTTTTGAGAATCGCCAGTAAGCTTCCCACGTTGAAGGAAAACCGAAAATCGGTCCACGCACTGCTTTGATGGTCTGAGCCGCTACATCATCTAGAACTTCCTGAAAGCTGCCTTCAATGTCGGCGATCTCGTTACACCGACCTGCCACCGCGTCTTCAATCGCCTCGCTATCTATAGCAAACCGATCAAATCGGTCACCGACAGAAAAACGCCACCAGCGACTCACGTAAACTGGCACTACTCTGGCAGGCGAGCTCATGTCCTGGATGTAGGAAATGATCTTGCCTAGGTTTTTCAAACGGCGCTGTCGGTCGACTGTCGATTGAGTGTCATCAACCAAGTCATCAAAATGGTCATGGAAACGTGTGTCGATCACACCGAACGCTGTTCTAGGCCGTTGATCAGCTCGGTTGTAGTAATTCCAGTTAAACATCCGAGTGAAAAAATTTGTGTCAGCTTGCGCGGCGTTCGCACGAACAATGTAGCGCGTATCCAATGCGGAAAACCGAGTCACGCTCGCCTCGGCGTGCGCGCAATTGTTAAATTCGCGCGCCGCAATAAACGTCAACATCTGGTGCGTCTCGCTGCTAAATGCATAGACACTGGGCGCTAAAATGCCCGCCAAGAATAAAAGCGAAAGTAGTCGGCCGATGAAGGCTTTACCGAACATTTAATGCGCCGTGTACTTTCACTTTTTGTTCTCCCCAAACTAAAGCGTGCCAGTAGTATTCCCGAAAGCCCTTTGGCACCATAACGCGATACAATTAGAACCTAATTTGAGATGGGAGGATAGCCAATGAAAGCCGCTGTACTAAGAGAGATAAACAAGCCTCTAGAAATCGAAGACGTCCAAACTGGCAACCCTGCCCCGCGAGAGGTTCTCGTACGCACCGTCGCAGCCGGTGTTTGTCATTCTGACCTCCATTTCCAAAATGGCAGTTACCCCTATCCGCTCCCAGCTGTGCTTGGTCATGAGAGCGCTGGTGTGGTCGAAGCAGTTGGCGCAGACGTTACTTACGTAAAACCTGGCGATCATGTCATAACCTGCCTTTCAGCATTTTGCGGCCACTGCGAGCAATGCCTGACCGGTCATATGTCTTTGTGTGGCGAGCCTGAATTGCAACGAGCTGCAGATCAGCCATCGAGGCTGGCAAAGAACGACGAATCGATCGCTCAGTTTCTAAATCTGTCCTCTTTTGCTGAATACATGTTGGTTCACGAACACGCCATCGTAAAAGTGCGCGAGGATATGCCGCTGGACCGTGGTGCCTTGATCGGCTGCGGCGTGACGACAGGCGTAGGTGCCGTAATCCACACAGCCGGAGTCGAGCCTGGTAGTACAGTAGCTGTGATTGGTTGTGGTGGCGTTGGTTTGTCTGCCATCAACGGGGCAGCCATTGCTGGTGCCGCGCGCATTATTGCGGTGGATATGGTCGCGAGTAAACTAGAGCTCGCCCGAAAATTCGGTGCAACTGATGTCGTTAACGCGTCTGAGGTGGACGCCATTGGAGAAATCCGCGAAATGACCGGGGGTGGCGTGCACTACTCGTTCGAAGCCATTGGGTTAAAGCAGACTGCAGAACAAGCGTTCAAAATACTCGGGTTCGGCGGCACCGCGACCATTATCGGCATGATTCCTGTAGGTACGATGGTGGAACTGCACGGCCCTGAGTTTCTCATGGAACGCAAAATGCAGGGCTCCAACATGGGGTCAAATCGATTTCGCGTAGATATGCCAAGGTTTGTGGACTTGTACCTTCAAGGACGACTACACCTCGACGACCTGATTTCAGGACGAATTCGCTTAGAAGACGTTAATGAAGGACTCGCTGCCCTAGAGACTGGTGAAGTGGCCCGTAACGTGATCATGTTCGACTAGATCGATATGGGTGGAACGCCTATCGGTGTTCCACCTCATTAAGTTGGGTACTGAACGACAGAGATCAGATTGCCATCTGGATCCCTAAACCAGCATACCCGCGAGCCATCAGGCGTCGCGACTAATCCGTTCTGGTCATGCGGAAACCCTTGAAATTCCACCAAAGGCACTCCTTTCGAAGATAGTTCTTCAGCAACCCCCTGAACATCAGCGACCGCAAAGCCAAAAACCGTGTGCTCAGTAGGGCTCGTTTCTGCTACCGGGGAGACACGAAGGTCTCGTCCACCAACGTCAAACACAGCCGCGCCGTCCGAATTCGCCTTGAGGCTTAAACCGAGCACCTCTTCATAGAACGTGATCGCTGTAGGTATATCAGCGGTCAACGCAAGGGTTTGAAGTTCAGCATTAGCAAGCATCACACACTCCTCTCAATCTGCGGACAAAAAAATAGCGCAGTGATTAACGGCAGACATTCCATCGCGTCTCGCATATATTCTGCAGAAGCAAGATAGCGTCCACGTTATGATCAAAGAACTCGCCTGCTAACACCACCCCGCTGCTTCTACGGCGTCATGCCGCGCCGCCCATCGACTGTTAAAAAGTAACTCGAGCCAAAGCCGCAGATATGCGCGGTTCTGACTCGGTAAAAGGATTCAGTTATGTCTATAAATAAAATCGTCCACACACTGTCCAACCTGGTTGTCTCTTCCTTGCAACGCAAGATCTTGAACACCAACGAGTCTGACCCGACCTCTACCCTTCCAGCGGAACTGAATTTGAGTCTTCATGATGTTGCTTCGAAAAGTCTGGAACGCAAGATTCCTGTGTCTGTACTCAGTCCCAATGAGTCGTCTCGCTCATTCACGGATGTGCCGGTCTTCATCCACCTAGATGGTGGCGTTGGCGATCGCATGTCACTTGCCAGGCGCGCCGGGCTTTTGACTGCTCTCGTCGTTACCGAAGTGATTCCAGCTTCAATCCACGTGTCTTTTTCCGGCGGGGCGAATCAGTTTTTTCATGGCCCGTGGGAGAAGTGGGTTAGCCACGAACTGCCAGAATGGCTTGCAAACCAATTCAACTGTTCTGTTGCGAAGGAGAAGCTAGTCCTCACTGGCATCTCTGCAGGCGGCTATGGCGCGCTCAAGATAGCCTTCAAGAATCCACAGCGGTTTAAGGCCGTAGGTGTGATGGAGCCAGTGACTATGCCTTGTCTTGATTGGCCACGGCAGCACACCCGTGCCTCCTGGTGGATGTTGCAGGAGTCGGCAGAAAGTGTCTGGGGAGCACCTTTTCCAGAAACCTTCCTCGCTAATCACCCGCCGAACATAGCCCAGGCAAACGCTGACGCAATTAAGGCCGCCGATTTGGACATCTATCTTGAATGCGGGGATGAAGACTTACTCAACCTGCAAGATGGCGCGGAATTCTTACACCGAGTTCTTTGGGACTGTGACGTTCCACACGAATACCACCTAACAAGGTGGGCAGATCATGGCGGGTTCAGTATCGATGATCGGTTCATCGAAACCTTGGCCTTTCTTTCCGCAAGTCTTGCTGGGGGACTTCGCCAATCAAGAGATGTTCAACTTAAACCAGAGGAACAAGCTTTCATTGAATATGTTTTGAGCGGTGGACCAGCTCGAGGCGAGCCCCCACCGGAGGGCGCCTTCGGTGGCGACGAAGATAGTGAACTTACCGTCATGGCAAGTCTGTGGGCACCGCTGCGGAACATTGCAGTCGATCTGGATCCGGACATGGCAAGACACTTTGGCAGAATACCGAAGCGCCACTAAAGTTAGGCGAGCGCGATGACTCCATTTTTGACATCGCGCTCGAATTTCAGATCGCCTTCAAAGTGATAACCGGCACCACCAGCGCTTATCCAATCTTCTACGTTAGTTAATTTGTTATCTATCAACAGTGCGTTACCTATGTCTGCCCCTAAACCCATACGTTCCATAGCACAACGGCCGAGCACTCGCTTATCTAATGAATGCTCTTGCCAAGAAGTGACAATCTCCTCGCAATATTTGTCGAGGTCGTAGGTAGGGACAATAACCTCTGAAAAGAGGTCAGGATTGACGGTGACAATAGCTTGCGGGAGATGCATCGACTGAAAAAAGGCGAATGTCTTCTCAAAGAACTTGATCCGGTGACAGCATTCGATCATGTGTGCGAGGACTGCGTCCGGAGGCAACCCCAATGGCATCGATATCTGCTGCGAAAATTTGTGCTGGTCAATCTCGCCTAGTGACCATTGCGCGCCAGGCCCGTCATTATCGAACGTTTCATAGACGGCCATCCATTCGGGTCCGCTCGACCATATGAATCGCTCATCACAAAGTGTGTCGCCGAAGTCCCAGAGTAGACAGGAAATTTTTGCCATTGGTTGAACGACTCCAGAAACCCGACCTTTCCAGCCGAGTAGCTCAGGTTATCGAATCGGAATCTCGCCAAACCGACCATTACGATAGATGCGCAATAACAATCGATTGTCAGATTTCAGTATGTCTCGAAACTCAGTTAAATCTCGGATGTTTTTGCGATTAAGACCAACGACCACATCACCTGGGCGCAGACCGTACGCATACGCTTTAGATTGGGGGTCGACATCGGTCGCCAGCACACCAGAACTCATCCCTGGGTCGTCTGGACTCCAGAAATTCTCAAATTGCACACCGTCAAGACGAGCATCTAACTGCCTGCCAAAGATTTGCTGCTGCGTCTCCTCACTGAGTTCAAGCTCAGTGGCTTGTCGTTGGCCATCGCGCAGATACTCCACTTCGACCGAATCACCGATGAAAAGGACAGCGGTCTGACTATCATAATCCGACAAACCCTCTAACGCGCGACTGCCTAGCCGCGTGAGAATGTCACCGTCTTTGAGGCCTGCCGCATCCGCCGGGCTACCGACCTCTACCCGGGTGACAATGATGCCGTCTTCTCCTGCCAAGCCAAATGCCTCGGCGAGCTCAGGTACAAGCTCTTGCACGTTCACACCGATAAACCCGCGCCGAACTTCACCATGCGCTATCAACTGCGCCATTATCGGTTGCACCATGCCAGCTGGGATGGCGAAACCAATACCAACGTTGCCGCCAGTAGGTGCAAGTATTGCGGTGTTTATGCCGATCAGACGACCGGCTAAATCGACCAGCGCCCCGCCCGAATTACCAGGATTTATCGATGCGTCGGTTTGGATAAAGTCTTCATAGCCTTCTATGCCAAGACCGCTCCTGCCTAATGCACTGACAATCCCGCTGGTGACTGTTTGCTGCAGATTAAATGGATTTCCGATCGCGACAACAAAGTCACCAACACGAAGTGTTGATGAATCACCAAAGTCTATGTCTTGCAAATGTTCAGATTCAACCCTAAGGACAGCCAGATCAACATGAGGATCCTTCCCGACGAGTTCTGCCTGCAATGTACGTCCATCTGAAAGTCCGACCTCGATGCGATCAGCACCTTCGACGACATGATTATTGGTGACGATATAACCACGTTCGGCGTCGACCACAACTCCGGAACCGGAACTGATCGGCCGACGGCTTTCATTTCTTGGGACGCGGAAAAAACGTCGAAAAAACGGGTCATCAAAAAGCGGGTTTCGGTAGGTGGCGCGGGCGCTGGTTGCGATATTTACCACCGCCGGATTTACTTTCTCCAACATGTTGGCAAGACTCGGTAGCTGGCCATCGCCAGGCACGGCTAGCGGCAACGCGGCCTGCACACTCGAGGACGCCACGACTAAAACCACCGCCAACCAGAAACTCTTCACGCGTTTGTGTCTCTCACTTATCACTTGTATTGCCTCGTTCGACAATTGGGCTTTCTGCAAGTTCCTCTTGCCCAGCCATATCCTTTGTCTCATCGTCTTTCGATGCAGGTGCGGCGCCTGCAGCAAAAATTAGGAGCCAGGCGCCAATGCAGACAAAGGCCGCCGAACCATACGAAGCGGTATAGCCGTAGGCATCAACTATCAAACCCAAAAAGTAGGGGCCAATTGATACGCCAAAGACGCTCAAGGCACTCGCCATGGCAAAGACACGCGGATACATCGCACCCGGAAAGACCTCGGCCAACCACAATGGTTGCAGCATCAATAAGTTGCCAACGCTCGAGCCAAAAATCGCTGCGGCAACAATGCCTTGTAACGCTCCATCCGCGACGCCTATCGAGATCAAGCCGATAGCTTGGACCACCAGCATAAACAACGTGAACGCACGAATGGATACCCGGGTCGCTATAACCCCGCCAATAAACCGCGACAGAATACTCGCGATACTTAGGGCTTGGACACTCATGCTGGCAGTTTCGTAGTCGCTAACAAAATCTACCCGGCCGTATAAGTGGGCGATGCCACCTACTTGAGCGAGCATGCACAACGCATAGCCAGCAGAATGCAGTTTGAAGAAGCGTGTGCTGAGAGCCTCTTTATATCCCCACTCCTGCCCATTCCCTGTTGCCGATTCCAATTGGTCGAGATCGGCTGGCGGACGTACTAGAAAGATTGCGATGGGAATAATGACCAACGCAAACATTAACCCGAGCGTTGGAAAGGATTCGTAGACGCCAACCGTGTTGAATAGGTGTGCGGTCAACGGCGTTAGCGTCACGCCACCCAACGACAAGCCAGTCGACGATATGGACAGCGCTATCGAGCGGTTACGACCCGGAAACCATCTTGTGATGAGGGTTGTCGCAATGACCAAGGAAACCCCTGTGTTGCCGAGCCCGAACAGAAAAAACAGTCCGTAGACCTGCCAAATCTCCCGCGCCACGCTCATCCCGGCCAGCGCTATCGCACAGGTAACCGCGCCCACCACCATTATCCAGCGAATTTGAAACCGGTTTATCAGCTCGGCGACGAACAATCCAAAGACCCCGCCGGTGACAAAGAAGATACTGACCGCGAAAGATAAATCCGAGACTGACCGGCTCATCAATTGAGCCAGCTCCGCCATGTAGACCGACATGTTATAGAAACCCAGACCAGAACTGACGGTCTGCACTAATAGCATTGCGCCAACTATTACCCAGCCGTAGTTGAATCGGGCGGACATATTCTAGTCTGCGAGCAACATCTCGACTTTGGTCGTCAGATCCAGCATCGAGAAAGGTTTTGACAGGACGTCAGTGCGGGGGTCGTCCAAGTCTCTAAATTCTTCTTCAGCATAGCCCGTCATAAAGAAGATCTGCGTACTAGCGTTGCTGAGCCTGATCCGCTCATATACCTCGACACCGTTCATTATCGGCATACCAACGTCCAAAAATATTGCATCAAAATGATGATTCTCAAACAGGGCAAGTGCTGCTTCGCCATCCGCCGCTGATTCTACGTCGCAGTCTAAACTTCTGAGCATTTCTGCCGCAACGAGCCGCACAGCATCATCATCATCCACAACTAAAACATGTGGTCGTTCTATCATTCTGGTGGCCGAATCATGTTCAGCACTATACGTCCCGTATGGCGAATTACCTATTCTTTGGGACAGAGATCGTGATCCAAATAGCCATTGAGGCGAAGGGCTTCAAGCAGGCCGGTAAAAATCAGATCGGGGACAACATGATCGAAGAGATTCTCTCGATGGAATAGATGTGCAAAGCCCCCGGTGGCGACCACCACGGGCGCCTGTCCCGAGAATGCTTCATCAGTAATGCGGCTGACAAGCTCTCGCACCATCCCGACATTGCTCCAGTAGAGACCACTCTGAATGCTCTCAACGGTGGTTTTGCCGATGGCGGATCGACTCGGTTTTATCTCGACCGATGGTAATTTTGCAGTCCGCTGCTCTAGCGTTTCCATCGCCAAGCGCACGCCGGGCATGATGTTGCCGCCTAAGAAAACCTGTTCCTTGGTGATCGCGCAGACGGTCGTTGCTGTTCCAAAGTCAACCACGATCAGATCGCGATCCGGGAACAGTTTCGTCGCACCCATCGCGTCCGCGATCCGATCACTACCTACTTCTTTTGGATCTTTGTAGGCAATTTGCAACCCCGTCTTGATCCCGGGTCGCATGATCATGGGTTCAATTTCGAAGTACTTCTGACAACACGCTCTTAGCGAGTAATTCAATTCCGGTACGACTGAGGAGACGCCGATCACCTTTATTTGCTGAGGCTCCACACCATTCTCTCGCAAAGCACCGCGAAGGAAGACGCCAATTTCGTCTGAAGAACTACGACCGGTCGAAGCGTGCCGAAATTGCGTGACTAACTCGCTCCGATCAAATACTCCGCAGAATATTTGGCTGTTCCCAACATCCAAGGTCAATATCACTAGCCCGCACTCACTGTTGTTGTATTTTTATCGCCTTGGAGGAACGATCTTCCAGGTCCTCGCGCAGCCTCAATGACTACGTTATCAATCAGTCGCACCTTCTCTGATTGCGGTCCGACGACGATCGCACCAAACCGGCGTTGCCCTATGGTCTCTACGTAGTCCACCTTAAAGCCGAAATTCTCGAGAGCAAGGATTGCTGCCTTATCACTACTGGCGCTGGAGAGTACGTCGTAGAAAACTGCAACTCGGGAGCGCGTCTCAGCATCGAGCAACTTGTTTCGACTACTCATAGCCAATCCATCCAGTTCTCTCACAGTCTCGCACCCGACGATCTCAACGTTCATAAAAAACGTTTCGCACATATCCCTGATTAAGGTGTATTGCTGATAGTCCTTTTTGCCAAAATAAGCTCTGTCGGGCGCAACAAGATTTAGCAGTTTCATGACTATCGTCAGAACGCCGGTGAAATGTCCCGGACGATCAGCGCCGCACAAGCTGCGACTGAGTTGATTTTCTTCAACTTGAAATCTAAAGCCGTCCGCATACATATCCCCGTAGGTCGGTAGGATGACGAAATCAACGCCGAGCTGTTCCGCGAGTTGCAGATCATCCTCAAGCGTGTCCGGGTAAGCCGCTAGATCCTTGGCATCGTTAAACTGAGTAGGATTTACATAGATGCTGAGCACCGTGATTCGTTCTCTCGCAACACTTCGCTCCAACAAAGACGCGTGTCCCGCATGCAACGCGCCCATGGTAGGGACAAAGCCAACCGAACCGACGAGTTTCTTTCGCAGCGCACGCCATTCCTGCATATCTCTGATAACTTTCATGCGTACGATTCCTCCTTGGATGGGAAGGCGCCAGTCGATACATCCGAGTGGTAAGCGTTGACCGCAGAGTGAATGTCGTTCTGCCCGTTTAGATAGTGGCGCAAGAACTTCGGTTTGAAACTCGTGTCCATGCCTAACATGTCATGTAGCACCAAAACTTGTCCGTCAGTGTCAGACCCAGCGCCTATGCCAATCGTCGGAATGTTGAGTTGTGCCGTGATCACTCTGCCCAACTCCGCAGGTACACACTCCAACACCAAGGCGAAACAACCCGCTGCCTCAACGGCTTTCGCCTGACGAATTATTTCGGCGGCTGAGCCTTCGTTACGGCCTTGAACCTTATGCCCACCAAAGGCTTCCACGGATTGAGGAGTGAGGCCAAGATGGCCCATCACCGGAATACCCGATTCCACAATGTGGGAGACAATCTCTTCTTGACCGTCAATGCCTTCAATTTTTACGCAGTTGGCGCCAGCCTGCATAAGCTCGCTAACCGCATCAAGAGCGGGCTCCAAGCCACGCCTGACGCTCAAAAAAGGCATATCACCAATCACAAATTTGTCCGGGGCACCTCGTCGTACAGCGGCGGTATGGCTGGCCATCATTGCAACGGTTGCATGCACAGTACTGTCAAAGCCGTGCACAACCATGCTGAGGCTGTCTCCGACCAACAGCGTGTCGATGGCACTTTCGTTTAGGATTTTGGCTGACCAGTGGTCATAGCAGGTGACCATGGATATCTTTTCGCCGTTTTGTTTGCGGCGTGCAAAGTCGAGTATGTTCATAGAACCTCCCAGTTATGGGAGGGACTGACCGTGATTAGAGCGTCAAGCCTACGATCAAATCGATAGCCTTACGTCTCGCATTCGGTACCTGTCCCTCAGGATCAAGTCCACTTGCGGTGCCTGCCTTCCGCGATTGGAGGAAGAAAGCGCGCAGTATGTCTTCAGTCGATCGATTTTAAGACGATCTCGTAACCCAGTGACGGTCTCTGTCTTTTACAATCAGAGCCGATTTGCCGAATCTATTACGCTCTGGAGCCTTCGTCAAATCTGATTTTCAGGCAATTTCTACCAAGGCACTGGCAGAACATTTGGCTACACCCGCTACCAATTCCGTTTAGGGGAGGAAACTCAGAGTTGTGTCAGACGCGTTCGTTTCGTATCGTCGGAATTTGCGGGGACATAGCGAACGCCAACTCCGGTCGTTCGAGCATTTACGACAAGTGACCATGACGCAGTCGTTGGCTTATGGTCTAAAGTATTTCCCGACGAGCCTGCCTGGAACGAATCAAAGGCGTTGATCGCAACCTAACTAACTGTGCAGCCCGAGCTCTTTTTTGTTTGTGAACTCGAAGGAAAAATCGTTGGTACGACCATCGCCGGATTTGACGGAGTTAGAGGTTGGGTGCACAAGGTCGCGTGTGCGCAGGAACTCCGACGGAGCGGTGTCGACAGGAACCTGATGGATGCTGCAGAAAATGCACTCCGCGAACTAGGCTGCGTGAAGCTTAATCTACAAGTTAGAGCAGGCAATGATCAAGCAGTCCATTTCTATGAGCAATTGGGGTTCCAACCAGAAGAGCGAACGAGTCTATCCAAGCATCTCAGCTAGTCGCCCGCATCAGCTAGTCGCCTCCAAATGGACAATCGCTTTGAAACCGTCCGCAACTTCGCAGAATTCCAGTTGCCAGCCATGGCGTCGACAGACGTTAGCAGCAATTGATAGACCCAAACCGGCACCCGGCAGATTTTGCGATCTCGCCTGATCAAGCCGGGAATAGGGTTTTAATGCATCCGCTGCATCCTCCGTCGCGAACCCTTGTCCAGGATCGATTACTTCAACGCAATTTGTACCCACAAATACTCTGACACCGCCACCGTACTTCATTGCATTGTCAATCAAGTTCATAAAGAGTCGGGTTGTTGCGACAGACTCACAGGCAATCACAAGCGATGACTCTCCGGTGAGTCGGCTTGAGGAAGCGTCTTCGCCCCTCGTCTGATCAAGTTCAGGGATTTCAACAATCAGAGTCTCCAGCAATGGTACGAGATCGACCTGCTGCCGGTTCTCATCACTGATCTCATCGCGGGTGAAGGTAAGTACCTGATCCAATATATTTGTGATCAATCCGATTTCTTCATCTGCTTTTTGCTGATCTCGTTCTTCTGGCAGCTTTTCTAGGCGTAGTCCAAGGCGTGTGGTCAAAGTCCGAATATCATGGGAAACACCAGCCAGCATATCGCTCCGTTCACGCAACAGTCTGAGGACTTCAGCTTGCATCTGATTGAACGCACTGCTCGCACGGCGCAGCTCTTTCGGTCCCACCTTTTCAGGTAGAGGCTCGCCAGCCCGGCCATCAGCTAGCAACTCAGCAGCACCAACAAACCGCTCAAGTTGACGCGCTTGGCGTTTCGTAAGCCACAGTACAACGCCTACGATCAATAAAAGAAAAAGACTGCTAAAGGCCGCACCGCTGGAAAGGCGAGAGTTGAAGCCTGGCTTGATTACCGCGCTGGCGTGGAGAAAGTCTCCGAGCTTAGACGGCATTACGATTTCCATCTTGCCGGTTCCACGCCTTATGGAATAACTGAGAACAACTTCTTCCACCCGTTCAAGACCAAGCAAAATCAGTCGATCGCGAACGGGCTGTTGCAGCTCATCCAGATGCGGCCAATTTGAATCTTCCAGTTCTATGTGTTCTGCGCGGCGAACACTAAACCCAGGTGTTTGTAACACCGACAAAAGATTTGGTTGTTCAACCAGAAGCTCATCAATCTCGTACAAACGTTGTGCCATGCTAACGGCATAGGTTCGCGCGTTACCTACAAGACGTTCGTGACCGTAAAAATAGAATCCTGTGACATGCAAGACAAGCATCGCGATGACCACGATCCAGCTAACTCGGCCGAACAGCGACCGGCCTGGCAGCCAACCGATAAGATTCACCCAGCTGCCCCAAGTTTTCTTTCAGTGACTTCGGCACTAAATTGATACCCACCACCACGTACGGTCTTGATCAGATCGCCGTTACCAAGTTTCTTTCGCAAGCGACTTAGCTGAACATCGACACTCCGATCGAACGCTTCGCCCGTTCGACCTTTGGTCATCTCCAGAAGTTGATCCCGCGTCAGAACTCGGCCCGGCTGCAAGACTAGCGCCATCAACAAATCAAACTCACCGCCAGTCAATGTGATGTTTACCCCTTCGGGAGAATGCAAAGTTCGCTTAGTCACAGAAAGGAGCCAGCCGTCAAAGGTCAGATCGACGCGTTCGTTGCGAGTATGCACCCAGGCTTGCGCGCTAGTCCGTCGCAGTACCGCGCGAATGCGGGCTAAAAGCTCTCGGGCACTGAACGGCTTGGTAACGTAGTCATCTGCACCCATCTCCAAACCAACGACCCGATCACCTTCATCTGCCAGAGCAGTCAACAGAATCACAGGGATCGTTGACGATTGACGCAGGTCACGGCAAATACTCAGCCCATCCCCGTCTGGCAGCATGATATCGAGTAGCAACAAATCATAGTGTTCACTCGCCATCGCTCGCTTCAGCTCAGCCTGTGTTGCCACCGCCCGGCAGACGATCTGATATTGCGACAGATACTCATCGACAAGCCGACGGATTTCCGCGTCGTCGTCCAATAAAAGCACGCGCACGTGCTCGGGCGTTTCAGATTCGGCCATGTCGCGTCCTTCCGATCATGTTGGAATTATACCTCCCTCCAGCGTCCATATCGGTTACTGGAGTTTGCGGGACCAGGCTTTGCAATGTTCTGTAACAAACAGATACCTAGAGAGACCAAGCGAGGTGAATTTCGCGGCATTCTGACAACTCCACTCAAACAGGAAGCCCTATGAACCTCTTTCAGATCATAATCACCGCGGTCCTCACAACATTTACCATTATCGCGCTTGCGATTGCCGGAGCTTGGTCCGTTTGGCCTCGCACCGCTGAAGCAAGCATCGCTGTTGCTGCGCACTCAACTGGCTGGCGTGGCGAGTCGAACAATCACTGTGAGCGTTTCTCCAGCGATCACTTAGCTCTTGGTGAAGCGGTTATCGCCGTGGCCCTCGATCTAGACGATGCACAGAAGTCGGCCTTAGAACCAATCCGATCAAGTCTCGAGTCATGGCGCACCAACATCGTTTCGATCTGCGAAGGTACCGATCACGGCGAAACCATGGATGTCAGCACTGGACTCCAGGCGATGGAAGACGCTCTGACCGCCACGACAAATACAGTTGTCGAGGTACGTCCGCAAATCGAGAGCTTGCTCGCCACACTCAATCCCGAACAGAATGACAAATTGATGGGCTACCTACAGCACCATCGACGCTCTCACGGTTTTCGCGGACGCCACTAGCTAGTTAGTGAGACCGGACAGGCAAGCGCCGCTTAAGTATCTCGGTGTGTTGCCTGTCCGCGTCATTCGTCCCGTCATTCGTCCCGTCATTCGTCCCGTCATTCGTCCTGTCATTCGGAGGTGATCGAACTCAGACAGGCAATTCTGGGCATGCAAGCGAGAGTTTTTGCCCTGGATTAGCGTGCTTTGCCAAGCCCTGGAATCACCTTCCCTACTTGCTGACTGTAGGTCTCATAAGCTTCACCAAGATTGGCGCGCAGATCAGTCTCTTCATAGCGAATCCCGACAAAGACATAGAGGGTCATTGATACAGAGAAAACAAGATGACCCACGCTCATGTCCGGTGTCGCCCAAAAGGCAAGCAAAAATCCTGTATATATGGGATGGCGAACCAGTTTGTAGAACAAAGGTTGGCGAAAGATCTGATCAGGCATCTCCTTACCCGTCCAATCAGACCAAATCTGGCGGAGCCCAAAGAGCTCGAAGTGGTTAATCAAGAATGTCGAGAGCAAAACTACCCCCCAGCCAAGCCCTGCCACTGTCCAAATTAGGGTACGCAGCGTGGCATCCTCAACTAGCCAAACCATCGCAGGAATCGGCAACCAAAAGCGAAAGAGAAGATAGAGTGCCAGTGCACTCATCGCCACATAGAGACTTCGTTCAATCGCATCAGGCCAGTACTTCGTGAGCATTGCTTTGAAACTAGGTCGGGCCATGATGCTATGTTGAATACCGAAAAGGCTAACTAGAAGTAAATCGACAATCAGCGCAGGAAAGAAACCACTGGCCGGTCCGACACCAATGCTGCGAGGCACGAGTTCGTTAGAAACAAATCCAATTAGGTATAGGAACACCGCAAAGAAGAAGAAGTAAGCCAACACCCCAAATAGAAATCGCGCAGCTCTTGCCATCGCTACTCTCCTTATCGTGAAAGCCCTGCCATGAACGCCCTTCACGCAACGGCCTTTAATCCGACAGTCTTAACCAGAAAAATCTGGAATACCGTACCGCCACCAACCAGTAAGCGCAAAGGTTTCGTTATCCGCCTAGGACGTGCTAATGGTCATCGTTACACTACTCTTCTGGCGGAAACGGGAAGTCCTCTGGTGCATTCAAGGAACTCGTTACAAACGCATTCCAAGCCTCAACTGCCGCCCTGGCTCTCGCCTGATGGGCTACGGAAGCTGCCTGATGCCACTGCATGTCTTGGTTTACGCAGTTTCTAAAGGCATCGATTTCCGCCAAAAAGCGTTGCCATAAGGCATCATTTTGATCATCTTCCGGACGAACTGGTGCAACACATTCAAACGGGCGTTCCTCATGCGGTTCAGCGGTTGCCCCGTGCGCATGACAGAACGCGAGCAGTAACAATATCAAAGCAAGTATTTTGCTCATAAAGCAGATTCCCTCTTTACGAAAGGAGCATGAAAAGGTGCATTGTGCGCGTGGCTAACCGTATGATCTGTGCTCTTTCGCACCAGTTTTGGTCACATTTTGCTTTTTGCACATGAATCTGGTCAAAGTTGTACTTTAAAAGGAGTCCCTGACAATGGGAGATCGTTTCGAGTCGCTTAGCGAGGAGCTGACAGATTGGATAGAGACCCAACATGTCTACTTTGTCGCAACCGCTGCCAAAGATGGCAGAGTCAATCTTTCCCCTAAGGGGCAGGATAGTCTCAAGGTCCTTTCTCCCAACAAGATACTTTGGCTGAATCTCACCGGTTCAGGCAATGAGACTGCGGCCCATCTGGCTGACATAAATCGCATGACCATTATGTGGTGCGCATTCGAGGGGCCACCTCGAATTCTACGAGTCTATGGCACTGCCAAAACAATCCACCCCCGAGACGAGGAGTGGCAAATGTGTTCAGAATTGCTTCCCGCTCAGCTCGGCGCACGTCAGTACTACAGCCTAGACATCGAACTTGTTCAGACCTCCTGTGGCTACGCAGTGCCACATATGGATTACCAAGAGGATCGGACCGTCCTTAAGCAATGGTCAGAGAAACGCGGTCAAGACGGGATCGAAGCTTACTGGCAAGAAAAAAACCAAATCAGTCTCGACGGGCTACCAACCGGAACCTAGTAAATTATCGGTTGACGGCATGTCAATATTGAAGCGAACAAGGACCTCCGCCATGCTCAAATTTCACGGTGCAAGTGGGGATTATTTTGGCGCAGTTTGATTATATTTTGGTCGGCGCTGGTAGCGCGGGTTGTGTACTCGCTAACCGCCTATCCGCTAACCCAGAGAAAACCGTTTGTTTACTCGAAGCGGGCGGCAACCACCTCTCGCCCATGCTACATATACCTGCAGGTTGGGCGACCAACTTCAATAACCCCAGAGTTGACTGGGGGTATTCAACCCAACCAGAACCCGAGTTAAACGATCGCGAGGTCTATTGGCCTCGTGGCAAAGTGCTTGGCGGCTCCAGTGCCATCAACGGGATGATCTACATCCGCGGTGTTCCGCGGGACTTCGAAGATTGGAGTCAGGCGGGTGCTGTAGGCTGGGGATGGGAGGACGTACTTCCATATTTTGTGCAAGCTGAAAGACAGCAAACTCATCGGGACGATCTACACGGCAACGACGGACCGTTGCATGTCGAGGATGTCCGTGACAAGCGGCCGATCCACGAAGTTTTCTTAGATGCGATGCAATCTTCCGGTATTCCCGCCAACCCAGATTTCAACGGCCAGGACCAAGCAGGCTGCGGCTACTATCAATTCACGCAACACAACGGGCGACGATGGAGCACAGCGTCGGCTTACCTTGATCCGATTAGGGCGCGTAAGAATCTTACAGTTATTACAGGTGCGACAGCGTCTCAGATTCAATTCGAAGGGAAGAAAGCCACAGGCGTCACATACGATCGCAAAGGAAAGAGTAGTAGCGTAACTGGCGGCCAGGTTGTCCTTTGCGGCGGCTCAATAAACACGCCACAACTGTTGGAGCTATCTGGCGTCGGCGACGGCGAACGCCTGCACACCCTCGGCATCCCCGTTATCCACAACTCGCCAGAGGTCGGGGAAAATCTCCAGGATCACGTACTGACCAAGGTCGTATACAAAACTCACCCGGATCAAAGTATCAACCGCGAAGTACAGGGATGGCGACTCTTACCAACAGCCATGAAGTGGTTTTTTACACGCCGAGGTCCTCTGACAACCGGCTCAGCCCCTGTCGGTGGTTTTTGGTATACACAGGAAGGCTTAGATGTACCTGATGTACAAATTCACTACGCGTCGGGAGCCACGCTATACAATAACCAAGGTCGCATCCGTGCGATGAACGTACCGGCTATGACTGCAGTGGTGAACCAAAATAGACCCGAGTCTCGAGGTTCACTCCACATAACCAACACTGATGCCAAAGTAGCCCCGGAAATTAGAGCCAACTACTTATCCACAGATAACGATCGTCAGTGCCTGATCCGTGGCATTCGGATGCTCCTCAACATCTTCGATCAGACACCCCTGCAAGGCTATCTAGAAGGCCGCCTATCGCCAGGACCAGAAATAGACCCGAGCAACGATGACGAAATTTTGGAGTACATCCGCAACGACGCAAGTACCACCTATCATCCAACGAGCACATGCGCTATCGGTAAAGTCGTAGACCCAAATCTCAAAGTGATGGGTGTGGAAGGTCTGTCCATCGCCGACGCATCCGTCATGCCATTCGTGGTCTCCGGCAACACGAACGCCGCTGCAATCATGATCGCGGAGAAAGCCGCAGACCTACTGCAGAAATAACTTCAACCTTGTGGAGCGGTTTCTTCTCTTGCCGCATCCGCGGCCTCAGCAGCCCTTCTCGCCAGTTGCGCTTCACGCGCTTCATGCGCTTTGGTGGATACAAAAGCTTGGATAGTAGCCGTTGACTCCCGATCCAAAGCATCAGCAAAACCCGGCATACCCAACGGTTTCTTCATACCGCCCAACACGATCGCCTCGAACGCCGCTTGGGTTTCAGTAGACATCATGCGCAAATCTGGTGCAGCGGACGCAACTATTGAGGGAACGCCGAGACTGCGATGGCATATCGCACACAGCTCATGATAGAGCTTGTTACCTTCATCCAGTTGAGCTGCCGTTGCGTTCTGGGGTGGTTGGGTCGGAATGGTGAAATCCCTTTTGTTAGGCTCTCGCCAGGATGCTTGCCCGTCGAGGCTAAACACCAGTAACTCACCTGGACGGTCGTATGTGCGGTTGCCGCTAACCATCGTCGCCACATACTGGACGCCATCCACCATGTAGGTCATGACGCTAGACGAAAAAGAACCAAAGGCATCGAAAGTCCACAACACTTTGCCGTCATTAGTATCACGAGCTGTGAAAATACCGGTGCCCTCACCCTGAAAAAGCAGATCACCCTTGGTGCCTAAGACACCCCCATTGAAGACACTTTCAAGTTTGTGTCGCCATTTATGTTGGCCTGTTAACGGATCGAATGCTGTCAGGTAGCCCTCGGAAGGTGGGCGCTCATTAGCTGTTTTGGCCAATTCTTCACGATAGGGTCCGTAGGCAATACCCAAACTCAAACCGACTTCGTTGATCTCGTATTTGCCAGTCTTTACAAATTGCTCGTCCAACGCGTAAAAATTGGGGTAATCATGATAGTAGAAATACATGACACCTTGATCCTCATCCCAAGATTGCGGTTCCCAGTTGTGTGCACCAGCGTTCGCAGGCAGGATCCAAGCTGGGTTTTTCTCGAATACGACGTCGGGATTTTCTACTGGCCGACCTGTCTCCATGTCGACATGAGTCGCCCAGGTAATGCCGTCCGTATAGGGATGCGCGCGCAGCAGATCGCCATTGGTTCGATCTAGCACGTAGAAGAAACCATTCTTTGGCGCTTGAAGCAGTACTTTGGTCAGCTCGCCATCAACTTCTAGCTCACCCAAAGTGATATCCATCGCAGATGAGTAGTCCCAGTTGTCACCCGGCACAGTCTGGTAATACCACTTCATACGACCCGTCTCGACATCGACAGCGACGATCGCTGTCAAGAACAAGTCATCTCCGCCACCTGGTGAACGAATTTGTCGTGGCCACGGCGCACCATTGCCGACACCTATATAGAGCGTGTTTAGTTCCTCATCGTAGACAAGCGAGTTCCACGCAGTGCCACCGCCACCGTACTTCCACCACTCTCCCCCCCAAGTCTTGGCAGCCATTTCCATTTCGGGGTGTTCAAACGGCTTACTCGGATCACCCGGAACCAGATAAAAACGCCAATCCACATCACCAGTAATCGCGTCATAGGCTGTCACGTAGCCGCGACGATGACCACTTTCAGAGCTGCCTTGTCCAATGAATACCTTGCCAGCGGCGACTCTGGGAGCACCTGATATATTGAACCTTCCCAGCGCGGAGGGGTGCCAAGTATCGACATCCCATAGCCCCTCCCCGGTACTGGCATCGATGGACACCAAACGACCATCATAAGTCGCGACATAAACACGCCCTTCAGAAACGGCCACGCCACGGTTCACCACTCCACCACAACAGGAATACTTGACATATTCTCGATCTGTCTTGGGATCGTAACGCCACAATTCCTGCCCGGTAGTTGCATCTAGCGCATAGACGACACTCCACCCATTGGTCACGTACATGATCCCATCGACAACCAACGGTGTTCCTTGCATCCGTTCGCTTGGGCCACCTATCGGCAGCGACCAGGCAAGTCCCAGACGATCGATACTGTCTTTGTTTATCTGTGTCAGTGAGGAAAAGCGTTGTTCTTTGTAGTTTTGACCATAACTGAACCAGCTACCGGGCTCAGCGAGCGCCTGGTTGATGATGCGTTCATCGGTTACGTCCCCGGCTCGAGGTGGTGGCATAGATTGCGGCGGTTCACCTCTTGGCCCGCAACCGCCGAGTGCAATAATTAGTACGGTGTAAGCACCAATAACCTTTATACGGCCCATTTCTCCCCCAATTCCCCGTAACCTCTTTTCCTTTGCGCTTTCTATCAACCGTTCCACATAATCGTCATGCGATCGGTGGGTGGATAGTTTTGCCCCGTGCTCGCTCGAACGCCAACCCTGCTTGGATTAGCCGATCCTCTCCTAAGTGGGGACCAATAAACTGGAAGCTTCGCGGTAGCCCACTCTGGTCAAGACTAAGCGGCATCGTTAGCGTAGGGTGGCCAGAGTAGTCGAATGGCGCTGTAAAGACGATAAAGGGCGTAAGACCTTCGTCATCAAACCCTCTATCACTCTCCATTTCAGCAACGGTCGGAGGCAACGTGTTCATACAAGGAGAGATCATCAGATCCACTTCCTCATACAGTCGATTTAGAGCAGTTCGAAAAGCACCACGAGTACGTTCTAGCGAGTCATAGCGTTCTCGTTCGACACCCATCCCTAAGTCCAACAAGCGGGACAACGACGGCCCATACAAATGCGCTTTATCCGGATACATCCCAGCATGAGCTTCAAGACAATCAACCCCACACGTGATGCCCCAGTCTTCAACTAGGGTGTGATAGTCAGGCGGAATGGTGACGTCCACAATCTCGGCACCTAGGTCTTTAAGTAGCAATATGGCTTCGTCTAAACCGGCGACAACTTCTGGCCTTACGCCTTCCGTAGAATACGCGCGATCGATGCCGATTTTAGTACCCCGAAGCTCGCCATCATTTGCCATGTAATTCGGCACAGACGAATCTATGCTGGTTGGGTCATTAACATCCCGGCCTGCGATGACACCGAGAATACGAGCAGCGTCTGCCACTGTGCGTGTCATCGGTCCGATATGATCCAACGTTGCGGAAAGCGGAAACGCGCCGTACCGACTGACACGGCCATATGTGGGTTTAATTCCGACAAGCCCACAGCTCGCGCTCGGAAATCTGATGCTACCACCCGTATCACTGCCCAGAGCACCAAAGACCAATCCCGCGGCTACAGAAACCCCAGAGCCCGACGAGGACACCCCTGGCCAGCGCTCCTTATCGTAGGGATTCGTGGGAGATTCAATCTCGGGATGGTGCGCGCCAAAGGCACCTTCCGTCAGTTGTGTCTTGCCGACAATGACGGCACCGGCTTCGCGAAGACGTGTTACCACCGTCGCGTCATAATCGGGCACAAAATCTGCCATCACGCGAGTACCACTGGCAGTCACTAGACCCTTGGTAAACAAAAGGTCTTTGATGCCAATTGGTACACCGTGTAGCGGACCAAGGGGTTGGCCTTCTGCGCGTTTTGCATCCAAGGCCTCTGCATCTTTCATCGGCTGGTCATCGAGCACCATAGCAAAGCTCTTGAGCTCAGGTTCAAGCCGGTTGATCCGTTCCAGTTGGTGAGCAGTCACATCTACGGAGTTGAGGGCACCACTCTTTATCTGACGACAGACTTCTGACAGTGATTGATAATGGAGTTCAGTCATGACGCATCAAAGATTTTGCCTGGATTTAGAAGTCCTTTTGGGTCGAGCGCATGCTTCATGCGTCGCATAAGATCGATCTCTGTCTCGTCTCGAACTAAGCTGAGGTAGGGTTTCTTTTCGAGACCGACACCATGCTCAGCAGACACAGACCCACCTATCTGTTCAAGCGGTTCGTAAACACAAGCTTCGACTCGCTTTCGGGTTTCTGTCTTGTCGTCGCCTGGTGCTATGGCGAAATGGATATTGCCATCACCCATGTGTCCGAGCGTGAAGACCTTCGCGTCTTCAAACTCAGACTGAAGACGTGCATAAACGCCATCGACATAGTCCTCCATCAGCGGTATACGCAGGCTAACGTCGAACAACATCGTCGGGGCAAACTGAAAAACCTGTTCAACATCGTCCCGCAATGCCCAGATATCCATACGCTGGGCTTCTGATTGCGCGATCACCGCGTCAGCAATGAGTTCATCCTCAAGGGCACCATTGAGCATCGCCATCAGCGTCTCATCATTCGCTCCCATGCCTTCTACAAGTACGTAAAAGCCATAGTCACAAGACAGAGGCGCTGAATTTTGGGCGGGAGGAGAACTAACAAGTCTGTAGTAGTCATTCCACATCACTTCAAAAGCCGACAAGTTGCCACCAAGGCCACGATCCGCGTGCTTGAGGAAGCGTACCAGGTGGTCGAAATCGACAATGCCGACAAGCGCCGTAGGTTGTGTTGTCACTTCCTCTCTGCAGCGCAGGACAGCTCGCGTCACGATCCCAAGCGTGCCCTCTGTACCGATAAAGAGTTGTTTCAAGTCGTAGCCCGCATTGTTCTTGATCATCTGGTTCATGGAGCTGATGACGGTCCCGTCCATTAGAACGGCTTCTAAACCCAAAACCATATCTCGCATCATGCCGTAGCGGATGACACGGTTACCACCTGCGTTGGTAGATATGTTACCACCAATCGTACAGGAGCCACGGGCACCCAGATCTAGGGGAAACATAAGACCGTGAGATTCTGCAATCTCTTGTACAACCTGCAGGGGTACTCCGGCTTGAGCAATCATGGTCCGTTCTAGCGGCAAAACTTCTTCAATCTCGTTCATTCGTTCTAAAGAGATAATGACATCTCCTTCGTTCGTGAGCGCCCCTTCAACCAAGCCAGTAAGACCACCATGAGTCACCACCGATTGATCGTACGCATGGCAAACCTTAAGTGCCGCCGCGACTTGTTCGGTAGTTTTCGGACGAACTAGCACTTGCGCTCGGATGTTATCAGTGCGCCAAATGCCTGCGCCCCGAGCGTTAACGTCCTCATCCAGCAATACCGTCTCAGCACCGAGCGCTTGGATAAGTGCCTGCGTGACTTCACTCGACGAGTCGATCACCTTGGTTAGTTCAGCCATATCCTTTCCTAATTCTCTCTATTCTTTGAAAGCGGTCACAAGGAATTGAGGCAGCACAAAGAGAAATTTGTCCTCTGCCAACGATTGTTCCACTTCAGCCAACAATGCTTCAACCCTTGCTTTGGGCATCGTGTCAAAAGTCTCTATGTAGCTCGCCATATTGCGCAATACATTTAGGCCCCGACCCGATTGATCTACAAATGGTGACAGCTTGACCTGAACTCTGGCAAATCCGGCATTCTTCAGCGCACCGGCCACACGGCGGCCTATGTATGGCTCTCGAAATGCGGGGGAAGCTGCCTGGAAAAATTCAGTAATCGTCTCCGTCGACCACGGTTCTACAACAAGGAAGCCCCAGTCACTATCAATCACATGTGCGCGACCGCCGGGTGCTGTGACTCGATGAACCTCGGCGAGTGTGGCAGCAAGATCAGGTACATATTCCAACACGTTTTTACAAATCACACGGTCAACCTCCCCTTTTGCAAAGGGTAGCTTATGGTCCTCCACGTGATGGAAGGTCATATTGTCTTGGCCAGCGAATCGAGCGCGCGCCGACTCGATGAAGGTTGCATTGATATCTACGCCGTGGACTCGACCAGAACTACCGACAATTTGGGCTAAGCCACTCGCAAAAAATCCAGGGCCGGTGCCAAGATCCACAACCTCATGACCCTCCGCAATTTCCGCTCCTTCGACAAGTAGCCTTTGTGCGTCGTGCCATACGAACATTTCCTCGTAGCGCGCAATCCGCTCTGGCTCAATCTCTTTCCAATGATCTGTAAAAAAGGTATCAATGTTCATATTGTTTATCCGCGCTCACCCACATACCGAACCAGATCATGCCACAGAAACCTGTTGAGTCAGTACCAGACGAAAGATGGTTGGAAAATCATGCCGGCCTCATCGCGGAAGCGATGGCGGGTAGCGATGCTTGGGCATTGGAACTAGGCTGTGGTCGCGGGCGCGACAGTGGTTACCTGAATCGATTCGGCAACCTTGTCGCCGTCGACAAACACCGACCAAGTTTGCAGAAACTGAGAAATCAGTTTCCGATCATCTCGACGGTGGAAATGGACATCGCCAGACATTGGCCATTTAGAACCGCGAGCTTTGATTTCGTATTGGCAAGCCTCTCGCTGCATTACTTTGACGACAGAACGACCCAACGCTGCGTGGACGAGCTACGCCGATGCGTTTTACCTACTGGGTATGCAATCGTGCGCCTCAATAGTGTCAACGATAGGAACTACGGCGCTGGAGGAGGAAGCGCGATTGAACCGTACCTCTACCAGGTCGGGGATAAGACGAAGAGATTCTTCAGTGAAGAGACCATCAGGCAGTACTTTGCAAAGTGGCAAATCGATTCCCTTCTTGAACTCGATATCGATCGCTACAAGAAAAACAAAGTTATCTGGGAGTTGGTTTGCCGTCCGAGAGCCTAATCTTCAAATCCGCAATTTGTTGCTCAAGATAACGTCTTTGCGGCGGGCTTTGTGCAAGCTCCAGTGCCAAGGACAGTTGTTCACGGGCCCGCTCGACATCACCCAGCCGTTCGTACACATGGCCAAGTGCGGCAAAGTACGGCTGGTAGTTCATCAGCTGTTCAACCAGAGGTTCGCTCATTAGTATATCGAGCGCCGCAGCGGCTTGTCCGCAAAAACTCATTGCGACCGCACGATTAACCGGAACTACGGGCGATGCGTCATATTGCTCAAGTTTTTCGTACAGCGCTGCGATTTGCGGCCAATCAGTCTCTTCACTACTGGGAGCCTGGCTATGCAGCGCAGAAATAGCAGCTTGAATTTGATAGGCACCCGGTGGATGGCGCGCAACATGTATAGCATCAACCAGCGCAATCCCTTCTCGAATCATCGCTTGGTTCCATGACATCCTGTCTTGTTCAACTAAGGGCACGAAGACTTTGTCGTTGACCCGTCCCGGCAAGCGAGCCGCGCTCAATAGCATTAGTGCAAGCAAAGCCCTAGGTTCCGGGTTGTCCCGAAACAAACGCGAAGTAATTCGCGCTAGCCGTATCGCTACATCTATCAATGATCCTCGGACAAGGTTGTCATCTTGAATGCGTGTGTAGCCCTCATTGAACAGCAGGTAGACCGTTTTGAGTACAGCGGCTAATCTCGCCGGGATTTCGTTGACGCCCGGCACTTCATACGCAATTTCTTCATCACGGATCTTCTTTTTCGCTCGCGTTATGCGCTTTTCGATGCTTGCTGGGGAGGCAAGCAGACCGCGCGCGATTTCCTCCACCGAAAACCCAAGCACAACCTTCAATACCAAGGCGATTTGGGCCTGCGGATTCAGGCTCGGATGACAACAGGTAAAAACCAGACGAAGCAGATCATCATCCACGTCCAACCAATCTAATTCTTCTATTTGGACAGAGTCGTCTGCAAACGTATCTTCCCGGATCGATACAACATTACTATCCAGACTTACTAGTCTTTGCTCCCGACGGATCTGATCTATCGCCCCGTTCCGCCCAACAGTCACGAGCCAAGCGACAGGGTTCTCCGGAACGCCATTCTTCTGCCAACTTTGTAATGCCTTAACCAGCGCGTCTTGGCTCGCATCCATGGCACGATCCAAGTCACCGAGCACTCGTACTAAGGTCGCGACAACCTTCGGGTAAATCGCATTTAGAAGCGGGCCCAGATCCTGCTGCATTTCCTAGGTACTGGAATGGTCGGCGACAGCTCGAACTTCGATCGTGCCGTGATCAACACTCGGAATCATGGCCGCATAAGCCATTGCATCTTCCATCGTTTCAACATCGACCAGATAAAAGCCAGCGAGCTGTTCTTTTGTCTCTGCAAAAGGACCATCCGAAACCTGCATGTCACCGTTGCGATTACGCAAACACACAGCGGTCGCGGTCGACTGGAGCGGCTCAGCAGCAAACGTTATACCGTCAGCTTGCAGTTTTTCATTTAAAACGCGATGCCGTGCGAGCACTGCGCTCTTCTCGTCATCGCTTTTACTTTCCCAAATCTCTTCTGCCTGATAGATCATCAACAAATACTGCATGGCTCATCTCCTTCCTAGTAGTGACAGTTAGTATTGATAACAAATAGACGATTTCAGGAACGCTTTGCGGACATCTCCAGCGCGTCCTTTTTAAGGTTTTTTGACAATGCATAGGTGGACACACAGAGCACGACCAGTAGGGGCACGGACGCTATCGTCACCGCTGACTGCAACGGTCTCAACCCGCCCATGTAGATCAGCGTGATCGGCAACAATCCTAGCAAGCAAGCCCAAAAAATTCGGTGTGCGCGACTGGGATCTTCACCTTCTGCCAGAGAACGGGTTGCTGAGGTCGCCAACGTATACGATGCAGAGTCATAACTGGTCGCGGCGAAAATTACCGCAACGATAATGAAGAGGAAGATCACGCCCGAAGAAAATGGTAGCGATCGAAGCACAGCAAGAATTGCTTCCGGCGAACCTGATGAGGCCACGGTATCTAGCACTGCAACAATGCCATTGATTTCTAGATAGGCGGCGTAGTTGCCAAGAACTAGAAAAAAGACCGTGCATCCCAAGGTGCCATAGCCTAAACATCCCAGAACGATTTGCTTAATCGTGCGACCGCGGGAGATCTTCGCTATAAAAAGACCCATAAACGGACCTAGCGCTAACCACCAAGCCCAATAAAAGACAGTCCACGACTCGACAAAATTAGATGTAGCCCCAGCATCGGCCCAAGTGCTCATGCGCACAAAATTCTGTAACAAGTGCCCCACCGTTTCTATGCTGAGCTCTAGGATGAAGAGCGTCGGACCAGCAAACAACACGATCAGTAGCAGTAGGAAGGCTAACGCAAGATTCAAGTTAGACAATCGTTTGATGCCGCGCTCAAGCCCAAGCCACGCGCTCAGGGCAAAGAGCACCGTGATTAGCAGAATGACAATGACATCAAATGCAAAACCCATCTCTGCCCGAGGCAAACCGAACAGATCACTAGCGAGAGTGCCGATCAAAGGGACTGCGAGACCAATCCCGGTACTGCAAGCCCCAACTAACCCCACTACAAATATCACGTCGATCAACGGATTGACGATCGGTTGCCACGAACGAGGTACCACATCAACACACGCTTCACTCAGCCGCAACGTACTCGCGCCCTTAACGTAATAGGCATAGCCCATCGCGATTCCAGGCAAACAGTAGAAGGCCCAACCAATAAAGCCCCAATGAAAAATTGGATAGCTGGTGGACCAGAGTAATGCTTCCGTACTCGAAGGCTCGAGCCCGAATGGTGGTGCCGCAAAATAGTGCGCCCATTCGATCGTCCCCCAATAAACAACACTCGTACCAATGCCACCGCAGAAGAGCATCGCGCTCCAAGACAACGTTGAAAATTGAGTCGTTGTTTGGTCTCGGGCAAAGACAATACTGCCATGCTGCCCGAAAGCGAGAACGAGCAGATAGATAAGAGAGCCTACCCCAGCAACGATATAGAGTACGCCAAGGTTGTGTGTGAGGTAGTCAAATGCCTCGCCCAGCATGATGCGACCCTCCACCGGATACATCATCAAAGGCAATATCAGACCAAGTAAGAGCACCACGCTGGCAATAAAAATTGGCAAGTCGATGCCCTCAAAGGGCCCCGGTTCGCGCACCTCAGCTTGCTCCGCAATCGTTTGTTCGGTCATTGTTTACTCTGCGGTGATTTGCTCGCGCAGGAATTGCTCGGACGGGGATTACTTGGCAATGGAATTTCCCTGGAAAAAACAGCCTCTACCCTAGAGCGATGCGCACGGAATGCAAGTTCGCAACTCCTGTCAATGAGTTGCGCGCTGTGCATGCAAACGTTAGCTTGAAGCTTGCAAAGCTAGGAAGGGTCATGGCCGGAGAAAAGTTCGACCAAGCATACTATCACCAGTACTACGAAGATCCTGAGACACGAGCTGTCTCACCAGAGGAGCAGCAAGTACAGGCGCACTTTATCGCCGCATACCTTCGCTACTTGACGATCGACGTACACTCGGGGATTGACTTTGGGTGTGGTACTGGAAGCATGTTGAGTGCGTTCCAAAAAGAATTCCCACGGGCAACATGGGCTGGTGTCGAGGTTAGCACTTACCTATGCCAAACCTATGGCTGGCAGCAGGGTTCCGTCGTCGACAGTACTATCGATCCGGCTGATTTGGTGATCTGTAGTGATGTGCTCGGCTATCTTGCAACGAGAGAGTGCAAACAAGCACTTAAGAACCTTGCTCGTGCGACTCAACATACTCTTTACCTCAGCGTCTTAACTGAAGAAGACCTAGAAATATGTGACCAGGACATCACAGACATGAGTCAGGCAGTCCGTTCAGCCGCTTGGTACAAGCGTCTGCTAAAGGACGATTTCGTAAACATTGGCGGCGGTCTTTTTTTGAAAAAACCAATCGATGTCCCAGTGTGGCAAATGGAAAAACTCTAGAGACAACCCAAACAACGAAACAAAGGTCGACTAGAATGTTCTAGGAGATTAGGGAGGACACACATGCAGGATGCCACAAGGCTTTGCCGAGACTTACAGCGCGGTACTATCTCAGCTGTAGATACCATGAAAGAGACATATCGCCGTATCAACGAGGTCAACCCCGAGTTGAACGCATTGGTCTCGCTCTTGGCTGAAACTGACGCGCTAGCGTTGGCAGCCGCAGCAGATGAAGTACCGATAGCCGACCGTGGACCACTACACGGCTTACCAATGGCGCCCAAGGATGCTGTGGAGGTTGCCGGTTTTGCTACAACCCAGGGTTTCGTGCCTTGGGCGGACAACGTTGCTCAGTCCGATGACGCGTTAGCCGCGAGAATGCGCGCAGCCGGAGCTCTTTTTATCGGCCATAGCAACATGCCTGAATTCGGGCTGGGATCAAATACTTTCAACAGCCTCCATGGCAGAACGAAAAATCCATATGACACCACCCGTACGCCAGGTGGTTCTAGCGGCGGCGCAGCGGTTGCATTAGCAACAGGTATGCTGCCACTGGCAGACGGTAGCGACATGGGTGGCTCTCTGCGCAATCCAGCAAGTTTTTGCAATGTGGTTGGCTTTCGCCCATCCATGGGCCGCACGCCTAATGCAAAAGGTTTCGGCTGGTTCGCCCGCTTAGGCACCACTGGCCCAATGGCGCGCACTGTCGCAGACACCGCGTTGCTGTTTTCGGTTCAAGCCGGTCCTGACCCCAAAGACCCAATCACACTCCCAGAGAGCGGCGAAACATTTCTTGATGCGGTTGTACCTTTGGACGATCTAGGCGGCCTCAAGATTGGTTATGCACCGAGGTTACACGGCCTACCCATCGATCGCGAAGTCATGCAAGTCATGGACCGAGCCGCCAACGTATGTTCGAACCTCGGCGCCAACGTCGTAGAAGAAGGACCCGATCTCTCTCGAGCTATGGAAGTCTTCCACACTCAGCGTGCAGCGGCTTTAGCCACTCTTGGCAACGCGTTGGACAGATCTATCCCCGATTGGCGCGATCATGCCAAAGAAACTGCCATCTGGAACATAGATAAAGGTCAGCAGCTCACTGCAGCTGAAATCATTCAATCCGAGCTAACCCGAACCCGGATCTACGCGGAAACCGTGCGTTATTTTTCTGAGTTTGACGCCTTAATTCTTCCGTCAGCCCAAGTTCCACCTTTCCCTGCCGATATCGAGTGGATCGATGAGATCGAAGGCGAGACGATGGCCAGCTACATTGATTGGATGACAATCTGTTGTGCAACGACCGTCACGGGCTGCCCAGCCCTATCCGTACCTGGCGGCTTTACGACCGACGGTCTCCCGGTCGGATTGCAGATTGTGGGTCCACCTCGCGGAGATCTCGCCACACTTAAAATCGGCCACACCTTTGAAGCTGCAACCGGGCACTACAAAACAGCACCAGCCGTTTCGGCTCTTTAGTGCGTTTCCGCAGTCGCTACAAAACAGCCCGCTGTGTGCTGAAGCATGAGGACGAGTTTTTCCTCGCCGTACATTCAAGTTTTTGGGCGCGCAAGGAACGCCGTTGGGGCCTACCCGGAGGCGGCATCGAGCGGCGCGAAGATCCAGAGTACGCGGTTCGTCGTGAACTTGAGGAAGAACTGGAACTCTACGTCGCAACGTTCACGGAAGTCGGACCCTATCGGTACAAAGGCAACGATCATATGGTGTTTGGCGCCGAAATCGACATCCGAGTCGACACCTACGATGACACAGAACTGCTCGACATCGGGTGGTATAACTTAAGCCAAATCAAAGGCTTAGACCAGTCCAAACGACTACATGCTGGCTACGAACTACAAGCTATCGAAGCCTATCTAGAAAAAATTTAACCCCTTTTTGCCGTCTCCGTCGTTGTACTCAATACAACACAAAAAGGGAACTCCCATGTCCAATCGATACATCTATGCCGCAAGCTTTGCGGCCATCACCATCTTCACAGGTGCGACGTTAGTTGCCTGCTCGACAAATACTTCCACGGACCAAATCTCAACCGGCAACGAGCCATCCCCTACAACGATCAAGGCAGCCGTTGAGCCGGAAACACCCACAGTTGACGTTAAGGTTGAGGTAAAGGATGAGTCGATTGTAAAACACAGACGAATTAAAGAAGTCATCGTGACAGCAGGGCGAACTCTATCTTCTGCCGACCAGGCGGCTGAGCCAGTACCTCACGCACTGGCACACAAGAGTGCGACCGGCTTGCCGTACCCTGCATCAATTCAACACGGTGTCGCACCGATGTACCAGGATATAGGTAGAGAGCGCTATGAGGTATTTGCTGACAATGGCATTTTCTGGGCAAATCAAAATCCAGTTTCCACCTTTTCTCTAGACGTAGATACGGCCTCCTATGCCAACATGCGTCGTCAATTGAACGGCGGCTCCCTCCCGGCTCCAGATTCGATTCGTGTGGAAGAGCTTGTTAACTACTTCAGCTATGCGTACCCAAAGGCAGAAACACAAGATCGTCCCTTTTCTATCTACACCGAAATGGGCCCCAGTCCTTGGCATACCGATCGCAAACTTGTTCACATCGGCATCAACGGCTGGAACCCGCTAACAGACGGTGATATGCCACCGGCCAACTTGGTGTTTCTAATTGACGTCTCTGGCTCCATGCAAGCGCCCAACAAGATCTACCTCTTGAAGAACGCACTCAGAATGATGGTCAACCAGATGCGGCCTCAGGACACGATATCCATCGCTGTTTATGCAGGTGCTGCAGGTGAGGTCCTAAGCCCCACGCCAGGGGACCAAAAGTCCAAGATATTTAGAGCGATCGAGAATTTGCAGGCGGGTGGTTCAACAAACGGCGGTGCAGGTATCCGACTCGCCTATGATCTAGCCGCTCAAAACCTAAAAAGTGACGGCATTAATAGAGTCATCCTCGCGACAGATGGTGACTTCAACGTCGGCACTACGAGTGTTGACGAACTAGAGCGCCTCGCAGAAGTAAAACGTAAAACTGGTGTTGCTCTGACGGTACTTGGATTCGGAACGGGCAACTACAACGACCAGCTAATGCAGAAGATTGCCCAGGCTGGCAACGGCAACGCTGCCTATATCGACAACCTGAACGAAGCGCGCAAAGTACTCGTCGAAGAGTTGGGTGCAACGCTCAACATCATCGCCAAAGACATGAAGGTGCAAATCGAATTCAATCCGGAGGTTGTCGAGACTTATCGCCTGATTGGCTACGAAACTCGTCATCTAAACCGGGAAGATTTTAACAATGACAAAATCGATGCCGGTGACGTCGGTGCGGGTCACACCGTGACCGCACTCTATGAGGTGACCTTAGCCGGACAAAGCGACTCTATCGCAGATCCGCTTCGTTACCAGTCACAAGCTGATATCACCAGGCGGATCGAAGGTGAACTTGGCTTTCTCAAGTTGCGCTACAAAAATCCAAGAGGGTCAGAAAGCAAATTGATCACGCAGCCATTGCTAGTAAACGACATCACTACCAACCTTTCTACAACAAGTGAATCCTACCGCTTTGCTGGGGCGGTGGCTTGGCTTGGACAAGTGCTGCGGGGCAACGACCAGGTGGTTGCTGCTGATCTGAATGCGATCGTTAAGTTGGCTCGAGAAGCTAAGGGGCAAGATCCGCACGGCTATCGGGCTGAGTTTATCAATTTGGTAAAGACGGCCCAGGCACTGGATTTAGCATCGGTCCTTCATCACAATCCATCTGATCAAGGCTAAGCACCAATGAAACAATGACCGAATTGGTTACGTCGGCGCCGACCCAGGCGCCGACAGCCACAGCTACAGAAGCGACAGACGACAGTCTAATCAGCCTCTACTTAACGGGAGATCAAGCAGCTTTCGAGCAACTGTACGGTCGTTATAAAACATCTCTCTACGGTTATTTTCGTCGACAGCTACCAGATGCAATGGCAAACGATGCCTTTCAAGACACATGGATACGCCTGATCGATAGCCTGCAAAAATACCAGGCGAACGAGCAGTTTTCCGGATACCTTTTTACGATCGCCCACAACACGCTCATGGACTATCACCGCAAACAAGCTCGCAACCCTGAAGTCACAAACGACGACGCGATCGAGTTCCCAGCACAAAAGGATGACGAGCCCGATCGAGTGCAAGATCGCGCTGAGACTTTACGCAACTTTCAGAACGAGTTGAAAAAACTACCCATTCAACAGCGCAGCGCGTGGGTACTGAAACAAGAAACAAATTTCTCAAATGAAGAAATCGCACGACTCACTGACACATCAGCCGAAGGTGTTAAGAGTCGTTTGCGTTACGCCTCCGAGAAACTAAAAGCAGGTATGCAAAAGTATGTCAGCAGATAACCCTGACAAGCCAAACGACCAAGATCCGGAACCTCTGTACAAAGCTCTTCCGGATGAGAAGCCGCCTGCCTCGGTGGATGCGGCGGTTCTTGCGCACGCGAGAGTAACGAGTGCGAGCGCGAATATAGAGGTCAACGAGCAAGCCGATCTAACGGGAGCTGCAACCCGAGCACAACCGAATTGGAACTCGCTCGGGCGAAGGTTTGCTACAGCAGCAGTAGTTGTTCTAGCAGTTGGTATCTATCTACAAACAGACCAAGACTTGACGACCGCTCAACTCGACACCACAACACAGACGATAAGCACCCAAAGCCACGAACCCAAACTGCGAGAAGCAGAAGGTGCTCTGCAGCAATTTTCTGACACGCATGCCGAGCTACAAGACACTGTATCCGTGGCAGAAGAAACCACACAAAACTCAATATCAGATTTGTCCGCTGGTGCGGCTGTAAAGGCACCTCAAGCTGAGCGCCTGCCTGTGACAAAGGACCGTCCTGAGACAAAGTTCGTTGCCAAACGGCGAGCACAGGAACCAGCAGCGCCGCAGCCCATGATTGCAGACGTCGCGTCAAGCGGTCGAGCATTTGCCAACCAGCGCGCGAAACCTAAGGAGGAACTTATCGAAGAGATTATAGTCACTGCTGCAACCGTCGCTCCGCCTAAGTCTGTGCTCCTATCAGAGGGCGGCTATCGCTTACTCGCGTTGGAGGACCAAGGCTTCAGTCTTGAACACCAAGAGTGTTCGATACCATACGATATTGCCAAAGAAGCTTCGGACTTCACTGTCGAACGGGAGGCATTCGTTTACAAAGAGAGCGATAAGGACGTCATCGCACGCTGTCTTACAGGCAGTTGGACCATACAATCACAAGACGATAAGAACTAATTTGAAAAACAAGCCAACACAGACTGCGAAAGTCATCGCCGAGGTCGTCGGTACCACGCTCTTATTAGCAACGGTAGTGGGGTCAGGCATCATGGGTGAAACCTTGTCACCCTCAAGTGAGGCAATCGCGCTCCTCGGCAACACGATCGCAACTGGCGCGATTCTCGTTGTTTTGATCCTCATGTTCGGACCAGTAAGTGGCGCCCACTTCAATCCCGCGGTAACGCTGGCCTTTTTGCTCAAGGGCGATATCGACCTAAAAACTGCGGCGACATATGTCGTAGCACAAGGTCTTGGCGCGGTCTTGGGCGTATTGATCGCCCACGGCATGTTCGACCAAGAATTACTGCAAGTATCTGAGAAAATTCGAACTGGCGGTCCACAATGGTTCGCCGAAAGCATCGCTACCTTCGGCTTGGTCAGCACGATATTGCTAGTCGTAACTTTCCGCTCAGAAGCTGTCGCGTACGCTGTGGGTCTCTACATCACAGCAGGATATTGGTTCACCGCAAGCACATCATTCGCAAATCCTGCAGTAACATTTGCGCGTGAATTTACCAATACGTTTTCCGGCATCACCCCGAGCAGCGTGCCGGCTTTCGTCGTTGCCCAGCTCGTTGGTGCCTTAGCCGCTACGTATTTTTGCCTTTGGCTTATCCGTCAGAGTCAGGATTCGACTAGCGCTTAGCTTCCGCCTCTGCTGCAATTTTTTGCCAACGCTCGGTAAATTCTTCTGTCGAATTGACATGCGGATAGGGTTCGTCAGGCGTTTCCAAAGCAAAAAAGTCACAAAGTGGTGCCCAACCCTGGCCAGGTTCATAGATGAGTAGCTGCTCTGGCGGTACCTCATCGATCACAGTTTGATTGTGTGCCTCGTAACAAGCGATGACATGGTCTTTGTCTTCCAGACGCCCATCGAAGACGCGATCCCAGATCACTTCAAAGGCGAATTTCGAACTTGCTTGGGCTTTTTCATCAGGATTAGATCGATTACCACTCGAGGTTTTCCAGATTGTGTTCATGACACTTTTGTACCATTTTTCGGGATCACGACGTGTCAGAAGCACCGTTGCTTCAGGGTACTGGACCAGCTGTTCACGCCAGAAATTGGCTGAAGGCCAATCGACCGATGCTTGGTACCCGTTAAATAGGGCGGTCCAATCTATTTCCTTACCCGCAGCGAGATCCAACCAGTACTTCGTGTGGCCCGGATTCTGACCGACTTCCATCATGTGATAGCACTTATCAAAGCCGAGCATCTCCAGTGCAAACTTCATCGATAACGTGCCGGTTCGCCCAAAACCTGCACCGATCACCTTAATTGTCATATCTGTTTTCCAAAGTTAGTTCTAACCCGTCTACTACTCACTAATCGACACCTCAGCCAGTATCTCTTTCACCTGGTCAAATTCTAATGCAGCGGTGTCCATCGCCATGAGAATGTATACGAACAACTGTGCGCCCAGCGAGCCATTGTTTACTTTCGAGCGCAAATTACTCTCATTCTGATGTACCCCTAGTTTCTCGAGCGCTAACGCAAGATCGCGGTATTCAAACCCTTTGTACGCCATCCTCGCGCGAATTAGTCGCCGGATCGTTTCTCGCATCTCTGGTGAGTCAAAAAGCTTAGCCATGAGCTATTCCCGCCAAAATATGCTACGCATTATCAACATATGTCGCTTTTATTCAATATATATTGACATTTGTTACTTTAAGTTACAAAATCGTTCGCGTCACTTTTAAAAGACATATGTTGATAAAAAGCGTCATATGTAAACACAAAGTGCAAGGCATCCTCAATCGAAGGTAATACTAGAAAGGGAGTGATACCGTACGGGCACTCACATCGAGCGCCCAAAACTGATAGAAAAAGGAGCACTAAATGGAAAGCATGATCACAGTACTCGCACTGGTCATCATGGCTATTATCTTTGTCCTTAGCGCAGTCAAATCTGTACCGCAGGGTTACGGTTGGACTGTTGAGCGTTTCGGACAATTTCGACGCACCCTTGAGCCTGGTCTCAACTTTCTCATCCCCTTCGTCGACCGCATCGGTCACAAACAAAACCTCATGGAACAAGTTCTTGATATCCCACCTCAGGAAGTCATTTCTTCGGACAATGCGCAGGTGCAGACCGACGCGGTTTGTTTCTACCAAGTTTTAGAACCCTCCAAGGCATCTTATGAGGTCAACGACTTAGTGCGCGCGATGCATAACCTTGTGATGACCAACATTCGAGCGGTGCTCGGTTCCATGGAACTCGACGAGATGCTGTCGAATCGCGACAGGATTAACTCAGAACTCCTGGCCAAAGTGGATGAGGCGACAGACCCTTGGGGCGTCAAAGTGACTCGCGTTGAGATCCGCGACATTTCCCCACCTAGAGATTTAGTTGATTCAATGGCCCGGCAGATGAAGGCTGAACGTGAAAAGCGTGCGCTGATCTTGGAGGCAGAAGGTGAGCGGGAAGCCGCGGTACAAGTCGCGGAAGGTCAGAAAGCTTCTGAAATACTGAGGGCAGAAGGTGAGTTAGAGGCGGCGAAACGTGAAGCAGAAGCACGCGAACGCCTTGCAGAGGCCGAAGCAAGAGCTACTGAGTCTGTGTCGCTTGCCATCGCCCAAGGTGACCCACGCGCTATCAACTATTTCGTTGCACAAAAGTATGTTGAGGCGTTAGGAAAACTGGCAGAGTCAAATAACAACAAGATCATGATGATTCCGTTAGAAGCATCAAGTGTGATTGGCTCTATTGCAGGCATCACTGAAATCGCGAAAGATGCCGCCAAGGTCAGTTCGTAGAACGTTGGTTGGTAGGTTCGAGATTTTAGAATTATTGGTTGGTTTTTTCGGAGACTAGTTATGGAATTCTTTAGCAACATCACTGCTTATCATTGGGTCGCACTTGCACTCATATTGCTCACTGCAGAAATGCTAGGCGCGTCGGGCTTCTTGCTCGGCGCTGCCGCAGCAGCATTCGGCATGGGTGCGCTGGTATGGCTACTGCCAGACATGAGCGTTCCGCTCCAGGTCACGATCTACGCCATCGGCGCGATTATCGCGACAGTGCTCTACTTCCAACTTTTTCGAGATGCACAAGCCCATCCAGCTCGGCCTCTGCTTAACAAGCGTGCCAAACGACTGGTCGGGCATAAGTTCAAACTTGAAGAAGACCTGGACCTAGGGACAACGAGGATTCAAATCGGCGACACGATGTGGAAGGTGACGAGCGAAGTGCCTCTGAGAAGCGGGACTCTTGTTGAGGTTGTCGATACCAATCGTATGTCCCTCGTCATCGCTGCAAGCTGAAGCCAACAGGGGCAACCGCACTCTCCTCAAGGAAAGTGCGGTTTGCGATAACGCTTAACTTTTTGACGCCAGTCGAGCAGTCCGTCTCTCTAAACTTGCGCGCAAACGTGCGTGTCGAGCTGGAGTTAAGGGGTAATTCCAAATTAGCTTAAGTGCTAAGCCAAAGAATAGGACTGGCCCCAAGCAGTAGACATAGCGCAAAGCGCTCACACCTATCTCCGTGCTTGCCTCGACCCCGCCTGATGGATCAAACCCAAGCAAGCCCACAATATTCAGCGAGACACCAGTGCCAAAGGCGATTGCGATCTTCTCGGAAAAACCAAAGAAAGCGAAATATGAACCTGCCCTACCAGCACCACTCCGCGCGGCATCGACATCTACCACATCAGCCAGCATCGCAATTGGTAAGAACTGGAGTCCACCAAAACAAAACCCCTTAACGACAAACAAGAGAAAGAACGCGGAATAGTCCCCATAGTCCAGAAGCAGATTTGCGGCACTCACTATGGCAACCGTAATCAGTGTACACATGAAGGCTCTGTGCTTGCCTATCGTGCGCCCCAACCAAAGCCAAAACGGAATAGCGGCTAGGCCTGCAACGAAATAGAAGAAGTACGCTGCACCAATCGTCGGGACACCGACAATATCGCGGATAAAAAAGAGTGAAACGGCGTTGCGAAAAGATTCGCCAAAATGAACAAGAAGAACAATCGCAAGTACTCGCAACATCGGTCCATTTTTCATCACCAGCTTCAGGCCGTCACTGACCTTGGGGCGCACTTCGTTTTCTACGGGCTTCGGCTCCTTGACGAAAATCATCACCATGGCTGCGCACATAGGCAGAACCATAATGATTGCCCAAGCAAGCCCTTCAAGAACAGGACCTGTAAGTGTGGCCCGATCTACTATGGTTTTTTCCCGGAAGTCACCGGCAAACGCACCAATCGCATCGTCCCACAACGTGGTAAACACCTGTCCGACGCTGCTGCCACCATCTGCAAGAATCTCAATGATCATCGGTATCGCAGCGGCAACCAAGAGGCCTATCAGGACATAGATTTCACGCGCTGCGGTGACTCGACTGCGCTGGTGATAATCCGGTGAGAGTTCTGCACCCCACGCTCGATGCGGGAGGGCAATCATGGTGCTACCTAAAAAGAAGACGGTTAGCCAAAGCAAAAAGTAGCCTATGCCAACACCTTCACCCGGCATGAACAGGTTATAAACACCGATCATCATGACCGGCGGTCCTATGAGGAGCCACGGACGTCGACGCCCAATCCGGGTTCGCCAGCGGTCCGATAGTTCGCCCATCAATGGATCCGTGATCACATCAGAAAGCCGCGCCAACATCAGTATGGTGCCGACCGTGGCCAGACTGATACCCAACCCGCCAGAATAGTGTGCTGGTATCCATATCGCTAACGGATAACCTATAACCGCTAGCGGCAAACCCAATGAACCATGGGCGTATAGTACTTTTTTAGACAGTGGTTCTGTCGCCATGCAACCTCCCCCGAAGTTATCTACTGCAAACCCCAAAGCATACAGCAACCAAACCGATCGTATTCAAAAGTAGGAACAGCACCTACAATGGCCGTTTTGTTGGAGCACGCTTGCACCCCCTCGACCTCGCCATAATCGTCGGCTACCTCGCGGTCATCATTTTCGTAGGCATTAGGATGAGCGGGCGAGTCAAAACTGCGCACGACTTCTTTTTGGCAGGTCGAAGCCTTGGTTTCTGGATCATCGGCCTCTCCATCATCGGCACAAACATTGGCGCGGACAGTTATATCGGCGCTTCGGGCAACGCCTATCTCGTTGGCATCGCCCAAGCTAATTTTGAGTGGATTGGTGCCATACCTGCGATGATCATGGCGGCGCTGGTATTCATTCCGCTGTATTGGAAAGCAGGCGTCTACTCAATCCCCGAGTATCTTGGTCTACGCTACAACCAGGCCGTTCGTGTTACGGCCGCGCTCATCACCTGCGTCGTTGCAGTGTTTGCTATCGCCGTCGCGCTTTGGGCCATCGCGATCACCTTGGAAACTTATCTAGGTTGGCCCACATGGGTCGGCATTCTTGTTACGGGCACGGTAGTTGGCGCTTATTCCGTCGCTGGTGGACTCGCTGCGGTTGCATTCACCGACTCACTGCAAGTGTCGATCATGTTTATCGGCGGTATCGTGATCGTCGGACTAGGCATTTCCGAAACCGGAGGTCTGGACGGCTTTGCGGCAACTCTCACGCAAGAGAATCCCAACCATCTGCAAGCCTACCTACCTGCCGACCATGAGAGCTTTCCATGGCCGGGAGTCATTCTTGGTCTCGGCGTGGTCCTCTCTCCAGCCTATTGGTGTGCAGGACAAGCCATCCTCCAACGCAGTCTAGGTGCCAAAACTCAGTGGGACGCGAGCGCAGGCATGATGTTTGCTGCACTCGCCAAAACCTTTATACCTCTACTGGTTGTCTTCCCCGGCATGCTAGCTCTGGTGCTGCACGCAGACATCGAGTTTCCTGACCAAGCCATGGCTTGGGTGATCAAAAATGTCCTGCCTCCGGGTATCTCAGGTCTCATGTTCATAGCAATTATCGCTGCACTGCAGTCGTCCATCGACTCAGGAATAAACTCGACGTCACTGATGATTACTCGTGATATCCGCCACGTTTTGTTCAAAAACGTCGACAAGAGCAAAGACTTGATCGTAGGAAGATATCTGACGCTAGTTCTGTTGTTGGCAGCTATGGCAACGGCACCCCTTATCTCGAAAATGGGCGGGATTTATGAGTTCGTCCAGACCATGCTGTCTCTGTTTCAAGGACCTATGTTAGCGCTTTTGTTGTTAGGCGCTTTCACAAGACGAGCAACAGCGACCGCCGGACTCTGGACGCTTATCACTGGCGTTGTTCTGGCAGCCATGGTGTTAGCCCTGGGCGTAAACATGCTTTATGTCGCGTTCGCTAGTTTCGTCTATTCGCTCCTCGCACTCTGGATAATAAGCGGGTTCACCCAGCCAGAAGTCCACCCTGACTACGAAAAATTGACATATGTGCCTTGGTGGCGACAACAACGACAACAAGAGGAGGCGGCGTAGTGGACCTGCCAACTGCTTGGGCAAATTACATAAGTATCGTCGGATTTCTATTCGTCGCGCTCATCGTGTGGTCGATACCGAAACAACTTATCTACAAAGAAGCTCCCGACCAAGCCCGTTGGCGTGATATCCGCATCTGGGCAAGCGTCCTAGTTTCTGTACAGTTAGTGCTTTACCTAGTTTTCACTTAGGCTACAGCGGCACGTATTGGGCGACAACAAAATGAAACACCTCATCTCTACCCTTCTCCTACTCACCGCAGCGGTTACTGCACAAGCGGATACGAAGCTCTACATCTTCGATTGCGGCTATTTCAAATTCTCCGACATTTCCATGTTTAGTCTTGATAACAGCGAAACCGACGTACGCGAAATGTTCGTCCCTTGTTATCTCATCGAACATGAAAAAGGACGTCTGTTGTGGGATGGAGGTCTACCTATAGAAATGGCAGGCAAGCCTAAACACGAAGATCAACCTGGCGTTGAAGTTGAGTACAAGCGTTCCGTGGTCGACCAACTTGCAGACCTTGAACTCACACCAGAAGATATCGACCTAGCTTCTTATTCCCATTTTCACTATGACCACGTTGGCGCAGCAAACGCGTTCAGCAGTGCTACCCTCTTGATCCAACAAACCGAATATGACGCCGCCTTTTTGCACCCTGAAACAAATCCAGTTTTCACTCCATCCCTGTACAGCGAGCTGGCGAATTCATCAAAGGTATTCTTGAACGGTGACCACGACGTATTTGGCGACGGTAGCGTGACGATCATATCTGCGCCAGGTCACACCCCCGGGCATCAAACGCTTCTCCTTAATCTGAAAAATACAGGCAAAATAATGTTGTCCGGAGACCTCTACCACTTTGAGGCGAGTCGTGCGCTGCGTCGTACGCCGACGTTCAATACAGACCAAGCGGAAACGCTACGTTCTATCGACAAAGTTGAAGCGATGTTAAAAGACACCGGCGCGACTCTGTGGATCGAACACAACAAGGCGCTCGCAGACACGCTCAGGAAGTCACCCGAGTTCTACGATTAGCTGGGGACCTTTGTTACAGCTTATAAGCTTGCCGAGCAGCATCGTGGAACAACCACTGCTTGTCTGACGACGAAAAGTCGGATGCCATCTTCTTAAACGCATTCCAGAGCACGTGGTAGGAACAGCTTTGCTGATCCACAGGGAAATTGCTTTCAAACATACAGCGCTCAGGACCAAATAGCTCAATCGTCTTCAAGTGATAACGCCCTGTCGCAGCCGCTATTTCATCAGATGTCGCCGGGCGATCATTCTTGTGCCAACCAAATCCGTTTAGCGGCATAACAACACCGCCTAATTTCGGATGTACGTTTGCGCACTGAGCCAGCTCGGCAACGCTTGCACTCCAATCCGCGAAAACCTGATCGCCTTGGTCCGCATAGGGACCAATTCCCAACGGTCCCCCAAAATGATCAAAGATAATCGTCGTTTCAGGAAACATTTTTGCCAACGTCGTTAGCTCAGAGATCTGTGGGTGATACAGCCACGCATCAAAGGTTAGATTTCGGTTAGCCAACTCTTGAAATCCCGCCTGGAAGTCTTCACGTAGGAAGAGACTCTCAGGTGGGCGCGTGTGGGAGTTTCGAATTTCATCGCTCGCATCCCACCCAGCTGCATGACGAATGCCGCGGAAACGATCAGACAAACGAATGTGCTCATCAAGTACAGGACCCACGTCCGCACCGAGCGTGAAATCGGCAAAACTCACGATCCCTTCACACGCTCGAAAGTCGCCATAGTCGCCGCTGGCGGTCATCGCCGCCACACCATTCACAAACTCAGTTTCACCAACTGGACGCATCGCTTCAGGTCCAGCAGTTCGATACATACTTGAGCATTCAACGAATACAGTACTCGTCACATTGTGTCCGCTGTTTATATCACCCAAGAGCTGCGGAAGAAGGTAAGGATTTGTATCATTATCCCACAGGTGATGGTGTGGATCGCAAATCGGCAGATCAGGTTCGATAATGTCCTCTTGAACTTTCGCCAACCAGTCAGCTCTCATCTCACATCTCCTGCAACGATTAGTTAGTACACAACGACTGAACGAATACTCTCGCCTTCATGCATGACATCGAAGCCTTTGTTGATGTCATCCAAGCTGAAGGTGTGCGTAATCAAGTCATCTATATTGATTTTACCGTCCATGTACCAATCGACAATTTTAGGTACATCAGTCCGGCCCTTGGCACCGCCAAACGCAGTACCTTTCCAAACTCTGCCAGTCACCAGTTGGAATGGGCGTGTCGCAATCTCGGTGCCGGAAGCTGCAACCCCAATGATGATGCTTTCGCCCCAACCTTTGTGACAACACTCCAAAGCTTGGCGCATAACATCCGTATTACCGATACATTCAAACGAGTAGTCCACGCCACCGTCCGTCATATCGACGATCGCGCCAACGACATCGTCTACCTCACTAGGGTTGATAAAGTCGGTCATACCAAACTTCTCTCCCAGTGCCTTTTTGTCTGAATTCAAATCCACACCGATGATCTTGTCAGCACCGACCATTCTGGCACCTTGCAGAACATTGAGACCGATACCACCGAGACCGAATACAGCTATATTCGATCCAGGCTCAACTTTCGCAGTGTTCATCACGGCACCTAGGCCGGTCGTGACACCACAGCCGATGTAGCAAACTTTGTCGAATGGTGCATCGGTCCGGATCTTCGCGACTGCGATCTCAGGTAACACCGTAAAATTGGAGAACGTCGACGTACCCATATAATGGAACAGCTGGTCACCATTCATTGAGAAACGCGAAGTCCCATCCGGCATAAGCCCTTGACCTTGGGTCTCCCGTATCGCACCACATAAATTGGTCTTACCCGATGTGCAAAATTTGCACTGTCTGCACTCTGGTGTGTAAAGCGGGATTACGTGATCACCCACGGAGACTGAGGTGACACCGGCCCCAACTTCACGTACGACACCTGCACCCTCATGACCCATGATGGACGGAAACAAGCCCTCTGGGTCAGCGCCAGATAGAGTAAACGCATCGGTATGGCAGATCCCAGTCGCCATCACCTCAACCAGCACCTCGCCTGCCTTGGGTCCAGCCAGTTGCACCGTCTCAACACTCAGCGGTTCTCCCGCTGCCATAGCCACAGCTGCACGTGTATCCATCTCTCCCCCGAATCACTTTATTACGATCCGTAGTAGTTTTGAACGGACGCGCTTTCGATGCAACCCTTCTCCGCCATCCTCTCCAACATCCTCTCCACCATCCACTCCACCACCGGAGACGCAATTCACCATGAGGGTCGACTCGAGACGTTAAACCCGCATAATTCGTTCGAGTACTGCACGCATATATCACTGAGGTCATATGGACACGACTAGCGATTGAAAAACGCATTAGTCAACATCGGGTTGTCCTGCGCGAGCATCTTCGTTGTGTTCGGCCTTTTGGAGCTCTATCTCTTAGTCCGCTACAACAGTGAGCAGACTCGGCTAGTCGAGCGTTACGAGGGAAGGAGCTTATGCACACGCAGCGCATTGGACAGGCGTTTAGTATGGGAACTCATACCAAACAAATGCGGTCACAACAGTCACGGTTTCAATGACGCGCCGTTCAACACAGAGAAACCACCAGATACTTTTCGCATCATCGTGATAGGCGATTCCGTTGCAGAAGGTCGTGCGATGGAGCGCGGAGAACGTTTCACATCGCAACTTAGTGGCGCCTTGCAGGAGGCATCAAGACGGCAGGTCGAAGTCTTCAACCTTGCGCGGGAGGGCTACTCAACCTCCCAGGAACTCATCATCCTCGAGCGCTATGGTCTCAACTTTTCACCTGATCTGATTGTATGGAGTTACGTGTTAAACGACCCAGCACATCCCGTCTACCATGATGCAAGTGGTCAGCTCGGACGCTATTTTGTCAAGCGCGGCTGGCTTGGCTTGCACTACATCCAGAAGAAAATCTTCGACGCCAAGGAAACATTCAAACGCAAGCAGTGCCCAGATGAGTTTCACGAACGCCTGCATTGCATCTATCGTGACGATATCGCAGCAAACATCAGGCAGATCAGCGAATTCGCAAACGAAGTTCCGGTTGTATTTGCAGTTCATCCTGTCTTTATTAGAGATCGTATCTTTCCTGACTACGAACACGCACAGATACACGCTGACATCGTTAACTTCGCACTTAGCAGCGATCTAACCGCAGTTGACTTAACGCCTGCATTCCGCGGACTTTCAGCTAATACGTTGACTCAGTTTTATGACGATGAAATATTTGATCCATGGCATCTCAACAGCCAAGCACACAAACTGACAGCCCACTATCTAGCCAGAAAAATCTCCTCGGCCGGTCTATTGACTAAACAATCAGCATATCCATGATCGAACCGGCAGGGCCAGCAACCAACATATACATTCTAGGTCTGTCTGCTTACTACCATGACAGTGCGGCAGTATTACTCAAGAACAATACCATCGTTGCTGCGGCACAAGAGGAACGTTTCACTCGACGCAAGCACGACGCCGCATTCCCAGGTCGAGCAATTCAATATTGTCTAGATGAAGCCGGGATAACGATTACCGACCTGTCCCACGTCGTCTTCTATGACAAGCCACTCATTAAATTCGAACGTCTACTCGAAACGTATCTAAACTACGCGCCGAAGGGATTCCGATCTTTCTTGAGCTCCATGCCGATTTGGCTCAAGGACAAGCTGTATCTCAAAACTACTTTATATCGTGAACTGGCTGAACTCGGGAGCTGCAAGAAATCAGAGCTACCTGAACTGATGTTCGCAGAGCACCACCGTTCTCATGCAGCTTCTGCATTTTTTCCTAGCCCATTCGAATCCGCTGCGGTCATGTGTCTTGATGGTGTTGGTGAATGGGCGACAACTTCTGTTTGGCAAGGCCAAGGCAACAAGATCCGTCCGCTTTGGCAAATCGACTTTCCTCACTCACTCGGATTGTTGTACTCAGCTTTTACCTATTACCTTGGATTCAAAGTGAACTCCGGCGAGTACAAGATGATGGGGCTCGCCCCTTATGGCGAGCCGCGGTTTGAAACTTTGATCCTAGAGAACCTGATTGACCTAAAGGACGACGGTACGTTTCGCTTGGACATGCGGTACTTTAACTACTGTACGGGCTTAACCATGACCAACGCCCGTTTCGATGCCTTGTTTGGTGGTCCGCCACGGCAAGCTGAAGCAGAGATAAGCCAACGAGAGATGGACATTGCGGCCTCCATTCAAAAAGTTACCGAAACCACCGTGCTTCGTTTAGCCAACTCGATCTACGAAGAAACCGGCGAGAACAACTTGTGTCTCGCGGGGGGTGTCGCGCTTAACTGCGTAGCAAACGGGCGTCTCCTTCGCGAGAGTCCTTTTGACGGAATTTGGGTACAACCCGCTGCGGGTGATGCGGGCGGTGCATTAGGTGCGGCGCAAATTGCACGGCACGAATACGGCGGACACAGCCGCACTCCAGATTCTCCGGATAGCATGTCGGGGGCGTATCTCGGCCCCAGGTTTACAGAAAAGAGCGTCACGGCTCAGCTCGATAAACTTGGTGCAATTTACACTGAGATCGAGGACGCCAGTCTCTATCCAACACTAGCCGAACTTTTAGATAACCAGTCAATCATTGGCTGGTTTCAAGGACGCATGGAATTTGGCCCACGTGCCTTAGGAGGCAGGTCGATCATCGGAGACCCCCGTGGACCAGAGATGCAATCCAGGATGAACCTGAAGATTAAGTACCGAGAGTCGTTTCGACCATTTGCGCCATCTGTGCTCGCCGAGAAGGTTGGTCAGTACTTTGAACACGAGACTACAAGTCCGTATATGACCATGGTCGCGAATGTCAGACCCAGTCTCCGCATAGCACCGCAAGACGATGCGAAGAGGCTTTTTGGCATTGAAAAACTCAACGTACCGCGCTCAACAATCCCGGCAATTACACATCTCGACTATTCAGCCCGCATCCAAACGGTCCACGCAGACACCAACCCACGCTATCACGCCTTGCTCACAGCATTCCAAAAACGAACTGGGTGCGGCGTCTTGGTTAACACCTCATTTAACGTGCGGGGAGAGCCCATTGTTTGCACTCCTGAAGATGCCTATCGTTGTTTCATGCGCACAGAAATGGATTATCTAGTCATTGAAAATTGTCTCCTCGACAAGAAGGCGCAACCTGTCTGGCAGGGTGATGATGCTTGGCAAGACGAATTCGAGGCGGACTGATGAAGGCAAATCTTGAACTAAGTAAAAAACATTTGCGTGAGTTTGGCCTGGTCACGTCCGCAATGGTGGTTGTTCTTTTTGGCTTGCTGCTGCCTTGGCTGTTCGGCTTGAACTTCCCAACTTGGCCTTGGCTTTTTGCAGCGACAATGTCGTCGCTCGCACTTTTGGCCCCATCGTCATTGGGAGGTGTCTACCGAGTTTGGATGCGTTTTGGTTTGCTCATGAGCAAGGTGACCACACCCATCATCATGGGCTTGGTTTTCTTGGTTGCAATACTGCCTGCAGCGCTAATAATGAAAATTATCGGGCGGGACGCGTTACGCAAAGATCTTGATCCTAACGCCACGACTTATAAAGAAGCCTCGGAAGACTTACCGAAAGAACGACTGCAGGACCCGTATTAGTGCTCGACTTGATTAAAGACCTCTGGGGCATGATGCGTGTCCGTAAAAAATTCTGGCTGACACCCATAATCTTGATCATGGTCCTACTCGGTGGTTTGATCGTATTTGCAGAAGGATCTGCCGTAGCGCCCTTTATCTACACGCTATTCTAGAAATAGGCGATCGGGGAACATCTGACCAACCGTCTTTGCGGTGCAATAATTGTTACACTCTCGCACCCATTACTATCGACATAATCTGTGCGTCTAAGCCGAAGGTTCTTGATGGATCTACGTGACTGGCAAAGTTACGTCCCCATCATTCCTGTACTAAAGAATTACGAGCAAGAAGACTTCTCTCATGATTTGATAGCTGGGCTCGTGGTCGGCATGGTCACCATCCCCCAAGCTGTGGCTTACGCCTATCTAGCAGGCGTTCCACCTGAATCGGGCTTATACGCATGCTTGGTGCCGATGCTGTTGTACGCTGTCTTTGGCAGCTCTAAACAGATGGTTGTCGGTCCGGTCGCCGTCGCTGCTCTCATGGTCGCGGCGACTGTCTCCGAGCACGCACCTAAATACAGCGACGCCTACCTGGGTATTACGACTATCATCTGTCTGCAATCTGGACTGTTCTTATGGTTGCTAAGGCTGTCGCGCATGGGTGGTCTCGTTAACTTGTTAAGCCACCCTGTTATTACGGGTTTCGTGAATGCCGCAGCCATATTGATCATTATCAGCCAGCTCCCAACGTTTGTGGGCATAGATGTCAACAACAGCCAGGCGCCATGGTTAGTTTTAAGTGACTTCTTGAGTCAAATCTCGGGGGCACACTTGTTAACCGTGAGTTTTGGAATTGTTGCTCTTTTAGTGTTACTGGCTTTCCCAACTCTCATTTTGGGTTTGACTAAACTTCTCGGGATTCAGCTTGCTGCACAGCATGCCGCAACGCGGATAGGACCAATGGTCGTTGCAGCCATATCTATACCCATCGTCATCGCCTTCGATCTCCAGGGAGAAATCGATGTCGTAGGCGCGATCCCAAGCGGATTGCCAAGCATAACGTTGCCGCCTTTTGATGCTACTTTGTGGATTGAGCTCCTACCCGCATCTACGATGGTCGCGTTGGTCAGCTATATTGAGAGCTATTCAATCGGTACAACACTTGCCGCGCGACGCCAAACCCGTGTTAACGCCCACCAAGAGCTCATAGCTATTGGCGCTGCCAACATCGGCGCTGCATTCACTGGCGCATACCCAGTAGCAGGCAGTTTCTCTCGGTCTAGCGTCAACTTCTATTCTGGCGCACGCACCCCTATCAGTTCCGTCGTCTGCGGAGTGATTATTATGTTCACTCTGCTATTCCTGACATCGTTGTTTGAAGGTCTACCGGTCGCCGTTCTCGCCGCCATCGTTATGGTCTCTGTGGTTGGTTTGATGGATCTCAAAAACGGACCTAATCACTGGCAGCTACATCGCGAAGACACCCTTACCGAATATGCGACCATGTTCTTAGTGTTGTTCATGGGCGTCGAAGTGGGCCTGATCGCGGGAGCCGTCCTTTCTATCGCTTTCTTTGTCCGCACTTCGAGCCGCCCAAATATCACTCAAGTCGGTCGGCTTGCAAACACTGAGCATTTTAGGTCGATAAAGCGTTACGACGTTGAGACATTGCCCCATGTTTTGGCTCTACGAATTGATGAGAACATCTACTTCGCCAACGCCACGCAAATCGAAGACAAGTGTATGAAGCGATCTCAACGCCGGCGGACGACGCAACATCTATTGGTCGTGTGTAGCTCTGTTAACATGATCGACGCGACTGGTTTGCAGATGTTGCATCGTTTGAATGCGAATCTGCAACGCGCTGGGATCACTATGAACTTCTGCGATTTGAAAGGAACGCTACTGCCACGACTGCAGGAAGCTGGTCTGTTGGATGCGCTAACCGGACAAAGTTTCATCTCAGCCGACCGCGCGATGAAGTACTTCGAGCAAAAGGCAGAGGAAGAACGAGAAACGCAACAGGAAACACCGGCCAACGATCTATGATGACGACCATTGACCGTTACATCACCAACCAATCGCTACGAACGATCACTACAGTGGTCGGCTCGCTTCTCGCGTTGATTACCTTGTTTGCATTGTTCGAGGAGCTTGGCGAAAGTCACGAGACTTACGGATTACAAGAAGCAGCCTGGTACGTTATACAGACCATGCCGCGGCGATTGGACGAGATCTTGGTCTATGGTCTGTTCATCGGCTACCTAATCACACTGGGGCGTTTCGCCGAAACTAACGAACTCACTGTATGCCGGGTAGCTGGTATGTCTCCAACGAGGCTGCTGCTAGCGCTCACGCCCTCGCTGCTCTTTTGGCTAGCGATTAGCATCAGTGTTTCCGAATTCATCGCCCCGGCAAGCGAGCGCAGTGCCGAGGTAGGCAAGTTACAAGCCATCCACGGTGAAAACGTCCTGAATCGGCGCAAGACATTGTGGGTACGGACCGGTCAGCTATATATGCAAGTACGCGCTATTGATGAAAATGGCATTATCCATGGCGTTACCCAATACTGGTTGAATGATGCCGACGAACTTATCGAAGTCGTCCAGGCAGAACGTGGTCAATTCGACACGCTTGCCCAACAATGGAACTTGCTTAACGGCTCCCAAACCCAGCTATCAACTGGTGGTGCCCGTTCAGAAACTTTTCACGCCCGCGCGTGGGATAACCCCATCACTCCAGCGGTCCTCGCAAGCCAGGCGTTTCTAGATGCCAACAAAATGTCCATGGTCGACCTGAATCGGCAAATCGATTTTGCTCGGACACAGCTCCTTGGCACCTCCGAGTATGAGCTCGCGTTTTGGTCGAGAATTCTTAAACCCGCAACCTACTTCGGGCTCACCTTGTTGGCATTAGGCGTCGTACTTGGACCACTCCGCGAAGTAGGTATGGGCGTCCGTCTAACAGTCGGGATATTCGCGGGTCTCAGTTTCAAGTACATGCAGGATCTATTTGCACCCGCTGCCATCGTGTTTGACCTGCCCGCATATGTAGCGATCCTAATACCAATTACCGCATACTGGCTTGTCGCCATTCACTTAATTCGTCGAAACGCTTAATGGCTTTCAAGGAGAATCTATGAAACTCGGACTCATGCTCGGATACTCCGGCGCAGAACTACGCATCCCGTTGGAAGACGTAAAACTGGCCGAAGAGCTCGGTTATGACAGCGTCTGGACGGCTGAAGCCTATGGCTCAGACGCGATCACGCCACTGGCATACATCGCCGCACATACATCGCGGATCAGACTTGGTACTGCTGTTTTACAACTCGCTGGCAGAACTCCCGCCAATGCGGCCATGGCTATGGCTACGCTCGACAAAATTGCAGGCGGCAACCGAGCCATTTGCGGTTTGGGTGTATCCGGTCCTCAGATTGTCGAGGGATGGTATGGCCAACCTTGGGGCAAGCCGTACTACCGCATCAAAGACTACGTCACCATTATGAAGAAAATCTGGGCACGGGAAGAGCCGGTGGTCCACGATGGCAAAGAGATCTCGCTGCCGTTCACAGGCGAGGGCGCACTAGGTATCGGCAAACCATTGAAGTCTATCTTGCACATGAATCCAGACATTCCAGTATTCCTCGGTACCGGCATGGAATCCACAGTCCGCATGACCGCTGAAATCGCTGACGGTTGGTTGCCCCTTGGATTCGTCCCGGAAACCGCGCACCTGTACCAAGATTGGATACAACAAGGACTCGATAAAGGTGGCAAGACTGAAGACCAATTCGAACGCCAAGCGATGACCAATGTGAAAGTCACTGATGACGTACAAGGTGCGCTAGATGCGATGAAGCCAGGGATTGCACTCTACGTTGGTGGCATGGGCCACAAGAATCTCAACTTCCATAAAGAGATGATGGTGCGCCGCGGCTTCGGTGAAGAAGCTGATCGAATTCAAGAACTCTACCTCGCTAAGAGAAAAGACGAAGCCATCGCGACGGTGCCCGATGAGTTCGTTGACTCCGGTGCACTGATCGGTTCTCGAGAGCGCATTGCGGAACGCTACAAAGCCTGGGAAACCAGTGGTGTCACTGGTCTCACGATAAGCGGTAATAGTGAGGCAATACGGACCATGGCAGAGGTGGCAAGACTCAACTTCCCAACGTAGTCGCCTACCTCGTGGAAGTTAGTCCAGGAAGTTGTTCTAGAAAGACGCCACGGGATCGAAGTACTCGACACAAACTTCTGTAACCGAGCGTTGCAAAGACTCGTGTACGCTCACCGGGAGCAGGCATAGCGCTTGCACGTCTTCGCGCCAATCCCACCGAAAGTGGGCAGGCGTCGGTCGGGCTGGAGTTCCTGGACTGACAACCCCTGCATAAACATCGCCTAACGCGCGTGCCACGGTAAACGCCGCGTCTAACTGGCGCGTCGTCGATGTATGATGCAAAAATGCTTCATGAAACACGGAAAAGACAAGTTCGTGTGATGGCGGTAACTTCCCTCTTGTTGTCTCATCCAGCCCTTTCCCCCAGAACTCGGCCCAACCTCTTTCACTGACCTCCCCAAGGACCTCCTCTAGCTGCTTGTAGTAGGCCTTAGCTTCACGCAATCCAACACTAGTCAGATCAGTCAAGTCCTCTTGAGAAAGGAGGTGCAAATTCTGGAAATCCGCCAGGGTCATCTCACCATCAAAACCGTCAAGCGCCAATCGTTCGCTTTCTAACAAACCGCGGATACTAAGTTCTTTAACAGACATCGGCGCCACTACCCGCAAAAGTTCTCGCAACGCAGACCGATCATCATGTGCGTTTGCTTGCGCCATCGCAAAGCTCCATGGACGCAGACCAGAATGGACCATGCCGATAAACCATTGCTTGTCAATGCTCAGGCTGCTTTCGCCTAAGATACGACGAGCGTTGACCCCATACTCCAGTATTCGTCCTGCCATCTCCTCCTCTAAAACAACCGATCGCAGCAAGAGAACATTAACGGGATCAAAAAGGTTTGTTCGGTTATATCTCGGGCCAAGCAAATCAACTCGTCCAGGTTTTTCTTTACCAACTGGAGACAGTGACATCAATCGCCAAAAATTCGCCCAGTAAGCTGGGTTGTTCGGAATACTCTGCCGGACTTTTTCCTTATTTGCTTGAGCGAACTCCAGACAACGCAGGTGCTGCGGTGCGGGTGCATCACATATCTCCATGACTTCGCTTAAGTAGATATCCCGCCGCTCTTGACCTGCCAAAAATGGTGGTGTGGCGTTGAAAGCAGCCAAAGCATCCCGGCCTTTGATCGTTGCTTCCAGGCTTGGCGGGTCGTAGTCGTCGCCCCAGCTGTCAAATGAAATCAGGGAAAGGAGAAGAAGTGTTAGGAGTGTCTTAATCAACCCGGTAGCCACGACCATCATAGTCGAAGTCGTGCAACTCTCTGTTTTTCGGATCTTGTAGATAGAAGTTATTGTGATAAGACCTGATCTCCGCGATTTTGCCTTCGCGAAAAATGTACCACTCACTGCCGCGCAAGATTTCTGGCTCTTCGTTCTGCTTTAGCGCAGAGCCGGGTACCCATTGCATACTCCACTCGATTACCGCTTCTGGTTCTTCGACGATGGCATGATCGAGTTGCCAATTTGCTTGAGTTTTGGGTGCAACCTTCGCCCAGTAATTTGCTAACGCCATCGCGCCAACAACTGCGCTATGGTCGACAAAGTAGTGGACTATATCGTCTGTGAACGTAGAACAAAGTAGGTCAACATCGGCCGTGTTGCACCCTTCATAGTAGGTCTTGATCGTCTCTATATAGGGGTGACCTGAAGTCTTAGGTCGGATCAAAGCTCTCGAACCCAAATGTTGCGGAAACGAACATCATTGCCATGATCCTGTAGTCGGATAGGTGCTGCGCCATGTTGTTTATACAAAGGCCTACCAACAAATTCCGTAGTGCCTTCGACTGCAACGTGGTTTTGCACAAGTACGCCATTGTGCAATACGGTGACATAAGCCGGAGCGATCACACGACCACTCTGCGCAAAACGCGGCGCGGTAAACAAGATATCGTAACTCTGCCACTCTCCTGGACCGCGAGAGGCGTTAACCAAAGGAATGTGTTGCTTGTAAATACTCGCGGCTTGGCCGTTGCTATACGTTCGATTCTGGTAGGAATCTAGAACTTGGACTTCATAACGGTCCATGAGAAAAACACCGCTGTTACCTCGTCCTTGGCTCTCACTCTCGACCTTGCTCGGACTCGCCCATTCGATATGCAACTGCAAGTCGGTGAATGAACGCTTTGTTTGTATATCACCTGTGCCTTTTGCAACCTGAACCGCGCCGTCTTGAACGAGCCAAGCAGCTTGGCCGCCATGAACAGATTCCCAACTCGATAGATCAGCGCCGTCAAATAGAATAATCGCGTCCGATGGAGCACCCGCCCCAGCCTCGTCCGTACCTGGGACGACCACTTGCGGTTCGGGATCCCAGACTTCACTAACCTGGGCCCGAGCATAGTGCGCGGCACGCTCATCTGCCGTTGCCGCGAGCACATTCGGCGTTGCTGCACAAAGCAACGCGAGCAAGCTCAGCAATGCTAGACGCATTTTGGGTTATCCCTTACTTCTTCGAAAAGACGAAGTTCTCACTCATCTTTTCTCGCACCGCACCCTGATGGTTGAAGTAGGTTTTAAATCCGCCGTTGTAGTTCCCGTCCTGGCGCCGGTTGGACTCACCTTCAAAATTGTAATACCCAGGAGTGCACTCTGCATTACGGTTTGTTTTACCACGGTGATCGATGACTTCTTGCACCCACCACTCCTCAGCTTCCGGCGTCGGATCTAGACTGTGATAGCCATTCTTGCGCACATAGTCGATGCATTCCGCAATATGGTCACCTTGAGTCTGCAACATATCCGTGAGGTTAAATTGGAAACTCGCCTGATAGCCACCCATGATAAACATGTTTGGATAGCCCTGTGTGTGGATGCCCAACAAGGTTCGTACGCCTTCATCATATTTATCGTTGAGTTCAACCCCATCCTTACCAACGATTTCGTTGTAGATACCAGTCTTCTGTACTTCGAACCCAGTCGCATAGATTAGGACGTCAAGCTCATACTCTTTGCCTTCGAATAACGGTCCCTTCGGTCCTATCTCGGTAATGCCCTCCCCGTGTGTATCGACCAATGTGACATTTGGCTGGTTAAAGCTCGGTAAGTACTCGTTGTGGAAACAAGGTCGTTTACACATAAACATGTACCAAGGCTTAAGCGCATCAGCAGTAGCCTTGTCTTTGACAGTTTTGTCGATGCGCTTGTGTATACGCATCATGTAGTCAATGTTGGCGTTCTCTTGTTTTTGAATTTTCTCCTGACGCGATATTGCCCCCATCTTAGCTTTCTCATCAGGCGAGGGCTCAGACATAGCAAGCACTCGCTCGCGTCGTTTAGCCTGCCAACCTGGCTCGAGCTTGCGCGCCCAGTTGGGGTCAGTTGGCCAGTCGTCACGGATGTCGATTGAACTCGGCGTGCGCTGGAAGACATAAAGATGCTTAGCTGTCTTGGCAAGTTCTGGAACTGCTTGAACCGCGCTTGCACCCGTGCCAATAATTCCTACGACCTTGTCATCGAGATTTTCAAGCTTGTTGCCGGTGTACTCATAGTCCCAGCGAGACGTATGAAAGGAATACCCACCAAACTGCTCCATACCATTGATTTTGGAGAGCTTGGGCTTTGACAATGTGCCGTTTGCACAAATCACAAACTGCGCCTTCATCTGATCACCGCGATCAGTGCCTACATGCCAGAGTTGTTCTTCTTCATTCCAAATCGTCGAGGTGACAGTTGTCTGAAAAACTGCAAGATCATAAAGATCATACTTCTTAGCAATAGCCTGACAGTGACCAAGAATTTCTGGTCCTCTGGAATAGTGATTGACCGGCACATAATCCATCTCATCAAGCAGCGGCAAATAGTCGTAACCAACGACATCGCATGCAACGCCAGGATAACGGTTCCAATACCACGTCCCGCCAACGTCACCACCGCGTTCGACGATACGGATGCTCTCTACACCTTTTTCTCGCAGTCGCGCCGACGTCAGCAGCGCGGAAAAACCGCCGCCGATAAACAAGACTTCTACTGAATCGTTGATCGCATCACGAGGTTCGACGTCTCCTGTGTGGGGATCAACCGCATATTTTGCTAAGTCCCCAGAAAGATCCGATGTGAACTGCTCCGTACCTTCCGGTCGATAGGACAATCGGAGATCTCGTTCTTCAGCGAACTTCTTCTTGATGTCGTCATAGTATTCTTGTGGTTTTCGCTCACGCTTCGGTCTGCTTTCACTCTCTGCCATCTATCCCCCTAAAACACATACAAACTGCCAAATCGAACCAAGTATGTTAGCAAATAATGCCGAGCTCAGTCATTCGTCCCCAAGTTCAGCGTTGAGCTCACCTACGCGCAGCTCCCCCTCTCTCGTTTGCCCGCCCAACTGCATGAACTTCTGCATATTCCGCTGCGCCCCCGGTGCTCGCAGAGTACGTTGAAAAAGATAGGCTTCCTCGACGAGTCCTTCAGCGAGCGGCCGCTCCGCTGCATTCACCGACGCTTTAGCCAATCTGACTGCTTCCGGCGGAAAACTGGCTATGCGCTTAGCTAAGCTCGAGACCCAACCGTCAATCTCATCCGCCGCGAAGATGCGATTTAAATATCCCCACCGCTCAGCAGTTTCTGCATCCAAGTCGTCACCCCCAAGCACAATCTCCATTGCTCGGCCGCGCCCGACCAGGCGAGGTAGTCGTTGCGTACCCGTGCCACCCGGCAAAATACCAAGTGGGACTTCCATCTGATTGACCTTGGTTTTACCGATGACACCAAAACGCATATCCATACTGGAGACAAACTCGCTACCGCCACCACCAACACGACCTTCTATCTGCGCGATGGTTGCTTTGTCCATCGTTCGTACTCTTTCGCACATCGCGTGAAAAGGACTTAGCTCGTCATCACGCTCAGCAGGCTGATCGATCGGGAACGTCAGAATCGCTTCAACATCAAAGTGTGCCAGGAAAAAGTCCGGGTCCGCGCTCTTGAAAACGACAACCGTTAAACTCGAATCTCGCTTCAACTCTATCGTCAGTTCAGACAACTCGCCGTAGAGTTGCGGCGTAATAATGTTGATCGGCGGATTGCTAATCGTCACCGTCGCCAGCCGTCCCTCGACCGCCACATCAATCAAATCGTAGTCATAAGCCATCGTTCTCTCCCAATTTTTCTACTGATCCATTTACCTAGTTTAGGGCCTTGTTGTCTACTCCCTCTCTCATTGCCAGGTAACCGAGTCCGTGCACTGTACGCTCATCCGCACTCACTCGAAAATCACAAGGGACTTGGCTTTCCTCAAGTATCCGGGCAAGTTCCTGGGCCCGCTGCGCGTGCCAATCCCGTCCATCACCCACCTCACCTCTGCACACCCGATCTTGCAGTGTTTCTGATCGGGCTGGGTATCGAGATCGGGCATCGTGCGCTTGATGTCACAGTCTCGGCAGGCATACTGATGTCTTACTTGGCAGTACAAGATCTATGTCCGAAATAACAATCACAAATCGAGAACGCACCTATACCTTGTTCCTGCTAGTGACAGTATTCACCTCAAGTCACGTCGATCGCCAAATTGTGGCTATCTTGCAAGAGCCGATCAAACAAGCTTTCGCGATCAGCGATACCCAGCTTGGTCTCCTCACAGGCGTTATGTTTGCCTTCTTTTATGCAACGTTAGGCATGCCCATGGCGATGTGGGCAGACCGGCGCAATCGTCGCAACCTTATTACCTTTTCCATCACAGTTTGGAGCGCGATGACTGCCCTGTGCGGTGCCGCACTCCAGTTTTGGCAACTGCTCATTGCACGTATTGGTGTCGGTGTTGGCGAAGCCGGTAGTAATCCACCGTCACATTCGATCATCTCAGACCTGTACGGGCCGAACGAACGCGCTACGGCGATGGCGATTTTCGGGTTGGGCGTCAATTTCGGTGTCATGCTTGGTTATCTTATCGGTGGCTGGGTCAACGAATGGCTCGGTTGGCGCTGGGCTTTTGTGGTCGCAGGAGCGCCTGGTCTTTTAATTGCCCTTTTGGTTCGCCTAACCATGGTTGAGCCACCACGGGGTTATGCGGATGGTATTACTGATCGCCCTCCACCCCCGCCCTTCTGGACAGTGGTGGCGACCATGTGGCGAAACTCCACTCTCCGACATCTACTATCTGCAAACATCCTCATCTCATTCGCAGGCTATGCAGGCATTGCGTGGGCGCCAGTCTACTTCCAGCGTGTCCACGAGATGAGTACGGGTGAATCCGGCACTTGGCTCGCCATTATGATCGGCATCGGGGGCGGTTTAGGGACATTTGGTGCCGGATATTTCGCAGACAAACTCGGCAAGAACAATGAAGGCTGGCGCGCCTGGGTTGTTACCGCGGTAACCTTAATCTACATCCGCATGGCTATCCTAAGCTTCTTGGCCGAGGACAAATTTGCTGCTCTCTTCTGGTTCGCTGGACCTGCCTTTCTCGGCGGTGCATACATCGGTACAAATTTCGCAATACTGCAATCACAGCTTGGCGTAGAAATGCGATCTGTCGGAGCGGCCATCAACCTCTTCCTGCTAAACATTGTTGGTTTGGGTCTCGGTCCTCTGACAGTTGGAATCATTAGCGATTGGATGACACCGACCGCTGGCATAGACTCCGTTCGCTATGGGTTGTTATTCACAGTCCTCATTATGGCTTGGGGCGCAATACATCAATTTAGAGTCGGCCAGTTACTTAGACGTGCTGCCGGTCAAAGCTAGGGGAAGATAACATTGTCATCAGCAATATATGATCAGATAAATGCTCGTGTAGATGAACTTGCGGACGAGCTCATCCAAGCTTCGCACGAAATTCATGCGAAACCAGAGCTTGCCTTCAAAGAGTACTTCGCCTGCGAAACGCTTACTGGAGTCCTGCGCAAGCACGACCTCGAGGTTGAAACAGGGGTCTTCACGCTTGAGACCGCCTTTGAAACTCAGATACAGGGTTCTGCAGCTGGACCTACTGCAGCGATCCTGGCCGAGTACGACGCGCTTCCTGGCATAGGCCACGCTTGCGGACACAACATCATCGCAACAACTGCTCTCGGTGCGACACTCGGTTTGCAAGCAGTTGCATCACAACTTCCCGGTCAGATTCGACTGCTGGGCACGCCAGCAGAAGAGAAAGGCGGCGGCAAGGAGCTCATGGCACGGGCCGGCGCGTTTGATGGTGTCGATGCAGCGCTCATGATCCACCCAGCCGGAGTCAACCTTGCCTCGATGCCTAGCATTTGTGTCGCCGAAGTTGAGGTGATTTACCATGGACGTTCCGCCCATGCCTCAGCCATGCCACACAAGGGCATCAACGCGTTGGATGGATTGTTACTAGCCTATCAAGCGATTTCAAACCTTCGCCAACACATCCGATCCACCGAGAGAATACACGGCATCATTACAGAGGGTGGTGCGGCGCCAAATATTGTCCCCGACCGAACAGCCGGACAATTCTATGTACGCGCAGCCGACGAAAAAGATCTAGCCAAACTTAAACCACGTGTGCAGGCTTGTTTTGAAGCTGGCAGCAAGGGTTCAGGATGCGAGGTAGAGGTGAACTGGGCTGGCGTAGATTATCTCGACCTCAATACAAATTGGCCGCTAGCTGACCAATTTCAGATGCACGCCGAGTCTCTTGGCCGCGAGTTCGTACCTTATGAGCAAGCCCTGAGATTTGGAGCAGGCAGCACAGATATGGGTAACGTCAGCCATCGAGTGCCGTCTATACACCCGATGCTCGCCGTCGCTCCACCCAATGTCGTCATCCACAATCCCGAATTTGCCAAGTGGGCAGGCTCCGAAGAAGGCGACAAAGCAGTGCTCGACGGGGCAAAGGCGCTTGCTTTGACCACAGCAGACTATCTGCTTTCGCCTGCCCTGCAAGATCAGGCGCGCAATGCTTACGATGTTTCCAAGGGGCTAACCGCCTGATAACCCCAGTTCATTCAACTTGGGTGTTTGGCTATGGGTCGCTAATCTGGCGACCTGATTTCCCCTACCTAGAACGCCAGCTAGCATCGATTGATGGCTTCGCACGTCGTTTCTGGCAGGGCTCTCATGATCATCGCGGCACACCTGATGCGCCCGGCCGTGTCGTGACTTTAGTGCACGAACCAAGCGGAGCGTGCACAGGTATGGCATATCGATTGGACGATGAGATCGTGCAAAGCACGTTTGAACAGCTGGACCACCGCGAAAAAAATGGCTACGAACGTCACGAAGTGCTTCTTCAGTTTGCAAACCAGAGCGAGGCAACCGGCCTTGTCTATATTGCCGCAGAGGGCAACTTTGCCTACGCGGGGGAGTCTCACCCCGATGAAATCGCACAGATCATCGCGATGTCGCATGGACCCAGTGGCGCAAATCAAGAATACTTGTACGAATTGGCTGCTGCTTTGCGTAAGTTGGGAATCGAGGACCGACACGTCTTCGACTTAGAGGTGCGCGTTCGCAAGCTGGCGACTCGGGACTGAGGAGTAAACATTGGATATATCATTTAGCACCGAACACGAAGCTTTTCGCGAGGAAGTTCGCGAATTTCTAGAACTCAGTCTTACCGATGAGTTACGTCAAGCAAGTGAATTCTGCCCAGGCATTTTTCTGGACTACGAATACAACATGGCTTGGCACAAAGTTCTTTACGAAAAAGGCTGGGTCGCGCCCTCATGGCCGAAAGAATACGGCGGCACAGGGTGGGATCTAACCCAACGCTATATCTGGACCACAGAAACCATGCTTGCGGATGCGCCTTCCACGGCACCTATGGGTTTAGGCATGTGCGGCCCCATGCTCATCGGTCACGGCACAGACGAACAGAAGTCATTCTTTCTACCACGCATACTTTCGGGTGAAGACTATTGGTGTCAGGGTTATTCAGAGCCGATCTCTGGATCAGATTTGGCCTCCCTGAAGCTAAAGGCATCGAGCGACGGCGATGATCTCGTCCTCAACGGCTCAAAGATTTGGACGACTCATGCTCATTTTGCCAACCGCATGTTTCTACTCGTACGAACCGACGACACTGGCGCACCGCAAACAGGCATCACCTTTCTCTTATTGGAGATGGATACCCCTGGGATCACTGTCGAGCCTATTGTGTTCGCTTCGAGCACTCACGAGGTGAACCAAGTTTTCTTTGACAACGTTCGAGTGCCTAAGCAGAACATCGTTGGTACAGAAAACGAAGGCTGGACTGTTGCTAAGTACCTTCTCGAATTCGAACGCGGTGGTGGCGGTTCGGCTCGCTATCAGGTCGCGCTACGACGATTGCGTGACTTTGTTACTGAGTTTCTAGGCAACGATTCAGACCTCGCGACAAAGATCGACGAAACCCAGGTTAAGGTCGAAGCCATCCAGTACTTAGAGTTTCGCATCATGGCTGAGATCTCCAAAGGCGGCAGCCCAGGACCAGAGTCTTCGATCATGAAAAATCTTGGCGCTGACCTGGGTCAATACGTTTCCGAGCTCATGGTCGAAGCCCTGGGTGCTTACGCCGCTATCCACCAACCCGACGCTCGAGTGCCTGGTAGTCCTATACCGGTGATTGGTCCTACGTCCGCCGCGACAGCGTTCTCCCGCTATTTCAATCTGCGGGCTTCCTCCATTGCAGGTGGTACAAACGAGGTGCAAAAGAACATAGTTGCCAAACTAGTTCTGGGCCTTTGACTAACCCTTGAATACGCAACAGGGGCCGCATCCCGCAATTTTCGAAGGTCCTGTGCTCGGCCTGATGTTGACCATGGCAACGCCAAACGCCCTCGCGTTCCTCGTGCAAGCGTCCGTAAACATGACTGAAGTTTGGTACGTTGGACAACTTGGTACTGCCTCTCTGGCTGCCATGGGTTTCGTATTCCCGGGTCTGATGCTTATGCAAATGCTCTCAGGCGGTGCCATGGGTGGTGCGATGGCAAGTTCGATTGCCCGCTGTCTTGGTCGTGGGGAAAGCGAAACTGCACACCAACTACTCTGGCACGGCATCGTCATAGCAATCGTGGCGGGCTTAATGTTCCTCACAATTTTCTATCTGTTTGGTCGACAGCTACTACAGACATTAGGTGCCCAAGGCACTGTGTTGGCGGAGGCCATGGCCTATGGCCAAGTGATTTTCACCGCTGGAACCGCTATCTGGCTCGCATCCATACTATCGGGTGCGCTAAGGGGTATGGGTGAAATGCGCTTACCTGCAGCGATTATGGCCGGTGGTGGCCTGATCCAAGTCGTTCTATCCGGATGCCTCGTCCTCGGTTGGTTTGGCGCACCCAAACTTGGCGTGTTCGGTGCTGCAATTTCCGTAACGACAATCGCCACGCTCTCCGCGGTTGTCGCTATTACTATTCTCTCTAAGGGGCGTCTACCTGTCCGTCTACAACTCAAACACTTCAAACTCCAAGCGCACCTTTTCAAAGACATTTTCAGCGTCGGTGCTCTGGCTTCGGTCTCACCTTTTTTCACCATCGCAAGCATCATGGTGATCAATGGCCTTATCAGCGGTTACGGCGATGCGATGGTGGCCGGTTATGGCATCGGGGCCCGCCTAGAGTTTCTCTTAGTGCCTATGATCTTCGGTTTCGGTGCCGCAATGAACACGATGGTGGGAATGAATGTCGGTGCTGGTAACGTCGAACGTGCTGAACACATCGCTTTCGTCGGTGGTGCGAGCGCGGCGTCCATTACAGGCTTCGTCGGTGTGTTTCTTGCGCTCTTTCCAGAAGTTTGGATTGGCTTATTCACGGACGATCCTGCGACCCTCGCTGCAGGAGTCAGATATCTGCAAATCTCCGGCTGGGCGTTCGCCTTTCAAGGTATGGGCTTAGCACTCTATTTTGCATCTCAGGGCGCAGGCAGGGTTTTATGGCCAGTTCTTTCCAACGTCGCTCGATTCGTCGTAGGCGCAGGCGGTGCTGTCTTGGTGGTAAACGTTTTCGAAGCGAGTATCGACTGGGTATTTGTTTGCCTGGCTCTAGGCATGGCCTGTTACGGTCTCATCACCGCTGTGTCCATCTGGCTTGGTGCTTGGCGCAAAAATATTAGTTAGCTTTTTGTTTCCAGAAAAGACCGTCCTCGCCTTTTCCCCACTGTGTTTGACTCGGACAAGCGAATCTGCGATTCCCTCCCTGCCCTCGATCGCTCAGCCACAAAAAAGCCGTGTTTTTTTGCACACGAACTAGTTAGACCTCCAATTCGAATCCATAGTATCTTTCAGTGAAGAAAAACTGGCACAGAAAGGGGATCTACTATGCGGTTCGGCATGCTTTACGAGTTACAACTACCTAAACCTTGGGCCGAAGACAGCGAGCTTAATTTGGTCCACGAGGCCATCGACCAGTGCGTCCTAGGCGACAAACTCGGCATCGACTACGCCTGGTCGGTAGAACACCACTTTTTGGAAGAGTATTCACACTGTTCAGCGAGTGAAGTCTTCCTCTCTGCGATCGCAGCGCAGACCGAGCGGATAAATATCGGTTTCGGTATCCGCCAGGTCATCTCTAACTACAACCACCCAGCGCGAACAGCAGAAGCCGTTGGCATGCTGGACCTGGTATCTAGAGGTCGGGCCCAATTTGGCATCGGCGAAGGCGCCACCCGTCTAGAACTGGGTGGCTTTGGCATACAAGCCAAACGCAAACGCGACATGAGCTTAGAGGCGGCACGCGAAGTCGCCGATATGATGGTCATGGAGCCGTATCCTGGCTACGAGTGTGAAGATTGGTCACTCCCTTGTCGCAACGTCTTACCCAAACCCATTCAAAAACCCCATCCACCCATGTGGATGGCGTGTACCAACAGAGACACAATTCGGGTCGCAGCCAGAAACGGTTTAGGCGTACTCGCGTTTAGCTTTCTCGATCCTGAAGAAGCGAAGACCTGGAGCAAGGTTTACTACGACACCATCAAATCAGAAGAGTGTGTACCTCTCGGACATGCGGTAAACGCAAACATCGCCATGGTATCTGCTTTTTCTCTACATGATGATCACGAAGAAGCGAGTCGTCGCGGAGAAGACGGTTTCCGCTTTTTCGAGTATGCGGTTGGTGCACTTGTTACCGATGATGTACTGCCGGGCCGAAGCGAACTGTGGGAGAAGTATATCGAACGCAAAGAAGCCAAAGCCGCAGGACGCGACCTCAAAGATGTGGCCTACGGCGGCAAAGAGGCCAACCCGAATCGTTCCATGACCCGCTCGCCGGGTATCGGAACACCTGCCGAGTTTCGCGAGCACATGCAGAGTTTCTCCGACGCTGGTGTCGACCAGGTGATCTTTCTGCAACAAGGGGGTAAAAACAAACACGAACATATCTGCGAAAGCCTCGAACGATTCAATTCTGAGGTTTACGACGAATTTGCCGAAGGTCGGGATGATCGAGAGGCCCGAAAGCAAGAAGAGCTCGCACCCTATATCGAAGCTGCACTCGCTCGACGCCAAACTCGTCCAGAGATGATTGACGCAGAGATTCCAGTGGTCGGTGCATCACGACCTCGTACATAAATATTCGCCTAGAGGAGACAAAATGACCCAAGTCATACGGGAAGACCTAAACGACGGCATTGCCGTAATTTCACTGAATCGCCCAGAAGCCCTAAATGCTTTAAGCCCAACCTTATTCGAAGAGTTGCGCACTCATATCGATGACATTGCCCAGCAGACCGAGGAGATTGGCTGTGTCATTCTCCGCGGCGAAGGCCGTTCTTTCTCCGCCGGAAACGACTTGAAAGCGATTCAATCTGGCGAACGCCCCCCGTCGGCCTACTTCCAGGCAGAAACGTTGGAAGCTATAGAGCGACTTCCACAACCAGTTATAGCTGCGGTCCAAGGTCATTGTTATACCGGCTCATTAGAACTTGCGCTCGCTTGTGACTTGATGATCACGGGTGAATCCGCAAAGCTTGCGGATACACACGGCAAGTGGGGGATGGCCCCGACCTGGGGAATGAGTCAGCGACTCCCCCGTAGAATCGGACTCGTCAAAGCCAAAGAGATGATGTTTTCTGGCCGTACCGTTTCTGGCCAAGAGGCGGTTGCACTCGGCATCGCCAACCAATGTGTGCCTGATGAAGGGCTACGTGAAGCTGCGATAGCAATGGCGCAGAGTTTTACATAAAACTCCTGGCATACCCTGCGCGCGGACAAGACCCTCATTAATATGGGGCAAAACAGTTTGCTCGATGCGGGTTTAAAAGAAGAACGCGAGAACGGACCAGGAGTCGCCAGTGATATGGCTGAGCGTATCGCGTCGGGGTTCAAAAAGTAGACCAACCTTCTATCTTCGAACGAGTTCGACGCGACGATTTGCCTGACGGCCTTCTTCGCTAGAGTTGGCACCGATCGGTGCCACTGGACCGACTCCAACAGCCGTCAGTCGCTCACCGGTGATTCCTTGGGCGACGATCGCTGCAACCACCGATTGCGCACGTTTTTCTGATAGGCCCCGGTTGTAAACATACTCACCAACGGCATCGGTATGACCCACGATGTAGATCGCCAGATCTACATCAGACTGCAACGCTGAAACGATTTCATTAACGGTCTGGGCAGAATCTGGGCTGAGAGCGGCATCGTCATGCTTAAACTGAATCCCGTAGAGCGCAACATGTCCATTAGTCTGGATTTCACTGCTCATTTCAGCTGCACTGACGAACTCCATGGTTGGCTCAAAATCGGTCTCTTCTAGCACTTCCACAAGTATGGCGGTGCGCCCTTGCGCAATCTTGTTGGGATTATCAGTCTTGATCTGGACTGAAAAGACACCCACATGAAATCTTGAGCCTGCCTTTTCAAATCGATGGTACTGATAAGACGGACGATCGTAGTTGTGGGCAAAGCGCATCAAGTATTGCGGCGTATTGAGCCCATCTGTTGGGATGATCGCATCCCCATCCCAGAAGTGACCTGACATGCGGTTAATGCACTGCTTGTCACGACAACCGAAAATAGTGTCGACTTCACCGAGCTGTGCAAGTACGGCACCATAGTTTTTCTGCACCATCAACGGTGAATCACCACTCTTTGCGAGGTACAGGATCCGTGTACGCTTACCTTCCACTTCTGTTATTTGAAGTTTGTTTTTCTCGACCGCACCTATAAACGGTGCAATGTCATAAGAGCTAAAAGCATATCCATGCATGTCGCTGCCCGCAATCCGTGGGATAAGAGTGTGGTCGCTACCACCGGGAAATTCAGCGAAGACTAAGCCTGAAAAAAGAAGGGAGACGACAATGGAAACGAAAACTGACACTTTCACCTGGTTTACCTCTAGACATAATGTTGTCCCAGTAGGTAACGGTGAGATCAGAATTGGTTCATAGTTCGTAACAGACACCATGCCTGCCAAGCTCCGTTCAGGAAGTCGGAAAAGGGCCCTCCTCATAGGCCGTTATCCCGTCAGGGAGAATTTCCCACGTGGCCTTTGATCCGACGAATATATGTTGGCCTATCTCTATCTCCGGATTGCCATTCACGCAACCGAGCGTAACCCCGTGAATGCGACCATCGAAGACCCCACAGAGGGTCGAGCCACATTTGCTACAGAACTGGAGTCCGAAGCCTTGTTCACCGACATATGCCGTCAACAATTGTTCCCCTGATGTCCAGCTGAACTCATCGTGTTCAACTAGAGCGTAGGCCGAAGCCTGGGCACTAAACGCCTTGCGACAGCGAGAACAATGACAAGAACGCGCATCAGTAAGAATCCCATCTATTCGATAGGTGACATCACCGCAAAAACACTCACCTGTTAGGGACATCTCCTACTCCTATTCCGGTCTTGACTTGGTTAGCACAATTTCGACTGCATCCGTGTCGGGTTCTTTGTTATATTTTTCACCACGGATACGGTACCAGCCACTCTTTTCGTAGAGCTGTGGCACATCACTAAATACATAGAGTTTTGGAATGCGCAACTGCCAAGCTGCTTGTTCCGCTGCTTGTACAAGTCGAGTAGCAATCCCGCGGCCGCGGCAATTTGGTGAAACCAGTACTACGTTTATCCAGATCGCTAAATCCGAAGCCTTTGGTATCGGAGCGACGGTGAACGCGAGTGCGCCTACTAGACGCCCTTCTCTATCCAAGGCAACCAATGGGTCCGGAAAGCAATCACCTTGAAGCGGATCAACCTCATCCCATACTCGACCAAACCACGAATCCACCTCAGCTAGCCGCTGCGGGATACTCTGTGTGCTGATGATTGAAACCATCACCACATAGTCAATGATCATCGACATAGGCGTCAATCACCTTGCTACCATGGCGCATGCGAAAAATCCTACACGTTGAGGGTATTCCAGGCGCAGGCAAGTCGACCACTGCACAGCGGACCGCTGAACTGTTAAGTACACAAACCACTGTTCCCGCATCTTGGGTTTTAGAAGAAGCCGACGATCATCCCATCATGCCGAGGGAGAAACGCCGTCAATCCCGTCAACCGGACTTCGCGACAATTTGCCTTACCGCATGGGAAGAGTTTGTCCGTACGAATGAACAGATGATCGTTCTGGATGGATATGCGTTTCAGCATACCGTTCGCTTCCTATATGCCAACGATGTCAGTCGAAAACGCATCGATGAGTTCTTCGACGCTTGGCAGATAGTCGGGGGCCATGCATCAACTATGATCTTCTTGGCTGTCAACGACCCAGTTGCTCATTTGCAATCCCTGTTGTCGGAACGTGGCGAAAAATGGACAAAGAATCTTGTTGCCTATGTCGAGCACACCAACATTGCACAAAGGCACGCCTGGCATGGAGACGCTGGCTTCATAGAATTTTGGGTCCACTATCAGTCGTTGTGTCTCGAACTTCTGCAGAGGCTCAAATTTCCTCATGAAGTCATACCTGCTCGATCTTGGACAGATGGACAACTCAACAAATTAGCGCTCAGCCTCTGTGACGCCTAGCAGGCGACTTGAGCCTAACGAGCCAGCGCCGCTCAGCACCTCCGAGCGACAAACCGTTTTACCCTGCCATGGTCTCGAGTGTCGTGTCGATTTGACACCATGAAGGTGCACTGTCCAGTCGGAGATTGGCTGCGGGTTGGAAGTGCTTGCGATCGTCGAGCGCAAGGCCGTTCACGCTCATAAATCCCATCTCGTCCAATTCTGCCCACACTCGGCTGCCACAATTCGGGCAGAAACGTCGCCTATTTGTACGACCAGAATCCGCACGAACCTCATAGCTCGTGGGATTGCCTTGCAGGATCGTAAGTGCGTTCGTGGGTACGACGTAGGCAGAGTATGCCGACGCACCGCTAACCGTCTGACAGTCCGTGCAATGACAGAGCACTTGTAAAGCTGGTTCGCTGGTCGTTTCAAATCGGATCTCACCGCAAAGGCAGCCACCAGATACTTTTGCCGCCATCAAACTCTCCAGATTCTGTAAGTACCTAAAATTTACCGAATACGATGGCAAGCTGCGAGCTCTGAATCGAGATGATACTAGACCAACCTTACATTCCAATCCGTTACTGCATAGGCACCTTCACGTGTCAGGCAGCCTTGAACGTGTCGGCCTTTTGGAATATCCCGCCACGTGACATGCATCTCACCTTGATGTCCGACCCTAGCGGCTTCCAATTTAACCGGCTTGCCTAAGGTCATTGCGCGTTCTCGATCAATGAAACCCAGCCACCTCTGATACCGATAGGTACCATCTTTCCTCAAGCACACCGATGGTCTCACCCTGGGTGTTCGGATAGAGCTCGATTAAACGTTTGTTGAGGTAGCGGGCAAGTACAATGGTCACTGGCAATACAATTTAAGATAACTGTATATATGTACAGTATTCTAGATTACATCGTCAACAAAAGACCGTGCTGTAATTCCAATTTCGCTAAAAATATCCAGCGGGTTCGTTCTTGTTCGCTTCAAGACAACGTATGAATGGTTGCCAGTTTCTAGCCAGTGCGCCTGCGCCTGAGGGAGTTCACTCACAACTGTGTCGAGCAACTTTTGCTCGGCCAAATCATCTCTCGTGCCGCTCAAAAACAACATTGGCTGAGTAATTTCAGGCAGGTGCGCAGCTCTTTTTCGATCTGGCTTTTTTGGCTGATGCAGCGGAAAGGAAAAGAAGATCAAACCACGCGGACTAATCTTCCCTTGGGCCGCGGCTAACGAAGTCATCCGCCCACCAAAACTATGGCCACCGGCAAAAAGCGGAAAGTCGTACTCACTGAGTGCTTGCTCAAATGCAGCTTGAATCGCTTCGACCGCAATTTCGGGACGATCAACACGCCGCTTACCAGCCTGCATGTAGGGAAAGTTGTATCGTAGCGAGGCGATCTGGTTGACCGCCAAGGCCTCTGCGATGGCTTGCATGTTGGCGTGCAGATAGTCGGCACCGGCGCCATGCGCTAGAACGATCCCAGCAGTCGCTCCGTCCGGTACAAGCCAACAAGCGTCTAGCGACCCTGCGGGGCTATCTATTTGAAGGCTGGTGACCTCAGTGTTCAGTTGGCCCAACCCGCAACAAGCGACTCTTAAGGTAATTCATCAACGCTGTTGATGATCTTGCCGACCAAACCATAGTCCAATGACTCTTCCGCACTCATCCAGTAGTCGCGATCTGTATCATCGGTCACACGATCCATCGACTGACCAGTTTGCTCGGCGATAATGCCGTTAATCCGTTCTCGTGTTTTCACGATTTCACGTGCATGGATTTCGATATCGGAGGCATCGCCACCGAAACCACCATGGGGCTGATGGATTAGAAAGCGTGTGTTTGGCAAGCAGAAACGATCCGCTTTGTCAGGTGCGAGGTAAATGTGCGTCGCGATACTGCCTACCCAACCGGTACCCACGGTGCGAACTGTCGGCTTGATGTAGCGGATCATGTCAAAAATGGTATCGCCAGACTCCACATGTCCTCCGGGGGAGCTGATGTAGAGCGTGATTGGGTCATCTGACTCAAACGCGAGCGCGAGTAGCTTCTCAGAAAGACGCCGCGAGACATCCTGGTTCACTTCACCAAATAGGGTCAAGGTTCGATGCTTCATCAGCGTCGAATCCATAGGGTTTAAGGTCTTCGCTACATCCGCAAGTTCTTGCTCACCGTCCAATGACGTCATCGAGTTCTCCGTTTGTTATCCACGAGTTCTGTCTCACAGCTCATTGAGACTGAGACTAACTACAAGTTCCAGATTGCATAGTGTAGCCTCAATTCGAAACTTGATCGTAATTTATTGGGTCTATGCCTATCGGGTCCTATATGGGGCTAACAAGGAGATTTTTCAATGCCACTCGCACCAGAATATGCAGCTATGTTCGAGCAGCTCGCCGCACAAGAACCAGGACCACCTATCTATGAACTCTCGCCAGCTGACGCACGCGAGCTTTATCGCGCCATGCGGCCGGTCGTGCCAGAACTACCTGTGCATAAAATTGTCGATCAGACGATCACAGGCAGCCTTGGCGACATCCCGGTTCGCATCTATACACCTGGCGGCGACGGACCTTACGGTGTGTTGGTCTACTTTCACGGCGGTGGCTGGGTCATCGGAGATTGCGACACCTGTGACGCTGTTTGCCGGGAGATATCAACATTGGGTGACCTCGTTGTCGTGTCAGTGGACTACAGAATGGCACCCGAAGATGTTTACCCGGCATCGGTGATAGACGCATACGATGCGACTGCGTGGGCGTCTAACCACATGGCCGATCTAAACGGCAACGGCAAACTCGGTGTTGCTGGCGAAAGCGCAGGTGGCAATCTCTCAGCTGCTGTGAGTTTGAAAGCAAGGGACGAAGACGGCCCTGAAATTGCTTTCCAATGCCTACTCTACCCTGTCACTGATAGCGACCTTTCCAGGCCATCCTATGCCGCTAACGGCGAAGGCTACATTTTGGAAACTGCCACGATGGCATGGTTCTGGGACACTTACTGCCCGGATCAAGCACGACGTAGCGAAGCGCATGCGGCGCCGTTGCGCGCGGCTGACCTCGGCAATCTACCCGCTGCACTGATCGTGACTGCAGAATTTGATCCTCTGCGAGACGAAGGTGAAGCGTTTGCAGAGGCTCTCAAATCAGCAGGCAATGAGGCTGAATGGGTTCGTTACGACGGTATGGTGCATGATTTTTTTGGCACCGCTGTTGTCTTCGAGAGCTCTCGAGCAGGATTTCTAGAAACAGTCGATGCGCTAAAAACACACCTCAACTAAGGAGCAATCATGTTGTACGCGATTATTTGTGAAGACAAAGCCGATAGTGAACCGCTACGCAAGGCAACTCGCGACGATCACCTAGCCTATATCGGAAGCTTCGATGTCCGCCTCGCTGGACCGATGTTGTCTGATGACGGTGAAACTATGATTGGTTCGATCATTATGCTGGATGCCGAAAGCTTGCCAGCTGCGCAATCGTTCGCAAAGAGTGATCCGTACAAACTGGCAGGATTGTTCGAGAACGTGACCATCCGACCTTTTCGGCAAGCCATACCTCAGCCCTAACTCGGGCTACGTAGACTCGGCTATCCAAAAAAAAGGCGGTCAATGACCGCCCTTTTGTGCGACAGAGTGATTAACTAATCAACTCTAGCCGCAGCGTAACCAGATAGCACAACTGAGCCATCTTGGTTCGTGGTTTTCACCTCAAGGTTCACCACACCGTCTTCAACGCTTTCAACAGTCGCAGTGCTATTTAGCGTATCGCCTGGCCAAACTTGATTGGTAAAACGCACACCGTACTTAGTTAAACGACCATCACCCACATAATTTGTGAGCATTCGTCCGGTCATACCCATAGTGAGCATGCCATGCGCAAACACTGAAGGATATCCGGCCACTTCAGTTGTGAAAACTTCATCCGTATGCAGCGGATTGTAGTCTCCCGAGGTGCCTGCGTACTGCACAATCTGGGTACGCTTCAGATCTTCGACGAGACATTCTGTGTAGGTATCGCCGACGCTTAAATTACTCATGCTTAGTGCCATTTTTCCCTCCTAGCTATCAACTGGGCGTTCAGTGCGCACACCAACACCACGAGCCGTAATTACCAACTCACCATTCTGATCACGATACTCAGTGACCGTCTCAGAGAAGACGAGCTTCCCGGCACGCTTGCTTTCTTTCTCCCAGGTTTCCCCAGGCTTGGTGGTGCCTGTTAGTACATCACCTGGCTTAGGATGTCGGTGATATTCAAAGTGTTGCTCGGCGTGCAAGCCGCCACCGCCACCGCCACCACCACCACCGCCGGAAGACTCTTTCTTGATACCTGTCGGTTCTTTACCAGAACCAAACCATGGCTCGCCAATCTTCGGTCGCAAGAAGTAGTCTGGATCAAATTGTGCACTGGCTTGTGCAAAGGTTGGTGGTGCGATAACGCTGCCTGGTTCAGTCCCAGCCGCGTAGTCGGCGTCGTAGTAAATCTGATTGTCGTCTCCGATCGAACGAGCAAACATCAAGATGTGGCTCGCTTCCACGGGGAATTTATCAACAGCCATCTGTCTCCCCTTTATTTTTAAGTCAAGGGGATCGAGTATCCACTATGAACATCATCGGATTCAAGCTCGGACTGAACTGTTTATTTACCTTTGAACTCGGGATCGCGTTTTTCAAGAAAAGCGTTGATGCCCTCTATTTTGTCCTCAGTCTGGACAAGCGCACCTTGAGCATACTTTTCGAACATGAGTGCACTGGCAAGGCTCGCTTCCATCCCAAAGTGAACCATCGCCTTCATCGTGCGTGGCACAAAGGGTGCAAAAGTCGCCAAGTGTTCAGCCATACGCCGAACCTCGGGCAGCAACTCTTCCGGTTCAACTAATCTCGTTACCAAGCCAATCTGGAGCGCGCGCTCAGCGTCTATGGGCTCACCCATGAGCATCATCTCCATACCCCAGCCGCGCCCGACAATTCTTGGCAGTCGCGCGGTCGCACCGCCACCAGGAATAATGCCGAGTTTACCTTCAGGTGTCGCAAACCTAGATTTAGGCGTCGCAACTCTGAGGTCACAACCCAACGCCACCTCCAAACCACCGCCCATACAAATGCCGTCAATCGCAGCGATTGTCGGCTTAGGCATGCGTTCCAACTTGTCCGCCAAGCCCTGAACGATGGGCTCAAGAGCTTTTTTGAAATCCCTATGTAGGACTTCTGAAAGATCAGATCCGGAAGCAAATGAGCGGCCACCCGCGCCGGTAAACGCGAGAACTCGAACGGCATCATCTGCCGCCGCCAAATCCGCAGCAGTGTGCAGATCATCGAGCGTCGCTAGAGAAATTGCGTTGTGCTTGTCGGCCCTGTTAATCGTAATCAGGGCGAGGGGTCCATCTACCTCGTAGAGGACATTTTCGAGCTCCATACTGCCTGGCTACTTTTTCTTGAAAAGATCCGAGATCTTATCAACGCCAGGTACTTTGTCACCTATCTTTTCCAGAAGTCGCGCCTTTACGCCCTCAAGTTCCAGGCCCTGACTGACTGCAGCCTTACTAATCGCCTGTGTGATGGGTTTCAATAACTGTTCACCAACTTCGACCGCAGTAGCACCATCGGTTTTGCGACCGACACCACTGAGATTGATTGGCGGGATGGTCATCTGAGACTCACCTAAAATATCTGAATTGAGTTTTACGTCAGCGTTGGTAAAACTAAATTGATCGATGATGAACTTCGTTTCAGATTCTGTAGATGTAGCTGAGGCGCTCTCGTCACCGTCACTTGAGCTTGCCTCGAGATTTTCCATAAGTTTCTGAAAATTGGTTTGCTTACCAACCGCAACTGCGGCAACTGAGGCGCCATCCACAAGAATATTCTTGATGACAATGAGATCACCAGAAAGGTTGTCCGTATCTAGCGTAATCCCGACTCGGTCCAACGACATCGCATGGCCACCTGAGAAGCCTTGCGGATTGCCGATGACTAAATTCCGGATTTCCCCTTTACCCGCGACGTAATCGATATCAACAGTACCAACACTCACGTCCGCACCGAGATATTCCGGTCCAAATTCCTCGACACCACTCTTAATCAGATCGCCTGAATAAAAGAAGAGATATCCCCCTATGCCCGCGACGATGAGTATGAGTATCAACACCAGGCTACCGATGACTTTCACAATCCCTCCTGAAGAATAATTACATCTTTCTGCGTTTAGCTTTCCATCTGCCGAATGAAGCTCTGAGCTTCGGCGATCGACGCTTCCATTTCCCGGACCAACCGACCAACGTCCGATTCTATGCCACCCAACTCGCCCTCAAGTGAAGCCACAGCTTGAGCATTCAAATTGTGTTTTAAATACAACACGTGATCTCGAAACGAATCTAACACGGGCTGCATCCGTGATTCTGCCTTCTTCATTGCCTTAACTAATGATTTCGCTCGAGACCTAGAAGTCTTTAGCTGCTGCGCGCTCTTACTTCTCAAGCTGGTATTACCAATCTGCTCAAGCTCATCCTGCCACTCGTTAAACAAGTCTTCGGACACATCCTCTACAGCTTCAATACGTCCAGAGACCGTTTTCGCCTGGCTTTCTGCGTCCTCGAACGCGTCGTTCAGCCGGTTGTAGGTAGACTTGAGCTCACTCTCCGGAATACCTACCACCGCTTCGAATTGCGCAAGCGCATCCTTGAACTCTTCTTTGGCATCTTCCTGAGCCTCCATCGCGTCTTCAACGCGATCTACGAGGATGTCGTTCTTCAACCTACCAAATTGTTCATTGACGCTGTAGTACGCACTCTCACAACTACAGAGTATGAGGCTACAGATTAGAATGACACTTACGCGCATATTCGGTCCTTAGTCTTCTTTCGTCTGGCGAACGGTATGAGTACCCGATACTACCGCTGACACCCGACGATTTCGCTGCTTACCAGCCGTCGTTTCGTTGTCGGCAATAGGTCGGTCTTCGCCAAAGCCCGCCCATGACAGGCGATCGGCAGAAACGCCTGCATTGGCTACGAGATGATCGTGCACTGATTTAGCACGTCGCTCAGAAAGTTTTTGGTTGTAGCCCTGCGAGCCGGAACTATCTGTGTGTCCTTCTATCACCGCGTTAGCGGTCGGATATTGGCGTAAGAACTTCACAACTCGACCGATTTCAGATCCGTGCTTTGGCAAAATCTCAGCCTTGTCCACATCGAACTCTAAGTTCATGTCGATCGTTACTGATTCTTCAAGCTCGATGTAACAACCGCGCTCATTGACCAGTGCACCGGCAGATGTGTCTGGGCAATCGTCACGATAATCTGGCACGCCGTCGCCATCACTATCGAGCGCACAACCGCGACTATCGACTTTGGCCCCAGCTGGCGTTTCGGGACACCGATCATCACCATCAACAACACCATCGCCGTCACCATCTAACTGACAACCATTGGCGTCGACAGTTCGGCCTGGAGGCGTTGTGGGGCATTGATCTTGATCGTTAGGTACACCATCTCCATCAGAGTCGGCCGGTGGCTCAGGTTCTGGTGCCGCACCAATAAAACCCGTCAAACCGACGAATCCAGCGGGATTGATACCGCCGTCTCGAGGCGAAGATATCGCCCGTATGTCAGCGCGTAATGCGATGTTCTCACTCAGCTCTCTAAACACACCAAAGCCAACGTTGGCTTGCGTGTGACGCGAGTCAGAACGAATCCCATCAAACTGATACTTCGTGGTACCGGCACCCATGACAAAGAACGGCTGCCAGCCATCGACCTCATCTAACGAGTACAGAAAATCAGCCCAGCGCACTTCGATATCGTCCGAACCTCGACCCCAAACGTTTTCGAAGTCTGATTTCACATTGGCGCCAAGGATCTCGAACGACCAACGTTCGGAAAAGCTATATCCTAAAACTACCCCTGGCCCTACATCTGCTTCTTCGTAGCCATACCGGGAATGATCTGGACCATGGATGTATGCCACGCCCGGGGCAATGTAGAACTGGCCCTTGTGTGGTGCGAGTTCATCTGTGTCATCTGCAGTCGTGTAGCTCATCGTACCGAGCAATACCAGCGACACAAAAGTGCGCAAAACGGATTTCATGTTGTCTCCTAATTTTAGATTCAGGCGACGATAGTAGTCGCACCGAGGTGTTCAAGTATCAAACAGTTGTAAAATCGCAAATTAAGGGAGGCGCTGGCAACTACTTTTGGTCAGAATATGCCTACAACAATAACTTACAGTTGGGAGACACCAATGGAAGCCATACCAGAAGAGCTGTCCACGGACAGCATCCAGGGATACATCGATCAGTTTGTCGAAGTCGTGATCACAGAAGGACCGCAAATCGTTTTAGCGATCGTGGTTCTCTTGGTCGGACTTTGGATCATCAAGCGCGTTGTCAATCTCGTTAACGCTGGTCTCGAGCGCGGCGAAACTGACGAAACTTTGTCAAAATTCTTGAGCAGCCTCGCTTCGATCGTTCTCAAAGCCCTGCTATTCATCACCGTTGCGGGCATGATTGGCATAGAAACAACGTCCTTCATCGCCATTTTAGGTGCAGCCGGTTTGGCTATTGGTCTGGCGCTACAAGGTACTCTGGCGAATTTCGCTGGCGGCGTACTGATCCTCCTATTCCGCCCCTACAAGATTGGCGATTTTGTCGAAGCCCAAGGGGTTGCAGGAACGGTGGCAGGCATTCAGATTTTCAATACCGTCATCCGTACTGGTGATAACAAGCGAATCATTGTTCCAAACGGTGCGATATCAAACGGTATCATCACGAACTTCTCCGCAGAAGAGAAACGACGCGTTGATATGGTGTTCGGCATCGGCTACGACGATGACGTCACTAAGGCAAAAGAAACGCTGAAACGCATTCTTTCTGAAGATGACCGCATTCACGCCGATCCAGAGCCCTTCGTCGTTGTCAGTGAGTTAGCAGATAGCTCTGTCAATTTCACAGTCCGTGTTTGGGTCGATGCAGCTAACTACTGGGGTGTATTTTTCGGCACTACCGAGAAAGTGAAAATCGTCTTCGATCAAGAAGGTATTTCCATCCCTTACCCCCAGCAAGATATTCACGTCCACCAATCTAACTAAGCGTTTATACGCTTGTTAATGCCTCTGAGACCTTATGGTCATCAGAGGCACGCGGACAAAGATAGGAATCAAAACAGGCGGTCCAACCGCCTGTTTTTATTTGTGGGATAAGCAAATTCGAGGCAAAAGAAAACCGCCGACCTGGAGAGGGAACCGGCGGTTTCATTGATCTCCTCAATGATAAAAGAGATCGTCCTCTATGGCCGCCAACGCAGCTTGAGAGGTAAGGGGATTTCATTGCATTGCTGCAATGAACAGACTATGCACTCGTTTCGTTTCCGGATGATTTCGCGAAAAGCCCTTTTTGTGACAATTTGTTTCTAAAGACTGCGGCTGATGAACCTTTAGAAATCAATCGTAACCCGAGCGCCACCGCTATCAGCCTGACCAACTTTAATGGCCCAATTATGCGCTTGGCAAAGCTGTGCCACGATCGCAAGACCCAAGCCACTGCCACCCGTAGAACTGCTCCGTGAAGAGTCAATTCTAAAAAACGGCTGGAACACCTCCTCGCGAAACTCTTCAGGAATCCCAGGCCCGTTATCGGAAACTGCAATCTGACCTGCAAATATTTCTACCAGGACATCGCCACCGTGCTTGATACCGTTAGATATCAAGTTGATCAGTACCCGCCGGAAGGCACTGGGTGCAAGAATACTCCGTTGCTCTGCCCCACTCACAACCTCGCTGCGCACTGAGGTTTCGAAACTCGCGGCAATCTCCGTCACAAAAGCCGCCACCTCTAACTCCTGACCTAATTCCTTCGTGCCACGGGCGAAACGCAAGGCATCCCCAATCAACTCATCCATCGATTCCAAATTGCGCTCGAACCGTTCGATCAACTTTTGATCCACATCCTCGGGTAAGAGTGCTAATGCGAGTCGCATCCGTGTCAGCGGTGTCCTCAAATCGTGAGAGATCCCCGCTAACAACGTCGTTCGGTTCGCCAACAAGATCGAGATCTCGCGCGCCATCGTGTTGAAGTTTCGAGCAAGTGAAGCCACCTCCTCAGGACCTGATTCAGGCAGCGGTTCAATCTCTTTCGTACCCCGAAAGTGCTCTGCCTGTTCCGCCACTTTAACGAGCGGCCGAGCGATCCGTTGCACAATAAAGAGCGAGGTAAAAAAAACAATCGCCGCGCCAAGGCCAACGATCACAATCGCACCATACAAAGGCTGTATATCCTCTCGTTCGGCCGAGAAACCAATCTGAAGTTCGTGCCCTCCCATGCCAACGTCGACCCACAAGAGATCATCACTTTGCAACAAACTCACGGAATCAGTGAGGCGTTCAGACAGCTTTTGCTGCAATAAATCGAAGTACCGCGCATCGTCCGTTTCAGCGCTTGGTAGCTGTTGCCGTTCGTCACTAATGATCAAGTCATGGCTCTCGGCCATTTCTAGTTCAAAATAAGGGCGAGCTTCAGGGGGCAGTTCTGCCCAGGTTTGTGCCGTCAAAACCAACAACGCCGCTTCGTCATCAGCTGATTGCTCGGAAATTGGATCGATTACAAAGGCATAGAGCGCCACGGTTGCGATCGCTGCGATCAACAACGCACTGATTGCGAGAATTAAATTTGTACGGACAAGTAGTGTGAGGGGTCGGCGTGTAGCCAGGTTAACCGTTGATCCAGGGCTAATTTCAGCCATCACCATTCGGGCAGAACATGTACCCTTTTCCCCAAATAGTGCGGATATACGCCGGGTTCGCAGGATCCACTTCAAGCTTTGCGCGCAACCGCGTAACCCGCACATCAATGGAACGATCAAACGGTGACCGTTCCGCACCCGTTAAGAGATCCAAAATCCGATCTCGATGCAGCACTGTATTAGGGTGAGAAACTAAAATAGCTAGCAAATCAAACTCGCCCGACGTCAGTGGTACTTGGTCACCATCCTCCGTCAGACGATGGGCGTTCATATCTAAGGCAAACGGACCGAACTCTACTTTTTCTTTTGCTGGCAATTCATCGCTGAGTTTTTGCGTCCTGCGTAATACTGCCCGGACTCTTGCCAGTAGCTCTCTCGGGTTGAATGGTTTGGACAAATAGTCATCAGCACCGACTTCTAACCCAACAATTCGATCAACATCTTCTCCTTGGGCAGAAACAATAATGATAGGTAACTCGGAATGCTGTTTAAGCCGCTGAGCAATACTCAAGCCGTGCTCTCCCGGTAACATCAGATCGAGGATAATTAGATCGGGGATCGTGTCAGCCAGGTAAGCATCCATGGCCTCACCAGATTCAACGCAGTGCACGTTGAAACCCTGCTGCTCAAGGTAGGCTTGCGTCAGTTCACGGAGTTCAGCATCGTCATCGACGACCAAAAGATTGGCTGTTTCAGCTTCCATTGTTGGATTGCAGCGTTTGCGAGGTAACTATGGCTCAAGCGCCGGTGATTGTTGCGCTACACCACCATCTTGAGGTTGATTAACAACCGTTCCAGCCTGGTTGGTCCCGGTTCCGTCTCTTGCTCCCGGCTGACCGGGCTGATGTTGTCCCTGCGCTCGGCGTTCAAAACCGAAGCCGAAGGTTATTCGTCCACTGGTCGGGGCGCCGCTCACGGATCCGTGCTTCTGGATAACCCGAGTTTGCACGACCACGGAACCATCGGGTTTGCGGCCGTACCGTCGTTGCACCACAGTACCTGTGCCTTGTGCTGGCGTCCTGCGGATCTGTCGATTGATCTGACGCTGTGCCGAGATTTTGGAGGCATGCATCCGTGTCCGGACCTCATGCAAAACTAAGCGACGTTCAGTAGATGACAGCTCATTCCAGCGGGCGGTCAGTGCAGTGAGCTCTTCGTCGGTCTTCACCACAATGTCATCGGGCAACAGATCCGCGAGCGCAAACTGGCCGCCCAGGCATAGGCCCATGGCCATTAACCATGCATAAGCGTTTCGCGTAACGCGATCTCTGCCGAACCGAGAATCGTTCATAACCTAGCTAGCCAGACTAGCTGCTTGTCCTGCCCTTCAATTTGCTCAAACTAATTTGCTGAAACGCGCCTGTTTTGCTGAACCACATCTATTTTTTGCCGAACCGCGTCTGTTGTCTTAAACAGTGCTTTCTTACCGGACCCTATCTGAGGTGCAATCTTCGCTGCATTCAAACAAACATTGTCCTATTTTGCTGTTGCCAACCAATTTCACGGTCGTATCAATTTGTATCCAGGACGATAGCCTGGAAAAGTTTTAGTTAACTTTACTGACTATCTCTGGCGTATCAACAGACAGAAAAAAGGGCTAGGCCCACAAACGAGTCTAACCCTATTTTTCACACCGGGACTACTTACGCAACCCCGATTTTCGCACTATCCCTTTGCAGGAATGAGTGCTCGCGTTATGCAGCTTCGAAAAGCCCCGCAGCACCCTGGCCGCCACCGATACACATGGTCACAACGCCATACTTTTGGTTACGACGCTTGAGTTCGCGTAGTACCAAACCAGTTTGACGAGATCCTGTCATACCAAATGGATGTCCGATTGAGATCGATCCGCCGAGAACGTTGTATTTCTCATTATCGATATCTAGCGCATCACGGCAGTATAAGCACTGAGATGCGAACGCTTCGTTAAGCTCCCACAAATCGATGTCGTCCTGACTTAGGCCTGCATTCTTCAACAAACGTGGAATAGCGAAAACCGGACCAATCCCCATTTCGTCAGGTTCACAACCTGCGATGGTGAAACCACGGAATATGCCTAGAGGCTCTAGTCCGAGTTGAGCCGCCCGCTCTGCACTCATCATCATCGTCATGGATGCACCATCAGACAATTGCGAGGCGTTGCCTGCAGTCACGCTGCCATCCTCTTCAAAAGCTGGCGCCAAAGACGCTAGTCCTTCCAATGTCGTTTGTGGTCTGTTGCACTCGTCACGATCAACGGTCACTTCAACTTGGCTTTCTTCGCCAGTCTCTTTGTCCACCTGAAGCATAGTTGCTTGCATTGGCACAATTTCTTCGCCGATCTTGCCTGAATCTACCGCAGCGGCATAACGCTGCTGACTTTGTAATGCATATTCATCCTGCATTTCTCGAGTCACTTGGTAGCGTCGAGCAACCACTTCAGCCGTGTTCCCCATAGCCATGAAAATGTCTGGCTTTTCGTCAAGCAATCGCTGGTTTTGCTTTGACTTGCCAGGCTCCTGTCGGTTGCGCATAGAGATTGAATCAACCCCACCTGCGATGGCGACATCGGTTTGGCCTGAAGCGATTTGGTTAGCAGCAATCGCAATTGATTGCAGACCAGATGAACAGAATCGATTAATTGTTACACCTGCAGTGGATACAGGCAGTTTAGAAAGGATAACCGCTAGTCGAGCTAGGTTACCATCTTGCTCACCACCATGGCTTGCAGCGCCAACGACCACGTCTTCGACTTCGTCTGCACCAACGTTACCGTTTCGCTCGAGAAGCGAATCAATACAGTGTGCCAACATGTCGTCAGAACGGGTCTGGTTAAAACTACCGCGGAAGGCTTTTGCCAAACCAGTCCGCACGCTATCTACGATGACTACATCGCGCATATGCACTCCTCAATTAGAAGTTATTAAAAATTAAGTGTTCTCCCGAACCGATCATAGTACCCAGAACCCATACATCGCGCTACTATGTTCCGGCGTCTCTCTTACAACCACACAAGTGGTATTGACGAGACCTACTTCGAAAGAATTCGCTCACAAGGAGAGAACATGTCTGGATTTCATGACTTAACAATGTCTTCAATCAGCGGTGACACCGTCGATTTTGCTGGGTACAAAGATACACTTTGCCTAGTCGTCAACGTCGCTAGTCGCTGAGGACTTACGCCACAGTACGCCGGGTTGCGTACTCTGCAAGAAGAAAATCAAGGCAAGGGATTTACTGTACTCGCCTTTCCATGTAATCAATTTGGCGCACAGGAACCGGGAACAGACGAAGAAGTTCTTGAGTTCGCAACGTCAAAATTTGACGTCAATTTCCCGATGTTCTCGAAAATCGAAGTCAACGGCGACGGCGCCTGTGATCTCTACGAGATGCTCAAAACCGCCCAACCGGGTGAAGACGGCAAGACAGATATTCCCTGGAATTTTACGAAATTTCTTGTCAGTGGCAGTGGCGAAGTTCTCTCGCGCTACAATCCGCAAACCACGCCAGAAGAGATCAGTGCTGATTTAAGTCAGCACCTGTAGTCGGAGGTGATGAGGTGGCCGGGACCTTAGATCCCGGCCGAGCGCAACTAGTCGCTGAGTCCCTTGAGCGCAGAGCCAAGTTCTTCTTCAGCATCTTCAACCATGTCTCCCGCTTCATCGGCGGCATCATCCATTAGATCCCAGCGGCATCCTGAGCACCTTCTAACGCTTCACCTGCCCGTTCTTGCGCGGCACCCGCGGCTTCGTTTGCAGCATCTTTGGCATCATCAATCATGCTGCCAGCTGAATTCATCGTTTCTTCTACTGCACCTTGTGCATCTTGCTCAACACCGGTTGGTGCTGACTGTGAGGAAGAGGTCTCTGCGCCGCAGGCTGCTAGTGCCGCACAAAGCAACACCCCGCCAAGCAGTCGGATATCTATTAGTGTATGCATTGGTCATCTCCTTTTTGGTGGCCGCACTTTGACAGCTTACCCCCGAAACCGCCAGGAGCGCTGGTAAAATCGCAGTAAAAACATAAACTGCCGAAAACGCACGACATCTACATCTTACTCCCAGATCTAAAAGCGAGGAATACATGCCAAAACTCTTAGTGGACGGCCTTATGTTTGGGGAAGGACCTCGTTGGCGAGAGAATTCTTTATGGCTTTCTGATATGCACGCCCAACAAGTGCTTCGAGTGAGTCAAACAGGCGAGGCAGAAGTCATCGTTGAGCTAGCTAACGACCAGCCTTCGGGTCTCGGTTGGCTGCCTAACGGGGATCTGCTAATCGTCTCGATGACCGAGCGTACGCTCCTGCGATATGACGGCGTCGAGCTGTCTATACACGCAGACCTGAGCGAACTTGCGAGCTGGTATTGCAATGACATGGTCGTCGACCAACACGGTCGCGCTTACGTCGGCAACTTTGGGTTCGATCTACACAACAGAGCACCACACGCTCCAGCCGAACTCATCTGTGTCGAACCCAACGGCAAGGCCCGCGTGGTTGCCGGGGATGTTATGTTTCCAAATGGCACTGTCATCACACCAGATGGTAAGACCCTTATCGTTGGCGAGAGCTTTGGCGGTAAGCTCACCGCATTCGATATCGATGACTCGGGCGACCTCAGCAACCGTCGAGTTTGGGCAGAACTTCCCGATCGTGCTGTACCTGACGGTATCTGCCTGGACGCCGGGGGAGGAATTTGGAGTGCCTCGCCCAGCACCAATGAATGCATAAGACAAATTGAAGGCGGCGAGGTAACGCACCGAGTTGAACTAGAGAGAGGCGGCTTTGCCTGTATGATCGGTGGCGACAATCTATACGTACTAACTTCCTCATCCTCTGTCCCGGCTGAATGCAAAGCCAATCGCGACGCACGTGTGGAAATTTACAATGCCCCCTACCCAGCCGCCGGATGGCCTTAGGAGTAACGTTTGACTGCAATTTTCGAAAACTATGAATCACCGTGGCTGAATGACGAACTGCGCATCCTGCAAGACGCCGCGCGGAAGTTTTTTACGACGGAATTCACCCCTCACGTCAATGCCTGGAATGAAGCAGGGCTAGTCGACCGAAGTGCCTGGACCCTCGCGGGTCAAGCTGGGCTGTTGTGCGCCGAAGTGCCAACAGAATACGGCGGCGGCGGCGGTTCGTATCTGCATGAGACTGTTGTAGCAGAGGAACAATTGCGAGCCGGTGTAAGTGGCTGGGGCAATCAGGTCCATTCGCAAATTGTCGCACCCTACATCTTAAACTACGGGCGCGAGGACCAACGCCAGCATTGGCTACCTAAAATGGCCACGGGTGAGATGGTCGGTGCCATCGCAATGACCGAACCCAACACTGGTTCAGATTTGCAGGCGGTTCGCACTACAGCAATCAAGGATGGTGATGACTATGTCATCAACGGCTCCAAAACATATATAACAAACGGGCAGCACTGTGATCTGGTGATCGTCGTTGCTAAAACAGATCCCTCTCAAGGGGCTAAGGGCATTAGCCTCATCGTCGTTGAGACCGACAATCCCGGTTTCAAGCGTGGCAGGAATCTGGAAAAACTTGGTCAGCACTCGGCTGATACGTCGGAGATGTTCTTCGCAGACTGTCGTGTACCCCAGGCGGCCCTACTTGGTGACGAAGAGGGCAAAGGTTTCATCCATCTGATGCAGCAGTTACCCCAAGAGCGCCTGAATATTGCGCAAGCCGCAGTCGTTGAAATGGAACGTGCGATTGGCATAACCATCGACTTCGTCAAGGAACGCAAAGCATTTGGTCAACGCGTACTAGATTTCCAGAATACCAAGTTCAAATTGGCTGAAGCCAAGACTGAGGCGCTGATAGCCCGCACGTTCGTTGACCAGTGCCTCATCAAACACATCAACGGCGAGCTCGACCCCGCCACGGCTTCAATGGCGAAGTACTGGACTACGCAAAAACAAAACGAGATTATCGACGAATGCCTCCAGCTACATGGCGGCGCTGGGTTCATGGACGAATACGAAATATCGCGCATGTACCGAGATGCTCGCGTACAAAAAATCTACGGCGGTACCAATGAGATCATGAAAGAGCTAATCGGCCGCACCCTGGATTAACAAGTGACGTCACCCGAACAACAAGACCTTGCCGCAGCTTTTCGACTTGCCGCCCATTTTGGATTTCACGAAGGCATTTGTAATCACTTCAGCGTAGCTCTGAAGGACGGCTCTTACCTTCTTAATCCACATGGGATCCACTGGTCAAAATTAGCCCCGACGGACTTATTAGCGGTTGAACCAAGTTCAGTACCGCAAAGCGCCGAACTTACCGCCCTCAACATTCATGGCGCGATACACCAAGCCTATGACGATGCGCGCTGCGTATTGCACACCCATATGCCCTATGCCACTGCACTGACCTGTCTTGATCAAGGGCGATTGAAGTATGTGCACCAGAACTCACTCAGATTCTGGGACGATATTGCTTACGATGATATCTATAACGGCCTGGCCGATACGCCGGACGAGGGGCAACGCATTGCAACCGCCATGGACCGCAAACGGGTATTGTTCTTGGCCAATCACGGTGTGATTGTGACAGGCAAGACAGTTGCTGAGGCGTTCGACCGTCTCTACTACTTAGAGCGCGCTTGCGAAGTTCAGGTACTGGCGATGTCGACCGGACAAAACCTGCGGGAGATCGGCCCGAATCTCGCTGCCAAAACCCGTCACGAGTTTGATACGAACGGGGACTACGCCCAGCCTCATTTCGAAGCTCTTAAGACTTTACTGACGCCGCTTTAGTCCCCTTACCCTTTTCTTTTTCACTCGTGCTGCTAATGTGCAGCGACTTTTTTCTCAAGCACTAGGTAGGCGCAATGAACACCAATCGACAGTGGTTACTGGCCAATCGACCCCACGGGTTGGTCGGCGACGACAATTTCGAATACATCGAAACAAATATTCCAGAACCCGCCGACGGCGAGGTCCTTGTTAGAAATCTGTACCTATCTTTCGACCCAACACAGCGCGGTTGGATGGAGGATCGTGAATCCTATCTACCACCGGTCGCCATTGGTGAAGCAATGCGCGCTGGCTCAATTGGACAAGTCGTCGAATCTCGCCACGCTGGCTTCGCCACCGGCGATCTCGTGCAAACTACCGGCGGTTGGCAAGACTTCGTAATCGTTGCCCCCGATCAGGCGCTGATGGGCTTAAACAAGATTCCGGCAGGTGTCCCACCTGAGATGATGCTGTCCGTTCTTGGCGTCACTGGTCTAACCGCGTACTGGGGACTCCTCGATCTAGGGCAACCCAAGGCGGGCGAAACAGTGCTTGTGTCGGGTGCTGCAGGCGCCACCGGTAGTATTGCCGGACAGATCGCAAAGATTAAGGGTTGTCGAGTAGTCGGTATCGCGGGCGGCCCAGAAAAGTGCGCGTGGCTCAAAAACGAAGCTGGTTTCGACGACGTTATCGACTACAAAAACGAGCAGGTCGATGCACGAATTGGCGAAACTTGCCCTAACAAGGTGGATGTGTTTTTTGACAATGTCGGCGGCAACATTCTTGAAGCAGCACTCAACCACATCAACATGCACGCTCGAGTTGTACTATGTGGCGGAATTTCTGGCTACAACGCGACAGACCCAATTCCCGGTCCTGCCAATCTGATGAACTTGGTAATCATGCGTGCGCGCATGGAGGGTTTCATAGTGATCGACTATATGGATCGAGCAGCCCTTGCCGTACAAGAGCTAGTTGGTTGGATAGAAGGTGGTGAATTAAAGTACCAAGTCGATCTACAGACAGGCTTTGAAAACATACCGAGCACGTTGACAAGACTCTTCACAGGACAAAACATCGGCAAGCAATTGCTCAAGATTGCTGATCCCGCCTAAATCTCGCGAGCGTAAACGACTTCACCACCGAGGATGGTGAAGTCAACTTGAGTATCTTGGAGCTCATCGATTGGAAGACGCATGATGTCTTTTGACAAGACCACCACATCTGCAAGCTTGCCCGGCGATATTGATCCTTTCTCATTCTCTTCAAAAGCAGCGAAGGCATTGTTTAGCGTATAGCTGCGTAGCGCCTCCATTCGAGTCATGGCTTGATCTGGATAGAACACTTCGCCGTTTTTCATGCGCCGGGACACGCTTGCTATAAAAGACGCTATGGGATTGATTGGCTCAACGGGAACGTCGGTGCCATTACTAATCGTTGCACCCGTATCCAACAAGTCGCGCCACCGATAACTCGTGGCTTGCGTACGCTCCTGCCCGAGCCGACTTGCGAGCCACGGACCATCTGACGTGCAGTGCACACCTTGCACTGCCGCGATCACTCCAAGCGCTCCAAACCGTGGCACATCGTCTGGGTGTATATGCTGCGCATGTTCGATGCGCCAACGGAGATTGTTTGTGTCGACAGTCGACCGTCGCCAGGCACGTTCGTAAATATCTAGTGTGACGCGGTTCGCTCGCGTCCCAATCGCATGGGTGTTGACTTGGAATCCGTGCTGCAATGCGAGCTCTGCCGTTCGCTCGATTTCCTCTTCAGGTTCGAGCACCAAACCCGATGTGGAGTCTAGGTCTTCGTAAGGCTCAAGCAACCAGGCACCGTGGGATCCAAGCGCACCATCGATTTGCCGCTTGATGCTCCGAACAGTTAGAAAATCATTGTTCTCATAGATCATCCGATACTTGGGAAGCAGACTTGCCATCTCGTCATTGCGCTCGCCCCGAACCATGGCGTACAAGCGAACCGGCAGGGCACGTTCTGCCTCCAGTTTTTTGAACAGATCCAACGTGGCGAAATCTACCCCCGCGTCATGAAAAGACGTGACGCCAAAGCGGTGCGCTTCCCGGCCAGCCAAGACAATTTGTTCTCGGAAATTGATATCTCTTTGTTCTGGGGTCAATCGTGCCTGGTCTTTCTGAATGGCACCTGCAACTAAGTCCTGTGCATTTTCCCGCAGAAGTCCCGTCGCCTTTCCGGCTGTCGTCCGCACGATCTTGCCACCAGGTGGATCAGCTGTTGTGTGATCTATCGCAGCTGCCTGTAACGCAGCGTCGTTCGCAATCGCCGCATGCCCACTCGCATGTCCAAGGTAAACAGGATTTTCCGGCGCAACAACATTTAATCTATCGTTGAGCGGAGTACCGTCAATGTTGGGTACGGGCAAGGATTGCCACTTGTCTTGGTGCCACCCTCGACCAAAAATCCATTCTCCCGGCTGCAAGCCATCAACCGCAATCGCAACCTGGCCAACAATATCTTGGAAGGTCTCTGCAGAACTCAAATCGAGTATCTGTTGGGCCCGACCTAAGCCAAGGAAATGACCGTGTCCCTCTATGAACCCTGGAATCACCAAACGCCCTTGAACTGGTAATACCTGCGTGTCCTCACTCTGATAAACCGCGACCTCCTGCTCCGAACCCACGGCGACAATCCTGTGACCTCGAATTGCCATCGCTTCAGCCTCGGGCAGCGTCGCATCCACCGTAACAATTCTAGCGTCCGTAATGATCAAATCTGCTGGTTCAGGGGGCACAGCCGAAGGTGGGGTGGTGTCTGCGCAACCAGACATTAGCAGGACAATGGCAACAAACAATTTCACTTCGTCGTACCCGACAAACCATCCCTGTTCGCATACTCCACGATGACTGGCGCGCCAGCGCGATCACTTAACTGATGGGAAAACAGGCGTGGGCCTGCATAGTTGATGCTCATCACCACCACAATGCGTTGTATACTGCTCAAAGCCCCTCACTCACCTAGTAGGACAATAATGATTCGAACGAAGTTTCTGGTCGTCATGCGAAACCTAACGGTTCTCACTACCGTCCTGGCAACGCCCAACTTGCTCGCGCATTGGACCCTTAACAATGATTTTTCTCAACTGAGTTTTGTCACTGTTAAAGCTGGCAACGTTGGTGAGGTACACAAATTCAATTCTCTCGCTGGCACACTCTCAGACGACGGCACCTTAAGTGTGACAATTCAGCTGGCAAGCGTGGATACGCTAATCCCCATCCGTGACGAACGGATGCAAGAATTTCTATTTGAGACCAACCTGTTCCCCACGGCAACGTTCACCGCGAATCTCGACATGGAACACGTTGAGAATTTGCAGATCGGGTCTGGGACTGTCCTCGACATAACAGGTGTTCTCGCCATCAGAGAAACGAAGTTGCCCTTAGCGCTTAAAGTTGTGGCAACCCGCTTCGCATCGAGAGGTGTCCTCGTCAATACCCTCCAACCTATCATCCTGAACGCAGATAGCATTGGACTCAGCCAAGGCGTTGAGAAACTGCGGGAGCTCGCCGGTTTACCCTCGATCAGCAGCGCTGTCCCCATATCGTTCACACTGACTTTCAACGGCTGACGCAAAGCGAACAAATAGAGGATCCGCAAATGAACTATGGTTTTCTGAGCCGTCTAGAGACGATCGTGATGGCAAACGTAACTCGGAAAAAGTGCTCCGTTGCCGATATCGTAGAACGCACCGGCATCGAGATTAACTCCGTCCGCACGATTTGTTGGCGCCTTGTCCGCATGGGGCTCTTGGAACATGAGCAAATCGCAGCGGAGAGAGTCTATTCACAGTATCGCGTTACTGAGATCGGTAAGAAATTTAACCGCACCTCGGTTAACGTCTTAGAGAACGCGAAGCTAATTTCTGCCGACTGACTAAGTCAACGCCAAGTCGACGCCAAGTCAACGCCAAGGCCACCCAAATACAGCTCCGCTAACCACCCATGGCGCCTAGAAACTCGGCAGTCCTTGTCGCATCGCCGCTATCAACTTCGAATGGGAACGCGCACAAATCTGTGACACCCGCTGATTCTAATCGGCTCAATTGACTACGAACTGTATTTTCATCGCCAACGATCGCGAGATCACCCAGGCCTTGCACACCTTCACGATCAAGCATTGCCCTGTAGGATGGGATCTGGGCATAGACTGCAAAAACCTCCGCTGCTAACTCTCGTGCGCGATCTGGATTGGCAGTAACGACCACGGGAAAACCCGCAACAACTCGCGGGGTCGCCCTACCACCGCGTTCGGCACCCTCGTTAAGACTTGGTACAACATGCTGCTCGAGCGTGTTCAAGCCAGTCGCCCAAGTGATGGTGCCTGCAGTGAACTCACCAGCCAGACGCAACATTACCGGACCAAGCGCTGCCACCAGCACTGACGTCGGACTAGGTGACGGCGGCGGTTGGAGATTCACTTGGTAGTGTTCGCTATTATGTTCCACTGGCTCACCGTTCAGGAGTGGTATCAGAATGTCTAAATAGGCGCGCATATGGCGGGCTGGTTTATCGTAAGAAAACCGCCAGGCGTTCTCGACCATGAATCGGTGGGCAAGCCCTATCCCAAGTGCCAATCGCCCTTCACACGCTTGCTGGGTGCTCGCAGTCTGCTGAGCCATCGCTGCAGGGTGCCGCGTAAACGTTGGCATGACCGCAGTGCCGATCTCGATGGTGTTGGTTTGTAAACCGAGCGCGGTAGATGCAGTAAGCGCATCCAGCGCAATATTTGCTATCCAGGCAGAATCCATGCCGAGCGCCTCCGCCGCTCTGCCTCTTTCGATTACACCCGCAATTTCTGGTGCCGCACCGCTTCCATCTCCAACCATCATCCCGATCCGCATCTTCTAATCCTCTGTAATCTCTCGATAACTCTCTGTTCATCATACCCATGTCCATGAAGACGAGCGCATGTTAACTTCCTCGGTCTTCACCTATCCCATCCTTGGCCCGAACAAGGGCACCGCGTAGTTGGGACTAACCGGAAATCACGTGCGGCACTATTGGAGTTTCTATTGGCCCTTAGCATTGACTGGCATCGGTCTTGTGCTCTCGATGCAATTCCAAAATGCGACGCTTGCCCGCTACCCTGATGCCGTACGCGAACTTGCGGTCCTAGCGCTAGCATATGGGGTTTATGGTTTTTTTAACGCTGGTCTCCAGTTCATTTCGCAACTGACCAATGTCTATGCTCGAAGTTCTTTCGCCTTAGCCCGAACACGAAAATTCGTCTGGGCTGCAGGGATCATTATGACCCTCCCTTTGCTACTAATCGCAACCACGCCGTTGGGAGAAGCCCTGGTGCGTTGGATCTTTGGAATAGATCAAACACTTGCGACGCAGGTGGCTTTCTACCTTGTTCTTAAGTGTCCGCTCATCATCCTCAACAGCCACAGACACATGACAACCGGATTGCTCATACAAGCTCGTCTAACAGGTTGGGTCACGATCTCCAATTTCATCTATCTGGGCGTTGTTGTCGTTGGTCTCATCACTGGCTTTAGTCTCGACCTGACGCCACCAATCGTAATCGTCGGATCTGAGATACTGGGCGTCGTTACTCTTATCGTCACCCTCAAAATTATTCGAACCAAATTCTACGAACTACCTGATCTACCAGAACACGAACAAGTGACCTATCGAGAACTCACGAAGTTCTTCATCCCCGTATCCATGACCGGAATAATGTTCGCTTTGTCGAGGCCGGTTCTATATGCCTTCGTAGCTCGTACACCCAACAGCATCCCAATAATCGCAGCACTGCGCATCACCTTCGACTTTACGATGCTCTTCCAACAGGCAGCCAACCAATTTCGCCATTTTTTCATCAGCTTCGGATTCGACGATCTCAAAAAAAAGAAGCGTTTCATGGTTCTCATCTGTCTGGGTATCACAACGCTCATGCTTCTGTTTGTGCTAACGCCATTGGCAGATTGGGTCTGGGGATCGGTTATGGGCATCCCGAACGAGCTGATGATCCTGGCTATCGAAGCGCTACTGGTGATGTGTCTGATGCCGGTCGCAATCGTCTACCGCAACTACTTTCACAGCCGCCTGATGGCCGTCAGACGTACCAGTGGGATGGCGTATGGGAGCATGGCGCGCGTTGTGTCTATATTTTTGTTAGCAGCACTGCTACAAAATTTCGGTTTATTAACACACACAACTTCAGCCAGCATTCTGGTCTTCAGCTTCGTCGTCGAAGCTGTTTTGTCTCAATGGTTTTATCTGCGCATCAAGTCGGCGCCGGTCAAATAACCTTGGCTTCGATCTGAACCGATCGCGAGTCTTGACAAGAGGTACATCTCATCCACGGCTCAGAAGGGCCAAACTTCTCGGCTAAACGCCACGGTCAGCATGTAAACGAACGCCAGAATCGCACCAACAAAACCAATGTCTCGTATATGACCCTCACCACGCAAGGTCATCACGCCGAAGCCAATATACGCAACGAGCGCTATGAGCTTCGCGAACAACCAGCCCTGAACAAAGCCCCCAGCGAGGCTAAATGCCAATACCACGCCTAAAACAAGGAGCAAGGTGTCCACAACATGCGGGACAACTCGCACCCAAGTTTCCTTCAGTAGATCTGATGCCTTGTATGCCCAGCCCGCACGCACCAAAAAGCCAGTGAACGACAACAAGGCAAGCGCCATATGAAAACTCTTTAACATAGTGAAATTCTCCGGCCAAAGTCTCACTATAACGCGCTATGGCTACAGAACAACGCGCAGGCATTGACGCACAAATCGATGCACTCATGCAGCCCATCGCAGACGCGGCGAGCAACTTCATTTTTTACAGCGTGCCAATGTTTGGGGCCGACGTTCCATTAATTGTCATTTGGTTAATAGCGGGCGGGGTTTTCTTCACGCTCTATCTAAACTTCATCAACTTTCGCGGCTTCAAACATGCCATCGATATTATTCGTGGCAAATATGTCGAGGCGGACGATCCAGGTCAGATCAGCCAATTCCAAGCTTTAACAACTGCAGTATCTGGAACAGTCGGCATCGGCAACATCGCTGGAGTCGCCGTAGCCATTTCAGTGGGTGGCCCAGGTGCCACATTCTGGCTTATCGCAGCAGGACTGCTGGGCATGTCCACCAAACTGGCCGAATGCACCTTAGGTGTTAAGTATCGCAAAACTGAGAATGGCGAAGTTTCCGGCGGACCGATGTACTACCTTGAACAAGGCCTAGCCCAACTTAACTGGCCGAAACTAGGCAAAGGACTCGGCATCTTTTACGCGATCAGTATGGTCGTGGGGTGCCTTGGTATCGGCAATATGTTTCAGTCTAACCAAGCTGCATCCATCCTAGTTGATGTCACAGGCGGACAAGACAGTATTTTTGCAGACCAAGTTTGGGTCATTGGTGTTGTACTGGCGATCGCCGTTGGCATCGTGATCATCGGCGGGATTAAGTCGATTGCAGCGACCACTGCAAAACTAGTACCCGGGATGGCGTTACTATATGTATTGACGGCGTTACTTGTCATCATCATGAACTACGAAGCTATTCCCGGTGCCTTCGTTGCCATCTGGCAGGGTGCGTTTTCCCCCGATGGCGTTACCGGCGGCATGATCGGCGTCATGATTATCGGGTTTAGACGAGCCGTGTTTTCCAATGAGGCAGGGCTAGGCTCTGCTGCCATCGCTCACTCTACAGCTCGAACAAAGGAACCCGTCAGCGAAGGTTTTGTCGCACTTTTAGAACCATTTATCGACACTGTCGTCATTTGTACGATGACGGCGCTGGTGATCATTACGACCGTCTACGACCCTGCTCTGGCCAATCAAAATGTGGCAGGCATTGAGCTGACAACCTCAGCTTTCTCAAGCACGCTATCCTGGTCGCCAATTCCCCTCTCAGTCGCCGCGATTTTGTTCGCGTTCTCAACAATGGTGGCATGGTCATACTACGGGCTAAAGGCTTTTACCTATTTAGTTGGCGACAGTGCTATTGCAGACATCGGCTTCAAACTATTCTTCCTCAGTTTTGTCGTGCTCGGTAGTGCCATAGAGCTGTCAGCGTTGGTCGCCTTATCTGATGCACTCGTTTTCATCGTTGCGATTCCAAACCTAATCGGCCTTTATGTGATGGCACCTATCGTAAAAGCGGAGCTCAAGCGCTATGAAGCGACTTACCTATCTAACAGCTAGCCTCTGCCTTGCAGGTAACATCACGCTGACCGCTCAAGTTTGGGCGGCAGCTGACACCGTTTTCGTGTCCAATCACGTCCTCACCATGAACGAACGCTCGGCGGAACCCATGGCAGTTGCGGTTACAGCAGATCGTATTAGTTGGATCGGTGCGGTCGATGACTACACCGGACAAATCGACCGCAAGACCGAAGTCGTGCAACTCGGTGAGCAAGCACTTTTGCCTGGATTCATCGATGCCCACGGACACGCATCCTTTCTTGCCTTAACGACGCAGTTAGCCAACATCTCTTCACCCCCAGTAGGTCCAGTAGAAACAATCGCCGATTTGCAAAACCAGCTCCGCGCATATATCGACGAACGTAATCTAGCCCCAGGCGATTGGGTCATCAGCCAAGGCTACGATGATTCCTTACTGGCCGAAAATCGACATCCAGATCGCGACGACTTGGATGCAGTTAGCACCGAACACCCGATCTACCTCATACATGTTTCCGGCCATCTTGGCGCTGCTAACTCGCGAGCACTTGGCCGTGCCGGTATCAGTTCTGAATCACCGAACCCGTCTGGGGGGATCATCCGACGTCGGCCCGGTACCCAGGAACCAAATGGTGTTTTGGAGGAATCGGCTTCATACCCGTTGCGCAAGTACACCAATTCAGTGGTCAAGGATCCGATCGGCAACGTGAGAGCAGCGATGGCAACTTATGCCAGAAACGGCATAACAACGGCGCAAGACGGCGCGGCAAGTAAGGAAGTCATCGACTTGATGAAAGCCGCTGACAAAGCTGGCCAAGTTGATCTTGACGTAGTGATCTACCCTGCCGCGCAACGGGACCCTGAAGGGATGATGGCCTTTGCGTATGGGACCTATGATGGACGAGTCAAAATTGGTGGCGTCAAACTAATGCTCGATGGCTCACCACAGGGCAAAACCGCCTTCATGACGGAGCCATATCTGCACCCACCACATGGACAGGACGCCGAGTACCGCGGCTACCCTGCCATTCCCCAAGTTCGTGTGAACGATCTTGTGGCAAAATTTGGTCACGCCGGGATACCGATGATTGCACACACCAACGGAGACGCAGCGGCGGACATGCTGATCACAGCTGTGCGGGAGGCAAACATCCAAACAGATCACCGCACGGTCATGATTCACGCCCAGACTGTACGCGAAGACCAGCTCACGGATATGAAAACGCTCGGAATGATTCCCTCCTTCTTCGCCGCACATTCATTTTACTGGGGCGATTGGCATCGCGACTCAGTCTTTGGGGAAACTCGCGCATTACGCATCAGTCCAACGGCTTCCACGATGGCCCGCGGGATGATCTTTACCGTTCACAACGATGCACCGATCGTACCGCCAGACATGATCCGTCTATTGTGGGCGACGACCAATCGAATTACGCGGAGTGGGAAAGTACTGGGTAAAAACCAACGAATCTCAACGTACGATGCATTACGCGCAATGACTATCTTCGCGGCACACCAAAACTTTGAAGAATCCGATAAGGGCAGCATCGAAGTCGGCAAATACGCCGACTTCGCGATCCTTTCCGAGAATCCGCTGCTGTTAGCACCCGAAGACCTTCTCGATCTTCGAGTCAACGCAACCTACTCACATGGCGTGCAGGTCTATGACCGAAAAGAACCCTAGGGCTTGCGGAACTTCAGGGTCCAACGATCGGTGTTACCTGTGACTGATTTGCGACCAACTTCATAACGAAGCTCGTCGTCGGCGCGATAGTGCAAAGTTGAGAAGTCCTCGAACTCAAATCCAGCTGCTTCGATTTCCTTGATTGCGAGTACCGGGTCAATGCGGCGACCATTTTCGTTGTTCGTCGCTTCCATATGTCGACGTGTGTGGTCGACTACTGCATAAATGCCACCGGACTTTAACGCCTTGAACGACGCTTCATTCATTGTTGCGCGACCACCCTCCGACAGGTTGTGGTAGTTACGGAAGGTGAACACGATGTCGAGGTTTTTGACGCCAAAGTCATCTAAGTTCAAATCAAAGAACCTGGATCCCTCACCACGACTGAGCGAGGCATCCTTTGCAGTCACGTTAAGCTTGTCAAAGCCCTCATGTTGCGACAGCGCAGTGGCCGCTCGATCGGCACCAATGGCGAGGTGCAGTTCCCCTTCATCTCTGACGACTGGCGCTATCAGTTTTGTGTACCAGCCGCCGCCAGGGAGCAATTCCAAAACTTTCGAGTCCTGTCGCAATTCGAAAAATTCTAGCGTCTCGATCGGCTTTCTGTTCCGATCGCGGGCACGATCCGCGTCACCGCGGATTTCAGAAGCCATCGCCTTTTCTAAGGCTGCTTTCACCGGTTCAAAATCTGCAGCAAATACTTGTGAGCTCAACGCCACAAATATGAGCGTCATAAAAAATCGATACATGATCGTCATCCTTTTACTATCTTTTACTGATTCCTAGTTCCTGACATGACCCTAACAGAAGAGAGAATCGTACCCAAGAGGGTCCAATGCACAGCCCAATTAGCGCTAATCTGTTGCGAAGATTTCGCTAATCTAGTTTCACCTTAATAAATCGCGTTGTTCCTCAATCGCGTTCATGATGAGGCATGCAGGACGAATATGATCAAAAAAACCGTGTCCTCGTACTCGGTGGCACAGGTTTCATTGGCCGCCACATAGTCGCAGCACTGTTGGCGCAAAATGTTCAGACCACTATCGGCACACGGTCTCCCAAAGAACAGGCCACCAACGCTCGCCCATCACAGTTATCAATTCGACTCCAAGAACGCACTAATCCTGAGGACTGGGCCGACGAGATCAGTAACTTCGACGTTATCATCAATTGCGTCGGGATCTTGCGACCGCAACGCGGAGCAAGCTATGACGCCGTCCATCACTTGGCCCCCGCGGCATTGGCACATGCCTGTGCCAATACATCGACACGCCTCATCCACGTATCGGCAATTGGGCTTGGCGTCGGGGATCGCAGCGGATTTCTGACCAGCAAACTAAGAGGTGAACAAGCCATCGCCAACTCTGGCTCAGATTGGATCATCGTCCGGCCATCACTACTCGACGGAAAAGGAGGATTCGGCGCACGCTGGCTCAGGGCCGTCGCTAAGCTCCCTTTCTTTATCGTTCCCCGCGGTGCGACCGGACAGATCGCCGCCATGACAGCCTCTGATCTCGGCGAGGCTATGACAAACATCTGCCTCGACACCTCAAGTGGACTACGACTCGACGAGTCGCGCATATTTGAGCTTGGCGGGACCGCTACCTATACTTTTCGAGACTACATTCAAGGGCTGCGACGAAACTATGGCCACCCGCCTGCCTTTGTTTTTTTACTACCCAACTGGCTGACCAGATTAGGCGCTCACCTGTGTGATTTGTTTCATTTCTCACCGTTTTCGTTTGGTCACTGGGAACTACTCCAGAAGGACAACGTAGCAAAACCCAATCGCTTGCCAGAATTGTTACAACGACCACCAAAGCCTGTGATCACCTCCAGCGACTAGCAAGGCGGGCGACGGACGTTCGTTGTAAACTTGGCGATCAACAAGTTCGACCAACGCCAACATTGAATAGTGCTCAATGAAATACTCTGACATCACCCCTACTTTCGGCGCTGAATTAGCAGCAGGAACTCAGCTCACAGAGCTCTCAGATGACAATGTTATCGCCCTAAAGCAGCTGGCCGCTGAGCGCGGGATCGTCGTTGCCCGCGACCAAAACATGGACGTCCACGACCAAGCGGCATTTGGTCACCGCCTAGGTCCGATCATGGACGCACCCCAAAAGATCCCAGACGTTCCCGACGGCCTCATACTCATTCAGGCAGGTCCTAAGTCACGGGCGGTTGCGGGACAAAAGTGGCACTCCGATGTCTCAAGCGAACCTATCCCGCCTGGTATATCCATGTTGCGCATGGAAGTAGTGCCCCCGAGTGGTGGCGACACTCTCTTTGCAGATATGTATGGCGCCTTCGAACAGTTGTCGCCTGCATTGCAGAATTTTCTAAAGCAATTAAATGCACGGCATGACCCCAAGGGACACTACCTCTATCTGAGCGGCGCAAAAAGACTCGGCGAACTACCATCAACGAGTCATCCAGTCGTGAGAACGCATCCGTTAACCGGTCGCAATGCCCTCTATGTGAATTCCGGATTCGTCGGCAGGATCAATGAGCTTAGCTCGCTCGAAAGTGAGCGCCTGCTTGCATTGCTGTACGATCACATCGCCTACTCAGTCAACATCCAATGTCGGGTGAAATGGGAGCCAAACACGGTCGTGTTCTGGGACAATCGCGTTGTCCAACACCATGCTGCATTCGACTATTATCCTGAAGTTAGGCGCGGCTACCGAGTGACTGTAGTTGGTGAAGCGCCATATCTTGCTAACTGAGTACTCTTGGCAAAATGTGACTAAGTTCTGACACTTTCCTCACCCGCAGCTACCCACCCTGTTGCGCAGCCCTGACCAGATCAGTATGTTCGTTTGACAAGACAGACAGATGGGGAAGGTCATGGAATTTGGCGCACAAGTGGGCTGCTATAGAAACAAGTGGGACGACATTGCCGACGTCGCACGTCGACTAGATGCAGGACGTTGGTCGAGTATTTGGTTTGCCGATCACTACTTACCCCCTCCCGGTCGTAAAGAAGAAGAACATCTCACTGCGCACGAAGGATTTACCGTGGCTGCAGCCGTGGCTGCAATGACCGAAAAACTACGCATCGGACACCTTGTACTTGGCAATACCTATCGCAACCCGGCACTCGCAGCCAAAATGGCCGCGACGGTTGACCACATATCTCATGGACGTTTTACTTTTTCCATCGGCGCAGCCTGGTTCAAGCGAGAACACGAGGCCTACGGATGGGATTTTCCATCAATGCAAGAGAGACAGGATCGACTAGAGGAAGCTTGTCAGCTAGTACGGTCGTTGTTTCGCTCGACTGAGCCGGTAACGTTTGCGGGTAAGTACTATCAAATTGATGATGCGCCGCTATCGCCGGGAAGTTTCGCTCAGCCTATCCCGATCATGGTCGGAGGTACTGGCCCCAAACGAACCTTACGCACACTGGCTCGTTATGGAGACATCTTCAATTTAGACGGTTGGGCTGGCGGACCAATGACCCGTGAATACATGGATCACAAGTGGTCGATATTAACCAAGCACTGCGAAGACGCGGGGCGCGACCCAAACGAAATTCGCAAGACGGTATTAATGCCGACCCTCCTTTCCGATGACAAGGCTGCAGTCGCAGCAATGATCAAGGGTCGTAGGTTGGGCGAGGGCAGCGCGATCGGCGAGAAGAATTTCATCATCGACCGCATTGGTGAAATCATCGATACAGGCGTGCAGGAGATTATGTTCGGTGGTATTGAGACCACGCAGCCCGACGAATTTTCTCGCTTCGAAGAAGAAGTTCTTAGTGTCTTTGATTAAGAAGTAGTCTCCCAAAAGTCTCTATCGGAGGACGCACGCACCGGGAAATCGGTTTAGACATATCCGCTAAGATCGCAGACCGACTATAATCCGCCAAATTTTTAAGCTCTTAAGGAAATCATGCTCGGTCCGACCTCGCACTCATACTTCTCGCAACGACTTCGCCTGCATTATGTCGATTGGGGTAATCCCGAGGCACCACCCATGATCTTGATACACGGCGGTCGTGACCACTGCCGCAATTGGGATTGGGTCGCTGAACGATTTCGAGACGACTACCACATCATCGCGCCAGACCTGCGTGGTCACGGTGACAGCCAATGGATGCTCGGCGGATCGTATAACCAGATCGATTACGTATACGATATCGCCCAACTGCTTCATCAGAAGAAAATGACACCGGTGACCATTGTTGGTCACTCCCTCGGCGGATCCATTTCCCTCCTCTACACAGCACTGCACCCAGACAACGTGGTCAAACTTGTTTCTATCGAAGGTATGGGGCCACCTCCCGCAATGATGGAAGATCGACTGAACAAACCCATGGCAGAGCGTTTGCATATCTGGATGGATGACTTACGCGAGCTATCAGGTCGTCTTGTGCGCCGATATAACTCTCTTGAAGAGGCTTATGAGCGCATGCAGACAGAGAATCCGCACCTCTCCGAAGAGCAAGCTCGACACCTCACCATCCATGGCAGCAACCAAAACGAAGACGGTAGCTTTAGCTGGAAGTTTGATAACTATGTTCGCTCTTTTCCACCGACAGGTGTCCCGATAGAAGAGACCTGGGCTATGTTTGAAAACATTACTTGCCCCACATTGCTTGTCCGCGGTCTTGAGTCTTGGGCAAGTGATCCCATTGCTGACGGTCGAACGAAAAACTTTTCCTGTCCGCTGGAAGTTGAAGCCTTCGAAAACGCAGGACATTGGGTACATCACGATCAGCTTGAAGGCTTTGTTAGCCGCATGAAGGATTTCCTCTCAGCATGAGTGATCGGGCTCTTGCGTTTCATAGCAACCCTTGGCAAGGCGTGTTCTATGTGACCGGCGGCGGCTCACCATTCCTCGCGGAGATGCTGAGCACCCCGGGTGCATCTGCAAGTGTGCTCGAAGTCAACGTACCCTACGCCGAACCTGCCTTAGTGAGTTTGTTGGGTAGGACGCCCGAGCAGGCAGCATCTGATGTGACAGCAAGACAACTGGCAATGGCCGCTTTTCAACGCGCTCGAACTCTCGCACCGAGCCATGACAGCTTGTTTGGGCTGGGCTGCACAGCAAGCCTTGCTACCAACCGGGAGAAGAAAGGCACCCATCGTGCTCACTGGGCGCTGCAGACTTCTACCGAGACCTACGGTTTCTCTACGACCTACAGTGCCGATCGGCAGCAAGAAGAAGGCGAACTCAACGACCAGCTATGGGCGTCATTACAACACTTGGTTGCAGGCCACGAATTGCCAAAAGGAATCAACCTACAGACCGCACGGCCAGCGCTAGACGTTACCCGTCTCCTGGAACCCGCGCCGAGTAGGGTGTGTACTGCAGATCACACGGCTCATCTTCTGTTACCCGGATCATTTAACCCGCTGCATCATGGCCACCGAAAAATGATGCAGGTCGCAGAAGCAGTTACCGGTCAAGCAGGCGCCTATGAGATTACGGTCCGCAATGCAGACAAACCGGCGCTCGATTTCATATCCCTTGAAGAACGACTTTCAGCCATCGCTGAACATCCTGTTTGGCTGACAAACACTCCGACCTACGCGGGTAAGGCCGAGCTTTTTCCGGGTGCGACTTTCGCGATCGGTGTAGACACAATTTCTCGCGTTGGTGAAGTGCGTTTCTATGACAACCGCGAAGATCTGATGGCCGAGGCATTCGACAACTTTGAGCGATTCGACTGTCGATTCATTGTGTTCGGCCGAACTGTCGACGGCGTGTTTCAGTCGTTGGGCGATCTACATCTACCCGAACAACTCGCCGGTCGCTGCCAAGAAGTATCAGAAGACATTTTTCGTGAAGACGTGTCCTCCACTGCTTTGCGGAACTAGATATTCTCTAGATCTTCCAGACGTTTCGGCCAACTGGCTTTGAGTAACTTAGACAACGAACGATCCGCTAACAAACGACCCTCTGTCTGACAGCGAGCACAGTAGTTCGCTTCGTTTTCCGCATAAACAATTCGTTGGATAGGTGCCTCACAGACCGCACATGGCGTTTTGAATTTACCATGCGCAACCATTTCATCGTGAAAGGCAGTCACCTTCGTTGGAAACTTGCCCTTCGCCTTAGTCGTTAGCAATTCAACCCACTCTGCCAACACGGACTGGCACGCTGCAAACAAGGCAGCAACCTCATCATCCTTTAGCTTGCTTGATTGCTTGAACGGAGAAAGTTTAGCGCGCAGTAAAATTTCATCTGAATAAGCATTGCCGATACCGGCAAAAACCCGTTGATCGGTTAGCGCCCGTTTCAATGTGTGGTTCACGCTCGCCAATCGCTGAGCAAACGCATCCAGATCGGCTCCCAAGATTTCTAAACCGCCTGGATTAAGTGCCGCCAGATCGCTTTCACCCTGCACGAGGCGCAGTGACGCACGTTTTTTCTTACTCGCTTCGGTAAAGGTGATCGTGCCGGAGCTGAACTCGAAAGCGGCAAGACCATTTCGTTTGGGTGGTAGCTTGAATTCATCCGACCACTGCAGGCGGCCTGAAATCATCAAGTGCACGACAAAGTAAAAATTACCTTCGAAGCCAAACACAAGTTGCTTTGCCAACCGGGAGCATCCCCTAAACGCCCTCCCCTCGAGCTCCTCAACTTTGGGAGCTACTGTCCGGAGCAGGAACGGCGAGCGTATGTGGATCCTTGTCAATGTACTGCCTTCCAAACGCTCATTGAGCGCATCGACATAGACCGTCAGGTCCGGCAGTTCAGGCATTTCCAACTCCAATGCTGTCCGATGGCACTAAAGTCTTCCACTTTCCTCGATAGAAGCGCCACACGAGCAATACACTTTTTAGAACATAGTCGCCGATTAAGGACGCGTATACATAAACAACGGGTAACCCCATATACGTCGCTATGCCTGCCAGACCACAACGCATCACTAACAAACCAAGGATCGTGGCAATCAATGGAAAGCGGGTGTCTCCCGCTCCGCGTAGGGCACCACCTATGGCAAAGTCGACTGCCAGAAGCGGCATCATCGCGCCGAGCATATATATAAACTGCACTGTGTACGTGATTGTCAAAGGCTCATCGCCTAGGATTCTCGTTGCGATTTCATCGGCAAAAATCATGATAAGTACGCCGAGCGAACCCATGGAAATCACAGCATAGAGCAATGACTTCCACCCACTGCGTGCGGCTGCCTCGTGATCATTAGCCCCTAAGTTTTGCCCGACCAATGTGGAACCCGCGATAGAAAAACCAAAACCCACGGTCATGCACACAGCAAGAATGTTCACTCCGATGTTGTAAGCAGCAAACGCTTCTGTTCCGTAGTAGTTGCCAATCAGCATCAGAAATATAAAGAAACCAAGCTGAAATACACCCTGCTCAACAGCGGCAGGTAAGCCAATGTTGAGTAGCGCCCGCAATCGTTCCCGCCGCCACCAGCCACCACCGACATGCTTTACACGAAACTTTTGCTTGATCCACATGACCAGCAAGACACCGGTTCCAATCGTGAATGAAATACCAGCAGCAACAGCTGCACCAGCTACACCAAGTTCTGGCATGCCCCACTTTCCGAATAGAAATGCATACAAGAGCGGGACGTTCAAGATGTTCACTCCGATGCTCATCACTAATGGCGTCCATGCATCACCCGATGCTCTGAGGGCGGCACTTAAGATAAACGTACCAGCAAACACAACATTGAAAGCTGATAGCCATTGGATATTGAGACTCGCCATACTTTGCGTCTCTGGATCCAAGCCAAACACGCCCGCCACAGGATGGGCAAACAAAATCCCCAACACAGCCATACCTGCAGACATCGTCGCACCGAGAACTAAGGACGCCATGGTTACGCGACTGGCTTCGCTATAATCGCCAGCACCCCATGCCCTAGCGACTAAAGCCGTTGTGCCTGCGCTGACCGCCATGAGAATCGCTTGCATGGCAAAAAAGATTCTTTGGCCTGCGCCAACAGCTGCTAACCCTTCTGTGCCGAGCTCAGCTATAAATATCGTCTGCACAACGCCGACGATGGTGTAGGAGAGATTGCCTAAGATTGAAGGTAGTGCGAGCGCCCAAATGCCGGGACGTTCAGCCTCGGCCTCACTGATATCTGCTTCTATGTCACGGTCTTCAGACAAAATTCTTCGCTTAGGTTGGGTCCATTAGTTGGTCTAGTCTCTCTATCTGCAATTCTTTTCGCTTTCCCTGCAACTCTTTTCGCTTTCCCTGCAACATTGCTAACATCAGCGTCCGCACAGAATGGACGAGAGAGCACGTTGCAGTCATTTACGGACATTGAAGTCACAATAAAGAACTTTGTCGCTACGGTAGAGATCCAAAGGCCTCCCCACAACTTTTTCGACCAGAGCTTGATCGCACAAATTGGCGACGCCTTCGACGAGCTGGACGAAACTCTCGATTGCCGTGCTGTTGTATTGGTCTCCCAAGGTAAAGCGTTCTGCGCAGGGGCTAACTTTGGAACAGGACAAGATGATGGGACCGGAAGTAGTGATTTTACCGAGGAAGGGTTCCAAAACACCACCGGAAAGCTCTATCAAGAGGGTGTTAGGCTCTTCCACTCGCGTAAACCGATCATTGGCGCCATTCAAGGAGCTGCTATCGGTGGCGGCTTGGGCTTATCTCTCGTGCCTGACTTTAGGATAGCATCTCCTGCCGCCCGCTTCGGCGCAAACTTTGTCAAATTAGGTATCCACCAAGGTTTTGGAATCTCTGTATCGCTGCCACGTCTGGTTGGTCAGCAAAATGCCCAGACTATGTTACTTACCGGACGGCGCTTGAGTGGCCAAGAAGCACTGGCTATCGGCTTAGTGGACCAGCTTGTTGACGCAGATGAGCTTCGCCCAACAGCACAGCGTTTGGCTGAAGAGATTGCCGAGAATGCACCACTTGCCGTCATGTCCGTCCGCGCAACAATGCGGGCAGGTCTCGCTGAGGAAATCGCTGCAGCCACAGCCCACGAACTCAGCGAACAACAACGTCTCCGGGCATCCGATGATGCATACGAAGGTATACGCGCTGTCTCAGAACGTCGCGCCGGAAACTTCACAGGCAAATAATTAACCCTCGACACCAGCTTAAACACACACAAGGACTAAAAATGGACACAGGCAAACTAGGCGTTTGGTACTTTTTCGACGGATTATCATCAGCCGACGCGGCTACAGCTGCTCAGCGAATCGAATCTCTCGGGTACGGCACTTTGTGGCTTCCAGAAACCGTCGGCAAGAGCCCTGTCGCGCTCGGCTCTTGGTTGTTGGCAAACACTGAGCGACTAAATCTAGCTACCGGGATAATCAACATCTATCACCGCGAGCCAGGGGTTACCGCGGCCGCGCAAAATACTCTTGCCGAACAATCAGGAGGTCGTTTCCTCCTTGGCATGGGGGTTTCTCACAAACCATTGGTTGAAGGTGTTCGAGGGCTTGAGTACGGACCACCTGTGGCGACGATGCGTACCTATCTTGAAAAGATGGCAGCCTCGCCTTATACCGCGATCGCACCCGAAGAAACCCCACCAACGGTCATCGCCGCACTTGGTCCTAAGATGCTTGAACTGGCAGCTAGTCAATGCACCGGTGCGCATCCTTATTTTTCAGATCCCGGCCACACTCGAATGGCGCGCGAGATCATGGGACCAGACGCATGGCTTTGTGTTGAGCAAAAAGTCATTCTTGAATCGGACCCCGCCAAAGCCCGTGAACTCGCCAAACCCGTTGCTAAGATTTACAACCGATTGCCCAATTACCGCAACAATTGGCTACGTATGGGTCTTTCTGAGGATGATATTGATAACCTCAGCGATCGATTTATCGACACGACCTTTGCATGGGGTAGCGCTGACGACATTCGAAATCGAGTCCAAGAACATATGGACGCTGGTGCTAGTCACGTTTGCATTCAGCCGGTCAACCCGAATGGCCAATTCGGTGATCTGCATTGGGAGTGTTTAGAAGCGCTCGCGCCGAGTGCCTAGGTGAATTCGCCGTAGCCACCGCGAAAGAACAATAGTGGCGCTTTGTCGGGTGCCACTATTTTGAAACCTTGGACGCTGCCAATCGCGATAAGGTGATCACCGGCATCGTGTTCGGCAACTAAGTCACACTCAACATAGCCAATCGCACCGGCGAGCAGCGGTACGCCATGCGCGCCTTCCGACCAGTCAAACGCGGAGAACTTATCACCGCCAGATACTGCCATGGCATCGCAAACAGATTGCTGATCACGCGCGAGGATATTGATACCGAATTTGCCGGAACTACTAATTTTGGGCCAGCTGGATGACGTCTGTCCCGGGCATAGGGCCACTAGCGGTGGCGCTAGAGAAAGCGAAACAAAACTCTGCGCGGCAAAGCCAACCGGGGCACCTTCAAACATGCTCGTCGCGACCACAACACCCGTGCAAAAATTGCCCATGGCGCTGCGAAACGCCCGATCATCAAACTCCGCCATCAAAAATCTCACCAAATTCAATCTGCACTATACCGGGCTTTAGAAGTCGATTGCAGGACAAGCCTCATTTTTGCTTCTTTTTTTGCGGCGTCGGGTCTGCTTAAATGGCCGCCCTCTAAATATCAGTTATCGGATCTGCAATGAGCGACGCGAGCGAACTAGAGAATTTTCGTGCCGACACCCGTACATGGCTTGATAAAAATTGTCCGGCCTCCATGCGCACACCCACGCCAGAAGACGAGGTTGTTTGGGGTGGTCGCAATCAAGAATGGGTGAATCCAGACTCCAAGGTGTGGATGGAAAGCATGGCTGAAAAAGGCTGGACTGTGCCACGCTGGCCAACCCAATACGGTGGCGGCGGTCTCTCGATTGATGAGGATAGGATCCTCAACGAAGAAATGCGGCGCATCAACGCGCGTTCTCCATTGCAAAGCTTTGGCATATGGATGCTTGGACCCGCGCTCTTGGAGTTCGCAAGCGAAGAGCAGAAATTGCACTATCTGCCACAGATCACAAGAGGCGAAATTCGTTGGTACCAAGGGTATTCCGAACCTAACTTCGGATCGGATCTAGCGGGGTTGCAGACGCGAGCAGATGACAAGGGCGACTACTACCTTGTGAACGGCTCCAAGATTTGGACCTCTTACGCGGACCAATCGGATTGGATCTTTTGCCTGGTCAGAACACAACCGGATGCACCGAAGCATGAAGGCATCAGCTTCTTGCTATTTGACATGGAAAGCGAAGGCGTTGACACCAAACCCATCTCGCTAATTAGCGGCGCTTCACCTTTCTGTCAAACTTTCTTCGACGATGTCAAAGTGCCGAAGACCCAACTTGTCGGCGAGCTCAACAAGGGCTGGACGATCGCCAAGCGGTTACTGCAACACGAGCGTCAAATGGTATCTGGTATCGGTGGCAACTCTGCCCTCGGTGGCTCAGGTTCGAAGATGGAACAGTTGGCCAAAGAATATATCGGCGAGATTGACGGTAAGATCGCAGACTCGGCCGTGCGCTCAGACATCTGCGAACACCGGATGAATGACAAAGCCTTTCAGATCACTATGTCACGTAGTGTTGACGAAGCTAAGGCAGGCACGCCAGACGGCAACCTTGCTTCATTCTTTAAGTACTACGGCACCGAACAGAACAAACGCAAATACGAAAGATTGCTTGAGGTGATGGGTACCGGCATGGTTGGCTGGGAAGGGAACGCTTTTACCGATCGAGAGATCGGCTCCACCCGACAATGGCTGCGCTCAAAGGCAAATTCCATTGAAGGAGGCACCAGCGAAGTGCAGCTCAACGTGATTGCCAAACGCGTATTGGGATTGCCGGATTAACAATCTCACGAACGCAATCTATTTGAGGTGACGGTTCCAGTTTTTGTGTTTGACGTGGGCGGGCTCTAAGTCCGCTTCGCACTCCTGCACACGCTCCATGAGCCACTGCATCCACTCGCCAAAACGTGGCGCTTCTTGTTCAACCCGTGATTCGACGACCCAGTGTCCGATCTTACGCCACATCATTAGCAGCAATCCGCCCGTCAGTTCTTGCACCACATCGAAAGAAGCGATGTCTTTATGGACCAACAGTCCCATGCTCTCAAAGGTCATACCCAACATTTGCGCAGCATCCTGATACTCGGGGCCTAGTTTTTGCAGTTCCTCAAGACTAATCCCATCGGGCATGGAGCGTACGAGCGTGACTGCACGCGCAAGTTCTGGCTTGGTAAATTCTCGACACAAATCCGAAGCGATTTGCTGACGCCGCCGCGCTCTGAACTCCCGCAATTGGATGAATCCAATTAGACCGCCGCCGATAATCGTCACGGCGCCGAAAATCTCAGCAAGCGCCGCGTAGGTTTGCAGTGCCTCCATGTATTCTCCGGGGCAAAATAGTCTTGGAAAGGTAACGACTCGCCGCGATGTCTAACACAGCGCGACAAGTCGTTGCGGCCTTGCCGGTATTAATCCAGCACCATCATGTTAGACGCTTTCTGATCGACCTTCAAAGCGCCACTTTCTGTTAATAAGAACTTTTTCGGCTCGCGAAGCGACCTAACCCATTGAATTATCAGTAATTTGCCCCATTATATGGTCTGGCACCAAGCCTAAAGGAGCTCCATGGAATTTATAATCTTTCTTGTCATTATCGCTGCCCTCGTATTTTGGGGTGTTGCGATCTACAACAAACTCGTTGCGCTCAAAAATCGCTACGAAAACGGGTTTGCCCAGATCGAAGTACAGCTAAAACGTCGCTACGATCTCATCCCAAATCTGGTCGAAACCGCTAAAGGCTATATGTCCCACGAACGCGACACGTTGGAAGCCGTGATCAACGCGCGTAATCAGGCGATGGCGGGACTCCAAGCCGCAGCTGCAAACCCAGGCAGCGCTGATGCAATCAAGGAGTTGGCCAGTGCTGAGGGCGTATTAGGTGGCGCACTCGGACGCTTGAATGTCGTGATGGAAGCGTATCCAGATCTAAAGGCCAACGCTAATATGATGCAGTTAACAGAAGAGCTCACGACAACTGAAAACAAGGTCTCGTTTGCTCGCCAGGCGTACAACGATCAAATAACTGCATACAACACCTATAAACAAACCTTCCCACCCGTGATTTTCGCGAGCATGTTCGGCCATGCCTTGGATGCAGAGCTCTTAGAGTTCGAAGACTCGGCTGAAATCCAAGCCGCGCCCCAAGTCTCATTTAACTAGGGAATAAAGAGCGACTATAAGTTCAGTGAACTTTTTCGAAGCGCAAGACAACGCCCGCCGCAAGACCTGGCAGCTCGGACTGATGTTCGGCGCTGCCGTGGTCACGTTGGTTGTGCTCACCAACGTCCTCGTTGCAGTTTTTTTCGGCTGGACCGGGACCCAGGCAGGGCTGACTTTCGAAGAAACACTAACCAACATCCCGATAGATAGTTGGTTCTGGATCAGCGGAGGGGTCCTGGGTATTGTCGCTCTCGCCAGCCTATACAAGTACATCGCCATTCAGGGGGGCGGCCGCGCTATTGCTGAGTCGTTGGGCGGAAACCTCATTCCATCAAATACTCGAGACCCCAAACATAGGCAGCTGCTGAACGTAGTCGAAGAAATGGCGATCGCATCAGGCATAGCTGTACCACCCGTCTACTTGATCCCAGAATCGAGCATCAATGCCTTTGCAGCCGGTTTCACCCCGGAAGACGCCATCGTCGGCTTCAATCAAGGGACGCTCGACCACCTAACGCGAGCAGAGCTGCAGGGTGTGGTCGCTCACGAATTCAGTCACATTCTCAATGGCGATACCAGCATCAACTTGCGTCTTATCGCCATTCTTCACGGCATCCTATTCATCGGCATGATCGGCTACGGCCTCCTGCGCGCGGGCGGTTATAGCCGCAAGAACGGCATGCCGATTCTCGCCCTCGGGGTAGGTCTACTCGCAATCGGGTATGGCGGCACATTTTTCGGAAACATGATCAAGGCTGGCGTCAGTCGACAGCGTGAATATTTGGCCGACGCATCTGCAGTTCAATTCACCCGAGATCCAAGCGGTATCGCCGATGCGCTAAAGAAAATCGGCGGGCTGAGTGACGGTTCGATTATGACGAACCAAAACGCAGAACAATCGAGCCATATGTTCTTTGGTAGCGTCGCTAAAAAGTTCTCTGGTCTCTTTTCGACCCACCCACCCTTGGACCAGCGCATCCGTGCTATCGAACCGAACTGGCGTGGCGACTTTCAACAGGTCGGCGATGCGCAACCTTTCGCCGCGTCAACCAACGACGGTCCTTTCAGCCAATTCAGCCAATCTAGCCCGGCGTTGTCTGCATCGTCGCCGGAGGAAGTCGTTGATCACATCGGTCGACCAAATGAAACCAATCTTGCAATTGCTCATCAATTAATCGCTGACAACGATGCAGGATTGAACGATGCGGCACACGATCCGTTTGAAGCAAGGGCACTCGTTTATTGCATGCTCCTGGATCATGATGAAACAATCGCAAGCAAGCAGCTCGCCTATCTAGATGCCAACGCTGAACCCGGAGTCCCTGAGCACGTTCGCCGCCTCGTCAAGGCAACACAAGCAACGGATGCAATTCATCAGCTGACTCTTCTCGGATTGTCTGTACCCGCACTTAAAACACTATCAAAGCCGCAATACTCACGCTTCACACAAAATGCTGCCAAGTTAATTACTGCCGATGGGCATGTGGACGTTTTCGAATGGGTTGTACATCGGCTGCTCATCAAAGACTTGCACGCGCACTTCGTAGGACCGACACGCACACACGGACGCATTGGAAAGATCACCAAAGTAGCAAAAGACGCCAGTAAGTTGCTCTCGATACTGGCGAGTCATAGCCAGGATGAACTCGAAGATCAACTTGCAGCATACAACGCTGGCGCTAAGGCACTTGGCATTAAGGCGCCGTTCTCAAAACAAGAGTTCTTCGACTACGAACGAATGAACGCCGCCCTTGGCCATCTCAGGGAGCTCAAACCTCTGTTAAAACCGCAGCTAATCAAAGCGTGTGCGAGCACAGTCATGCATGATGGTAAACTCAACGTCGCTGAGTTTGCGTTGATGCAGGGGATCGCGGCTACACTTGACTGCCCACTACCACCGAGTGTCTATGAAACCTAAGTCGTTCTTGCGCTAGGACGGATGACGGACATGACGGATAAGAGAAGGACTCGTGGCATATCAATTACACACTTTTAGCGGTACGCCATTTGGCTGGCGCGTTCAAATTACAGCCCTCGTAAAAGGCGTTCCTTTGGAAATCAATTGGCTGACGCCGGCACCCGATGTATTGAAAGGTGAGACATTTCTCGAACTCAATCCGCGCGGTCGGGTCCCGGCGCTCTGCCATGACGACTTCGTCGTTTATGAGTCAACGGCCATTGTTGAGTACCTCGATGCGCTTCACCCAACTCCGCCTCTCTACGGAGCTGATGTACGCCAGGCTGCATTAATAAGACAGACCGTCGCAGAAATCGAATGCTATTTATCACTAAACATCCCAACGTTCGCCGGTAATCTATTTACAGGTCAGGCTAAGACTGCGTGGGACGCTATCGCACAAGCAGCACAGAACGCCCTTATAGAATTCGACCACTACGAACACGTGCTTTCCAACAATGACTATCTCGTTCACGATGCCTTAAGCGCAGCGGACATCATGTTGTATCCATTATTCACAGTATTTTGCCGAGCAAGCACACACCCGGATGCGACAACATTGGATATCGTGAGCCAACTTGGAACTCGCTATCCGCGCCTAACTAAGTGGCAAACAAGAGTGGAAGCAATACCAAACTTTCAGACGACAATACCACCCGGGTACAGCGATTGAATCGTTCTGAATAACAATCGGTTTGAGATTGTGTAGACTAGGCCTTTCCACCACTGCCTTTTGCACTTGTCGCAACAACTACCATCGGAAGATCAGACCAACGTCGTCCAAATCGCTGGACGTCGAGCACAATTGGGTGCGCTAGACCTCGGTTCTAACAGTTTTCACCTACTGATTGCTCAAGAGAGCGGTGGACGGATACAGATTCTCGACAAACACAAGGAGATGGTGCGTCTCGCAGCTGGTCTCGATTCCAATAACCACTTGTCTGACGATGCGATAGCAAGAGCTCTAGATTGCCTGACCCGATTTGCACAAAGACTGCGCCCCTTAGAACCGGCAAACGTTCGCATAGTAGGAACGAATACGCTTCGCCAAGCCAAGGGTAAGAGCTTCTTACAAGAAGCTGAACGCGTCCTCGGACACAAAATCGACATCATCTCCGGCCGCGAAGAGGCGCGACTAATCTACTTAGGCGTGTGCCACGATTTAGGCTCATCGGAATCTAAGCGGCTCGTTATTGACATCGGCGGCGGCAGTACGGAGTTAATCCTTGGCCGCAAAACCACGCCCAACAAACTTGAGAGTTTGTATATGGGATGCGTTTCCATGACAAACCAGTGCTTTGCGAATGGCAAAATCACTCGAGCTAGTTTGAATCGCGCTGTCAACACCGCCATGGTGGAGTTGGAACCGATGATGGCCCGCTTCATCAGCAACGGCTGGGATGAGGTGATCGGTACCTCTGGGACTATCAACACTATCCAGGCTGCGATCAAAGGTACCTCTAACCAGGATGAAATTACCAAAATCGGACTAGACGAGCTCAAAGACCTGGTGCTCTCGGCCAAGAAAATGGACGAACTTGAGCTTCCTGGTCTGGCTGATGAACGACGCCCTGTATTCGTTGGTGGCCTAGCAATATTGATTGCCATCTTCAAAGCACTCGAGATCGAGTCGATGGCTACCTCACAAGGCGCTTTACGTGAGGGACTGATCTTCGATCTCATTGGACGCCAACACCAAGACGACACTCGAGATCACTCCGTGAACGGACTGATGGAGCGTTTTGGCGTGGATCAGAGCCAAGCGCGCCAGGTACGAGAAACCGCCATTGGCCTGCTTTCACAAGTGGCCACTAAGTGGGAACTCACCAGCGTGGAAGCAAAGCATTCAATAAGCTGGGCTGCGGATCTGCATGAGATCGGTATGGATCTTTCGCACGCTGGATATCATAAGCACGGCGCTTACATGATCGAGAACATGGATCTACCTGGCTTTTCTCGCAGCGATCAACAACAGCTCGCCACATTGGTCCGCAATCACAGACGCAAAATAGTGGATGAAATGTTCTCAGCTTCAGACCCAAGCCAGATCCGACTCGCGGTGTTATTACGCATTTCCGCCCTCCTACACCGCAACCGGTCACATGAGTCCTTGCCGCATATAGAAGCGACGATTGACGGCGAGGGGGATACCGAGAGTTTGACGCTAACGGTGCCAAAAAAGTGGCTACGACAACACCCATTGACCGCCCTGGACCTAGAACAAGAAGCTATTTATCTCAAGAGCGTAGACATACTGCTCGCGGTGAACACCGCCTAACCAGAAAGCGATTCGAGCAATCGTTCCTGAGCCGCCATACGATCGTTTTTAGCTGACTTTCGTTCATAGCTACCATCCGCTTGCAGCACCCAAGCCTGACAGTTGTCATTTAGATAGGTGGTAAATGTCTCTTCGAAAATTCTCTCTCGAAGTTTTTTGTTTTCGATAGGAAAACAAGTTTCGACACGGGAAAAAAAGTTGCGTCCCATCCAGTCTGCGCTCGACAGAAACAGCTCATGACTGCCATCGTTCTGAAAACAGTAGACACGTGTGTGTTCCAAGAATCTGCCAATCACAGATCGGACCCTAATATTCTCCGACACACCTGGAACACCTGGTTTAAGGGCACAGATACCCCGTACGATAAGCTCAACTCGCACCCCAGCCTGCGAAGCGCGATACAAAGCTTGGACAATTTGTGGTTCTATCAAGGAATTCATTTTTGCCCATACCGTCCCAGACTTACCTGCCTGGGCAAAGGCAATTTCTCGTTCGATGCACTCGATCATTGTCGTGTGGAGTGAGAATGGCGCCTGAACGATTTTTTTGAGCTTGCCAGCTTTTCCTAACGCGGTTAGTTGCTGAAAGACTTTTTGTACATCGCTACAAAGATCATCTTTACAAGTAAACAGGCCATAATCCGTATACAACCTTGTCGTCCGAATATGATAGTTGCCAGTGCCAAGATGGACATATCGATTGAGCTCACGCCCTTCGCGGCGAATCACCAAGCACATTTTTGCATGGGTCTTTAGTCCCACCACACCGTAGACCACGTGGGCACCCACGGATTGAAGCTTATTCGCGAGCTCTATATTTGCCTCTTCGTCGAACCGAGCTCGAAGTTCGATGACAACCAACACTTCCTTGCCATTGGTTGCCGCCTCGACGAGTGCTTCAACAACTGAGGATTCAGTGCCGGTCCGGTACAAGGTCTGTTTGATCGCCAAAACGCTGGGATCCCGGGCCGCTTGCCGCAGAAAATCAACAAAAGGGGCAAAGCTTTCAAATGGGTGATGCAACAGGATGTCCCCGCCTCGGATCGCATCGAACATACTTTCATTATTGCGAATTCGGTCTGGGACAGACGGTGTAAAGCCTGGAAATTTCAGGTCAGGACGCCCAACGATGTCAGGGACCGCTGCGAGACGCATGAGGTTCACCGGGCCTTCACACCAGTACACTTCGCTGGCGCTTAAGCCAAACTGAGCAGACAAAAATCCCACCAGATCTTCAGGGCAGTCGTGGGAAACCTCGAGTCTGACCGCATCTCCAAATCTTCTAGAAGAAAGCTCCCCCTCTAACGCAATGAGCAAGTCATCGATCTCTTCCTCGTCGACAAACAGATCGCTATTTCGCGTCACGCGAAATTGAAAACAACCAGTAGCTTTCATGCCCTGAAAGAGATCAGAAACATGCGCGCTAACGATAGAACTCAAAAGAACGAACTCGTTGACAAGGTCGCGATGCTTTCGGGTACTCGAACGACTCGAGGTAGGGAACGCGGCGCCTGGACAATGGCTTTGCCGGAATTTCGACCGAACGCATCCTTACCTTCGAGCGTGACGATGAAAGCAAGGCTCTTATTCAACGGCTCAGGGAACGGATGAGATGGGTCCAAACCTACAGGGCTTATGATCGGGGCTAACTCTCGCTCGAAATACTGCTTAATCCACCCAGCCTGTTTCCTGTTCCACGTCTCTTCCGTTAAGAAACGAATCCCTTGGCGATCAAGTTTTGGGAGCAGTAGCTTGTTCAGTACCTTGTATTGTTCTGCCACTAGTTCATGAGCAATCGGCGCGACGTTTTGCAACTGGTCAATTGGCGACATGTTGTCAGGTCCACGTTGCGTAGAACCATAGGCAACCTGTTGTTTTAAGCCAGCCACGCGGATCTCGAAAAATTCGTCAAGGACCTGGCTTGCGATACATAGAAAACGAAGACGCTCGAGCAACGGCAGCGCACTATCTTTCGACTGGGCGATGACCCGGCGCATGAACTCCAACTGCGATAGCTCCCGATTGATATACAATTCGGGATTCGACAGATTCACAGTCTCAGAGCTTTCAGATTTAGCCACTAATAGTTACCTAAGATGCGCGACCAAGTTTATAGCAAAGCACAATCTCACATTGTCGACTTCGCCTTTTCAGAAGAAGTGGCTGAAGTCTTTCCAGACATGATTCGCCGTTCGGTACCAGGCTATGAAACGGTAATCCCGATGACTGGCCTCATTGCCGCACGTCATGTCAAAGCGGGAGACAAGATCATCGATCTGGGTTGTTCCCTCGGCGCGACCTCACAAGCCATCGCAGGGCAAACAACCAAAGCCGTTTCGATCATTGGGGTCGACAACTCAGTTCCGATGATCGAGGGCGCCATCGCAGCCAACACTGACCCACGCATCTCTTTTTTCGAAGCAGATACGCTCTCCGAACACACCCTAGAATTAGCTCAAGGTGCACAAGTCATTGTAATGAACTTCGTATTGCAGTTTTGTGAACCGACTTCGCGAAAATCACTACTGCAAGCCCTATACGCAGCGCTTGCGCCCGAGGGTCTCCTTATACTATCTGAGAAAATCAGAGACCCCGCAGAATCTAAGCATAGCTATTTTGACGAAACTCACCTGGCATGGAAGCGTGCTAACGGCTACTCAGATTTGGAAGTGAGTCAGAAACGCACTTCTCTTGAAAATGTTATGCAGGTAGACCTCGAGCAAGAACATCTCGAGCGACTAACCAACGTAGGTTTCGCAAGCACCGACCAATGGTACAAATGCATGAACTGGGCATCATACCTTGCATGGAAAACGTCTCGCACGCCGTGACAGACCCGCTGGCGCTACCAAACGAGATTCAAGAGCTCCTAGCCGGTTGGCCTTTGCATCTATTCAAAGAGCGATTTTCCGAAAGACATCACGGCGACTATGCGAAATGGGCTGCGGCCATCGCTTCGTTGCCAACCGATCCGGAGGCCGTCTTGCGTGTCGGGGACACTGTGCACATTGAGACACATGTTAGTCAGGATCTGATTGAACCGTATCTGCAAGTCCTACACCCGTGGCGAAAGGGCCCTTTCGCGATTGGCAACACATTCATCGATACCGAATGGCGTTCAGATTGGAAGTGGCAGCGGCTGGCACCTGCCATCAATCTCGCAGGACACAATGTGCTCGACGTGGGTTCTGGCAATGGCTATTTCGGTTGGCGAATGCTCAAGGCAGGCGCTAATAACGTTATCGGCATCGATCCGACCCTTCTCTTCTGCATGCAACACTTGGCCATACAACACTTCGCAAAGAGTGCCCACAACTTCGTCTTGCCTCTAGGGATTGAAGAGATACCTCAAACAGCCCAATTCGACACTGTCTCAAGCATGGGCGTTATCTATCATCGCAAGGATCCAGCCGAACACGTCGCCACACTGACTGCGCTCACTAGACCCGGCGGACAAGTCCTACTCGAGTCCTTGGTGTCGCCATCGCCAGAAGGTTTCGAACCAAATGCTAGATATGCACGCATGCGCAATGTGTGGCGAATACCTAGCACTACCGAACTTTCCGATTGGATGCGACAAGCAGGCCTACGCAACATACGCATTGTAGACGTCACGGCCACCAGCTTGGACGAACAACGAACTACGGCGTGGATGCGTTTCGAGTCACTTAGCGAAGCTTTGGATAGCGAGGATCCGCAGAAAACAATCGAAGGTTATCCTGCGCCGATCCGCGCGATCCTAGTGGCCGAGAAATAACAAGAACTCTAGCCACAACGAGCGCAAGAGAACAAAGCTCTTGATTATCCTTAACAAGGTGGTTAGGATCCTGCGCCCATTCCCACCCCGTTTTCTTAGGAGGATGCATGTTCAATATTAATACCCTGGCTAACGCCCGACCGGTTATTGATAGCGGCAATGGTTCTCCAGCCTATCCGTGGTACGCGCAAGCGTCGTCATATTGGAGTCGTCTGCACACATAGCAGGCTTTCTCTAGGCGGCAACCCGCCGCAGACAATCAAACGACCGCTCTCAGCCGACTAAGAGAATTAGACGTATTTTCTCTCTATCGGTGATATAAATTTTTCCAGGATAGGAAATGACAACAGAAGCACTAGAAGCACCCGAAGAGAACGCGGGTACCGAAAAAAACGAACAAGTCCAAACCGGAGAAGGAAACACTTCCTACTCCGGACTCTGGCGTATTACCGCAGGTCAGCGCAACCGCTATGTCGGCGCCATATTTGCCATGGCTCTGACAAATCTGTTCCTCTTTGGGGCGCCTATCATCGGTGGGCACGCAATCGATGTGATTTCGAAGGAGGATTTTTCTTACGGTGATCCGATACTCCTCTACCTGAGTGAACTACTCGCTGGCGAAGTGACCTACATTTCCTACCTTTGGGTGGCGGGGGCTGCGAGCCTTGTAATGACGATATTCGGCGGCGTGTTTCTCTACGCACGCGGGCGACTAGCCGCACAAGCGTCTGAGAACATAGCACGCAGTCTTCGTGAGACCCTTTACCGCCACTTGCATCACATCAATGCTAAGTTCTACGACACCGCTGATACTGGCGATCTCGTACAACGATGTAGTTCCGACGTTGAGACACTACGAGTTTTCCTCGTGAGCGACGTGATCGAAATCGGACGCGCCATCATGCTCGTGGTCTGTGTCGTCCCGATTCTATTTTCAATTAATGCCAGTCTCGCCATGTGGTCGCTGTGCATGATGCCGTTTTTAGCCATTGGTGCCTTCGTCTTCTTTCAAAAAGTTAAAGACGCTTTCGAACAGACTGACGAAGCAGAAGGCGCGCTGACCGCTCGTTTACAAGAAAACCTGACCGGTATCCGTGTCGTTCGCGCCTTTGCCCGTCAAGAATACGAAACTGAAAGATTTGCTGAGCGCAACGCTGACTTCCGCAACAAAAACGTTCGTTTGATAGAACTCATGGGCTACTACTGGAGTGTGTCGGACTTCTTCTCCATGACGCAAATTGGGTTAGTGCTTTTCATCGGAGGATGGTTCGCGTTTCAGGGTGAGATCACCATCGGTGACCTCTTCATATTCTTAACTTGTGAATCCATCGTCATTTGGCCGGTACGGCATCTAGGTCGAGTTTTGACCGACACTGGCAAGGCCGTCATCTCTCTGGGCCGAGTTAATCACATCTTGCAAGAATGCGAAGAGAATGAAGAGTGGGAGCCAGCAACAGGTCGAGCCACTGGGCTCATCGAGGCACAAAATCTGTGCTTCGCGTACAACGAAGACGAGGCCGTGTTAACCGATCTATCGATCACGATACGGCCCGGCGAAACTCTCGCAATCGTTGGTCCACCTGGCTCCGGGAAAACATCCTTTATTCGCGCCTTGCTTCGCCTTTACCCCTACCACAGTGGCAGCTTGAAGCTGGATGGTAACGAGGTTGTAAACCTAGATCGCTTTTGGCTGCGAGCTCAGATCGGTGTCGTACTCCAAGATCCCTTTCTGTACTCGCGCACGATTCGCGCGAACCTCGCCGTCGGACGTCCCAATGCCACTGCTGCAGATATCCAGCGCGCCACCGAAGAAGCTGCAATCGCGGAATCCATCGCGGGCTTCCCAGATCAGTTCGAAGAAATGGTCGGCGAGCGCGGGGTGACCCTTTCAGGTGGCCAACGACAGCGACTCGCGTTAGCGCGTGCATTGATCAAAGACCCACCCGTTTTGGTGCTCGACGATTCTCTATCAGCAGTAGATACCGGTACGGAGAAGCTGATTTTAGATGCACTGAAGGCAAGAAAAGGTAAACAAACCACACTGATCATTGCGCACAGATTGAGCTCCGTCATCGATGCTGATCGCATATTGGTGCTGGAAGAGGGACGCTGTGTACAGCTGGGTCATCACAGTGAATTGATTGGCGTCGATGGACCGTATCAACGTTTGTGCAAAATCCAAGGCGCATTGGACAGTCAAATCCTCGATGACTTACAGCGGACACGGGCAGAGTAATCATGTACGACGACGAAAATTACGATGATGGGTTCGACGAAGAAAAGTTAGCCGCACGTTTCAATGTCGACCTATGGAAAAAATTGTTTGCGTACGCGCGAGAATATCCAAAGATCCTCCGTTGGCTCGCCACCTTTGCATTCCTGACTGCCCTAATGGAAGTGGCTTATCCGCTGATCACCAAAGGTGTAATTGATGAAGTGGATGTCTACTTAAAAGGCGGCGCCGATCCGAGTTTTTGGCTTTGGGGTTTTCTTTATTTCGCTTGTACCGTTGTCATCACCCTCGCTATCGGTGGTTTCATCTGGAATGCGGGCCGCCTGCGAACCCACATTGCCCACGACATCCGTAAAGACGGGTTCGCCAACTTGCAGCGCTTGTCTTTTAACTTCTATGACTATCGGCCAGTCGGTTGGCTGATGGCGCGCATGACGTCAGACTCTGAACGGCTCTCAAACATCTTGGCTTGGGGATTCCTCGACCTCATATGGGGATTCACCATGATGATCGGCATTGCGATAGCGATGTTCGTAATGAATTGGAAGCTCGCTCTTGTTGTGTTTTCTGTGATGCCATTTTTGGGCTGGATATCGGCCAAGTTCCAGCAGCGGATCCTCAAAAGTGCCCGCCAGGTACGCGCAACAAATTCTCGCATCACTGGAAACTTTAACGAAGCAATCATGGGGGTTCTAACCTCTAAGGCCTTCGTTCGCGAAGACGCAAATCAGACAGATTTCAAAGTTCTCACAGATCGTATGCACACCGCATCGGTTACCAACTTAACGCACGCAGCCGTGTACTTGCCGATAGTGATTACAATGGCGAGCCTGGCGACGGGTTTAGCGCTTGCCGTCGGTGGCATGGACATGATCTATGGAATCATTCCGGTCAGTACCCTCATCGCCTTTATGGCGTATACCCGGCACTTTTTCGATCCTATTGAACAGTTGGGGCATTGGTTTGCAGAAATGCAAATGGCCCAGGCATCAGCCGAGCGTATATTGAGCCTCATTGAAGCCGAACCTGCCATCAAGGACAGCCCAGAGGTGTTGGAGGCCATGCAGATCCAAGCGCGGCGCACTGATGCGAGCAGTCGCTATGCTGCCGATGGCGGCGAGGCAGCAATTTCCATGATCGAGGTGCAGAATCTGAAGTTTGCCTACGACGCATCTCATCCAGTGATCGACAACATAAACCTCACCATTCGCAAGGGCGAAACCGTTGCAGTCGTGGGACCAACAGGTGGCGGTAAGAGCACACTGGTCAATATCATCTGCCGTTTCTACGAACCCACTGGTGGTCAAATTCTTATCGATGGCGTCGACTATCGAGCTCGTAGTTTGCATTGGCTGCAGTCAAATGTTGGCATGGTTTTGCAGAACGCCCATGTCTTCTCAGGCTCTATCATGGAGAACATTCGGTACGGGCGGTTAGATGCTACTGACGAAGAAGTCATCGAGGCGGCGCGCACCGCGGGCGCGCACGAATTCATCGAAGCATTTCCATCCGGATATGAGACTAACCCTGGTGAATCTGGTGGCCGTTTGTCTGCTGGACAAAAACAACTCGTATCTTTCGCGCGAGCGATTCTTGCGGATCCCCAGATTCTCGTGATGGATGAGGCGACGTCGTCTGTCGATACTGAAACTGAGCAGCGCATCCAGGCTGGCTTACAACAAGTCCTGAAAGGACGACTGGCGCTCGTCATCGCTCACCGTCTATCAACGATCAGGAATGCCAATCGCATTATCGTCGTTGCGGCAGGGAACATAACTGAGTCAGGCACCCATGATGAGCTCATGCAAGCCAGAGGGGCGTACTATGAACTGTACCGCCAGCAGAGCTTGCAAGAGGCTAGCGGTAACTTAGGCGATCCGGTACTGGCTTAAAAGAAGGGGTGGCGTAAAGGCGTTCTACCGGCGTGGTTCGAGATAAGCCTGCATCTCAACATACTCGTTGGGATGCTCACGAAAGTGGTGCTTTAGCAATGCGACGGGCGCTAAAAGTGGTTGCTCACCTTTGCGATAAGCATCTATGAGCCCGGCAAGTTCTTGTCGAGCTGTCCGCGACAAGTGTTTCTTCAGATAGCCTTGAATATGGGCCAACACGTTAGCGTGGCCACCACGAGTCGCAATATTTTGTAAACCACGCATCAAAATTTCGATGTAGGTGGCGCCGATCTCTTCCAAGTCTGAGTGCAAGTCTGAGCCCCTTAAATCAGACAAAAGCCGTCCAGCTTCTTTGTAGGCTGGTGTACTGTGGGCCATCAATAAGTATTTATAACGGCTGTGGAAGGCGATGAACGCCTTCGCCGACAAATCGGGCGCGACCTTTTGCCATTCAGCGAACGCGAATACACGAGTTACAAAGTTCTCACGCAGAGCATCTTCAAACAGACGCCCGCCATCCTCACAAGGTAGTGCGGGCCAAAGCTGTGCGACCGTGGCTGCAAACACTCCCTGCCCGTTGCGCACAGCCGGACCACCATCTGTGGGATAAACCTTTACGTTTCTTGTTCCACAACTCGGCGAGTTGTGCATGAAGATGAAGCCACTAAGGTCCCGATTATCGTCAATAAACTCTTTGGCTTGCTGACTTAGAGCAGGGGTATAATCTTGAGTTCCCTCGACAGCCCCGACCACTCTAACTACGTCCAGATCCCTGATCACACGTATCGGTTCACGCGGCACGGACATACCGATCGCGACTTCGGGGCATACATCGGCATAGTTGAATAAGCCCGCCAGTTTCGAGTGTGGCATCGATGCTTTAGCGCCAGTACCGTCATAGCGAACTTCCGCACCAAGCAGACAACGACTAATACCCACCTTAGGCGTCAGCATATCGCTCGCATTAACTTCTAGTAGCGATAAAGTCCCAGACATTGTCGGCGCCTAAGTTCGCGATGTGATGACCGAGCTTTTCCTGCCACTCAAATTCATTGCCCCATGCGTCGCGCCAGGCCCACGTTCGCCGACTGAAGTGATGTAAACGATGCTCATGCGTGAAACCCATGGCGCCATGAATCTGATGAACCTGCTCAGCGACTGTCCCAACCGCCTCGCCGACTCTAGATTTTGCCGCTGCGACCTCCGGGATAAAGCGATCGTCGTGGAAAGCATCCACCGCAGCGTCTGCCGCCCGCTTCGCTGCCGCAACTTCTGCCGCGACGACCGCGAGGCTATGTTGGATAGCCTGAAATTTGCTGATCATTCGCCCAAATTGCGATCGTTCTGTTGCGAATTGAATGCCGAGATCCAACTGCGCTTGCAAGCAGCCAGCGATCAAGTTCACCCTCGTTAGGGCGAGCTGTGCATAGGGGTCCGGACCGACGCTTACAACGGTCGAGTCGCCAAGCACGACTTCATCAGCTGGCTCACCGCCCATGTTCGAATGTTTGTTAGTCACCTCAGGGACCAGGCTAACCAGCACGTCACTGGCTCCCGGCCGAATACCAATCACTCGACTAGCTGCCCTTCCCCAGTGGCTCTCCCTGACAGAGTTGCCATTCACCAGACCAATGCTCGCAAGCGTGTCATCAGGAGCAAGCCAAATATTGGCGAGCAGTGTTTCCGCCAATGGCAACGGCACAGCAAACTGACCACAGACCATGAGGAAGGCAAATAGATCCGCTTCGTCAGTGCCACTGCCTTCGCTACCTAACTGATGAAAGCCATTGGCGACCACCAATTGCCATAGTTCGTCTGGAAATTCACCGAGCTCTGCCGCATCTAGCATCTTTTTGTCGACGTGGTCGGCAAACATCTTTGTGGCCGTATCGACTATCAGCTGTCTTGTATCCATTTCTTTTCCAGCTTCTTCGCTCATCTTAATCCCAAGCCACGCGCGATCACCCCGCGGAGTATTTCTCTGGTTCCACCGCGCAATGTGAACGAGGGTGAAAGCAACATCGTTTCCTCATAGGTACGACGGTAGACGGATTGCTCAGCCCCCGAAGGTAGTGCCATGCGAGCGATCTCCGGCAGCATTTTTTCAAAGTTATTGCCTAGTTCTTTCACAAGCGCTGCTTCAACCGCTACGTCCTTCTTATTCTCTAGCATACCCGCCACAGAAATCGACATTCTGCGCATCGTCATAATGGACGCAGCAATGCGACCAATGGCAGCCGCTTGATGGGGCGCAGGCTCCGGCCCACATGCTCTTACCAACTCTACAAACACTCGGAACGCGGAGAGAAAACGCTCAGGACCACTGCGTTCGTAGGAAAGTTCTGATGTCACTTGTTCCCAACCGTTGCCGGGCTCGCCGACGACGCGATCAGCTGGGACGACAACATCGTCAAAGACAACCTCATTGAAATCTTCGCCGCCCGCCATGTTGGCAATTGGACGAACATCTACACCATCATTGCGTAGATCGACAATTATCTGGGACAAACCGGCGTGGCGGTTGTCTGTCTGCGGTGCGGTTCTTACTAAGCAAATAATGAAGTGATTTCGGTGCGCGTCCGTGGTCCAGATTTTGGTGCCGTTGATGCGATAGCTGTCGCCATCCTTGTCCGCGGTCGTGCGAACCGACGCCAAATCTGAGCCCGTATCCGGTTCAGACATGCCAATGGAAAAATAAGCCTCACCGCGCGTAATCTGGGGTAAATAGAAGTCTTTTTGCGCGTTCGTACCAAAGCGCAGTAACAGCGGCCCACTTTGTCTATCTGCTATCCAGTGAGCGCTCACCGGGGCACCTGCGGCCAAAACCTCTTCAGTGACAACGTAGCGTTCAAAAAAAGAAAGTTCGCTACCGCCGTACGCCTTCGGCCAAGTCATACCAATCCAACCTTGCTCGCCGAGCTTCTGGCTAAATTCTGGGTCGTGACCAGTACTGAAATCTGAATTGGGTCTTTCAAAGTGCGCGCGGTGACGATCTAGAAAGCTCCGCACTTCCGCCCTTAAGTCTTCAGTCTCCTCCCGGAGGCTGATCCGATCAAACTGCAACATCAGTAAACCTGGTTCAATTGAGCAGCGCAGTGTAATCGGCATGGACAAACGACCTCAAGGCCCTGGCACTTTAGGACCACGATCAGTACATTACGCTTATGCAGTCATCAGCAGCGATCGCCGAGCACTTCGAACCCGTTTTCAAAGATATTCGTGAACGAGCAACCGTCACAGAGCGTTTTATCGACCGTGATTTGTACCGAGTATACATTTCCACCCTCTGGTCGAATGTCGTCCTCTCTCCGGATGAAGTCGGCTTGGACGAAGAAGATTTACCTGAGCTACACGATATAGTGATCGCGGAGATCAGCGACGCAATCGGCGCGATCGATTCGCTGCATGAAGTCTTCCAGTTTATTTCTTCCAAAGATGGTGAGAGAGCAATGCTGGAGGCTCGCCTGACCCAATCGCACAAAGATTTGCTGCAATACTTCGCGAGCATGATTCTTGACCCTGACGGGCACAAACGATACATGGACTACGTGCGGGAAAAACAGAAAAAGTAGCCTGTCGTGCGAATTCTATGCCGCGATCACGCTGACAATAATCTCTCTTTCGCCACGGTGATGTCGGTGTTCCCACAAAAAGATACCCTGCCATGTTCCTAGTGACATCTTTCCATCCATTATAGGGATCGACAACGAAGTCGCCGTCAGGGCGGACTTGATATGAGCGGGCATGTCATCCGGTCCTTCTTGGGTATGGGTGTACAGCGGGTCATTTTCAGGCACTAATCGATTTAACCAAGCCTCAAGATCGCGCTGTGCGGCTGGATCTGCATTCTCTTGAAGTAGCAGACTCGCAGAAGTGTGACGGATGAAAAGTGTGACGAGCCCCTCATTAACCCGGGAATCAGCTAACACATCCTGCACTTTGTGCGTGAAGTCATAGAGCCCTTGCGAGCCGACAGATAAGTTGATGACTGCGTTCAAAGGATTGTATCGCTCCCTAAATGAACTTGGTCACGAATGATATGACATCTTCGTGGTGGCGGCAGCTGATTAACATTACAGCACCCATCACTCTTCTTGCCATGGGCACGTGGCTCGCTTGGATGTACACCGACCAACCCATCGCGTTGGCATTGCTATTGCTCGCGATCCTCACCGCCAACCTAACCGATCGACGCGGTGCGACGTTACTCGTCACGATGATCGCGACTGTTTGCCTTGCAACCCCTTACCTTTTTAGCGCAACCCTCCCGAGCGGCAGCCAGAGTCTTTGGTTCGCGTGTCTCTGGAGCGCAGCGGCCCTTCTGAACTGGGACCCTAAACGCGGCAGCATCGATGTCGACGAGCTTAAAAGAGCCCTTCACGATGCGCCAACCGGCCTCCTCATAACCGACCTCAGCGGCAAGATCGTCACGGTCAACGAGTCAATGGCTAAGGTTCTTCACAAAAAACAAAAAGAGTTGCAAGGCGTTCGCTTGGTCGACCTGGTCGGCAATTCACTATGGGATCTAATCAACGAACAAACAGAGACACTAGCCCGCGGTGACTCACTCGATGTTCAGTTTGAACTTGAAGCTAACGGCCAGAATCGAATTTTTTATGGCTACGGAAAGCTTGCACGGGATAGCAAAGGCAAACCTCGGTTCTATGTCATCCAGGTCAACGATCTGACAGACGAACAAGCAGCCAAACGGGCACTTGATGAAGCCAACAGCCAGTTGCGAAGCGTTCTTTCACACAGCTCGGACGTCATTTTCGTCTTAAACCAAAAGTTGAAAGTGACATTTGCTAACCAGACGGCGAGTGGCATCTTAAACAGAGAGATTTCAACGATAGTTGGTCAACAGTTCTACAACCTAATCGGACAAAGTGATCGACGGCGACTCATGCAGACGCTCGAATCGTTTCATCGCCAGGGTAGGCGGGAAATTTCCATCGGCACCATTACACTCATTGGTATGCAAGAGTTGAGTGTCCAAGCTCGCGTTGCCCGGATCACGGATGCCTCGACCTCTTCCTACGCGATTATCTGCACTGTCGACCGTGCTGAGTTACACGCTCGCGAAGCCACGAAAATCTCTGAAGCTCGTTTCTCCCAGGTCTTCCACCGAAACCCTGACGCTATCCTGATATTGCGCGCATCAGACAACATGGTGATCGATTTCAACCAGGGGTTCACCGATCTTCTAGGGTATTCACGCGAAGATGCGATCGGAGATCCTGAGCTCGAAAAACAGTTTTGGGTAAATGCCAATGAACGCCTCGCACTTGCCGAGCGAATGCGCACTGAAAAAGAAATTATTGGCTACGAAACCACATTCCGTGCGGTTAATGGCGGCCTACTCCATGTCGAAATAGCACTGCGTTACATTGAGATCGACGGCGACTTGTGTCTGTTGTGTCTTGGTCGCGACATCACAAAGCGAATTTCTGCCGAAGCCGCGTTGATTGAAACCGAAGAGAAGTTCGAGAAGGTTTTTACCCAGAGTCCCGATGGCATCATCATCATTCGCCAAGCCGACAACATCATTACAGACCTTAACGACGCATTCATTGAGCGCTCTGGCTACATTCGCGAAGATTACATTGGGAAAAAGTTCACTAAGTTTCTACCCACGGAATCGCAACAAGAACTGCCCGAGCTCGCCGAGGCTTTGAATTCTGAAGGCATGTTCGACAACCGCGAAATCACGTTCTACAGTCGAGAACAAGAGCCGCTGCCTTCCCTGATTTCAGGAACCGTTCTTGAGCTTGGCGGCGAGACCTACACCATGGTCATCGCTAAAGACATCAGTAAGCAACGCGCCACTGAAGAGCGCCTCCGGCGCAGCGAACAACGCTTTCGTGGCATCTTCGAGAACGCACCGATAGGCATTCTTCTGGTGGACATGCAGGGCCGCATATTCCAAGCAAATCACACCGCCGCTACTTTGCTCGCCTACGACGAACAACACATGTACGGCATACACGTTTCTAGGCTCGTACCTCACGAAGATCGACAAGATCTTAAAAAACTCCTCGAACAGCTCTCTCTACGTTCCTCGCCGCAACACAAATCTGAAAGAAAACTCTGCTGTCAGAACGGCATAGAAATGTGGGCAAACATCAACATCCTCCTGCAGCGCGACCGCGATGACATGCCTTCTTATTTCATCGTTCAGCTAGCAGATATCTCGGATATAAAGCGAGGTCAGGAACGAATGGAGCAAATGGCGTTCTACGACACGCTAACCAACCTTGCCAACCGCCGCTTGTTCCATGATCGGCTGACGCACGCGATCGAAACGTGTGCTCGAAGTAACCGCTCGGCCGCTCTCCTCTATCTAGACTTAGACAACTTCAAACGAGTAAACGATACGCTCGGCCACGAAGCAGGCGATTTTCTACTACGGGAAGTTGCCGACCGTCTGCGCAATTGTGTGCGACAGGAAGACACTGTCGGGCGAACAGGCGGCGACGAATTCACTATCTTGCTAAACGACATAACAACGCCTTCGGATGCCGGACTAGTAGCGCAGAAGATCCTCAATCACCTGCGAGAGCCACTGGACCTCGATGGGCATCCTCTGGTTGTGACGACTAGCATCGGTGTGACGATTCTACCCTCTGATGGCAAAGACCCAAATATCCTAATGCGCAACGCCGACCTCGCCATGTACAAAGCAAAGGAGCGAGGACGCAACAACTATCAATTCTATAGCGACGATCTCAATCACAATGCTGTAAAACGTCTCCGGACCGAATACGAGATCCGCCAAGCACTCGACCTCGATCAATTTGAGCTCTTCTATCAGCCCAAGATTTCTCTGCAGACAATGCAAATCGTAGGGGTTGAAAGCTTGATTCGCTGGAACCACCCAGAACGTGGTTTACTCGGTCCTCACGAGTTCATTGAGATTGCGGAAGACACCGGTAGCATCATAGATATCGGCAGCTGGGTGATCGAAGAAGCGTGTCGGGCTTGCCAGACACTAAATGCAAATTCCGACCGCCCGATCGATGTGGCCATCAACATTTCGCCACGTCAGTTCCGTGACCCAAATTTGGTGACCACTTTGCGCAGAAGCATGCGCGAACTGGCTTTGAATCCAGCAAACATCGAAATCGAGATCACTGAAACAATGCTGATGCAGGATGTAGAGGCAGCGGAGATGACTATATCTCGGTTTTCTGACCTTGGCGTCCGGCTTGCCATCGACGACTTTGGCACAGGGTACTCATCACTGATTTACCTCAAGCGATTTCCAATCAACACTGTAAAAGTCGACCGAAGCTTCGTTATGGAGCTACCGCACAACCCAGACGACTTGGCTATAACGCGCGCGGTCGTCGCGATGGCACACCAATTAAATATGGAAGTTGTAGCCGAAGGCGTTGAAACCACTGCTCAGTTGGAATGCCTAGCAGCGGAAGATTGCGAGTATGCGCAAGGGTTCTTGTTCAGCAAACCCGTACCTATGCACGAAGTCCAGGCGCTCATCGCAAAAGATCCAGCCCTGGCAATCGGCGGATAGCACCACTTAGACAGGCTTGCCCACCTTTCCCGTTTGCGGTGTGGAACTCTCGGTCCCCGCCATCGCTAAGAGTACGGGTAGCAAAAACACGGTGAACAGTAAAAGAAAACCGATCGATATCGTTAGCAGTACACCAATCGATGCGGTCCCCATGTGGGGCGAAATGGACAGTGCCGCGAAGGCGCCTATCGTCGTCATGGTCGATAACACAACCGCACGAGGCGTGCTTGAATGCATCAAATGATCCACATCCCCCTCACCGAAATATCGGTCGACAACATGTATGCCGTTGTCGACGCCTAAGCCAAATATCAAAGGCAAGACTAAGATGTTAGCCATATTCAACGGCATCCCTATCACAACGCCAATGGCAAACGAACATAAGGCAGCCAGCACCAGCGGAAACAACACCAACGTAGCAGTCCGAGCACCACGCAAAACTAACAAGAGAATCAAACCAATTCCGATAAACGCATAAAGAAGCGCTTGTTGAAAAGATCCAATAACAATCTGACCAACGCCCCACTCTATGACCGGCCTCCCAGTCGCGGTCGGTTGGAGCGCTCTTGTTGCCGTTATGAATTCAGATAACGCTTCAACTTTCGCTATGTTTTCCTCGGGCTGAATAACGGTTAGATATCGACCTGTGGACCCGACCAACCTGTTCCGAATACTCTCTGGCAAATCATCAAAGCCCACTTGCGCGACAGTGAGAGCCCTTTGCAGCCACTGCATTTCTAGAAGAAGCCCATCCAAGACTACAGCCTGCCATTCTCGCCATACATCGTCTTCCACCGCTGCAAACCGTTCGAGCAGTTGCGCAAGCTCTGCTTCCTGGCCCTGTATCCCTCTGGCAACCACGCTCGCCTGAAATGCAGCAGCTTCTGCTCGTGTCTTGTCGACTTTGGGATTGGTAGCCGCAACTTCTCCGTCCAAGAAATCCCAGTACATAAGCTGAAGATCTTCCAAACCTTCGAGCTTTTCGATCTGCTCAAGCGGTACACGATCTTGAGGAACGAAAACTTCGCGAACCACGCCCAGCGCTTCAAGCGGCGCAGGATCAAGCGGATCGGAGGAAACTACCGCAAGCTGATAGTCAGTCGACAAGCCTTCACGTTGCAGCTCCCGCAATGCCAGCATCGACTCGCTATCAGGGTCCTTGATCGCAAGCACGCTGTAGTCGAAAGATGACTTGGCGGTGCCGTAGGCTGCCACCAATCCACCCATAACCACAGCCGTTAGGACAGCTCTGCGACGGGCCAACAACCACCGAACTATGCCCTCGCTCGTGGGAAGGTCCATTTCATGCGCACTAGGTTGTCCCGCTTGTGTGTAAAACGCAGGTAGGAAGGTAAACGTCAGAAAGGCGGCAATCACCATACCACCGGCACTAATTACCCCAAGATCGGCCAATCCTTGATAGGCGGTAGGGAAAAACCCCATGAAGCCCACGGCTGTGGTCAACGAGCAGAGCGCAATCGCACGGCCCACGCTGCGCGTTGAAGCCAATAACGCCTCTTCTGTGACATTGTCACCCCGATTAACCGCTTCTTGAAAACGCAAGGAAAAGTGCAGGGCGAAATCCACACCCAAACCAAAGAACATGACCACAAAAACAATCGATAAGGTGTTGTACTCACCGACCGTCAGCATCGCATAAGCCGATGTCCACAGTACCCCGATAGCCAACATCGAGAAGGTCGCGATAATGATTTTTGCGGAACGAACACCGACAATCAAAACAAGAAACAGGAGTACCAACGCAAGCCAACCTGCCGTGGTCACACCCGTGATAGCAGCTTCTATCTCTTCGTGCTGTAACGGGATCTCGCCGGTGAACTGGACCCGAACACCAGATGGTAAGGTCAGGTCATCGCGTAGCGTTCGAAGCGCTGCCATTACCTCAGCATCGGGCAACGTGGCGTCGAAGGATGACTTCGGCTTTACATAGATTAGTTGGTAGCGTACTGAGTCGTTGGCAAAAAATACGTCAGCCCATCGAACGTTAGACGGCGTTCCTGCGAGAACCGCCTCACCGGAGGCGAGCAGATGCTCAGTGACTACTTCCAACGGTGCATCGGTCCCGTTTTCAATCGCATCTTGTAGCAAATCAAACGCGGTCCCGAGCCTCGCATCCACGGCCATTCTTGCCACTAGCGGTTGGGCTTGGGCAAGACGATCAACCATTCCGTCAAACTGCTCAAGATTTAGATAAAGCAACGCATGGTCGCGAAAAAAGGGCTCGGCGCCGGGAGCCACCACGGAGCTGAATCGATCTTCCATTTGCTCTAGACGTTCGACTAATTTCTTCGTGACCGTTTCGACGTCAGTGATCGATGAGCTACTAATGACTATAACTGCAGTTTTGACGAGCTCCGGAAATTCCTGTTGGAAGTCGTCAAAATCAACACGCCAGTCCGATGTTTGATCGATGAGCTGACTGAGATCAGAGTTGATGCGGAATTGAGTGACCGCGACCCAACCGAGCACCAACGTCGCGGCACAAATTAGGGCAAGGGCGAATTTGCTGTTACGCGAGACGAATCTGACCCAAAGTACGAGAAAGGAGGTCATGAGCTAGCGAGTTCCCTCGGGAACCGGCCATCGAACGCTATTCTTCATCCCCGAAGTCGTCAAATTCATCAAATAGGTCATCGAGCGGTGGATCACCATCATAGATGAGGTATTTGCGACGCTGTATGTAACCATCACGGGTGAACGTATACGGATCCAACGCACTAGCATCCCGAACATCTGTTGTCGTCAAAAGCGCAGCGCGAGCGTTTACTAGATCAACGACGCTTGCCGGCCAAGGATAGTCGGAACCGATAATCAGCCTGGGAATGTAGCCGCGAATAATCGTGGATGGAAGATCACGAATCGTTGCAGGCCCGAGAAATGGCACATACACGAAACGACTCTTGCGCCAACCCCACACAGCTAGAGTCTGGCCGAAGTCCTCCTCTTGGTATCTGAGACCCACATCACTTGCTGGGTCGAACAAACCTGCCAATCCGATGGTGCTATTTACGATGAAGCGACCAAAGTCCTCTCCGCCAGCTCTTGGTTTACCCTGCAAAAAACCATTTGCAGAACTTCCGAGCGTCCGCAGGTTAGCAAAGACATTGCTGACTCGTTTCTCCACAAAATCAGGCATTACCTTTTGGTAGCCACGGGCAACAGGCACTAGAACATTTCTGTCAACGCTATCTGAGATATCGTAACTGGTTCTATTAAAGCTCTCGTGATGATCATAGACCGCGAAATCATCTCCTTCGAGCGTCGCACAACCACCAAGTAGAACCGCTGCGATGGTGGACAACCAGAATTGTCTGGAATACATGTTCACTCTGCTCTCATCTCCTGCAACTTCGACTCGAGATGGCTCATCAAGCCTTCAATCCCATCAGATTTTACGACACTGCCATAGTCTGCGCGACGCAACGATAAGTCGCTCACGCCGTCAGCAGCAACATTAAACACTTTTCCGTTCTGAAAGAAGTAGTCGAGGCTCACTGCCTCCCCACCCTTGGGTTTGATCTCAGTTCGTACTACGATCCCACGACGCACTCGCTCAGTGTCGAGCACTTGGAATTTCTGCCCGCGATCGGCATCAAACCGTCGTGCATAGGTACCTACAATAAGATCGCCAACAACTTCTATGAGATTGAGTCGCACCGCCTCATCAAGCGTGCGCCACGTGCGACCCACACTCACTTTGGTTATCCGTTCAACATCAAAGAGATCGGCAACAGCCGCATCGACAAACTTCTCTCGCTCAATTTGAGAGTCCAACCTGGCCATTTCCAGAAGATGGTCGTGGAAACCAGAGACCGCATCGTGCTCAGGCTGCGATTCGGCACCAGCCAATGAACTCATGAAGAGGATTGTCGTTAAACCAACTATCGCGTTACCTGCCAAACACCTCATTCGATGTGCCACAAACTAAGCGCTGGAACGTAGGTAATGATGAGCAGGGCAACTAGCAGCACCACCATAAATGGCCACGCTGCAGCATAAAGTTCCAATAGAGGTTTTTTAAATCGAGAGCTGGCAATGAACAAGTTCATTCCCACAGGTGGCGTAAAGTAGCCAATCTGCATGTTCGCAAGGAAGACGATGCCAAGGTGAACTGGATGAATGCCGTATCCCGCAGCTACAGGTAACAACAATGGCACCAAAATCACGATCGCGGAGAAGATGTCTAAGATCGCACCGAGAGCCAAGAGAAGTATATTCAAGAATAACAAAAATCCCAACGGACTCTCGATGTACTCCTGCATGAACTCAAAGAGCTGTTGAGGGATTTCTGCATCGACTAGAAAATTCGTGAACGCGAGCGCAATGCCAAGGATCAGTAATATCCCACCAACCATCACCATCGATTCGACCATAATTCCTGGTAAACGCCGAAGCGAGATCTCTCGATAGAGAAAGACCTCCGCAAGGATTACATAGGAGGCTGTGACTGCCGCCGCTTCCGATATTGCAAACACGCCACCAAATACGCCACCGAGAACAATAAACGGGAGTGGCAACTCCCACCGTGCGTCTTTAACCGCCTGCCACACACGAGACCATGCAAACGGGGTTTTTGGGATAACGCCGCCGCGATGCCGCCATAGAGTCCACGCCGTTAAGAGCCCCAGCATGAGACACAAGGGCGCGATCCCAGCGATAAAAAGGTCGGCAATCGTGAAAGGTTCACCGACATCAAGCTGCTGTGCGACAACGCCGTACAAAATCAAAGGAACCGACGGCACCAAGAGGAGGCCTAGACTCCCAGAAGTCGTCACCAAGCCCAAACTGTATTTCTCGCTAAAACCTGACTCGCGCAATGCAGGTAGCAGCAACGCGCCAAGTGCAACGATAGTCACACCAGATGCACCGGTGAGGGCTGTAAAGATCGCACAGGCGACAAACCCAACAACCGCCAAACCACTTGGCAAGGAACCAAAAAGACCTTGCATAAGATTGACCAAGCGCGTGGACGTATTCGCCTCACTCAACAGATATCCACTGAAAGTGAACAGAGGTAGGGCTACTAGCAAGGGCGTGTCGACTATGCGGTAAAGCTCAACCGCGATGATCGACAGCTCTATCTCGGCGCTGTAGAAGCCCAGCATCGCTGCACCCATTAATATTGAGAACAACGGCGCACCCGCAATCGCCATTACGACCAACAAAAGAATACCGGCGTAAATCATGTCTTCGGCCAGAGCACTTGGAGGGCGTAACGAACGCTCATAACAGCAGCGCCGATGGGCATAATGATCTCACACCACCAAGTAGGCACTTCACCAAATGCAATGGTTTGGTCCTCGTACTCATAACCCACAAAAATTGCACTCGACCACGTAAAGATCACCAAGATCGCCAGGGTAAAAAGGTTAATCAGGCGACGTGCATGTCTCTTAATGTGGTCAGGCAAGAAGTGATTTACTAGATCGATGCGGATGTGTTCATCGGTTCGTGACGCCACCATGGCTCCTAACATCGCGACCCACAACACCATGACACGCACCGCACTGTCGCCCCAGTACAGTCCCGAGTCAAAAAAGTTTCGCATGATGACTTGTACCGCTGCGACCCCAATCATCGAGCTAAGAAGCAGTGCAAGCAGCCCGCTCTCAATGGCGTGCAGCGCTTTAAGTGATTTTTTAACGAGCCCCTGCACGGAAATCCGTCAGCAGCATTTCAATTTGGCTATAGACATCCGCCGTTACTAACCCAGAATCAACGACCCGCTGTCGGGCGGCACTTGCCAAGCCATTCCAGTCCTGCAGTTCGGTATCAGACGGGGTGATCCAGTTGATACCCTGGTTGGTCAGCGCGGCCTTAGCACTTTCATGATCACGTCGAGCCGAACCATCTGCAGCGCCAACCGCTGCGCGAAGTTCGCGTTCAACGATTTCTCGGTGATCCGGTGACAAGCGATTAAACGGCCGCTCGCCGATGGTAAACAGGCCATATACATACATTAACGGTAAATCTATCGCGTGCTCTATTTGGGTGTACCACTGCAGTGCAATCGCGCCTACGGGAGGCGAGGCAATGCTATCGATCAATCCCGTTTGTAATCCTGCCAAAACATCCGCAATCGGCAACGGGATCGGCGCAATCTTGAAGGCTTCGAACGCTCGTAGTGAGGCCGGATCATTGTCAGGCACCCAGACCTTGCGTTTACGAACGTCTACGATGGCACTCGCGGCCACCTGCGACATCGGATAAGCAAAACCTACCTCCGCGAACCCAAACCCAACAAACTTATTCTGTCTTAGGCCAGCCATCAGGACATCGTCCATGGTTGCTCGGACGTGGTCGATCTCCGCCTCATTCCGGAACATCATCGGCATGTTGTAGACAGCAATATCACCATATCGCTGCGCGAGACCCCCTGCGGTGATGACCGCACCGTGGAGCTGGCCAACGCGCATTTTGCGCATCACAGCCTTATCGTCACCCATCACGCCACCCGGATAGAACTTAAACTTCACCTCTCCATCGGTTTGATCTCCAATGGCTTTGGCATGTTGACGAAGCAGTTTCATCCAAGATGAGCCTTCGGGCGAAAGCGTGGCAATTTTGAAGGTGACTGCCTGGACTGGCGCTGCCAAGACAAGACAAACAAGAGGCAGGAGGATCTTAAACATCTAGAAATACTCATCCGCTGAAGCTAGAAGTGTAGCAGCTTGTTGTTTGGCCACGGTATTCATTAAGGTTAGTCCAGGCACTTCCAACGGTGCATCCATCACTTCGTTAAGCAATTTGTCATGCAATTCGCGGTCAAAAACTAAACGGGCGTATTGGTCAGCAAACATGACTTTGGCGAGCAAATTTTGCCCATTGGACAGTTCAATCGCAGTCTCAAAATAGTCTCTTCCGAGTTCTGGCTTACCCCCCATCGCAGGCGGTAACAGCGTCTCAAATACTCCCAAATACAGATAGACGTTGCCATCATCGTGGCTGGGTTCGAGATCGGCAATTTTTTGCATCATCAATTTCACTCGTGCTAGCTCGGCAATGGCGCTGAAGTCATCGCTATGAGCTTGTATCCAACCCAGCCAAGACGTCGCTATTGTGAAGATCGAAGGGACATCTTTCGCCCTCATGCCGTCCGCCCACTTTTGAAACTCTTTGAATGGGAGGCGATCCAGTTCGCACGCATTTTTTAAACCAACACAAGCGGCTCGGAGGGCTTGCTCCTTCGCTTTCGTGTGCAGCAACTTGGACCGGATTTCTTCGTTAACGAACGCAACGGCATACACTGAATGCAAGTAGGCCGACTGTTCAAGTAGGTAGGCGTTGTCCGGGGATCCAGCGACCAAGCTATCAATTAGGATTAAATAGGACGGCGCGCCCGCTCGCACCATTTCGAGATCGGGATTGTCCAAGATCGCATTCGAGAGGTTGCTGGCAAATCCTTTCGTGACCGAACCTACAAGGCTAGAACAGCCGCTCGATAACAAAATTAGCCACACCCCCCACAACAGGTGTCGGATGCATCTTTTCATCGAGAGTTAGCTTTCGCTCCTATACCTCAAACGCAGCAAAATCTGCGGGAATTCATTATGAGCCTGAAGCTACCAGACCACGCAGATGCTCAACCAGTGCGTCGAAAGGTGGTCGTTGGCGATATCCAGGAACAGCATACTTAGCCCTGATCACACCCTCACCGTCGAGGAAAATAACGCCAGGATGCGGTATGCCATAAGCTCGATGTCCTTCCTCGTACTCTTCACTGCGAATTCCGAGCGCGGTAACGTGCTGCGCATCTTGGTCGCGTAACAAAGGGTAGTTCAGGTTTTCAGCAGCATGGAAGTCTGCAAGGACTTTTGTTGCATCGTAGGTCATACCGGCCACAGCAATCCCGATGTTGGCAAGCTCTTCTTGATGACTGACCAGTTGGACCAACTGGTGTTTGCAGAAGGGTCACCAATCTGCTGAGCGATTCACAAAGATAAGCAAGCCGTTCTCGCCAGCTAGATCGTCAAACGTCCGAGCTTGTCCCGTTTGGTCCGTCGCTGCGAGCAATGGCATCGGCGTCCCCACTGCCGGACCCCATTCATCTACATAATCATTGCCGTGGGCAAAGCTGCCGGTCAACAGCAAAATGCCGAGCGCAGCCACGACGTCCCTAATCTGCTTAATCATTCACATCTCCATAATGCGCAATCAATTTCATTTTCGAGCTTCAAAGTTCTAACCAAGACAGTTCTAGGTTTTGGCGGCACCCACGTCCGAGCCGTCAGTACGAATTGTCTCATCCTGATTCCCATCCGCAAGCTCGTTGGTTTCAACGTTAGCCAACCGAGTTTGCGCAACGGTTGATACCGTAGAAAGCCCTAATCGGTTCAACGCCAGATCCAGCTGTCGCGAAAACTTTTTCGGCTTCACTGTGAACGCACCGGCAAACAAACGATGAATGCGTTTGTTCACTTTTAATTCTTGCGAAACCAGGTATTTACGAGCCCGCTTAACACTCTTTTTAGGCAAGTCCACGTCACGACTATCTTCGATAAGATGTCTCAAGCCATGACGCATGCGCAGCGCGTTACCAAGTTTATCTAGATACCAGAGCTGATGCTTCTGTTTCTCAGACAGCACCCCTCGGAGAAGTTCCATATGGTGTCCAGCTAGTTGACAAGACTCAGTCAACACCTGAAGTTTAAGCAACAAATCATCATCGAGCGGCTGATCGGACCAATCTTCACTGGGAAACTTGGCAACAATTTTGTAACTCTTGCGATAACTCAGACTGAGTCGTTTTCGTAAAAGCGCGTCATCAACCGAGGCAAAATAGGCATCTTCTCGCCAGAGGGCACTATCCGCAGCAAACAGTTCATTTAGCGTTGTCCAATCTGGACCTGGCAGCGGCTTGAGCGCCCTCGCCAGCATCAGCATCAAATTTGCTTGTTCGTCCTCAACTGCCTGACTTGCCAAGCGTATCGCCAGTCGCAGTGGTGCTGGCGCCTCGGTCAAGCGCGCGACAGACACCTCTAACGCGCCAATATGAGAAGCCACGTTAACCACATTAGCCGCATTTTCAGCACCAACTACGTCGGCAACTTGCGCCTCGGGTGATCCGTCCTGCGCCTCAGTAACACCCGCCTCCGATAGGACAGGTTGGATTAGTCGCCAGAGGCTTAAGATGCGACGACTGTCTCGAGCTAACAGAGACTCGGTATATATTGCTTGGGCGTCGATACCAGCATCGTCCGGCTCGACGCTCACAGCCATAGCACCGCGGACCTGGCTTTCGGCCAAATACCGTAGACAACCGCTGTTGACTTCAAGGCTACAACTTATCACCCAGTCGACTAATCGCACGAGCTCACAACCCCCATTGAGATGCCTGGGACTACACGTTTACAACGCCCACGCACAGAGGGAATGCTAGCGCTAAACCCCCTCGGAAGCGAGCCGGTAGGGTGTGTGCTAATCCAAGTGGTACACTGAGTTTCGTCCGGGAGAGATTGAGAAAGGGGTTCTCACATGGGTAACGAAGATTTGGTCCTAGTGAGCCGCGACGACGGCGTCACGACGGTGACGTTAAATCGGCCTAAAGCACTAAACGCACTATCGATGGCATTGCGTAATCGCATCAGCGAAGTCTTTGATGAAATAGCCTCCGATGGCTCCACCGAAGTCGTCATTCTCACAGCCGCAGGGCGCGCCTTCACGGTCGGTCTGGATTTGAAAGAACTGGGCGGTGAAATCGATCCAAGCGCCAAAGCCAGCAGCAGAGATATAAGCGCCGCGATAGGTGCACTACAGATCCCCATCATAGGCGCAGTAAACGGGTTCGCGATAACCGGGGGCTTCGAACTCGCCCTCATGTGCGACGTTCTTATCGCCACGCCCGATGCAAAATTCGCGGACACGCACGCCAGAGTCGGTGTTGTTCCTGGTTGGGGTTTGTCACAGAGGTTACCCCGTCTGATTGGTATCAATCGAGCCAAGGAACTCAGTCTCACAGGTAACTACCTCGACGCGGAAACCGCCGACCAGTGGGGATTGGTCAACCGAGTCATACCTGCAGACGAGTTGCTGCCCACTTGTCAGAAACTGGCCAGAGATATCCTCTCGACCGAGCCTGTAACTCGCGGTGAGATCCGACGAATCATGGACGCCGGTTGGCACAGCACGTTAGCCCAGGGACTAGATACGGAGTATGAAGCAAGCCAGACCCATTCACGCGCCCAGCGCCCATCGGAGCAGGTCGCTTCGCGCCGAGCAGCGATCCAAGATCGTGGGCGCGCACAAACGAACGAAGACTGAGATGCTCAACCAGATCCACTTTCAAGCTCATTTCCGAACACAGTTCTCGACGCCACGCCTTGTAGCGTTCGCGCTAGCAATCATGATTGCGCTACCTAGTACTGCAGCGGTGCCGTTTTCTCGCCCAGCTGGAGCAGCTGAGACGATCGAAGTCGGTGCAGGCTACATTGCTCTATTTACCTGTTCTGCCCATTTTATTATGGGACGTCCGCTCGAAGACATAATGCGTGTCGAAATGGTTGATATCGCACCGTTCGAACCACCCCTACCGGAAATCGATACGGACCGACAACTCGTCCGTGCAACGGACCATGACGGCAATGTGGCAATCGCCGCCTTTCGGGACACGATGGGCTGTACTGTTTTGCCACCACATTGGACTGAGGCTGACATCGTCAAGCTGCCCTATGTCGCCTACCCGCCTCGTCCCGATGTATCAGCCCTACCATTTCCTGAGGGAGACAAAGCCAATCCCAAGATGAACCGCGCTCAGCGTGCCGTCTTGAGCCGCGCCTTAGACGGAAAATCATTCGGTGAAAAAACGGTCACTTTGGCTACAGTCATCATTAAGGATGGCGAAATTGTGGGTGAACAGTATCGCCCCGGATTTGGTATCCACACGGGTTACCGAACCTGGTCGACAGCAAAAAGTATCGCCGCAACTTTGGTCGGTATTGCATCCCACGCTGGCTTAATCGATATCGATCAACCGCTCGGAATCCCTGAGTGGCAGTATTTCAAAGACCCCCGTCAAGAAATAACCTGGCGACATCTACTGAACATGTCTTCCGGCCTGCAAAGCGCTGGCGCCGGTACCGGCGCAATCTATTTCGGCGGCCAGGATGCCGTCAGCGCCATCACGACGACACCCCTTGTGGCAGACCCAAATACCGTCTGGAAGTATGCCAACGGAGATACCCTACTGCTGCTCTATGGGTTGCGGCACGTTCTAAACGACGATCTGCGCTACCTCAGATATCCCTATGAGGAACTGTTCCTGCGCATCGGGATGTATGACTCCCGTTATGAAACCGATCATCTGGGTAACTTCATAGGTTCTAGCCAAATGTACACGACTGCCCGTGATCTGGCCCGATTCGGCCTACTTTATCTGCAGGAAGGGATCTGGAACGGGGAACAAATCTTGCCAGAAGGTTGGTCTGAATTGGTCGCAACCGCTGCACCGGCACTAGCCCGCCAGGACGGCAAGCAAGGTTATGGTGGTCAGTTTTGGCTGCTCGATCGACTACCTGGCGTACCGGAGGGCACCTATACGACTTCCGGCAACAAAGGCCAACTGACGACCATCATTCCCAGTGAAAATATGGTCATCGTCCGCACCGGTGTCGATCCGAACGGTGTCGCTTGGCAACACGCCAAGTTTATCGCGGCTGTACTTGAAACGTTCTAACTCGCGCGCTTAGTCAGCTCCAATTAAACAGTGATAAGCGCCTATGAGTCCTGGCTCAGTTTCAGTCACGATCTGTATCGGTATCCCTTTCACATAGTCCGACATCAAGCCTTTTTCCTCGAAGCGACGGCGCAAGGGTGATGTAGTCAAAAAATCAACTATCCTCGGCGCAATGCCACCCGCTATGTAGACCCCACCCTGAGCACCGACAGTCAGTGCTAGGTTCCCGGCACAGCAGCCGAGCAAACTTGCAAACAGCTCCATCGTTTGATGACAAACGGGCTCTGCCATGCTGACACCAGCAGCACTGATCTCTTCAGCTGATCGTTCATCGGGTTGAGCCCCCCACATGAGGGACGTGGCTCGATACAAGTTGCAGATGCCGGTTCCACTGAGCACTGACTCCCAACTGACCTGGCCGGTGTCCTGACTCAAGATCGACCAAACTTCAGTTTCGAGATGACTGGTCGGGCTCATGTCCGCGTGCCCACCTTCACCGGGCAGAACAGTCCAACCACGATCACTCGCTTTCGTTAGCGTTGCCATCCCGAGACCACTCCCGGGTCCGAGAACCGCTTTCGTCGATGGTTGTGTCCCGACATCGGTACCGCCAACTTGAACGGTGCTTGTATAGAATGGGACACCGCTCGCTACTGCAAAAAAGTCATTCACAAGGCGCACGCGACTGCGCAAAATCTGAGCACAATCTTCAGTATTAAAATGCAGACCTGTGTTTGTCACTGCAATGGATCCATCGGCACGTACTGGTCCTGCCACAGCAAACAACGCTTCATCCGTCCCATCTGAGTGGTTCACGCTAGCTAGGGCATTGATCGCATCCGACAACATATCTTGAGCGGTTTGATAGCTGGCAGTTTGCCCAACCCAAATCTCACCAGTCCGCACGCCATCGACCACTGTCTGAAAACGCGCATTCGTCGCGCCTATGTCGGCTATGAGATTGCTCATTTCTGTTATCAATCTTGCAATTCTTGTAAGGTCTTATTAGGACACACTGAACCACCAACATGAAGCCGTTGAAAACAATCAGTCTCAAACAAAAGCTCCGAAGCCTGCTGCTACTGGTTTCGCTCTTTGCCGTTGCCGACTTAGCACTCGCTCAAGAGACGCTACGAGTCGCGTTGCCCGGAGAACCGGAGACCCTCGATCCGCATCGCTACAACCTCCGTCTAGAAGAGACGTTGTTGAACGAGCTTTTTCTCGGTCTAACTACGTTCGATGCGCATGGCGGGATTGTCCCAGGCGCGGCGCAAAGTTGGACCACAAGCGAAGATGGTTTGGTGTGGACATTCAATCTGCAGCGAAATCTATCGTGGTCAGACGGCAAGCCCCTCAACGCGCATGACTTCGTCTACGCCTACCGAAGACTGCAAGATCCAAACACCGCAGCTAGCCTTGCCTACTTTATGTACATGCTAAAAAACGCAGCTGCCATCAACACGGGCAAGATGCCGCTCGATTCACTGGGTGCTAACGCCATCGACGATTACACGCTCGCATTGACCCTCGAAAAACCTTATCCGTTTTTGTTAGAGCGACTTCTTTATCCCACCGCCTACCCTGTACCGAGGCACGTGATCGAGCAACATGGCAAACTTTGGACCAAGCCGCAGAACTGGGTTTCCAATGGCGCCTACACGCTGTCAGATTGGATACCACGCGCGCATATCGACATGTCTGAGAATGAGCACTTTGCACAACCTGGTGCAATCAAGAATTTGCGCTACATTCCGGTGACAAGTGAACAAACCGCCTATAACCGCTTTCGCAGTGGCGAGTTGGACGTAATTGGCGCCTTCCCTATCGGTGAGCTAGAGAATTTGCGCGAGCAACGACCTGATGAGCTGCGCATCTCAAACCTCCTTTCGATGATGTATCTCGTTTTCAATACGCAACGTCCACCGTTCGACGATGTACGCGTTCGTCAGGCGCTATCTTTGGCGGTTGACCAAACGATAATCACTGACAAGGTATTAAAAACCGGCAGCTTACCCGCGCACAGCTTCGCCCCCGCCCTAATAGCCGACTACGACGCTTTTGAGCTTCCGCATAAAGATGCCCCGTTCTCAGAACGGCAAAACAAAGCCCGCCAACTGCTGAAGCAGGCAGGGTTTGCCGACGGTTTAGAGATTACGCTGCGCCACATCAATGGGCTTGAGAACAAAAAAGTAAACCTCGCCATAGGCGGTATGTGGAAGGCAATTGGCGTTAACGTCAAGTTGCAACAAGCCGATATACGTGGCCACTTCGCGGACTTGCGCCAGGGCTCGTTTGATGTCGCATGGGCTGGTTGGGTGGGTGAAAACAATGCAGAGCACTATCTGAGTCTGCTGCAGTCAGACATCGGCAACGTTAACTATGGGCGTTTCGATAACAAGACTTTCGATGATGTCATGGCGCAAGTACAGCTAACCAAAGACGTTAGACCGCGCAACGAACTACTGCGAACTGCCGAAGAAATTGCGACGCATTTTTATCCAGTCGTACCACTTTACACTACAGCCGTACGCAGTCTTGTTAACAACAATATCGACGGCTGGTTTAACAACGGTCGTGATATGCATCAAGCACGATATTTAAGCTGGCGAAAAATAACCCAAACACGGAGAAAAATATGGGCATAGGCGCGGGAATCGGCATCGCCAACTTCAATTTGGGCGATGCACGCGGATTTTGGAAGTGGGTAGATTTGTGCGACAACGGTGGCGTAGATTCAATTTGGCAGAGCGATCGCATCATTGATCCAGTGCCAAATCTAGAAGCAATGAGCGTGATGGCAGCACTCGCTGGCGGCAGCAAAAACCTTAAGTTCGGTATGAATGTTGCGAGTCTAGGTTTACGCAATCCAGTACTGACCGCCAAGCAATGCGCAACGATAGATGTTTTAAGCGAAGGTCGATTACTACCTGCCTTTGGCGTCGGTAGCGCCTTGTCTCGAGATTTCACGGCGACGGGCACACCGACAAAGGGCCGTGGGAAGCGAACAGATGAAGGTCTACAAATCATGTCTCGTCTTTGGTCCGAAGACAAAGTCACCTTCGCAGGAGAGTACTACCAGCTAGACGAAGCCACGATCGCACCTAAACCGGTGCAAAGCCCGCTCCCGCTTTGGGTTGGCGGATCCGCCAAACAAGCTATCGAACGAACCGCTACATGGGGCACCGGTTGGCAAGCGGGCATAGAAAATGCAGCAGACGTCAAACCCGTGATCAGTGCAATCAAGACCCGTGCCGCCGAGCTAGGTCGCCCAATAGCGACAGATCACTTCGGCGCAGGGTTTGGCTTTCGCTTCGGCTCACCGGATGATCCCATCGTGACCAAGTACAATGAGATGCTTACGAAACGCCTCGGCAAGGAACCATCAGGGTTTAGTGCCGTTGGCGGCGTAGCCGAGATGATGGCGCTCGTGCACGAGTTTCACGATGCAGGCGTGCACAAATTCATATTGCGACCTATCGCATCCGGCGCCGACGAGATGCTTGAACAAACCAAACTCATGGTCGAGAAACTGATCCCGGAGATCGACGCCTTGAATGCCGCCTGAATCTTACGCCTGTGGCAGCTGGGCACGTCCTGCGGCAACGTAGCCTCGATTCCAAGTAGGGCTAATCGTCAGATCGTTGATACAAACGTGAGTCGGTAATTCAGCCAGGAAACGGATTACATCACCGCAATCTTCAGATTGAACCATCTGAGCTCGGTCTTCGTCACTGACGGGAATTGGTCTGTTATCCAATATTGGCGTAGCGACCTCACCCGGACAAATCGCCGTGGCACGCACCCCGTAGGTACAGGCCTCCATGTTGAGACTTTCATTCATCGCGTTCATGGCATGTTTCGCCGCGGTATAGGCAGGTCCTGTAACAATGCCGACATGTTTACCAGCCCAAGATGAGATGTTGATGATGAGCCCATCACCTTGTTCTTTCATTTGTGGCAACACGGCCTTACAACAGTAGAACGCGCCGTCCAAGTCAATCCGGATAACCGAGTCCCAATCCTCCAGAGAGACGTTGTGCCAATTTCGTTCTTTAACGTTTATACCAGCACTGGCGACCATCACATCAATCCTGCCGTGCGTATCGATAATACGCTTGGCCACATCAGCGACCGCCGACTTGTCCGCAACGTCCAACGGCTCTATCGAGGCGCGCCCCTGACACCGTGCTGCGACTTCCTCGAGCTTCTCCTGTCGCCGCCCAGACAACACAACATGCATTCCGGCATCGGCTAGTGCCACTGCCCCACCTTCGCCGATACCAGTTCCTGCACCTGTCACCCAAGCAACCTTATCTGTTAGATCTCGCATTTCTTCTCCTTTTGTTGTACGAATAGCTCCATGTTCTGGAACATATCATGATGGAGTAATTATGCAGACAGATTCTTCAACCCGTGACCGCACGGCGAACGAGAATACGCAGCTCGATCAATATTTGAGCCAACTAGCAGTCGATGGTTACACCGTCATTGAACAACTTATCCCTGAACAATTGGTGCAGCGCATCCGCTCGGAGCTCGATCCCTATCTACAAAAAAAGAAGATGGGTCGGAACAATTTTGAAGGCGAGCACTCAGAGCGAGTCTATGCATTGCTGGCCAAATCTCATGCCATGGCTGAAATCATCGAACACGAGACAATACTGGCTATCTTGGATCGTCTCCTACCCAACAACTACCTGCTCTCGGCGGCACTGGCTATCAACGTCCACCCTGGGGAGACACCACAACCATTTCACATCGACGACGGCGCAGGGGGCCTCGGTCTGCCGCGACCACGTCAAGCATATGGCATAAGCACCATTTGGGCATTCGACGATTTCACCGCGGACAATGGCGCAACTGAGGTTGTTCCCGGCAGTCATCACTGGCCTGACGATCGGGAGCCACAAGAGTCAGAGATCGTAAAAGTAACCATGCCTGCCGGTAGCGTTGTTGTTTTTCAAGGTACCTTGCTACACCGCGGCGGAGCCAACAATTCACAAGACATACGTCTAGGCATTACCCCCCAATATTGCGCACCGGGTCTGCGCCAAATTGAGAATATGGTATTGGCAGTGCCGCCAGAGAAGGCTCGTTACTACTCCGACAAAATCCAAAACATGCTCGGCTACAACATCATCGATCCGGGTTTTATGGGCTACGTGGATGGCCAACATCCAAAGAAAGTGATAAACCCGGATTACCAAGGCCGAAAGTACAGAGCAGAACTACCGGCGCCATAGAAGCGAAAGATTGCGAGAGTGGATCGAGATACCACCTTGAGACTAAAGATCGAGTTCTAAGGTCATCAGACCGTCTCCGCGACTTATGCGTCACCGGACTCTTCCTCACTCGAATCGACCGGCATCGGCATATCCCAGAGCGAGTGACGCAGGTGTTGGCGACGCTCAGCCATCGCGAGCCACTGGTTGAATCCACTTTTCAGTATTGCTTTTAGGCAGTTTGCAGTCATGGCAGCGCTCTCGTTGATGGAACATCATTCTAGCTGCCGCCTCCTGACACCAGTCTGTCAGTAGCTCTCCGCAATCCAATTAAAATCGGCATGTCTACTGCCACCGTTGTGTCAGTAGGGGGCTAGTCGAGCCGCTTGATACTGCTACTATGCATGGCATGAGACCTGCTGACAGACTATTTCAAATCGTTTTGCAACTTGGTAGAGGCCGAGTCGTCACAGCCGCTACCCTGGCGGAACGCCTGGAAGTGAGCGAAAGAACAATCTATCGCGACATACAAAACCTTATGACTTCAGGTGTTCCTATCGATGGTGAGGCTGGTGTCGGATATCGGCTACACCGCGGCTATCAGGTGCCGCCCATGATGTTTGATCAAGACGAAATACAAGCGCTGATCTTCGGCGCGCAGGTTGCGACCCGAGTCGGCGATCACGAACTTGCCGCCGCGGCAGAACGAATTCTCGATAAAGTGGATGCCGTCTTACCGGAGAACATACGACCACAACTTTCCTCACAAGCCGTCGTCGTACCGAATTTCAACGACTGGCAGTCTGAGGAGACCACTCAGACACTCGGCAACGTACGTGACGCGATCAATGAACACAGGCGTCTGTATGTCTCCTACACCGACGCCTCGGGTGACGAAACCGAACGCATAGTATGGCCACTTACACTCCTCTACTGGGGTTACAGCTGGGCAGTTGGTGCATGGTGTGAGCTGCGCCAAAGTTTCAGAACCTTTCGCGTCGATCGGATTGTTGAAGCGCGTTCGTTAACTACTCAGTTTCCGGACGAATCAGGCAAACGGCTACAGGATTATTTCGACCAGGCTAATGGCTCTCGTTAATCCCGATCTTGCTGCAACTCACGCTCGATCCGTGGCGCCATACGGTCCTGCCACTTTATCTCTAGAAAGCGAGGCTGAAATTCAGGCGGCGTGCGCTCAATCGTCAGAGTTGTAAAGATCGCCACGACGAGTGATGCACCAGCAACTAACCAATACACCCTCTCGTAGGGATCAAAGTGTTTGCGCCAACGACGCTCCTTGGTCTTGAGCCATTTTTCCTCAAGCGTTGCAGGTTCGGTTTCGTCCAGCGGTGGCGGGTCGGGTTCTTGCACATCTACCCCGACTTCCAAGCGTAGGTATTCATCACTCGCATCACCCACGGGAGCCAATGTATCCAAGCGCTGCTTCAAATGACGAAAGTCTCGGCGCCATCCCTCAGGATCGCGGTACGCAGCTCGAGCTAAACTGACTGCTGGATGAGGCAATAGCCTGCGCAGTTGCACCGCCATATGCCTAACCCAGGGCGCGAACCAGAACACACAAGCAATGAACTCCCCGATCAAGACCCAATACCAGGCACGATTTTTACCTTGCGCCAGCTGAATCAACAGCATGGCGTCAACGATACCGATAGGCCAGTTTAGGGCCGCAGCAGGTAAAACAATGACTTCGTTGGTATGCCAAGGATGGCTGCCGCCATCGACCATTAAATCCATTTCATTTTTAATGTTGAGACGGGCACACCAATGGCGCATCCGCTTGTGCAGCTTGTCACTCCCTGGTCGCTTATCCTTTGGCGCTTGTGCGGTCGTCAAGCCAACTCTTTGACCTAGCCTGTAGACATGGTAGATCACACCAACTAACCAGGCACTGAGCACTGCAATGGTGACGTACTGAGGAATCGTGGTGACATAATGCCGATAGCTATCCACATAGACCGCCATTCGTATATCACTCAGCCAGACTAGAAATGGAACGACAATGAGAGCAAGAAGAGCGGCTTTGCGATACAGGATGTGCATCTTTTCACCGTACTTCGGACTAATCACGCGACCGAAACCGGCAAAGGCTAACGACAGTAGGAACGCCAACAACATGATCCTGCCGCCCTGAGGCAGGGTATCGAGCGACATCGCTGTAACTTCGAACAAGTATTCCATTTAGGTATCCCCGCGCCCCCTAGCCGAGCTCTACGCACCCACCATCGTGTTATACAAACCTCTGAAGCTGAGGTCTAGAGCCGTCACCACAGCGATATAGCCATAAAAATGAAGCATGCCAATCTGTATTGGGTTACGTAACGCCCACCCGACCACGTTCCCGACGCCATAACTTGCGATCGCCCCCACCCCGATACCCAACCAGATGCGCCACTCGACTGGCGTAACCAAGCCAAGAACTAATGTTGTTAGATCTACCAGGATGCTGATCAGAAGCAAGACCAGCATCATGTTGGCCAGCCGCAAACGGGCAACTTTCGCGGTTAAGAAAACGATCCACAACATGAACATTGTGAGCTCTGCGAAGATCCTCAAAATCACAAACACGAGATGATCTAGGTAAACAAAATGCTGCAGGAGGGCGCTTGCCGCAATGGCGCCGAAAAGACTCGCGATAAATAGCTTACGAGCGTAAAGAATTCGTTCCGGCGAGCCTCGTTGAAAGAGAATGCGTAGGAGGCTGTGTAGGAGAGTCATACGTCGCGCAACAATTCCGCGAGTTCAACCAGATTCTTTCTATTTTGATCGATATCCCGAGTACCAAAATCTAATACCAGCTCATCTACACCAGCATCGCGATAAGATTTTGCGGTTGCGCATACTTCTTCAGGCGTACCTTTCAAAGTACGGCGGTCAGCAAAGGGCTTATCCCACGGTTCATAGTCTGGGTCAGTCACCAAATCCACTACGCATCGTATGCTGACATGTAGGTCTTCCATTTTGACCCCCATGGAGTCTCGGAGGGTCGCGAGATCTGCACCGAGCTCATTAGGGCTTTTCCCCAAGGCATGCCAGCCCTGACCGAACTTTGCCACTCGCCGAAGTGCCGGTGGCGCGCCACCACCCACATGGACCGGCAGTCTGGTCTGGACAGGCTTAGGCTCAAATCGTTGCCCAGAAAACTTATAGTAAGGACCATCGTGCTCAGGTACATCTTGATACCAAAGTGCCTCCAACGAAGCTAATACGTCGTCAGTCCGTTGACCACGGTCCGCGAAGGAAATGTTGAGATTGTTGAATTCTTCTTCGGCAATCGCCACACCCACACCGAGATCAACGCGGCCTTGAGAAAGATGGTCTAGCGTTGCAATCATTTTCCCAAGTCGTGCCGGGTGATGCCATGGCAAAACTAATACCGAGGTACCGAGACGAATTCGCGATGTGGAACAGGCGATCGCGGTCAAGACCGTCAACGGGTCAAAATACGGGCGATCACCAAGCCGCTTCGCAACATACTCTGCGTGGAAAAGGTGTTCACTCACCCAAACACTGTTGTACCCCAGACGCTCGGCTTCAGTGGCCAGCTCTACCAGGTTACCGACTGCGTCGACGCCCTGGTTGTTTGGGACCGAGTAACCGAGCTTCACTGGTTATCCTTTCATACTGGCAAGGAACTCTAAGGTCCGTTCTTGCGCGCCGTCTTCGGTCGGCATGATCGCTGCGTTGAAGTCGGTAACACCCATATCTTCAAAGCGTTTGATTTCGCCCCGTAGCGTGTTTTCGTCACCGACGATGGCAATGTCAGCAGGTCCGGCCGCGCCTTCACGATCCAACATCGCTCGATAGCTCGGCAATTGGCCGTAAATAGTCAACGTCTCGGCAATTGTTGCCCGTGCTTGATCTACATTGGTGGTCAAGACAATTGGTAAACCAGCAACGACAGTTGGATCCGCATTACCCGCATCGCGTAAGGACGGCAGTATGTGTGAATCCATGGTCTTGGGACCAACCATCCAAGTGTTCGTACCGTCTGCCATTTGCGCCGCGAGTTTCAACATGACGGGTCCTAGTGCGGCGACGACAACAGGCAGTCGATCTGCGCCAGGAACGGTTAAATCCACACCTTGCACCCGATAATGTTCACCTTGGAAATTTGCTTGTTCGCCCCGAGCAAGCGGCATTAGTACACTCAGATATTCACGCATATGCTTAGCGGGCTTGTCGTAGGACATACCGAGCATCGTTTCAATCACAATCTGGTGTGACAGCCCGATCCCTAGTGTGAATCGATTGTTCGAAGCCGCTGCCGTTGTTAATGCCTGTTGTGCAATCGCGGTGGGATGTCGTGGATAAGTTGGCGTCACCGCGGTACCTAGGCCAATCGTTTTAGTTTCACGACCTATTAACGCAAGTGTTGAGATCGCATCAAAACCAAAAATATTAGCGAGCCAAACGTTGTCTAAACCCTTCGCCTCGGCGTTTTTAGCGATGTTGATCACATCATCTAAGGTTGCGTTCGTGCCATCCGCGCCAATCATTGTGCCAATTCTCATATCTTTGTTCGTCACTCGTAAAAATTTGAGGCAAGAGCGTCCATCACTCCTGCGTTTAATTCAAGCTGAATTGGCGGCATAATCCGGCGCCTTATTTTCTTAACTTCTTAAAGGTATCCATAAATGTCAGAGTCTGACAAAGAAACCATCGCCATCTTGGGCGGAACAGGTGACCTCGGCACTGGTCTCGCAATTCGCTGGTCGAAAGCGGGTTACAAAATTGTGATTGGGTCACGAACGTTAGAGAAAGCCCAAACAGCGGTTGCCGCGCTGCAGGAGATCAGCCCTGAAACACCGGCTGAGGCTATGGAAAACCTGGACGCCTCAGGCGCGGGGGACATCGTCGTTTTAACCGTACCTGCCGAGCACCAGATATCCACGCTCGATTACGTTAAGGCCAATTTGACCGGCAAGATCCTAATCGACGTAACAGTACCGCTGGTGCCACCAAAGGTCGGCACCGTGCAGTTACCCCCAGAGGGAAGTGCGGGTAAGCGAGCACAAGAATTTTTAGGTGAAGACGTCATGGTAGTCACGGCCTACCAAAACATTGCAGCCCACCTTCTGCAGCAGGATGTCACGATCGAATGTGACGTACTGGTATGTGGCAACAAAAAAGCAGCACGCGAAAAGGTCATCCAGTTGACTAAAGAAGCCGGTATGAATGGTTGGCATGCCGGTCCGGTGGCAAACTCAGCGGCTGCAGAAGCGCTCACTTCCATCCTTATCCAGATCAACCGTGGTGGTATCTTGTCCCACTCAGGTATCAAAATAATTGGTCAGGAACACTGATGACAACACCTGGCTTTGCCGTCGTTCCCGTCTCCGGTATGCCTATGGTGGAGCCTGGGGACGATCTCTGCGCCCAAATCCTCGACGCATTGCAACGCAATGAACTCAATTTGGTGAATGGCGACGTTATTTGTATCGCGCAAAAAGTTGTCTCTAAAGCCGAAGGACAACTGATTGACTTGAACGACGTCACGCCCTCCCAAAGGGCGATCGCGCTGGGCGAAGAAACTGAAAAGGATCCACGCCTGGTTGAGCTCATCCTGCAAGAATCCACAGACATCCTGCGCCAACGAATTGGCGTACTCATTGTGCGGCACAAGCTCGGCATGGTCGGTGCCCACGCCGGTATTGATCAATCGAATGTCGATCACGAAGGCGGAGAAAAAGCACTGCTCCTGCCCAAGGATCCAGATGCCAGCGCCCGCAATCTAGCGAGCGCAATCAGCGAACGCCTAGGTGTCTCGGTCGGAATCATAATCACAGATTCGCACAATCGCCCTTGGCGTATGGGCACAATCGGCGCGGCTATTGGCTGCGCGGGGATTACAGTTTTGGACGATCACCGTGGTGGCGAAGATGTTTATGGTCGCGAACTGAAAGTGACCCTCATCAATCGCGCAGATGCCCTGGCCGCTGCCGCCACACTTGTGATGGGTGAAACCACAGAAAAAATTCCGCTCGCACTGATCCGTGGATTGCCTAGTGAAAACAGTGAGCAAGCGGCCGCAGACATTAACCGCCCACTGGAAGAAGACCTCTTTAGATAGGGTTTGATGTGTCAAAAACCTCGATCAATCACAAGCAAAAAATACTGGCAATCACCGGTGGCGTGGGTGGTGCGAAGTTGGCACTTGGATTGTCGAAGGTGCTCACTGAGGACGAACTCCTCTTTGCAGTGAACACAGGTGATGACTTTGAACACCTGGGCTTGCACATTTCACCAGACATCGACTCGCTCACGTATGCCCTCGCAGAGGAAAATAACCAGGAGCTCGGTTGGGGCAGACAGGGTGAAACCTGGCAGTTCATCGAATCCCTCGACGCACTCGGCGGCGAATCATGGTTCCGCCTTGGCGACAAGGACATGGCTCTCCACACGCACAGAACCCAACTTCTCAATTCCGGTGCCACGTTAACCGAGGCGACATCAGCAATAACGAGCGCAATGCAAATCTCGCACACTGTGGCGCCAATGACTGACGCACCCGTGCGCACTATTGTGCATTCAGACCAAGGCGATCTCGCGTTCCAACACTATTTTGTTCGTGAGCAGTGTCAGCCCGCCGTTACAGGTTTTAGTTTTAATGGCCTAACGGAAGCAAAATTAAATCCAGCGATTGAAGCTTGGCTCGAGGGATGCACAGGTATTGTCATCTGTCCCAGTAACCCCTATGTCTCGGTTGACCCTCTCCTAAAACTCGACGGCTTTGCAGAACGGCTGAGAAATCTTCCTGTAGTCGCCATATCCCCGATCGTGGGGGGGATCGCGATTAAGGGCCCTGCGGCCAAAATGATGGCGGAATTAAATGTACCCGCCAGCGCTCAGGCTGTCGCCGAGCACTATAAACACCACTATCCTGGGTTGATGAATGGCTTTGTCGTCGACAAAACTGACGCGATAGAAGCAGCGACGATCACAAATGGCTTAAAAATTCCAACTATCGTGACTAATTCCATCATGGTAACGTTGCAAGATCGTGTGGACTTAGCCCACGCGACACTTGGGTTTTTACGCGATTTGGCACCCTGAGGCCAAATTTCGTAACTCGGTTTCGGCAACTCAGTCGTGCAGCCGCTAAAGGGCACGAATAGGGGTCGAACAACCGCACTATTAACTAAATATGGGAGAGGCCAATGTGGGCAATCGTTCCCGTTAAGACGTTTGATCGAGCGAAACAACGTCTAGCTAACGTTTTAAACGAAGAAGAACGACGCTCATTGATGATGGCCATGGCACGCGACGTGCTGACCTGTCTGTCTACCTGTTCAAATCTTTCCGGCATCCTTATCGTTTCCCGTGCACCTGAAGCAGACGCATTGGCGCAAACTTTTGCGACTGAACGTTTTGCTGAAAGCCCCGATGCGAATCTACCCGAATCACTTGAACAAGCGACTCAACATCTGATAGCTAACTTTGACGCCAAGGGTGTCATCGTCGTGCCAGCAGATGTGCCCGGCATACTACCCGACGAACTTGATGCAATACTCAGCGCGCATGAAGACATAACGATCATGCCCGATGCCGAAAATGTGGGCACCAACGGTTTGATTTGCTCGCCGCCGGGGCGCATTCCCTACGTCTTCGACGGCAAGAGTTTCAAACCTCATGTTGATGCTGCCTTCGCATCTGGGGTCACGCCAAGAATAGTTCCCGGTTCCCGGTTCACGCTGGATATCGATCTGCCAGCAGATTTGCTTACGCTTTGCGAAACCGCACCGAATAGTCAGACAGCCACCTATCTCGAACGAGACGGCATAACTCAGCGCCTGAAGAGCCATTCAAACTCCCATTCTGGATAACACATGATTGATCAAATTCTAGAGCGCGCCCTCGACGGCGTCGCACCCTCGCACGATGAAGCGCTGGCCCTCGCAGACTTTGACAACACTCGAGCCCTAGCTGATGTGGCTCAAGTCATCCGTGACCGCGGCTTCAATAACGTGGTCACTTACTCCAAGAAAGTTTTCATCCCTTTAACCCATTTGTGTCGTGATGTTTGTCATTACTGCACGTTTGCAACCGTACCGCGTAAAGTTAAAGCCCCCTACATGAGCATCGATGAAGTGCTCGAAGTAGCGCGTCACGGCCAAGCAATGGGATGCAAGGAAGCGTTGTTCACACTAGGTGAGAAGCCAGAGCTACGCTACAAAGCAGCTCGAGAGGCTCTCGCGGAGATGGGCTACGAATCGACCACCGACTATCTGTTTGCCGCGGCAGAGGCTGTCTTTAAAGAGACCGGATTACTGCCTCACTTAAACCCCGGCAACCTCGAACCAGAAGAGCTCGAACGCTTGAAATCGGTTTCACCTAGCATGGGTATTATGCTCGAGTCTGCATCTGACCGACTGACCGAAAAAGGCATGCCGCACTACGGCTCACCGGACAAAATCCCTGCCGTACGGCTAGAAACATTGCGCAACGCCGGTAAGGCAAAGGTACCGTTTACGACGGGCATCCTCATCGGCATCGGCGAAACAAGACAAGAGCGTGTCGAAAGTCTGCTTGCGATAAGAGAGATCCAGAACGAGTACGGCCATATTCAAGAGATCATCGTGCAGAATTTCCGCGCCAAAGAAGAGACCAAAATGGTCAACGCGCCGGAGCCAGATCTAAACGAACTACTGTGGACGATCGCTATCGCGAGGATTCTCTTTGGCGCCACAATGAGCGTTCAAGCACCACCCAATCTGAGCCCTGGTGTACTACCACAAATTGTTCATGCTGGGATTAACGACTGGGGCGGCGTCTCCCCCGTTACGCCGGACTTCGTCAACCCCGAAGCGCCGTGGCCACAATTGGCAGACCTCACACGCGAAACCGCAGTCGCTGGTAAATTCCTAACCGAACGCCTGACCATCTATTCCGACTACGCACGAGATCTCGATAGTTGGGTACACCCTGATTTGCATGTACGCGTACTCGAGATGATCGACGGCGAAGGTATGCCCCGCGTAGACGAATGGTGTCCAGGTGATGTCGACATGCCACCGCCAACTGACATCATGACAGCAATCATGGACGCGCCATCACATGTATCAGCTGACGTCCAAGAGATTATCGACAAGGTCGGTACCGAAGACTTGACCGAACCCGATATCGTGCGGCTCTTCCAAGCTAGGGGTGATGATTTCACGGCAGTTACTCAGGCCGCAGATCGGCTCCGTCGTAGCGTCAACAACGACACCGTGAGCTTTGTTGTTAACCGCAACATAAACTACACAAATATTTGCTACTTCAAGTGCCAGTTCTGTGCATTCTCAAAAGGTAAGCTCGCCGAAAATCTACGCGGACGACCCTACGATTTGTCTGAAGAGGAAATAACGAGACGAGTCCAGGAAGCATGGGATCGGGGCGGGACGGAAGTCTGCATGCAGGGCGGTATTCACCCCGAATACACTGGCGAAACCTATGTCGAGATCCTGAAGACCGTTAAAAGAGCAGTACCGGAAATGCATATCCATGCCTTTTCACCACTCGAGGTCTGGCAGGGTGCGGCAACCCTAGATATGGAGTTAGTCCCGTATCTCGAAATGCTCAAGGAAGCAGGACTCGGCACCCTACCAGGAACTGCCGCAGAAATTCTTGATGACGAAATCCGCGCAGTGATCTGTGCCGACAAGATCAATACCAGCCAATGGTTGGATGTTATGCGTGCATCTCACAGCGTTGGTTTCAACACGACGGCGACCATCATGTACGGTCACGTCGAAGGATATCAACACTGGGCTCGCCACCTAATGCGCGTTCGTGACTTACAAAAAGAAACCGGCGGCTTTACAGAATTCGTGCCGCTACCTTTTGTGCATATGGAAGCGCCCATGTATCTGAAAGGCAAAGCTCGCAAAGGTCCGACCTTCCGAGAAACAGTGCTTATGCACTCAGTCGCTCGACTTGCCTTCCACGGCTATATCGACAACATCCAAGCCAGCTGGGTGAAGATGGGGCATGAAGGTGTGAAAGCATGCCTCAACGCCGGCTGCAACGATCTCGGTGGCACACTCATGAACGAGTCGATCAGTCGCGCTGCAGGGACCCAACATGGTCAAGAAACATCGAGCGATGAGATGCGACGCATCATCCGCACGCTAAATCGCAATCCACGGCAGCGCTCGACCGCTTATGGCAAAGTGACGCAAGAGCGCGAGAGCGCCGGACTGAGCGCTGGCGAGTTGACCGACATCATCAACACACCAGCTCGCAAATATGAGCGTAAAACACCCTCTGCAAGCTTGGTTAGGAACGATCTGATTGATGCGGTTAATGTCTCGGGGTAAGGGTTCTCTTATCCCAACTAGTCAATCTTAAGAATTTGAGTTAACCCATACTCATGTTCGGCCCACCGCTGACAAAGGACGTTGACGGTCTCCGCGATGCTTACCTGGAATCAGCCAGCCGAGCCGAGGGTACCAACGATTTCGGTTCGCGAGACTTTATCGAGCCGTTAGATATCATGTTGGGCGACCTGGTTAGGCGCGCGCATCTGACCGCATTTGGTCATCTTTTAGCACGCTACTATCTCAAACAGATATTGCGCATGCGGCTCAAGATCCAGCGTGCAGCACCCGCTAGCGAATCGATTGTGCAACGCCCGATCTTCATTCTAGGCTTACCGAGAACGGGTACGACGCTCTTACACGAACTCCTGTCCCAGCACGAAGACTTACGCGCACCGACCTTTCATGAATCCCATCACTATCCGAACCATAATTGGCGTGAGCCGTTCGCAAAGGCGCTGACCCACGCGCAACTTTTCGTAGTCGATAGGTTAGCGCCAGCGTTCAAACGCATACACGAACTTCGCGCATACGGGCCACATGAATGCGTGTCGATACAAGGATATGCACTGCGCAGCATGCAATTCCACGTCGCATTTCGACTCCCTCTATACAACCAGTGGATGATGTCGAACTTTGACTGGGGTCCGGCATACCGGATGCACTCCCGATACCTATCACAGCTATCCCAAAGCGGGGAGCGATGGGTCCTCAAAGCACCCGGCCACATGCTGGGACTAGATGCTCTGATCGAGCAGTATCCAGACGCTCTGTTCATCCAAACACACAGAAATCCATTGGAAGTAATCCCGTCTATGGCGAGCCTCACACTCAGCCTAAGACGCATGGCCAGTCGAGACCTCAACCCCCGCGAGATCGGACACGATGTCAACAAACTCTGGCACAAAGGCATAACCACAGTCCTAGAAAAAAGAAAAACCGATCCAGCCGTCGACGCGAAGTTCATCGACATTCACTATCAGGAACTGATTAACGATCCTGCCAACACATTGGAGCGCATCGCACGGTTCGTGAAGCTCGACTGGCAAGAACCTAACACCCAATCAGTACAGACCTACCTTGATGCAAATCCTAGGCAGCGACACGGTAAGCACACCTACGATCTCGAGCAATTCGACCTTGAAGCCGACACGCTTACAGGTATGTATGAGGAGTATCAGCTCGCCTATCTTCAGCGCTAGGCGGCTAAACTTTCGAGACAGGAAGGACACGATGACGAAGGTCAAAATCGCACCCGCTTCCCCCGATGACTGGCAGTGGATCTTAGCCAACTCAGAATCGGTCGGCGGACCCACGGTCGTTAGTCGCGGCATTCTTCACACGCTCGCTGAGCATGCCGGGTTTGTGGCAACGGACCATGGAGAACGAATCGGCTTTGCCATACTCAGGTTCAGTGAAGACGACCCGGAGCTGCTCGCTATTGCTTCAGTCACTCAACGGCGCGGGGTTGGGACAGAACTCATCAAGCACTGCGAAGACATTTGCAAAGCAAACAACCACGCTCGTATCTGGTTGTGCACGACTAACGATAATCTAGGCGCCATCCGCTTCTACCAACGGCGGGGATATTCACTATCTGAGTTGCGGTCCGGTGCGTTTGAGGAAGTCAAACGCCTCAAAAATATCCAGGGTGAAATCGTTGGAGATTTTGGTATCCCCATCCGTGATGAGCTAACGCTTGAAAAACACCTGTCCTAATCCGAACGCCTAAACAGAGCAGTCAAGAATTTTGAGCGAGCCCCTCGATCTTAGTGACTCGCTTGTCGTGACGTCCGCCAGCAAACTCACTGTCGATGAACGTTTGTAGTATGAGAGCGGCGAGTTCGCTTCCGAGCACTCTCTGACCTAAGCAAATGACATTGGCATTGTTATGTTCACGAATCATTTTTGCGGAGAACGCATCGCCCACCGCTCCTGCGCGGATGCCAGGGATTTTGTTAGCAGAAATCGCCATGCCCTGACCGGTGCCACAGACCAACAAACCCAAGGTAGCGATGTCCTCTGCTTCACTCTTCAACAGTGCTCGACAAAGGTCTTGGGCTACATCTGGGTAGTCGACGGATTCACCACTCTCACTCGGACCAAAGCTGTCTGCAACTTCGTAGCCCATGTCCTGGAGCAGATCCGAAAGCTGCTCGCGCATCTCGATCCCGCCGTGGTCGCTACCTACATAGAAGCGCATATCAGTCCTTTTTATTGCGTCAGGTAGAATTTTCGCTAGTTACGAAACGGACCGCTTCGGGGATGGATTTACATACCTTCCACACTGAAGCCCATGGATATTCGTGATAAATATTCTCCATCACCTTCACGTGGGTCTCGTATTCAACAACCCACGCAATCCTACGATCGCTCCGTCCCGTCGATGCAATTTTCTGCAACGTGGGCACGCTCTCACGCACACCCTCGTGCGTAACATCGAAATCACCAGTCCGCATGTCCCAAACAGAACCAGACGTGGCCTCATAATTTTGATGCGACACGCTGCCAGCAAGTGCCTTGGTGATATCACCGAGGGTAATTTTGCCCTCACATCTGTGATGGATGACACCCTGGTCGAGATCCCATTCTGTACCTATCACTTATGTTCTCCGTGCCAGTCAGGATCTAGCATACTGCTATTGACGCGTGGAATGTAAGCGTCAAGGACGGCAACTGAACTCGCATCTGCCTCGACAAAAGTCCAAGCTTGTACCATGGGTATCGACCAAACATTCGAAACTATTCTCCGATTGAGCGTTTTTTTGACCGCCCTGATTGCCATAGCAGTGTTGGAAGCAATTTACCCTCGTCGAGTCATGCGCATTCCGAAAGTTCTACGCTGGCGGACAAATATTGGCATCTCGGTCGTTAACCAAATTCTGTCCCGTCTGGTAATCCCGGTCTCCGCAACCGCGCTCGCAATTGTTTGCGCAGAGCGTGGCTGGGGACTGTTACACCAAGTAGCGCTACCCTCTCCGTTCGAGTTTGCTTTCGCCATTATCTTCCTAGATTTCATCATTTATTGGCAACACCGTCTCTACCATCTCATACCCGTGCTTTGGCGGTTTCACCGGATGCACCACGCGGATACCGAGTTCGATGTCACCACAGGAATTCGTTTCCATCCTGTCTCAATTCTTCTTTCGGCGTTGATAAAGCTAGGCGCTGTGCTCCTCCTCGGACCAAGCGTGGTGTCTGTGGTTATTTTCGAGATCCTCCTCAACGCAACCTCATTGTTCAATCACAGCAATCTCAATCTGCCATCCTATGTGGATCGCATCTTGCGACGTATCCTGGTGACGCCAGATATGCACCGCGTTCACCACTCCACTTTACAAGACGAACACAGCCATAATTTCGGCTTTAACTTCACTTGGTGGGATTTCTTGTTTGGTTCCTACCAGGCACAACCAACCAACGGTCACACCGACATGTGTATCGGATTAAGTCAGTTTCGCGGCTCAAGTGAAATCAGGATTAGAAAACTGCTAACGCAACCTTTTCGAAACGAATAATGAATCGGAACTTAAGCCGTCGCTCTTGCTAACGCTGATCTCGAAGTACACCGGGCAAACCAATCGCCTATCTCTGCGTCACTAGCTGCCAAAGAGCGAAACTGTGGTCGCAGCAATAAACACGCCGTGTTTAGATCCACAACACTAAAAGTCTCGCTCAACATGTACGCGCTCTCACTGAGTACCTTTCTTAAAGCGTTGAGGGCAATTTCTATACGAACAAGATCGACCGCTGCGCTACTACGGTTCGCTGCATCGTGAGGACCTTCGAGCTCACCCATCCCCCAAGCCAGCCACTGGATAGCTTCGGATTCGCGCGCGTTGGGCCAAAGATGCGGGGCGCGCACCTTGGCTAGGTGATAATTAATGGCTAAGGATTCAAACAAGATCAGGTCGTTGTCTTTTACAACCGGGACCTTGCCATTGGCATTGATTGAAAGGAACGCATCGGTGCGAGATTCACCCTGTGACCAATCTACGCTCTTGTGACTGTACTCAAGTTCAGACTCGCCGAGCATCCACAAACAACGAAACGTTCTGCCACCCTTCCCATACACAGTAATCGCCATACACAGCCTCATTTCTAGCATCTAAATTGGTTTTCTTACTCGCTCGCATAGTTTGTTATGCTCACCGCTGGCTTTCGGAAGGAGCGCTTATGCGGTTCATTATTTTCACACTCTTGCTCACTATTACTACAATCGGCCACACACAAGTTCGAACCGAAGAACAGGTCGTGCGCAAGCTCCTGGACCTCACTGGATTTGACAAACATCTGGCAATTAATGCGATGCGTAACTTGTACACCTACCGAGACTCCCAAATTGCCATTCTCAAAGACCCTACGCTCTCTACCGCCAAACGTCGTAGCCAAATCAAACAAGCTCGTTCGTTTCTTGTCAAAAGCCTATCAACGCACATGAAACCTAACCAAATCGGTAAGTGGCTTAGATACTCGATTGGTGGTTTGAACACAGGTGATCCTGTGTTCTACGTCGATGCGCACTCGCCCACTTCGGGAATGCCCCATCACCTCGGTAGAATGCTGGAGTAGTTTAAAAAACCCCGGGGCTTGCACCCCGGGGAAGGACCTAGAAAGCTAGGTCCGAGGCTACGCTTGCAACGAAAGGGCCACTCGCTTGGGGAAGCGGTTGACCTCGAAGATCTAACCCTCGAGGCTCGAGGTAGGTCTTCGCCGTGTTAAGCGACCGCGCTCCGCGCGGTAATAAATTTCGTCATTTCCATCTCCTTAGCCCGTCAGGGCGTTAATTACTATGAGCAGACTCAGATGCCCCAGCCGGACCTCTGCATCGTGTACATCACGCGTGTCCACTCCACAAACCACGAATCCTTGGGGGCTTCTTCCACCAGCTCCAACATGCCACCGGATTGTTCAATCACACGTAGCTTGTATCGGGCACCATCCTTGCGCCGCTGATGAGCACGAAACTCCTGGTTTCTATAGCCAGCGTTCGTCAGTTCACTCTCCATCGTTTGCTCCTTTCTGTGGTTTGTCCTGCGACGCGATCATCCAGGCCGCGCGCAGGGCTCAACGAATCAAGCTCATGAAGAACTCGATCCGAGTAGTGGGTGTTGCTTCCTTGCTCACCCACTGGTTCGATGACGTTATCCACCAGCCACCTCCAACTCCTCAGCCGCTTGGGTTTTCACCGCAGCGACCAAAGGCAGAATGAGGGTCGCAAATATTGCTAACGTCACCACGACCAACATGCCGAGGGTGACCGTCATCCCCCACATGTCGAACACATAGCCCACGAGCGGGCCTGTTAGTACAAATGCACCTCGGAAGCCAAAACTTGCTAGCGAATTCGCGGTGGCGCGAAACTCACTTGGCACTCGGCTGTTCAGTGCATCACGTAAAATCACAAGCCCCACGCCTCTCGCTAGGAAGAATGTAGAGCTTGCGATCAAGCCACCTACAATCCCCCAGGCTTCCATACCGATATAGCCGACTACCGGTGCAAGTCCCATGAAGAGCAGCACACCCTTAGGTCCAACTTGGGCTTCAAACTTGTGCGCCCATCTCCCGGCCAAGCCAGCTAACAGAGTTAGGCCGCCCCACATCCAACCGAAATGCGCAAGATCGATGCCTTGGTCCTGCCAGACTTTCTGCAACAACCACACCGCATAGAACGTGGTTAAACTCCAGATCGACAACGCTGCAAAGACCAAACGCAATACCCGCGAATGGGTTGCTAGGTAGCGCAGAATCGCTGCCATGTTCTGCACATGTCCTTCGCTGGCCATCCTGGCGCCTGGTGGTTCAACGATCCGAAGCACCAGCAACACAGGTATCCACCCTGCGACGACCTGTACGTAGACAAGCGATTCAAAGCCCGCATACAACATCACCGCCGAGCAAAACAGCGCCGCCACGGCTTCCGAAGCAGTACGTGCGCCATAGAGCCGACCGACGACCTGGCGTTGCTTTTCTTCCGACTGCCCTAACGCCAGCTCTGTGTCGTACAACAAGGCCAGGTCTGCACCAGAAATCAGCGAGTGGCTAAGTCCAAGTGCTATTTCAAAAATCGCAAGAGTCCAGAAGCCGTCTGCGATCAACAGCGCCGAGTGTCCAAACGCTGCTATCACTGCGCCTATCACCAGAGTGTTCTTGCGACCCAGCAGATCCGCCAAATAGCCGCTAGGTACCTCTGTGACCAGCACCACGAACCCAAAGAGCGCCTGCAAGCCGAAGACTTCCTGCATCGACAGTCCCTTGCTCTGAAAGAAAGGAACAGCAACAGGCATGATCACCAGAAAGACCTGGAAGAAGCCCAGCATCAACGTCCGATGTACGTTTCTCTGTAATTTTTCCTGATATCCCATGTTCCCTATCCCAATTCTCTAGTCCCAAAACGAAAAAACCCTGAAGGCTTTTGGCTCTTCAGGGTTTCTTCGATGTTCTTTTTTCGAAGCGACTTACCCGTCGGAGCCTCTGTAACCATGTGCGATGAAATCTTTACCCGCGGTCATCGAAATCATCGGATCACACGTATAACCACGCAGGCACACGCTGACCTGCAGGTTTGTGACCTGCACGAAGCGATTACGTTGTGTGTTCCAGATGCTGTTCATGTTCTTTTTGGGTGCCGTTGTTAGAACGACTTAAACCTCTTGTTTGCGGTTCTCTTGAGGGCGCGCATGTTGCGCCTGAGCCTGTCTGTTGTCAATAATAAAATCAGAGAAAGTGTGATGAAGTGTGAAGTAGCGCTTATGTCCGCTCGCTTGTTGCCCTCACCTAACCATATCGGCTGAAAGAATTGTCGCTTTAGCGAGCTCGGAGCAGCGCCTAACACGACACCCCGATATTCCTTTTAGCTATGTTTGAGACCCGGTATAAACTCACCTCGACCTTCTGGCGTGATGTCGAATATATGCCAAAGAGGCCACAGCATATCTATGTGGCGCGGATGGAATTCGGATTGCGCAAAGAACATTTCCGCATTCCAGAAATGATGGATCCGACCTTCTCGTTTAACAAAGACATTACACATCGGTACCTGGGCACCGTTGGGCATTTCGCTTTTGTAATCAACTGGATATGAGTTTTCCGACGCTGACACCCAGCGTATTTCCCCCCAACCTCGAGGCACCACCAGCTTTTGGATACGAGGAACGGAACTGCGCGCCGCGACCACAAAAGACACCCGTTGGGCGATATGATGCAGCTGTCCGACTACACTATCCATGAAGGCGCTACACATCGGACACGGATCCGAATCCTCTGCGAACATATAGCTATAAATTATTAGCGTGTCATGATCGCCAAACAGATCCTCCAAACTGACCGGACCATTCTCATCCAGAAATTGGTAGTTTTCCGCTTCCCCACCCAGCGGCAACCCACGCCGAAGCTCGGCAACAGATTCGATCTGTTCGCGCAACGCAATCTCAGCCTCGAGCAGCTCATCGCGTTTGTGACGATACGCTTCCGACTCATTTGGAAAACTAGTGCCACTCATAATCGACTCCGTATTACACTCTCTTCTTCGTATCTAAACGATCAAGCAGACCTTTTTCGGACACTATTTTTTACTTTGCTGGTGCTCAAAGATGGATTTTTGACCTACTTTGGACCAGTCAGGGGGCATCAAGACCGGTCGCGGGTCGAATCGAGCCCATCGAGCTGGTCGTCCGGCGACAAATTCCTCAGAGTGCTTACCACCTTGGGTAAGATTGGTAATCGGCAAAGCGTCAGCTCGGCTATACGCACACAACAACAAAGGTCTGGGCCTTGGACTCATGTTCGGCGGGGAACCATGAATCGACCGGCAGTTGTGCACTGTAACTGTCCCGGCTTGGCCACCCAAGTACGCAGCGCGGCCAACCTCGACCCGTGGCAGATCTTCGTCTCGTATATTGCCGGTCCAGGAACCCGCCTGGTCATAAAGGTCGAACAGCGGACCCTCATGACTCTCAGGTATGACCCCCATGGGCGCCATCTCATCGCTAACGTCCTCTAAATAGACACCCAGGGTCAAGACGTCGTAATTCGTATGCGGCCAGAACTGGATGTCCTGATGCCACTTCACCTCCTCGCCGCCACCACTCCACTTAAAGTTCAATTTCGAGTGATGGAACTTTACATCTTCGCCAAGCAGGTCCTGCGCAACCTCGACAAATGGCCCTTCACTTGCGAAAGCCCAATAGACATCGTCTACGTCAACTGGCGAATTCAAACGACGTATCCGTGGCGCGTCAGAGGTATGGTCGGGTTCCAGATCAAATCGTTTGTCCTTCGTGCCATCTGGGCCGATGCCGTTGTGATCGAGCGTTCGACTTATCTCGACATAACCTGCAGTTACGTCGCGTAGACGCGTCAACCAAGATTCTTCCACCACATCGGGGATCCCAAGATAGCCATCAGCGAGGTACTTTTCGCGTTGTGCCTGACTTAGCACCTTTGCGGGTGCCTCTAAAACCTCAACTGCTAACATGCCGTTCTCCTCGTACTCTTGCTCTTGTACTTCGACTTCATCCCTCAACAGTACCGCGTCGGTACATCACCTTCACATTTCATACGCTCACTCCAGCCCCAATACCCGCCGATTCACTTTGCCATCAACCCCGCTAGCAGCAAAATCATCAAACGCTTTGTCTGTCACTCGGATGATGTGATCGCGGATGAACTCTGCGCCTTCCCTCGCCCCATCTTCCTGGTGTTTTAGACAACACTCCCATTCAAGCACTGCCCAACCGTCAAAGTCGTATGCAGCGAGCTTTGAGAAGATGCTCTTGAAGTCGGTTTGCCCGTCACCGAGTGAGCGAAATCGCCCCGGCCGATCTAGCCAATCTTGATAGCCGCCATAGACACCTGAGCGGCCGGACGGATTGAACTCAGCGTCTTTGACATGAAACATCTTGATCCGCTCATGGTAGATGTCTATAAAGCTCAAATAGTCCAATTGTTGCAAGACAAAGTGGCTTGGGTCATAAAGGATGTTTGCACGCGAGTGCTGATCTACCGCGTCCAGAAACCGCTCAAAGGTCACCCCATCGTGGAGATCTTCACCAGGATGTATCTCGTAACAAACATTCACACCAGCCTCTTCGTGCGCATCCAAGATAGGTCGCCACCGAGCTGCTAGCTCCTTAAACCCTTCTTCAACTAAACCCGCAGGTCTTTGTGGCCATGGATAGAGGGTTGGCCACAAGAGCGCCCCTGAGAACGACACTTGATTAGTCAGCCCTAGATTCGCGCTTGCTTTCGCAGCGAGGGTTACCTGTTCGATCGCCCATGACGTTCGCGCCTTGGGATTACCACGCACATGCGGCGCGGCAAAACCATCAAACAATTCGTCGTAGGCCGGGTGAACCGCAACGAGCTGTCCCTCCAAATGTGTTGAGAGTTCCGTGATCTCAATGCCATGCTCAGCAACGCGACCCTTGAGGTCATCACAATAGTCTTTACTCTTCGCAGCCTCCGCTACATCGATAAAGTTAGGATTGCCGATTGGTACCTGGATCCCTTTGAATCCTAAGTTCGCAGCCCAAGCTGCCATCGCCTCAATTGAGTTAAACGGTTCATCATCGCCCATGAATTGCGCCAAGAAAATGGCCGGACCTTTAAGTGTTTTCATTCGGTAGTTTCGATTTTGTTTTGTCTAGTAGATCGCGAGACTTACGTTCTGGTTAGCTTCGCATCGTGTGGAGTTACAGTGCCACACCTAATCAAACTCATTCAAGCATCTGCTCGGCTTCGTACGGAAGCTTGTATTCGAGCATTGTTATTCCGACCGCAGCCACAACCGAGCAGACTCAACGTCCTTAAAAAAGCGAATCACAGTGTGTCGTGCGTGATCCTTGATTAGTTCTTGGAGTCGTATAGGACAAGATTCAGGTTCAGGAATCACAAACGCGACTCGAAACCCATAGTTGATGAATTTCTGAAAGGTGGCACCAGCAATTCCATTCGCAAGATCGAAGTACTCTGGGATCAGGTCCGAGAGTTCAAAAACACACCCCTGCAATCCGGATGACAAAACATCCAAAGCGTCTTGTTCCGAGGTCAGACGCAGCCCGTGGTCCGATGCTAGTAGGCTATCTTCAGTATCAGTCACCATCACGCGCTCTCAGATCTTTCTTACGTGCGACTCTTCGCCAAGCCAACTCTAACAAATCAGCAAACTCAGACTCGTCAATTGTCGGGCGAACGAGCACCGCGCCATAACCACGATAGTGATCAGTAATGTAGTACGCCATTGGGTCTCGGGCGATAAGCGCTTCCTGTTCAGCCACAGAATTTAACAAGACAACTATCGCATCCTCGTCATTGTGTAGGCGTAACATCAATTTCTTGCCTACTCGAAAGGCCGGTGTGCCATATAAGGTGCCTTCTTCAGCACCGGGCAAGTGTGCGGCTAGTTTTCGAATCACTTGCAAATCAATCACGACGCCAAGTCCACCCAAGCACTGTTCTGTTTTGTACTTTCAACCACACTCTCAATAAAGCGCATACCCGCAATACCATCATCTAGATTCGGATAGTCGCCGCCGTCGTCCGATAGATCTTTATAAAAATTTCGATAGAGCTCTGCAAATCCTTCTAGATATCCTTCTGGATGCCCCGGCGGTATTCGACTCGCTGCCTGACTTTCTGGGGAGGTTCCTGCCCAGCCAGTGCGCCTCACCTCATAAGGCTTGTCTGGCCACCGCACAATTAAACTGTTGGCATCACTCTGGCGCCATTCAAGACCGCCTGTTTCACCATACACTTGAATGCTCAGGTCGTTTTCTTTACCAACGGCAATTTGTGATGCTGAGATCACACCTTTCGCTCCACCCTTAAACCGAAGCAGTACATTGCCATCGTCATCCAACAATCGACCAGGGACGAACGCAGTGAGATCTGCGGCAAGGCTTTCGATCTCGAGACCCGTAATGAATCTTGTAAGATTCTCAGCATGGCTCCCAATATCGCCAAAGCAACCGGCCGCTCCAGATCGTGCAGGATCCGTACGCCACGCGGCTTGCTTGTTGTCATCCGGCGCTCGTTCGTGCAGCCAGCCTTGTAGGTATTCACAGCTGACGCGACGTATCTTTCCAAGAACACCAGAATTCACGAGACTCCGCGCTTCTCTGACCATCGGGTAACCTGTGTAGTTGTGGGTCAGAGCAAACTTGAGCCCGCTCGCTTTCACCACATTTTGAAGTTGTTCGCCTTCCAGCACAGACATCGCGAGTGGTTTGTCACAAACCACATGAAACCCACCCTCAAGCGCTGCGCGCGCTATTGAATAGTGGGTGTGGTTGGGTGTCGCAATGACGACAAAGTCCATAGCGTCGGCTCGATTAGCTTCAAGCTGAAAAAGCGCTTCGTAGTTGTCGTAACATCGATCTGCATGGAGGCGGTACAAGCTTTGGCCCGAGCGTCTAGACCTTTCCGGGTTCGAAGCGAAGGCACCGCATACGAGCTCAGCCTCCCCATCCAGTTCAGCCGCGATGCGATGTACTTGGCCGATGAAGGCACCTTCGCCACCACCAACCATGCCAAAACGAAACTTCCTCGTGCTCATGGCGCGCTAACCTCCATCCCTTTCGTCCATATACCACTCTCAACTTTGTTTCTATGTGCCGAATTGAGATACCCTAACCCAACGCTACGCAAAGGTATAAAACAAAAACTATGGTCCCTATTTCCGTCCAACTTTATAGCTTGCGGGACGCGTGCAATGAAGATTTCGATGCGGTTTTGAACCGGCTGGCTGAAATCGGCTTCGCTGGCGTCGAGCCGTTCAACCTCTTTGGTAAAGAACCCGCCGACTTCTTGCGTCAGATCCACGATCTCGGCATGCGTGTTAGCAGCACTCATACGCCGTGGATCAATCGAACCGAAAGTACTCAAGAAGTTGTCGACGTCGTTCAAGCCCTTGGTCAGACAAGGGCCCCTGGCGGTTTCATGCCCGATGACTTCAAAGATCGCGCGGCCTTGGACGCAACCATTGAGGCTACACAAGGATATGTCGACGCGCTCAAACCACATGGACTGGATCTGTTCTTACACAATCACTGGTGGGAGTTTATGGAAATCGACGGCAAGCTTGCCTACCACCACTTGCAGGAAGCTGTACCTGACGTGCAATTCGAACTGGATACTTACTGGGCAGCCAATTTCGGCGCATGCGATCCAGTACAGGAACTCGGCAGAATTGCCGAGCGGACTCCGCTTCTCCACATTAAGGATGGACCGCTTGTTAAAGGTGAGTCCCATGTGGCCGTAGGAAATGGCAAAATGAACATTCAAGGATTGTTTGAGGCAGCAGACCCAAACGTTTTTGAGTGGGCGGTTGTCGAGCTCGATGCTTGTGATACCGATATGATGACCGCAGTGGCAGAAAGCTACACGTACCTAACTAACAACAATTTGGCGCAAGGCAATGTCTAATATTCTCTACGATTTTGGTGCTGGCCGTTCAGACCCATCTACCTTTCCAACCGAAGCGTTGCAAGCCGCCGCTGTAAAAGTCATCGGAGAACAGTTCGAAGAAATCACCCAGTACCCGGGTAATCTTGGACATGCGGGCTTACGCCGCGCCATGGCTGAGCGAGAAGGCCAGCGAGAGGGTGTCACGATAGATCCAGACCACATGATCCTCACTAACGGATCCATGCAGGCGGTCACGTTAACTGCCGAGGCACTACAAGAGAATCATGGTGACGCGATTCTGCTGGAGGAGTTTTCCTACCCTGGCACGCTATCGGCCTATCGGAGTCTCAAATTCGACATGGTTGGCATCCGGCTCGACGAAGGTGGCATGCGCATCGACCACATGGAAGAGGAACTCGAGCGCTTGGAGAAAGAAGGGCGTCGTCCGAAGTTCATTTACGCCATTAGCACCTATCAAAATCCAACAGGGTTCAATATGCCGAGGGCACGCCGCCAGGAGATGATTGACCTAGCAGCACGCTATGAAGTCCCGATTATCGAGGATAACTGCTACGCGGATGTTCACTATGAAGGGGACATTGAACCGGCCGTGTTTGCCTTAGATGACAACCCTAACCATATCTACCTCGGCTCATTGTCTAAAATTCTCGCGCCCGGTTTCAGGCTCGGCTACATCTACGCACGGCCACCCATGCTCGAGAAAATTCTAGCCCGACGTCACGATGCCGGATCTAACTATCTTGCTTCGGCTATTGCTGCTGAATTTTACAAAAACGGTATTGCAGATCATGCCGCACACACAAACCCAGTTCTCAAGAATAAGCGTGATCTCACGACGGCAGGTCTAAAACATGAGCTGGACGATATCTGCGTTTGGTCCAACCCCGTGGGTGGTCTCTTCATTTGGGTGCGTATCCCGGATGATGTAGATCGCAAGGTGTTGTACGAATCAGCCCAGGCAAATGGCGTCAACTTCTTACCGGGTACCGCATTCCACTACCAAAATCGCAACAAGCCCTATTTACGCCTAGCCTTCGGTCACCTCACGGAGCAACAGATCGAAGACGGCATTCCGATCCTTGCCCGCTGCTTGCGCGAAAGTCGCACAAGTAATGAAGCGCGCAGCTTTGAAACGCTATTCGACGAAGCTTAAGTCTGGTCCGAGTGCATTCGTACGATGGCTACGCCGTACATTGGTCACCGCATACTAGTCTGGGGAAACTCGTGCTCTGGCAAGAGTTCACTTGCGGAGCTTTTAGCGACAACGATTGAAGCACCTTTTGTTGAACTAGACGCTTTGAATTGGCTACCTAACTGGGTAGGTCTAAACACCACCGACCCCGATCGGCTCTTGAGACGCATCGAAGAGGCCACCGGCGGTGATGCATGGGTTGTAGCTGGATCTTATTCTGAACAAAGCCAGGTCGCTTTTTGGCCCAACCTTGAGACGATCGTCTGGCTAGACCTACCACGACATCTACTTATCCGACGATGTCTAAAACGTAGTTTCCTTCGATGGTGGCGCAAAGAGTTGTTGTGGGGTACAAATTACGAGAGCTTCGTCAAACAGCTACAGTTCTGGAGAGGCGAAGAGTCTTTGCTCTGGTGGGTATGGACACAGCATGCCAACAAAAGAGCAGACTCTATCCGCTATATGACCGACCCAAGTTGGCAGCATATACGTTGGATTCATTTGCGTAGCGAGATCGATGTCGATCGTTTCTGTCAGACAGTTAGAGCGACCGCCTCAGTTTCTTAAAAACGCCACCTGACACCGATGGAAGGTACGAGCGGGAGCAAATCTTCGTGTCCTGTTTCAATCTCATAGATGGTTTCACCATCGTCAATCTCTTCGCCAATATCTAACTCAACCCCACCGACATTGCGACGGCTCAAGGAGTTGGTGACTTCAAGGAAAGCAGTGAGAGATTGTTCAGACCAACGCCACGTCCGACTAACGAGAACGTCTAGACTAAAGTAGTCCCTCAGACGGTGGCCATTTCTCTTAAAGTCGACAATTTCTCCTTGGGCTACTTCACTGGGCAGACGAGTTGTTCGCCATCCGTCATGCCATAGGAGCGTCGCGCCCAACTGCCACCGATCTCCCTCCCAACTAAATCCGGCGGAAACAGTATGTCCCTGATCCCATACCCGAGGACTCCACTGTCCGTCAATGCGATCCTCAACTTCAGAACGTGAGTACGACAACCAAGACATAAACCTGCGCCCTGGGTCATATTTCGCCGTTACTTCATAACCTCGCGAGTGCGCCCTGCTCGGTGCGACTGCAATTCGGTCTGAAGCAAGTTCCGGCAACAAGACGAGGGGATTAAACAAGTTCTCATACCTGCGTTTCGGGTCGTGGATCGCTTTATCGAAAAACTCTGTGCGGAGTGAGAAGCTCGGACCGATATCTTGATACCAGCTCAATATGACATGGTCAGAATACTGGGCATCCTGGAAACGGGTTTCACCATCCCCAACCTGCAGTTCGTGTATTCCCTCCGCTTGAAAGAATCGACCCACGGAGAGACGTATTTGTGAATGATCAGTCACCTTCCAACGCGCGCTAAATCGCGGACTGACCTGATCATCGGACGCACCCAAGCCGTAATCCTGATAATCCCAACGAACACCACCTTCGAGAGCGACACCCTGAGTCGGTTCGCCGCGAAGCGATAGATATACCCCGCCGCTATCCCCTTTTGGGCGTAGCCTCAAAAGACGCTCATCACTCACTTGATTACCTAGGAGTTCAGCCAACACCCCGCGCTCAATGTTCGCTGCGTAATCGTACTCACCTGCCTGGTGTGTAATTTTTGCACCAAATTCCAAGTACGCCTTGTCATTGATTCGATACGAAAAAGATTGGTTCAAAGCCAGGAGATTGAAATTACGACTGTCATCTACTGACGCGGTACCGTTGTCTAAGTCTTCATCGAGGAGAAAACCAGTTCGGTCGTGCTTGATTGAACCCCAGTAGGCCAGCGTCGTGCTCGAGAGATCCAAATTCCAGTCTCGGTGGATTTGTCCCCAGCCATAAATATTCTTGTATTTGGACGATGCGATTTCACCGTCTGAGTCAAAGTCACTGAGTTCGATGTCGTCGTTGTATGCGATGAAACCAACATCAAGCTCCGTCGCCGGGTTAATTTCATATCGAAACTGTGCGTACGCGTCTGAGTACGAAGGCTCACCCACCGTCGAATTGATTTGTTTCGTCACAATATCGAGGTTGCCTCGCCGTACTGAGACCGCCCAATTACCTCGACCTTGTTGCACATCACCATGTAACATGGCGCTCAGATTTAACAAGCTAACAGACACTTCGCCGGAACTCTCGTCTAAACTGTTACCCGGGTTGATGTCCATCACCCCGCTCATACGATCACCGTAGCGCACCGGGAAACCGCCCGTATAGACATCAATCGTCTCAACCACGCTTGGGTTAAAACTGGAAAAGATGCTCTGAAAGTCTCTTAAGTGGAACGGTTCTAGCAACTCAACGTTATTGAATAACACCAGCACTTCATCTTGCAGCCCACCGCGAATATGCGGCTTTGCAGAGACACCTATCGTCGCCATGCCAGGGAGATGGCTCGCGATTCTGATTGGGTCCTCCCCTAATCTCGGAATGCTCTCTAGGAGTTCTAGGTCAATAAGCTGGGAACGCGTCCTACTATCGTTGACCGCATAGCGGGACGACACGACTACCATCTCTTCGAGGCTCATGGACCGGGCCAATGAGATTTCAAACGGTGACGTAGACTGATCGGGCTTTTGGACACGTTGTCCGACATAGTCATCGTGTGAAAAGGTAAGGTCGAAACCGATCTCTGGGGGTATGAGAAACTCCCCGTTTGGATCAGTTTCCATGCTTTGTTGGCCAATGGTGACCAACGCCCCTACGACAGGTTCGCCAGATTCCGCATCAACCACCTTGCCTTTGAGCAGAGGCAGCCGCTTAGCAACCGTTACCGGGGTGGGGACTATTCGGTATGCTCGGGGCGCATCTTCCACAAGCTTCAAATTGAGCTTGGCCAAAGCCGAGTTCAATGCCGCAATTTGCGCGCCAGGCTTTGTAGTTCGTTCGGCGCTTGAAGTCTCCCTCTGGTCACCGTCAGGACGAGGCGTGAAGCGCAGACCCTTGCGCACGACACCCGTGGAGTAGAGGAATTCATAACCAATCTCTTGGTATTCAGACAACACGTCAACGACAAGTCGGCCAGGGATTGAAATCGTATTCGCATAGACAAGTACGGGCAGAAAGCTAATCGAAACGACAAGCCCGCTACAGATCCAATGCCAAACCGTTCTCTTACCAATACCTGTCACGTTACTCCGCAAATGCAGGCCAGTCTTATTCCTTAAAGTCTAGTACCCACAAAAACTCCTCTTGCTCATTAATCTGGAATCTGGTCGTCTCCAACGCTGCGTGTAGGCCAAAGGTATCTGCGTTGGCATCTTCCGCTGCACTAAGGCGTCTTAACCCAGCCTGCTGCTTGACCGTCGAAGAGGCGTATTGAAGTTCAACGCCGTTGTCTCTCGCCATCCAGGTTAAATAGTCATCCACTGACAAATCGTCCAACAATACTGGCGCTCTGGCGGCTCGACGCCATGCCCACCGAGGATCAGTCGTCTCAACTACCCCGGTGTCTCTAATGTCACCGGTCGAGGAAGCTTTTATAAACTCGCCAGTGCCAGCACTTGTCTTTAATCCAAGCTTGTTACCAGCGAACGCAAGCTCGACTCTACCCTCGCGCATGGCAACTTCCGTTTCAGTGTCATCCGTGCGCACTTCATAGATCGTTCCAATATCAACAACTTGCAAGTGTGCCGTCAGTAATCTCAGTTGACCGTCTTCAGCATCGACGTAAGCTTTGCCTGAGTTAAGTGTGACCAACGAATCATTGTGGAATGCCATCTCCGAATTTGGCGCCATGCTCAACACTACACCTGTGTTTAGCTGTATCGTGACGAATTCACCAGGACCGGTACGAAGTACGCCCCCTTCCAAAATTGTTGGATTCTGGAGGTGCTGTTCACTTTGGGTAAACAGAACGCGGCCGACGGGTTCACTTTCGTTAAGGTACTGGGGACCTGCAATGAACAATGTTCCAACCAATAGAACAGTCGCAGCCATCGCCCAATACTGGCCTGTAAACGAGCGCTTCACTTGTTCTTCAGGCAAATCATTCCACGCCTCTAGCGTGGCGCTGTACACCCGTTCGCGCATTTCTGCGTCCGGCTCCAGGCGAGGACCGGCTGCGTTCAGCAGATCAGCAATTTGTTGTTCGCGATCTTGTGATGTTGAATTCCGCTTCATATCATCAGTCCTAATGTTGATTCGCTTCTTTAACAAGTTCTGAGAATCCACCTCTGAACGCTACTCTTGCCCGACTCAACAATGATTGTGTTGCTAATCGTCCCATGCCTAGTTTTGTCCCAATCTCGCGCACTGAGAGACCCTCCAAGTACTTCATCTCCAATGCTTTACCGTATTTGTCAGGGAGATAGTCGAGGGTCAAAGTGACGAGATCAGACAGCGCGATCTGATCTGCCATACTGTCCTGCAGCTGCACGCCGAATGACTCCAATGCCGCGAGAATGTGGGCATCGTCTTCGATGCTGAGATCTGACACAGCGTGTTTGCCGTGTTTGGCAAACCAATTGCTAATCTCGTTGCGACAGATCCCGCATAGCCAGGTAAACAACAATGCCTCGCCACGATAAGACTCTAGGTTCCGTACCGCTTTGATCATGGTTTCCTGCACGATGTCCTCAACGGCTTGTTCATCATGCACTCGTGTGCGGCAGAATCGGCTCAACCGGCTAAAGTAGGTCGAGAAGAATTCGTCAAACGCTGCACGCTCTTTCGCGAGGACTCGTTTAACTAAATTGACGTCTTCCTTTGCCTGCATGACCAAAACCGTTCTAATTTCAGTGGGTGGGACGGTGTTTTATCGAAAAATCATTCGATTCGGCCGATATTCACTGAAAAAGACACCTTATGCGCTTATTCCACGCACAGTTTCGCTAACTGGTCTAGCTCGGAGGTCTTGCGCCCCTGAGATAGTCACGGATGCGGTCCATGAAGGTATCGTATTTAAGATCCGAAAATTCACCCGCATCAAACCAAGTGCCTTCGCATTGACTGCAACTTTCAAACCAAATATGACGTTGGTTGGCGTCGTAGGTTTTGTCCATCGGAATACCACACTCAGGGCAATCGATATCACCCATCTCGTTCAGTTTGTCGCCAACCTTTGGGTTCCCGGCATCTAAAACAATTTCCGAATGCCACTCACGCTTCATTTCCGAAAGGACATCCGGCTTACAAAAAAGACCAAAACACTCACTACATCGACGTACCAGGATCTTCCGACCGTAAGTTTTGGTTTCTAGTTCTCCGGGACACTTTGGACAGCGCACGTATTTACTCCGTACCAGATTGAGACCGGAAAATGCACATTCCGAATTGATTAGTCACAGCTAAAACTTCGTACCGGGCGTGTAATAACGGCCATGCCAAATGCCCATACCGTCTTCGCCTTCGACGGGCATGCGCCAGCTGTTGACCTTGGCGTCAGCCAGCACTAGACGATACAACCCCCGGGGCTGCTCAATCGTGTTGCGCACATAGGCTTCTGCACCTTCTTCGTCAACATAACGCTTGGCGATACGCCGGTATTGATCACGCCAAAGATCGTCTTCGCCAACATCGTGCACCAACTCTGCACTGCCTTCGGCAAGCACCTTGCGGTAGGGCAAAGCCTGTTCATCGATGCACAGCGCGACCCTAGGATCACGCCTTAGGCAATCAAACCACTCAGATTTTGCGCGTGGTGTAAAATAGATGGCGTCTTCTTCGTGGATAAACCATATCGGCGTAACCAGCGGGCTCCCGTCTTGCCGGACGACAGCCACGCGCATTAGCACACCGGGTGTGCCTAAGAAGTCCGCCTGCTCAGTCACTGTGAGCTTAGGCATCTTTTTTCTCCCCTCTCCTTCCCGTTCCCGTTCCCGTTCCCGATCCCGTTCCCGTTCTCTTTCTCTTTTCTTTTTCCTTTCCCTTTCCCTTCCCGAGACCCGTATCCCTAGCTCTTTTCTCTCTTACCCCTCGCGAGGTCTAGCCTGGTACGGCGACGGATACCATATCGCGATAATTTTCCCGAATTTCCATCTTTGGCGCGAACCCCTTCGCGACCAAGATTTTGTGTGCCTCTCTTAATTTGTAGTACGGACAGTTAACAATCAAATGGTGCTCAAGGTGATAGTTAACACCATAAGGCGCAATCAACGCGCGTTCCCACCAAGCAGCGCGTATGGTCCTTGTGTTTCTCAGACGATCATTGTCATCGGGTACCGCGGCATGCTCCCCAATGTTGCGTAGACGCGTGATAAACCGGTTCCAAGTCAGCGCCGGTAACCACCACAGTAGAAAGTACAGATACCACTTTCCAACCAACGCGAAGCCCAACAGAAAGGTAAGATTGATCAATATGTTGCCACCAAATCGACGCCAACCATTGCGTAACGCATCCGTCGTAGTTTCGCCCTTGAATGCGTCTTTAAACATGGCGCCATATTGTTTGAAGCCAGTTTGACCGGACAGATCTCGCCATACTTTGCGCCGAAACGATCCTTTCGAGATCGGGAAAGGCTTAGACAGGTGTAAATCCGGATCATCTTCTTGTTGGGTATTGGCGTGATGTTGCAGGTGATACTTGCGATACCCATATATCGTGCCGCTCGTAAACGGTCGAGAGAGCAGCCATTCGCAGACCCAATCGTTCACTTTTCGATTGTTGAACAGCGTGAAGTGGGCGCCATCGTGTGACAACACACCGAGCCCTAATTGACGCGCGCCGATCACAAAAACAGCGGCAAACACTGTAAAAGGATTCGTCCAAATACAAACGACCGCCCAGGTAAGCACGATCACGCCCCAACAGTGGATAACCGACCACCCCGCGCGCCAGTCGCTCACGGTTCTCAAGTATTCGATTTCGTCATCGGCAAAGAAATCTTTTGGTCTTTGGAGTACAGCCATAGAATGCATTTTACAACAGAAACGAGGGAAACGCGGCATCCTGTCCGGGTTCAAAATATGGCTGATATCGAACTACACCATCCAGACCGAGGGATCGAACTTGACACAGCGGAGAATGTACGCGATCTCGGGGGTTATACGACTCGAGACGGCGGTAAAACCCGATGGCGTGTTTTTGTCCGGTCCGGCGACATGGATGCACTCAGCACGACTGACCAACAAACGTTCGTGAATTATGGCATCAGCACCGTGATTGACCTGCGCATGCAAAAGGAAATTGACGTCAGTCCTAACGCGTTCACCGATTCGGACGCCGTTGTGTTCAAAATCCACGACTTCTGGGGTACGCGGTTCGATGCCTACCGATCAGCAAACAAACAAGCCCCTCCGCCACAGAAGCTCGCCGATCTTTATTGCGCAGGGCTAGAAAAATCCGGCTTCGTGATGGCGGAGATCATGGCGACGTTTGCGGCCGATGAACGTACCGGCTATGCCTTTCATTGTCGCTCCGGCAAAGATCGAACTGGCTTAGTCGCGGCCCTGCTACTCAGCATTGCAGAAGTTTCTAGGGATACCATATGTAAAGATTACGGATTAACCGCTGAATACCTAAAACAAGGTGCAATCAACCCTATTGAAGCGAACAAACCTGGTGCCTGGCAATGTGGTTGTGAGGCAGAAACTATGGCTCTCACCCTCACGTTTCTAGACGAACGGTTCGGTGGTCCGATCAAATATCTGCAAGCCCAAGGTGTGAGCGACGACAACCTAGACACCATACGCGCTAAATTTGTCACAAACCCAAGCAACGACTGAGCGTGGCGCACGCAAGGCATTCGTGCGTGATAGTCCGGATTTGGTTAACCTATACAACATGCACAAACACCTAGACATTCTCGCCACGCAAATTAGGAAGACCGCGGTACAACTTGACGAGGTCACCGAGCTAGTCGAGACACAGAAGTGGGGCCAGCAGTCTTTCTTGCCGAAAAAACCTCGGGTCGGCACGACGATCAGAATCGATCAGCACGATGACTCACACGTTGCGATGTATGTACATTGCCAGACGACGCTGGTCGATACTTACCGATCGCTGTTTCCAGAATTGACCTATGAAGGCAATCGAGCAGTGCTCTTTAATGTGAACGAACCGTTGCCCAAAGACACCATAGACGTGCTGGTGGAGGAAGCGCTCCTGTATCACGTGAACAAACGTAAACGCTGACGACCCCGGGCTAACTCACCCTAAATATTGATTTAGAAATCTCACGTAGGCTTCAGAAGCTGCAATTCGATTGGCCCGTTGGCTAAAACCATGCCCTTCATCGGGAAAAACAAGATACTCCACCGGAACATCGTTATCGCGGACCGCAGCCACGATCTCATCGCTCTCGATCTGTAACACCCTAGGATCATTAGCCCCTTGCACGACCAGTAAAGGCACTTTGATGTTGCTTGCATGAAAAAGTGGCGAAATTCTCTCTAACCGCTCAAGGTCCGTTTCTGGATCACCAAGCTCTGCAAACAAGGCATCGCGTTGGGGGCCCCACCAAGCTGGAATACTCTGCAGGGTCCGCACCCAGTTCATAACACCAAAAATGTTGACACCAACCTTGAATACTTCTGGCCGAAAGGCGAGCGCCGCACCCACCATATAGCCGCCATAGCTACCGCCCATAATGCCGATCCTGTCCGCGTCTACCCAGTCCAGCGAAGCAAGGTACTTCTGCGCATACACGATGTCGTCTAGGTCTACTTCGCCGTGTTTCAGATCGTCCATGTGGTAGAAAGTCTTTCCGTATCCGCTCGAACCACGATTGTTGGCAGCAAATACCGCAATCCCGTGATTAGCAAGATGTTGGGTTGATCCAGAATAACCAGGCCGACTCTGACCGCCCGGTCCACCATGGACGAGAACAACGGCTGGCACTCTGTTATCAGCGTTCGCACCGTGTGGTTTAAATAGAATCCCTGGAATGTCGAGGCCATCAAAACTCGGATAACGAACCACTTCGCTGCCGACCAAATCCGCTTCTTCTATTTCGGGATTCAGAGCAGACGTGAGACGGTTGGCTGTACCTGCCTTTAATTCCACTGTGTATATGTCGCGAGGCGACGTATCAGTCGTGACAAGCATCGCGAGCTTTGTTTCATCGCGCGAGAACCTTGGGCTTCGAATACCACCGTTAGGAAGGGCAGCAAGATCAATCGCCTGCCCAGATCCAACCGAGGTCAGTGAAACGACGAACCTACCATCCTCATTGGTCGTGGTGTTGCGATACTGGCCACTTTTTGTAAAAGACACACCTAACAGATCCCAGTCGGCAGCGAAGTAAGGTGAATGTTCACCGGTGGCAAGTTCGTACTGCCACGCGCTTACGAACTCCCCATGTTCGTCGGTACCGTAGATGAGGTACTTGCCGTCGGGTGTGAACGTGAACGATGTGTGGGAGACATCCTCTTCGCTGGGCGTTATGAGAACCGGGCTCGAATCATCTGCTTCGCGATCGAGTAAATAGAGTTGAGATCTGGCATTGGAAATCGCCTTGAGTAAGACCAAATACCTTTCATCTCGCGATCCACCTGAAACAAACCAACTACCGTCATTTTCAAATACCAACTCACGGTTATAGTTGCCCGTTTGGTAACGATACAAATCCATCGCTTTGGCGTCGCGTTCGTTTGAGAGTACAAAGAAGTGACTGCCAGAATCAGACCAACCCGTGAATTGTGCCTTTAATCCCTCACCTGGGGTGAGATCGACAACTTCACCATCGACTTCTCGCACGAAAACGTGATCGAGTTCGTCACCGCTCTGGTCGCGAGCGAAAAGAATGCGGTTGTCTGCCGGGAACCAAGACGCAGCTCTATGGGCATTATCGGTCGATTCCGTTAAGGCCGTCATTGACCCATCCTTTGGATTCATGGCGTAAACGTTAAACGTGCCGTTCTTGTCGCTCGTGGTTAATAGTGCTGAATCATCAAACGACCACGCATGGCCACCAGCAAGGCTATAGCCTACGGAGGTAAAGAACTGTTCGGCAGCGTAGCGCTGCACGTGATCTACGCTACTCGAGGCTTGGTCAGCTGCAGTATCGGTACGCGGTTTTGACTCCGACGACGAATCGCAACTCAGCAATAACATGGCAGCTATAACAGATAGCAATACCTTCAACACGTCGTTCATATCATTTGCCCTCCAAGCATTTTTATCCTTACTCCTGCTTGTGCAGTGTCGTATTTAGTCCACCCCAATTTACACCAGCAGAACTGACGGCCTCGACTCCACCCGTCTGGCTGTTGCGACGGAACAGTAGATCAGATTTACCAGACAGCTCGAGTGCCTTGACGATCTGACCATCTGCAGTTTTCACCTTGGTACCGGCTGTAACGTACAGCCCTGCCTCAACGACACAGCGATCGCCTAACGAAATCCCGATTCCGGCATTCGCACCCAACAAACTTTGCTCACCTACGGAGTTGACCTGTTTGCCGCCACCAGACAGCGTACCCATGATGGAAGACCCTGCACCAACATCGGAGCCTGCACCAACGATGACACCCGGGGTCACTCGACCCTCAATCATCGCAGGACCTATGGAGCCTGCATTGAAGTTTACAAAGCCCTCGTGCATGACCGTCGTTCCTGAAACAAGATGCGCACCCAATCGAACGCGATCCGGATCAGCTATACGCACACCCGGCGGCACGACGTAGTCGATCATGCGCGGAAACTTATCCATCGAGAAAACAGTAAGTTGTTGATCCACTCCTGCCACCGCATCTCTAAGGTCATCGACACGTTCAGGTAGGACCGGTCCCGCCGATGTCCACGCAACATTCGTGAGCAAATCAAAAAGACCGTCTAGGTTGAGTGTGTTCGGTCGATGCACACACTCGGAAAGGAGGTGCAAGCGTAGATAGGCTTCTTCGATAGAATTCGCAGGTTCGTCAGGCTGACCTAATTCGATCTCGACAAAATCTGATTGAATCAGGCCTAACTTTTCCGCAAGCGCACCACGGCGTTTTTGCTCGTTCGTTCGCGGAAACCACGTATCGAGTGTCACGCCTGTCCCAGCGTCAATGAACCTATGCCCCCAACGTATCATCGTGCGGCTATCCTCTAGCGCTTTCTCGATCACGCAGTCTACCCAAGTTTACCCTGCTACGCGGGGGTTGGATCGTGACTAAAGTAGGCCTTATCTGCGTTTAGGCTTTTGAGCCGTTGCAGAGAATCGACATAAACGTCCTCGAGAGCCTCATGTGCCTGCGTGTTTGCGTCGCCACCACTCTGATACTCAGCTGAAGTAAAGGCCGCTTGCGCTGCGATCAAGATGCGCTCGGCCCCCGTATCGACAAGCACTGATTGGTGTCCGGGTGTGTGACCGGGAGCGGCAAGAACGTTTACTCCAGTCTCAACCTCGAGATCGCCGTCCACTGATGTCAAATTCGCGCTTGGATAGTCAAACCAATCCGACACCGTGTAATTAGGTTGGCGCGCTGCGCCGAGCTCAGCGCTCTGCACAACAATGCTGGCATTCACGCAGAGTACATTGTTACCACAGTGATCAAAATGTAGGTGCGAATTGATCAACACATCGACATCGCTCGGCTCCACATCGTGTGCAGCGAGCGCTGCAACAAATGACGACGGTTCAGGGGCAAACTTTTTCTCGATGTATGAGTTGCCGACACCCACGCCGCTATCGACGAGCACTAGAGAGTTTTTCGTTTTTATCAGATAGCCGAAAACAGGGATACGCGTGTCCGCGAAAGTTGGCGGGTTGAACTGCCCAGACAAATTCACCGACGTATAGCGCAACTGACTAACCGTTGCCTTAACTGGACCGTGCAAAGCGACGAACCCCTCTAATCGAGCTCAAAAGCCACTCGCGTCTGCACACCCGACGTAGTCACGGCAGTCCCATTAACCACGCGCGGCTTGTATTTGTACTTGGCAACCGTACCCACGGCCGCGTCGTCGAAGACCCCTGCGCGCGGTTCTGAATTGATGACCTCGATATTCACAACATCACCGGTAGCGTTCACTTCATACTGTAGATCCACATAGCCCTCAAGACCTTCACGCTCTGCAAACGTCGGATACACAGGTAGTACTTTTGCGATGAGCATGACGCCGCCATCCGTAGATGCTCCGATCGACGGTGTCTGCGCAATCGGGTTATCGATCTTCGTTTTCAGGTAGTCCCGTAGCTGCAGCCAATTCGGTTTGATTTCGCTACCCCTCGCTTCGGCTTCAGCCAACCCCATCTCCATACGCTCGAGGGCTTCTTCATAGCGCTTCATTTCGTACAACGTTTGTGCCATGAAGACCAATGGTATGGGACCCGGGTTTTCCGCCTTGGCACGCCAGGACTCCATCCAACGGATCGCCTCTTCGTAATTTTTCTCGACGAAATTGAGCTGTGCAAGGGTATACATGGAGGTCGTTTCCAAGCCTGCAGGGATATACCCCGCTTGCGCGACCACCAATTCGTAAGACTTGATCGCAGCAATGTAGTTGTTGGTGAGGAAGTGAACATAGCCGATCATGTTCTGCACCTGACCTCGCTCGTTACGATTTAAGTCCTCACGTTCCCGCAAAAGGTCGAGCTCAGCTTGGGCTTTTGCATACGCTTCCTCCTTTATCAGAACTTGGGTCTTCTCCAACTGGCTAAGTACATCGGCTTTAATCGATGGCACGGCACCACCTTCTCCCAGGCCACTCAATGGGACTGCCAACATAAGAGCAAGTGTTGAGGTCGTTAAAAAGTTTCTTAAATTCATCGTCTTTCTCCGCAAGTTCGTGTCCAGAAGCGCGGTAATGCGCACGGTTAAATTTGAGTCAGACGCCATAGAAGGCGCCACTTGCAGCCGAATATTTTTTTGTAGCGATAGAAGAATTTGCGCGTAGCAGGTAGGGCTATGTCCCCGAAGTAACACTTGGTCATCACAAGCACGTTCTGCTTCTGCTAACATTTTGCGACGTGCCCACCAAACCAGCGGATGGAACCATAGGAGTGACGCGAACAGAGCAGAGGCAACTGCAAGCAGCACGTCCCAGCGCTTATGGTGGGCAAGCTCGTGATCAAGCGCAATTCCACGCTCAGCATCACCCCATTCAGAAAAATTCTCAGGCACCACGACAACCTTGCGCACGACACCCCATGCGAATGGGATCGCGATACCGTCGAGGGAAAGCACAGCCAACCCACCGTGTCGCAACATAAACCTTCCGTGATGACTAACCTGCAAGTGTGTTCTGAGAATTAGGCCGATCCAGAAAGCAAGAAAACCTGCAGCGCCAACCAAGTAGAACGCCCAGTACCCGAGTTTGTATGAGCGCTGCTCCGCAACCGCAACGAATACCTCTGCGGGAATTACTTCAGTTGGCAAGCTCGACATCCAGACCACCACGGGCTGCGGGAACCAAAACGCCGTCTCCCTTGGCAACAATTCTCCAAACAAGGCAATCAACGGAAGCGAAAAGAAACCCAAAGCGAGCGCGAGATGGCGAGTCGCGGCGGAGCCCCACGCCATCCTTGCAATGCCGACAACAGCAACCAAGACCACGGTGTACTTAAGTAATAGTAGAATCATTCTTGTGCCGCCTTCGCCTGCTGAATCAAACGCTCGAGTGCGTCCAACTCTTCTTTGGAAACCTGTTCTCGACTACCCAACAAAGCAGAGACAGCCTGGGTAGTACTACCTGCAAAGAAGGTGTCCAGCAGTCGCTGCAAAGCATGAACGCCTGCCTCCTTTACTGGAGTGACCGCCTGATACACATGTCTGTTACCGTTTCGACTTGCGGCCAACTTTCCTTTTTTGTGCAACCGCTGCAATACCATACGTGTCGCGGCATAACTCGGTCCGTCACTCATCCGTCCATCATCCAGCTGTCCATCATCCACCCGTCCATCATCCACCTGTCCATCATCCACCCGGGCCAACAACTCAGCTTGAACGTCAGCAACCGTTGCTGCCTGCTTGGCGTACACGATCTCCAATACTTGGCGCTCTCTACGCGACAGCGTTTGGTCAGTTTCCACTTAAGCCTCCCTCGATAGACGTCTGAACATATTTGTTCATGTGAACAAATATGTTCCTTACTCAAAGACTTGTCAAGCGGCGAGAGCCTCACATGTAGTGAACCCGGACAGGGCCTGGTCTGCTTGAATGAACTCAGTTAGGGTATGGACATGAAAAAGTTAATTGCAATGTGCGCCCTAGCAGGCCTCGCCACGTCCACATATGCCACAGAATTCTTGAATTCTGAGCAGAACAAAAGTCTGAACCTACCGTTTTCGGAAGCGGTGCGAGTGGGCGATCTAATGATTTTATCAGGCCAACTAGGCACTCTACCCGGCACGACTGACATCGCTCCCGGGGGTATACAAGGTCAAGCTCGCCAAGCCATGGACAACATCAAATCGATCTTGGAGCGTAATGGCTCGAGCATGGACAAAGTTGTGAAGTGCACGGTCATGATGGCCGACATTTCCGAGTGGCCGGCTTTTAACGAAGTCTATGTCACCTATTTTCCTGGTCCAAAGCCAGCTCGAAGCGCCTTCGCGGCCGGTGGATTGGCATTTGGCGCGAAAGTAGAGGTTGAATGCTGGGCCGGACCCTAGCGCGAGTGTGACGCCAACCGTCTACACGCCTTTTTCTTTCGCGACCTCAGCCACAGCGCCGATTAAGTTCTCGACGTCTTCGTCGTGCACCATGATATGCAAAGACGCGCGATTGGCAGCCCAATCGATCTCAGGATGGGTCACATCGCGGATATAGATGCCGTGTCGGTCCCATAAAGCATCGTTGACCTCAATCGGATCGACATCGCCTACCTTGAAAGACACCAACCCACAACTCATTGCCGGGTCATCCGAGACACACAGCTGCACCCCTGGAATTTCCCGCAACCCATCTCTAGCTCGCGCTGCCATGTGCCGGACTCGAGCTTCGATGGCGTCGATGGTTAGCGTCTCATGAAAATCTAACGCCGCACTTAAGGAAGCTTCAGTGGCGTAATTGCCAGAACCATGAAGCTCATATTTCGCCGCCATTCTGGATCTATCCAGACTGCTCCCAGGCGACGCCGCCTGACGGTACATGCTCATACCTTGCACTGGTCCAGAGTAGTTCAAGGGCCACACTCGATCTAACAAGGATTCACGAACAAACAAAAAACCAGTTTGCATCGCCGCGCATAGCCATTTGTGCCCCGCGCCAGCATAAATGTCGCAGCCCAAGTCGTGGATATCCAAATTCATCATGCCCGGCGGATGCGCACCATCGACTAACGTCAAAATCCCTTTCGCGCGAGCCATCGCACAGATTTCTTTTACCGGCAGCACGCACCCATCTGTGTAATTGACATGGCAAAAACTAATCAACTTTGTTCGCGGTGTGATGGCGCCTTCAAAAGCGGCAAGAATCGTATCGGGTCGATTGGGCGGGTGGAATTTATCACTCGATAGATCAACGACAACAGGGACAATGCCATGGCGGGCAGCGCGTAAATTGATAGGCTGACCACCACTGGAGTGATCGTGGTTGGTGTAGATGATTTCATCACCGGCCTTAAGATCTAGACCAGAGGTTCCGATCGACATTCCTTCCGTAGTATTTGTAGTTATCGCGAGTTCGTTGGCATTGCAACCAACAAACTCAGCTAAACGCGCTCGCAGATTCTCCTTGGCTTCACTATTGGCGACATAACGAACGTAGCTTAAGCGGTCTCTGTCATAACCTTTGATCGCTTCGAATTGGGCTTGGATGACGCTGGCTGGAGAAGGACCACGAGTACCCGTATTCATGTAGGCGATGTTCGGATCAATCAAGAATTGTTCGCTTACCCAGCGCCAATAACTTTGGTCATCGGGCGCATGACCGGCACCGATCTCAGCAACTGAGACTGCCGCGCTCGCTTTGGTCGCGAGCGCTAATGAAGCCGTCCCTGCCATCTGCGACATAAACGCACGACGTGAAGTGGAAGCAGATCCAGCCATCCCCATCTCCTTTTCGTTCTATTAACAGAGCAACAACCGTCACTATTGAATGTTCAGCGCCAACTGATACCCACTCTCGTTCTAAACGAGCTTACTCCTTTCTGTTACTCGCCGCGAAAGACCATTACGTCGATTACGCTGTCACTACCTGGATATTTCGATCGCGAGTTTCTATCTCGTCTGGCGGCTGCCAGGCGGCGTTGGCGATCTGAAATATCTCCTCCGATACCGCCATCTTAAAGGCCATACCTTGTTCATCGTTACGGCGCATGACCCGAGCTTTGCGTTCGGCAAATGGAACATCTAACACAAAGACTTCCAGATCATGATCACACCCATCTACACGGGCATAAAATTCTTCCCTATCCAACAGCTGCACTAAGCCGAGCTCCAAAATCACGTCGTGGTCCGCATCCAACAGCTCTAACGCGATGCGCCAGATTTGCTCTAGACATCGCTCCTTACGATCCTGGTACCAAGGCATAAACCCAGTTTCAGGCCGGTCGGGGCTGAAGAGGCTGACCATCCATTCATCCAAGTCCAACCTTGGCACGCCTCGCTGCACTCCCAGCTTCGCGGCGAAAGTCGTTTTGCCAGCACCAACAGGTCCTTCAATCAAAGTAACCTTAGCCATCCACTACCACTCAACATCCTCGACGAGGTCGCAGGGGTTAACCTTCGGAAATCTATCGCCGATCTCGAGATGTACGGCATTGTCTCCGACGACCACCCCACGCCAAACCTTATCCTGTATTTCTTCGTTCGAAACCGTATCAGGCACACGCTCGACCAGATAGACAAGGACGTCCATCGCCTTCGGTTCAAGATGGCGGACTTCGCCATCCTTCGAGAGAGTGAGTTGTCCGGGATCGACGAGCCAACCGCCAACCGTAAACTCAGAATGAGTCTCCGTTACAGGCGGAAGATCTGCCTCACCCAAAATTGTTGCTACTAGTTACCGAAGTCCCAGGTCTCTCCAGAGTGGTAGCGCCGAAGGATGAGCTTGGCCATCAGAATTTTGTGCACCTCATCAGGGCCGTCCGCCAGCCGTAACGTACGCGCGCCTTGATACATGCCTGCGAGCGGTAAATCTCCTGACACACCAGCAGCCCCATAAACTTGAATCGCGCGATCGACGACTCGGTGATAGGCAGCCGGTACAAAGACCTTGATCGCTGAAATATCCGTACGGGGATCAGCACCAGTCTCCATCTTTTCAGCGCAGTGAATTGTCATCAGGCGAGCAGACTGTATGTCCATGTAACTGTCAGCGATGAAGCCCTGCATAAATTGCTTCTCTTCAAGCTTCTCGCCACCATGAACCTCCCGCGTCATCAAACGGTCAATCATCAAATTGAACGCCCGCCACATCGAGCCTATGGAATTCATGCAGTGGTAGACACGTCCCGCGCCTAAACGATCTTGTGCCGCTTGGTGACCTGTACCTGTACGCCCAAGCTGATTTTCCTTCGGTACACGAACGTTGTCATAGATAATTTCGCAATGGCTAGAAGCCTTACCCCAAACCGGCACCCCACGCACAACATTCACCCCGGGTGTTTTCTTCGGCACGATTATCTGTGTCATCTTCTCATTAGCACCGCTCGGATCTTCCGGATCAGCCGTGCGACACATCACTATATAGAAATCCGCTGCATGGCCATTCGAGGTGAACCACTTGTGACCATTGATCACCCACTCGTCACCATCGAGTTCAGCACGGGTGGTTAGCGAGCGGGGATCAGAACCAGGATTGTGCGGCTCTGTCATCGAGAAACCGGATTGCATCGTGCCTTCAGTCAGCGGCTTCAGCCATTGCTCATGCTGCTCCGGCGTACCGTACTTAACTAAGATCTTCTGATTGCCTGAGTTTGGTGCGACAACACCAAACAAGGAAGATGCGCCCGGGCTATAAGACAGAATTTCGTTCATGTAGGCATGCTGGAGAAAAGACAGTCCCATCCCGCCAAACTCAGGCGGTAGGTGCGGTGCCCAAAGATTGGCTTTTTTGACCGTCTCCTGAATCTCGATCTTGAGCGCTTGTGCTTCTTTCTTAACCTCGTTGGTGGCGTTAGCGCTGTCGGCAAGCCATCCCCAAAGCCTGCCTTCGTTCGGCAGAATGTGCTGATTAACGATATCCGCAGTCGCGATGCGAATCTCATTCACTTCATCATCTAGCGCCGGTACAGGCTTCACATTCATATTTGCGTTGGCCATCCCATTCTCCCAATTATCCCTAACGGACCAACGACTTTAACTCATTGATATATGAGACGAAACTAGCGACGACGCAACGAAAAGCCATTCCAGCTATACTGGCCGGCTTATGCAAGAATCAAACACTCTAAAGTATCCGTACGAAGACCACCCGAAACCGGGCACGACCATGGAGCTCGCTCCCGGGGTCAGGTGGTTGACGATGCCCATGCCTGGGTCTCTCGCTCACATTAACCTCTACCTTTTGGAAGACAAACGCGGCTGGTACGTCGTCGACACCGGCATCGGCAATGCCGAGACGGCAGAACTCTGGCACGAAATCTTTAGGAAAGAACTGGGCGGCAAACCGGTCATCGGGGTCATTTGTACACACATGCACCCCGACCACATCGGTCAATCTGCAATGATCACGGAAGAGTTTCGCTGCGCCTTACACATGACCCGCGCCGAATACTATCAAGCCCGTTCATTCGCCAACTCTGGTGGCAGCCACCACAGCTCCTGGCTCGGTCAGAGTTTCTACACCAAAGCTGGGATGCCTGACGATTACGTCGAACAACTACAGAAGATGTGGACACAACGTTCGTCTGAAGGTATGTCTATGCCGACAATGCCGTCAGGCTACGAGCGCCTAGAAGACGGTCAAGTATTGACCATCGGAGACCATGACTGGCAAATCGTCGTGGGTTCCGGGCATTCACCAGAACACGCATGCCTGTATTGTGCGTCGCTTAAGATCATGATCTCTGGCGATCAAATACTACCGATCATCACTTCCAACGTTAGTGTTCATCCAACCGAGCCCAATGCTAACCCTCTCAAAGAATGGATGGACTCACACGACCGTTTCCTTTCGACACCAGACGATACTTTTGTTTTACCAGCGCACAACCTACCGTTTTACGGGGTTAGAGAACGGCTGCGAGGACTAATCAGTCACCACGACGATCGAATGCTCGCCATCGAGGAAGCATGTGTAGCGCCGCAAATCGCCAAGGACCTATTACCTGTTCTTTTCGCTCGCGAGCTGGATCCTCGACAAATGATGATGGCGTTAGGTGAAGCCATAGCTCACGTTCACTTGCTAATCCATCGCAATCGAATCGATCGTGAGTTACATGAGGATGGACGTTATCGATTTCGTTCCATCGATCCCGATCTCGACCGACGCGCGCACCCAGGACAACATGATGCGCCTACCGACGGACCGGTCATGGTCTAGTGCCAGACAAGGACAAGCAGTCATCCAGTCTTGACCTCGGCCAACGGATTGCAGGGATCACGTATCGAATTCTAAAGTGGGGACGTGATCGTGTGCCGCCCGGAATCCGAACGTTGCTCGGCATACTCTTCATGGTCGGCGGTGTTTTTGGATTTTTACCGGTATTAGGATTTTGGATGTTGCCACTTGGAGTTGCCTTCATCGCACTTGATATCCCTCCCATGCGCCAAAGGATCGATGCTTGGCTTGTGATACTGCGTGCCAAGGCTCGCGGCGAAACCTAAACAGGCACGCGACCGACGACATCCGTTTGCATGCAGCGAGCAGCTGCGCGACCATCCCTTTCCACATCATTTGCTAATTTGAGGAGCGCATTATGAGCGATATCGCATTCCGATCTGCTACGGAACTTGCAGCTATGATCGCCAAGAAAGAAATTTCTGCACGCGAACTGCTCGACCACTACCTCGATCGCGTCGATCGATATAACGAGGCATTGAACGCTATCGTTGTGGACGTTCGAGACGAAGCTCGCGTAGCGGCTGACAAAATGGATGCCAGTCCCGGTGATGCTACTTTTCACGGTGTGCCTATGACCGTGAAGGAGTCATACGACATTCCTGGCGCGCCAACCACTTGGGGCAATCCAGCATGGCGTGACAACATTGCCACGGAAGATGCCGAATCAATCAAGAAGTTACGCGCTGCAGGCGTCAACGTTTTCGGTAAAACCAACGTCCCGATCTCTTTAGCAGATTTCCAAAGCTACAACGAAGTCTACGGCACGACGAACAATCCCTATGACCACAGTCGTATCCCCGGCGGCTCATCAGGGGGCTCCGCTGCCGCACTGGCTGCTGGTCTCACCGGACTTGAAATTGGCTCCGACATTGGCGGCTCGATTAGGAACCCGGCACACTTTTGTGGTGTTTTTGGACACAAACCAACCTACAACCTACTCTGGATGCGCGGGCACACCCCACCAGGGGACATTCGCTCAAGCTCTGACATTTCGGTCATCGGACCGCTCGCGAGGTCAGCGGAAGATCTCGATCGCGCACTTCGGATCATGGCCGGTCCCGACGATATCACCGCTCGGGGTATGAAGCTGGATCTACCTGAATGGCAAGGCCGGTCTCTGAAAGGACTAAAGGTTGCTGTCTGGAAAAACGATGAACATGCCCCAGTTGCCCGGGAAGTGGAGGCACGAGTGGATCTTGTCGCTCAAGCTCTAAAAGACGCCGGTGCCATCGTCAATGAAGATGCGCGACCTAGCTTCACCGCCGAGCACAGCAACGAGACTTACAACAACCTTTTGCACGCAACGATGGCGATGCGCATGCCCGAAGAAGACTACGAAGGCCTGAAGGCAATTGTCGACAACCTCGACCCTAATGACCAGAGCGACAACGCTAAAGTCAGGCGCGCACAGGTATCGAGTTTTAAGTCTTGGGGAGCGAACAACGAGCAGCGCCATCACCTTCGCTGGAGTTGGCACCAATTCTTCAACGACTACGACATCCTGCTTACGCCGATGATGGCAACCCCGGCTTTTGAACATGATCATCGAAAATTTGGTGAACGGACAATTCTAGTTGATAACCAAGAACGTCCATACTTCGAGCAGGTGTTCTGGGCAGGTCTAACAGGCGTTGCCTATTTACCCTCTACTGTCATCCCAACTGGACTAAACCCAGATGGTTTACCCATTGGCGTGCAAATCGTCTCTGCCGAGTACAACGATCTTGTGACGATAGGTATCGCCGCGGAGCTTGAGCGAGAAGGCTTTTCCTTCACCCCGCCACCAAACTATGTCGACTAGCTGTGACTAAGGCGCTCGCGCATCCAAATATCGCTCTGATTAAGTATTGGGGTAAGCAAGACAAGCTCGGTAATTTCCCAGCAACACCGAGCTTGAGCATCACGTTAGATGGATTGGTAACGGAAACTGTCTTAACAGATGGGAGCACTGATCGCTTTGTCATTAATGGCAAAGAACAAGATGACCCAAAGGTCGCTGGTTTCTTAGGTGCTCTACGCGCGAGCCTCTCAGTGCCGCCTCTAGAAATCGAGACAGTAAACAACTTTCCAACGGGTGCAGGTTTAGCATCTTCGGCGTCAGGCTTTGCAGCCCTGATGACAGCAATCAACGCACATTGTCAGTTCGGACTGAGCACTGAAATGATGAGCGACTGGGCACGACAAGGTTCCGCAAGTGCAGCTCGTTCGATGTACGGCGGGTTTGTTAGTCTCGTACCACCTTTGTGGCGCGCATACCCTGCAGCAAACGTTGATCATTGGCCGCTGAATGTTGTCATCGCCATTACGAGTGAAGAAAAAAAGGACGTAGGTAGCACCGAGGGTATGCGCCGCACGGCAGCGACCTCGCCCTTCTACCCCGCGTGGGTTAAAGACGCACCGGAAGATTATGCAACTGCATCTGAAGCAATCGCTCAACGAGATTTTGCTGCCCTCGCCGGAGTCGCTGAACTTAGCTGCCTGAAAATGCACAGCATTATGCTGACAAGCGTTCCAACGTTGAGTTACTGGAATCCAACTACGCTCTCTTGCATGGACGGCGTCCGCGACATGCGGCGTAACGGCATCGCAGCATTTTTCACCATTGATGCTGGTCCGCAGGTCAAAGTTGTATGCCTGCCCGACTCTGTCGAACAGGTGCAAGCCACCTTACGCGACATCCCTGGTGTGCTCACAACTAAGGTTTGTGCCCTGGGTGGGAATGCGCGGATACTCGATTGATCATCACTGCACCCGGCAAGGTTGTTGTTTGGGGTGAGTATGCCGTTCTGACTGGCGCGCCCGCTGCAGTCATGGCCATCGATCGTTACGCTTATTGCGAGTTGTCGACGAGCGCAAATTTCTCTTCGTTCACAGCACACGGTTTTCTTACCCCTGGTCTGCATAGTCCCGATCGAGCTGTACCAACTACTCCGGTAACGAGTCTCTTTGCGGCCATCTTGAAGGAAATGGGACACACAAAGTTACCTTCTCACCTCGATTGTGCCATGGACACATCGGCATTCTACTCATCTGGCACAAAGATGGGGCTTGGTTCGTCTGCGGCTCTTAGCTGTGCCATCTACGCCGGGCTATGCGGAATCCTAGAACACGAACCCAACTGGCAAGAGGCGCTTCGCGCACATCGTGCCTGGCAAGGGGGAGGTGGTAGCGGCCTGGATGTTGCTGCGAGTTGGCACGGCGGTGTCATTCGTTATCAACAAGAATCTGTTGCCCAAACACTATGGCCAGAAAACTGGCACTGTTCGATTGTATTTACCGGTAGCTCTGCCAGCACACCCACACAAGTGGCAAAGTTCTCAGCGTGGGGCGATAGCGAAAAAAGTAGTCGATTAGATGCGCTTGCACAAGCGTCCGAGAATTTGTTTCAGCAGAATCCTGATCTAGACGACTTGCGACACTATACGAGTCGTTTGCGTGAGCTAGACCGCGCAGGAGACCTAAACATTTTTACACAAGAACACGAAAGGTTAGCTACAATTGCGGGTGACCTGGATATGGTCTACAAGCCTTGTGGCGCAGGAGGCGGTGACATTGGAATTGCCATAACCGAAAACCCGCAATTGTTGCAAAAATTTTGCACACAAGCCGCACTGGCAGGATTCACAGCCCTGGATACGGAGATTGCCGCGCATGGCATCCAAACAAGAGAAAACGCCGACTAACAGTTCGCGGATTTCGAATTTCTTCAAGATGAGCATCGCGGAGCGGATCGCGGCCCTTAATGCTAACGGTTTGCTATCCCAGGACGACGTTCAGCAGCTCGTTACATCTAATCACCAACTCAACATCAACGCAGCCGACAAAATGATTGAGAACGTTGTTGGTGTGTTTGGGCTGCCTATGGGCGTCGCACTAAACTTTTTGATCAACAACAAAGATTATGCGATACCACTTGTTGTTGAAGAACCATCCATTGTTGCCGGACTATCGGGTGCTGCACGGATGGCTAGGCTCGGTGGCGGTTACACCGCAGCTTCTTCGGATCCAATTCTCATCGGTCAAGTTCAGTCAGTGATTACGACTGATCCAGCACAGGCCATGCAAACCCTTCTCGATAACAAGTCTGAGATCCTGTCATTGGCCAACAGCATGCACCCCAAAATGATTGCCCGTGGTGGTGGCGCACTGGACATCGAGGTCTATCACCACGTTGCAGAGCAAGACGGCCGAGATATGGTTGTCCTGCATCTCTTAGTGGATACAAGAGATGCAATGGGCGCAAATCTCGTTAACTCTATGTGCGAAGGCGTCGCTGCGCTTGTTGAACAGCTTACCGGCGGCACCGTCTTTTTACGGATTTTGTCTAACCTCACCGACCGAGCAATCGCGAAAGCCTCAGTCCAGATCCCTACAGCCAATCTAGAAGGCAAGGGATTCAGTGGTGAAGCGGTCCGTGATGGCATTATTCTCGCCAACGATCTCGCGCTCGCTGACCCATACCGCGCCGCCACTCACAACAAAGGCATCATGAACGGTGTCGACGCTGTCGCTCTCGCGACTGGCAACGACTGGCGCGCAATCGAAGCCGCTGCTCACGCGTACGCAGCCAGAGATGGTCGCTATAAGGCACTCACCCGATGGTACAAAAGTAAAGAGGGTGATCTCGTCGGCGAAATCGAAATTCCAATGAAAGTTGGTACCGTAGGTGGTTCGTTGGAGTCCAATCCTAGCGTTCGCATCAACCATCGCCTGCTAGGCTCACCTAGCGCCACAGAACTTGCTTCAGTCATGGGCGCTATCGGTCTTGCCCAGAACTTCGCTGCCCTGCGCGCTCTATCGACAAACGGTATTCAACAGAATCACATGAACCTCCACGCTCGAAGTGTTGCAAGCACAGCGGGGGTACCGGATGAATATTTCGAAACCGTGGTCGAAAGTCTAATCGAGTCAGGAGAAGTCAAGGTCTGGAAGGCGCAGGAAATCGTTAAGAATCTCTCGCGCAAAGCAACCCGACCGGAAGCGTCCGAACGCCAATCAGCAAGCGGCAAAATAATTTTGTTGGGCGAGCACGCTGTCGTTTATGGCCGACCAGCAATCGCGCTGCCTATTCCACTCGCCGTGGAAGCGACAGTACGTAAATACCCTTCCGATGAGGGCCAAGGTGTAGACATCCTAATACCTCGTTGGGGCTTGGAACAGAAAGTCCATGCTGGTATGCAAGGCCTCCCCGGCATTCTGGGGAGTATTCTCGATCGTCTAAATTTACTTGACGAGCACATGACCATAGAGGTTTTTCCGCATGTGCCACGAGCGATGGGTTTAGGCGGGTCTTCAGCTCTGGCCGTCGCCATACTGCGTGCGGTTGATCATGCCTTTACCTTGAATCTCGGTAACGAAACCATCAATGAACTCGCCTTCGAATGTGAGAAAGCTGCGCACGGCACACCATCTGGCGTGGACAATACAGTCGCAACTTATGGAACGCCTCTGATCTATCGCAGAGTCGATGACGAGCCCAAATTCGAAAGCTTAAAACTAGGCACCCCCCTTGATCTTATCGTTGGGATCACCGGCAAAGAGAGTCTTACTGCTGACGCTGTGGCCAGAGTCCGTAAAACGTGGCAACAATATCCAGAACGTTATGAAGCTGTTTTTGATCAAGTTGCAGACGTTACAGATGCAGGTCGCGAAGCCTTGGTCGCAGGTAACCTGGACGAGATCGGCGAGCTCATGAATCTCTGTCACGGCTATCTCAATGCTCTGCAGCTATCAACTCCAGAGCTTGAAGAGCTAATACACATTGCCCGAACAAACGGAGCCGTCGGCGCCAAGCTAACTGGTGGCGGTGTCGGTGGATCCATGATCGCGCTTTGTCCTGACAATAAACATGGGATCGAACAAGCCATGCAAGCCGCGGGTTTCCAAACCCTAGAAGTCACTATCACGAACTAGGACATCTATGAATTACCTACTTCGGCCAATCCTAGCTATTTTTCTTGTACTAAGCTCGGTTGCCGCTTCCGCTGATTCGGACCTTATCGGCCAATGGCAGCTACGCGTCGAAGGTCGAATGGGTATACAAACCCCTATTCTCACCGTTCGCGAGGCGGACGGTAAATTCAGCGGTAGTATCGGCGGAGCAAGGGGCCAACTCGACATTGAAACAATCACCGCCACGGGCAATCAGTTCTCTTTCCCTTTCAATATGACCACACCAAGGGGAGAGTTTAACTTGCTCTACAGCGGCACTCGCGATGGAGACAGTTTGACTGGCAAAGTTGAAACGCCGCGCGGTCCTGTGCCATTTACAGGCAAGCGGAAGTCCCCCTAATCTGAGATCTAGCCTAAGCCGGTGTCAGAGTGTTCGTTCCCGCAGCACACTCCAGCACGCTCCCTAACACCGCACCATTTCGTTCGGTCCGATCACCGGTGAAGCGCCACTCTGCCCGCGTACGATCCTGATCGACAACTACCGTCAGATAACCGTTACTCATTCCGTCGGCATATTTGATATGCGCACGTTCGTCTAATGCGCGCGCGACCAAGTTTTGCATCGCCTCAGATGTCGAGGCGAGCGGCGGTGAACTGACAGCGGGCGCGACCAATTCGATGGCCTGACTGCCTTCGCCATTAACGTCGGGAACTTCCATTCCCCAAGCGCTATGTACATCACCAGAAAGAATGACGACATTTTCAATCCCTTCATCCTCAATGTGGTCAAGCACTCGCGCCCGCGCACCTCGATAGCCTTCCCAGCTATCCGGATTGAAAGGGGTTTTGCCATCGGTCCACGGCGCAAACACAACCTGCTGGCCAACAAGCTTCCAACGCACATCATCTGCTTGAGTAGTGCTCAAGTGATTGAAGAAGAGCGACTCCTGAATCGGACCTAACAACGAACGCTGCGAATCGTTAGCCACATCAAAGTCTTCACGCCCACCTTGTTCATCGCGCCCTTCAAGTCGCGTATCAAGCATGACAAGGTCAGCAAGGTTACCGAAACGGAAGCTGCGGAAGAGCCCAGTCGGCACCTCTCGGATCGGCATCCATTCGTAGTAAGCCATAATTGCGTGATCTCGCCGGACATCCCAAGCACCTTCACCAGCTTCAGGATTATGATTTTGAGCACCACCCGACCATGAATTGTTGGTACTTTCGTGATCATCCCAGATCACAATCCAAGGGTGGGCGGCGTGAGCAGCCTGAAGATCACCGTCACTCTTATATTGGGCATGACGGGTGCGATAGTCTCCCAACGATACTATTTCGTGGTCAGGCGCCGGGATTCGATCTAGCGCTTCGCCGTTTCCGTATTCGGAGTTACCGTATTCATACAAATAGTCGCCGAGACTTAAGACTGCGTGCAAATCTTCTGTATTCGCTATGTCTCGATAAGCATTGAAATACCCTTGTGGGTAGTTGGCACATGATGTGACAGCCAAACGTACTTCACGAACATTGTGGCTTGGCAAAGTACGTGTACGCCCAACCGGAGATGCAAAGTCTCCAGCAGTGAAGCCATAAAAATAACGTGTATCAGGTGACAATCCAGCAGCGTCAATCTTTAGGGTGAAATCTCGCTCGGCTCGCGCCGTACCTGTACCGCGACGAACGACGCCTGATGGCGTGGGTTCGGTACCGATCCACCAATCTACCGAGATGTCAGCGTCAGTGCTCGAGGACGGCGAAACTCTGGTCCATAAAATGACACGATCCTGCAGTGGATCGCCACTCGCCACACCATGTTGGAAGGGACTCTGGCCAGTTGGGACCGTAGTTCCAGCAGAGAGTTTCTCTACCTCATCACTTGCGCCGCCAGTGCTCGCACAACCACTGACGCCAACGAGCGCCACATGCGCTAAAGATGAAGTCTTGAGAAAGCGTCGTCTGTCCATAGTGCCCACCTTTTGTTAGACGGACGAGTCTAGCAATGTCGTCTCATGCCTGCATTACATTGCCTCTACGCCGGGATCCAAGCGCCATGGAAACCGGCGGGAATCCGCCGACCCAGATCTACAACTGCAAGTGGCGCGTCGGCAATCCTGTGGGCATCTAGAATCCGCACTTCACTCGTATCGGTAGCCGCCCTGTAGACACAAACTAATACCCAACCGGCATCTTCTGCCGAGTCAGCGCGGCTTGTCGCTGGCACAAATACCGGCTCGCTATTCGAATCACCCGGATCGATGTCGTGGCATTCAGCATGACCCGTCTTCAGATCGTATTTCAATACTCCGCGCATCTCCGTATTGCTCGGTTGCGCTACGGAGTAGTGATATTCGTATGGACGCCCGGTTCGAGATTCGTTTATGCGCGGTAACTCTACGCGGCGGTCATCCAGCTGGGTCTCGGTTGCCGTACCAGCCTCGATGTCGATCACATAACGCCAGGGCACGCCTAAGGGGTTTGCTTTGAATTCAGTCGTGGCCATATCAAATTTTAGATACCAGGGATAGCGGACAACGTCGAAGACAATCTTGCTGCCAGCGATGTCGTAGGCATTGATCACGTGCTGAATAAAGCACGGTTCAATCTCTACCCAAATAACCTCTCCACTGCCTCGCGGTACGAGACAAAGGCGTGAGGGACGACCCTCCTGCCAACAAATCGGCATGCGTACACCCTTCTGAAGAAGAGAAAAGTCATACCCCACACTCAGATCCATCAAGATGCTGTGACTAGCGGTGATCGCCATGTCGTGCATCATTCCGGGACCCGCAACCTCAATCTCCAACTCGCGTTGCGATTGGCCTTGCGCATCAACCTCGCCATAAAGCAGCCAAGGCTGGTTCCAATCAGCGCGAAACCAAAATAGTTCGCCGGTCACGGGGTCAACTTTTGGATGCGCGGTCATGGCGCCAAGTGCTCGAGCGCCTTCAGTGCCTAAGTCGCTGTTAACCGCTAGAGGAACGCCGCCCTCGGCCATTGCGTACGTAGTACCACCGTGACGCAGGATGTTCACGTTTGGGTTCGTTTCAACAAACTCAGAGATATCTTCGATGTTTTGGTACCGAGCCCACGCATGCGATCTCACCCACCGGTTTCGATACGCTTGCGCTTCGCCATCGGCGAACTGAACGCTGTGTAGCATCGCAGCCTCTGGCCACCACGAGAGCACATCGCTACCTTCGGAGCGCCCGCTATACGGGTTCGGTCCATTGCGTAACAAAGCGCCGTTTAGCGCCTCGGGAATCTCTCCGGTGACCTTGAGCGCGGTCATTTCAATTTCATCTAGGACAGGGGCCAACGCGCCACTGTTCAAGTCAGGTACGCTCATCGTCGCGCCTGCAAGAGATCTAGGACTTCCACAAAAATATCTAAACGAGCCTCGCCAATATCTTCGAGCGGCAAACCAGCGAGTTGATCGTGCAGAATTTGTTGCGCATCACTTAGAAGTTCAGCGCCCCCTTTCGTGATCTTCGCGAGGCTTTGGCGTGCATCGCGCTGACCTCTGACCGTTTCAACGTAACCCAATTTCTCCATTGGGCGCAGGGCTCGGGTCACGGCAGATGCCGTTAGACCTACCGCATTCGCAAGATCAATTCGCGGTAAGCCCTTCGATCCAGCATCAGCAAGCACACTGACCAAACGATATTCACGAAACGTGATACCGCGTGTAAATGAAAGGGCCCGATCCATCTCGCGTTCCAGCCCAGCGGCTGTGTCGAGAATATGTGCTAGCAGCACCTCGGGATTTGAAGAAGCAGAACTGTTGTTTCGTGTAGACATGATTGCATAATACTTGATCAATCAAGCATTATGCAACTAATTAGATCCCGATTTAGTTAGCTAGCGCCCCAACTTGGTCGCTCGGCAATCTGTGCACGCCAACGATTGAGATTGGTAAGGTCTGGAATCGTTACAACTTTAACCATTTCGGCAAAGTCCAAGGCGATACCAAGAGTGATGTCGGCGATACTAAACTGAGCACCCGCCAAGTACTCGGTCTGATCAAGTTGCTCATCAAACATGGTCAAAGTTTTGGGTGCGACCTCGGCACAAACCTCGCCCCATTCTTTTACCGGTGTTTCCCGATCTTTAAAAAAGCCCGTGATGTTCCTGAAGGCACCTGCAACGTTGGACATAAAGTTAATTTCCGCTCGCCTGCCCCACATTTCGATTGTGGCCGCCTCCAGCGGAGTTGCACCAAACAGGTTCGGATCGGGGTTCAACCCCTCCAAGTAGCGGCATATCGCCACGGATTCTGACAAGAAGCTGCCGTCGTCTAGCTCAAGCACCGGCACACGTCCTGCTGGATTCTTGGCTAGATAATCATTTTGAATGTTCTCACCGGCCCGAATGTCGACCGCCACCCGCTCTAGTTCGACCCCCTTTTCTGCCATAAAAACATGCACGCGACGTGCATTCGGACTAGGTGCTTCATGTAGCTTCATTCATTTTCCTTTTGCTAATCAATTTGTTTTTGTGTCGTCATCTTCAAGCGTAATGTGGCTCACATCAGGTGCAGCCGGGGGCGGTGCTTTATCACTGTCGTTCAAATCCGCACCAACATCCGCGATGTCAAAGTCTGGATCAGGTACTGCTATTTCTTCTGACTCCTCAGCTTCAGAGTCACGCAACAGAGCGCCAACTTCGGCAAGATCAAAATCAGCGTCGATTTCAGCAACGAGCGGTGGATCCGAGTCATTGCCAAGGATCGCGCCTAATTCAGCGAGTGTGATGTGGTCCACCTGCGGAACATCCACTGGCTCTTCCGTGTCATCCGTTACGAACACCGAACCTTGGACAGACAAATGGTCGGTATCGATTTCTGGTGCGGCAATTACTTGCCGCTCGTCCGCTCGGAGCATATCCGCCCCGGGCGGGAGAACCTTGATACCGCCATCGTTTGCAGCACTCGTTTGCTCTTGTTCGGACGTTTGGGGTTCTGCTTGTGTTTTGGCTGGATCTGATGCTTCTATCTGACTAGCCGCTTCCGAGGCTGAGGCGTCACCGTCTGTCTCGCTGACAGGCAGCACGCGCAACTTGGCGCCCGCCTTCTGAAAGACTTGTTGATAGCGAGCGGCTGTTTTTTCGTCGGTTGCCTTCTTGACCACCACCGACTTACCCGAAAAGAGGACGTCCATACGCTTGTCATCTAATTTCAGGACCGTGGTCAGACGTTTTTTGACCACAGCTGCGTGCTGTCCTTCCGCCACTTCTCCTGAAAAAACGAGCCGATACTCTTGCGTCATGCGCGAGAGCGTACACGTGATTGCGTTCAAAACCTAGTCGGGCGACCATACGGTAAACACCATCGCGGAGAGATCATGGGAACCAGTGCACGTGTCGTCGTCCTACCTGAATCGACATCCACATTAAGGATCGAAGAGCTGACTTTGCCCGACCCTAGTCCCCACCAAGTTGTCGTCAAAGAATTCGCATCCGGGGTCTGTCATTCACAACTTCATCAGATGCATCGCGATCGAAGATCCCCTGTAATACTCGGACACGAAGCGACCGGTGTTGTTGTCAAAGCCGGTGCTGAAGTTTCCCACGTCGTTGAGGGCGACATCGTTCTCTTGACCTGGGTACCACGGAATATTGAAGCCGCAGGCAGGGTGCCAGAACGTGCTGTCCTCAATGTCAGCGACGGCGTCGCCCAATCCGAGAACGTGTTCACATGGGCAGACCACACCATCTGTGACGAACAATATATCGTCAAAGTAGATCCCAATATCAAGAAAGACGTCACGGCCATCATCGGCTGCGCTGTGATGACTGGCGCCGGTGCAGTCATCAACACAGCGAAAGTTCAGCCAGGTCAAAGTGTCGTTGTTTTCGGGGTTGGCGGCGTAGGCTTGAGTGCTGTTGTCGGCGCCAAAGTTGCCGGGGCAAACCCGATTATCGCGGTTGATCTAGATGACAAGAAATTGGAATTCGCCAAAGCTTTCGGCGCAACGCATACGATCAATGCCTCCGAAGTAGACCCGGTTGAAGCGATCCATGAACTAACGCCGAAAGCCGGTCAGTTTACGATCAGCCGACAACCCGTTAGCGGTGCCGACTTTGCTTTCGACTGCATCGGCATCCGCACCACCATGGAGCAGATCGTACCTGCCTGTCGCGGCGGCCACTTTGGTGCGAACGACGGCGGTACTGCCGTCCTAGTCGGGGTGCCATCAACACCTGTTGAGTTGAACGCCGTGGACGTGCTGATTAACGAGAAGCATTTCATTGGGAGTATTGGTGGTTCCTGCGCCCCAGATCGTGACTTCCCGCGGTTTTTGGAGTGGCATGACAGCGGCGAGCTCAACCTCGACGCCATGGTGACCGAGCGTTATTCCATCGATCAGATTAATGAAGCCACGCAAGCGTTGGAAGCTGGTCAAATCAGCGGTCGCGCCATCCTCGAGTTCTAACCGTGCGGGAATTGGTTATTACAGAGATCACTCGGCCTAGCCCGACGTCCTATTTCGGACCGAAAGAGAAAGGGTTTTTGTCCTGGGATACGTTGATTTGGCGCTTCGCCGCAGAGAAATCTTATTGGGTGGTGACCTCTTACGAGACGCCCCACACAATGCCTGTATGGGGCGTATGGCACGACTGTGCCTTCAGGTTCTCGACCTCACCGGTGAGTCGCAAGGCGAAAAATCTCAAACAAAATTCCAATGCGATTGTTCACCTCGCAGATACCGAAGCTGTCTTCTCTCTACACTGCACCGCCGCCGAGATCACCGCAGAAGACGAACTGCAGACGTTCTGCGGCGAATACAATCCCAAGTATCGCTGGAACTTTAAACCGACAGATGTCGCGGGCGGTGCATTCGCCTTGACCCCACATACCGCGTTCGCTTGGTCCGCTGGAGAGGGGGCTGGTTTCCACGACACCGCCACGCGCTGGCAATTCGAAGTCTCAGATTGATGTACACCACACACTTTATCGCTAACAAAAACTTGCAAACCGCCTATCACGATCTAGGCTCACGCACGCCAATTGTGTTCGTGCATGGTTTCACAGGCTCCAAGCTCGATTTTCTTAATCAACTTGCATGGTTTTCTGAGACTCACCGAGTTATCGCCTACGATCAACGCGGTCATGGGGAATCCACCAATCAAGGTCCGTACACGCTCGATGAGCTAGCAGACGATCTCATCTCGTTCCTCGACGCCCTCGAGATACCAACGTGTCACATCCTTGGCCATAGCATGGGCGGCATGGTTGTCTTGAGAGCCATGCTCGCACACCCAGAGCGGTTCCGATCCCTCATCCTCATGGACACCGCACCACACGGTATAAAACTATTTGATGAAACAATCAGACAGCGCTTAGTGGATATGGTGACTGAAGGTGGTTGCCAGTCTTTAACTATAGGTATGCGCGACCAACCTCAACCACCGAGCGTCCAGAGGGGTGTGGACTTCCTGGGCGAGAATGAACATTGGCGGCGCATTACTGTGAAGTTGGAGCAAATGGATCCAGAAGCTTTTGCACATCTTGGTGATGAACTCGCAGACCAAACCGATCTAACACCTCAGCTAGAAAATATTGCAGTGCCCACAACCGTAATTGTGGGCGTGGATGACAAACCGTTTCTTGGACCTTCGCGATTAATGGCTGACGCCATCGATGATGCAGAACTCCGGGTTATTGAAAAGGCAGCTCATAGCCCTCAGTACGAGCACCCGGAAGAGTGGCGCGCTGCAGTCGATGCACATCTACTACGCGCTGAGTAGATGTCGTTGAGCAGAGCGCGCTAAAGGCTTTATCCAAGCTGAAGGCTCTTCGTCAGGACCGCTGAAGGCTCTCCACGCTGAAGGCTCTTTATCCACGCTGAAGGCTCTTATATACCTCCTGCAACAAGTTGTAGCCGCGGGGGTCGCCGAGCACGCTGGGCAGCATACGATTCATGACGTACGAAACACATAGTCGTGCATCCGCATCGACCACGATTGTCGATCCACCCCAGCCGCCCCAATAGGCGATTCTCTCATTCGGACCCATTGGCACTTCTTTGCCGTTCAACCCATAGCCCATCCCGAAGCGCATCGGCACACCGAGCACTAGATCTTGGCCATAGATCTGCTCATCAAAAATTCGGTTCACGCCCTCTTCTGACAAAAGGTCAACACCAAACGCAGACCCACCGTTCGCAACTGGTGTTTGCGCTCGAACGACAGATCGTGCATTTCCATGCCCATTGGCAGCCGGAATTTCTGCCAATCGCCAGCCAGCGGTCTTCGAATCTCTCGCGTTCGGCGCTGGACTGCGGAAGGTCTTCGCTGCTACCGAATCAGGATCGGTTGCTTCGCCACCTGGCTGCTCGTCTGGTGGTATTAGCTCACCGATCCTCGGCCAGTGCTCCTCTGCAGTACCGATGTGGAAGTCAGCCCCCAAAGGACCGGCAATTTCGTCTGCAAAAAACTGCCCGATCGACTTACCGGTGACACGTCGAACCACCTCACCGATTAGATGACCTTGTGTCATGGCGTGGTAACCGCTGGCAGTGCCTGGTTCCCACCATGGGGCTTGTTCGGCAAGTGCGCGAACAACGTTGTCCCAGTCATACAGCGCATCACCGCTCATCTGCTCGTCGAGCCCCGACAATCCAGCTGTGTGAGACATAAAGTGGCGAACTTCGATTTTTTCTTTGCCGTTCTGTGCAAACTCAGGCCAGTACTTGCTCGCTGGCGCATAGAAATCTATCTCCCCACGATCAGCAAGCACTAGGGCGCTAAGCGCGGCCATTGTTTTTGTCGTCGAGTAGACATTAACGATGGTGTCTTCTTCCCAGGGTTCTGTGCCTGCAGCGTCTCGATGCCCACCCCAGATATCGACCACAAACTCGCCTTCAACGGTTACCGCAAACGACGCACCAACATCTCCATGCTTGGCAAAGTTGTGTTCAAACAGGTCTCTGGCTGAAGCAAACTTCTCATCAAATGAGCCTTTGATTTCCATGCAGATTCTCCCCCTTTATTATTCCTTGTTGACCCCTAGCTAGCTCTTGTCTAGCTATACCCGTTCCCACTGTAGCAGCGTAAACGGAGGCTCGGCGTCTTCATGATGCTCAAACACCCCACGAACGCTCGCACCGATCTCCACATCAGCCTCGGCATCACCTAACAAGTTACCGACCATGCGAACGTTTCCTGCGTGGGGTAACTCAACCAACACGACCACGTAGGCGCCCTGTTCGCTCAGCGCAGGATGGACTGGGTGCCAAACTCGTTCGTAGCTGTAGATCACTCCTTCTGGGGCGACCTCGACAAAAGTCACTTCATCGCTATGACAGTGATGGCAGATCCATTCGGGACCCCACTGATAACCTTGGCACGACTGGCACTGCTGAACGCGCACAACGTTTTCGCGCAACCCCGACCAAAAGGGCTCGTCCAATTCTGTCCCTACGGGCTGAGCAAGCCCTGGATTTAGATAGTATTCACTCATACTGTTGCCTCACTACCAAAGATTGAACAACTCACCGGGGTCACCATCGGTCCCGATATCACCATCGAGACATCCGCTTTATCCACCTGGCTAGTCGACTCTCCACGCACCTGTCGGACCGCTTCAATGTTTAAACCCAATCCGTGCATATAACACTCAGCAAGATTGCCACCACTTGTGTTTAGCGGCAGATCACCATTTGTCAGAAAACGATCCTTGGTAAAAAACTCGTTACAAGCTTCAGGTTCGCAAAAACCGTGTTCCACAATGCTCATCAGCACGCCACCTGTGAAATTCTCATAACTCTGCAAGACATCGACGTCCTTCGCGGACAACTGCGCCATTTCATAGAGACGGGGCGCGAGGCTTTTGAAAGTCGACGTGGCATAGTCGGGTGTATTATGGACGCTGGCCCCCGCTCGATAGTGCGAGCCACCCACAGCCCCAAGTATGTAACAAGGCTTCCCTGGGAAATCCTTGGCTTTCTCAGCAGACACCAACACCATTGCGGCTGCGCCATCATTCTCCAAGCAACAGTCATATAGGTGAAATGGCTCGACGATCCAACGCGATTCATCATATTTCTGCTCATCGAGCGGCCGTCCGTGCATGACTGCTCGAGGATTGGCTTGAGCATGCTCATAACAAGCCAGCGAGATCGCCCGTAAGGCACTTTGCTCAACGCCATTGTCATGCATGAAGCGCACGACCTTCATGGCAAACATTTGTGCCGGTGACATGAGTCCATATGGAATCGTGTAGGCGAAATCACCGCGAATCGAGTTAGTGCGTGGTCCCTGACCAAACCGCCCGAACTGTCCTTGCGCGAGCGCTCGGAACACAACCACCGTATCCGCTACACCCGCATAGATCGCTGCCGCTGCATTGGATATGGCAGCTGAGCCGCCACCACCGCCACCACCCCATTGCATATTCGAAAAACGAAGTTCTTTGCAGCCGAGTGCAGCGGCAAGTTTTGATGGATCACTACGGTCATTGCTATAAGACGCAAAACCGTCGACATCCTTTGGATCGACTCCAGCATTTTCACAGGCTCGCAAGATCGCACTGAGTGCCAACTTGAACTCTGCATCCGGCGCTTGGCCGCGTTTGTAGTATTCGGTCTCGCCGACGCCGACAACGGCGACCTGACCTCGCATGGTATTTGACATATTTGCCTCCCTTGGCCACATTACACGCGATTGAACAATAGCTAATCAAGGGGAAAAAGATGCCAATTGATCCTAATGCCGTAGGTGTAAAAGGCGAACCGAGGAAGAGAAGTTGGACCAGCAAGGATGCATTGCTATATGCGGTGGGCGTTGGCGCCGGAACAGATGAGTTGCCCTATACGACCGAAAACACTAAAGAGACCGTACAGAAAGTACTACCTACCTTCGCCGTGATCATCGGTGGCGGTGGCTCTCCCATGGATAAAGTCGGTTCTTTTAACCCAGCCATGATGGTTCACGGCGAGCAAGGTATCGAACTTCTGGATGAAATCCCGGCCGATGGCGAACTCGAAAGCGTTGGTGAGTGCACCGCTATTTGGGACAAAGGCAGTGCTGCTGTCCTCGAATTTGAATCTACCAGCACCAACACCGCGACCGGTAAACCGTTACTCAAAACACGCACGATGCTTTTTTGCCGCGGCGAAGGTGGCTGGGGCGGCGAACGAGGACCGACTGACAAAATTGAATTCCCTGACTGGGCTGCGGACCACGAAGTCGTCTATGCAACCCGTGAGGACCAAGCCCTAACATATCGTCTAAGCGGAGACAGGAACCCACTACACTCTGACCCGTCATTTGCTGCGATGGGAGGTTTTGATAAACCGATTTTACACGGACTTTGCACCTGGGGTTTCACTGGGCGCGCCTTACTCCATACCCTTTGCGGATCGGATTCTTCACGTTTCAAGGCGATGAATAGCCGATTCTCTAAGCCTGTGATTCCAGGTGACACATTGACAATCAAGATGTGGGTTGACGGCAATGAAGCGCTATTCAAAACGGAAAACCAAAATGGTGAGACCGTGATCGACCAAGGCGTTTTTAAGTTCAGTTAACGGGATGAAGCTTGCTCTACAAATAGTGGCTCTTGTAATCGGATCCGTCGTGACCGTCGCGGTTAGCGAGATCGCCTTCATCCAATGGATGATAATGGCGCCGCTAGATGTGACGGCCTCGCCGATCCTCCGGGGTTCGATGTGGGCACAGCTTTTCTTCACAGGGGTCGGGGTCGCTGCCCTGATTCCTGTATTTCGCAGGAACGCTCGCGTCTACGTCGGTGCCTACCTCGCCCTAACAACCGGTCTTTACCTATTTTTCATGCTCGCAACGCTGAACCCAGCAGGGTTCGCTATTCTTTACGTCGCGCCGGTGTTGGGCGGCATTCTTCTGTGGTCTTGGCTACTACGCCATAAGATCTCAGCCGAGTAACTAACTGTCCCATTGGCTCGAGTTCTGCTGCTAGTCGGAACCAACATTATTTAGCAGTATTGCTAAATAAACTAAGGCGAACTATATTTAGCAAACCGGCTAAATAAAACTTGCTAAGGTATCCATCATGTCCAACAAAGTCATTTGCCAATATCGCGTGAAATCCGGTAACGAAGACGCATTCGAGTCCCTCTTATTCAAACATTGGCCGACCCTCCACAAGCTTGGTCTTGTCACCGACACCCCCTCACAACAATTTAAGGGCCAAGAGCAAAACAGCGGCGAACCTCTCTACTTTGAGATCTTCGAATGGTTAGAAGGCGCGGTCGATCGTGCGCACGAACATCCGGCCGTCATGGCAGTTTGGGAGCCGATGGATCAGTTGTGCGAGGCGCGCGGCACGAAACCCAACATGGAGTTTCCTCACGTCGACGAGATCACAGAAACTCAGTGAGCAAACAGCGCAAGTTGGAGGGTATACAGGATCTGGAAGTCGCAGACGCGGTTTTTGCCGCGCTAGCCCACCCTGCTCGCCGGCAAATATTGCTCGCCGTCCACTATCGGGGCAGCTGCAATGCTGGGGAGATTGCAAATCGATTTGAGTGCAGTTGGCCAACAACAAGTCGACACTTAAGCACTTTGGTTAAAGCTGAACTGTTGCAAGTCGACAAGGCTGGTCGAGAGCGCGTTTATCGCGTGAACGCCGACGTTCTGCGCAACGTTTTAATGCAATGGCTGGATTTTCTCGCCTAGACAAACACTAGGAGCGGGTCCACTCGTACAGTTCCGCAAAGGGATCCCAGCTCGGATCGGCATGGCGATCAAATTCGATACCATCTGCGACTCGTTGAGCTATCTCAGGTCCGTGCAGTTTTTCAATCAGTGCCAGCACCATATCGATCCCAGCCGAAACACCCGAAGACGTCCAAAACCGGCCATCCTCAACCCAGCGCGCCTTTTTCTGCCAAGCGACATTTGGTCCTCGTGAAACGACCCATTCAAAGGCAAGTTTGTTTGAAGTTGCTTGGCGGTCATCTAATAGGCCGGCGCTTGCGAGTATCCCGGCGCCTGTGCAAACAGAAAGGACATAACTCACAGAAGCTGACACCGTCCGTAGCCAATCTAAGATCGTTTCGTTGTCAGCCTCTCTTCGAGTGCCGTTCCCACCAGGGACCAGGACAATATCCAAGTCATTCGGTGCCGCAATCGTGCGGTCGATGGCTACCCGAGGACCCTGGGCACTCCGCACAGTACCTGCCTCAAGCCCGACCATTTCAACAGCATAAAGACGACTCATCACGCCAAAAATCTGCGCGGGGCCGAACACGTCCAACAGCTCGAAGTCGTCAAAAAGCAAAATACCAACTTTCGTGATCGCGGTAGTCATCGGATTTGGTGAGCCTCCGTTGTGAGTGTCGTGCTACAAGAGAATGAGGACAAGAGTATGGAACTTGGCTCGGTACGACCATGAAAGCGACACATATCCGAGATGAACCAATTTCCTCCCTACCACAAATGTCACAAGCGGCGTAAAGTCAGGTTGAAGCCACCCGGAGATATCGATGGACAACATCGCCATCGCAGAGCGGTTTATTACCGCGATCGATAAGGAAGACACTGAGGCTATGCGCGAGATTTACGCACCGGATGCCAAAATTTGGCATGACTTCGATCGTCAAGAACAAAGCGTCGACACCAACATCGAATCGCTCCTAACTTTGCGCCAAGCCATACCAACTGTGCGGTGGGTTAAGACTCGCATCGAGCCATTACCCACTGGATTTCTGCTCACCTATAACCTTACAGTGACTTTTGGTGAAAGGACTCTCGCGATACCAGCCTGCGTCATAGCGACTATCGCCAACGATCGAATTACGTTTTTGGAAGAATGGGTCAACGCGACACCAATGTTCAAATATTTGAGCCCGGAGCAGCTAAAAATCCTGACCGGTTAACTTCCGGCCATGATATTAGGTCCGCGTCGTAGGTGGTGGCCACCATCAACCGCGAGTGTCGTCCCAGTCACCCAGCTCGACTCCGGGCCACACAAAAATCGCACTGCACGAGCTATATCATCAACCTGCCCAACCCGCTTGATGGGCATGCACGACAGATAATCTTCCCGAATGGCATCTGTTTGGTGGAGCCCAGCAGAGAGGTCCGTCACCACGAGGCCAGGACACACACTGTTGACCCGAATCCCAAACGCACCTAGTTCATCTGCCGTGTTGCGTACCAGCATATCGATACCCGCCTTGCTGGTGCAGTAAGCCGACATCAACTGGTGGGTGCGCAAACCTGCGATTGAAGATATGGCGCACATGGCGCCACCGGCTTTCTGCATCGCTCGGCCGGCATGTTTGAGGGTATAAAACGTGCCATTTAGGTTCGTTTGGATCACCCTGTCCCAATCTTCGGTAGAAGTTTCCAGAAATGGTCCTCCGGCGCCGGTGCCTGCGTTAGCTACCGCGATAGTGAGCGGTGCTCGCACGTGTGCCGCGTTAATGGCAGCAGCAACAGATGTCTCTTCAGATACATCCAACACGCTAACGGCAACATCCCCATCGAGGTCAGCAGCAGCGCTTTCCAAACGATCGCGACTCCGCCCCGCAATCGTGACAGTTGCGCCGTCAGCTAAGAAAGCTTTCGCACACGCGAGTCCTATACCGCTGCCGCCACCGGTGACAAACGCGTGTTGGTCCGTTAGATCCATATCGGTTCTCCTTTCATTCGTTCTTTACACCCAGGCTACTCTATCTCCTCCAACGGTGCCTAACAGGAAGGAGCTAGCCCGCGGACGCGATTGGCTTTGAACCCCAAGCGCAGGTATCCTTCGCGGCTTTTTTGAGTGAGCACAACTGTGAGCAGCACGGAACGAACCTTCGAAGTATTGGGCGCCAACTTTGCAGCCAAGCATTGGCCAAACGCCGAGGGTTATCCGACGTTGGCTCTGCATGGATGGCTCGACAATGCCAACACCTTCGACTTGTTGGCGCCTGCACTCCCGGAACTCAACATTGTTGGTCTAGACTTTGCTGGCCATGGAAGGTCCGATCATCGACCCCCTGGTGTGCACTACCACTCGTTACTCGACGTCCAAGATGTCCTCGCAGTAGCAGACCAACTAGGCTGGACAACTTTTCGACTAATTGGCCATTCCATGGGCGCAGCGGTCGCTAGCGAACTCGCAGCCCTCTTTCCAGAACGGGTAGAAAGTGCCGTTCTCATAGATGGCTTCCTCGCCACGGGTGGCGTATCTGCGGAAGAGCGACTGGTTCAAAACCGCGAAGCGCTGGTGCGCATGTTGCAACCAGCCAAAGCACCGAGAGCGTTTCCGAATGTGGAAACGATGGCAGATCGCGTCACCCAGGCCACAGACCAGAGCCTTGAGGCTGCTCGCGTACTGGTCGCGAGAGGCCACAAAGAAGTCGATCAAGGCGTTACTTGGCGTACGGATCCACGCATCCGTTTTCCAACCCCTATGCGCTATACGATAGAACAAGTTGATCACCTCATTGCCCGCACGACATCACCGGCTCTCCTATTGGCAGCACGTGATGGCGACAAATGGTATCAGGGCGAAATCGAACTCCGTCAACAAAGTCATCCAAACCTCACTGTCCGCTATTTGGATGGGCCACATCACATCCACGTGGAACCAGCCTATGCTGACACGGTGATTGGAGAGATCAGAGATTTCTGGCAACTCGAACCGGAAATTGCCGCAGCTTCATAGTCGGGAAACCTGGCCAACGCTCACGCCATACACCGCGTTAGCTAACCGGCTACACCACCTAGTTCCTTGGTCCCAAACATTTCGCAGTCTGGGCGTGGATTGTTGGGCCATCGTCCCGTTGGATCGCGACCTCGACAAATGACCGCGGACCGAGTCCATCCGAGCGAAGCTTCATCTTTGACCCAAACTTCGGGCGGCACATAACGAATCGTCAAGCCACAACGCCGATGATCAGAGAGGTTTGCTTGGGAACCATGCACGAGAAGGTCAGTGTGCAAAGAGAATTGCCCGGCGTTCAGAATCAACGGCGTCGGCGGGGCGAGCTCGCTCCGATCTTTTACTTCAAGTTCCAACACCACGTTCTCGGTGCGACGTTGCCATTCGAGTCTTCCTTGTCGATGACTACCAGGGAGAAAACACATCGGTCCTGCATCCGGTCGGATGTCATCAATCGCAATCCAAGCCGTAACCGCACGTGACGGTCGAAAAGGCCAGTACGGCGCGTCCTGATGAAATGGCACAACTCTTTCATCGTGTGGCATTTTGCAGAAGTAGTGGGATCCCCAACAAACGATGTTAGGACCAATGAGATCTTCGACATAATCGAGCAGCTTCGGGTTTGTGACGATATCGTAGATACCTTGGCAAAGATGGTGGTATTCGTTGATGTCATAGGCGTCACGACCACCGGCTTGAACCTGTCGCAACAAGCCGTCCAGATAATTCCTCTGCCGGGATGCTTCGTCCCCTTCGAAGAGCGTCAAAGGTGCAACGTAGCCATTTTCGTTAAAGGCGTCGACTTGCTCAGCCGTCAGATGCTGTGGAGCCCTCTCAACGGGAGTGAATTGCATATCAGATACTGACCCTACGCCAACAGAGCTTCTGTCGCGCGCTTGGCCATCACTTTGACGAGGTGGGCGCGATACTCCGCGGACGCATGCAGATCGCTATTGAAGCCTGCATCAGGCACTTCAACGCTATCTATCGCCCCTGGTTCAAGGTCTGCATTCAGAACATTCTCGATCCCTGTCGCACGAAAGGCACAAGGTCCAGCTCCGGTCACACCAACGCGCACACCGTCTGAAAACTCCGCAACCAACACACCAACGACTGCATAACGAGAGGCAGGGTTTGGAAACTTACTGTAGCCCGCTCGCTTTGCTACGGGGAAATCTATACGCGTTATGATCTCGCCTGGATTCAGTGCCGTCTCAAACAAGTCCTTAAAAAAGTCATCCCCAGCAATTTCTCGCTCCTGGGTGACAACGGTTGCCCCTAAGCCAACAACAGCCGCCGGATAGTCAGCAGCTGGATCACTATTCGCGACAGAACCACCCATGGTGCCCCGGTTTCTTACTTGGTTGTCACCAATTAAGCCGACAAGATCACATAGGACGGGGAGCTTGGCTGCGATCTCACGTGATCCTGCAACAACATTATGGGGCGTGAAACCCCCGACACTCACCACCGTATCGCTGACGCTTATCCCGGTAAGCTCCGCAATACCTGACAGATCAATGAGATCTGTGGGTGCAGCAAGTCTCTGTTTCATTGTCGGGATCAAAGTCATGCCACCACTCAGATACATCGGATCGTCTGAACCTTGGAAGATCGAAATCGCATCATTCAGGCTGGCTGGCTTGTGATAGTTGAATTGATACATTGGCTACTCCCCTCGTATCGCTCGCCAGACCTTTTCTGGCGTGGCTGGCATACTGATGTCTTTGTTACCCAGCGCATGGGTAATCGCGTTCATTATCGCGGCTGGCGAACCGATGGCACCAGCTTCTCCGCATCCCTTTACTCCGAGCGGATTGTGCGTACACGGCGTCACGGTCGTGTCGACAATGAAATCTGGCAGATCGTCGGCTCTCGGCATGCAGTAATCCTTGGGCAACCCCACCGTGAACCTGCCCATGCACGATCAGCGGATTGATGATGTGGCCAAAGTCGTCAACTGCCACAAAGTCCACTAAATCGACAACACCAGTCTCTATGTCAATTTCCACCTCAGCGATGTGCGTGCCAGCGGGATACGTAAAATTGCCGGGATCGTAAAATGCTTTTTCACTTAAGCCTGGCTCCAAATCCTCCGGGTAGTCCGCAGGAACGTAAGACGCAAACGCGATCTCTTGGATCGACATTGATTGGTTACTATCAGTCAATGTGAACTCGCCATTGTTGAACTCAACCTGGTCAATGCTCGCCTTCATCATATGCGCAGCGATCTTCTTCCCTTTCTCTATGATCTTCTCTGCCGCCATCACGAGCGCCGAGCCCCCAACAGCTAATGATCTGGATCCGTAGGTTCCGAGGCCAAAATCCATTCGACCCGTATCGCCGTGCACAACGTCAATATCGTCGTACGGAATACCTAACTTGTCGGAAACAACTTGGGCAAATGTAGTCTCATGACCCTGGCCGTGACTGTGAGACCCAGTAAAAACGCTGGCAGAACCCGTGGCGTTTATCCGAATCTCCCCGCTCTCATACAAACCGACACCAGCCCCTAGCTCGATAGCGAGTTTGGAGGGTGCTAAGCCACATGCCTCGATGTAACAAGCGAAACCAATGCCACGTCGCTTGCCTTGTTCAGCGGCTTTCGCACGCCGCCCTTCGAACCCATCGTAGTCTATGGCTAGCACCGCCTTATCGAGACTTGCTTCGTAGTTGCCTGTGTCATAGACCAGGGCAACAGGCGTTTCGTATGGAAAGTCCTCCGGCTGGATCATGTTCATCCGACGTAGATCGGCTGGATCCTTACCCAGTTCTCGGGCCGCCCGCTCAACTATCCGTTCGATCACATAAGTCGCTTCCGGTCTGCCAGCACCTCGGTATGCATCTACAGGAGAGGTATTGGTATAAACCCCTTCCACCTCAACGTAAATGTTGGGGGTTTTGTATTGACCCGCGAGCAACGTACCGTATAGATAGGTAGGTACGGCCGAACCGAACGTCGACAGATAGGCACCAAGATTGGCGGTCGTCTGCACTTTTAGCGCGGTGAATCGACCTTGTTCATCGAGGGCGAGTTCCGCGTGCGTCACGTGGTCACGACCGTGAGCATCCGCCAAAAAACTCTCACTTCTTTCTGCCACCCATTTTATGGGTCGTCGAAGCTTACCCGCCGCCCAGATAACAGTGGTCTCTTCTGGGTAGACAAAAATCTTAGAGCCAAAGCCTCCACCAACATCGGGCGCCACTATTCTTAGTTTGTGTTCGGGTGCGACCTGGACAAAAGCACTTAATATCAAGCGCTCTAGGTGGGGATTTTGACTCGTCGTGTAAAGCGTGTAGTCACCAGTAGCCGCTTCAAACACACCCAGGCATGCCCTTGGCTCAAGTGCATTCGGAATCAGTCGATTGTTCGTCAGGTCGATCGTTGTTACGTGCGCGGCTTTCGCAAAAGCCATGCGTGTTGCGTCTTCATCGCCAAGCGCCCAGTTGTATGCAACGTTTCTATCGACGCTTTCGTAAATTGGTTCCGAAACTGAAGCCTGACTGACATCGATGACGGCATTGAGTTCTTCGAAATCCGCGACAACCATCTCAGCCCCTTGCTGAGCTGCCTGGACCGACTCAGCTACGACCATCGCGTACGGTTCGCCGACGTAATTGGCAAGCGTTGCCGCCATTGGTGGATGGGGTGCAGAGTTCATGTCACTGCCGTCCTTGCTTTTAACAAGCCAACCACAGGGGAGATCACCGAGCCCATCAGCAACCAATTCAGCGCCGGTGTAGATTGCGATAACTCCTTCTACAGAGAGCGCCTCAGTCGTTTCTATGCCGTTGATCCGCGCACGGGCATAGGGACTGCGACAAAACGCTGCATATACTTGGCCAGGTTGATTGAGATCATCCGTATATTGGCCTTCGCCAGTAATAAAACGCTGGTCTTCACGGCGCCGAACCGAAGCACCTATACCTTGAGGATTCACTTGCGCTGCTTCACTCATGGACCTTTCTCCTAGCTCGCGTCAGCAACTGACTGAATCGCGCGAACGATGTTGTGATAACCCGTGCAACGACAGATGTTGCCCTCGAGCCCTTCTCTGATAGAGCGATTGTCGAGATCGTCTACGTTGTCGACCAAATCAATGGCTTGCATGATCATGCCTGGCGTACAAAAACCGCATTGGAGCGCATGGCACTCGCGAAACGCTTCCTGCATGGGATGGAGATCTTCCTGTGTTCCGATCCCCTCGATCGTGGTCACTTCGGCACCTTCCGCTTGCCCAGCTAGGACGGTACACGATTTCACCGCGCGTCCATTGAAGTGCACCGTGCAGGCGCCACACTGCGATGTGTCACAACCCACATGCGTCCCAGTCAGACCAAGATGTACGCGTAATATATCGACTAGCAGCGTATTTTCCGGCACCTCTACATCTTTGGGTTCACCATTTACTTGCAACGATACTTTCATTCACTCCTCCCAATTCAATCTATATGGCAAACAACATTGCCAACGCCAAAACTACAAAGGCAATTATCCAAATCGTGCCACCCCCTGCGGTTTCATACTTAGGCTTGTCGGACTGCTCTACCGAAACGTCTGCAACGCGCGCGGGTACATCTACTCCTTCCGAACCTTCCGAACCTTCTGCACTTTCACCACTGTCGGCACGAACGTAATCTCGAAATGCAGAGAAAAACTCGTCCGCCATTTTCCGCGTAGCACCATCGACTAGTCGACTGCCAACTTGCGCCAGCTTACCGCCGACGCTTGCCTTCACTTGATAGGTAAGTTTGGTATTGCTCGCATCGATTTCAGCGAGCTGAACACTTGCTTCGCCTTTGGCGAAACCAGCAGCGCCACCCTTTACGCCACCTCTTATCCTATAACTCGAGGGTGGATCTAACTCGTCCAGCTCCAGAGCTGCTTGAAACATCGCACTAACAGGGCCGACTTTCGCCTTTACCTTAACGTCGAAATTAAGATCATCCGTGCGCGCAACTTCTTGGCAGCCGGTGATGCATTGACCTAATACATCAGGATCGTTCAGCGCTATCCACACGGTCTCGCGTGCTGCAGGAATGTCGTATTCGCCAGATTGCTCCAAAGTTCCCCCGAACCCATTATTCTCAGTCTGTCACCTCTTGAGATCGCAGCGACGATGACCGTATCCAGTAAGTAGCGTGCATGAATCACCGGACGCTCGCAAGCCAAGCTAAGACGAAAGTGGCTCGCCGCCAAACTTCTCTTTCACCGCAATTTCACGCACCGGTTTGCGACGCAGTTTAGTGAGCTGTTTGACCGGTTTCCCGATCGGAATCATAGCGGCAAAGGCGAAGTGCTCCGGGATATCCAACAAGGTTTTGAGAGACCCTTCTTGGCCGCCCACAAATGTGGTCAGCGTACCGCCAAGACCCTCGTTGCGAGCGGCTAACAAGATGTTCCAAGCAAACGGATAGATAGAACCGCCTGAGATTACGCCCACGCGATCAAGCTCCGAATCAAAAGAAGCGACGACCGATAGGTCGACACAGACGATAAGCACAACCGGCGCATGACATAGCTTTGTAATCATTTCTCGGGGCACGGGCGCCGCCGCTATCTGATCCGCTGAAAGCTTGGTCGCATCAATCGTATTCCAAGGCACCTCGCCAACCTGGACTTGAGCCACGTATCTTTGGAAGGTTGGTTCGATCAACGGCTCCAAAGCAGACTTGGTCTCTTCATTGCGAATAGCGATCACTTGCCAACCCTGGCGATTACCGCCACTAGGGGCAAATCTCGCGTTGTCTAAGATCTTCGCGAGCATCTCATCAGAGACTGGCTCATCAGTAAAATCACGTGCCGCAAACGTCGTTCGCATCACCTCATACAGTTCCATGGATCGTTTCACCCCAAATAAAATATGACATCTGTTTGACATTCTCCCTTATAATGGGACCTGACAACTTCGTTGTCTTACCGCATGTTTCGCCTTCGATAGATAGCACGATCGATCGAGCACAAAGGCTAGAGAACAAGATGTCCAAGTCCACGCTTGCCACCTTAGCGCAGTCGGCTTGAAGGAGACAGCCGCGTACAGTACTGAACGTGTAAACCGCCAGTACAGCAGATGCAGAGGGCAACCAATGCATTTGACTAGGTACCTAGGGAATAGCGAGCGAGGGTGCTAGAGCAGTCGAGGTAGTAGATTTGGATCTACTGCAGCGAATGAAAAGCAACCTTCGAGATGCAACATATCACTTTGCATTTCGAGCAACGAAGAGACCTTATATGAATAGTTTCGAAGACAATTCACATCAAGAACTACCTCCCGAAGTATTGATGCGGGGACTTCTGCGAGCCTACTACTGGATGGATGAAAGCTTGCAAAACGGCCTGCAGCGAGCTGGGTATAGACCACGGACGCGTACCCAAACCATGATCCTTATACACATTTCTAATGGCGTCACCCGCGCAGCGGAGCTCGCGCGCGCCTTAGGTGTTAGCCGCCAGGCCATCCAACAGCAGATCAACGATCTCGAACAAGATGATCTCGTCACGCAAATTCCAGATCCAACGGATAAGCGGGCGAACCGAATCATCTTTAGTGAGCGCGGTGCAGAGCTAATCAACCAAGCAATGGAAACGTTGCGTGGTGCAGAACAGGCCCTGGCGATGCGGGTTGGTTACGAATCTGTGAGTCAGCTGCGTAAGGCGCTCATGACTGATTGGGGCCCCGTCATCGGCGAACAGAGAGCACCGGGACGTAAACGCTCAGCCTGATCTCTTTTGACCGACCTTGCTATCTAGGAGGCTAACTAGTCGCTAACCAGGACACACGGTAATGCTGATCGGCGATGCAACAAATTCGTCGGTCAGTGAACCATTTCGTCGCACTGAGCGACGATCTCCCCCTATCAGATTTATTCTGCACGCCTACTTATCGCGAGATGGAACATGGCAATGCGGCGTTTGGTTTTAATTGGCTTCACATGCTTCGTTTGGGTTATAGCGATCGCTGAGATGGCCCAATAGTGAACGGAGACGTACACGGCCCGTGGCACCAGGTTGGCGGCGGCTTTAAGTCACACCTGCAAACGTACGCATACACGGGTCTTTTTTGCTTAGCGATAGGCACCGTCAATTGGCTCATCGACGCTGAGGTACCCCTCCTAACCAGCATAGCGGTCTCGTTCTGTATTGGCTTCTCGATCAACACGACGTTCGTCACCCTCGGCGGGTTCTTCAATCAATTTCTCAGCCCCTACGTCAGTCCCATCCCGTTAACAGCCATCGGACTTGCTATCGGTCTCTATCTCGCTGGAGCCTTGGTCGTAGGTGAGCCGCTCTACTTTTTTACGCAGAGCTTTGCCACTCTCGTGTTCGGTGTGTTCTTCGGCATCGTAGGATTTCTGCTATTCACCACTCGAGCACGGCTGCTGGCTACTCAAGCTCAGCTCGCACGGGCTGAAGCTGAACGCGCACGCCAGGAACGGCTAACGCTCGAGACTGAGCTGAAGTTACTACAGGCACAGATAGAGCCTCACTTTCTGTTCAACACGTTGTCGAACATTGCAGGTCTGATCCATACCCAACCGCACCAGGCCGAGGAGACTCTGCTCAATTTCACGAAGTTGCTACGAGCCTCGCTGACGCGCACCCGGATGGCTGAGACGTCGCTCGCTGAAGAACTAGAAATCGCCAAAGCGTATCTAGAAATTCATCGGATTCGTATGAGAGACAGACTGGAATACGAAATTTGCGCAGACGAGCAAGCAAAACAAACCCCTATCCCACCGCTCCTCGTTCAACCCCTCATTGAAAACGCGATCAAGCACGGCATCGACCCGAAAGAAGAAGGCGGCCTCATCTCGATCTCAGCAACCCTCGAACAAGACAGTGTGCAGATTTCGGTTCGTGACAATGGTATGGGGATCACACCCAACAATGCCAACGGCACGGGAACGGGCCTGAGCAACGTTCGTCACCGCTTAGAAGCTCTCTACGGAGCCAGGGGAAAGCTGCGTCTGCGCGAGCACAGCGAGGGTGGCTTAGAGGCGATTTTGACAATTCCTCGCACGCCAGAAAGCGACCTAAATGTGGCAGCAGACTTATCATGACCGGTAGGCCAACTGCGGTTCTCGTTGACGACGAGGCTACCTTGATTGACTACCTGAAAACTAAGCTTGCACGCCTCTGGCCAGAACTTGAAATCCTCGGCACAGCAGTCAATGGTCGCCAGGCACTCGCGTTGGTCAAAGAAGTGCAGCCAGAAATCGTTTTTCTCGATATTCATATGCCCGGCATGACCGGACTACAGGTCGCCGAAGCACTACCTACAGACACAAAAATCGTTTTCGTCACCGCCTTCGATCAGTACGCCGTTGACGCATTTGAGCACGCCGCTATCGATTACATCCTAAAACCCGTCCACGACGACCGATTACAGCTTACCATCACAAAACTGCAGGAGACCAAAGCAGCACCTCGCGACGAATTTCTCGCCGTGTTGCGCGAGTTACAGTCGACAAGTTCCGGTCGGTATCTAAACTGGTTGCGGACAGGTCTAAACGACACCACTGAGCTCGTCTCGGTTGATGAGGTGATCTACTTTCAAGCGGATCAAAAATATACAACTGTGGTCACGGCTAGCGACGAAGCCATCATTAGGATGAGCATCAAGGAGCTCGAGGAGAGTCTCGACCCCGATGTCTTCTGGCGTATCCATCGAGGCACCATCGTCAGAGTTGATCAAATCGCGAGCGCTGTTCGAGATCTTCGTGGCCGTTACAATCTATCTCTGCGACAGAGAGATGAGACATTACGCACCTCACAAACCTACGGACGTCTGTTTAAGCAAATGTAACTTGCTACACTGCCTCGGGTTTTGATTAGTCGTCGCGGAGCAACTTGCATGGACTTGACAGCCTATCTTGAACGGATTGAATTCTCGGGTACGCCAGCCGTGGATCTCGCTACACTTAAAACAGTCCACCATCAGCACCTGTTACACATACCCTATGAGAACATCGACGTGCAGCTTGGCTCACCGCTCGATTTCGACATGCAAAGGATATTTAACAAACTAGTCACCGCAAATCGGGGTGGCTGGTGCTATGAGATGAATGGGCTGCTGGGTTGGGCACTGCAGGAAATTGGCTTTGAGGTTACCAGGATGTGCGGTGGGGTAATGCGGGAGTTTGCTGGCGATGAACAAATCGGCAACCACCTGATCCTCGAGGTCAATCTCAACGGCGATCGGTGGCTCGCGGATGTGGGCTTGGGAGACGGCATCCGTCAGCCAATTCCAATCGCCAAAGGTAGCCATACTCAACAAGGGCTATCCTACAAACTCGCAACGATGCCGGACGGATTTTGGCGTTTCAGCAACCACCAACATAGCAACGTCAAATCCTTCGATTTCATGCACCAACCAGCTAATGAAGAACAGCTTGCTCAGCGCTGTCAGTGGCTTCAAACCGATCCACAGTCGCCGTTCATGATGGCGCTAATCATCCAACGTTTTACTCCTGAAACGATCGAAGTCCAGCTAGGCAAAATGCACACGACTATCCGCGCTGAAGGCAAGCAAACAACAGAGATAAACTCGTTGGAAGCAATGCAAGAGCATTTGCAAACAACGTTCGGACTGAGTGTGGATATCTCACCAGCTTGGGATGGTATTCTCGCCGCACACAAAAAATTCACCGAAGAACGTACCGGCTAGTGGCAACTGCGATCCTCCTAAACAAGCCGTTCAACGTACTATCACAGTTCACTGATGAGGCTGGACGTCTAACTCTCAGTAAGTTCGTCACAAATCCTGCAGTACGAGTCGCTGGACGCTTGGATTACGACAGCGAAGGTTTGTTAGTACTTACCGATTCTGGCCAGTTTCAACACACTCTCACCCATCCCGATAAAGCCATCACCAAAACGTACTGGGCTCAAGTCGAAGGCGCTCCTGCGGAAAGCGATCTCGAACCGCTACGTACAGGTTTGGAGTTGAAAGATGGACCCGCACTTCCTGCACGTGCACGGCTGTTAGGGACACCACACCTGCTTTGGGATCGTGACCCACCAATTAGACATCGTGCATCGATTCCAGAGAGTTGGCTCGAGATAACGATCAGCGAAGGGCGTAATCGACAAGTTCGACGAATGTGCGCAGCCATCGGCTTCCCAGTACTGAGACTCATCAGATATCGCGTTGGCTCGTGGACGTTAGATGGCTTGTTACCAGGTGAAAGTAGAGAGGTAAGCATTCGCACCGACCGATCATGATCGAGCGTATCTAGATCATGTCGACTTGACGGTTCCAAACGGTAGGATCGCCACGGTTACCTTCGCGCCGAAGTTTCTTGAGTTCGGTGACTTTGGCATCCAAAGACTCTTTGCTTGAAACAAAGCGGCGTAAATCCATACGGGCTTCTTCTAAGGTAGGAAACGGTCCGACATCCTGTTCACGCGCAGCGTAGTACCAAGCGTCGTCGACCCTGAAAAAGCGGTCCTCGCTTCTAAACAGATGAACAGATCCCTTGTCATCACCTTTCCTCATAGCGGAAGGATAGCCGACCCTATCGGCTCAAATTGCAACTAGGTTCACAGAATGAGCAATCAAATACTTATCATTATTTAGTTTGACTTTAATTTTATTTAAGTTATTGTTTAATTATATTTAGTCAGACTTGAATATATTTAATCGAATCACCTAGTACAACTCGGAGATAACATGAACTTCCCAAATTGGTTACGCCAACTCGACGAAACCGACATCCATTTCCTGAAGCGCATGCTGCTGGCTTCTGGTTCTCTCAAGCAGCTGGCGGAAGAATATGAGGTTTCGTACCCAACCATCCGTCAACGCCTGGACAGAGTCATCCAACGGGTGCATCAGGCAGACAGCAACCCAGATGACGATCCGTTCGAATCGAAGGTTCGACAGCTCGTATCAGATAACGATCTTAACCCCAGCACCGCGCGAGACTTGCTCGAATTACATCGTGCAACCCGCCAATCCAATTCATCTACTCAAGAGGTATCAGAAAATGGTTGATCCATGGTTTTCCCAAGAAATAGCCCCTTGGCTGTCCCTACTCTCGCTCTTCTCACTCCTCAACTTCGCCTACGGTTGGGCGCAAAAAGGTCACAAGAGAGAGCTGGTCATGAACACGTACAAAGGGGTAGTCCTCTTCGGGCTGGCACTACTCGTTGTTGGCATAATCGCCTACTTCGTTGATCAACCCTACTGGGTATGGTTTTCGTTGATCTTAGCCGGTGGACTGCTAGGCGGGCTGATGGTTTGGGGCTCAACGCAAATCACGAAGCTCTACGACGAAGCTGAGTTACGCAAGACAATCGCCAATGACCTATAGGGTCATCTCACCCACCACGACCGGTTGAACTTTACCGCCCACCGCGAGCGTATCTGCCACATCCAGATACAGCCGCGAGGGGCGGTTAATTTCCACCCCTTGATCAACCACGACTCGACCAACATTTCCTTTGTGCTTTTTCAAATAAGCAGCGAAAGCCGAATTTGCAGAACCCGTGGCAGGATCCTCTCTAGGACCGGACGCGATAAAGAACATACGCGAAGCAAAATCAGCCTGAGGTTCATAGGGCTCTGCGCTCACTACAAATACTGAGCGCGCTGGCAGTCCTTGTGCGATCAACTCATCGCGCAAGTTAACGTTAAACGTCGCCTTCTTAAGCGCTGCTAGATCACGCACCGGAACAATGACGAACTGGGGCCCGACTTCAAGCATCTCCACAGGCAGTTCAGCAGATAGGTCTGAAACGTCCAAGCCGATGAGCTGAGCCGCGCGTTGAGCATCCAGTTCACCGTGGAAACTAACTGGCGGCGGCACCATCCAACCAAGATCAGCCTCAAACTCAACCGGAACTGGACCCGCGGCAAGATTTAGAACGATACGTCCACGGCCTTGGGTTAATACCCACGCCGTGCCAAGGGTTGGATGACCTGCAAACGGAAGTTCGGATCCGGGGGTAAAGATCCGAACTGTCGCTTCAGTGTCCGACCGCGCCGTTATGAACGTTGTTTCGGAATAGTTCATTTCCAACGCCACCGCCTGCATTTCTGCATCTGACAAACTCGCGGCATCTTCGATCACTGCTAACTGATTACCAGCGAGCTGCGCTTCTGCGAATACATCAACAATGTGCATCCGGTATTTTCGCGTCATATCTTTCCCCACGTTTGTTTTTCCCCACGGTTGTTTTTCACAGACGTTTGTTTTTCACCGACGCTATTCTGGCGAATCACCAACAATATATCTTGGTCCGGGCCCGTTTTTGTTTATCCGATCGTCTGCGTTGTACAACGTGCAGTTTTCAAGTGACAGGCAACCACAACCAATACATCCCTCCAGACGATCACGCATTTGCGTCATGAGCTCGATCTTCTCATCCAATACCCCCGAGAACTGTTTACTGATTCTTGTCCAATCTCGCAGCGTCGGGGTACGACCACTCGGTAGCGACTCAAGTCGCTTACGTATGTCCTCCAAGGTAAACCCCATTTGCTGGGCGATTAAGACGAACGAGAGCCTGCGTATATCTGAGCGAAGAAAACGTCTTTGTCCGCCGTTGTTGCGGATCGGACTGACCAACCCTGCTTCTTCATAGAATCGAATTGCCGAAATAGACAGTCCCGTACGGGTGGAGATTTAGCCTATCGACAGTCGCTCATTACCTCTCACGCGATGCTCTTTTGTCATTTGATTTCTCCTCTTTTCCTCTGATTTCCCCTCTTTTTTATCTGATTTCCCCTCTTTTTCCTGATTTGAAATGAATGACAAAAAAGCTTGACCTAAAGTAAGGTTGAGGTATTAGCATCCTCCTCAATCGCTCAAGATGTCAACTGGAGAATCGAAATGGCCAAACTTGAACACGTGAACGTAACCGTCTCAGATCCAAGCCGCACAGCAGAACAACTATGTCGGTTGTTCGACTGGCATGTCCGCTGGGAAGGTCCTTCGCAGATGGGTGGCAACACAGTACATGTCGGCACCGACGACGACTATGTGGCGGTCTATACATTCGACGGCAACCCACCCGGCGAAGGCAGGACTGGGTCTCGGCGTGGTGGCCTTAACCATATCGGCGTTGTCGTGGATGACCTTGATGCGACTGAAACTCGAGTGACCGAACTAGGGTTCGAACCATTCAACCATATGGATTACGAACCAGGCCGTCGTTTCTATTTTCTCGACCATGACGGAATCGAGTTTGAGGTGATTAGTTACCAAGCTTAACTATTGAGAGCTAGTTATTAAGAGTTAGCTACCGAAGCTAGCTGTTGAGAGACAGCGACAACCCTCTACCAAAACAGTCCAACCGAGGTTTACCCTGCCAACGCGTCAGCAATATGCGGGTAGACCGCCGGACTGAACATCAGGCCACTGTGCGTGCCATCGATCACGATGTTCTTGCCAAACGGTAGTTTCGCGCTTGAAGGTGGCACCACCGGATCCTCGTTAGAGTAAATCGCAGTGACCTTGGTAGATGGCGCAAGTGGTCCGAAAAGATCTGTGTAGTACTCACACCCACAACGAGGTGCAGTGCAGTCCGCATCCACCAGTCGCGTCGCGGCAAGGCCCGCATTAATCACCCAACGTTGGATGTCGTTTCCCTGTTCCATTGATTCGGCAAACGCAGACACGCCTTCTGGCCCCGCATTCAGAAATCCGCCAAGCGGAGAGCCAACTAAGATTAAGTGCGAAACCTGCTTACCAAGTCTGGTTGCTAGAGCTTTGGCAAGGAGACCGCCTCGGCTATGGCCCAGAATCGCAATCGGAGATCTATCCTCAGCAAGTAGAGGTTCAAGCTTCGCCTGAACATCTGTCGCCATGCGTTTAGCACAACCTAAATTCAACAAAATGTCGGAACTTAGCGGTTGATAGCCGATCCGCGATAACCAGTGTCGGACGGTTGTTAGATAGAGATCGTTGCCCATCAACCCGGGTAAGACCAGAACTCGTCGGCCGCTGCCGCGTGGCATGCCAGTGCCGCGCAGCATTGGATCTCGATGTAACGCCAAGAACTCAGCCATTGCCTGGGCTTCGTGAAAGAACGACGTATCAGCCATGCATCCGCTCCTGTTTAGTGGAGGATCTCGCCCTTCAATATTTGATCGACCGCATAACCAACCCCCGCCTCGTGGTTCGCGCGCGTCACATAGTCTGCATGACTTTTCGTCGTCTCATCAGCCTGCCCCATCGCCACTGCGGCACCCGCTGCCTTAAACATCTCAAGATCGTTTTCCGCATCTCCGAAAGCCACTACTTGTTCTCTTGTAATGCCCATCTCTTCACATGCAGCTTGAAGCGCGGCTCCTTTCGTCGCCGCCTTAGCAGTTATGGTGATGATAATTTTGCCGCTCGGGCCAATAGAATCAAAAATGTTCACTTGGTCTGCAAACTTCTCCTGCAGCTCGGATCGTATCCGTGCAATACAGGCACTTCCCTGAATGGCTGCGATTCGCGGTGGATCGTCCACGTCTAAATTGAGTGCACGAACCCACGACATTTCATCGCCCATTTGGGTCATATCCGGTTCACCATCCAGCTTCAAACGAACATCGGCTCCGAAAGTGACTGTCGCTATGCAACGCTCTCCGTTACAAAGGTCAAATAGCTCTTTTGTAAACTCTTCTGGCAGTCGATGGTCGAATATATCCAGTTGACGGCTTGGATCATAAACCTGGGCACCTGAACAGGCGATGATGAGGTCCCTTATGCCAATTTGGTCTGCGATACGCTGTGCTATGTGCGTCCAGCGCGCCGTGGCGATCATCACTTTGATGCCCATGTCGCGGGCACGTCGGAGCGATTCAATATTGGCACTTGGCAGCTCCTCTCCAACAAGAAGCGTACCATCTAGATCAATCGCAAATGCGCGGTACTTTGTACTCATAAAATGTAGTGACGAGATTATATAATCGTCTTGTATACCAAACTTAGTTAATATAGCCAAACGCGCTAAAACGCTTACGCAACAGTAGCACGACAACGGAGACACTAATGAAAATTAACGTTGAGATTGATCTTACCCCGGAGGAACTGCGTCGATTTATGGGTCTGCCTGACGTGCAAGGTTGGCAGCAGCAAATGATGGAATCTTTCACGAACAACCTGCAAAACTCCCAGGAACAACAGCAAGAATTTGTCACCAGTTTACTGACCGGTGCTTTCGCACCTTGGCAAAATTTTGTTGGAGGCATGAATGGTTTCGGTAATGTCTCACCTCCCAAGCCCGACAATAAATAGCCCGACAATAAATAGCCCGATAGAAGTAACCAGACACAGCCGGTTCCTCATCTTATGCGTCTAACAGATCAAGCAGCAGCCAGTCTTTTTTTGGAGAAGACCGGGGTCGCCATGCAGGTCAGTGCTCTTTCTATCCTGGCAACCAATCCCGACCTCGATGCCATTCTCAAACACGTCGGTTCACGCTTAAGTAGCCTACCCCACTACCGCAAACGTCTCGCATTCGTACCATTCAATCTTGCCCACCCGGTTTGGGTCGATCATGAAGAGTTCGATATTGCAGAACATATAACTAAGGTCGAACTACCGGGCGATACCTCAGTTGATGATCTGATCTCCCACGCAGTGGATATCGGCACCAAGCCCCTAGATCGAACCAAGCCGTTGTGGGCGATGCACTTGGTTAGCGCTAAAGATCGCGATCAAACTATCCTTGTACATGTTGTCCACCTCGCCGCCTTAGACAACGTTACGCTCGGGGAGGACGCACATGTGTTCTTCGACTTGCTCAGAGAACCGCGTGTCGCGCCACCAGAAGACTGGACGCCTGAAGCTGCACCTTCCGAGATGGACCTTGCCAGCGAAGCGGTCAAAGACAACACCGCAGCTTTTGCAGAACAGTCCCGTCGCCTCGGAAGTTTTTCCGAACATGGCAGTGAAATGATTCGCCGTGCAACTGAGTCAGTGACGCGATTCTTAACCGAACCGATCTGTATTGCCCCTTGGAACCAAGGTCTTGTCGGCCAGGCTAGGGAGTTCCGTCGCATCTCGGTCCCATATCTCAACGTCCGAAAATTGCGTCGCAAGCTTGGCGGCACCGATAACGACATTGTACTTACTGTGTTGGTTGAAGCAGCTGCGCGTTATCTCGCTAACAAATCTGTAAACGCAGCCGGTCGACATCTGCGTGTTTTCTGCCCAGTCAAAGTGCGTCGCGAAGATACTTCCGGCATACGAGGTAGTCGAATGTCCGGGGTATTCCCCGTTGCCGATGCTGAGCCCAGGGCAGTACTTGATCGCTTGACCGAAATTCGCTGGGAAAATGAGTCGATCAAGCAAAACCGAGAAGCGCAAGCACTACAATTGCTGAGCGAACTTGCACCACCTCTCCCGACGATCCCAGGCGTAGACGACGCAACCGCCAGCCGTTTCTTTGGACAGACCCCACTTAACTGGTTGACATTCAATCCGATCAATTTCTTCCAACAATTTATGCCAGGCAATCTCGCAACCTCCATCTCGAGCAGTCTACCGCCAGCGTTTTCGCAAATGATGGCAGGGTTTAACTTCAGTGCCGTCACTGCAAACGGTGCCCAAACCTCATTGTTTTTCGCCGGACATGAAGTGAAAGAACAGCTCTTTGTACCAGCACTTGCAGGCAATCTAGGATTCGCAGTAGCTATTAGCACCTACGCCCAAACCCTGACATTCAACCTCGTCGCCGATCGCGTATTGATGCCAGACATCGACATGATGCAAAGCTCTGTAGAAGCCGTTACACAAGAGCTCATGCAAGCAGCCGAATTATCAGACAACTAGACAAAACAAAATCCTTGGAGCTCATATGGCCTTACCGGAAAACGTTGCAAATGCCGTCAGCGAATTTCCACTGGAAGTAACGCTGGACGATGGAGAAACCGTCGAAATTCGCGTTGCTGAAAAGAAAGCTGCAGAAGCCATTCTCAAATTCGCAACAAATCTCGACGAACAAGATTTGTTATTTTTGCGCGTCGACATCACCGAACCGAAGGTGGTTGAAAACTGGCTCAAGAATGTCAAAAAAGGCGAAACGCTGTCACTCCTTGCATGGCGCGGAGAGGATGTTGTGGGTTACGGCACGGTTGATCGTAATAGCGCTCGCTGGACGCACAGGGTTGGCGAGATTCGTGTCAACGTCGCACCAGAGCTCCGGGGTCAAGGTTTAGGTCGACAATTGACCGGCAAAATCTTCGACATCGCACGACGCTTAGACCTCAAAAAACTGACTGCCAATATGACGCCAGATCAGATCGGTGCCCAAGCAGCATTCACGCGACTCGGCTTCCGTCCTGAAGCCCTACTCGCCGACTACATTGAGGACCGCAGTGGCGAAACACATGATTTGGTGATCATGTCATACGATATTGACGGACTTAACGGGCAAATCGACTCGCCGTTGAAGCTCTAGAATAAAGCGCAACGCACCAATGCAGGCCACGTAAGACTATTTCATTGCACCAATGTCACCCATTTATGTAAAACTACTTACCATATAATTCGATAATTAGTACATAAACCCCGATTAATGGCTATTTTTCTACTTGCAATCACGAATGCTGTACTGCACAATTGTTTTCATTGTGCGGTGCACACAAAGCACCAACCTAATTTTGAACATTCAATTTGAACGTTCAATAGAAAATACAACGAACTAGAGGAGCAGTTATGAATCCGTTTGAAAAGCAGATAGAGCTGGGTCGCGAATTGATGGAACTCAACACTCAGTGGTTCCAAAAAATTACCGAATTTGATGCGACCAACTTGCAAAAGTACGTTGAGATGAACCAAGAGTTCGCCTCTCGTCTACCTGAAGTAAAAGACGTGCAAACCTTTGCAGAACTACAGCGTGAGTACGGTGAGACTTTGTGGTCAGCCACACAGAACGCATTTCAAGCTCGCGGTGAGCTACTGCGCGAAGCTGTAGAAGCAAATGGCGATGTCGTTAAGACCGCGTTCAACACAGACGCGGCTCCAGAATTGAAAGCCGAGGAGAAAGTCGAAGAAAAAGCTGCATAAAGCTCTTTCTTAAGACTAGAAAAACCCGTGCAACGCACGGGTTTTTTTATGTGTGACTTAGGCTTCCGAATCGATACCAAGTACTTCGTTGTGCTTAGCGAGCATCGCCTGATAGATCTGCTCTGTTGCCTCTGGGACTGACGTCGTTTCATCAAAGTACAGCGGCGCCAAAACATGTGCGGCGACGGGACCCGGCACAGACTCTTTGGATCCTGGCGGACGTATCGCCTGTAGCCCTTCAAGATAGATGGGAACTACCGGCGCGCCTGTCTGCGTCGCCAAGATTGATACCCCATGTTTAAACCGCGAGAGCTTGCGGCCGCGAGCGCGTGTTCCCTCTGGGAAAAGCATCAAGTTTGCCCCCTGTTCGAGGAGCCACTTCGGGTAATCCAATGAACGGGATCCGCCGCCGCGCTGTATCGGATATGTACCTAACGCCAAGGACACGTACCAAGGTTGCAGCGTAATCTCTTTGCGCCCGCGCAAGAACCATCTATCAGCAGCCGCACCTATATATAGGTTGGTCCGTATGCTCCATGGCACCGCCTTCATCAAGCAATACTGGTCGTAGTGGCTGGCATGATTGGCGACGACAATGCACGGCCCTTTAATCCCGTTGAAATTCTCCCGCCCCAGAACCGCGTGATTCGTAAAGAATTTTCGGCCGTAGCGGCCATAGTTATAGTCGTAGAGTAGAAAGCGCGCCGCACGCGCCCACCACTGGATCTGCCATTTGTGCGGACCCGCTGTGCGGATCTCTTGTTTAAGGAGTCGCTCAAACAGCGGCAGTTCAAGGGCAGGCAAGATCGCTGTATCTGCAGTCACGCTCCACTCTTGTGCGAGCGTTGCACGGTAGGCCAAAAAATTGCTGGGGGCTTCGATGATGTAGCACTGATCCCAGACACCCAGCAACCGATAAGACGCGATGACTTTGGCCTCCCATCGCTCCAGTCCGGCCACGATGCCTTCTAACGCTGCGGCGTTGTCGCTAATGGCGCGCAACCCCTCAGAGTGGTCGCGCATGAGGAGAATGTACTGGCCCATCTCTAAGTCGGACCTTAAGTCTTAGGCGGCGCCGCAGACATCAGCGTCACAAATTCATCAATACTAACTGCGGGTAACGTGACAATTTTGATGGTGCCGCGCGCGCCTAGCTCCATCGAGATTCTCGCCATCACCTCGTTGCTCGGTGCTTCGATGACGTTAACGAAATCATAACCGCCCAGTGTGGCGAACTGGTAGGTCACTCGCCCACCCATTTCCTCCAACTCTTTATTCACCTCCTGCAATCGCTCAGGTCGGCTTTTCAACGTCTTGCGTCCTTCATCAGTCAAAGTACTGAGCATGATATAACTCGCCATAACACTCCCCTGAAAGTCAGTCGATCTAGCTCCATAGTCACCCAATAACTGGCCCTATTCAACCACCCAGCTCAGTCACTCACGATGGTGGGAGGTTCTAGTGTTGCAACGCAACATATTTGGGTAGGGGGGTAACACCACAAACGCCGAATAGCCTGTTTCACCTCCGATTTCAACAATTTTCCTCAAAAAACCTACAAAAAAGCCATATTGCGTCGCAACATTCTTGTTGACTCAAATGGAAGGCACATACACACTCAGGGAGTCTTCAAGGGCCGAGGTACCGTGGCACAGACTAACGAACAATCCGATTTTTCTGGCAATCGCAGTGACGATTCGGGATCGCGAACATCGAAACTCGCGGGTCCAGGGATGCTCGATTCGCTGACAGAGCTGCCACGGACCTTGTTCGAAGTCAGCATGCTGACGACGCAATGGGCATCTCTCATGCGCGAAGCACCCGAAGCCCAACCCCATCCTGTTATGATTCTACCGGGGTTCAGTGCTGGCGATAGCTCTACAGTGATGTTGCGCCGGTTTCTCACCCAACTTGGCTACAAGCCACTGCCCTGGCTTCAAGGTGTTAACACAGGCCACCCCAGATTACTTGAAGCAGCGATGATTCGTTTCTATCGCCTCAGTCACTCTATGGGCACCAAAATCAGCTTGGTCGGCCAGAGCTTGGGTGGTGTCTACGCACGCGAGATCGCCAAACAGTTTCCGGACGCGGTTCGTTCCGTTATCACTCTAGGCAGCCCTTACGGCGCCACCGAAACTGGCTCAACCAATCCGTTAGTGGAAAAGTTATTCGAGCGTATGTCAGGCTTAACCGTCGAAGAGTTAAGAGCGATGATGCCTAGCGCACGAGAAAGTGCACCTCTCGCAATGCCCACAACTTCCGTCTACAGCAAAGCAGACGGGGTTGTCGGATGGGAAACGTGTATCGAGCCGGAGTCTCCAACAAGCGAGAACATTCGCGTGTGGGGCAGTCACAGTGGTATGGGAATGAATCCCGATGTATTCAGAATCGTCGCCGATCGTCTCGCTCAAGATCCCGAATCGTGGCAGCCATTCAAAGCCGACCGCACTTGTCTGAAACTCATTTACCCACCGACAGACAAACGTGCATAAACTTAAGAAATATCCCAATCGTCGCTTGTACAACACGACGGAAAGCAAGTACGTCACGATCGACGACGTGCGCGACATCATCACTAAGGGTGAGAGTATTGAAGTCGTCGACAGTAAGGACGACGAAGACATCACACGATCAGTTCTACTGCAAATTCTTGCCGAACAAGAGAGCAGTGGCCACGGGACTGTCCTCACAAATAGGGTCATCGAGCAAATGATTCGCTTCTATGGCGATCAGCTCGGTGCGGTTGCCGCTCGCTACATCGAACAAAGCGTTGTCACCTTCTTAAACCATCAAGATCAGATGCGGGCGCACTTGAAGCAGCTCAACGACCTGAATCCAATGAATATGATGAAACAGGTGTTCGACCCTCCAGCACCCACGCCCAAAAAGCCCGAGTAGACGCTGAATGAAGAGTTTCGCGCTCGCAGCGAGTGATGGCGTTGACGTTGCTTGCTACCACCGGCCAACCGCTGCACCACGGGCTGTCGTTCACATTGCTCACGGCATGGGTGAGCACGCCCAACGATACGATTGGGTTGGCGAACAATTCGCGCTCGCTGGACTCGCCACATATGCCAACGATCATCGCGGCCATGGCCAAACTGGTAGCGCAGGAACTGACCAAGCTCAAGGTTACTTCGGTCCAGACGGCTGGAATCGAGTTGTTGCAGACGCCTACGAACTAAACCAACACATACGTGCGAACCACCCTGATGTACCGGTTATCTTGTTAGGCCACAGCATGGGGTCCATGCTGGCACAGCACTACATAACACGACATGGCAGCTCGATCGATGGGCTTATCTTATCGGGATCGCCTGGTTTCAAAGCGAAATCGCGCAACCCGATTCCTGGTTGGATTCTGGGTTTCGAGACGCGCCGCGTCGGTATATCCGGTCAAAGCCCACTCATGCAAAAACTCCTGTTCAGTAGCGCAAACAACGACTTTTCATCTGAAACGGCTACGGGATTTGAATGGTTGTCGCGAGACCAGAGTCAGGTGGATCTGTACGTGCAAGACAAAAACTGTGGGTTCGTTATCGCGACTGGCTCGTTGCGAGACTTACAGGCCGGCGCTGCGGTTGCCGCGGACGCCGCCCACCTCGCCTGCATCCCCAAATCACTGCCAACCCTGGTTTTTTCCGGCCGTAAGGATCCAGTACATAATGGTGGCGCTGACGTAGAACGGATGGTTGCAGCTTACAAAGACACCGGGCTAACGCAGGTACAACTGCGGTGGTACGCGGATGGTCGGCATGAAATGCTCAACGAGACCAACCGCGACGTCGTCGTCACAGACCTACTGCAGTGGTTAGAGACGCTTAGCTAGACAGATCTGTCTGCTAACCAAGCTCCGACCCGAGGCCACATCCGTTTGGCGGCATTTGGTCCAGCTATTAAGCTGACATGGCCGCCCTTCAAAAGGACTTCTTCTTTGTCCGTGGAACCCACAAGCTCGAGCAGCTTCTCCGTTGAGCCTCGTGGTGCAAGGTGATCATGTTCGGCGACACAACTCATCAACGGTACTTTGATTTTTTCAAGCGCCGCCTTCTTACCGTCCACAATCAGCTCTCCCGTAAACAGCTTGTTACCCCATTGCAGCTCTTTAGTCGTTTCCCTGACATATTCTCCCGCCAACGGTAGCGTTTCGTCACCCCAACGCAGCATCGCGCGATAACTCTCGACGAAGTCATCATCAAGCATGTTGTCCCAGTAACGGAGCTGGCCTGCCAATCTCTGCGCCGGCCTTTGCATTTCGAACATTTGCGTGACAGTACCCGAAGACAAGACACCGACAGTATCGACAAGCTGGTCCACATCGAAGTACTGCGGGTCATTCCAGACCTGCGATATACCCATGCGATGAAAATCCACAGGCGTTGTCAAACAGACTAGATTCTTAAGTGGCCCATCCGGATTGGTCGCCGCGTAGATGAGCGACAGAACGCCACCCATGCAATACCCGATGATATTTACGTCTTCCTCACCGCTTTCTTTTTGGATCTTCTCGATACAGGTCGGGATGAAGTCTTGGGTGTAATCCTTGAGCGTTAAGCCTCGCTCCGCCTGGGTCGGAGGTGCCCAGTCCAACACGTAGACATCGAATCCCTGTTTCAACATGTATTCGATCATGCTTCTACCAGGCGCGAGGTCAAAGACGTAGGACTTATTGGTCGTTGCCATCACGAGCAATACTGGTACGCGGTAAACCTCTTCACACATCGGTTCATAGTGATACAAACGCAGCGTTCCCCGCGTATAAATCGTCTCTTTCGGGGTTAGACCAACCGGTTGTGGTGGTGCGTTAGCGAGCTCAACACTTTTCTTGCCTCGAGCAATCGCCTGCTCAACAAAATCACGGACGTCGCCCTGTAGATCTTCTAGATTTGGTACACCCATTCCCGATGGTATGTCACTCATTAGCTTTCCTCCGGAGTTTGCGGTGGTTTGCGGGTTCGAGCTGGCTTATTGCGCTTCGCCGGTGGCTCGTCATTTAGAACCAGTTTGTCCTCGATGCGCTCCATCCGCCGATCAAGTTGGCGGACAGCTTCGGCTAACTGCAAGACGTCATCGCGGGTCGGCATGTTCAGAGTGGCCAACTGCTGCGCCATGTTGTCAGTGACGCCCTTTTGATAAGTGAGTTGCGCCTTCTGCATTTCATTCATAGCTTGGCTATAAGCTTCTGTGCCCATGACCTGATTGGCAAACGCGTCAAAATTGCGTTCCCACTCGGTAACCATGCCACTAAATGATTGACCCATTGGATTAGGTATTGAGCTACCTGCACCTTTGTCCGTCTTCTTCTCTTCCGACATAGCGACCTCCTCCGATTTACTGCGCATCTTCAGCATGCGTCCTTAGTTCATCAAGCGCTTGGCTTGCCAAATCGCGAAACATCTCAACATCTGACATCAGACGAGGATCCGCGGTGAATACAAAGTTCAGTCGCCCATTGTAACTACCGACACTCGCCCCGAACCCCAAGTTACCACCGAGCATAAGGGTGCCAAAGGAATTTTCAACGCGACAACCTGCTATGTACTGCTTCCAATTCGGACCAGGCACATTGGTACAAGTAAAATTGAACCCCAATTGCTGTGGCCGAGACCCCTCAAGGCCCGGTACAACTGGCAATGGTGCGCGCGCAGCGGCAACCGTTGGATCCCACTGTGTGCCAACACTCAGAGTCTGTGCCATGGCAATCGGGGGTACGTTTGGCTGCAGCTGCTGCATTTGATCTAGAATCGATGCCTCATCCCTATTCTTTATATCGCCAAGTTCAGTCCTGACAAGCTCATATCGCTCGTCGATCGGCATCGGTTCAGCTTTTACCAACGGAAACATCGCTGAAACCCTATTGCCACCCATCGCTAACGGATCGTCATCTTCACCCCTAACATTCACGGGGCACATAAGACGTAAATACTGATCGTCGACCTCTTCCTTCTTCTTAGCTAAGTATCGGGCTGCGGCTTCGGCGACAATCGTTACCGCGATGTCGTTTAACGTCCCACCTAGCGCCGTGCGTACCGGTTTGAATTTGGATAACTTGAGATCGAACCGCGCCATCGATCTCTTCGGCCCGACCAAGCTCGCATTCCATGGAGCCTGTAAAACAGGCTTAGACATGCGTTGGAGCAATGACGCGCCTTTACTACCCAAGGAGACTAACGATTGCGCCCCTTCGGCCAATTGTTGGACCTGGCCAAAACCCGATTGAGCATTTTCCGTTGCTGCTTCCTGCCAGAGTTCAAAGGAAGAGGGTGCCGACTCTGGTCGCCACTTTTCGGGGGCTTCTGGTGCCTCAGTGTCCGGTTCTGGGTCAGTCAGTACAGTTGACATCGCAACCGCCGTCGCACCATCCATAAAGGCATGGTGTCCCATCTGCACAATCAGGGTTTTACCTTCGACATTCTCGATCACATAGTGCAACCAGAGTGGTCTTGCTCGGTCCAGTAGAGGCTCACCTAACTCCAGACCAATCTCGATCGCACGATCTAACTTTGTGTTTGCAGAGACTTCATGGCCACGAATGTGGTTCCCTAAATCAAAATCCTGATCATCAATCCACCTAGGATGGGCAAGATTGAACGGTACAAACGCGAGCTTTTGGCGTAGTCGAGGCACCAAATGCAACCGGTCGGCATAGAACTTCAGATACTGGTCACGACTTACCGACCCATCGAGAATGGAGAACACGACGCTATGCATCGGTCCACTCGCTGTTTCACCATATAGAAAGGATGCATCGTGCGCGGATAGTCGCATTAGAGACTCCTCAGTACGGATTCACCATTGTTGGGCAACCCCATCATGCTAGGCCGCTTCCTCATCGGCAACGACTTCTGCTGTTTGCACGCCTAAACGTGTCTGATGTGCTTGATTCATCGCGGCCTGGACCAAACCAGTCGCACTTTCAACATCCATACCCACACTGAATTGAATGGGTTCGAGAATATCCATGGAGACCGAGCCAGGCACCGTTTCGCGGCTACCCTTCGGGCGTAGCGCTCGCAACCCACCAAGATACAGAGGTATAACGGGCACCTGATGGCGCAAAGCCAGTATCGTCGCCCCATGCTTAAACGCACCCAGCTCGGTACCCATCGCTCTCGTGCCTTCAGGGAACAATAGGATGTTGTGGCCGTTCTCCACCAACTCGCTAGCATATGACAGGGCGCCAAGGCCTCCGCCGCGCAGGATTGGGAACGTACCTAACACGAACGATTGATAGAGGGGGTTCAGTTCTTTTTTCTTTCGACCTTTAATAAACCAACGATCTTGCGCTGCACCATAAAATAGATCATCAGCAACATGATCTGGCAGTGCTGATTGGGTCAGTATCGTATCGAGGTGACTTGTGTGATTTGCCACATAAATGGCCGGACCGATCCGTTCCTCTAGGTGCGCGAGACCGGTGATCTCAATTTCGGTAAATGCTTCTGCCCAGCGAAGATAGGCATGGTGTTTTAGAGACTTGCGTAACAAACGAGCTACTCTTGACTGCTGAGCACCGTGGGGGCCCGCATATTTACTCGTGTCTTGCTCATACAGCTTCGGCACTACCTTGTGTCGTTTGGGCAGCTGAGTGACGGTCATGTTCTTATCCTTAGTATGTAGTTCGATTTTGATGCAACACAACAAGACAATGCCTGTGTTGGCTTTTGCCTTTTGCTTTAGCTTCTTACATAGAAGGAGCAAGTTTCGTGCCAGTCAAAATAGGGGTTTAGTGCTTATAAATGCCCAAAATTGGCGCATTTCGCATCCCGCGCACCGCTTGTGTGCACTGCAGCATAAACGCGGGAGCGCTTTATAGAGGATTGTGAGAACACAAGCAACAGATGAGGCAAACTAATTGGCTATAAGGTCATAATTTGCCAACTGAGTGTGGGAAAACTCCTAATCAGGCCGCATACCGACTGTCTTGTTCATCGAGTAGCCGAGCGCACGATACATTTTGTATCCGATCAAATCGCGAAGCTTTGGCGGCAGCTTCGAGGCGACTTCCGCAGGGACGTCTAAGTATTGGTTCTCTTCCTGGCGCAGCCAACCCAGCGAATAGGTCAGGATCACGCCATAGCGCCAATCCGATGATGTGTTTGCCCCTGCCCCATGCAATGTGCCACCAAGCCAATAGAGTACAGATCCCGCAGGCATTTCCGCGGATTCAACTTCCTCATCCTTAGCTTGACGATCTGCCGTCCACTTATGGCTACCGGGTACAAGGAGGGTGGCGCCATTGTCGGCGCGAAAATCAGTCACCGCCCACATACTTGCAACAATCAAATTGGGCCGCGGATGTTCGAAGAACGTAAACGAGTCGTGCTCACGATGCAGAATTTGCCGCCGCGCTCCCGGGCCCACTTCAAGCGCTGCACTCACGTGGAGTTGATAACCAAACTCTCCGTTCGGCGTGAGAAAATGATCACACAGACCCAGGCTGTGTTCAGCAACCGCTAGCTTCCCGACCGTCTCCGAACGCGCGATCAACGCACTCGTTCTACGTGTGTGTCCTGGGTAAAACTGTGTCGGATCGTCATCGACGATCACCCGCACGGTTTCAAGATAAGGCGCCAGTTCATCTCTCACACGCGTCTGCTCATTCGCATCAAAGAGATCTGTAACAACCAAACAACCTGCTTCAGCCAAAGCCTCGGCCATTAACGCAGGATCACTTTCCTTCGCCATGCATGGTATTGCCATCTCACACACTCTTGTTCGCTGTTTTCCTGAGGAAACCACCAATCCATTCCTCGGTCAATCAGCTCCTCTCAATCAACTCCTCTCAATCAACTCCTATTAATCAACTCCTAGGTGAATAAAACTCGGGTTACACTCTGTTGTCAGCCAGGGAGTAATAAAATGCCATATTTCGAAAACGACCGCGCCAAACTCTACTACCGCGTACAAGGCAAACGCGTCACCAAGGCGCCCGCCCTTTTGTTTATTCACGGCTGGTGTTCAAACGCTGATCACTGGCACGAGCAGATCAAACATTTTTCTAGCCAATACAAAATCCTGTCACTGGACCGCCGAGGTCTTGGGCGATCTTCTACTCCTGGAACAGGACACACACCGGAACAGCACTCACAGGATATAGTCGCCCTACTAAAACACCTTAAAATACGGAAAGTCATCGCAATCGGCCATGCCGGGGGTGGACCAGTGACTTTAGAGCTCACCCGTTCCAAGCCAAACTTAGTCAAAGCCTGCGTCATGATCGACTCGGGGCTCTACCCCAGCGCAAACTTGAAAACGCGCAAAAGCCCGTTCGCACAGCTTCTCGGTGGCATGGCAGACAGGTTGTCTGGGCCGCAAGGAAAGAAAGCCTTCAAAGGCATGTACCAAGGATTCTTCGGACCTAAGTGTGACAAAACGGTGGCAAGCAGCGCTGTCGCCGATGCAATGAAAACACCTCTCGAGACAATCATTGCCGAGGTGGACGTCATGGCAGTCAATACAGAACGCATGGCACGCCAAATCAAGCAGCCAGTCCTATGGTTAACCGCGAATGCGGTGGACCAAGGCTATATCAGCAAGAATGTGCAAAACGTGCAATTCGCACAGGTAGTGGGCTCAGGCCACTTCCCACAGTTAGAAGTACCGAACCAGACAAATGCGGCTATCGAAACTTTTTTGGCCCAAATCTAACAACACTATTTAGGTGCTCTTAGATCCTCGATCAAGTATTTCGCAGCGATCAGATAGAACACTGTGGATATCACGTTGAGCCCCAGCACGCTCACCATCGCCCAACGCAGAGAATCCACTCCAAGTGCGGTGGTGGCATTTAGAACATCGCTGATGATACCGGTTAGTTGAGGACCGAGGCCGAGCCCTATTAGGTTAGTAACAAACAAAAGCACACTTGCCGCCAGCGCGCGCATACGCACGCCCACCAATCGCTGGGTCAGAGCAAAACCCGGTCCAAGATAGAAAGCACCCAGCATTACCGGTATGTTCGCGACGACCAATGCCCGCACCACATCATCACCGAGGTAAACGTATACCGAAAACGGTATCGCAAGAACGGTCGCGAACCCTGGCAACCATAGATACCAACGATCGTCCCTTTTCCCGAGTCGGTCACAAAAATAGCCGCCAAGAAAGGTCCCGATCATCCCAGCAAAACCTAAGTAGAAGAGCCAAAGTCCCACGGTCGCTGTATCCAGACCGTGCGATCGAATCAGGAAGGACGGGAACCAGTAACCAACCCCATTGCCGACAAATGCGTGTAGTGCCGCACCAATAGATAAGTAACGGAAGCTTTTGCGCGCCCAAAGAAACCGCATCACGTCCATGACCGGCGGAGCTTCGGAGTTTGCTCTGACGATGGCTTCCGACGCCCCTCGAACAGGTTCTGCAAGCGTGAATCGAACAAGGAGTGCCAGAAAAATGCCTGGTATGCCGACTGCAATGAAAGCAACACGCCAACCATATTCAGCGTTGATCGTGCCACCAATCAGACTCCCAAGCATGGCGCCAATTGGTATCCCTAGTGCGTAGATCGATAACGCGGTCGCACGCTTATGCTCGGGAAACAAGTCAGAGATCATGGAGTGGGACGGTGGACTTCCACCCGCCTCGCCGATAGAAACCCCAATCCGCGCGACCAGGAGATAGGTGAAACTGGTCGCGAAGCCACAGAGCACGGTCATACCACTCCACAGCGCAAGGCATACCGCCAGCAGTGTACGACGCACTGTTTTGTCCGCTAACCGTGCAATTGGGATCCCTAAGATCGTATAGAACAGAGCAAAGGCGATCCCACCCAAGAATCCCATCTCTGTGTCCGAAACCCCCAGCTCCTCTTTGATCGGCTGGGCTAGAATGCCAAGAATTGATCGGTCGAGAAAATTGAAAACGTAAACGATGAGCAGCAAACCCAAGGCGTACCAGGAGCTGGCTGCCACCTTGTCATCGATAACTCTTTTTTCTCCTACAATTTCGCCCGCCGTCCCGCCAGACGCGCTCCCGGCGTTCGAACCTTCCGCTATCAACCTTCCCCGATTTTGGCATTGACCCGAAGACTAAGTAAGCTCAAGCATCATGTCTATCTGAATGCTTAAACTATGACTCTCGAAATCATTGGTGCCGGTTTTGGTCGAACGGGAACACTTAGCTTGAAGACAGCCCTCGAGCGACTCGGTTTCATCAAATGTCATCATATGATTGAGGTGGCGACGAAGGCTGATCAAGTCGATTACTGGTCTCGTATCGCCAATCAGCGGGATGTCCCTAGTTGGGATGAAGTTTTTTCCGGATACAGAGCGACAACGGACTTCCCGGCATGTGATTTTTACGCTGAGCTTGCCGACTATTACCCGAACGCCAAGGTCATCCTTACAGTCCGGGATGAGGATAGCTGGTTCCGCAGTGTCAACGAGACAATCTACAGAGTCTCACAAGTCATGCCGAGCTGGCTGCCGCGTCTGGTCCCGCGCGTCGGCAAAATGCTAGACGCTGTAGCTAAACTCGTCTGGGACGGCACGTTTGCAGGTCACGCCGGTGACCCGGTACGCGCCAAAGCCACCTTTCGAGCCCACAACGAAGCGGTCAAAGACACCATCGATCCCGAACGGCTGCTTGTATTTGAAGTAAAAGAAGGATGGCAGCCACTCTGTGAATTCCTGGGCGTACCAGAACCTGACGAGCCATTCCCACACATAAACGACACGGCACAAATGAAACGTCGCATATTCTTTATTCAGTGCCTAGGTATCCTCCCTTATTTGCTGGCCGCAGCTATTCTCTTAATTCTGTTCGGCTAACCCATCTGCCGGTGAAATTGTTACAAATCCTAGAAAGAATTTACTTTCACGTCGGGTAAACTGTCTTTTTAGCCTCGGACCTGGTTTTGCGTCTCACCCAATTCGTTCTGTTACTGCTTTTGGCCACAAGCTCAGCGATTGCAAACGCTGAAACTTATTACGTAGGGCTCGCCAGTTTTAGCCATCGAGCCAACGCTGAAGATTTCGCATCAAAGCAACAGGCAGGCTACACGCAGATTCAGATCCGCCAAGTGGAACGCAACGGCGGCATGTTCTTTCGCGTCGTCGCTGGGCCTTTCGAAAACGAAGCTATCGGGCGTCGTGAAGTTGCGCAAAGTAAAACAAGAGGGCTAACAGGGGCATGGTTGGTCATCGAGCCTGATCAGCTCGCCCGCACACCGGCAACCAGTCCGACGGACTTAACTCCTCAAACTCGCGCGTCAACACCTCGAGCACGAACAGAGACAACAGCGCCAACACCCTCCACCCCTGTTGCGGTACCCACAGAAACGCAAGCGCTGCCAGCGACGATTCTTGTGAGCACGGACTCAGGCAGCCCGCTGACCCTGACAAAAATTCCTGACGATCAGATCAAAGTGGATGGCTTTGTTAATGAAGCTATCTGGCGAGACATCGCCATTGTCGACAACTTCATTGGGGTAGAACCAGACACCGGTACCCCGGGCACCTATCCCACTCAATTGCGCATTGCCTACAACGAAGACGGTCTCTATGTGAGTGCAATCATGGAGCAGCCCACAGACAGTCTCGTCAAACGCCTCACCGGTCGCGACGTTCGGGATAATCGAGACAGCCTCTCCGTCACCATCGACACCTCTGGTGAGGGTCGTTATGGCTATTGGTTTGGCATCAATCTCGGCGACTCGCTGATGGACGGCACCGTATTGCCTGAGCGTCAGTTCTTAAATGACTGGGACGGACCATGGTACGGGCGCAGCCAGACAACCGATTCAGGATGGTCTGCAGAGATGTTCATTCCTTGGGGTATGGTCTCAATGCCATCGGTGTCAGGGACTCGATCCATGGGTGTCTATGTTTCACGCAAGGTCGCCCACCTCGACGAACGATGGGCATGGCCTGCACTTCCATCGACACAACCAAAATTTATGACCGCCCTCAACACGCTCGAGATGGAAGATGTCCAACCTCGGCAGCAGTACAGTATCTATCCGTTCGCAGCGACCTCTTACGATTGGGTGGACGAAGAAGCTGAGTATAGGGTGGGCGCAGACATACTCTGGCGACCTTCAAGCAACTTCCAGCTTAACGCCACCGTGAATCCGGACTTCGGGATCGTTGAGTCTGATGATGTCGTGATCAACCTCACGGCAACCGAAACCTTCTTTCCTGAGAAACGACTGTTCTTCCTCGAAGGCCAAGAGATCTTTATCGCTACGCCGAGAGCTGACACAAGAACAAACGGGGTCGGGCAGCGCGGCCTACCTTATACCATGGTCAATACTCGGCGCATCGGCGGCAAACCCCTGGCACCAGTCGTTGACCCAACTGTGGATGTACCACAACGAGAGCGAGTCCAACCGACCGAACTTGTCGGCGCTGTGCGCACAACCGGTCAGGCAGGAAACTTCCGTTACGGGCTGATGGGCGCGTTTGAAGAAGACGTTAAATTTGATGTCACGGACGCAGGTCAACCGCGCAATCTAGACCAAGCAGGCAATGACTACGGTATCGCTCGCTTGATGTACGAAGACAACGCGAGTGACGGCGCGTATCGCGCAATAGGCATCCTTGGCACCGCGGTACTTAATACAGAACGCGGCGACGCAATGGTGCAAGGATTGGATTGGCACTACCTGTCGGGCACAGGCGGGTTGAAAATCGATGGCCAGATTATGAGTTCGGACCTCGATCGCATCGACGAACGCGGCTACGGCGGTTTCATGGATTTCGAAATGTTCTATGGCGATGGGGTACGGCACCGGGTCGGTATTGAGTACTTTGACGAACATATCGATATCAACGACCTTGGCTTCTTACAACGCAATGATGAGTATAGTTTTCGCAGCGCGCTCACCTTGACTCACTCGAACCTAAGCTGGGCGCGCGAAAACGAATTCGATCTGCGCGGTTCGGTGCGCAAGAACATCAGCGAGTCTTTGTTAATTGGCGCTGGCGTATTCGTATCCAACAAGACTAGCCTCAACGACCTATCGCAAATCACATTTCGCGGCGCCTACTCAGCCCCTCAATACGACGATCTAAACAGTTTCGGCAACGGTACTTATCGTATCGAACCAAAGGTTACGGCAAGCGTGCAGTGGCAAACGGACACGACTCGCCCGCTGAGCCTGTCTGTGACAGGTGGCTATGAAGAGGACAATCTTGGCGACCCAGGCTACAACGCCAACCTCGGTCTGGTCTGGCGTCTAGGCCATCAGTACGCCGTCGAATTTGCAGTGGGCTACAAGGACCAGGAAGGTTGGCTCTTGCACCAGGATGACGACCTATTCGCAACATTTGAAGCGGAACAATGGCTACCGTCATTGAGTTTGGAGTACTACATTAGCGCTCGCCAACAACTGCGATTAGCGCTGCAATGGGTAGGCATTCGGGCCGAAGAAAACGAGTTCTTCCAAATTCCAGGTGAGCCAGACAACCTTATCCCTATAGCCAAGCCCGTCGGTGCTGGGTTCCAAGATAGCTATGATTTTTCCGTCAGCCAGTACAGCTTGCAAGCACGCTATCGCTGGGAGATCGCACCCCTTTCCGATATTTTCTTGGTCTACACTCGGCAGGCGAACCTGCGTTCAGCGCTTGGCGAAGCAGGGTTCAACGATATTTTTGATAACGCCTGGGAAAACCCACTCGCGGACATATTTGTATTTAAGATCCGCTATCGCTTTGGCTCTTAACTCTCTTAGGTGAAAGTCGCAGCAGCCTTGATCGCGTCCCACTGCTCGTTAAACACGCTGACTTCAGGTTCCGCACCTTCACTCGCATACTCATCAAGTAAGGTAGGAATGGTGACGACTGACGTTGGATGGCCTTTAGGAAACGTCGCCTCGTTCACGAACAGCACCTTGGACGCTATCGGCACACCAGGCGCTAGAAAACTGATGGCGGCCATACGATCCTGAAGCCTCGGGATCGGGTTATCGAACGCGACCCGACCAATCTCAGAAGTGGCACTCCAAGTATCTAGTCGATCACCGGCAAAAACCGTCCCAGACACATCTTTCGTCTCAAGTAGCACGAGCCCTTGTTCAGTAAGCAACAGGTGATCGATGTGGATCTCACCACCGTTGCCATCCGGCACAAAAAAGTCAGCTAACACATCGCGACTAATATCGCGCAACCGTCGACGCAAATCTTTGCTGCGCAACCGCCGCCAGCGGACCATGCCCCACACCACACCAACAAGGGTGATGATCAGCAGCAATCCACCTGCAATAGTTATCAATTCCATCTGTCTCAAATTCCCGCGCCTCCACGAGCGACCTTAGCAAGGTTAGCCCTCCGGTACGAGCAACCACACCGCCTTCAAGTAAAAGTGGGGTAAAAGATGGGGTAAAAGAGGACACACACAATTCGCGGCTCACAAATTCCCGCCGACTTTATAATCTCGTCATGACCGTGAATGGCCAAAGACTTCATCAGAGAACGATGAGCGATGTAAGCCTGTTTTAGTGTGTGTCCTTTTCGGAAGATTTTTCAGAGAGGAGGTTAGACGCGCTCGATGATGGTCCCTGTGCCCAAGCCACCGCCACAACACATCGCGATTAGGCCGTAACGACCTTCGGTTCGCTCCAGCTCGTGAAGCGCGGTCGTGATTAATCGTGCGCCGGTGGAACCCGTCGGGTGACCAAGTGCAATGGCACCCCCATTGACGTTGACCTTAGCAGGATCAGCGTTGACAGCCTTCTGCCACGCGAGGACTACGCTTGCGAATGCTTCGTTGACTTCAAACACATCGATGTCATCAATGTTCAGACCAGTATCGTCGAGCACTTTCTTGGTCGCAGGAATCGGCCCCTTCAACATCGTGACTGGATCACATCCAACAAGTGTCGTGCTCGTGATTTTCGCTCTTGGCGTTAAGCCATATTTATCGATTGCATCCTGATTGGCCAATATCACTACCGCTGCGCCGTCAGAAACTTGCGAGCTAGAACCTGCCGTGTGTACTTCCTGCCCTGGTACTGGCGCTAGACTCGCTAGAGACTCCATATCCGTAGCGCGTAAGCCTTCGTCCTTGGCAACTGTGTGCTTTTCACCTGTTGCGTTGCCTTCCTTGTCAACGACCGGAGCTTCAAGCGGGACAATTTCTCTATCAAAGCGGCCCTCTTCCCAAGCTTGGATCGCTTTCTGCTGGCTCGCCATACCGAAGGCATCGGTGTCTTGCCGCGTGATCTGATACTCCTCGGCAATCATCGCTGCACCCATGAACTGGCTCGTGGGCTGCTCCATATAGCTTTCACCCATGGGCGCGCCACCTGCCATATTCGAGCCCAAAGGAATGACGGACATCATTTCTACACCGCAGGCGAGCACGATATCTTCCATCCCAGAACCGACCATCGCCGCACCCAACGAAGTCGCCTGCTGGGATGAACCACACTGAGAATCGATGGTTGTCGCGGCGACTTCTTCTGGAAAGCCCTGTGACAACCAGGCAATACGCGCGACATTGAAAGATTGTTGATTGATCTGCGAAACGCAGCCGCCAATGACTTGGCCAACATTCACCGGATCTACTCCGGCACGTTGTAGTGCCGCGTCTTGCACAGCGCCGAGCAAATCTGCAGGCATGAGGCCTGCGAGTCCCTTGCCACGCTTGCCGATCGGACTTCTTGCAGCCCCTACTATGAATACGTCTTGCATGTCTTTTCCTACCCAAAAAAGGCTAGTTTACCTCAAGACAGGTAAGAAAATTCTCGCTCTATAACCTCCATCGCTGGCTCGGAAAAATCTTCGCCATGACAGAAAAGCACACGCTCAGGGTCCCACGCGCGGATCTTGGTTAAGGCTTCTCTGCCTTATCTTTGTCGCTGGTCAGCCATCGATAGAGCCTCGGCAGACCGCCGTTGGGAAAAACCACGCCCTCAAATTTCAGGAACCATCCGGCAAGCATGTTCACCTGATCAAGCCGCAGATTGATAAAGAGGTCGGTGAAGATGAGGCTCCGACTCGGTCGATGAAAGAACACCGCCTCTTGGAACAGTCGATGGCCATCAATCACAAGCTGATCGATATCATCCGACCAAAGCGCTGGCGGGGTCTGATCGAGGTCTTCTGCTTCTTGTAGAGCAGGTACTTTCTTCTTTAAGTCTGCTTCTGCAAAGACCACCGCTTCCGGATGGTGTTCACGCCAAACATCAAGATAGAGATAGTGGAACTTGTTGGGTGCCACGAGCGCCACAACGTCTCCACCTTGTCCATCGACAAAGCGCTCAACTTCGTCACTCCACGCAATTGGAGAATGCACCCACAATTGTCCACTAGATAAACGCACAACTGTCATCCTCGTATGCATTGTCGCACCTGCAAACACCACGTCTGGCCCTACGACAGTCCAAATGTTGTCGTCTATCGCACGGATCAAGACTCACGCTCCTTACGTCTGTGCAGCAACCGCATCGGCAGATACAGAACCAAAACAGGCTGTAGGAGGGCAATAGCAAACACCAACACGGCAAGGTCGGATCCCAACGATATGCCTAATCCCACGATCAGAACCAAATTAATGACAACTGCAGCCCCGAAGGCCAACCACTTTTGACTTAGTGTCTCTATGGCACAGCTCCAACGCTCATGTAGCAGCGCTAGAGCGCCAAAGCCAGATCCCATACCAACAATGAGAAGACTCGAATTTGTAAATAGGGAAAGGTCTTCTGCCGTCGCACCGTCGACACCTTCGGCGCGCATGTACCCTTCAATCCAAGCCTCTGGGACAACAAATCCTGCATTCAAGGCGAGAATTATCTCACTGACCAACAAAGCCGCCATCGACACACCAGCGAGCAGTAGCCATCGCATATCCCAGGAGACCAAGCTCAATCTCTCAGTCAACTTTGGCCAAGTCACCAGAACCACATAGGCGACTACAAACCCCAAAGCTAAGCCAACCAAAACCTGAGCAGGGCTGTGGGCTCCTAAGTAGACTCTCGTCAAACCGACAGTTAACGCAAACAGTACTAAGGCGATAAACAGCCAGCGTTTGCTGCGCCACATCCATGCAAGTCCACCCCAGAATGCAGCCGCACCCTGAGCGTGACCTGAAGGCATGCCAAAATCGCCTACTGCGCCAAATGCCACAATTTCGCTATCAGTGTGAAACGGTCGCGGTTCAGCGATGATCCACTTGAGCCAGCTGTTGGTAACAAACGCGATTGTCGCAATGAGCGCCAATTTGAGCCCCGCCGACACACCGACAAAGATCATCATCAACTGAAGTACAATCCAAGAACCCAGCGGTCCACCCCAATTGGTGACAAACTCAACCGCCTTGTGCTGATCCAAACCAATCAGTTCCTGCAAGAGGGGTATCAACTCATTCATACGTTCTGCAATCTCCTCCGGACTTAGGTTACTTGCCCCGACCGACCCTGTCCCGTTCAAACGGCACGCCTAAGCCTAATATCAGTGTTAATTATATTTGACTTAATGTTAATTATTATTAACATATCTTAAAATTCAATCCGATGGAAAAGAACATGCTGCCACGAGAAAGATATGCCTGGGTGTGGCTCACAACCCTTGTAGTCGTCTTCACCACCTACTTCACAACGCTCAGTATGCTCACGCACGAAGAACTCTCACCGATCGTTCAGTTTGGCTTGCTCGCCGCAGCACTTGGGAGTCTAGGTGCGATCATTGGGCTCTATCGGGCTTATGCCTACTTCCGTGGTGAACAATTCCAACCCGATGAACGTGATCGATTGGTCGAAGCACAGGCCACCACCACTGCCTACTACGTTCTGATAGCCGGTATGATTGTGGTCGGGTGTGTCCTGCCCTTTTCCGCGCAGAAGTGGGAACTCGTCCACGCGGCCCTGCTCGCCATCGCTATCGCCGAAGTCGTTCTTCAGTGCATGCTGCTAAACGGCTATCGTCGGGGTGCCCGTGCCTGAAAAAACTCTAACAAACAACATACGAGCATTGCGCTTCCTAAACAGCGAAATGACGCAGGCAGAGCTAGGTCAACAAATCGGAGTGACGCGACAGACGGTCGCCGCTATCGAAAATGGCAAATATTCACCCACTCTCGAGTCAGCATTTCGTATTGCGGAGATTTTTCAGAAACCACTCGAAGAAGTGTTCCAGTGGTCTTCGAACGAAAGCTAGGACGGACCGCTAACCCAACTTACCGTGAAAGAGCAGTTCTTCTATCGGTTTACGGGGCGACGGTACTTCGCGTTCCTGGTATTTCTCCGGCAAATCAGCTCGCTCACCTGGCTTACCAACGGCGACCATCGCTTGCACAGCATGATCTTCTGGTAGGCCGAGCGCCGCTGGTGCTTGATCATGATGGAATCCCCACATGGCGTGGCTGGCTAAGCCCATTTTTTGCGCTTGTAGTGCCATGCTCATCCACGCACCGCCTGCATCAAAACTAGCAGTCGGTGCTGGATTGCCATCGTCAAAAGTCTTTTTAGCCACTATCGCAATCAAAGCGCCAGCATTCCCAGCCCAGACTTGGTTCATATCCATCAGGACATCAAGCATCGCCGACCACTGGTCGTCGCCGTTGATCGCGTAAACAAACCGCCATGGTTGCGAATTAAAACAAGATGGCGCCCACCGCGCCGCTTCAACCAGGATATGTAAATCAGCTATGGGTAGTGGCTCCCCTGAAAACGCACGAGGAGACCAACGTTGGATGAACTGCTCATCCGCGTCACCTGCCGCAGTTCTGGTCGCATATACATCAATGTCTAAGGTCGACATGTTTAGCCTTTAAACTCGCCCACTACCGCAGAAATGGATTCTTTCGCATCACCAAAGAGCATTCGTGTGTTCTCACCGAAGAAGAGTGGGTTGTCCACACCAGAGAAGCCAGACGCCATAGATCGTTTCAGTACGAAGACTGTTTTGGCTTGGTCCACGTTGATGATAGGCATGCCGTAGATCGGGCTATTCTCGTCATTGCGCGCAGCAGGGTTGACCACATCGTTTGCTCCGATAACCACTGCTACGTCTAGACCCTCGATGCGCCGATTTATATCATCCATCTCAACCAGCTGATCGTATGGCACGTTTGCCTCTGCAAGCAGGACGTTCATATGTCCCGGCATCCGCCCAGCAACAGGGTGGATCGCGTAAGTCACTTCCGCACCATTGCCTTCCAGGAGTTCACCCAATTCACGAACAACGTGCTGGGCTTGCGCTACCGCCATACCGTAACCAGGTACAAATGTGACTGATTGTGCTGCTTCGAGAATCAAGAAAGCATCCTCGGTATTGATCGGCTTAACCTCACCTTCCACTTTCGTAGCTTGTTTAACCGCACCAAATCCGGAGAAGAGCACATTGGCCAGCGACCGATTCATCGCCTTACACATAATGTTGGTCAGGATGATACCAGCCGCTCCCACCATCGCACCGGCGACAATTAGGATGTTGTTGTTAATCGCAAAACCAGCGGCACACGCCGCAAGTCCCGAGTAGCTATTGAGCAAGGAAATCACTACAGGCATGTCCGCGCCACCAATCGGTAGAACTGCCATGACACCAAACAGGAACGATAGACCCACCACCGCGTAGAGATATGGAGAGTCGGTCGACGGATTCATCACAAACATAACACTACATGCGATGATCGCCACAACTAGGGCTGCATTAACAAGCCGTTGGGCACCAAAGACGATAGCACTCGAGGTCATTACTTCGGACAACTTACCCCAAGCCAAGATACTGCCTGTAAACGTCATACCACCGATAAGGATCGAAATGACAATTGTCACATCGGTAAAGGTAGATCCACCGGCGCCATAAAGCGCAGCCCAGCCAACGAAGAGGCTCGCGATACCGCCAGAACCGTTAAAGAGCGCCACCATCTCAGGCATGCTGGTCATGGCAACTTTCTGTGCAGTCACCGCACCAATGATGCCGCCGATTACGGTCGCCACAATTATCCAGGTAAAAGAGATGATCTCTGCATTGAACAGCGTCACCGCGATCGCAATGAACATGCCGATCGACGACAACAAGTTACCTCTAACGGCTGTTGCAGGAGAGCCAAGTTGTTTGAGGCCAAAAACGAACAGCGCCGCGGCAACGATGTACCAAAGGTTAATCAGTTCAAGGCTCATGACTTCTCTCCGGCCTTGGTCGTATCTTTCTTCTTGAACATCGAAAGCATTCGATTCGTGACCAGATAACCGCCAACTACGTTGATCGCTGCAAAGCCAACAGCAAGCGAACCAAGGATCGTCGCGAACTCATTCAGCTCAGATCCAGCGGAGATCAGTGCCCCCACAATGGTGATGCCGGAGATCGCGTTAGCGCCAGACATCAGAGGCGTATGTAGAGTCGCTGGGACTTTTGAAATTAGCTCGAAACCCAAAAAGATGGAGAGCATTAAGACCATGCCTAGTAGTACCGCTTCCATAGTTAGGCTCCGCTATAAATATTCTTGATGGTTTCGTTAACCACAGCGCCTTCGCGCGTGATCACACAGTTCTGCACGATTTCATCTTCAGGATCGAGGTTGAGTGTTTTCTCCTCAGCATCCCAAAACTCATCGAGCAGGTTAAAGAGATTGTTGGAGTACATTTCACTGGCATTACGGGCGACCTCACTCGGTAGGTTACCTTGGCCAATGATCTTGACCCCATTAACGTCCACAACTTGATCCAAGACAGACCCTTCTATGTTGCCGCCAGTTTCAACAGCCATGTCGACGAGGACACTGCCCGGCTGCATGCTCGCGACCATATCGGCACCAACGATGCGAGGCGCAGGCCGGCCAAACACCTGTGCGGTGGTTATGACGACATCCGATTGGGCGATAACTTTTTTCTGCCCTTCACGCTGCATCTCGATTTGTTCTGGTGTGAGCTCTTTGGCGTACCCTTGATCTGTCTGACCCACGTCACCTAGATCGATCTCGACAAATTTGCCACCTAATGATTGGACCTGTTCGGCAACCACAGGACGGGTATCAAACGCTTCAACTCGCGCACCCAGCCGTTTGGCTGTGGCAATCGCTTGCAAACCTGCTACTCCAGCACCAATCACAAAGATGCGGGATGGTGCAATCGTCCCAGCGGGAGTCATCATCATCGGAAAGATCTTTGGGCAATGGAAAGCGGCTTGTATTACCGTCACGTAACCCGCGAGATTGGCTTGAGAGGACAACGCGTCCATCTTTTGTGCGCGAGTGGTTCGCGGGATCATCTCCATGGATATCCCGGTTACCCCTTGCCCTGCCATGCCTTCAACTAAAGTTTTTTCGTTGAATGGATCAAGGAAGCTGATCGAAATTGCACCACTTTTGTACTGGCCAACTTCTTCGCTCTCAGGTTTACGCACACGAAGTACGACATCAGCTGCGAGTACTTGACCACGATCGGATGTGATCGCGACCCCTAGGTCTTCATAGTCTTTGTCAGTAAAACCAGACGCGAGACCCGTACCGCTTTCAATAGTGATGGTGAAACCGGCTGCAATAAACTTCTTTGCATTGGCTGGAACTAACGCAGTGCGTAGCTCACCAGACCAGGTTTCTTTTGGCACACCAATCTGCATGCAACCCCCCAGGATTGGAAATTTTGAGATCCTTTATAAAACCGCGCCCAAAGCTGTGAAATGTATACAAAACAAGCCATTACGCCACGGAGCGGAGCAGTGTAAACGAGGCGAACCTGAAAACAATGTAATTGTTTTCGTCAAATATATTCCATTTTGGATAAATACGCTGAGGTCCCACTACTCCTAGTCACTAGTGCCTTGCAATCGGGAACACGCGTCCCGACAATCAGGCGGCTGGGAAGCAACAACGTCGTGTCTACTCCATATCGGCATGGACACGCCAAGTAAGACACACCCTCACGCCCATTGGAGGCATGCATGAGCAACAAAGCCGCTCTGATTGCGGTCATTACGGCCTTTATTGTCGGCATTATTGGCAGTCTCGCTGTCCGACCCCCTGGTCAAGCGAGCACAGCGAGCATCCAGAGCTCAGAAACCGGGGTAACGGTGAAGCACCGATGGCGGGTTCCAGTGGTCTTCCAATCGACGCTACCAGTTCTTGGTGACAATCCGGTCTACGTGTTCGACATCATCAATCGCGCTTCTGGTGGCACCTTCCAACTCGAGCTATCGGAGCCTGGCGAAATAGTTCCTGCATTTTCGGTGACTGATGCAGTCCGCGATGGCAAGGTCGAAGCAGGCTATGTTTGGGTCGGCTACGATCAGGGCAAGATTCCAGCATCCCCTCTTTTTGGCGCTGTCCCTTTTGGCATGGAACCCTGGGAATACAGCGCCTGGTGGTTTGAAGGCGGCGGGCAGCAACTCGCTGAAGATCTCTACACCAACCACAATATGCATCCGCTTTATTGCGGCATGACCGGCCCTGAAACAGCAGGCTGGTTTAGGAAACCCATCACAAGCCTCGATGACATCCAGGGACTCAAGATCCGCTTTGCAGGCCTAGGCGGCAAAGTCATCGAACGTCTTGGCGCCAGTGTCACAATGATTCCGGGTGGCGAGATATTTCAGGCGCTGGAAAAAGGCGCCATCGATGCGTCAGAGTTCGCGCTGCCGATCGTTGACCAAACGTTGGGTTTCAACCGGGTCGCCAAATTCAATTACTATCCGGGCTGGCACCAAACGTTCACAGCCTCGCACCTGATGGTCAACCTCGATGTTTGGCACAGTCTGAACAAAACAGAACAATCGCTCCTTGAAGTTGGTTGTACCGCCGGTGTTATCCGCAATCTGTCCAACTCTGAAGCCAAACAAGGTGCTGTGATCGCAGGTTTCAAGGACATCGGTGTTTCTGCCGAGACCCTACCGATGCCTATCTTGCGGGAGCTAGAAGCTGTATCCGCCGAGATAATTAAAGAAGAAGCGGCTAACGATGCCGACTTCGCCCGCATCTTAAAGTCCCAGCGCGAGTTCAGGGCGAACTATGCCCACTGGAAGTCTCGTGCCTACCTACCTCGAGACTTCTGATGGTCAAAGACTCCTATCTTCCAGAGACCCGGCTCACGCGCGCGATCGATCGATTTCTCGAGCGAGTGGGTGTGACGCTGTCCTACATATGGATGGTTTTGCTTGTAATCATCGTCGTCAATGTTTTGCTCCGATACGTTTTTAGTGAGGGCAGAATCGAGCTCGAAGAATTACAGTGGCACCTTTATTCGTTCGGTTTCTTGTTAGGGCTTAGCTACGCTTACCAAGCCGATGCACACATTCGCGTCGATGTCCTGCATGAACGCATGACGCCACGATCTCAGGCTTGGATCGAACTCTACGGAATACTGCTTTTCCTTATCCCGTTCATCTCCTTAGTCCTCGTTTTTTCAATGCCTTTCGTAGCCTCATCTTGGTCGCTGGGCGAAATCTCACCCTCACCTGGCGGATTACCATTTCGCTGGCTAATTAAGGCCATGTTACCGCTCGGATTTGGCCTTCTCCTCTTAGCAGTCCTTTCCCGGCTGACCCGGGTCTGGCACTTCCTCTTTCTTAACGAACGGGGTGCACATGCCAGCGAATGAAATCTTAGCGATTCTCATGTTTGTGAGCTTCATCGCCCTGGTGTTCACTGGCTTTCCAGTCGCTTGGATCTTGGGCGGCCTTGCAGTTTTATTCAGTGCTTTCGCCGTGGTCTTGCAAGTCGACTTCGCCTTTCCCATCGGTATGGATTGGTCCTACACCTCACTCACGGTCGATCGTATTTGGAACGTCATGGAGAACTGGGTGATGGTCGCCCTACCAATGTTCATCTTCATGGGGTTGCTGCTCGATCGTTCCGGCATTGCGAATCAGCTCATGACGAGCTTCGCTCGCCTCTTTGGCAGCGTCCGAGGTGGTCTGGCTGTCACTGTGGCAGTCATTGGCATCCTGCTCGCGGCAACTACTGGCATCATCGGAGCTTCCGTTGTCCTACTCGCGCTGCTGGGCCTTCCAGTGATGCTGAAACAAGGCTATGACAAATCCCTTGCAACAGGAACAGTTACCGCGGTCGGCACACTGGGCATCCTGATACCACCCAGCATCATGCTCGTCTTAATGGCAGACCGAATGTCCATGAGTGTCGGCGACCTATTTCTCGGCGCAGTTTTCCCTGGCATGTTGCTTGGCGGACTCTACATTGCCTACATATTGATCATCGGTTGGCTCAAGCCCGAGATGGCCCCGGCTGCTGAGACCGAACCGTTCGATACGGCCGCTGTCATTGAGTTAATCAAGGCGATCATCCCGCCCGCATTTTTGATTCTGGCTGTACTCGGTAGCATTTTCTTGGGCCTCGCAACACCAACAGAGGCTGCAGGCGTTGGTGCGGCTGGCGCCCTGCTCCTTGCGATCATCAAGAAACAGATGACCAGATCCGTCATGAACGACGTACTGCAAGAAACAACACGCACTACCGCTTTCATCTTCGCTGTCCTTTTGGGCGCAACAGCCTTCTCCTTGGTTTTAAGAGGGTTAGGTGGGGACGAACTCATCGAAGGCGTTTTGCTGAGTCTGCCGTTCGAGCCAACTGGTATCATCATCTGCATCCTCTTAGCCACGTTTCTACTTGGTTTCTTCCTTGATTGGATTGAGCTGACTCTGATCGTGCTACCACTAGTTTCACCTGTCGTGAATGCACTAGGCTTTGACCCCGTTTGGTTTACGATTCTATTCGCAGTCTGTCTACAAACAAGTTTTCTCACGCCACCCGTGGGCTTTGCAATCTTTTACCTCAAAGGCGTCGCACCACCTGACATAGAAGTGACTACTATTTACAAAGGTGTCGTACCCTTTATCGCGTTGCAGGTACTCGGTATGTTTATCATTTTTAACTGGGACGCCATTGTCACGTGGTTACCCGCACAAGCTTACGGCTAACTAATACATTTGGGAGTGAACTATGGAAATGAATAATCGGGTCGCCGTCATCACTGGCGGCAGTGGCGGCATCGGCCAAGCAATGGCAAAAGCGTTTCTCGCAGAAGGCGCGCGCGGTATCGTATTGGCCGACCTCGATGCAGAGGCAGTCGCGAGCGCTGCGGGTGCACTCGGCGTGGACGGCTTAGCATGTGATGTGACTAATGAAGATGACGTCATCGCGCTCGCGAATTTCGCGATAGAAAAACATGGTCAGATCGATCTCTTCTGCTCAAACGCTGGCGCCGGTGGAGAAGGCTTGTTAACCGATGCCCCAAACGAAGTGTGGCAAAAGCAGTGGGACCTTCATGTGATGTCACATATGTATGCAGCGCGGGCTGTACTCCCGTCGATGATTGAACGCGGTGAGGGCTATCTACTGAACACAGCTTCAGCAGCGGGACTGCTCGCCGCGATCGGGTCCGGCCCCTATACAGTGACCAAGGCGGCGGCGGTGAAATTTGCCGAGTTTGTCTCCATCACTCACGGCGACGAAGGCATACGCGTATCCGTTCTTTGCCCACAAGGGGTAAACACTGCAATGGCACCCAAGAGCCTCGGCGATGGTCAGACAGACGGTATCATCGAAGCAGATGAGCTCGCGTCGGTTGTCGTCGACACCATCCGCCAAGAACGATTCTACGTATTGCCCCATCCCGAAGTGGAAGAGTACGTCCGTCGCAAAGGTGACAACGTGGATCGATGGCTACACGGCATGCGGCGTCTGCGAGCGAAAACAATGGAAGGCGCACAGCAAGAGAATCAGCACATGACCACCTACATCGTCGCCCAGATCAACATCGATGACCGCACCGAGTACGCCAAGTACGAAGCAGGCTTCGCCGAGATTTTCAGCCGCTACAACGGGCAAATGCTCGCAGTCGATGAAAATCCGACAGTCATCGAAGGGGCCTGGCCCTTTACTCGAACCGTCATCATTCAGTTTCCGTCGAAAGACGATGCTAACGCCTGGTATCGATCAGATGAATATCAAGCGCTCGCACAACATCGTTTTGACGCATCTACAGCGAACATCGCGTTTATTGAAGGGCTAGGTTAACTAGCCCACTCTATTCTGGTTTAGCAAAACCCTACGCGAGATGAACTCAGGGGCAACGTATGCGCTAGAATCACTCGCCGTTCTTGCCCTTACCTGTTGGAGTATTTGATGATCACAATTCACGGTTCCCCGATCTCACCTTTCGTGCGCAAGACCCTGGTCTGCTTGCTAGAGAAAGGCGTAGAGCACGACGTCAATCCAGTCAGTCCGTTTCCTGCACCTGATTCGCACCTCAAGATATCCCCGCTTGGGAAAATTCCTGCGCTGACCGATGGTGACTTGGCTATCCCTGACTCCTCCGCAATATGCGGATACCTAGAGAAAAGGTTTCCAGAGCATCCAATTTACCCGGTAGACACAGGTGACTTCGGCAGAGCACTTTGGTACGAGGACTGGGCAGACAACGAGCTACCCAAGGCAACGGCTGCACTCTTTTTCAATAGGATCGCGGTCAAGATGATGAAAAGGGAACCGGACGAGGCCGTCATCCAAAAGATCATTAGCGATGTGCAGCCACCTATCTTCGATTATCTCGAAAGTGAGATTGATGACAAAACTTACTTACTCGGTGATGAATTTAGCATCGCTGACATCGCCATCACCTGTCAGTTCATCCAGATGATGTACTCTGGGGAAGCGCTACCTGAATCGAGCCACCCTAACATCACGCGGTTTGTGACCAACCACATGCACCGCGCTTCGTTCAAGGGACTGATCAATAACGACCCGTTTATGGATCTTGACTAGCTAGCTCGTCGTTCTCAACTCGGCTCTGGAAAGGCACTTTGAAAGACGTTGCCTGTGAGAGCGGTGCCACTTCGACCGACATGCATATTCGAGGCGAGCTCTTCTGCACAGGAGAGCATCGGCTCTCCTTCAACGATCTGGGACTGACGACCATCAAGCCCATGCATGGGCTGTCCTACTAGGGTCGTGCGGTATAACTGCCGTTCGGTCCCGGAGGAGTAGATATCCGTAGGGGCTCGGTGCGTAGTGGACCGTTCGTCCCAAACCACCAAATCGCCCTGATCCCACACATGTTGAATCGTGTATTCCACAGAGTGCTTCCAAATTTTGTGCAGCAAAGCTGTGCTGTCTTCGCTGCTCATGCCAACTACAAATTTCAAAAAGCCCGGGGAGTTAAAGAGAATCTCCTCGCCTGTGTCTGGGTGCACCGTAACCAACGGGTGGTGGCTCACCATCCTGCGGCTCGCGATGGAATCACCCGCCTCGCTACCTTTGCTCCTACCAAATTTGTACTCGTGCTCTGCAAATAGCGTTGCGACTTGTGCCTTAGTGGATTCATCAAGCGTTCTGTAAGCTGCTGCGAGGCTGCCAAAGTTCGTGTCTCCCACACCCTGCGGGATGATCTCGCCACGAAGCATGCCAATGCTCGGCGGATTTACACAGGCAGTGATGTCGCAGTGATAACCTGTCCATGGATCTGCGGCCGCGGTTGCCTCATACCGTTCTATATTTCTCGGCTTCGACTTCTCGCCCTGGTAGACGGAGAAGAGTTCGGGATACTGATCTACATGACCGAACACGGTATGGCCTATCGTTGGGGCGCCGATATTCGGCGAAGCCTCACTCAGCTCATAGGTAAACCTCACCTGTTGCTCATGATTCAAGCCAATTCTTTTAAACACGAGCACCTTATGGCGCAGCAGTGCGTCATAAACAGCTGCAACCTGTTCGGTAGAAAGCGTGTTCTTAAGATCGACGCCCTCCACTTCTACCCCGAGGTTGGCGGATATGTACTTCAGCTTAATAAGTCCGTTAGCCTCCGCAGCATTAAGGCGAACATCAATTTCGTCAGGGGTACCAAGTGCGGGCTTCATAGTGGCGTGCGTCATGTTAGACCTCCCAATCTCGAAACGCTGAATAGATCCTAATATAACATGGTGTGTTCGCAGGTAGGGAATCTGCTCGCCGGATCCGGCTCGCAACACGAAAAGCAGAATTCGAGAACGAAAATTCTGTGTAAAAGAAGCAAGTTCTGATTGTACGTCGCGCTATGAAGTGTGACGCTCAAAACACATAAGAAAACGAGGGATAGGTGATGCTCAGTAAGGCACTTGCAGCAGAATTCATGGGTACGTTCTGGTTGGTTCTTGGAGGCTGCGGCAGCGCGGTTTTAGCGGCTGCTTTTCCCGAAGTTGGTATCGGCTTACTAGGAGTTTCATTGGCATTCGGTTTGACGGTCCTAACCATGGCCTATGCGATTGGACACATCTCTGGATGCCACTTGAACCCAGCAGTATCTATCGGGCTTTGGGCCGGTGGCCGTTTCGAAGGCAAAAAGCTTGCTCCCTACATCGTAGTGCAGGTGCTCGGTGCGATTCTGGGTGCATCCGCGCTTTATCTGATTGCTTCAGGACAGACAGGGTTTGAGGCAGCCGGTGGTTTTGCCTCTAACGGCTACGGCGAGCATTCTCCAGGGCAATACACACTCTTAGCTGCGCTACTTATAGAATTCTTGATGACCTACATGTTCTTGATGATCATCCTTGGCTCTACCGACGGTCGTGCTCCGGCAGGTTTGGCACCCATCGCAATTGGACTCGGCCTGACACTGATCCATTTAATTAGCATTCCGGTCACTAACACTTCTGTAAATCCTGCTCGCAGTACCGGACCCGCGATCTTTGCAGGGGGACTCGCTTTGTCCCAGCTGTGGCTATTCTGGATCGCTCCAATAGTGGGCGCGTTAGCGGCTGGTGCGAGCTATAAGTGGTTAGGCAGCGAAGAGAGTTAGACGAGCATTAAACGCACGCTTGTGATGCACCTAGTATCTCGAGCAATCGCGAAGCCGAGACTAGGACGACGTTTGGATCTCGGCTGAACGCTCGATACCCGACAAAATATATTGCACGACAAGCTCGATGGTGGCTTCGCGATCAAGGCCCGCATTTGCTGCAAGTTCCGCGGCCGCGATGGAAGCACCCGACGACATGCCAATCACCAACTGTGCCTGTTTCTGATCCAACCGATAGTGCTTAGTCGCCATTTTCACAAGGAAACGCGCACTTTGTCGCATGCTCTTGTTGCGGTCATTCTTTATACCAGCAGCAATTTCAGGTTGAGAGAGCAGCAGAGGCAGCACGTTACCAGGCGCTTGGTGATCAAAGTTGCTGGTCACAGAAATCCGGACTATATCTTCGAAATTCTGAGCCTCGCTGAACGCTTCGACATTCGCGTCTACAAACCGTCGATATTCGCGCTTGAGCAAGGCCTGTAACAACGCCGGACGATTTGGAAAGTAGTTATAAACCAACGGCGCGGACACCTCGGCGGCTCGCGCCAAGCCTTCCATGGTAAACGCCTGCAGACCGTCCTTAATGAGCATGGCCCGAGCACTATCCAGCAGCTGGTTGTATCGGGCTTCTGGCGAAAGCCGCGTTCTTTTCCGAGAAGCAGGCATGAAACTGGTTTTACCCTTATTATTGACAGCCTAAAGTAGTGAGACTATCTTACCCTCACTTTATCAGCAAACCGAGGCCCCGAGTCATGACATATGCAGAACATCGCCGCATCATAGATGTCGATTCACACCTGTTCGAACTGGACGATTTTCTGCACAACGCGGCTCGGCCAGAGCACGTGGACTTGGTGCCCTCTATGCATGAACAGAAAGGTTTACCAGTTCCACAGAAGGGTCTGGATCGAGGCCGGGAATTGCTCGCTCGACGTCAGACCGATCCGGCAACGATGACAAAATTTGAAGCCTCGTTAATGGACAACACGAAGAGCGGCTGGTCACGGCTCGGTGCATTCGACCCCAAGGAAAGATCGCATACGCTCGACCTTCTCGGTTTTGAGGAGCAGTGGGTCTTGCCGACTTACTCCTTCCACCAAATGTTGCACGTGGCTACTGACGAGGCTTTGACCGCCACCTCAGTGTCTCTGAATAAAGCCATGGCTGATTTTTGCGCCAGTGATTCACGCTTGAAAGCGATTGGCTACATACCACTTAACCTGGGCCCGGAAGTGGCTAAGACAATCATGGACCAAGGGTTCAGCGATGGCTGTTACAGCTTCATGGTCCCGACAAACGAACCAAATTCAAAAAACCGTTCCTACACTCACCCAGATTTCGATCCGATCTGGGCAGAGTTCGCGGACAGACGGATCCCAGCCGTACTGCACGTTGCAGCGAATGGTGACTACAACGCTGTGTCACCAAGTTTCAAAAACAACGGCAAGTCCGAGTTAGAACTTGGCGGCGATGCACCAATTGGCGAACTGGGTCTACTGAATATCGGTACAAGTGCGCAACTATTCTTGTCTGCGATGATCTTTGACGAAGTGTTCAGCCGTCATCCAAATTTGAGGATGCTCAGCATGGAGCATGCGGCCACATGGATACCATCGTGGTTGCAACAAATGGACTTCACCGCCCATCTGCTGAAGCTGCGCAGAGCGTTCACCGAGCTGCCATCAGAAACTGCCAAACGCCACATCAAGGTATCGCCATTTGCCGACGAGCCAGTCGGTTGGATCATCGATAACATTGGTCCAGATATGCTGGTTTTTGCGTCCGATTATCCCCATCCGGAAGGCACGCGCGATCCAATCGCCAAATTTGAACGCAATATGCCAAATTGCGATCAAGCCACCATGGACAAGTTTTACCACGGCAACGTGCTTGAACTTATGAACGTGATGTAGCTGAGTTAACGAGCGTCTTTACTTCGTCAATTTCACTATAGGTTCACGAAATTGACGAACTTGTCCGGCTCGCGCGACGTAAGTTGTTGTTAAAACATGAAAATAATACTGGCATGATGCCTGCAGTCTAAACGTCACTTGGACAAGGAATACACATATGCCAGTTGAAAGTCGCGATCGGCCGATCGATGTTGTGCGAGAGGAAGTGATCGATCAGCTGATCGTCAACTACAGTCACGCGAAGCTCTCCCTAGAAGCCTTTGAGAGGCGCCTCGATGACGCCCTTGCCAGTGATGATGCCGAAGAACTCAGCGAACTTGTCGCAGACCTCGAGTTCAACGTAGACGAACGTTATGCAGATCAGAAACGTGAGGAATTGGACTTAGACTACGACTACGGCGCGCAACGCGACGTTGAATACGCCTTTAACATCTTTGGCGGCAGCAATCGTCGTGGTCCTTGGAGCGTGCCGAAAGAAATCAGGATACTGAATTTGTTTGGGGGCGGTGAAATCGATTTCACCGACGCAAAGTTCACCCATCCAACAGTCCGCATCAGGATGCTGACCCTGTTCGGCGGGGCGACCATATACGTGCGGGAAGACATTAACACCGTGTCCAAAATCATCGCGATATTCGGTGGCAACGACAATCGGGCACCCTCAACGAGAGGCGGCCGTGGTCCTGTTGTCATTGTTGAAGGTCTAGTGATGTTCGGAGGCACCACGATCAAGATCAGGCGAACCGCGAAGGAGATCTTTCTCGACTTTGCGGATCGTATCCGCGGTATCCGGCGCCCAACCTCGAATAGATCGAGCGAACAAGAACCGTGGTCACAGATGTATCTGTCTCCCTATATCAGCTGATGAAGCAACACACATGGCTGACAGGCATTTGGAATCAACGAACACTCGGAGCGAACAAACTCGCCTACATGGAATCAATATTACGGGCGCTTAGAGAGGGCGGTTTTTCCGTGCCATTAGCATGCGACGCTTACCATGCGCTGACTGCACACATCGAAGGTTTTTCCCTTCAAACTGCGGCGTTCCCGATCAAAGCAAACGATGTCCAGGCCGCGGCGAGATCGTTCCTGCAGAGCCTGGAAGACCCAGCGTCTATTCCTTACTTCGTGGAGCATGTACAGCACCATCTCGACCAAACCGAATTTACCGATCAGTTCGAGTTGATGCTCAACATGATCCTGGACGGCTTTGAGGCGCGTCAGCAACAGAGTTAGCGAGTAGTGATCACCAATTGTCGCGTAGGCGTCTGAGGCTCACAAACACCGATTGAGGATCCGCTTGTTGTTCTTCAAATTCTTCTTTTAACAACCGCACGATTTCAGGATTATCGAGTCGGAAAAACGGATTTATCTGTTTCTCAATACCGAGCGTTGTCACGGTTCTTGTGTCTGGCGACTGTTGCGAAGATTCGTCCAACTGTTGTTTTGCAACTGCGTTGCCAGGCTCTCGCGACAGAGAAAAATTCAGGTTGTTAACCATATAGTCATGCCCAGGATAGATCTGCGTGTCATCAGGCAACAAAGCAAGTTGATCGACGAAGGTCTGGTACATGAGATTTACATCGCCACCAAATTTGCAATTACCTGCACTGGCGTTGAAGAGCGTATCGCCGCAAAACAACGCAGGTTCACCGATCTCAGAAACGAGGCAAAGGTGTGCCAGCGTATGGCCCGGCGTGTATAGCACGCGCAACCGAACAGTCGTGCCTACCTCAACGACATCCCCCGCCTCCAAGGCGACACCGACGTTAGGAATACTGTCCGTAGCATTTTTGTGTGCGCAAATTACCGCACCGGTCGCCTCGACCACATCGGGGTTACCGTCTATGTGGTCAAAGTGTTCATGCGTGTTGACGATCTTGGTAATTTTGCAGGATTGACGCTCTGCTTCAGTCAGACACTTATTCGCGTCAAGCGGGTCGAGTACGACAGCTTCGTTCGTCTCTTCACAAATGATGAGATGGCAGTAGTTGTTCAGGGAATTGTCCATGTAGATGCGAACAATTTTCATGCTGTCTTCCTTGTAATTCAGGACAAAATTTCAGTTGGCATAAGGTAACAGATTTGCTGACTAGAACAGCGAATGCGGAGCGTGCGCCTATGAGAAGGACTTGATCAATCGCCTCGATCCAACAACAACACCGGTAACGCTGCCCATAAACCCGACCACCAATAGGATCAATATAACCACATCCCACAGCGGCCTGCGATCCACCAACCCAGGCACATCCAGGCTATGGAGACCATTGAATAACCAACGATAGAGTCTGCGACTCCGATCCATGACAGACACTATTTCTCCGGTGCGAGGGTCAACGTGTACCCAGGTTGACGCAGGATCGTTCAGTTCGACCCTCATCGTTTCTGTTGGTAACCGTCCCTCGCGTAGGTCAGTGTAGGTGTCGCGCGCGGGGAGCGGACCGGCGTTAACCACATCATACTCAGGCCACGCAGAATCTATGACTCGAAGGATTTCCTGTGGACTAAGGGTTGGGTTATCCAGGACTCCTTCGACATTTTTGGCATTGCTGAAGGCCACCCCGCCGAACGCGTGAAATGTAATTTCATGGCGACCTCGATACTTGCGGAACGTTTCTGCACTAATTTGCGTGCCAAGCTCGGTCATCGACAGACCGCGAACCAATCTTTGTTGTTCTACAGAGGCATCCGGCGTCGGGAACAAGCGCCCATGGTCCATCGATAACCAGCCACTGAAAATCCAGCTCAGTACAAACAAACCTGAAAACAGACCAAGCACATGATGCCAACGCATCCAGCCTCGAAATGGACTAAGGAGGCGCTTGCCCGAACGACGTACTTTGACCAGATGCATGATGCCAAGATAGATCCCCAGCAAAACACCGACGATCCCAAACAAGGACAACCACCAAACAGTTTTGTCCCACAGCGCCCAGTCTTTACGTAGAACCGTCGGATAGATCCAATGCGCCACAGCGCCTAGATAATTCCAAAACCTCTCATGTGCTGAAGTGCTTTGCAGCACCTCACCCGTTAGTGAGGAGACATACAGATGTGTTTGTTCTTGATCGTCAAGCACTAGCTTGTAAAAGGGACGATAGGGATCGAACTTTTGATGCACGATCCACTGGTCATAGTGGATCGACTCACTCAGGTCGAAATGCGCGTCAACTCTCTCGCTAACATGTTTTCTAACTCGCTCGATTGATAGCGGTTCTACCCAGCCAGCCCAATCAGCATAAACCGCACGCACCTGATTTTCTGCGCTGACGCACGCGTAAATGGGGCGAGTTTCTAAAGATATGATTCGAAGCTGTCCGGCACTATCTCCGCCGCACATAAAGATCGCTTCGCTCGGCTCCACATCAATTCCGCGGGTGTCGATAGGCTCAAGATATTGCAGTCTTTCCGCTTCCGACAAAGACGGAAAAGGCACGTAGATCATAACGATGCCAGTAAAAAACCACATCGCGAAAAACAGGGAGAGGAGCACACCCAACCACCTGTGCACGAAAACCAGAGTTTTCGTGCCCATGTCGTTCACTAGAGTGAAGCTTCGATGCTCAACTCGTACGTCCGCGGCGAGCCGATCAATACTTGATTGGCATAGAGGAACCCAGGATCTGTTTGTCCTAGATAAAACACGTCCGACCAAGAAACATAATCTTCGTTGGTGACATTATTCACTCGCGCACTGACTCGAATCTTGTTGTGTGTCCAGGCCGCGAAAACATCCGCGAGAAAATAGGATTTCAATGTGATGTTGTTAGCGTTGTCTCCATAGCGATCATCCACGTATCGAACGGATGCGCCAACCTCGAAGGGGCGATTAGGAATGTCATAGCTCGCCCAAAGATTGGCGGTCAACTCGGGCACGTTGGGTGGTGTGTTACCAGCAAAATTCACAAAGTTGGCAGAGCGCGAAAATTCCGCATCGGTGTACGCGGCGTTTGCTCCAAGTTGTAGCTGTTCTGTCGCGGCCAACGTTCCAGATACTTCAATCCCATGTGACTCTCGGCCGCCGACATTTGCCGCGCTATCCACCCCGATCCGTTCGAGCACGTCATCACGTTCGACATCAAAATAAGCGATCGTGGCCTCTGCCTTACCCTGCAATAGGATCGCTTTGATACCGACCTCCCACTGTTCTGCATCAGTGAGGTCAAAGTCTTCTCCTGCATTTACCAAAAAGATGTTGGCATTGACTGGGTCTTTCGCATCGCTGTATTGGGCATAGGCAACAAGCTGTTCACTGAGGTTATACACCGCACCAAACCGCCAGCTTATCCAATCAAAATCGCGATCAAAGCCAGAGGCTTCGCGGACGCCGGACGCATTGAAATTCTCTCGGTCGAGTTCCATTTCGTCATACCGGAGCGCAGCAACGAGCGAAAATCGGCTGCTGATCTGCAACATATCCTCGATAAACACAGCTCGAGTTTCGATATCCGTGGGGCTAATACCACGCAACTCTTCCGGCCCATATCGACCTGGGACCGGGGCAAACGGATCCACGGAATCACCAGGAGACAACGGCTCGGCGCGACGGAAGCCTCGACTGCGTTCGAAATCGAGATTCGTGACTTCAAAACCGGCGAGCAATTTGTTGTCCATGTCACCAATTTGGAAATCGTACTGACCTGTAAATCTGTTACCGATGAGATCTTGGTCGTGAAAAACGAAAAAGTAGCCGTAGTACCGCTGTATCTCACCAGTTTGCGTGCACACATCGACGATCTGGGTGCAGTAGACATAGCCTTCTGCGTTCAGCCATTCGCGGTCAGCATCAAATTGATACAGCGTATTCTTGAACGATAGGTTCTCTCTCGGTGACCACTCGACGTCCGCACGAACCAACAATTGATCAGACTCCGCTCGACTATCGCTGACGTTATAGTTTCGAAAACGCATGCTCTCATCTAGGGTCTCACCGGTCCTTGTGGAAATGATATCGTTCATTGGTCGACGGGCAGTCGACGTGGGCACAAGCGGCGTACCCCAATAGTCTGCCAAATCATCATCAAGATAATCTGCACTCAACTTTACAGACAACGCATCACTCACGTTCCATAACAAGCTAGCGGTTGCATTCAATGACTTAGGATCCATGCGATCAACATAACCATCCGACGCGCGTTGGCTAATGTCTGCCCGATACCAAACAGAATCATTCAAAGCGCCGCCCGCACCCACACCAAGCTGGTATGTGTCATAACGCCCGGCTGAGGCGAGCACGTCTACCCTTTGCGGTTCGCCAATCTCGACGCTCTTATTAACTGTATTAATCGTACCGGCTACAGCACCCTGGCCGTGCAATACGGAATTGGGTCCGCGTAGAACCTCGATCCGATCAAGGTTGAATATGTTCTGGGGGCGCATGACCATGTTTGCAGGGCCGAGCCAGAGACCATCTCTTAAGATCGTAATTTGCGACCGCGTGAATCCACGCATCGAAAACGTTGATGGTGCAGCCGGTGATTCGCCGGAAACGACCCCCGGTAAACTTTGTACAGCATCAGATACTTGCTTGTAGCCCCGCGCTCGCATGGTGTTGCCATCAATGACCTCGACCGTTGCAGGCGTTTGCAAAAGCGATAGCCCAAGGCGGCTACCCGCATCAGAGGGTCCCGTCAGACCAAGTTCATCAATCACTTCGGCGACGACAACGACCTCTTCGATGTAGTCGTCAGCACCTTCCGCTGCATAAGCCGTGGAACTCATCCCCACACTTACTACGAAGGCAAACACGCTCACACGAGCGAATCTGTCAAAAAGTGTTTCCATCTCTGCCATTACCCATCTTCAAATGCGCGCAAAGGTGACGCAAAGCCGTCATGATTTCAAGCTTCTGATTCACGTGGATCTTAAACCCGCAGATAGCGCAAGCTCCCAGTTAACCTCTCAAGCGGTACCCCAGGTGATTATCAATAGCCTCTGACAAGACCTCTAGGCTCTGCATGAGCGCTGGACTCGGACGATTGAAATGCTCAAGACCATCTAAGCAGACAATGGGTAATGTCTGGTTCTCAGCTTCTGTGGTTGTCCTGGCAATGTCGAACCCACAACACGCTGCGATGATGAGATCTGGCTTTACCTGGCTCAGTTCTTCCCAAGTGATTGAATATGAAGGCTCTCCCGAACGTCCGAGAACACATTCCACACCGAGCCACTCGAGCATATCTGGCATCCAATGACCTGCCACGAAGGGCGGGTCGAGCCAATCCAAAAAAGCCCCGCGCAGGTGGTGGCTTGTATGTCGATAACGAAAGCGTGCGAACAGACCATGCCAACGACCGACCAATATGTCCGCGTCCACTTTCCGCTCGATGGCGGCCCCAACCTCACTGAAGCAATCCGGAATGTCGCTTAAGACGTTGGGCGTAAGATCAACCAGCTCTGGTTTTCCTGGTAGGGCCAAGATGGCCTGCATTACATCACCCGACGGTACGGCACAAACATCACACAACGACTGGCTAATCACGACATCAGGAGCTAACTGCTCTAACGTCTCGACATCCAGTTCGTATAGTGGGCGGCTAGCACTACGCACTTGCTCATCAATTACGGCACTGGACGCCTCAACATCTACCCAGGTACTGGTCAGCTTTGGAAGTTGAGACCAATCTCCGCTACAGCTATGGCTGACCCCTACTAAGTTGTCTGTTGCGCCGAGCGCAACAACGATGTCAGTGGCGCTGGGTAATAACGAGACGATGCGCACGAATTTCTCCAATGAGCCAGACAACGCCAAACGCCGTACCACCGAACACCAAGTTCGCTAACACGCCGCGCAAAAGGAATGGTAAGCCGTTGACATAGCAGTTGATCCAACCCTCCAGAGTTGCGGGATAGAAGCCCATTGCCATAGGCGTTATGTTGGAAATTAGATAGAACACCAGAGCATTAGCGATAGCGGCCAACGCAACCATACGAGCGTTCTTAGACGATAGGATTGGGCCTAGAACGAGCACTCCGGCAATGTGGCCTAAGTAGACGAAAGCCATCGCGAGCGCGCCATAGAATCCGTTGACAGCATCGACCAACAAAACAGCCGCCAATACTGGCACCAGCCTGAGCGACCGAGGCAGAAATGCCGCAGCAAGCATACTGATAGCGCCGACTGTAGAAACGCCCATATCGTGCGGAACTAAGTGAGTAATTATGCCGAGCAGTGATAGCCCTGCGAGAACGAGAAGAGAACGAGCAGATCGAATCATTTTTTGACTCCACAGACTGCTAGTCCCCGAGCAGGTGAAAGGGTCTGAGGGGCCGGTCTCCGGACTCATGAGTTTTGACTCCCAGCGCCTTCCCATCGTTTGACAGTGGCATGATGCTGGTGATCACTCAATTACCGTTGCGAGGTCAGTATCGGATTTACACCGATTTCCCGTTTGCCGTCTCAGGTGTGCATATCGCACCAGGCAAGAATACCCGATCTATGAAAAAGAGAAACCGCCCTTTCATGCTTCAAGGCCAACGGATCAAGCCTCCAAATAGAGCTTTTAAGTGGCACTTAGTGCCAAGTCGTTCTATTTCAACAATGGCCCAAGGAGGCCACGTACAAGTTTCGAGCCCAATGACCGGCCGACGCTGCGGACGGCACTTTTGAGAAACGCTTCACCAACACTCTGTCGCCTCGAACGCGGTTGTTTGCGCTTGGCTTGTCGTTCGCGCGCTTGGCGTTCCTTTTCTCGCTCTTTATCTCTTTGCTTCGCCTGGGTTTTGGCGCGTTCTTGCTCTTCTAACAAGCGGGCGTTACTAGTGGCCCGCTGCGCAAGCAGTTCGTACGCAGACTCACGATCGATAACATCATCATAGCGCGTCCCAATGGGGCTATTGGTCAGGTTCGTCGCTCTCGCCTCATCCGTTATCGGACCGATCTGAGATTCCGGTGGCACCATAGTGACTACCGCCGCCGAGGTGGATGCGCCTTCCTGATCGAGGGTAGAAACAATCGCCTCGCCGACGCCGAGCGTGATTAATGCTCTTTCAGATCAAGCCCGGCATCGTTTCTAAAACCTTGCACAACGCCTTTGATCGCCTTTTGATCCCTGGGCGTAAAAGCGCGCAGCGCGTGCTGCACTTTCATACCCATTTGGCCAAGGATCGTGTCGGGAACATCCGCTGGATTCTGTGTGACGAGATAGATACCGACCGATTTGGAGCGTATCAACCGAAAGACCTGTTCCACCTTGTCCAACAAGCCTTTGGGCATGTTCTTAAACAACAAGTGAGCCTCATCGAAGAACAGGACCAGCTTGGGCCGATCTAAATCTCCGGCTTCAGGCAGCTCCTCAAAAAGTTCGGAGATCAACCAGAGAACGAACGCGGCATAAAGGTTGGGTGACTCCCTCAGGAGTCGCTCAGCATCCAACAACGAAATGGCACCAATCCCAGAAAAATCTTTCTGCATGAGATCGGCCAATCGAAGCGATGGCTCACCGAAGAAGTGCTCACCACCCTGCTGTTCTAAAACCAACAGGCGTCGCTGGATGGCGCCAACGGATGCTGCCGAGATGTTGCCGTACTCTTGTCGAAGACTTTTCGCATTCTCAGCCATAAAACTCAAGAGACTGCGCAAGTCCTTAAGGTCAAGCAACAACATGCCATCGTCATCGGCGATGGCAAAACACGCATAAAGAATGCCCGTCTGGGTATCGTTGAGGTCTAACAGTGCGCTCAAAATATCCGGACCCATATCGCTCACGGTGGTCCGTATTGGATGACCGCGGTCACCGAACAAGTCCCAATGCAGGGTTGGGAATGCTCTCAGAGTGTGATCGTCGAGTCCGACAAGAGCTTTCCGTCGGTCGATTTCCTTGTGCGGATTGCCAGCTGCTGAAAAACCGGCGAGATCGCCTTTGGCGTCTACAGCAAAAACCGGGACACCGGCACGAGCGAAGCCTTCGGCAATCACTTGCAGGCTAATCGTCTTACCGGTGCCTGTGGCACCAGCGATGAGGCCATGACGATTGCTCATGCTCGTTAGCTGCGCCGCCTGTTGGCTGCCATCGCCACCGAGAACTACGCGATCTGGTTTTGACATATTCGAGGATCCAAAAATTTCGACCCAGTGTATGTCTTGTCACTCACGTTTGAACATAGCTGCGTCAACAGATAGCTGCGTCAACAGACGTACGCTGGGGAGAGTTACCCGGTCGATAACTCTCCTTGTGCATAGATCAGTGCGTGACTACTCGAGGCAGCTCTTTAGCCTGCTCTACCCATTCGGTAACCGTAGCAGCAGACGGCAGGGCACGAACTAGACTCTTCTCGCCATTAACCTCTTCCATTTTTGCAGCCAGGTTGTCTGCATTCCTTTGCGCAAGCTCTGGCACAGAGTCAACACCCGCCGCCTCTAGTAATTCAGCATACTCGCCACCAACGCCCTTAATACGACAGAGATCAGCGTGGTTAACAAACTTCAGTATTAACGTACCACTCATGCCAGATGTCTCAGTAATCTTGGTACGACCTGCTTTTGTTGCACCTTGCTCAAGTAGATCAGCACAACTTGTCACACCTGCTGAGGTCAACTTCTCCTCATAGGCCGGACCAATACCTTCGATAACGGTTAAATCACTCATTCCAACTCCTTTTTGATGGTTTTTGTTTTAGATGCTTATTTAAAAAATCGACCGGCTAGTTTGCCGAGGGCGCCAAGTTTTTCTCCGCCAAACTGTTCAATCACAGGGGCGATCAACTCCAGCGCTTTGGAAATACTTTCAGGTGCCAGACCAACTTTCGACGCAAGATCTGGGATATTGATTTGGCTTGCGAAATCCTGGCCAGATAGGCCGGACAAAAGATCGGTGAAATCAAACCCGTCCTCACCACCGAGCTGTTGCCCAATCTCGGACCCGAAGTTTTGCACCGCGTCATCATCGAAACCAAGACCCTTGAGACCGTCCAACACCTCAGGCGCATTAGTCAGTAGATCAGATACATTCATGTCGTTCTCGATCAGCTTGAATTTGCAAATACGTTACGCTGATTTTTGGACGGCTATGTAAAATCGGTGAAAATTGCTGAAGACTGATTTGCGGTGGGGAGAGCACGGCACAACTCTAGGGTTCAGCTGCTCTGAACCCGAAGACGATGCGAAACACTAACGAGTGCCTAACGCGATGGCGCCGACGATTGCGTTTTCTAGCGTCGTATCAACCATGCCGCCGCGAGGAACGCGGACATCACACACTGACCCAAGCGTTCGACGAGACCGTGTGCTGCAACCGGAACAATATCGGAGATGGAGTCAGTTTGGGTAGTGCGTTCTATGCTAGTAATTGCATCTCTAGTGATTGCATCGCGCGCATCGAAGCGTGACAATTAGCTTGCAGCTGCCCGCTGCTTATTGAGGACTTCGACGTGAACAATTTATCCCACCCCTAAATCGCCTGCCCCATTTGGCAGGACTACGTTCACTGAAAATCTAAGGAGTTCTCATGGGTTCAATTACCTATGACGTTGCCGTTTCCCTCGACGGCTATATATCCGGTCCGGATGACGATGTTTCTGCGTTTCCTACAGAAGGCGATCATGTCGATGCGTATTTCCAACGCATGCAAGAATACGACGCCGTGATCATGGGCCGCAAAACCTACGAATTTGGTTATCAACATGGTCTCCAGCCGGGACAAGCACCCTACCCAGATATGGATCACTTCATCGTTGCGACCGGACTCAAGGTCCCAACAGACGCTAAGATTCAGATCATTTCCAATGACATCCTCAATCAGGTTTCTGCGTTAAAACAGACTTACCGCTCCATATATTTATGCGGCGGTGGTGAATTGGCGGGATTGCTCCTCGCGCATGACTTGATCGATCAGTTGTGCCTCAAGAGCGCACCTGTGATCTTAGGGCATGGTGTTAAGTTATTCGGCGAGACAAAATCGAATGCCACGTTTCATTGCGACTCGACGATAAACCACAGCTCAGGAGTCAATACAATGAGCTACACACTTCCGTAACTCACTCAATTTATCGATAAGTGGACAGTCTTGTTAGCGTGCCGCTGTCAAGGCTGGCCAATCGGACCATTTTGAAATTGGCTGACAGTGGTCGTCGACTTTCCGTGCTATCCAGTGCAGGTCATGCATAGCACCGTCACGTTCGAAGAAATCGCGGTCTTTGGAAATTTGGTCAAAGCCCATCGCTGTAAAAAACTTCAGCGCGCCTATGTTGTGACCCAGCACTCGTCCATAGAGCGCTTTCAGTTCGCGTAACGCAGCTTCCGAGAGCATCCACTCCATCGCTTGTCGACCGTATCCCATGCCCCAATAATCAGGCTCTCCGATGACAATATAGAATTCGCCAACCGCCTGGCGCTGCGGCACCCATCCCAGGTGTCCGACCGGCTTGTCATCAACTTCCATAATCCACGCAGAACCCATATCGACGATCTCACGCCAACTAGGACCAAATTCTTCCCGAGACTTCGTCTGATAAGGATCAGGGCTATCGACTGCCCAAACCACTTCGTTGTTGATCCACTTCAAGACCGTGTCTCTGTCGGCGATAGCCGCAGTTCGAATTCTCATTAGATTCGCTTCCCCCATGTAGAAAGAGTAGCAACGATCGGCGTTTTCGGAAGGTCGGTGAGCGATTTTAATGAAGTTTCTTTGCTAAGATTTGCTTGATTCGTTCAGGCGTTGAACTATGGCCACTCGCTATGATGAGCATCACGACTTCTACCTGTCATTTGTCGATCGACTCGGAACAACTCCGGGACACCGCGCGAGCCTAGGCGCGCTTCTCGATGCCGCAGGTGATCTGCACGGTCAAACGGTCTGCGATCTCGCCTGTGGCGAGGGTTTCCTCTCTCGCATCCTCGCAAGCCAGGGCGCACAGGTGTATGGCTTCGATCTGTCAGACGCGCTCATTGCATCTGCGAAAGAGCGATCAGATCCTGCGATCCAGTATGAAGTGCAAGATGCGGAACAGCTGGAAGGGGTTGCCAGCGACTTTTTCGATACCGTGATTTGTCACCTCGCGGTCATGGACATTGGCGACCTCGATGCATTCTGTACAACCGCAAATCGAGTACTTAAGCCAGGCGGGCAACTATTGATCACGCTTCTCCATCCTTGTTTTGAGACGCCCTTCGATGCCAGCACAGGACCTTTGGTCGAAACGGACGAGGAGAACAATTTCCGAGCGTTAAGAGTGATGAAGTATCGGTCTGAAGGCTTCTGGCGGTCGGATGGGACTGGGGTGCGCGGGCGTGTCGGTGCCCATCATCGATACCTATCGACCTACATCAATACGCTCATCAATTCTGGATTCCAGATCGAGCAGCTCTTGGAGCCATTCCCTGAAGAGATCTCCGAGGATCGCTCGATTGAAATCCAATGGTCTGAGCACATCCCACGATTCATGACGATCTGCGTCCGCAAAACCAATTAGGCAGAACGGGCACTCCCGCACAGTTTTCCAAAGTATCGGTTTACACAGCGAGTCGGAGCAATTACCGTGTGTATTACTGTATTGATACACATATAGAAGCACATACAGAAATGTTCAAGATAAATCCAAACGCAGCATTGCCGATCTACCAACAGATTGTCGATCAGGTTCGGCGCCAAACCGCCAGCGGTCAGCTGCAACCCGGTGACCCCTTACCATCCGTCCGCAATCTCGCTGCGGAACACACGATTAACAGCATGACCATTAGCAAAGCTTACTCACAACTCGAAGGGGAAGGTTTACTTGAACGGCAACGCGGCAAAGGAATGGTGATCGCCAACAGTAGTCAACTTGCTAACAAGAAAGACAGGCTCAAAGAACTAGAAGCCTCAACACAACAATTAGCATTAGCCGCTCGGCAGCTCGACCTGAATACACAGGATGTTGTTAACGCCGTAACCCAACAGATGGAGCGTACCGATGACTGAAGCAGTTCTAGACATCAACAATCTAACGAAACACTACAATGGTGTCACAGTGCTCAAGGGCATATCGACACATGCAAAGGCGGGCCAGGTGATTGGCTTAGTCGGCCTCAACGGCGCAGGCAAAACCACACTACTTGAAACCGCTCTCGGTTTCACGCTACCAGACGAAGGCGCTACAGAGGTGTTCAACGTACCAAGCGCACGACTTGGCGCACACCCAAACCGAGCCAAAATTGGATTTGTTCCTCAGCAGGATGAACTATTGGGCTCCTATACAGGGGTTGCTTATCTCGATCTGATCAGCGAGTTCTACCCGAATTGGGATAGTGCCACGACCCAGCGGTTGATCCACGAGTGGCAAGTGCCGATGGATCGATCAATCAACAAACTGTCGCTCGGTGAACGACAAAAACTATCGATAATCTCAGCCCTTGGGCATCAGCCAGATTTCATTGTGCTCGATGAGCCTGTAGCGAGTCTCGACCCTCTCGCACGACGAAAATTTCTACTCGAGATTGTCAATCTCGCAGCAGATCGAGGCGCGACCGTGATTTTTTCGACCCATATCGTCACGGATCTTGAACGGGTCGCAGAACGTATTTGGTTACTGAAAAACGGTGAGCTTATCGTCGATGAGCCTCTAGACGAACTCAAAGAAAAACACCCCACGTCCCTAGAAGGGTTCTTCCTGGAGCTACACCAGTGACCGCGTTGTTAATGCTCGTTAAGCATTACTACGTTTGGCACCGCGCAATCGCATTGTCGTCAACCACAGGCTCCACTTTGCTTGGCGCAGCCTTACTTGGCGCGCTTGCACTAGACACAAACAACATCCAAACATACGGCATCATTGTGACTACTGCCGCGATCGGCACGACCTTGTGCATCGGTGTGCCAGTCTTTTTTGCACCGCGCGGTTTGATTGAACTCGTAGACAGCAGACACTTCCAGTTCATCCCTAGGTTCTTTATCTGGACGGGCGTCGCCGCTCTACTGTTCATCGCATTAGTATCTCTTAGTAGCGCGCTTGTGATATCACTCAACAGTGGGGCCAGCGGTAACGAGTTTGTCGCTTTCGCACTAGGCTTTTTTGCCTTTCTTACAACCTATCTATTCTCCAGTTGTTGGGCCATCCGCTCACGTCTCCTGCCTGGTTTCGTCATCACATTCGTTGGACTCTTTAGTCTTGCGGCTGTGTACCTCCCTGTGATTCGGGACGGTGGCGGACTGCCACCACCTGTGTCCTACCTCATTCTGCTCGCCACAGGCATGCTCTGGGCGATCGCCTTCTTTCGCCTACATCGACATGTACCAAGCAACGGTCGTACACCAGACCATGCGGCCATCGCGCGCAAGTGGACGAACCGCGCGATCCAGGCAATCGCCAATCTAAGTGCTGAGACGGCCTTGTTAGGCTATCCGGTCACCTGGGGAGAACGTTTGAGGATCCTATCGACGACGATATTGATCGTTCCTTGCGTCATTGCCGTTTTATCAACGGCGAGCATTGTGCTGATGAAAAGCCTCAGCCCCGGACTCAATATCGAACTTGGAGCTGGTGAGGCGTTTTGGATTACCTTCATGTTGGGCAACGCAGCCAATACATCAATCGCTGGAAACTGTGCCGGTATGGCTACACGTTCTCGTGCACTTTGGTTGCGGGGCTATGACCGCCAGTCCACTTGGACACTCTTAGAAAAAGTGATGATCGCGGGGCTACTCTGCTCGGCGGTTTTACTCGCCACCGTTTGGCTCCTAGCAGACATTAGCGGTCTCGAGGGCTGGTATTTCTGGGTATTAACAATGTGTCTCACGGCCGCTTGGAGCTACCTAAGTCTCGCCACAAGACTCAGCCAAAGTTGGCGGGCGCTTGCACTCCCCGGACTAATTTTATCAGGCGTGTTGTTCTATGCCGTGTGGTTGGCTAACCCTGTGCTCATCTGGATTTGCACGGCTTCCTACTTGCCGCTTGCAGCCTACTATCGCTATCGCGCACGTACCGAGTTTCACACCGTGAACTGGCAGATCAATCGACCGTCCCTACGCGAACTCGACAAGCGTAGCTTGATCTCTCTCTGGTGAGCCTTCGCTAAGGCATGATGCCGTCGTAACCACTATTCCAAAGCAGGTGGACCCAAATGCTGGCTGCATAACCAATGGCGATAACTGGCATCCATTTTAGATGCCCAAAGAACGTATAGAGACCGCGCGCTTGTCCCATTAAGGCCACTCCAGCGGCAGAACCTATCGACAGCATGCTGCCACCCACCCCGGCGGTGAGAGTGACCAGCAACCACTGCGTCACGTCCATCGTCGGATTCATCTGCAGCACAGCAACCATAACCGGGATATTGTCGACGATCGCCGAAAGGATACCGACCAGCGAGTTGGCGATCGTGGGACCTAGATCGATGTACATATATTGCGCTGCCATCTCTAGGTAACCGATAAAACCTAGACCACCGACGCACATGATAACGCCAAAGAAAAACAGCAACGTATCCCACTCAGCGCGCGCTACTTCCCTAAAACTATCGAACGGCTGCACATCACCTGCTTGACCGTAGCCTGCGCGGTCGTATTCGGTCGGGATATGGGTTCGGTTTAAGTAATGACCAAAGATCTTTAAGTACGCGAGCCCCGTCATCATCCCGAGGAAAGGCGGTAGGTGTAGAAAGTTATGAAAAGAAACGGCAGTCGCAATCGTACAGGCGAACAAAAACATAATTCGCTTGGCGCCTCGCTTCATCAGAATCTCTTCTGAGGCAGTAACTTCAGGTATGGCTTTATCTACAGCAAAAGACATCACTACGGCTGGAATGACATAGTTCACAACGGACGGTACAAAGAGAGCGAAGAACGTCCAGAAGTCTAAGATGCCGCGCTGCCAAACCATCAGCGTAGTAATGTCACCAAACGGACTAAACGCACCACCCGCGTTGGCTGCAACGACGATGTTGATACAGGCTATGGCTATGAATTGACGATTGCCCTGCCCCACAGCTAGAACGACCGCACACATCACCAAAGCAGTCGTTAGGTTGTCGATAATGGGCGAGAGAAAGAAACTGATGATGCCCGTGATCCAGAAAAGCTGGCGGTAGCTGAACCCACGTTGCACAAGCCATGCGCGTAGCGCGTCGAAAACCTTCCGTTCACTCATAGCGTTGACATAGGTCATCGCTGCCAACAAGAAAAGGAAGAGCTCGCCGAATTCGACCAAGAACTCTTTGACCGCGTGCTCTACTTCATGATTTCCCGAACCCGCGTATTGAAATGCGACCAAGGTCCAGATGACCCCCGCACCCAAAATGACAGGTACGGATTTTCTGAGGTGAGTGAACTCCTCTGCAATGACCAATGCATAGGCAATGACAAAGGTTGAGATAGCAGCAAAGCCTGCCCAGTGTGCAGTCAAATCCATGTCTTCCTCCCCCGATAGCCTTCGTTAGCTCTGCTGCCTTGTTAGGCACATACTCAGAACCACGTTTAGACCTTAAAGTTTTCGGATGTAGTGCTCCCTCATACGAGATTACACTACCAACTGCGGTTTAGGACTACACATCTAAGTATTTGTTCACTAGATTTTTCTGTCATTATTGAACCGTTCAATGTAAGGAGAGGACAGATGGCAAGTGGCACAGCACTCATAATTGGTGGCGGGCCGGGCATCAGCGCAAGCTGCACGCGTTTATTCAGTGACCAAGGCATGACCGTCGCAATGGCGGCAAGAAAACCAGAGAAATCCGCCATGGTCCGCTTGCAAGCAGATCACGGCGCTGCTCTCTATCAATGTGACGCGAGTGACCCAGCTTCGGTGAGAGAACTGTTTGAGAGCGTCAGCAAGGATCACGGGCGAATTTCGCTCGTTGTGCACAACATCGATGGCCGATCCCCCGACATCTTCCGCAAGGCGATCACAGAAGCAGAGCCAGAGCTTGCGCTCAGTGTGCTAAAAAATTCCGCATACAGCGCCTTCCTGGTAGGTCAACAAGCCGCCAAACACATGCTAGCGCAAGACCTAGACGAGACCGGCCAGCGCGGCACAATCATATATACCAATGCAAGCGCGGCGTTTAAAGGTTACCCAAAGAGTGGTGCATTCGCGATGGCATCCCACGCTAAATCAGGCCTTGCCGAGAGCATGGCGCGAGAGTTGGGACCGCAGGGTATCCACATTGCTCACGTACCTATCGACGCGGCGATTGGTTGGACTCAGGAAGATGGGACTCGGGCTCATCGACTCGCTGGAACTTCGGTTGATGACAACATGGCTGATCCGGATCGCATCGCCGAAACGTATTGGCACCTGCACCAACAACACCGTTCTACCTGGACTTTTGATGTGGTTCTACGCCCATGGGTCGAAACCTGGTAGGCGCAAACCGCAATGTCAGAGATTGATGACTTTTTGGGCCAGTTTGAGGTGACCGGTAACGTCGCCCAAGCGCTGCGGGAGTTTGTTAAAGAAACAGCCCCCGGGTGCTCCGAAACCTTGCACCTTGGTTGGAAGGTCATCAGCTATGGCGATAAAAAGAAGTTTTGCGCGATCGCGCCCCACGCAAAATGGGTCAATCTGCAGTTCCACAATGGTGCGAGCCTGACGGATCCGGAAGGGCGGATGGGTGGTACGGGCAAGTCAATCCGCCACATGAAGGTCGCTTCCTCCGACGAACTCGATGATTACCTGAGTACACTGATCAAAGAGGCGATTTCAGCCTCTACCTAGGACTGCGCAGGGCGCGCGACGAACTCTGCGTTCACGATATTGGCAGCAGCACCCAAGCCCAGCCACTGCGTCATCTGTGCGGACAACCCATCCTTAGTTTGATCGCTCAATAGAACATTCCAATTCACTTGAGGGCGTAAAAAAGGTGCGGTGTAGTAGCCAAACAATAGCGCCCGATCTTCATTCGTCGTCGTGTTCTCCCCCGACGTGTGCCACAGCCGTCCTTCCATCACAATCACATCGCCCGCGCTAGTCTCAAAGGGTTGCATATGGTGTTGAAAATCCTCGGGCAGGTCGGATTGGTTCTGTAGCCGATGGCTCCCTGGCAAATATCGTGTCGCACCGTTCGCCTCATGCACATCGTCCAAACACCAGATCACGTTCATCGACCATCGGTGCAGCCAAGGACCAGGAAAGACAACGGCCAGATCGGAATGCGGGACCATGGACTTGGCACCCGGCCGAGCAATGTTCGCGGTAAAATTGGAGATGAGAAACTGCTCGCCAAGTGTTGTCTGAACCGCATCCAGCGCCGTCGGATGTTGGATGAGATCGACAAAGACAGGATCAAGATCGAGAAGGTTAAAAACGCGAACATTAGCCTCGTTGGGATCAAGGCCGCGAATAAAAGTAGGCGAACCACGTCGCTCGCTTTCAGCAGCAGCCGCCCAAAGCTTCTCTTTAACTTCCGTCGCGCGCGCTCGAGTCAGCACACCATCGACAATGCAAAAGCCCTCTTTTTCCAGCGCGTCGTGATCTATCAACCGCCTCTCCCGTAAGCCCTAAGTATGCCCCCAAAACCGCCCCCATCTCTAGTAAAGGAATCTAGTAAAGGACACACACAAAATCAGGCTCACATTCCATTACAGCCAAACGCCATTCCGACGGGGCGCTCAAGCGCACCCGGAGCTACGCGCCTTCCAGGTTCTGCTAATTAGCAACTTTCAGAATAAGGACACACACGATACTGGGCGCACGTTCGCTGGCAGACAATGGCGCAAATCGTTGCGAGCGATTGCTGGCAGACGTAGGGCACAAAAAGTGTGTGTCCTTTACTAGCTCTTCCTTCGCTAGCTAATTTCTAGATCTCAATCAGACCCGGCCACGGAGGATCACGTTGATACGTTCTGATGGGTTGTCTGGATCCTGTGCGACGCAAGTCAGCATCACTGGGGCATTCGCCGCGAGACTCGTGTTGGCCATACAGGCCAAGTTACCTTGCAGTCCGCCTCGCTCGATCGTACCCGTGATCACTCCTGGGTCTGGGAAATCCAATGTCCCGACAAGGTTAATCTGCAGTTGATCGATCGAGGTACCGAGCTCGACATCATCCAGAACATCCGCTGTGCACAAACCAGCTGCACACGCGACGACGACCGGTTGAATGGTGTCTCCTGCGGATCCAAAAATCAGCCCAGCGTATTCATTATCCAGATCGCTGATCGCAGGTAGCGTCGCTTGCGGCATAGCAAAGATAATCGACGACTCCGAGTCAGAATCAACATTAGTGTGTACGAGCGCGCCACCGGATCTGGTGAGATACATTTCAGCATCGTCCACTTGCATCATGCCCTCGGCGCATACACCCTGGTCGAGATCCACGTTAACCCCACCCGGAAATCCGTCTACCAAAGCGTGTTGAGCCGGGAGCGAAGCTTGGCCCGTTTCAATGTCATACGAAAAGACACCGAAGAACTCTTGATCGGCATCAGTCGCGTCAGCATCGTCCCTCGACTTCATGATGATCCAGTTGCCTACGAAGTCATTCGTTGGACATTCTCCAGCCATCACCATGCTAATGAATTCGCTGGACGAACCCGCAGGCTTCAAGAAGTAAGCAAAACCAGGGATCTCTATCCCCCACGCTTCAGCCCCTGCTGACGGCGCACCATCTCCTGTTGCATCCGAGACCACCAGACTCATGAACCCATTCGCCTGCTCGCTGTAGACGCCGTTGACAGTGAGTGACACAGGCGCTGTCATCGACTCACGTCTCTCAATCGTGAATGAACTATCCGGATTTAGAACGACATCCCATCTAGACCCAGGACCGCTGTAACGCGTCGGCGTACTTGCCGGGTCCTGCCCAACCGGGTTGGCAACATCACTACTGCTTGAGCTACTTCCGCCACCACACGCAACACAGATCAGCGCGATCACACTCGCGCAAAACATCCTTATCTTCATTGTGCTTCCTTTGCATCTTCATTCGATAATGTCGATGAACCTTAGAAGCCTGACCAGACAACGGGTATCCGTCTTAAGGCTGAAGCAGATATTTTTGTGGCTTAGATCACATGGGGAACGCACACTACCCGCGTCGCCGTCGGCCGCGAGTCAAGAAGCTTGGCTATGACTCTTGAGTAGACCCAATTGCCGAGCCCGATGTACACACGCAGTTCTACTCCCGTCTAGAGCACCAAACAGGGCTTTAACGTCGGACTACTCGCTATTTGTTTGTTGCTTATACCTGTGGCGACCAATTCTAGAACAATACTGGAAGCAGGCTAACGTAATACCATTTCGCGGCGAAGGGCAGCCTGGGGCTGTGGATTCAACCAGTCGCTCGCGACTAGTTGGTATTTCCAATAAGCTGCCTAATCCAGGGTTCGGGGAGTGATTTGATGAATTGGGATGCTATAGGCGCGATAGCCGAATCGATTGGGGCGATCGGAGTAATAACGAGTCTGATCTACTTGGCGATCCAGGTCCGACAAAGCGCTGGATACACCAGAACCAACACCAGGACTCAGCTCCAGCTGTTTGCTAATGAAATCATAAAAGATGGTATGAAGCCTGAAATTGTAAATCTCAAAGCTAAACTTGCTAGCGGAGACACTCTTACCTTTCAGGAAGAGAGTTTGAGGGATCAAAGAACGAGGCAGCTTTTCAGAAATGCAGAGCTTTCTATCTACCACAATCGCGCGGGGACGCTAGAAGATTCTGAATTTGAAGGCGAATTAGTAACTTGGTCAATCTTCCTCACCAACGATTACGAGCGTCGTTGGTGGCTCGACCATAGAACAGAGTTTCCGGAAGAAATAAGAGTGGTGTTGGATGCGTTAGTAAACTGACCGTTACGGACACAAACATCAGGTCACGTTGTGCGATGCAAGAGGCAGCTTTCGGCGGCCAATAATGGTCGTAATGAATCGGATATACTCTCTGCTCTTCTGAAGGGGATCTATGGCGCAAACACGTCTAGACAGTATGGGCACCAACGCGTACGTCTTCGTCAGCTATTCACATGCCGACGAAGACGTAGTGCTCAATGAAATCCGATCACTTCAGAACAGTGGCATCAAGACATGGTACGACGCTACTGGCATTGGTCCTGGCAGTGAATGGACAAGCGAAATCGCCCGAGCGATTAAAGGAGCCGAGCAGTTTCTCTACTTTGTTACACCGAGCTCGGTCGAGTCTGAAAATTGCCGCCGGGAAGTAAGTTTTGCCCAATCGGAGAATATTCCGTTAGTCGTTACCCATCTTGTCGAAACCGAACTACCAGACGGTCTGAGGCTAAGCCTCGATAACCGACAGGCAATCCTGAAATACCGGCTAGGAGAAGATACATACCGAAACACATTGTTGAGAGCGTTGACGTCTTCCAGCCTGGTTAACGACACCAGTCATGATCAGTCTGTCCTTCCAAAGAAAAGCACGCACACCTACGTTCGATTTATGTTCGTCGCAATCCTGTGTTTGGTTTTGATAGGCGGTATTTGGTATCACGAATTGGAGCCGGAACCAGCGAGGCTGTTTAACCCAAAACGAGAGTTGTTTGCCAAACCTGTTTATCTTGCCGTCGAGGGGTCGGGCGCGTTTGATCAAGCACTGAAGTCTAGTCTGAGCAGCGTGCTGGCTGAGTTTGACGGTTTCATCTTAGGCGACTCGGTTGAACAAAATGGCCTCACCATTACCATAGAACGGATTGGATCTGAGACGGAGGGTCGCGTAACGGCTACAACCAGAGATGCTAACGGTCAAGTTGTACTTCCCTTTCAAGCCGATTTAGCAGAATACGAAGGCTCAGCTCTTGACATCACCGATGCGCTGAGCCGCGACTACGGTTTTGCATTAGCCGGGCATGTGGATCGAGAAATAAAATACTTCGAACCGCAGCGTCCTCCCGGCGGGGATATCGCAGCGTACAACGCGTACCGCTTAGCTGAGATGGAATATTACCGCGGGAACCTCCAAGAAGCCGCACGTTTGAGCGAAGCTGCAATTAAGGCAGAAGCAGGCTATTTGAATGCTCTGATAACGAACGCAAAGAGCCACTGGACGATTGCTGATACCAATCCAAATCGCCCACCGATTGTAGATTTGCAGCTAGCTGCAGAATCGATTTCTCGCGCCCGGGAAGTAGCACCTGAACACGCGTTTGCTGCATTTCTTCAAGGGAAAGTTACAGTGAATCTCGAGCTTGATTTCGGCAAAGCTTTGAGCCTGTTCCATCAAGCGGAGCAGCTGGGATATGTTAGTGCCTGGAATCGCGAGTCTCGTGCAGAACTATACTTGAACACTGGTAGATACGAAGATGCCGTGGCCTTGCATGAGGCCGTAATCGCGGCAGATCCCACACGGAATCCAGTTCTACTTGCTCGTGCACTGTCTAGGATCGGTCGCGTAAAAGAAGCGACCGAAATGTACCAACGAGCATTGAAAGTTGAAGGACCCATGCTATCCATCACGGTCAATTTTGCTTTGGGCCACTTTGCAACACATGCTCCGCAACTTGCAGAAGAATTGGCATCCAGTCCTAAGGCCGATCACCTGGTACTCGCAAGGACGATGTTGGGCTCTCTTAACGGCAAGCCTGAACGACAAATCGAACTACTACAAGATCTGATACTTGAGAGCGAACACAGGTACGTCAGTCCATCCTCTATTGCGTGGGGCAGTTATACAGTGGGCCTCTACTCTCAGCATATGGAATGGTTTAGAAAGTCGGTCGCTGATCGTGCCAGTACGGCATATACGTATGAATTTATGTATGGCTCCCGTGCTGACTATTGGAAAACTCTTCACGATTGGGCGAAGGGCAACCTAAATCGGTTGGATCAGGTTCAAACACATCGATCATATGTCGCCAAGACATTTCGAAAAATGCATCTCGGACGGTTACCGGACTTTGACTAAGCCTGATTGCCTCGGCTGTTGTGAGCACACAATTTCCCACACTCTCCGTTAGCTCTCGGCCACGTGGTTTCGCCCCCTATCAATGGACGGGTGCTAACTCTACTGGACTGATGTTGCCACAGTATCCATGGCGTCGTTTTCGATTATAGAACACCTCGATCTGAGCGACATTCTGTCACGACTCCGATGGCCTAGGGTTGTTTCAAAATCGTCTTCCCAACCAGATGGGCGCGAGGGTTTGAAGAACTTTTGTCAGAGATAGAACACACGCGGGGAAAAAAGCACTACCCGCGTCGCTGTCGGCCGCGAGTCAAGAAGCTTGGCTATGACTCTTGAGTAGACCCAGTTGCTGAGCCCGATGTACACACGCAGTTCTACTCCCGGCGTCTAGGGCACCAAACAAGGCCCGAACGTGGGACTTAATCGTGTACTCCGTCAGACTGAGCTCATTCGCAATTTGTTTGTTGCTCATACCCGTGGCGACCAACTCTAGGACGGCCATCTGACGAGGCGTGATGCCATGACTGTGCGCCAACATCCGCGCCTGCTCGTCTGATGATCGATCGCCAACACTCGCCAACACATCGACTTCGGGTGGCAGGTAGGTCTCTCCCGCGAGCACTCGATAAATCGCGCGCACCATATCTAGAGGCTCATGGGTCTTAGGCACAAAGCCACTGGCCCCGCGATCCATAGCGTTCTTGATCACAGCGGCCTCAATATCCGCTGACATACAGAGCGTCGGTAGATTGATGTGGCGGTCTTGCATGGCACTCAACAGCTCCAGGCCATCCATGTTTGGCAAGTTGAGATCGAGCAATAAGAGTGAGAAGACCGAGTCTTCAAGCATTTGCAGCGCCTGTTCGGCCGAAAGCGCAACCGAAACGTCGACATCGCTCACGTACTTCTTGAGCATAAATTCGACACCTGACAAAAAGAGCGGATGATCATCCACAATCAGAAGCTTCATGCGCTCACCGTAGCATGGCGGTCAAAAATTGGCTTCATCCTTTAGTGTGAGATCCCTTCTGACTGGTCTATCCAAGCGCGCAACCGCCGCGGTACATCAAGCTGAAAATGAGAGCCGCGCCCCTCAAAGCTCGTCAACGACAATTCGATGTCCATGAGCTGACATAGGCGGCGAACGATCGCGAGTCCGAGCCCTTGACCTGACCGCACACCATTGGATTCGAGTTGAAAATACTCATCAAAAATTCTGTCCTGAAGCTCAAGCGGGATGCCAATGCCAGAATCACGCACGTGTATCTCCACGCCAGCGCTACTCGGATTTGTGGACAGGTGTACCTCGCCACGCGCTGTGTACTTAACCGCGTTCGACACCAAGTTATCCAACACCCGCACTATCAGCACTGGGTCAGTTTCAATCGTGCCTACGCGCCCGGTCTCAACGCGCAGACCCAGACCTTTCTCTTGTGCAGCGGCGCGGTGTCGGTCAGCAACTTCAGTCACCAGGTCATCCACATCGATCAGCGCACTTACTGTTTCCACAGCGCCCTCATCTAGTCGAGCGACCTCCAACACGCGCGTATACATCGCCTCAAGGAGCTCGATTGAAGCCTCCATCCGCCGAATGATTTCTTGATCCCCCGGATTGTCACGCAACATCGCGAGATAGAGGCCGGTCGCATTCAATGGCTGGCGTACATCATGACTCGCGTCCGCAAGAAATTTAGACTTCGCCCGACTCGCCTCCTCCGCAGCCGTCTTCTTCTCCTCGAGTGCCAACATCAAATCATCGTTCTCAAACTGGGTATCGATAATCCGCGCAAACATTCGATGGATGCGCAGACTGAACACCATCGCCATCGCAAAAAGGCCGACCCCTAGAATGCCTAAGTAGCTGTATTCGCCTGTGTGCAGCGTCATCGCATAGGAACTGCCTACTCCCGCAGGCAACATAAAGGCAACGAGCGAAGGCAGATATGCAGATTGAGTCACCATCGCACCTGCGATCACGCAAATGATCAGCAGACCGACATGGCTAATGAGCAGCGGATCCGAAGGTTGTACATAGGCAATCGCGAACCAAGCCCACACACACCCGAACACCCCTGAGAAAATCCCGGTACTCCACCCACGTACGTGCGCAGTTTCAGCGGACACCGGATTGGCTCGATTAATGAGGAACTGGCATAGACGGATGGCAACCATTGCTAGCACCGTGCCGTACCAGACGAGAAGCGATGGTAGTGCGACATGGTCGAACAACAACCAAACGCCAAGACTCGACATAAAGACACTGCCTAGTAGCGCAATTGGTATGTGCTCGTAGAGGATCTCCAGCTGAGCGACTATAACGCGTCGATCTGATCCCACCTTGATAGCTGCCATCCCACTTTTGATCTAGCGAACATGAGCATAGACCACGCAACTTCGCCAAACATCATACTTTAGTATGAAGTACGCCCTTCCGAGCACAGATAGCGTGATCTCCCCGCTTCGGTTAGGCTCCCCTCTATGCGCAAATTCTGGCTTTCATTTGGATGGATGGGCGCGATCGGCAGCGTCATCGACGCACTTATCGTCATCTACGCAGTCATGATCATACTCACGACTGCGGACTACGGGTGGACACTCAGTTCCGAGATTCTCTTTCGAGACCACCTAACTTGGCTCTACTGGGTCAAACAGCTCGCCTATTTATTCCTCGACGCTGACTTCATCGATTGGGTTTTTGGCTTACCGGCAGTCGTCTTTTTTACAGTGCGAATCGTCGTCAGCGGCCTGATGGGTAAGTGGGCGTTTAACCAAGCCGCCCGCATCGACGCCAGGGTGACCGCATGATCAAAGGCGGTTGTTTTTGCGGCAACGTTCGCTTTCAAATAGAACCCGGCGATTACACAGCCGCCAACTGTCACTGTTCGATGTGTCGCAGAGTGCATGCCGCTCCCTACGTCAGCTGGCTGGTGGTTCCCAAAGAAAAGTTCGCCTATCAGAAAGACGCGACCAAAACCCTGCAGTCGTCAGACACTGGCGCTCGCTACTTCTGTCCAGATTGCGGCACCCACATTGCCTGCGACAATGAAAAGCATCCCGAAATCATCGATATCACAATCGGCAGTTTGGACGATCCAGCGCCGTTTGCTCCAACGCTGGAGGTGTTTACCGACACTCGTCTGGATTGGGTCGCCCACGAGGACTAACCAAGCACAATTCTCGCTGGCATCACCTCCCTCATTCACCGACAATATTGTCGACACTTGAGGGATCAAAATTCATGGCACAGTACGAAGTCACTGCACGCAATTTTAGTGAGTCGAGCGAGAATCGCATGCACAGCGACGACATCGCGCAAAAGTTCGGCTTCAAAGGCGCACTCGTTCCCGGCGTCGCGGTCTACGGACACCTGACACATCCATTGGTTGAGCGCTTTGGTGAGAACTGGCTTGCAAATTCTGTCTGTGATCTGCGGCTGCTAAAGCCAGCTTATGACGGTGACCGCCTGATTTTGAGTCTCAGTGAGACAGACGATCAACAAACTGTGCAATGCCACAATACCGATGGTGAACTGCTTGCTACCTTGATTTCATCGATACCGGACACGCTCCCCGCGCCTGAACCTAAATCAGTGTTCGAATCACCAACGAAGTCAAACGGCCGCGTCGAGATCGAATGGGACCAAATTGAAGTCAACCAACCCTTCAACGAGTGGCAACTCACGATTGATCAAGAGACCAACGATACCTATGCCTCACAGGTCGCAGACACCCTACCGCTCTATGCACAAGGTTTGGTGCACCCTCACTTCTTGCTTTCAAGTGCCAACAAAGCGTTGATGGAAGAATATGTAATGCCGACTTGGATCCACGTCGGATCAGAGACTCGCCATCGTGTACCAGTGCGTGTGAACGACAGACTCACAGTTCGCTCTGTACCGCTCGAGCGGTGGCAGAAAAAAGGACATGAGTTCATTCGTCTGTACGTGAGCTATTGGCGAGAGGATGAGCTGACGACCGACATCATGCACACCGCCATCTACAAGATCGCGAGCTGATGCGACTAGCGGTTCTCGCATCACACGAAGGCACCACACTCCAGGCCGTCATCGACGCCTGCTCATCAGGCGCGCTACCCGCTGAGATTGCAGTCGTCATTAGTAACAACAGCAGCTCAGGCGCAGTCCAGCGCGCCGTCACTGCAAATATCCCAACAGTTCATATCAGCGGCAAGACTCACTTAGAACAAGGCGAAGACGGCGCCATCTTAAACACGCTCACGGACGCGCATGTCGACTATGTTCTTTTACTGGGCTACATGAAGAAACTCGGTCCACAGACTCTCAAACACTTCCAAGGCCGCATAATCAACACTCATCCGTCCCTCTTGCCGAAGTTCGGCGGGCACGGATTCTTCGGTCGCAAAGTTCATGAGGCAGTGCTCGCCGCAGAGGAAGAGGTCACGGGTGCGACCATACACCTAGTGGATACCGAATATGATCAGGGTCCGCCACTGTCACAGATCACGGTCCCCGTAGACTCTAACGACTCTGTCGAGACGCTCGAAGTGCGCGTCAAGGCTGCTGAACAAAAACTCTTGATCAATACGCTCGCCGAGCTAGCTGAACCTCTGGAAGTCTCCAATTACTGACCGGCCCATCGAAACAGAGATCAGAGGGCTACAGACTGATGATTGGCAGGCCTACAAAACCAGTCGCCTGCGTGCGCTCAAAGAAGCACCCACCGCCTACACCTCCAACTATGACGACCATCTCACAATGGCGGACAGCTTCTTCCAAGACAGATCTACTTTTCGCCCAGACAACTTCATCTATGGCGCATGGCAAGACAGCGATCTGGTGGGCAGTGCAGGAGGTTATGTAGAACCTGATACCAAAAGAAGTCACATCGCGCACGTCGTCGGTGTGTGGGTGGATCCAGAATGCCGGAGACAAGGCATCGCACGCGCATTGACCATCCACGTCATTGACCAACTCAAGTCGCTACCGCAACTCTCGATCATTCAGATCGCAGCGACTGCCACAAACAAAGGCGCGATCGATCTCTATCAATCACTTGGATTTGTCCAATTCGGTTTAGAACCTCAAGCCTTGCAGCACGACGGTCAGACGTACGATGAAGTCCAGATGGCGATCGCGCTCTAAGCTCGCGGACGCACAATATCCAAAGCTAACTCGTGGAGTGGCTCGTTAGCCGCACACAACACCGTGCCGCCCATGCAAGGGCTCTCACCCTCAAACGTCGTCACCACCCCACCTGCTCCGCGAATGATAGGAATCAAGGCTTGAATGTCGTAACACTGGAGATTGGCATCTGAGGAGATGTCCATGGAGCCCATAGCCAACATCGCGTGTATATAGCAATCACCACCAACCCGACTCAATCGCACTTGATCAATTAGCCGTTCGATACAACCGAGCTCCGCATCCCCGAACCATTCCAATCCGGTCGTTCCAAAAACAGCTTCACCAACAGAAGCACACGCAGACGTTTTGAGATCAATCCGAGTATCGCCCCGCTGATAACGCGCCCGCCGTCCATCGCCTGAAAAGAGCTCCCCTACAAACGGTTGGCCCATTGCACCAACAATCGTATCTTGCCCATCAAACAAGCCTAACAACACACCCCAGTGCAACATCCCCGACATAAACGCGCGCGTGCCATCGATAGGATCAATCACCCAAGTCAGACCAGAGCCCGGCTCATAACCATACTCTTCACCGTAGATTCCGTGCTCTGGAAACTCCGCATGTATCGCATCGCGAATCACACGCTCACAGGCACGATCCGCAGCGGTTACCGGATCGAAGACACCGCCTGAGCGTTTATCCTCCACCTCAAGTTCAGTACGAAAGAAGGGCAAGGTCTCCACACCCGCACGCGAAACTACTCGCTCGGCGAAATCGAGATACTTTGCTCTCTCGCTTTCCGATACGACTACGCGATCAGAAAAACCAAAACCGTCACCCACTCTATTTACCAACCATCAACCCAAGGATAAGATCGGACGAAATACTAGCAGATGGACAAGCCGATGCCTGATCTCATTCTCCCCGACTCAATGCGCCCCCAATACGAGAACTTCCACTTCGCTCCAGCACAGATGCACAACGGCATCCTGTACGCGTCAGGACAAATTGGCGCAGGCGCCAATGGCAAAGTGCCAGAATCAGCCGAAGAGGAATTTCGCAACGCATGGAACTCAGTTGGCGCAGTTCTCGCAGCAGCAAACATGGATTTTTCGAACATTTTCGAGTTCACCAGCTACCACGTTGGACTCCAAGAACACATGCGCGCCTTCATGAAAGTGAAGGATGAGTTTGTGAAGGAGCCTTATCCGGCTTGGACTGCGATCGGTACGACGGAGCTGGCATTGCCGGGTGCTAGAGTTGAGATTAGGGTGCAGGCGGTATAAAACCTCAATTGGTCATCTATTAGCCACCTTTCATCGGATCCGGAGTGATTAAGTACTGATTTCCTTATAGTTTTTGTCTGTTTTCATAGCCACGGACTACTATGAGGATTCCTACTTTCAGAGACGGGTTCTGTCGTGGAGCGCATTAGAGGCGCTTTAGCTTTCCTGTGGCCTGACTTAATTCTAGAAGGGTCAAAGTGGGAAAATGATTGGGTAGTTTCTCAGCGGGATCGATTCGCCAAATCAGCTCGAGTGTTTTTTGTACTCGCCGCTGTTGGATATTTCGGGCACTACTTCCTAATCGATATCCCAAATGACAAGCAGCCTCTCGAACTGTGGTTCGCGTTCCGAATGTCAGCGACAATCGCGTGCACCTTATGCTTCATCCTCTTCATAACGAAAAAGCAAAACACAGTTTGGGCGAAGTGGGTCGCAGCTGTTGTGATGGCCGCAGGATGTCACGCTCAGGCGCACGTAGTGCTTTACTATCCCGACGCTCCTTGGATCTACCCATTCGTTTTCACTCTTGGCGCTGTCCTTCTATTACAGTACCCGCCTTTCAAAAGTCTACTGTTTGCCGCTCCATTGATGGGATCCTTTTTCCCGCCGTTACTTGAAGCAGGCAATCCATTTGACCAACTCGCGAGCGCGACCTTTCTGACCAGCGTCATAGTTCTCATCGCTCGAACCGCATACACATTTGAGTTGCGGGCCTTCCTACTGACGCAAGAGCGCGACGAGTCTAGACAGCACATTATTGAGTTGGGTCGAGACTACGAAAATCGTCTTAAGAGCTTTATTCCACGCGTAATAGCTGATCGAATGCAGCACAGAATCGACAAGCGTGGAATGTCAGCACTCGAGGCGACTGTCGACGTACTTACTGCCAAAAAGCAACGTGTTGCTTGTCTTTTTTCCGACATTCGCGGATTTACCCAAGGTAGTAACGAAATGGAGACATTTCTCCTGGAGAGTGCCATTCCCGAAGTGAAGGCTTGTTCTGACGCTGTGGAAAATTTCCGCGGAATTCCACGGAAAATCGGGGACCTCATTTTCGCCTATTTCGACGACTCCATCGAAAAAGCAAACGTCCTTCGATCAATTGGAGCGGGGCTTGAACTTTCGAAACTAAATCAAGATCTGAATGACACCTCTTCATCCGTTAAAGTGAGGAGGTACATTTTGATTTCAACTGGAGACGCAATCGTCGGAAATGTCGGGGGCCTAAATTCGGGCGTTGAAATAACCGCTCTCGGCCCCCCCGTCAATTTTCTTAGTCGCTTGGATGATGCAACCAAAGCACCGGCACTTGCCGATCATCTGCTCGAAGGGGATTTGGTTATTTGCGTCGCAACCGCAAAATTACTCGAAGATTACAGCGTCGACTTGCCATTAAATCATGTGGAGTTTGCCTCCAAGGGGTTGAAAATCAGAGACTTTCCAGAGGTAGAATCGGTATACGTCTTGCGCCCAAGTGATGAAGTGAGAAATATTGTCTCCTCATCACTCCAAGCCGTCTAAGTTCAACATGTCGCCCGAGTCGCTGCTTAGTAGGAGGACCGGCATTCTCGTCGGCGTCCTACTGGTTACAATTGGGCTCGGATCCGGCATACCAAACCTATCCTTTACAACTGATTCCCGGGTCTTTTACGACGACGACAACCCTCGAGTCGTCAACCTTACGGCGTTTGAAGAAGCGTTTATTCCAAGCCATACGGTGTTGTTTTCCATCTCGAGCCAATCAACTCTTGATGCTAGCCCATCGCATCGAAATGCTATCGAATGGTTGAGTAACGCCGTTACTAAATTCCCGAACATCTCTCGAGTCGACTCTCTTTCGACAGTTTCTTATCCCTACGACAACGCGGGTGTTCTAACCGTCGACACATATCTGGAGTACATCTGCCCAGAGAAGTGCATAGATGAACGTCTGCAAACATTAGATGACCCAGTAGTCCTAAACCGTCTCGTTTCGGCTGACAAACAAACAAGTGCCGTGATCGGCGTCTTTTCAATAGAGCGGCACGAAGCTGAAAAAATTGGGGTAGTTGCTGCACGCGTAAAGTCTCTAAAGCATGAATTTGGAGATGTGTTTCCTGGGCTCGAGTTTCGGGCGTCTGGCGGCATTCCGGTGTCACAAGCCTACGTGGACGCGAGCAGAAAGGACTCTTCTACCCTTTTCGTAGGAGCCGCTCTAACGATCGTAGTTCTTCTCTGGCTGTTCTTGGGCGACATCAGAATCACCGCGATACTGTTAACCACAGGATTAATATCAGTAGTGGCAACAATGGGAGCAGCGGGATGGCTGGGCGTCACACTGAATTCAGCGAGTTCGACAGTTCCGATTATCGTACTCACCCTCGTTGTGGCGTCATCCATGCACCTTTTTACCCACTACGCGCGTTTTCGGCAAACGGAAGCGGACTCTACCGCTGCTCTTTACGCCGCTCTCAACGCTAACGCTATTCCTATTTTGCTAACAGCGCTCACATCATCAGCTTCCTTGCTCTCACTGCAGGCCATATCTTCACCGCCAGTTAGGGACATTGGCCTCCTGGCTGGGATTGGAGTTTTCACGGGTGGCATTCTGTCGATTACCTTCGCCCCGCTACTTCTCAATACTGATCGCCAACCAACTCCGTCGAGAATCTCAAATCACGTTCAACGAGCTCTCAACGCATACGCAAAGTACTTGGAGTCAGGCAGCAAACTGTCGATTCTCACCGTTGTGGTCTTCGTTGTTGCGGCACTAGGATTGACTCAGATGCAGATTGACGACGACTTTGTGTCTTACCTAAGCAAGAGGACAGAAGTACGAACCGACACGGATTTTGCAATACAGCAATTGTCAGGACCAAGCCACATTGAACTAGACATCTCAACTAGCACCGATACCGTCTTTGAACCACGAGTCCTTGGCGAGCTGGATAGACTAACAAGTCAAATCCGGCGATATGACGAAGTCGCAGTTGCGATTTCCCTTTCAGATCTTATGAAAAATGTCGTCAGGTCATTCGGTGACGAGAGAGAACTAGCAGAGATTGACGCCGAATCACTCGCTCAGTACTTTTTCCTTTTCGAGATGGGATTACGCGCTGGAGAATCCACATCTAGTATCGTCGATAGCGAACATTCAAGAACACATGTCTCTCTTTTACTTCGAATTACTTCCGCATACGAAATCCGCGAACTAGAAGAAAAACTCATAGCGTTAGTCGACGATTTTGAATACCTGCAAATCACAGTGACAGGAGAGAACATTCCTGTCGCTCATCTCTCATCATCAAACATACCCGCTGTCGCCACTACTATAATAACTACCCTGCTAATAACAGCCCTACTGCTAGGTCTCTATTTTAAGAACTATCGCGTTGGCATCAATGCTCTTATCGCAATTACGGTCCCTGTCGCATGTGGACTAGGTATCTGGGGATGGGGCTCGGGCTCAATTGGTCTAGCTGGAACGATTGTTATCGCAGTTTCACTGGGTGTCGTAATCGACGACGCGATTCACTTGATATACCAACAAGTGTCGGCACTTGAGAATGGTCTTGACGAGTGGGAAAGTACTGCCTATAGCATTCACCGAGTAGGGACTGCGATCACTGCAACAACGGCAGTTTTGGTCCTCGGTCTAGCCCCGCTGCTTTTTTCAGACTTCAAAGTCAACGCAACGTTCGCAGCCTGTACCGGGATAATCCTTGTTTCATCCCTAGTGTTCGACCTAGTAGCATTACCTAAGCTTCTTGTCTGGGCTTCGAGGAGTAATCGTTGAGTAACCAGGTTCATAATCGAGCATTACCCTCAGATGTGCGCGAAACAGACGCAATCTCTGCGAGACTAAAGCCTGCAAACTCGAGCGCGGATTTCATACCAGTTAGAGTTTGGCGAATAAGCCCATTTGGTATCGAAATCGTTAAACCCGACCAGCAGCGCCTTGAGAGCGGTCAAAGCGTCCAACTCCAAGTCATCGTAGAAGGACGTCGCACTGAATTCGAAGCGATGGTCATTAGCCACGAGGAAGTTGTTAGCAACACAATCGTCGGGATTCGCTTCTTCATATCGGATGAGAGCGCCGACACATCACAAGAGAAGAGAAGGCATGCTCGATGGGTATGTGCCGAAGAATTTCTCCCACGCGCGATCGCAGCATCTCCAGGTAGATACAACGAATTCATTGGTTTTACAGTCCGCAACGTCTCCAGAGAAGGTTTACAGCTCACAACGAGTATTCAGAACGTTTTTCTGATTCCAGGTATGACTCTCGCTTTGACAGTGAACCTTCCGATGGTTGGTGACGCGATCATCACAATCCAAATCATTCGCTTGAAAATCAACACATTTGGGGCAGAGGAAATACTCGACGTGGGCGCAGAAATCACGCAGATAAGTTCAGACGCAAAAAAGAAATTGGGACAATACCTTCTACAATTTAGTGATCGCGCGACGCTTCGCGCTCTTAAAGAAAATGACTTTCTACCTGAGGACGTTTCCCTCTCAATACGATTTACAGCATCAAAGTCTGAGAAGGATTATCGAGAAATTTTGTCCCTCAGGAAAAACCCTTCCGAAACCGGCGCCGAGGAGACTACAGATTCTCGCGACAATTCATCACGCCTGTTGCTCGGGCGGGTCGGATCAGTCCCCGTGTTCACAAGTCGAGTCGGCTATCCTAGCATGGGCGACATGATCCAAGCAGACGAGGTATGCAACTGGGATCATGGAACAATTAGGCGTGATGAGATCATAGAGGTCGCTTCAATCTACACCGACTCTGACGAGGAATACTTTGGAGACGTCATTCTTGGGGCGTTCAGGTATATCTGTACATCCTGCACAAACTCGAACCGACACAACATTCTGGTTGTCGCGAAGTCGCCGTTGGTTCCCTACCTGACAAGCTATGGATGGCGAGAACTCGGATCAAACGAAACTCACTCGGTGCTTCTTGCAAATGCTTATGATGCGATAAAGGGCAAAAGTATGAGTCCCTTGCTGTGGAATTTTGTATGGAGGGACGTCGCTGACTATCTCATCCAAGCAAAGGTAATAGAACCAGTCGGATTGGAGCGAGTAATGTTAAGTGTCTACCGCCTCTTCGGTCCTCTGACCAGCCTTGTATTTAGCAGTCGTGCACGTAAGATGCGGCGCTTAGGAGTCGTACAAAAAAAGAAATAGGAAAGAGACCGATCAAAGTGATCGATCCTTTGTGTACCACTGAACATACGGATATGTAACAGGAGAATGGTCCATATAGCCGGTTTAGCCAGCTTTCCGAACACTTCGTGACTGAATACGAAGGGGGATCTATGGCTGAAAATGATGACCTGCGTGAAGACAGGTTACAAGCGGAAGCTCTGCAGGAAATTCCGAGCATCCCGGAAATTGTTCTTCCTGAACCGGAAATACTAGCTCCGGAACGCCTTTATCTGTGGCCAAGCCATTTGCCCAAATCAAGAATCGGTGATTTTTCCGGCCATTCTAAGCTGTTAAGGATTACCACCCGACTCATACAAAAGCTGTACCCTTCATCTACCTGGATTCCTATCGTCAAAACGGCTCCTCAAGCCAAAAACCCAATCGCCGAGATTTCGGAACTCGTCGAACCCCTCGAACGGCTATTCCGTGATGAGTTAAAGTCATCTTATTCTGATTCACAAAGAAAACTGTTGGAAGAAGCGGACTGCGTATTGATTGGCGTGGATCGAACAACCAACTCTATCATGGCTTACTGTTCAACTCGCTACGCACCCAAAGGGTCAGTCCCTGGAGTTAGCTGTCAGATCACAGCAGGAGGGCATCTCGTGGTTTCGTCCGCTTACCATGCGAACGACTTAGGTCCATTTCTTGCTTCAGCTGCTTCCTTATATGGATACAGCCTTCCATCCTTTTTCCGAAACTCGATTGTAGTACTGCGCTCGAACAACAAGTATATCGAAAGAGTATTTCGGCGCGCTGAACCAATCTATCGCTCCGATTCGCTCACGGGACTTGAAAAGTCAGCTCCTGTGGACGAGATCGTTGCTGCGATAGATTGGGTGCATCACCACGTGTTCCATCTAACAGAAGATCTCTTCGGGCATCCACTACGGATTGATCATCGCTTCGAAAGGGATCTGACTCTTGAGGGCTTGAAAGAAAATGAAATCGTTTACCTTGCAAGAACGTCTTCAATGTTCTACTTCCTAGCAAAGGTCTTTCTCAGGATCTTTCGTCGCAAACTTGTTCGTTAGCTCTTCGGTTTTATAGTCGTTTTGTTAGGCATGAATTATCCGCGAACTGCGAAATCTCTATTCAACCTAAAGTCTGACTTTTCAGTACACATTCTTCACTCAACCCCTCCGTTGGGTAGAATCATCATACTAGCAACTTATGTATCAGCCTCTCTAGTTGAAGTGCTGATGTGGCATATCGAATTCAATACTATTTGTGTCCGTCTTCCCGTCTTTTTGGTGATACTGCCAGTGGCCTCTTATGAACACTGGCCATCCAAGTTTCAACCCTGGTTTCGATCTACTGGAAGATAGGCATCGGCCTAGCTCTCCCATTCTCATTCACCACGATAGCTATATTTGAAGTAGGACTGACACCAGCAGGTGCTATGCACTTCTTTCCCTGAGGATATCGTAAAAGCACTTAGGCTCCTTTCCGCGAAACAGAAAAGATAAGTCAGACCGACCGCATACAAAGTCATAAAGCCCAGTTACCCATGCAAGGAGTCGAATCGACGGATTGATGGTTCTAACGACCAACCCCCACGATCTTCGGGAAATAGACTGAACCATCGTACTAGCTCCTTAGCGACCCCAACGCAGCTCAATATTGTCAACCACAAGTCAGGCAAGACGATGTTCAGCCAACAACATATCGTTATTGCGTGACACCGAGTTCAACGGCACTATGTTCTCCATACTGGCCTTTCCAAAATGGACTACCAGATTGAGAAACGTGACTGGTAAATCTCGACTAGAAGACGCACTTCTTTTCTGGGGGCTCGCTACGTGCAAGAATCATCCCTCAAGAGTTCTGTGCCGAACAGGCGATCAGTACGCGTAGTATTCTTGTGAAGCCAATAGAAATACTTGACACTTCGGTCGCAACATACGACCAGCTCTATCCTCGAATCCGAAGGTTGGCAACTCTTCTAGCTGCAGTACACATCTTCTTCTATGTCCTCAATAATGTCACAAACGAATCTGAGTCAACCGAGCTTCGGCTCGCTGCATTCATAACCGCTGCCCTGCTAACCATTGATGCCAAACGCATTTCTACTCAGTACGCCATTTTTCTAAAGAGACTAAGACTACCATGCGTGATTGTTTCCGGGCCGGTTTTTCTCTTGTGCGGACTGCTTTTGGAACTTAACCAACAAACACCAGATGATCACGTAATTCTTCGAAGACAATATGAACTAGTTGCTGCAGTCGCGATGGTTTTGCTGATGTCTGCAGAGATTCTACCGGCAATCGTTTTAATACTCGGCGCCTCAGGTGTCGTCCTACTTGTTGGAGTTTCAATTTTCACTGTAGATCTAAGCATACTAGGCGAGTTTTGGACAACCCTAGCATCATCATATGTCCTCTTGTTTTTCTGGGCCATCTTCCGCGTTGTGAGAAAGCGCCAAGAAGTTAACCATAAGACTTCCGCTCTAAACTCAGTCGGCACTTCCATCGCCCATGAGCTCCGGACCCCGCTTCTATCCGTTCGAGCACGAGCGTCGAGCGTGATCAAACACGGTGATCAATCCGCTGCGTTTAGCGCAGAAGCAATAATCAGAGAAGTTGATGCGGCTAACACTCTGATCGATATGTTTCTACTTAACGCGACCCCATCTTCAACGCCTCAGACACATCAGCGTTTTCCACTGAACCAAGTAGTCGAAGAAGCCGTTGAACGATTCCCCTATAAATCTGTAAAACACCAAGCAGCCGTAGATGTTGAATTGTCAGATGACGTACTGTTAAACGGGCCAAGAGAGTTGCTTCTCCACGTGATCTTCAACCTCTTGAAAAATTCGTTTGAGCACACCAGCGTAACCCGGGCCCGCATCGTCATCAAAACAAGCGTTTCGAATTCAGCCCAAGTGTCAGTAAGGGACAACGGGGTAGGTATCCCTGCGGATCAGCTTGAAAACGTATTCACCCCGTTCTTTTCAACATCAGCAAATTACGGTGCGGGCGTTGGTCTAGCCTTTTGCAAAGACACTGTCGAACAACACTTTTTAGGGACAATCAAATTAGTATCGGTTCAAAACGAGTATACGGAAGTGGTTATTGGCCTTCCGATTGAAGGGCGTGAAAGGAGTGTCGGCTAGGGTCGTAGTCAACATCTATCGGTGGCGCATGATGGAAGCCACCCCAAAGTTCCCCAGGAATGACTTCAACTATTTCAACTGTGTTGTATGACCAGTCATAACCTTCGACGACCTCTCGAGTCTCGAACAACAACGTCAGCGCCTCTCTTTTTTCAACAGTCTGGATTATCTGCGCGGGACAGTCGGTAGTTCGCAACAATTCCAGACAATCCATAAAGTCTCGTTCTCTTGCTAATGCGAAGAACATTTGCTGTCCTGAGACATCCAGACACAGGAATCCCAAAGGTTCGTCGCAGAAGTAGTACTCCACGATACCCCGCTGCTTACATTGACTCGAAAAGTAACCCGCAAACTGATTAGACCGTAGAGCGTCCTCCATGTCGTTACCAACATTCAATGTCTGTTGGTGATCCGACAGCCAAAGATCTTCCAGTTTCCGCGAGTAAGAGAGAATCTTCTCTACCGCGCTTCTCTCACCTTTCTTGATAAATCGATCGATAGTTCCAGCATTGAACGCGAGCGTTGCTGTCGACTCATCCGCAACGCCTGTCAGAAGAATTTTTTGAATCTTTAGATCCGACAATATTTCAAAAAGCTCGATTCCCGTGCAACCAGGCATTGCATAATCGGCAATCACTACCGAAACCTGACTAAACCGGCGTATATCGGTGACAAACCGCTGCAAACTTCCGATATCAAAGTGGCTATCTAGTTTCTTGGTTACTCCACGCTGAGAAATCGCCCTTAACTCATTTTCGGCCACCGATGGATCATCGAAGAATAGAGCAGGTTGGTCTGATGGGAGGTACTCTTTAAGCGAGTCCAGAAACCGGGACTCATCGTCGACAAAGACCCAAGTTGTGGGATGTCGGAAAAGGTTCACCCAAACACCCTCATAGCATTCTCCGAAAGAAGCTCCGCATTCGCTGGCACCTGATCAACCTCCGCAAGCCCATCTATGTGCGGATAGTCACTGCCCCAGAGTATCCGGTCCTGTCCAACTAACTCCAGACAACTGGCTACGGTCCGCTCCAATGGTTCTGCGACGAAGTAACAGTTCGACTTAACGTACTCGCTGGGCTTCTGCTTCCATCCAAGCACTGACTCAAAGACTTCGTACTTCGCATCCAATCTATCCATCAGATAGGGAGCATAGCCACAACCTGCTTCTACGCTCACAACTTTGAGGTTTGGGAATCTCGTAAATATTTGATCGGTGAGTAGGCTTGTTAACGCCGGAATGAGCTGCCCTGTCGCGCCGAGCCCAAATCCAAATACAGGGCCGGGACTCGTGCCATGCCATTCGGCAAAAGGCACTGCAGCGCCTGAGAAGCGTACAACCACATGTAAGCAGGCTGGGATATTGGCTTCCTCACAGAGTGCCCAGATCGGGTCAAATGATGTGTCTCCTGGGCGTTTGTTGTTAATCGTTTCAGGTGGGACAAACAATGCTTTGAAGCCTGCTTTGATGCAGCGGCGAAGTTCATCAGCGGCAGCTTCGACATCGTGCCAGTTAATTACTGCGACCGGCCAGATTCGATCTCGCTTGCCTTCACTGAAGTCAATCATCCAGTTGTTGTAGGCTCGGCAGTAGGCGTTCGCTAGTGGTTGATCGTCGGTAGGAAACGGCAGTATGCAGATCGTCGGAAAGACCAGAGAACTCGTCACGCCCCATTTATCCATCTCCGCGATGCGCGCATCGGCATCATAACTTGCGGGTGGACAGCCATCGATGTACTTCATGCCCGGCATGAAGAGCTTAGCTTTGTCTACGTGAGCACCGCCCAGCCCGGCGAGCACACCCTGGAGCACTACCTGTTCACCGATGACCAGGCTCTCGACACCGTCTTTGGTTTCGATGCGGATCGCGCGATCGACAAACTCTTGTTCAAGATAGTTCTGCCACAAGTCGGCAGGTTCCAACACATGTGAGTCACAATCGATCACAACCGCGCACGCCCTCCTGGTTCTTTGTTCTTTGAGTAGATAGCGCTAGCATAGCCCGAATCGTGAGCTGTCGAGAAGACTATGATTCGTAGAGAACGCGGCTATTTGGCCTACAGAGACGACGTCGATAACCAAGCGAGTCGCCAACTACAAAACGAAGGCTACGCGGTGATTCGCGGCGTGTTTTCAAACGCAGAGTTGAAGACGCTTCGATCTGAGGTCAACAGCGTATACGACCGGTACAGTCCTGATGGTCGCGGCCCATTTCCAACCCAGTGGAGTAACTTTCGTTACGAGATGCTGAACCGCAGCGCGGCTTGCCAAACGGCGGTCGCGAATCGTGGGATCTTAGATGCGATCGAACCGCTGCTTGGCGAGGATTGTCACGTCATTGCGAACACCGCTTGGCGTAATCCGCCGGATAAGTCATATCAGCACGGCGGCGCTGGTTGGCACATTGATGCCGGTCCACATGTGCCACTCGGTCCAGGCATGGAATGGCCGGAGGATATCCCACATCCCGTGTTTGCGATCGGCGCGCATATCTACCTCAAAACTTGTCGGCTAAAAGATGGGCCTACCGGCGTCATTCCACGCAGTCACCTATCCGGTCTATCGCCACCTAAGGATCAGACGACCGACGACGACTTATCATGGCGCGGTCATAAAACTGTACCGTTGTTAGCCCGAGCAGGAGACGTCGCCATGTTTGTTTCGGATGTGTGGCATCGGCGACTGCCTTGTCTGCCTGGTAATCAAGGGCGCTTCTTTTTGCAGGCGCACTATGGGCGTCGGGACATCGCTCAGAGATTGCGTACAACGGATGACACCCATCAACTGAGTCCCGCCGCAATTGCTAGGTTAGACTCAGATCGCGCGCGAACGGTTGCCGGAATCCATCCGAGATTTTTCTACGACGGGTAGCTAGGTGAGTGCAGCCTTAAGGGCATCGATACAGGTCTGCGCCGTGGTGCCACCTGTCACGACACCTTCTTGCATTTGGTTCATAACAAATGCAAAGGCGACTTTAGTCTTCGGGTCGTAGAACGCCACACTACCGCCAGCACCGGCATGCCCCATGCATCCTGGCCAACCAATCGGCGATTCCTCTTCATAAAGCATAAAACCAAGACCAAATCGTGTTTTGGATTTGAGCACTTCGTCAGGACCGTGTACCTGGGTCTGGCCCGCCTCTACTAGGGTCTCGGCATGTAAAAGTTGTGGTAGCGCGGCAAACAAAGTTGCAATACCGCGACTCGTCCCATGGCCATTGATTGCTGGGATCAGTGCACTTCGGAACTCTGGGGTATTCATGTAACCTGCGCGCATCGCTGGATTCTGAAATGTCGCACCGGTCACAGTGGATGGATCACCGAAATCAGCCGCCATTCGCCGCATTGCTTGTGACCAGTTCTGTGTATCACCCGGCCTGACCTTTGCCGGTAACATGTCCGCACAACGCGCTTGATCCGGGGTTGAAAGCCCAAAGTGTAGGTCGGCACTCACCTGCTCCGCCATATCTCGCAGCCATTTGTCGATGGTTCGACCGCTCGCTCGGTGAAGTAACTCCCCTAACAAGAAGCCCAAAGTTCGAGCGTGATAGCCATGCGCAGTTCCTGGTGGCCACCAAGGGGACTCTTCGGCGAGCCGTCGACATACCTCATCCCAACGATAGTAAAACTCACGATCGACGGGTTCGTGAAACCCTGGCACACCTGCCTGGTGCGAGAGCAAATCGCGAACCGTGACCTCACCCTTTCCAACCTGGCCGAACTCTGGCCAGTACCTTGTTACTAGAGCATCCAATGCCAAATGACCCGCATCGACCGCGCGCAAAACACACATCGAGGAAATCGCCTTTGATATCGAGAAACAGCAGACCAACGTATCAGGCTGCCAAAGCGCTGATCGAGCACGATTCGTGTGGCCACCAACCAGATCAATTAGCACCTCACCTTCTCTCAACACCGTCAGTGCCGCGCCCACCTCTCGCCCTTGGTTAAAGCCATCGCTAAATACCGCTTCGATCTGCTCAAAACCCGCTTGGACGATTCCCTGCAGCTCTCCTGTCACCAGCCATCCTTACAATCTGATCTCACACCAGCCCCGAATACAGGACCGATCGTGTCATAATGATTTTTTAACCCCGCCTACCTCGAGGACTCGATTTCGAAGTGGCGTCTAACGAAATCGAATGCCGCAAAGAGATCTTACGACAGGTTCCGTCCCCCGTGCTTTAGTCGGTTTAACCGCACCTATGGTCATGGGTGTTTCAAGTTCCATATTGGTCCAAACCCTAGAAATGGGGTTCATCGGTCAACTCAGCACCCAGCACGTTGCGGCGATTACGTTTACCTTCCCTCTAACAATGCTGCTGACCAGTATCGCCTTGGGTATCAGCATCGGCACGTCTTCTGTCATTAGCCGCAGTGTCGGTGGCGGTGACCGATCTGATGTCGCACGCCTTGGTACACATAGCTTAGTCCTCGTGGCGGTCGCGATGGCCATCCTATCCGTCATCACATGGTGGCTAATCGATCCGATTTTCGAAGCCATCGGTGTACCGGCGACCACCATGCCGCTCATACATAGTTATCTCGATATCTATCTACCGGGGACGGTGCTGTTCACGATGACCATGATCGCCAGCAGCATTATGCGGGCTAACGGCAATGCTGCGATTCCGGGCATCGTGATGACCGTTGGCGCTGGCGTGAACTTGATCCTTGATCCCATCTTTATCTTCGGCTGGTTTGGGGTACCTCGCCTCGAACTTGCCGGTGCGGCTGTGGCGATGACCCTCACTCGAGTCGGCACAACGCTCGTGATGCTCTATTTCGTGTACAAGGGCGACATGATCATCCGTTCGCAGATCTTTCAAGGGATGATTGCCTCCGTGCGGCGCATTCTTCATGTCGGGATACCCGCCATGGCAACCCAGCTTATCGGTCCAGTGAATGCCGTCATCATCACCGCACTGCTTGCCCAGCATGGAGAAAGAGTCGTCGCCGGGTTCGGCGTTGCTGGGCGCATCGAGGCCGTTGCTGCAATCATGTTATTTGCACTATCCGGCTCGATCGGACCGTTTGTCGGTCAAAACTCAGGCGCGGGGCTTCCAGGCCGAGTCTCGAGTGGTGTACGTACCGCTTACCAGTTTTGTCTGGCCTATGGATTGTTGGTCGCGCTACCGCTGGTGTTCTTCGGAGAAACTTTAGCTGGCTTGATCGATGACGATCCCAAAGTCATCGAGGTCGCCACGTTTTATCTCAGCATCGTACCGTTCAGCTATGGCATCTGGGGCGTGCTGATGATGGCCTCGGCGAGTTTCAACGCACTTGGCAAACCCATCCCGAGTACTGTGTTGTCGTTTACCCGTATGTTTGTGGTGTATTTGCCACTAGCCTATCTGCTCAACGATTGGCAGGGTTACCGCGGCATTTTTCTCGCCACTCTCGTGAGCAACGTATTAGTCGGGATTGCAGGATGGTTTTGGTTTAGATCGCACCTCAAGGAACGGGAGCGAATGCATGCTTATCCGTAGGGTCATTGGGATCACTCTGGTCCTGCTTGCTACGATCACACTGATTCCAATCGCGCCGATTGTCATTCTCGTCTGCTTCCTCATAGCCCGCTCAACCTCGCTCAAATCTCTTGATCGCGCTGTCCTATTTGCGTACGGATTTCTATTCTTCGAAATTGCCGGTATATCACTACTCATCTGGGCTGGCGTTCGTCACCGTGACCCTGCCATCGTTCAGGCGAAGTCATACGATGTCCAACGCTGGTGGGCATCGGGGCTCTTTAACATGGCATCTCGTCTGTTCAATCTTAGTTTTAAGGTCACAGGCCACGATGCTATCAACGGCGCTGGTGCGATCCTCATCTCTCGCCACACCAATATTGCTGACAACATTTTCCCAATTGTCTTTGTGAGCGCACCGCGTAATGAGCCGGTTCGCTATATCCTCAAGAAAGAGCTCATGAACATCCCCAGCCTGGATATAGGTGGGCACCGATTGCCTAATCTCTTCATCGATCGAAGTGGCGTACAAACCGAAAACGAACTCCGGCGCGTTCGAGAGCTTATGCGCACCTGCAGTGAAGCTGATTCTCTTCTGATCTACCCCGAAGGCACTCGCTTTAGTCCTAAGAAACAACAAGCCATTGCCCAACGCCCAGGCATGCTCGAACAAACCCAACGGTGGCCAAGCTTGTTACCACCTCGCTTAGGGGGCATCGGCGCGATTCTAGAAGAGAATCAAAACAAAGACGCCGTATTCCTTTGCCATAACGGCTTTGAAGGCTCCGGCGGCTTTTATGACCTGTTAGACGGGTCATGGATAAACAAGGACATCGAATTGCGCTTTTGGCGGATCCCTTTCGCCGAGATAGGCCCTGACTCTCAAACCTTTATATTCACCCAATGGGATCGAATGCAGGCTGAGTTAGAAGAGATGCGCAGCGCCGTATAAACACGCGGGTTCGTCATGCCTCGATCATGTTGTTGACCAGACCCCACAGTCTGCCAAGTAGCAAGACAGCCAACACAACATCCCCCATTAAGAAGCCCGGTATTCGACTCTTAACGTCTTTCATATATCCGTGTCGATAGACCTGTCGCGTGACTAACCAGAACACCCCGACGCCCGCTGCGAAGATATCGTTTAGGTAGTACGCGCAAATTGCGATAAGACCGATAAAGATCGGTATGAATTCACCGGTGTTGCGGTGCGCGGCGATCGCACGAACCAATTGTTCATCCCCATGCACCTCCGGCGGCTCGATACCCGTTTTTTCTCTAATTGCAGCGACCGAAAAAGCGAACAAAAAGTATTGGACCAATGAGGCCAAGATAACCAACGCTGTAAATTCCATGCTCACTCCGATTAGTGGGGAGGATTTGTCTTAAAAAAAGCAACGTGATAAATCGCTTGCACTAATTTTTAATGTAACGCATATTTTACGTAAGATACTAGTTAAATAAGACGAGGACGCAAAGTGCGACCCAAACGCCCAGAACCACTTGCGCATGAACCCAGGGTCGACGCTCAACTTCGCGCCGTCGCAGATCCTACGCGGCGGGCAATTTTGAGTCGGCTCGTAAACACCACCGAGGTGCCTGCAGGCGATTTGGCAGACGGATTTAGAATGACCCGTCCTGCGGTTTCTCGTCATCTACGTGTCCTCCTCGAAGCCGACCTTGTGGCGGTACGCACCGTTGCACAATCACGCCTCTATTCAGCCAATCCCACCAAAATTCAGGAGCTGCGTGATTGGTTCGATAACTACTGGGATGCAGCATTACCCCGTTTAAAAAGTGTCATCGAGAAGACACACAACAAGGATGAATCGTGACCCCACTAAAGAAATCTATCTGGGTGGACGCACCGGTAGAAACGGTTTTCCCCTACTTTGTTGAAGCAGAAAAAATGATCCAGTGGTCAGGTATTGAAGCGCGTTTGGAACCCACCCCTGGTGGGATTTTCGAACTCAATATGGGAGAAGCTGGGCTCATTCAAGGAAGATTCGTACGCGTCGACTCACCAGCTTTTCTGAGCTACGAGATCGATGCCCCGGAAGGCATGGACGGTCCTAAAAGTCTTGTCGAGATTTCTCTACAGGTACAAGCCGGTGGCACGCTCGTCGAGATTTTGCAGACTGGTTTGCCTGATCCGTTTCCGATCATCGCAGGCCGGGGTTGGGAGCATCATCTCGCTCGACTCTCGGTCGCGGCCAACGGTGGGACCCCCGGCCCCGACAGTTTGTGTACAAAACCAATGCAATCACTGATCGATTAAGGAGATCACTATGTTTGTCGTATTAACCAAAATTCAATTCGCCCCCGAGCAAAAAGAGACGGTCGTAGAACTCTCCCGCGATTCGGCTGAGATTGCTAAGCAACAGCCAGGCTTCATTGGCATTCGCACCCACTTAGCCCATGGAGATAACCACTCAATGACTTATTGGGAGTGGGAAACGGAGCAAGACCATCTCAATTGCACGACGAGCGACGATTGGGCTGAGTACACGCCGAAGTGGCAAGCACTGATGGAAAACGGTGCCAAGTTCGAACTCGACACCTACGACCTTGTGGTCAGTAGTTAGGCGCCATAATTCGGACGTCGGATCAACAACCCGGCTGTGGCTACGCCCCCATTGGGTGAAGCGGTTCGAGATGCTATCCGGACAATCTAACCAGAGCTTGTTGTGCTAACGAGGCCACTAAGAGGCCGTCTTGATCAAAGACCTCTCCAGTCACAAGCGCCCTCCCTGAAGTGATCGCCTGGCAGTGCCGAACAAGCAGCAACCAATCATCCGCGCGAAAAGAACTGTGAAACCACATCGCATGGTCGAGGCTAGTCAGTCTCAATTTCGGGTTCAAGCCGCCCAAATTATGAGGCTGCGCAACAATGTGCGATACCGTCTGATCGGAAGCGTACGTTAAAACTTGTTTATGGTGTTCCTGGTTGTCGCCGATAACTGCATCCAGCTTAATCCATACCAATTGGTCTACCGCATCAGTCGATGACTGCAAGAATTGGTCGATGTTTGCAAAGCGCATGTCTATCGGTTGAGTTGGCAGCGGATCTGCAGTATCAAGCCCATGCAAATGGTCTGGGTAGTACTTCTTATACCTGCTGACGATTTCCCTCAAGTCGGCACACTCACTGGGCGGCGGGGCAGTAGGTGCTCCAATGTAGTATTCCAGACCCTCCTCTTGAATCTGGAAAGACAGATTCGCATGGAAACAAGCTTGATCGCTCTGCGTAGCAACGACCTGCCTCATAGAGAAACTCTTGCCTTCACGAATGTCTTGAACTTTGTAGCTGATCGGTTTGGAAGTATCGGTTGGCGCGGCGAATGTGGCTTGAAATGATACCAGCTTCTTTTCCGGGGATAGGGTCGCCGTGGCAGCGCAGACGGCTTGGGCCATCAATTGTCCGCCAAAGACTTGTCCCCAACCCTCATTCTTGTTGACCGTTGTAAACAAATCGTCTGATGACTGCTTGAGGACAAGGTGGCCAAGAACTTTTTCAGCCGCCTGGTTCATGTGGCACCATCTAAAAGACGAGTGAGCATAGGATTGAGTGCCCGGCGGATGTTTCAATCGATTCAAACTAACTCCGATCGCGAACAACATCAATTCAAGCGCGGTTGGAGGCTTTGACAGGTGTGGCGTTGCTCCAGTGACTTGCTCACCGACAGGAACGTTACTAATGGTCTCTGCGAAAGGTCCTGCTGCAAATTGGCTGTTCTCGTTCGACCTTCTAAGGGTCAGTTGAAACAGGAGGAGACACTGACCTTAATCATCGAATAGGCGAGCGAACTTTAGGCAGGACTCATATACTGCTCACCTTATGAGAGTATTCCTATTCCTTGTTGGCCTGACAGCTGCCATAAGCTTTGCCGAGAGTAACCGTCCGATCGAGGAAGTCCTGGTTGTTGCGAAGCAGCCAGGGCCAAAGCTCTGGCGCATCACTAACGGCAACAACGAATTGTGGATTCTCGGCGTGATGTCACCACTGCCTGAGGACCTTGTGTGGGATTCTTCCAGTGTTGAGGCAGTGCTCGCCGACGCAGAAGAATTCATCGCCCAACCCGGGGTCGGCGTCAGCGCCAATCCTCTCAAGCTGTTGTGGGTCGCTCCTACCCTCTTCGGTGTACAAAAAATCCCCGACAAGAAAAAACTCGTCGATATTCTTCCGCCTGATTTGTATCAACGCTGGACAGAGCTAAAGGCTATCTACATCGGGCGAGACAAGGGCATTGAACGTCATCGACCTATCATCGCCGCTGACAAGCTGTTCAAAGCAGCTCTTGAGGATTCCGGTCTTACCCGCAGCAGCGCCATCCACCGGGCCATCGACAAACTGGTGAAGACTCATAAAATCCCTAAAACCAGAACCAGCGTCGTACGCAGGATCAAAAGTCCTAGGGCTGCTGTGAAGAAATTCAAGAAATCTCAAATCAAAGACATCGACTGTTTTCGCAAGACCATTGAGCGTATCGAAGTCGATCTGCAGGTCATGCAAACACGTGCTACTGCCTGGGCAGAAGGAAACCTGCAAGCACTCAGGGCCCTTCCCTATGAAGATCAGAACGCTGCTTGTATCCAGGCAGTTCTGAGCTCTTCTTTCGCTGACGAGTTAGCAGACGAACTGGATCTCGTAGATGTGGAAACGCTGCTCGAGCAGAATTGGCTCAACGCGGCGGCCAACGCCCTGGAAACTAAAACCGTTTCATTCGCCACCTTGCCTATCGAGGAATTACTTGATCCCGACGGATACGTCGCGGGTCTTGCCACGCGCGGCTACGGCGTCAATCAGTAGCCTACTGCATCGAGTAGATACGCCTGCCGATCCAATCTGAACGGTAAGGCACAGGGCAGACCGGATTAGCCAATGTGTTGCGTCGACCGGTTGAAACCGCAGTCGATAACGGACGTTTTTAGGTGAATTTCCGAAGCTCGTGTGAAAACGGCGGCTTTCGGCCAGGAACGGTCACTCACCACGGTCTTGCAAAACCAGATTTTCAGTAAGGTGATGATACAACCTGTTGCTAAAATCTGGTTCCTCGATTGCCTCAAGGTATTTCTTTTTCTTTATCTTTCCAATAGTCCAATTCTCTAATTGAGTTTTCAGATAGCTTACCCCAACGGCGGTTCCAAATTCGTAGTCAACGAAACCTCCAGTACCCGTCTTAAACAGCCCAGCCTCTTCCATCAGATGGGCTTTCCTACGCTGGAATAGAATCGCAACAAACACCTTGGACGCAATGTATCTGTCCTCTTCCGTCGCGGTCTCCGGAGCAATAGCCAGTTTGACAATTGACTTATGTGGCTCCTCGCCTGCTAGCGAAAGATGGAGTTTCTCTGCTGAATCCATGTGCAGAAAACCAAGCTCTGCAGTTTTCAACTCGCGATCTTGAATCAGCTGGTACCCGACAAAAAAGAGACCCACTAATACCCCTAGGTTTCCGACAATTTGTAGTAACGAACTCCATCTGTGCATGCTCATAGTGCCCTCCAAATAACGTCAAGCTTAACGCCCAATGAGAATGTCTGAAATGGGCACAACTCAGACCTTGCGTTGTGCAACGCACGAAAATTCATGATTGTGCACTGCAAGAGGCAGCTTTCGGCCAACAAGAGACGTTCGTTCTTTTTCCATAGGTTCAGTTGCACTCAAAATCGTCGTCTCCTAGTGGTCGGCACAGATCTGCCCAGCCAGACGCTCGCCAATACTCAACTAGGTTGAGATCGGTTACTAAAGTTTTGAATTCCGGTAATTGACGGACTTCGGACATGACGGGATACCACAGCGACTGAAGGCGAACCGTGCTAATGCTTACTTCTTCTCCTAAGGTCCGCAATGCGAGCTCCGGGGCATCAAAAAACGCAGCAAGTAACGCAATATCGTGAAGCTTACTAGGCCACTGAGAGCCGGTATCTGCCTTTGTCGCTCGTAAGAGAGTAAGAACCTGCTCGCGCGATTCAAATACTCTCAGTACAGGGGCAAAGAGTGAGGTCGTAGAGATCGCTGCTGGTGGCAAAGCTGCGATCGCAGCCTTGATATCTCCAGAATTACGTTCGTTCAATGCGATTAGCAGTTTTAGATAATCTGTCCTGCGTTTGGGATACCAGGCCAAAGCCTCTCGAGCTTCCGCAAAGCGTTCTTGGATTAGGGCAAGGTACACGCGCAAAATCACACGCTGTCCGTCTAACCGCTCTACGGTTTCGGCTTTTTCCCATTGCTCTAGTGCAGCCGTAGAGCGGCCGTTTCGCATGAAGAAGTTTCCATACTGTTCCAGGTTCGGGCGGTCGGAGAGTAGTGACAATGCCTTAATGTAGGTTGCCTCACTGCGTAACCAATCTTTCTTAACGTAAAGAATCGTCCCCAATAAGGCAGCCGACTGAGCCGACTCCGGGTCGAGATCAACCGCTCGCAGCTGCAAGGTGTAGGCCCGCTCAACAAGCTCGGGCACCATGTCCAGATTGGAATCCCACAATCCACTCGCCGTAGCCGATCCCATCTGTGACCAGGCTGCGGAATAGTTTGGGTCAAGCTGAGTTGCCCGTTCAAACAATCGGATTGCTTCACTACGATCATTGAGCAAAGTGTCCATGCCCTTGAGATAGGCCTCGTAGGCTTCGATGTTTGTCGTCCCGGCCCCTTGAAACGCGTTGACTCCGCCAACACCCAACCTCACACCTAGTGCCCCAGAAACTGAGCCCGCTATCTCTTCCTGGACTGCAAAGATATCCGACAGCTCACGATCATAGGTTTGAGACCATAGATGATAGCCATCAGCCGCATTGATTAGTTGCGCCGTGATTCGGATTCGGTTGCGGTCCTTGCGGATACTGCCTTCCAGGATGGTCGCTACATTTAACGATTGTGCAATCGCGGTGTGAGTCGTATTAGATCCTTTGAAGGAAAACGATGACGTGCGACCGGCAACGCGCAGACCTTCCAGTCGAACCAACCCGTTAAGCAGTTCATCCGCAATACCGTCACCGAAGTATTCTTGATCTCCGTTCGGACTCATGTCAGCGAAAGGCAAGACCGCAATTGATGGAGCTTCTGATGCTTCGGATGGGTTCACCAGCTTGGCAGCATCAACATTTGAATCTAGCTGGCCTGGCGCTATGGAGTTAGCGTTGCTCAGGACTACCCAACATCCGACGCCTAGTCCAACTAATGCGAGAGCCGTGATTGACGCTTCAAGCCAAGGTTTGTTGCTAGTTATTCGATGGACTTTTTCATCCGGGCCAATATCGAATACCCATGAGAGATAAGCGACGATGGGCAGCGCTAAAAGCATCACTGCGATGATGATTTTCAGTACCGTAGTGCCAATCCCTAGTGGTTCAAATGTAACGTCTGCGATCTGTAGGGTGATAAAACACACAACCGCATACCCTGCAATAACCCGGAAGACCCTCCGTTTTGCCAGCTCGCTTACCCAGATGGCTGCATTCCCTTACTCAAGTTGATCGCCAAGTTTACCGGTTCGGTTCAGCGAAGCACTACTAGTCTCTTGCTGGCAGTAAGCGTTGCTTAAGGACTGCAATGGGTCGAACTCAGACCTTGCGTTGTGCAATGCACGAAAATTCATGGTTGTGCACTGCAAAAGGCAGCTTTCGGCACAAGCAGACCATCGCGGTTAAGGATATAGTCTCCGAACCA